>CAEZYO010000003.1_pt1 | contig 57481 bp, 52 predicted proteins | sample 7265531 | NCBI WGS metagenome assembly CAEZYO01 (sample SAMEA6813936, study PRJEB35770) | freshwater metagenome | biome: Freshwater; feature: Freshwater reservoir; material: water | place: Czech Republic | collected 2017-04-14 | depth 30m m
GTTGATGCTTCTCCACCTGAAAGTGGACCTTGGTATGCAATTGTGTAAGTCTTTACGGCTGCACTAGCTGTTGGTACTGAAGCTACGCCAAAAGCAACGGCTGCAGCAGTAACAATGGCAAGTGAACCCTTGATCTTCTTGTTCATGTAGTGCCTTTCCTGTTCTTGTGTCCCGGGACAGGGAGGCGCTTAGGGTAACGGCAGGGGCGGGCTAATCACAAGCCCAATTGAGCATATAAGAGGCAGGTTTAGTTGCGGTTATGTAACGTTTTCATGTACTTGCAAACGATTAGCCCTCTGGCACCGCATCCGGGCTAATTACTGCCTGCGCCACCTGCTTCATCGACAATCTGCGGTCCATGGCCGCCCTTTGAATCCAGGAAAATGCGTCAGGTTCTGAGAGATTAAGCGCCTTCATTAAAATACCTTTAGCTCGGTCAATGATTTTACGAGTTTCAAGTCGATCGTGTAAATCGGCAACTTCTGCAGCCAATGATTTCATTTGTGTGTGACGGCTAATTGCTATTTCAATTGCAGGAACTAAATCACCAATAGTAAATGGTTTAACAACGTATGCCATGACGCCAGCATCGCGAGCTCGTTCAATCAGTTCTTTTTGAGAAAATGCGGTCAACATTAAAACTGGAGCTAAATCAATAATTTTTTCAGCTGCAGATATTCCATCGAGGATGGGCATCTTGACATCGAGGATTGCTAAATCTGGTTTATGTTTGTTAGTCAAATCTATTGCTTCTTGACCATTAGTAGCTTGAGCAACAACTTCATAACCGGCACCTTGCAACATTTCTACAAGATCCATACGGATAAGTGCCTCATCTTCTGCGACGAGAATACGAACGTTCATTTCTCATTTAACCTTTCGCAGATGACTTACTAAATATCGTGCCCCGAGTCGGATTTGAACCGACACTGTGCAGTGTTTGAGACTGCCCTCTCTACCGTTGGAGTACCGAGGCCTTTAGCGATATGTCAACGGAGGCAATCTTAGCGGTAAGCCGCAGCCACTCCACCAACTGCATCTCCTACGCGGTGAACGCGCATCGCGTTCGTTGAGCCTGGAATTCCAGGAGGTGATCCAGCAACAATCATTACTTCGTCACCTTTACTCGCACGACCAGAATCGATCAAAACGCTATCGACTAACTTAACCATCTCATCGGTTGCACCAACAACGGGCGTCAACATAGATTCAACGCCCCACGAAAGTGCTAATCGGTTGTACGTACCCGAATCTGGCGTCATTGCAAGAATTGGAATAGGGGAACGCAGACGTGACATTCGGCGGGCTGAATCGCCACTTTGTGTAAAGGCAACTAAATACTTAGCACCAACAATTGCGCCAACTTCTGTAGCGGCTTTTGTTATTGCGCCACCCTTAGTGCGAGGTGGAGTTTTGATTGGGCGGATTCGGTCTAGTCCACCTTCTTCAGTCTTTTGAATAATGCGGGCCATTGTTTCAACGGCCTCAATTGCAAATTCGCCCACACTTGTTTCGCCAGAAAGCATCAACGCATCTGCGCCATCAAGGACAGCATTTGCACAATCTGTGGCTTCGGCGCGTGTTGGACGTGAGTTTGTAATCATGGAATCAAGCATCTGTGTAGCAACGATTACTGGTTTGGCCATATCGCGGGCAAGTTCAACACACATCTTTTGTACCAACGGAACGTCTTCAATTGGGAGCTCTACGCCGAGATCTCCGCGAGCCACCATGATGCCATCGAAAGCTTCAACGATTCCTACAAGATTTTCAACTGCCTGCGGCTTTTCAATTTTGGCAATTACTGGAACACGAATTCCTTCTTCGTCCATAATCTTATGGACATCTTTTATATCTTCGGCACTTCGCACGAATGAGAGCGCAATAAAATCTGCACCTGCTCGCAGCCCCCAGCGAAGATCATCAATATCTTTTGTTGACAGGGCTGGAACCGATACAGCTACACCTGGCAAGTTGATTCCTTTGTTATTGCTAACTGCACCTGGCTCAATGACCTTAGTTACAACGTCATTTCCTTTTACTTCGACAACTTCGACTGTAACTTTTCCATCGTCGATAAGAATACGATCTCCGGCTTTGCAATCCCCCGGTAACCCCTTGTATGTCGTTCCAACGCGCTCTTTTGTTCCTTCGACATCGTCAGTTGTAATTGTGAAAATATCTCCACGCGCTAAATCATGAGGACCCGCTTTAAAGCGAGCAAGGCGAATCTTTGGTCCCTGTAAATCCACAAGGATTGCCACTGGCCGACCCGCAGCTTTTGCTGCAGCACGCACGCGATCAAGGCGACCTTGATGTTCTTCGTATGAACCGTGAGAAAGATTAAGTCGAGCCATATTCATGCCAGCATCAATGAGCTCCTTAACTTTTTCAGGAGATTCAACTGCTGGACCCATCGTGCACACAATCTTTGCTCTACGCATGTTCCTACCTTAAACCATTAGTTGGCGTGTTGTGGGCTCAATCGGTGACGGCAGCTGCGTCTCTCCAGTGAGATATCTATCAACAGATGCTGCTGCACTTCTTCCTTCTGCAATTGCCCAAACGATAAGTGATTGCCCGCGCCCAGCATCTCCTGCAACGAAGATTCCTTCTTCACTCGTTTCAAAATCAGAGTTACGTGCGATGTTTCCGCGATCATCCAATTTTACTTCTAATTGCTTAATGAGATCAGATTGCTCAGGACCGGTGAAGCCCATTGCAAGAAATACAAAATCAGCTGGTATTTCCTTTTGTGAGTTCGCTACTGGTTCGAATTTTCCATTTTCAAACTTAGTTTCAACAACGCGAATCGCACGTAGGTTTCCATCGGCATCACCTAGAAATTCTTCTGTGCTGACAGAAAACATACGGTTGTCATCTTCTTCGTGCGCACTTGATACCCGATAAATCATTGGGTAGGTCGGCCATGGTTGTGAATCTGGTCGCTCGTCACTTGGACGCGGCATAATTTCAAGTTGGGTGATACTGGCAGCGCCCTGGCGGATAGAAGTACCCAAGCAATCGGCACCAGTGTCGCCGCCACCAAGAATAACTACGTGCTTGCCTGCAACATTTATTGGTGAGACATCAATTTCACCCAACGCTTGCCTATTACCCCAGGGCAAGAACTCCATGGCTTGGTAAATTCCTTTTAATTCGCGACCAGGAACTGGTAAGTCTCGCCATTTGGTTGCGCCAACGGCCAAGACAATCGCATCATATTTTTTGCGAAGGTCTGCGCCAGTTACTTCAGTACCAACATCTACGCCGGCGCGAAAGCGTGTTCCCTCTTTTTCCATTTGCGACAAACGGCGATCAAGAATGTGTTTTTCCATTTTAAATTCTGGAATTCCATAGCGAAGCAATCCACCAATTTTATCTGCGCGCTCGAACACGGCTACGGTATGACCTGCGCGCGTAAGCTGTTGAGCTGCCGCTAAGCCAGCTGGGCCAGAACCAACAACTGCAACTGTCTTTCCAGTGATGCGATCCGGTGCAAGGGGAATTACCTGCCCAGCATCAAAAGCTTCTTCAATTGTTCGGAGCTCAACTTGCTTAATAGTTACCGCATCACGATTGATTGCAACAACACAGGCAGTTTCACACGGTGCCGGACATAAACGACCAGTGAACTCAGGAAAATTATTTGTGGCATGTAAGCGGTTAATTGCTTCAACCTTGTCACCGCGCCAAATCAAGTCGTTCCATTCGGGGATTAAATTGCCAAGCGGGCATCCGGAATGGCAAAAAGGAATTCCACAGTCCATGCATCGGCCTGCTTGTTTCTGCAGATGTTCAAAGCTCTGTGGTTCATAGACTTCGCGCCAATCCTGAATTCGCACATCAACTGGTCGCCGAGTTGGAACTTCGCGCGCTGTAGTCATAAATCCCTTTGGATCAGCCATTTGCTGCAACCTCCATCACTAATGCATCAACTGGTAAACCTTCGCGGGTAGCTCGCGCCATTGCTTCTAAAACTCGCGCATAGTCGCGAGGCATTACTAGTGAGATTCGATTGAGCGCGCTTTCCCAATCTTTCAATAGTTCAAGAGCGACTGCCGAACTAGTTTCATCAGCAAATGCACTAATGAGTGCGCGCAGGCTCTCTTTCTGATCTACAGGAACTGCCAGGATATCGACCATATCTGCATTTACATTCATCGGATCAAGATCCAATACAAATGCACGCCCCCCGGACATACCTGCAGCAAAATTTCGGCCGGTGCGACCAAGAACAACAACGGTTCCACCAGTCATGTATTCACACCCGTGATCACCAATTCCTTCAACAATTGCAGTGGCCCCAGAGTTACGGACACAGAAACGTTCTCCGACAACTCCTCGAATCATTATCTGTCCTGAAGTTGCACCGTAACCGATGACATTTCCAGCAATAACATTTTCGGAAGATTTAAATGCTGACTTTTCATCCGGTCGAACAATCACTCGACCGCCTGAGATTCCCTTTCCAACATAATCATTTGAATCTCCAAATAAGCGAATTGTCAGACCGCGTGGAATAAAAGCACCCAGAGACTGTCCAGCTGAACCGTGCAGAGTTACATCGATTGTGTCATCGGGAAGTCCTGATCCACCATGCAGACGAGTAATTTCTGCGCCCAGCATAGTTCCGACCGTGCGATTTACATTTCGTACTGGAAGATCAATGCGCACTAATTCTTTTCGCGCTAATGCTGCTTCAGACAATTTAATCAACGTGTTATCCAGGGCTGCATCTAGACCGTGGTCTTGCTTAGTCGTGTTGTGCAACGGACTTACAACATCTGGGCGTAGAAGGAGTGGTGCAAGATCTAAGCCACTGGCCTTCCAATGTTCAACCGCTGCCTTGGTATTGAGATACTCGACATGACCAACTGCTTCTAGCAAAGTCTTAAAGCCCAAGCTTGCCAAAATTTCGCGGACTTCTTCGGCTATGTACTCAAAGAAAGTTTCAACGAACTCTGGCTTGCCACTAAAGCGCTTACGAAGCTCTGGGTTTTGTGTCGCAACACCCACAGGGCAGGTATCAAGATGACACACACGCATCATGATGCACCCTGAAACAACTAGTGGCGCAGTTGCAAATCCAAACTCTTCTGCTCCAAGAAGGGCGGCAATAACAACATCACGACCAGTTTTTAGTTGGCCATCAGTTTGAACAACAATGCGATCGCGAAGATTATTAAGCAAAAGGGTTTGCTGAGTTTCAGCTAACCCAAGTTCCCATGGCGCCCCAGCATGCTTCAGGGATGTCAACGGAGAAGCTCCGGTTCCACCATCATGACCAGAAATAAGAACAACATCTGCGTGAGCCTTACTTACTCCAGCAGCAACGGTTCCGACGCCAACTTCTGCAACAAGTTTGACGTGTACACGTGCATTCTTATTTGCATTCTTTAAATCATGAATGAGTTGGGCTAAATCTTCAATGGAATAAATATCATGATGCGGCGGCGGAGAGATTAGCCCAACGCCGGGGGTTGAATAACGTACTTTTGCAACCCATGGATAAACCTTGTTACCAGGCAACTGTCCACCTTCACCGGGCTTGGCTCCTTGTGCAATTTTGATTTGAATATCATCCGAGTTAACAAGGTAATCACTAGTAACACCAAATCGGCCCGAAGCAACTTGCTTGATAGCTGAGCGCTTTGAATCCCCATTAGCCATCGGCAAGTAACGTTCTGGATCTTCCCCACCTTCACCAGTATTGGATTTTCCGCCAATACGATTCATTGCAATGGCTAAAGTTTCATGAACTTCTTGTGAAACTGACCCATATGACATTGCGCCAGTTGAAAAACGCTTAACAATTTCTGACACGGATTCCACTTCATCAATTGAGATTGATGGACGCACATGATCATTAAATTCAAATAACCCACGTAACGTCATTAAACGTGCACTTTGATCATTAACGCGGTTGGTGTAACGCTTAAATATGTCATAGCGCTTATTGCGAGTTGAGTGCTGCAAAGTAAAGACAGTCTCTGGGTCAAAGAGGTGCGGTTCACCTTCGCGACGCCATTGGTATTCCCCGCCGATTGGAAGTCGCTTTGTTCCTGGTATTGCTCCCCCAGGTGGATATGCAATGTGGTGACGCGCAATAGTTTCTTGTGCAATTACATCCAGACTGACGCCACCCAAACGCGATGTCGTGCCGACGAAGTACTCATCAACAACTTCTTTGCTCAATCCAATTGCTTCAAAAACTTGAGCACCTGTGTAGGAAGCGATTGTGCTAATACCCATTTTGGACATCACCTTGAGGACGCCTTTGCCTAAGCTCTTAATTAAATTGCGCACAGCCTTTTCCGGAGTAATTCCAGTAATGACACCTTGCAACACTAAATCTTCAGCAGTTTCCATAGCTAGGTACGGATTAACGGCTGCAGCACCATACCCAATCAACAATGCCACGTGATGAACTTCGCGAACATCACCGGCTTCGATAACTAGGCCAACTTTGGTGCGTGTTTTCTCGCGGATCAAATGATGATGAACTGCAGAAGTGAGAAGTAGCGATGGAATCGGTGCTTCTTCAGCGTCAGCATCTCGATCTGAAAGAACAATAATGCGAGCACCTTCACTGATTGCTTGTGATACTTCGGCTTTAATTTCTTCTAAACGTTCACGTAATGAATCTCCCCCATCGGCCACAAAAAATAGCCCGCGAATAACGTGTGCGCTCAAGCCAGGATAATCACCATCAGCGTTAACGTGAATAATTTTTGCGAGCTCATCATTATCAATCACCGGAAAAGCTAAAGAAATTTGGCGACAGCTACTCGGGCCTGGGTCTAACAAGTTGTGCTCTGGACCCATTGAAGTTCCAAGGCTTGTGACTAGCTCTTCTCGAATCGCATCAAGAGGTGGATTAGTAACTTGAGCAAATAGTTGTGAGAAATAATCAAAAATCAAACGTGGCTTATCGGATAGAGCTGCAATGGGAGTATCTGTTCCCATCGAACCCAAAGCCTCTAAACCATTTTTAGCCATAGGTGTAATAAGGATTCGAACTTCTTCTTCTGTGTAACCAAATGCGCGTTGACGGCGCAACACTGATGAGTGCGGATAAACAATGTGCTCGCGTGATGGGAGATCACTTAACTTAACCATCCCTGCATGTAACCAGTCGCTATAAGGAGCCGCTGCAGCTAATTCATCCTTAATTTCACCATCTTCAATAATGCGCCCAGCCTCAATATCAACTAAGAACATCTTGCCTGGTTGCAATCGACCCTTGCGGGCAATATTTTCTGCAGGAATATCTAAAACGCCAACCTCAGAAGCAAGAACTACAAGGCCATCGTTAGTTACCCAAAAACGTGATGGACGCAATCCGTTGCGATCAAGTACTGCGCCAACTTGGTGCCCATCAGTAAATGTCACACATGCAGGTCCATCCCAAGGTTCCATTAACGACGCGTGGAATGCATAGAAGTCACGGCGATTTTGCGGCATGGTTTCGTGATTTTCCCAAGCCTCGGGAATCATCATCAAAACTGCGTGTGGCAACGAGCGTCCACCTAAATAAAGTAATTCTAGGACTTCATCAAATGATGCAGAGTCACTACCCGACATTTCAACAATAGGAAATAAACGCTTAAGATCTCCTGGAATCACATCACTTTCAAGCAAGGATTCGCGCGCACGCATCCAGTTTCGGTTTCCCTTAACTGTATTAATTTCACCATTATGTGCAATGAAACGATATGGATGGGCAAGTGGCCATGATGGGAAAGTATTTGTTGAAAAGCGTGAGTGAACTAATGCCAGCGGAGATTCAACTCGTACATCTGATAAATCTAGAAAAAACTCTTCTAGCTGCCCAGTTGTAAGCATTCCCTTGTAAACAATTGTCTGAGAAGAAAGGGAAGGGAAATACAGTTTGAGCCCATGTTCGGCGCGTTTGCGTAAACAGAATGCTAGACGATCAAGAGCTAACCCAGATTCACCATTTACTCCTGATATAAATAACTGCTGAAAATTTGGCATAACAGAAAGCGCAGTTTTGCCAAGTGAAGTGGAGTTAATAGGAAGTTCGCGCCAACCTAAAATCTTTAAACCTTCTTCTGTTGCAAGCTTTTCAATTGCGCCTTTTACCTCTGCACCTTTTTCTACAAATGCGATTCCAGTGGCATAAGTACCTACGGCTGGCAATTCAAATTCAGTAACTTCTTGAAAAAACTTATCGGGAATTCGAATAAGTATTCCAGCTCCATCACCGCTATCTGGTTCAGCACCTGATGCACCGCGATGTTCAAGGTTACGCAATGCAGTTAAAGCTTTTTCTACGATCTCATGTGTCGCAGTTTTGTTGAGCGTTGCCACCATTGCGACACCGCAAGCGTCATGTTCTTGCGCAGGGTTATAAAGACCTTGCGGTTGCGGGTAATTGGAAGACAAAGCCACGGCGTAGAGCTCCTGTTGTCGTAAGTGAATTGCGGGACAACCTTGGCCCTGGACTGCTGGCAAAGAGTAGCAACAAAAGCTCTGACTCTAAAAGAATTTAAATCCCTGAAACGTGGGCAATCTGACCAATGGCCGCGGTGATGAGCATGCCAAGGCATCCACCAATGATCACGCGAATGGTTGGTATGAGAACTTTTGAACCAGCAGTACGAGCGCTCACAATTCCAGTAAGCACAAGGCCGGCTACCGTGAAAATGACAATGCTCCACGCCTTAGCGCCTAACGTTGGAGCAAAGGCACCAACAAAAGGAACAAAGCCACCGACCGTAAAACTTAATGCAGAGGCAATCGCTGCTTGGACTGGCTTGGCTTTTGTATGTGGGTGTTGACCAAGTTCATCACGCAAATGCGCAGCAAGGGGATCTTTTTTGTGCATCTCTTGTGCGACAGTCATTGCAAGCTCTGGTGAAAGGCCTCGTTCAATATAGATATGTTGTAACTCGATGAGTTCGCCCTCGGGGTCTGCAGCTAAATGTTCAATCTCTAATAATCGATCTGATTCTTCGACATCATTTTGCGAACGAACTGAAACATACTCACCTACAGCCATAGACATAGCGCCTGCGGAGATTCCTGCAAGTCCTGCAGTAATAAGGAAATCATTTTTACCAGCAGCTGCAACACCAATCATGAGAGATGCAGTTGAAACTAATCCATCGTTTGCACCTAAAACTGCCGCACGCAACCAACCCGCACGATGAGTACGGTGGTGCAGATTGCGTTGATAAACATCTTCTAGGGCCATGGAAATTAGCCTACCCGAAAGCTATTGCACTTTCTTTGATTGTCTGGCAAAAGTTAGCGCCGCACCGACAATTACAAGCAAGCTGACCCAGATATTTAAGCGCAACCCGGCAATTGTGTGAGCAGTATCAATACGAATCGATTCGATCACAAGGCGACCAATCGAATAACCCAAGGCATACAGTGTGAAAGTCTGACCCGGCTTTAATCGATGCGCATATTTAATGAGTACGAAGGCTAATAACGTGCACCATATTGATTCGTATAGAAACGTTGGATGGAAAGTTTCAACTGCTGAATATCCCGACGGGCGAAAACGTAAAGGAACTTCCAACGCCCAAGGTGCTTGTAAGGGTCTACCAAAGAGTTCGATGTTAAACCAATTTCCAAATCTGCCTATGGCTTGAGCAAATAAAACACCTGGTACAAGAGAATCTAGAAAAATAGCAAAGGGTGGAAGTTCAATCTTTTTCAGTAACTGACCGTAGCGAAACCATGCTGCTGCTGCGCCTAACGAAATTGCACCCCAAATTCCAAGCCCACCTTGCCAAATTTTGAAGGCATCTAAAGGGTGTCCGCCTGCACCAAAATACGCATCAGGCGATGTGATTACGTGATAGATGCGACCACCAAGAATTCCAAATGGAACGGCTGTGATTGCAACTTCTGAAACCACAGATTTGCCATTGATTGCGCGAGCACAAAAGCGTTTATCACCAAGCCAAATGGCAATTGCAATTCCGGCGATTATGCATAAGGCGTAATGATGAAATGTGAATGGACCCAACTCCAACGTCGAAATAGTTGGTGATGGGATTGCCCGAATCAAGGTTTAACTTGCCTCGAACGCTGCGGAGAACTCGTCAAGTACAAAGCCGCTGTTCTTGCGCTCCCACAACTTCCCATTGAAAAATACAGTTGGAGTTCCCTTAACGTTGTATTTCGCCATTGAGTCATAAGCTGCTTTAACTTGATCTAGCTTTGAACCTTTAGTAACACAGTCGACAAACTTATTAGACGTAAGCCCAACATACCCGCCGATTTTTACTAAATTCTTGGGTGTATAAAAACCAGAGTTTTCAAGTGCAGGTTGAACCATGTACATGGCTTTGTGGAAATCTAAATAGTGCCCCTCATCGGCCGCACAATATGCGGCATTTGCCGCAGTAACTGATTCATTGCCGAGAAATGAAAGTACGTGGTAAACAACATTAGCTTTCTTTGTGCGGACTAAATCATCAATGTATGCACCATTCGCGCCTTCAAATGTATTACAGATTGGGCACTGTGGGTCTTCCCATAAATCGATAGTTTTGGCGGCGCCAGTGTTAATCGTAATTCCAGAACCATTAGCTACATCAACGCTTGCAGAAACCGGAGCGCCTACTTTAAAATTATTTAAGGCAGCAAAAGATTCATTAGCTTTGGTCTTTTGACCTACAACGCTAAAAATAGCGCCTGTTGCAACAACAAGAGTGACCATGCCGATTACTAACCATCGAGTGAAATTGTCTCCGCCAGATGCTTTAGTTGCCTTAACCTGCTTTGCCATTACTGCTCCTCGATTTTCTGAAGTGGTTTCTCAACACTTAATAGTCCATATGGGAAAAAGTATAGATATATGCCCGTCATTGCCAACCCTAAATCGCGCATAATTTCCAATAGATAAGCCCGGTGCACTTGGGCAGCTTTGCTTGGATCTACGGCTCCCCCGCCGCCAAAGCAACCACAATCAATGAGTATTCCACGGACCCAGACTGAAATAATTGCGGCCACAAAAATCAGCATCACTGCTGCACCAATCACTGCAGCCAATCGTGCAGAGAGACCAATAATTAACAGCACACCAATTGCAATTTCTAACCATGGCAATGCATAGCCCATGAGATGGGCGATATTTGTTGGAAGAATTTTGTACGCTGCAACCGCGCCTGCAGATTCATCTGGTTTGAAAGCCTTTAACCCGCCAGCAACTAGTAACACTCCACCAAGTAGCAAACGTGAAACCAGAGTAATGACTGGCTGAAATCTATTATTAAACTTTCTCATCGTCCCTCGCGCACACCTAATGCTAATTCTTTGGCTAAAGCCGTGATTGCATCAAGGCCTTCTTGCTCACTTTTTGAGTTGAGCAGCAATTTAATAAATGCAGAACCAACAATGACACCATCAGCATATGCAGCTACATGCTTTGCTTGTTCTCGAGTCGAGACACCTAAGCCAACAGAAACCGGAAGTTCGGTCGCATTTTTTACGCGAGCGACCAAAGCGCTGGCATCGACTGGAATATCAGTGCGCGCACCGGTTACGCCCATAACGGAGGCGGCATAAACAAAGCCCCCAGTTTTTGCGACGACCTGCGCAAGTCGAGCATCTGCAGTACTTGGTGCAACTACATAGATTGGATTAATACCATGTTTAGTTGTTGCTTCAAGCCATCGGTCAGATTCTTCGATTGTTAAATCTGGAGTAATAACTCCTGAACCACCATTTTCCACAATTGATTTGGCAAATGCATCCAGGCCATATTTTTCTATGGGGTTCCAATACGTCATAACTACTGCAGCTACACCAGCATTAGTTGCAGTCTTTAGCGCAGAAAAAACATCGGCGGCATTTGTTCCACCCTTAATTGAAATTTCGGCAGCCTCTTGAATCGTTGGTCCATCCATAACGGGATCGCTATACGGGTAACCAATTTCGATAGCATCAACACCTGCCGCAGCTAATGCGGTAATGGCCTTTGCGCAACCTGACTGGCTTGGAAATCCTGCTGGGATATAAGCAATCAGTGCGGCGCGATTCTCGCTTCGGACCTTTTGAAATACTGCATCAAGCGGTGTGCTCACAGAGGAATTCCAAAGTATTGCGCTGCTGTTTGTACATCTTTATCTCCACGGCCAGAAAGATTTATAAGCAGCGTGGCATCTGGCCCTAATTCATTACCAATTACTAGAGCTCCAGCAAGCGCATGTGCAGTTTCAATCGCTGGAATAATTCCTTCGGTTCGACACAACAATGCAAATGCCGCCATTGCTGCATCATCATTGACTGCGCGATATTCAGCTCGGCCTATGTCATGTAAATAGGCATGTTCAGGACCAACACCTGGATAATCCAATCCGGCAGAAATCGAATGGGACTCAACTGTCTGACCATTGGCATCTTGTAAAACATATGAGCGAGTTCCGTGCAATACCCCAGCTGAACCACCAGTGATCGTTGCGGCATGGCGACCAGTTTCAACTCCATCACCACCAGCTTCTAATCCAATTAACCGGACACCAGCATCAGGAATAAATGCATGGAAAATACCGATGGCGTTAGAACCACCACCGATACATGCAAGAACAGCATCAGGTAGTTTCCCTGTTAAAGCAATTACTTGTTCACGCGCTTCTTCACCAATAATTTTATGAAAATCGCGGACCATAGTTGGGAATGGATGTGGACCCGCTACTGTGCCTAACATGTAATGCGTAGTTGCAACGTTAGTGACCCAGTCGCGCATCGCTTCATTGATGGCATCTTTTAATGTGCGTGAGCCAGAAGTGACAGGAACAACTTCTGCCCCCAATAACTTCATACGTGCCACGTTGAGAGATTGTCGGCGAGTATCTTCCTCACCCATATAAACAACACATTCAAGTCCTAATAATGCCGCTGCTGTTGCTGCGGCAACGCCGTGTTGCCCAGCTCCAGTTTCAGCAATGATGCGCTTCTTTCCCATCTTTTTAGTAAGCAGGGCTTGACCTAAAACATTATTAATTTTATGACTACCCGTGTGGTTGAGATCTTCGCGCTTTAATAATATTCTCGCACCACCAGCATGTTCAGCAAATCTTTTAGCTTCAGTGATGATGCTTGGACGACCGGTATACGTGCGATGAAGTTCGGCAAGTTCTGCTTGGAAAATTGGATCGGATTTCGCTGCGTTATGCGCGGCTTCTAACTCATCTAGCGCTGCGATGAGAGCTTCAGGAACAAAACGCCCACCGTACTGGCCAAAGTGCCCAAGTACCTCACTAGTTTGAATACTCATTGCCCAAGCCTATCTAGACCCAGAAGTTCTCGCATCGCTAAAGCAGGATCACCCGCACGCACTAAGGCCTCACCCACCAAAATCGCAGTTGCCCCATTAGATTGCGCAAATTCCACATCTTTGCGCGTTGAGATTCCGGATTCAGCAACCCTCACTACATCACGAGGGATACGTGGAATAAGTTCGGCAAAGCTTTGTGCATCTACGTCCAGGGTTTTCAAGTTGCGTGAATTAACGCCAATAATTGAGGGTGAAATTTCAAGGGCTCGTTCCAATTCATCATTAGTGTGAACCTCAACAAGTGCGCGCATCCCCAAACCTTCTGAGAGCTGATGAAAATCATTAAGTTGAGATTGGCTCAAAGCAGCAACGATAAGTAAAACAAGATCTGCACCATGGGCGCGTGCTTCAAAGAATTGATATTCGTCGACCATAAAATCTTTGCGAAGAATTGGAATATTAACGCGCGAGCGAACTGCATCAAGATCGGTAAGTGAGCCACCAAATCGGCGTTGTTCAGTCAAAACACTGATGATTGTTGCCCCAGCGCTTTCATATTGTTCGGCTAATCCTGCTGGATCATTAATTGCAGCAAGGGCGCCTTTGCTAGGAGAAGATCGTTTTACTTCGGCAATAACTGACATATCTGAACTCAACAACCTAGACAATGGGTCTCGTACCGCTTCTGCTTGGTCCATCGCCTCTTGTAACTGCGCCAAAGGTTTTCGGCGTGCAGCTAAATCTTCACGAACACCTTCGATGATTGAATCAAGAACGCTCATGCTTTGTTCTCATCTGTCGGATCAATGCCTTTATCTAAGGCGTTCCATGAATTGAGAACCCGAGGCTTTCTCTCATAGCGCGATGAAAGATTAAATTTTTTACCAATGAGGGTTACTGCCGCAAAAACTACAAAAATACTTATAATTATTGCCATTGATTGATTCATTAGCTCTTACGCAATCTATTTGCAGCGTCAATGGCCATCAGGACCGCTGCTGCCTTGTTACGACATTCTTGATTTTCAGATTCGGGATCTGAGTCGGCAACAATTCCGGCGCCAGCCTGAACATATGCAACACCATCGTGAATAAGTGCGGTTCTAATAGCGATGCATGTATCAATGTTTCCCGTGAAATCTATGTATCCAACGATGCCGCCATACACACCGCGCCTAGTTGGCTCGAGTTCTTCAATGATCTCCATCGCGCGTGGTTTTGGTGCACCAGATAATGTTCCCGCAGGAAATACTGAGAAGAGAGCATCTACTGGCGTGGAATGATCTGCCAGTTTTCCAGTCACAGTAGAAACAATATGCATCACATGTGAGTAGCGTTCAATGTGCATGAAATCAATAACTTCAACGCTTCCTGGAGCACACACACGCCCTAAATCATTGCGCCCTAAATCAACGAGCATCAAATGCTCTGCACGTTCTTTGGGATCAGCCAGTAGTTCTTCGCCCAATCGGTGATCTTCTTCAGGTGATGATGACCTTCTACGAGTTCCAGCAATTGGATGAATCATCACTTCGCGATCATTAACTTTGACTAACGCTTCAGGACTAGATCCCACGATTGTGACACCTTCGCTGAAACGAAAGAGGTACATATAGGGACTTGGGTTATTTAGGCGCAACATTCGATATACGTCAATTGCATCGGCGGTGCACGGCATTGAGAATCGCTGTGAGAGCACTATTTGAAAAGCTTCACCTGCAAGAATTTCTTCTTTGGCACGTGCAATTTTTGACTTGAATTCATCACCAGACATATTTGCATTGAAAATAGGTGCGGCGTGAGAATCAATTTGTGCAATGTCCCCCGGCAATGATGTTGCCAAATCCTTTTGCATCCGATCAAGGCGTGCGTTACATGATGCGAATGCTTCATCGATGCGATCATCGCTTCCATCCCAGTTGATTGCATTAGCAATCAAAGTAATCGTTCCGTCACTATGGTCGAGTACTGCTAAATCACTGGTCAACATAAAACTGAGTTCAGGAAGTGGCAAATCTTTTACTGAAAGGTTAGGAAGTTTTTCAAGGCGGCGAACTACGTCATAGCCCATAAATCCGACTAATCCCCCAGTTAATGGCGGAAGCCCAGCAATCTTTGGTGATTTCAGGTGTGCGGCAGATAAGCGCAAAGCCTCTAGCGGATCAATTCCAGTGGGTGCACCAGCTGGGGCGCTACCTTGCCAATAAGCCTTTCCATCTTTTTCACTCAGCGTTGCTTCACTTCGAACACCGATAAATGAATACCGTGACCACGCCCCACCATGTTCGGCTGATTCAAGGAGAAATGTATTTGGAGCATCCTTAGCTAATTTTCTGTAAACACCTAACGGAGTTTCGCCATCTGCAAGTAAGCGGCGCGAAACCGGAATAACGTTTGAAACTTTTGCATAGGCGCGAAACTCTTCCAGGTTCATTGAATCAACCCATCGCTATCGGTTTATGGAAACAGGTTTTTTCGCCAGTGTGACAAGCGACCCCAGTTTGCTTAACGTGAATTAGCAACGCATCTCCATCGCAATCAAGTGATACTGATTGAACTTCTTGAAAATGGCCAGATGTTGCACCCTTCACCCAAATCTCGTTGCGAGAGCGTGAGAAGTACGTGGCTTTTCCTGTCTTTAATGTGAGAGCCAAAGATTCGGTGCTCATGTATGCAAGCATCAAAACTTCCTTGGAGACGACATCTTGAACCACGGCAGGAATAAGCGCCGAAGAATCTTTGAGTAGATTCACAATTGCAGGATCAAGGGCGCTCATGGCCTAATTCTGCCTTATCGGGCAGCCTGCATGCGAACCGGATAATTATGCGTATTGAGATAGGACTTCACATCACCAATTCGATGAATACCAAAGTGAAACACGCTTGCTGCAAGTAGCGCATCAGCGCCTGCATCGATTGCTGCCGCAAAATCCTCAAGAGCTCCGGCTCCACCGCTAGCAATCAGTGGAGTTTTAGTTACTGATCTGATTGCGGTAATCATTCCTATGTCATAACCAGCGCGAGTGCCATCAGCATCCATAGAGTTAAGTAAAATTTCACCCGCACCAAGTGCGCACGCTTTTTCGGTCCAGGCTAGGGCATCTATTCCTGTACCTTCACGGCCACCATGTGTAGTGACTTCAAAACCTGACTCGGTTCGTGCGCGGCGGGCATCAACTGATAGAACTAAAACTTGTGAACCAAATTTATCTGCAATTTCGGCGATTAATTCTGGTCGTTCTATTGCGGCAGTATTCATTGACACCTTGTCTGCGCCTGCTCGAAGTAACCGATCAACATCTTCTACGCTTCTAATTCCCCCACCAACAGTCAATGGAATAAATACTTGTTCCGCAGTTCGTCGTACAACATCCAGCGTTGTCTCGCGCCCAATAATACTTGCTGAGATATCTAGAAACGTTAGCTCGTCGACACCTTCGCTGCCATAAAGTGCGGCCATTTCAACTGGATCACCTGCATCAACCAGATTTGTGAAGTTAACTCCCTTAACTACACGTCCATCAGTGACATCAAGGCAGGCGATGATTCGAACTGACAAAGTCATCGTCCAGTAACCTTTAGCGCTTCTTGCAAAGTAAATGCCCCGGCATATAAAGCTTTTCCAACTATCGCACCTTCTACTCCAGTTTCATTCAATGCACATAAGGCAGCAATGTCTGCAAGTGATGAGATTCCACCACTTGCTACAACTGGTTTCTTTGTTGCAGCACACACTGATTGAAGTAACTCTAGATTTGGACCAGCCAGCGTTCCATCTTTTGTAACATCGGTTACTACATATCTAGCGCAGCCATCTTTTTCTAAACGTGAAAGGGTCTCAAATAGATCCCCGCCCTCTTTGGTCCAACCACGCGCGGCTAGAACATGGCCACGAACATCTAGACCAACTGCGATGCGATCACCGAATTCGCCAATTACACGGGCAGTCCATTCTGGATCTTCAAGTGCAGCTGTACCTAAATTCACTCTGTGACAACCTGTTGCAAGTGCGCGGCGTAAAGATTCGTCATCGCGAATTCCACCAGAGAGTTCAACTTTAATATCCAGTGCTCCAACAACCTGCGCTAAAAGTTCGGCGTTATCGCCACGACCGAACGCGGCATCAAGATCAACGAGATGTAACCACTCGGCTCCCGCAGCCTGAAATTCAAGGGCAACGTCAAGGGGCGCACCATAAATACTTTCTTGTGAAAGCTCGCCTTGAACCAGACGTACTGCACGCCCATCTTTTACATCAACGGCCGGTAAAAGTTCTAAATAACTCATATGGATTTCGTCCAATTCTTAATAAAGGCCAATCCAGCATCTCCAGATTTTTCTGGATGAAACTGAGTTGCCGATACATAGCCATCTTCAACAGCTGATACAAATTTTTCACCATGAGTAGTCCAACTTTGCGCCTTGCCTACCGCTTTCTTGGCTGCATAAGAATGCACGAAATAAAATGATTCGTTTTCTAATCCCTGAAACAAAACAGTTTGTGCATCACTTTCAACGCTATTCCAACCCATGTGAGGAAGGATTGGGGCCTCAAGTAGTGAAACTTCACCATCCCAAATTCCAACACCAGCATGAGAGCCATTTTTGCTATGTTCAGTGCCACGACTAAAGAGAATCTGCATTCCAATACAAATACCTAGAACTGGTCGCTCATTAACAATTCTTTCACGAATAATTTCTGGACCACCAACTGCATTCAATCCCTGCATGCAAGCCGCAAATGCTCCTACGCCTGGGACTACCAAACCCTTAGCATTAAGTGCTACTTCGCGATCAGATGTAACAACTACATCTAAACCCGAAGTTGCAAATGCTCTCTCGGCAGAACGTAAGTTGCCAGATCCGTAATCAAGTATTGCGATCAAAGAGAGCCTTTTGTAGATGGAATTCCAGCAACTCTGCCATCAAGTGAAACTGCATCACGCAATGCTCGAGCAACAGCTTTGAACTGCGCTTCAAAAACGTGGTGCGCATTTCTGCCTTCAAGGACGCGAATATGCAAAGCAATGTGGGCCTCTGCGACAATTGATTCCCAAATGTGCTTCCCCAATGTTGTGTCGAAAGTTCCTATGAGTTCAACGATTTCAGGTTGGCGATGTACTAAATATGGTCGACCAGATAAATCAACGGCTGCTTGAACTAATACTTCATCCAAGGGAACCATCGCATCACCGAAGCGGCGAATACCGGCTTTATCCCCCAATGCTTCGCGAAGTGCTTGGCCAAAGGCCAGAGAAGTATCTTCAACACTATGGTGTGAATCAACATCAACGTCGCCTTTTGTTTTAACTGTGAGGTCAAAGCCAGAGTGTTTGCCTAATTGCGACATCATGTGATCAAAAAACGGAACCCCAGTCGAAACATCGATAACACCTTGGCCATCCAAATTGAGTTGGACTAATACATGTGACTCTTTGGTTTCTCTTTCAACGCGTGCAGTTCTCATGGTGGCCTCTCCTTAAATGAGTTCTTGTAATGCAGAAATAAATAGAGTGTTTTCGGCTTCGTTGCCAACGCTTACGCGCAAATAACCTGGAAGGCCGACATCTCTAATAAGGACACCTTTGCCTAGAAGTTCACTCCAAAGTTTAGTGGCATCCGCCTTAAATCCTGTAAACAAAATGAAATTTGCGCTAGTCGGAATGGTTTGCAAGCCCAGATTATGAAGGGCCTGCACTAATGATTCTCTGGCCGAAATAAGAGTTGCGACATAACCCAACAGTTCATCTTTGAAATCTATAGCCACGCACGCTGCTGCTTGAGTGATTGCACTTAAGTGATACGGCAGACGAACCAGCATCATGGCATCTTTAACAGCGCTGTCACAAACTAAATAACCTACACGAGCACCTGCAAAAGCAAATGCCTTACTCATTGTGCGAATTACTAAGACATGCGGATTCTTCTCAATCAGAGTTACCGCAGATTTCTGCGACGAGAACTCTGCGTAGGCTTCATCGACGATAAGCAATCCACCAACTTGTGCGCTTGCATCGGCTAGATTTTGAATTTCTGAAATTGAAATTGATCCGCCTGTAGGGTTATTAGGTGTAGTAATGAAAGTAATCAGGGGCTTTACAGAAGCAATCTCAGCAATTGCGTGGTCAATATTGAGGGAAAAATCTGCATTGCGTTTTCCATCTACCCAGTTGGTCCGGCATACCTTGGCTATGAGTGGGTGCATGGAATAGGAAGGATTAAAGCCAAGTGCCGTACCTTCGCCAAACGCTAAGAAAATCGATTGGATGATCTCGTTACTGCCATTTGCAGCCCAGATGTTATTCAATGAAAAATCTGTGCCACTTGCAGAGTTTATGTAGTTAGCTAATTTGGTTCGAAGTTGATTTGCATCACGGTCAGGATAGCGATTTAAATCTGCCGAAACTTTTAAGACTGCCTCAGCAATAGCTTTTTGAAGTGAAGGAGATGGCGCATACGGATTCTCGTTAGTGTTCAGTGAGGCTTGTGCTGGCAGTTGAGGAGCGCCATAAGGAGTAAGTGGCGACAACTCGCTGCGCAGTGGCAGCCATGTAGGCCAGTTCATTTATTGATTTTCCATGCGCGCTGTCATCGCTTCACCGTGTGCTGGCAAATCTTCTGAATTGGCTAGCGTGACTACCGTTGGGACTAAATCAGTGAAGGCTTTTTGGCCATATTCAATGAAATGGATTCCACGCAAAAAGCTTTGGACTGATAATCCACTGGAATGGCATGCGCAGCCACCCGTTGGCAAAACGTGATTTGAGCCAGCGGAATAATCTCCAAGTGATACTGGAGAAAATCGCCCGATAAAAACTGCGCCAGCATTTCTAATACTCTTACTGTCATTGCGTGCATTCTTAGTCTGAATTTCTAAGTGTTCGGCGGCATAAGCATTGGCTACATCAATACTTTGCGCGGTGTTATCAACTAGAACAATTGCGGATTGAATTCCAGTTAATGCACTTGTGATTCGATCCGCGTGCTTAGTTGCTGCAACTCGAATCTTAAGTTCTGCCTCAACGGCCACAACTAATTCTGGTGAATCAGTCACCAATATCGCAGCTGCAATCACATCATGTTCGGCTTGGCTAATGAGATCTGCGGCAACATCAGCAGCAAGTGCACTTGAATCCGCAAGAATCATGATCTCAGTAGGGCCAGCTTCTGAATCAATTCCAATTAAGCCCCTAAGTGCGCGCTTAGCTGCAGCCACATAGATATTGCCTGGTCCAGTAACTAAATCTGCTTTCTGGCACAGACCATCAATGCCATAAGCAAACATGGCGATTGCTTGTGCTCCCCCAACCGCAAATACTTCTGTTACTCCTAAAAGTGCACAGGCTGCCAAAATAGTCGGATGCGGTAAACCACCACAATCGTTTTGCGGAGGTGAGGCAACGGCAATTGATGAAACTTTGGCAATCTGTGCTGGAATAACATTCATAACGACACTACTTGGATAAACCGCACGACCACCTGGGACATAGAGCCCAACTCGATCTACGGGAATCCACTTCTCAGTTACCGTCCCACCATCAACGACCGACGTAGTTTTTTCATTTCGAATCTGATCCATATGTACTGCACGGACTCGCTCTATAGAAAGTTCTAGTGCAACACGAATAGCAGGATCAAGTGCTGATAACGCATCATCTAAGGCTTTTTGAGGAACGCGAATTGAAGGTGGAATAACTCCATCAAATTCATGTGCCAATTTGCGAAGCTCTTCTTCGCCACCTGTTTTAACTCGATGCAAGATTGGTTCAATCAATCGCATCGCTTCGGCGACATCGAGCACGGCGCGTGGCAGTTCGGCGTTGTATTGCGCCTTACTTAAGGCTTTTCCACGGAGGTCAACGGTGCGAATCATTTGCCAATTGTAAGGGCTGCGCCGTGAGGGGCGGGATTGAATTTAAACCAGGCAGTTAGGGCCAAGTATTGATTTGAGATCTGCGCTCAAGGATGGAGAAGCTGTGACCGATGCATCAATTGTCATCACTGTGTTGCTGCCATTCTCACTCAATGACAGATGCACCTCTCGCTTACCTGGGTGAGAACGCAAAATCTCTTTGATTCGATCAACGACCGGCGGAGTGCATTGAGACATTGGGATTGAAATGACAAGTGGTCCAGTTGGTCCCGCAGAAATATCAGGCATCGACATTTCAAGAGCCGTAAATCTAAGTTTTTCATCACGACGATCGACTCGACCACGAACTGTGACTATTCGATCTTCAGTTAATGACATTGAATATTGATTGTAAGTATTTGAGAAAAACAAAACTTCGAGCGAGCCCTCAAGATCTTCAACTGTTACCACTGCCCATGAAGCACCTTGGCGCGATACTTTTCGGGAAACACTTGTAATTAATCCACCAATAGTCACTATCGACTCATGCTGTGCACCTTCATCAACTAGTTCGCTGATGGACATGTCGGTATTTGAGCGCAGTACATGCTCTACGCCAAGCAAGGGATGATCTGAAACATAAAGGCCTAACATCTCGCGCTCATAGCTAAGCAACATGGCTTTATCCCATTCACCTGTTGGAATTTCAATATCCAAACCTGAAATTTCAGTTATGGCTTCTCCGCCAAATAAATCAAATTGACCGATTGCCTCTGCGCGCTTACTTTCGATTACTGAATCAATGGCTTCGAGGTGAATAGCAATGAGGCCTTTACGTGTTGCGCCTAGTGAACCAAAGGCTCCAGCCTTAATCAAAGATTCAATAGTTTTTTTATTGCAGACCTGTGCGTCAACTTTTGCTAAGAAATCTCCAAATGATGTGAAACGTCCTTTGCTTTCACGCGCGCTCTTAATAGAAGCAACTACGCCTTCTCCAACATTTCGAATAGCTGCAAGCCCAAAGCGAATATCTTTTGTTCGCGGTGTGTACTCACCGTTAGATTCATTGACATCTGGTGGCAACACATTGATTCCCATTCGCCGGCACTCGCTCAAATACAAAGCTGACTTGTCCTTGTCATCGCGAACACTTGTCAAAAGGGCGGCCATGTATTCAGTTGGATAGTTAGCTTTTAAGTATGCAGTCCAATATGAGACGACACCGTAACCAGCCGAGTGTGCGCGGTTAAATGCATAATCTGAAAAGGGAATCAAAACATCCCACAGGCGCTTAATGGCCGCATTTGAAAAACCATTAGCTTTCATGCCAGCTTCAAATGGGACGTATTCCTTATCCAAAATCTCCTTATTTTTCTTACCCATTGCCTTACGCAAAAGATCTGCACGTCCCAGAGAGAAACCCGCCACCTTTTGTGCAATTGCCATTACTTGTTCTTGATACACAATTAGGCCGTATGTATCTCCCAAAATTTCTTGTAATGGTTCTGAAAGTTCAGGGTGGATTGGCTCGACTGGCTTACGTTTATTTTTGCGATCGGCATAGTTGTTATGTGCATTTTCACCCATTGGTCCTGGGCGATAAAGCGCAATAACCGCAGAAATATCTTCAAATGAATCTGGTGACATAGATTTAAGGAGGGCACGCATTGGCCCACCGTCAAGCTGGAATACACCTAATGTGTCACCACGAGAGAGAAGTTCGTAAGTTTTTTTATCATCCAAAGTTAAATCTTCTAGTACTACTTCGATCCCTTGGTTTTCTTTGATATTGATTAACGCATCATCTAGAACTGAAAGGTTACGTAAACCCAAAAAGTCCATTTTTAGCAAACCGATTGATTCGCAGGCACCCATATCAAATTGAGTAATGATTGCGCCATCGGCTTCACGGCGATGAATAGGTATGACATCAAGTAGTGGCTCACGCGAGAGAATGACGCCGGCAGCGTGAACACCCCACTGGCGCTTTAAACCTTCAAGACCGCGTGCTGTATCTACAACGCGTTTGGAATCTGGATCTGACTCATAGAGGGCGCGAAATTCTCCAGCTTCGCCATATCGATCATCTTTAGGATCAAAGACTCCACCTAGTGAAATATCTTTACCCATCACAGTAGGTGGCAGGGCTTTAGTGAGTTTTTCACCAATTACATACGGGTAACCAAGCACGCGAGTTGAATCCTTAATTGCTTGCTTAGATTTAATTGTGCCGTAAGTAATTATTTGAGCTACTCGATCTTCACCATATTTATTAGTGGCATATCGAATCATTTCGCTGCGTCTGCGTTCATCAAAATCCAGATCAATATCTGGCATCGAAATACGTTCAGGATTAAGGAATCGCTCAAACAAAAGTCCGTGTTCCAAAGGATCAAGTCCAGTGATACCTAATGAATATGCAACAAGTGAGCCAGCTGCAGAACCACGTCCTGGTCCTACTCGAATTCCAACTTGCTTTGCATGACCTACTAAATCTGCAACAACAAGGAAGTAGCCAGGAAATCCCATTTTTTCCATCACGCCAAGTTCATAATCAAGTCGGGCTTCGTGGGCCGGAGTTAACTTTGTGCCTAACCGTTCTTTCATTCCACGGATTGATTCTTTTTTCAGCCATGAATCTTCGGTTTCACCCTGGGGCACGGTGAACTGTGGCAGTAAGTTTTCACCTTCACGCATAGTTACTTCACAACGCTGAGCAATAAGTAAGGTGTTATCGCAGCTCTCAGGAATATCCTTAAAAAGCTCACGCATTTGGGCAGGGGTTTTTACATAGAAAGAATCATTATCAAATTTAAATCTCTTAGGATCGGCCAGCGTAGATCCTGACTGGACGCACAAAAGCGCCTCGTGTGCATTTGAATCAGCTTGTAATGTGTAATGCAGATCATTAGTAGCAAGAAGGGGAAGGCCTAATTCTTTCCCGAGCTTTAATAGATCAGCTTTAACGCGGCTTTCAATATCAATTCCATGGTCCATGACTTCTAAGTAGAAGTTTTCTGCTCCAAAGATATCGCGGTAATCACTGGCTGCCTTTATCGCTTCCTTATAGGCACCCATGCGTAGGCGAGTTTGAATTTCGCCACCAGGACAACCTGTTGTTGCAATAAGACCCTTTGAGTATTTTGATAAGAGCTCACGGTCCATGCGGGGTTTGTAGTAATAGCCTTCAAGGGAGGCAAGTGAAGACAAGCGAAAGAGATTGCCAAGCCCAACATTGTTTTCGGCCAGGATTGTCATGTGTGTGTACGCGCCGCCACCTGACACATCATCTTCACCACCACTGGCCCATTGCACGCGCTTTTTATCAAAGCGAGATTCTGGGGCAACGTAGGCTTCAATTCCAATAATCGGTTTTACACCAACTTTTTTTGCCTGCTTATAAAACTCATATGCACCAAAAACATTTCCATGATCAGTCATTGCAATTGCTGGCATACCTTGACGTGCAACTTCGGCCATTAAATCTGGAACACGGGCAGCTCCATCGAGCATTGAGTACTCGGTATGGACGTGCAGATGTACGAAGTTTTCAGAGGTCATGGTGGACGTAGATTATTACTTAAGGAAGAACAGCATCAGATAGCAACGCCAATGAGCGTGTGAGATCGGCTGGGTATGGCGCACTAAAACTTAAATGCTCGCCAGTAATGGGGTGGTCAAAAGTGAGTTCCTTGGCATGAAGCCATGGGCGTCTCATCTCTAGAGACTTTGCCAAGACTGGGTCTGCTCCGTATGTCGTGTCACCAACGAGTGGATGGTTGAGGGCAGAAAAATGAACACGAATTTGGTGAGTCCGTCCGGTTTCAAGTTCGACTTTTACTAGTGATACCCCGCGATAAAATTCAATAACTTCATAATGGGTTATCGAATCTTTTCCAGTTGCAACTACTGCAAATCGATGATCTTCTTTTGGATGGCGATCAATTGGTGCATCGATGGTGCCGGTAGTTGGATCCATATGTCCCTGAATAAGTGCGTGATAAATCTTGTCGACGGTGCGATTTCTAAAGGCGTCCTTTAATACTGTAAATGCTCGATCACTTTTTGCAACAATCATGAGACCACTAGTACCCACATCTAATCGATGAACAATTCCTTGGCGCTCTGCGGCCCCACTAGTTGATATTGAATACCCGGCAGCCATGAGTGCACCAACAACCGTTGGCCCCATCCAGCCAGGGCTGGGATGCGCCGCGCATCCAACAGGCTTATCTATAACAACAATTGCGTCGTCATCATAAACAATTGTTAAACCTTCAAGTGGAGTCAGCGGAATCGGATCTTGATTAATTGGCGCTGGCATCAAAACTTCAATTACTTGATTAGCAGCTACTCGATCTGACTTTCCCATTGCCTTACCGGAGGTTGTGATGTCGCCATCTTCTAGCAATTTAACAACGGCTGTGCGTGAAAGACCAAGAACTCGAGTCAGAGCGCTATCAATTCGCTCGCCTGCAACGCCTTCTGGCACTGACAAGGTGCGATGTTCTCTGCTCATATCAACTCTTCTTTTTTAATTGGCGGGATATTGCGTGCAGTTAAAACAACCGAAAGGAATGCAGCAATTACGATTGCAGAGTCTGCAATATTGAATATAGGCCAATGAGGCAGTTGCATCCAATCGATAACATGGCCTCGAAGTAATCCAGGCTCACGGAAAATTCGATCCGTCAGATTTCCCAGAACGCCGCCCATCACTAGGCCTAATACAACGGCCCAACCTTTAGAGGTAAGTCGCGGTGCGTAATACGAAATTGAGATTAAAACTGCAATTCCAAAAAATGAGAGCAGCAAGGTCGAACCTGGTGCAAATGAAAAAGCGGCACCAGAGTTTCTGACGAAATTAAGTTGAAAGAATGAACCCAGAATTTTGATACTGCCACGGTGGGACAAAGAGTTAACTGCCCAGATCTTGGTAGCTAAATCAGCAATCCAGAAGAACCAGGCAACACTTAAGAGTGTGCGCCAGACGCGCACAATTAACGCCGTTCTTCTTTCTGCTTGCAGAGCATGCACAAAGTTGCCCGTGGGAATACTTGTAAACGAGCTTTACCGATTGCACTTCCACATTCTTCGCAATTTCCATAAGACTTTGAATCGATTCGCTCTAATGCGCGTTCAGTTTGCAAAACCATGTCGCGGGCATTGATAACTAATGACATCTCATGCTCACGTTCAAAAGTCTTGGTTCCGGCATCAGCCTGATCATCGCCAGCACCTTCGCCAGATTCTTGAATGAGAGAATCCATCTCATCTTCAACCTTGGCCAGCTCTACTCGCAGGCGAGCAAGTTCCTTAGCAATCTCACTTCGAATACTTTTGAGTTCTGCCGCAGTCCAAGGAGATTCACTCTCGCTTACTACAATGGGTGTTGGCGCAGATTTGATTGGCTTTAAGGGCGCAATTTTTTTGCCCGATTTAGTTGGACGAGGTGGGGGTGGCATAACTAAACGTCGCTCTTCAATGACAGGGGCTGCAACTGGTGCAGTAATTGTTGATACTGAAACTGTTTGTGATTTCTCATCAACTGTCAGAGTTGTTTTAGAGGGAAATGGTTTACCTGGAGCCTTTTTAACTGGAATGCTTTTTACCGCCGCTTTTTTTGCTACAGCCTTTTTTGCTGGAGCTTTCTTAGCGGGAGCCTTCTTGGCAACAGCTTTTTTGATGGGAGCCTTCTTGGCAGCAGCCTTTTTTGCTGGAGCCTTTTTTGCAGGAGCCTTTGTTGCAGGAGCCTTCTTCGCTACGGCTTTCTTTGCCGCGGCTTTCTTTACTGGCTTCTTAGGCATGTCGCGAACCTTAATCCTCTTCGGGGGCGCTTACCAATTAGCCACGAGGTTAAATCCCCCCTTATGCACGCTAGTATTAGCGCACTACCGCAGACGAGCATTGACGGGGCCATCACCTCACGAGTTTGCTAGAAGAAATGGTGAAAGCCATCTAGACCTAGCCGCGGATAGATAAGCAAAGTGGCGTGAATTTCACGCAAGGCGGGTGGTACCGCGAGATCTGCGCCAGCAGGTCACGTCCCTCCAGAGTTCTTAACTCGTGGAGGCTTTTTTATGTCGTTTCGCGCAATCCCTGCAGCTGTTGATCTGCCTGCCGTAGAACATGAGATTTTAAAGTTCTGGCGCGATAACGCTATTTTCGAAAAAACTGTTTCGGCCCGCGAAGGCGCACCGGCCTGGATGTTTTATGAAGGCCCACCAACTGCCAATGGAATGCCAGGCACTCACCACATTGAAGCGCGTGTATTTAAAGATGTCTTCCCGCGTTTTCACACAATGAAAGGCAAACATGTAATCCGTAAAGCAGGATGGGATTGCCATGGTTTACCGGTTGAAATTGCAGTTGAAAAAGAACTGGGCTTTGCTGGCAAAGGCGACATTGAAAAATATGGAATAGCTGCCTTTAATGACAAGTGCCGTGAATCAGTACAGCGCCATGTTGGTGCCTTTACCGACATGACGCACCGCATGGGCTTTTGGGTTGATTTCGATGAGGCCTACTGGACTATGTCACCTGAATATGTTGAAAGTGTGTGGTGGTCACTCAAGGAAATTTGGAAAAAAGGTTTACTCGTTCAAGACCATCGTGTTGCACCATATTGCCCGCGTTGTGGAACTGGACTCTCTGATCACGAATTAGCGCAAGGGTATGAGACTGTCGTTGATCCGTCAGTATTCGTTCGATTCCCAGTTACTTCTGGTGAATTAGTAAAACTCAACGCTAGTTTCCTTGTTTGGACAACCACGCCTTGGACTTTAGTTTCAAATACTGCAATCGCAGTTCATCCAGAGGTCGATTACGTAGCTGTTGAAGTTAGCGTTGATGAGGTAAGTGAAGTTTTAATCGTCGCCGAAGCCCTTCTCGATAGCGTTAAAGGTGAGAAGAAAATCCTGAAGAAGATGCTTGGTAAGGATTTAGAGCGCACGACATACAAGCGTCCATTTGATTTTGTAGAAATCCCAGACTCACACTTTGTAGTTTTAGCCACATACGTGACCACCGAAGATGGAACAGGTTTAGTTCACCAGTCCCCTGCTTTTGGTGCCGATGACTTGGCAGTCTGCCGGGCATACGGTCTACCTGTCATTAATCCAATTGCGCCAGATGGTCATTTCTTAAAGGAAGTACCTGTTGTTGGTGGAATGTTCTTTAAAGATTCTGACAAAGTTCTAGTAAAAGAATTAAAGGCCCGTGGTGTTTTATATAAGCACCAACCATACGAGCACACATACCCACACTGCTGGCGTTGTCATACAGCTCTTATGTATTACGCACAGCCATCGTGGTACATCCGTACAACTTCAATTAAGGATGCATTACTCCGCGAAAATGCGGCAACCGATTGGCATCCAGAAACTATTAAAGAAGGCCGTTACGGTGATTGGCTCAATAACAATATTGACTGGGCCCTATCGCGTAATCGATATTGGGGTACGCCTCTGCCAATTTGGCGCTGTGAAAATAAGCATGAAGTGTGCGTGGATTCGTTAGCTGAACTCGGTGCGTTAGCTGGACAAGAACTATCAAATTTGGATCCACATCGCCCATTTGTTGATGACATTACTTTTGGTTGCGCCGAATGTGATTCGACAATGGTTCGCGTGCCCGAAGTTATCGACTGTTGGTATGACTCGGGTGCAATGCCTTTTGCTCAATGGGGATACCCGCATAAAGAGGGCTCAGTCGAAAAGTTCAAGGAGTCCTACCCTGCTGACTTTATTTGCGAAGCTATTGATCAAACGCGTGGTTGGTTCTACACATTGATGACAATTGGAACTTTAGTTTTTGATAAGTCTTCATATAAAACTGTTCTATGCCTAGGTCATATTTTAGATAAAGACGGACGCAAGATGAGTAAGCACGTCGGCAATGTTCTAGAGCCAATGGCGTTAATGGACCAACATGGCGCTGATGCTGTCCGTTGGTACATGTTGGCAGCTGGTTCACCATGGGCCGCACGCCGAGTCGGACATGAAGCAATTAATGAAGTTATTCGTAAAACCTTATTAACTTACTGGAATACCGTTTCTTTTCACGCGCTCTATGCCAATGCCTCAAATTTTGATTTGAGTATGCGAACTAAGGTCGCTGATCGACCACTCATGGATCGCTGGATTATTTCTGAACTCAATCTATTGATTGAAGAAGTTGACGCTGCGCTCACTGATTTTGACTCACAGGTTGCAGGGCGCGCACTTGCTCGATTTATCGATGATCTTTCAAACTGGTACGTGCGCCGTTCGCGTCGCAGGTTCTGGGATGGCGATGTCAGTGCACTTTCTACACTCCATGAATGTTTAGTAACCCTGACTCAGCTACTATCTCCGATGGTTCCGTTTATTACTGAACAAGTCTGGCAAGAATTAGTTATTCCTGCAGATTCATCAGCAGTTGCGTCAGTCCATCTTTCAGATTTCCCAGTTGCAAATGCAGCAGTTATCGATCGTGAACTTGGCAGCCAAGTTGCATTGACCCGACGCATCGTTGAACTTGGACGCGCTTCACGCGCCGAATCTGGAATCAAGATTCGCCAGCCTTTAGGTCGCGCGCTCATTGCTGCCAGTGGCTGGGCTTCACTGCCAGAACAGATGCGTGAGCAAATTGCAGATGAACTCAACGTGATTGATTTGCAAGATATTGCCAACGCAGACGGGGATTTAGTAGATATCTCAATCAAAGCTAACTTCAAAAGCCTCGGTGCGAAATTTGGAGGCGCAGTTCAGGATATTGCTAAGGCAATTGCGGCAACTGATGCCACTTCTCTCGTTAAAACTTTACGCGCTTCGGGCACCACCACTTTAGGAACATGGGAAATCGCCTTAGATGATCTTGTTGTAACTGAGGTTCCAAAGTCTGGCTGGATGGTTGCATCTCACGAGGGTGAAAGCGTGGCCCTTGATTTAGAGCTCACCCCAGCTTTAATTTCGGCCGGTCACGTCCGCGAGGTGATTCGCTTTATTCAAGAACGCAGAAAGAGCGATGGCTTTGAAATTTCAGATCGCATCAACATTGTGTGGAACGCATCTCCTGAAATTGCAGCAGCAATCGCTGGAGATGAAGCACATATTAAGGATGAAGTACTTGCGCTATCTATGGTTTTGAGCTCTTCACTAGCAATTGAAGATAATGACCTCGGAATCGCGGTCGAACTTACTAAAGCTGGCTAACAAATCCCATTAGAAGTTGGACTCCGAAAAAGAGAACAATAAAACTGAGGTCTAGACTGACTGCACCTAAACGAAGTGGTGGAATGAAACGTCCAACAAATCTCATCGGCTTATCGGTAATGCTGTACACAAGTTCAACGAGTAAAAGTGCAATACCTTTAGGACGCCAATTGCGTGCAAACATTCGCACATAATCCAGAATCAGGCGCGCAAGTAGAGCAAAAAGAAATAGTTGAAGGACGTCAGCTAGCAACGTTCCGATGCGCACCTAAAATTAACCTTGGTTAAAGAAACTTGCTTGCGCAGCCGCGGATTTGTCTTCGGTATCGATTGAGACATTTGCAGGTGATAAAAGAAATACTTTCTTCGTAACTCGTTCAATTGTTCCGTGTAAACCAAATGCAAGACCGCTTGCAAAATCAACTAGGCGCTTATGTTCTGATTCATCCATGTCAGTTAGGTTAATGATGACTGGATTACCTAAACGATAATGCTCTCCGATAGTGCGAGCCTCGTTATAAAAACGTGGGTGCAAAGTAACAATGCGATCAAGAACTGGTAGATCAAGTTGAGGCGCTGATTCTGCTGATGTCGAAGTTATCACTGAAGAGACTGGACGAGGGACACGAGTTTTGATTCGCACTTCACTTGATGCCATCACTGCAGGAGTTGATGCAACAGGAGTATCGAATTCTGGGTCGTCCATCAAACCTAAGTAGTTTGCGACGCGCTTGAGTGCATTAGCCATACCTAAAAGATACTCGCAGGCCTAGCGTGAACCCAGGATTGAGCTACCAATTCGAATATGTGTCGCTCCGTGGGCGATGGCCTCTTCAAAGTCCCCACTCATGCCGGCGGATAATTTATTTGCCTTCGGAAAATCGATCATGAAAGCCTTATGAATTACTGATAATTGAGAAAAAGCTTCCAACGGTTGCGCCCCTAACGGTGCCACCGCCATTAGACCGAGTAGACGATGCCGAGATGATTCCTCAATCGCGGTAGCCAATTCATGGAGCTTTTCGCTACTAACTCCCCCTCGACCGCTCGAACCATCGAGTGAAACTTGGCAGAAAATCTCTAAGGGATGGGGAGCTACTTTTTCTATTATTTCAAAATGCTTGATTTCATCTAATGAATGAATCACATTGCTCCAGGAAGTAATTGATTTCAATTTGTTGCTCTGAATCTGGCCTTGGAAATGCCACGTACCGGCAACGCTGGCTGCTTTAGGCGCAGCGTCTGAATCCCGATTTTCACCAAAATTTGTTACCCCGAGCTGAGAAAGTATTTCTACATCATTTGCTGGAAATGTCTTGGTCACTGCAATCAAAGTGATGTCATCCGGGTTTCGCCCAGCAAGGGATGCAGCCTTAGAAATACGTTCCTGGACCACTGCTAAATTTGTTGCGATTTCATCGTGCCGGTTCATAACCAAATAACCCCAGCAGTTCTTCCGGTGATGTTGTGACGTCGATAGGAAAAATACCCGTGGTCTTCTAACGTACAAATTGTAGAAGCCTCATAAGTGACTCCCTCTGCAACTAAGGATGCGATGAGAGCCTTAGGCAGATCCAATGAAGGCGTAAGTTGTGATGTAAGGGACTGCGCCGCCGGGTGTAGCACGCAAACTTCATCGGCTAAATCTTGTGGAACCTCATAACAACGCCCACAAATTGATGGACCTAACTGTGCATGAATTTCTCCTGCACCTAAATTCCGCATTCGTGCAATTGTTTTGAGTGCAATGGAATTTACTAAACCACGTCTACCAACATGTACTGCGCCTACAACACTTGCAGAGCTCAGCAATAACGGAATGCAATCTGCGACCATGACCGCAAGTGCGATTCCAGGAACTGTTGTAACAAGAGCATCACATGTTGGTTCTGAGATAACCTGCGATATTTCCACAACATTATCTCCATGCACTTGATTCATGAATTGCAATGCACCCGTGGACTTGGCAAGCAAATCGCGATTCAAAGCCACGTGTTGAGCATCATCGCCAACATGGTGTGCAAGATTAAAAGACTCATATGGCGCAAGGCTTGCGCCGTTGCGCCTAGAAGTAAAAACGCTAGGCAATTGCCTTTACTTCATGAAGTCTGGAACGTCGATCTCGTCTTCAGATACGAGTTCTTCAAAAGTTACGCGACGTCGAGGAGTTGGTTCTGTATCTAGCTCCAATGCAACAGAGATTGGATCATTGCTTGGAATTGGATTGGATACCCCACCAAGAGTGGCTGCATCAATAACTGGAGTGACAACTTTGCGCGGTTCTCCGCCTTCAAAGCCAGCTGCAACGACTGTTATACGTACTTCATCTCCAAGTGCATCATCAATAGTTGTACCGAAGATGAATTTAGCGTTGGGGTGAACAGCTGATTGAACTAATTCGCATGCTTCATTAACTTCAAACAGACCAAGATCGGAGCCACCAGAAATTGAAAGAAGTACGCCCATAGCACCATCAATAGATGCCTCAAGTAACGGCGAGGAGATAGCAAGTTCGGCGGCGCGCAATGCGCGGTTTTCTCCGCGAGCAGATCCAATGCCCATTAATGCAGATCCCGCACCAGACATAACCGCTTTAACATCGGCAAAGTCCAAGTTAATCAATCCAGGCTGAGTAATGATTTCAGTTATGCCTTGCACGCCAGAAAGTAGAACTTGATCAGCGCTCTTGAATGCATCGGCCAAAGTAATTGTGCGATCTGAAATCGCTAGTAAGCGATCATTAGGTATAACAATTAAAGTATCAACTTCAGAACGTAGGGCTTCAATTCCAACATCTGCTTGAGCAGAACGTAGCTTTGCTTCAAAAGAAAATGGACGAGTCACGACACCAATCGTCAGTGCGCCAATATCTTTTGCAATCTTTGCAACGATTGGTGCTGCACCAGTTCCGGTTCCGCCACCTTCGCCTGCAGTTACAAAAACCATGTCCGCACCGCGCAAAATTTCTTCAATATCATCTGCATGATCTAGCGCAGCTTCGCGTCCTTTTTCAGGATCCATTCCTGCACCAAGACCACGTGTTGTCTTTCGACCAATATCTAATTTCACATCTGCATCACTCATCAATAAATGTTGTGCATCTGTGTTAATTGCAATGAACTCAACACCTTTGAGTCCAACATCAATCATGCGATTGATTGCATTTACTCCACCGCCACCAATGCCAACAACTTTGATGACTGCTAAATAATTCTGCGGTGAAGCCACGTGTATCCTCCTTGAGAACCATAAACCTCTACTTGAGCCTTATAATTCAACGTTTTCGATAAGGCGAACGTAAAGTGCCGCGGGCTCTTAATCAAATACCGACATGATTTATTTATTGTGTCGTTAAAAGTTTTCTACTTAACGATTGGTGCATGTGGTGCCGATAGATCGATTCTTTTTACAAGTGCATTTTCGGGTTGTGCCAATAAAGCCTTATAAACCTTAGTTTTTAAAGCATTATCGGTAGGTAAACCCCAACGAATTTCAACGTTTCGGCCCGCAACATTTACATCCAAGACATAGGCCCCAGTGCTTCGAACTTTCAGGGTTACCAAAGCTGATTTTATTTCATCGGGTAGCGTAGAGAAGAAATCGGCCGCAACCAATGCCGCTTCAACATTGACCGCTTGAATCCTAGGAAGGTCGGCGGAAGATTTGCCTACTGGCGTAAAGGCTTTTCCTGAGTCGTCAATTGCTTGATTGTTGAACAGCGCAATCGGTGTACGTGGTGTGATCTCGATTGTTACTTTTCCTGTGATCCAATTACGTGAGGTTTTTGCATCTTGTACAAAATCAAACTTCTCATAAGTAGCAGCGACCGCCCGAGGTTCAACCCGTGCCAGTTTTTCGCCAACCTGTACTGTCATTGGCAAGTATGCATTAGTTCCTTTTATTTCCACTGAGCTCACTGTGAAAAGAGTTGACCATCCCAATACATATGAAGCACCGGCTAAAACAATGATCGCCAAGAGCGAGATGATCCTTTTGTTTCTCATTTAACCGAAACGACGGCTTAATCCATCGACAATGATGGGAGCAAGCGAGCTCACGTCACCCGCACCAAGAGTGATAATCACATCTTGGGGCTGTGCGTTATCTATAACCGAATCAGTGACTTCGATGAAGTTAGGTATGTACTCACCATGGTTCATTGCATCAGTTATTAAACGTGAGGTAACTCCTGGAATAGGTTTTTCACTTGCTGCATACACTTCAAGAACAATTGTGCGATCAGCTAAATCAAGAACTCTGGCGAACTCTTTATAAAACGCCTGGGTTCGCGAATATCTATGTGGCTGGAAAATAACAATGAGTCGTCCATCTCCTGCAAAGCGGCGTGCGGCTTGAAGCGTTACATCGATTTCAGTTGGGTGGTGTCCGTAGTCATCAATGACCCGAACTCCATGAACTGTGCCTTTAATTTCAAAACGCCGACCTGTCCCCCGAAATGTTGCTAATCCAGTTAACAACTCTGCCGCTCCAAAGCCAAGGTTTAAACCAGTTGCTAATACTGCCGCTGCGTTGAGCAGATTGTGATGGCCTGGCACTTGTAACTCAATAAAGCCAACTACTTTGCCGCGCCAAATTGCACGCGCTCTAGAGCCCATAGCCTCGAGTTCGATTGAATCTAAATGAAGATCGCATTCTGCGCCAGTTCCGTAGGAAACGAGTGCACATGAGGTAATCGTTGCCGCTAAGGCTTTGGTTCCTTCGTCATCGGCGCAATATGTGAGAAAACCATCGTTCTTAATCGTTGCTGCAAAATCTACGAAAGCCTGTGCTACGTCCTGCAGAGTGGCAAAAAAGTCCACATGATCATGCTCAATGTTTGTGATGATTGCCGCAAATGGGTGGTATTCAATAAATGAACCATCGGACTCATCGGCTTCAGCGACAAAGATTTCTCCTGTACCGCGATGAGCGTTAGATCCCGATGCTGTGATAGTTCCACCTATTGCAAAAGAGGGATCAGCACCGCAAGATTGCAGCGCAACAGCCATCATTGACGACGTTGTTGTTTTTCCATGAGTCCCAGCAACTGCAATGCTCTTTGATTCAGACATCAAAATCGATAGTGCCGCCGCTCGAGTTAGCGTTACAAGCCCTAACTCTTTTGCGCGTTTAAGTTCAGGGTTATTTGTGGAAATTGCCGTTGAATAGACAACCAAATCTGCTCCATCAACATTATGCGCATCATGAGACGTTGAAATTGTTGCACCCAACGCCTGCAAAGCTTTTACAACAGATGAATCTTTAGCATCTGAACCACTAACAACAATTTCATGTGAAAGCGAAATGCGTGCCAAACCGCTCATTCCCGCTCCACCGATTCCGATGAAATGAACTCTTTTACTAATAAGAGAACGCAGCGTTGGCTTCACTACTGAATTTCCAATGCATGCTGTCCAAGCGCGGCAATTTTTTGCGCAGATTCAAGATCAAGGGTGGATCCTTCAATTGGCGATTGTTGTGCAGATTTAAGTAGTGAGTCGATAGTGGATTCTAAAAATTGTGCGTTGAATTTTTTTTGTTCAATAACCTCAGCACGGCCGTCTGCCACTAATTCACGTGCATTATGGAACTGTTCTCCATTTCCAATTGGTAGTGGCACGAAAAGAGCGTATCGGCCCAGGGCTCGAAATTCGCTACAAGTCACCGCTCCGCTTCGCGCAATGATTAAATCACTGGCCAAATAGACATCTGCCATCGCCTCAACATATGACACTGGTCTATAGAAATCTGTTGCCGTTGGAAGTACATTTTTTTGCCCAACAGAGTGCATTACGAAAATCTGCTTATTAGATAGACCAGGGAGGGCTTGTGCAATCACTGAGTTGATTGCAATGGATCCTTGTGAACCTCCCATAACGAAAACAAGTGATTTGCCGGCAGGTATTCCTAATCGGGCTTTTGCGTTGTCGCGCGCTTTTTGCCAATTACCCATCGATTCTTTCAAGGCGCTAGCGACGTCACTTCGCAATGGTAATCCGGCTATCAAAGCATCTGAAAACACACCTGAATTAACTCCATGAGCCACGGCAAGATACGGAGTTAACATCGCACCTAAGCGATTAGCCCAACCAGGCTTTGCATTTGCTTCATGAATAACTGTTGGTACTCCAAGAATTCGAGCTGCTATGTAAGCAGGTCCGCTGACATATCCCCCAAAACCAATAAGCAAATCACTATTTTTCAAAATTGAATAGGAGGCCTTTACCGAGCCGACTAAATCCGAAGGAATTCGTAACCACGTCAGCGATGGTTTTCGGGCAATTGATACCTTTGGGATGTTAACTACCTTAAAACCTGCTGCCGGAACTAATGTATTTTCTAAACCCAACTTTGTTCCAAGAAATGAAATTTCATCGTTTGGATTATGAAGTTTCCATACTCGAGCAACTGCCAGTGCTGGTTCAATATGGCCAGCGGTACCTCCTCCGGCAAAAACTATCGAAGCCATTGTGGGAACCCTGCCTTTTCTAACTCAGAATATATTGCAGGATCTCTACGGGCTGCACCAATTACAAATGCGATTCCCATATATGTTGCAATCAACGCCGAACCTCCGTAAGAAAGTAATGGCAAAGTAACACCAACTACCGGAAGCACGCTGATAGCCGAGCCGATGTTCAGAATGGTTTGAACGCCAATCCAACATCCGATACCCGAACAGACATAACGCACCATTGGATCATTTGCTCTCAGTGCAATCTTAAATATCGAAAAGATCAGAATCGAGAGTGCGAGAAGGACTGCCAGAGTTCCAAACAACCCCAGCTCTTCTCCAATAACTGAAAAGATAAAGTCAGTATGGGCTTCCGGAAGGTTGCCCCATTTTTGTCGGCTAGCACCTAAACCAACTCCGAATAACCCACCACTAGCAAGGCCAAGCAAACTATGTGCCGGTTGCCAACCCACTGATTTGTATTGGTCTGCAGCAAATGGATTGAGAAAAACTGAAAAACGAGCGACACGATATGGCGCAGAAAGTATGAGCGCGGCAATTCCTAAAAAGCCGACACCAGAAATCGCTGCAAAGAGTTTGAGATGAACACCTGAAACCCACAGCAATCCTGCAAGTACAAATGCGAAAACAGAGGCAGTGCCTAAGTCTCTTCCTAATAAAACGAGTCCAATACACAGCAGGTAAACCGGTGCAATAAGTTTTAGAACGTTTGCCTGTATGTCTCCAGCGCGTTCACGCTTGGCCAATATTGCGCCTGCCCACAAAATCATTAGGAACTTAGCAACTTCACTTGGTTGCACATCTACAAATCCCAATGAGATCCAGTTGTGGTTTCCATTAACACTTTTACCAACGCCAGGTATCTGAACGATGATGAGCAACCCAACTGAGATAATAAATCCAAAGCGAGCAATGAATTTCCATCGAGTGAAGGAAAATCGAGATAAGACCCATGCCATGGGAATCGAAATTACTAAGAAAATAAATTGGCGCAAAAGAATCGCCCATGAGGATCCCTTATTTTCAAGTGAATAAATCGATGAGGCTGAAAAAACCATAATCAAACCAAAAATACTTAACCCCAACGTGCTTCCAACAAGCATGTAATAAAGGTTTATTGGTCGATTAAATATATTGGTGCGCTTTTCAGTTTTCATGAGCAATTACTTTCTTCACAGCAGCTGCAAAGCGATCTCCTCGATCGGCATAGGAAATAAATTGGTCCATGGAAGCACATGCTGGAGCAAGTAACACTCGGTCTCCGGTAGTTGCAAGATTTCTGGCTGCCTCTACTACATTGTTCATGAGCGATTGAGAATCATCGCCATCAACAAGTATTCGAACGACATCAGGACAATATTTAATGAGCGCAGCTTCAATGAGTCCACGATCGGTGCCAATCAAGATTGCAGCCTTTATCCGTTTTGCACATTTTTCAACGAGTGAATCCATTGAGGCGCCTTTAGCCAACCCTCCTGCAATCCAGATATTTGATTGATGAGACATCAGTGATGCTGCGGCTGCATGTGGATTAGTTGCTTTTGAATCATCTACCCAACTAATTGAATCTGCTTCATGCACGGTTTCAATTCGATGGCGACCAGGACGAAAACCTTGAATCGCTGTACGAATATCTGCGTGGGAAACACCTACTGATCTAGCTAATCCCGCTGCTGCTAACGCATTAGAAACGCTATGCGGAATAGCTGGCTTAACATCGCTCAGCTCTGCGAACATCTCAGCTTCCTGTGGATCTTGGACGAAGGCACGATCAACTAGGAGTTCTTCAACCAAACCGATTTCACCAGGGGCGGGTGTGTCCAAACTATAGAAAACTTTTTTGCCTTGCCAATGATTTGTTCGTAGGACGATTGCACCATCATCAGCATTAAGGATTGCCGTAGAAGTTCGATCCAAAATCGTGAGCTTCGCCTTTGCATATTCTTCAAAACTGCCGTGCCAATCAATATGGTCATCAGCGATATTGAGAATTGCACTAGAAACAAACTGTGCTTGTGTAGACCAATGTAATTGAAAAGATGAGAGTTCTAGTACTAAAACGTCAAAGGGGGTTGCGCGGTCAACTGCTTCAATGACTGTATCGCCTACATTTCCACAAGCAGCCGCATTCAACCCTCCACTTACCAACATTGCCGCAACCATTTCTACAGTTGTAGTTTTACCATTTGTTCCGGTCAAAGCTAGCCACTTTTGTTTTGGTGCAATGTCACTTCGAATGTGCCAAGCTAAATCAACTTCATTGAGCAGTTCAATTCCAGATTTTTGTGCGTGCACAATAAGCCGATGATCCTGCCGCCAACCCGGTGATACAACTACTGAGTCGTAATCCTTGATTGAAACTTTCTCGGTATCAACAATGTTGTAATCTGATTTAGCCGATTGATTTTCATCGGCAATGGTGATTACTGCGCCTCTTTTAGTCAGTGAACGGGCAACAGCATTTCCTGTAACACCTGCGCCAAGGATCAGAATTTTCTGGCCATCAAAAGAGAGTGGCATGTGTACTACTTAGCTACCCACTGCGCATAAAACAGGCCTAAGCCGCCGGCAACACTCAAGCCCGCAATAATCCAGAATCGAATGACAACTGTGATCTCAGCCCATCCTTTTAATTCAAAGTGATGATGCAGCGGTGCCATCCGAAAAACTCGCTTGCCCCCACTGAGTTTGAAATATAGCGTTTGAATAACCACTGACATTGTGACGATTACAAATAATCCGCCCAACGGAATTAATAGGAGTTCAACACGAAGTGTTGTAGCAAAACCGGCAATGGCTGCGCCAAGTGCTAGTGAACCGGTGTCTCCCATAATAATTTTGGCTGGAGCCGTATTCCACCAGAGGAACCCAGTACAACCGCCCGCAAAGGCTGCAGCTAATGCCGCTAAATCAAGTGGATCACGGACTTGGTAACAGTTACTAGTTGTGGCACCAACAATTGCGCAACTCTGGCCAAACTCCCAAACACCAATTAATACAAAGGCTAAGAAAGTCATAATTGTTGCACCGGTTGCCAAGCCATCTAGGCCATCAGTTAAGTTCACTCCGTTACTCGCCGACATCACCATCAAAACCACAAAGGCAATAACTAAGCCAATACCCAAATAAATCGATGTCTCTTTTACTGTTGATAGGTAATGCGAAATAGGTGTGAGTTGTCGATCATCAGCAAACTGCAGCCCGGCATAACCAAATACTGCAGCCAATATCGCCTGAGCAAGTAGCTTGTAGCGTCCCTTGAGGCCACGCGAATTTTGGCGTGAAACCTTAAGCCAATCATCTAGAAAACCAATAAAACCTAAACCTACGACTAACCCAATTACCAATAAAGCTGAAGCCGAAACTGAATTTCCTGTAAAAAGGTGTGCCATGAGATAACCAAAAATTGCGGCTAGAATAAAAATAATGCCGCCCATAGTTGGCGTACCATGTTTTGTTTTATGTGTTGATGGGCCATCGTCTCGGATAATTTGACCATAACCACGTGCGGCAAGAATTCGAATTAACACTTTAGTTCCAAAGAGAGCAAAGGCGAGAGCAAATGCACCTGCGATAAGAATCTGTCTCATAAACCGGCTCCGCTCTTTTCTATCCATGCACGTTCTAGGGAATCTGCCAAAACTTCAAAACCCTGCGACCTTGACGCTTTCACTAAAACAACATCTCCTGGAGTGAAGTAATCAACTAAATCAATCGCTGATTCAATGGTGGAACGTTGGTGAATCACCATAGCTCCACCAGGTGCTCCATATTCAGGAGCATCGATTTCAACTAAATGATCAATTCCTAATTCAACCGCAAGCGCCCCGATTGCAGCGCTCTGTGATGCCTGTGTCTGGCCAAGTTCATTCATCTTTCCGACAAATGCCCATGCCGAACCGCCTCGCTCTTGCGCAAAGAGCGCGAGTGCGCGTAAAGCCGCACTCATTGATTCCGGATTGGCGTTATAGGCATCGTTAATGATCAACAAATCTGCGCTTTCATGTAACTCCATGCGCCACTTACTTGATATTTCGGCAGTAGATAAAGAGCTTGCAATGAGCTCAAGAGGAAGAGCAAGCGCGGTACCGACAGCTGCGACAGCAAGCGCGTTTGATACTTGATGCGCACCCACTGCGCGCATTCCAACAGCATCTCGTCCAGCTGGTGTGACTAAATCAAAATGTGGACGACCTTCTCGCATCTCAACATCTGCAGCTCGTACTTGAACATCAGTCTTTTCACCAAAGAGAATTACTTGACCTTGATGTCGGGCGGACATCTTTGGTGTGAATTCATCATAAGTACCAAGAATTGCTATGCCGTCTTTACCTAGTGATTCAATAAGTTCACCCTTAGTCGCAGCAATTGCTTCCTGTGAGCCAAACTCGCCAATGTGGGCGGTTCCAACTGTCAGCACTACGCCAATATTTGGTTGAGCGATTTCACATAACCGCGCAATATCGCCCATATGTCGGGCACCCATTTCAAGAATACAAAAACGCGTGCGATCATCACACTGAAGCAAAGTAATTGGAAGTCCTAAATCATTATTAAATGATCCAGCAGGTGCCACCGTTGGACCGACTGCCCCCAACATATGAGTCAACAAATCTTTTGTACTTGTCTTTCCTTGTGATCCTGTGATTCCGATAACCGTGAGTTTGTCTAAACGTTTGCGAACAAACGCTGCCAATATCGAAAGTGCTTCAAGTACATCGCCAACAACAATGCACGGGCCATCAATGCGATGTGATGTCAACGAAAACATCGCACCATTTCGGTAAGCATCGGCGGCGAACTCGTGGCCATCAGTGTTTTCACCTTTAAGCGCTAAAAAGAATGAGCCGGGTGTAGCTAGACGAGAATCAAAGGTTGGCGCTTTTGAAATGAGCAAGTCTTTATCACAGAAGAGTTCTCCACCGACTAAAAGGGCGATCTCGCCAGCTGTTAACGTGATCATTTTTTATCTTCAATTGCTTTAGCTAGTTCGATGCGATCATCAAACTCAAGAATTTCACCATTGATCTCTTGCCCCTTTTCATGGCCTTTGCCAAGAACCATCACAACATCACCGGGTTGGGCAAGATTAACTGCGGCACGGATCGCTTGTGCTCTATCAACAATGACCTCACTTGGTGGAACCACATCTATATCTAAAACCATTTGCACAAGAATGTCTGCAGGTTTTTCAGAGCGCGGGTTATCGCTTGTATAAATGGCTATATCTGCACCATCGTGCAGCGCTTGGCCCATCTGAATTCGCTTAGTTTTATCGCGATCGCCACCACAGCCAAGAACAGCAATCACTTTGCCGTCAGTAATCTCTCTAGCTGTCTCTAAAACACGTTTTACGGCATCTGGTGAATGTGCGTAATCAACGAGGGCGGTGAAATTTTGCCCGAGCCGCACAGCTTCTAATCGACCAACTGCACCGGTGAGAGTTGGCAGGATGGCCGCGATATCAATGGGATCAACTCCGCTTTCAACTGCAATTGCAATTGCCATCAATAGATTGTCGTAGTTAAAGCCACCATGGAGCGAAGTTTTACTTTCAATCAAGATTCCGCCACTGCCGCGAATTGAAAGTGATGCCCCAACATAGTCAGAAGAAATAGAAACATAATGCCAAGTTGCACTGCTATCTGATCTAGACAAAGTAACGACAGGTAACTCAGTTTGTGTGGTCAAACGCTTTCCATAAACATCATCAACATTAATTACTGCTAAATCTGCATACTCAAAAGTGAACAATTTTGCTTTTGCCGCAAAATAATCTTCCATGTCCTTATGAAAATCTAAGTGATCTTGGGAAAGATTTGTGAAACCTACAACTGCAAAATGACTTCCACGAATACGTTCAAATGTGATGGCATGGCTTGAGACTTCCATTATGAGGTTTCGCATGTGACGCTCGCGCATAACCGCCGATAAAGCCTGTAAATCTGAGCTCTCAGGGGTGGTTCGCTTGCTAGCCACGCTTTCAACTCCGATACGTGTTTCGACCGTTCCAATTAATCCACTATCTCGGCCAGCAGCCATCATTATTTGATGCAGCAATGTAGTTACTGTTGTTTTGCCATTAGTGCCCGTAACACCGATGCTATAGAGATCGCGCATTGGTTCTGAATAAAACCAAGCACTTGCGATACCAGCAGCTCGTCTAGGATTTGCTGAAATCAGTACAGGAACATCCTTAATTGTTTTTGCGCCTTGAGCATCTGTGAGTACCGCCACTGCCCCACGCGCAATTGCATCGTCAGCAAACTGGGCACCATGAAATTTTTCTCCAGGCAAGGCGATAAAGAGATCTCCCGGTAAAACTAAATCACTTGCTTGAGCAATTCCACGGACTTCTATTTTTTCTAAATCTTGAGTTGTGGAATCGGCTCCAACTATTGCGCACAGCGCAGAGAGTTTTTTGCCGGGGTTAGTTAGAGGTCGTTGCATCCTGGACCTTCTTTATAGCCAAAGCTTTTTCACTAAGTGGGACTGGGGCAAATGTTGTATTCGTAGGGGCAATATGGCGACTTTGCAAAACAAATGACATAACTTTCTTAAATACTGGCCCACCCAAGACTCCACCCCAGTGCATGCCTTGTGGATCTTGAATGGTCACGCTAATTACATATGCAGGTTTATCTGCTGGTGCAAAACCAATAAAGGAAGCCGTAAAACCACGGTAACAACCACACGTGTCATCGATGCGTTGTGCAGTAGCAGTTTTACCCGCCACGCGATAACCCGCAATAGCCGCTGACGGCGCAGTTCCACCTGCAGAAACAACACTCTCCATCATTAAGCGCACTTTCTGTGCAGTCTCTGAACTGACTACGCGCTGACTAGTTCGACCTGCTGCTGGCGTAAAGTTTCCGCTTGCATCACTTGTACCTGCAATAACTGTTGGTGACACTCGCACACCATCATTAGCTATCGTTGCAAAAATACTTGTGGCTTGCATTGCTGTCACTGAATACCCTTGGCCAAAGGCCATTGTTGGAGCTGATGTTCCCGACCAATCAGCTATTTTTGGCAAGATTCCACGTGATTCACCTGGCAAACCTGAACCAGTTTTGGAGCCAACACCAAATTTAGTTAAGTACTCATAGAAAACTTTATGCGATAAAAGTTCTTCAACTTGAATGGCGCCAGTGTTACTTGATACCGCCAAAATGCCTGTAGTAGTTAAACGCTGTGTCGCATGCTTTTCATGATCATGGAAAACTTTATCGGAACGTTTAAGAGCATAAGGCACAGTGAATACAGTTTCAGGAGTTACTTTCTTTTCTTCAAGGGCCGCAGCCATTGTCATGATTTTGCCAGTTGAACCTGGTTCATAGACATCTTCTACTGAAGGATTTCGCATAGCAACAAGTGAGACCTTAGAAGTGTTATTGGGGTTAAATGTAGGCGCAGTTGCATGTGCCAGGATTTCACCTGTTTTTGGATCCATAACAATTACGGTTCCGCTAATTGCATGAGTTGACTTAACAACCTCTGAAATTGCCTTCGATGCAACCCACTGAATATCACGATCAATTGTTAAGCGAACAGTTGTTCCTGTTTGCGCCGGGATAATTTCTGATTGAGAGCCTGGAATCTCTGCGCCATAACCATTGGCAAATGAATACTTGCCATCGATTCCTGAAATCGTTGAATTCATACTTGATTCAAGCCCTGTAGCGCCAATGCCGGCATGGTTTACAAAGCCAATAAGTGAGGCAACAAGTGAGCCAGATGGATATTCGCGAACGTATCCCCGCTCTGGGAAAAAGCCGATGATTCGATCTGGACTCATTGCGGGGTACTGCGAATTGAATTGCGATATTGATTGAGTTAATTTCTGCCACAGTGCGGGTTTAGCATTTTGATAGACCATGTTCCATTTGCGCTTACCAGTAATGCTGGCTTGAACTTGAGCAACTGGAAGGTCAAGGATTGGTGCAATAAAATTTGCGACTCTACCTGGGTTTATTATTTGAGTTTGATCCACAACAATGCTCGTAGCTGCAACACTTCGAGCAAATGCAACGCCATTTACATCAGTAATTTCACCACGTGGAGCTTGAAGCGATTTAGTATTTTCCATTTCATTGACTGCACGGCTGCGGTAGTCCCCGGCTTGAACTGCCTGTACCTGAACTAAGCGCAAACCAAATAGGAACATTGCTAAAGCTAAAATAAAAATGAGCGCCCTAATTCGATTATGAGCTAATGAAAAATTACCCATTATTTACACTATCTGGCGTAGTAGTGGGTGGATTTAAAATTAAGAAAACTGGCGATTCCGATGGCTTCATGCCTAGCGCAGTTGCAGCTTTGGCAAGATTTTCTGGGGAAGACATAGAGTCAATCTGACGTGCAATTGCTTCGCGTTGATCGCTAACCATTTTTGCTTCGAGCTTTAGGTGACTTAAAGTGAATGCATCTTGTGCTAACAATGTATTGATGAAGAGAAGGAACATCAATGCAAAGGCGCCTACAACCGATACAAACTTGGCAAAGTACTTACGATTTTCTTGGCTCTGTTCTGAAACATCAGGAACGAGTTTGAGCGCAACTTCTGCAGTCTTTGTTGCGATGATTTCACGAGAACGTGTAATTGCCGGAGCAAATGCGGTCATTGCCATTACGCAGCCACCCTTTCGATTGCACGCAAACGAACTGATGCCGAGCGCGGATTTTCATTGAGCTCTGCTTCATTTGGAGTTTCGCTCCCACGGATTACAAGTGAAAATTTGGCAGCAAATTCGGGAAGGTCAAATGGCAGATCGCGTGGCGTGCCAGAAGTTGTCGAAGCGACAAATAACTCTTTAACGATGCGATCTTCAAGGGATTGAAAAGACATAACAACTAGGCGTGCCCCGATATTGAGTAAACCAAGGGCCGCTGGGAGTGCGCGCGTAATTGCACCAAGTTCATCATTTGTTTCGATTCGAAGAGCTTGGAAGGTGCGTTTTGCTGGGTTGCCACCAGTGCGACGAGTCGCCGCTGGAATAGCTTCTTTAATTAAATCGGCAAGCTGGGAAGTTGAATTTAATGGGGCGATAGCGCGCGCTTTAACGATTCTTTCTACAACACGAGTTGCAAACTTTTCTTCTCCATATGTGCGCAGAATTTTAACTAGCTGCCCAGGTTCATACGTATTAACAATCTCAGAAGCAGTCAAGGACTGTGTGCGGTCCATGCGCATATCAAGTGGAGCATCTTGAGAATAAGAAAAACCGCGTTCGCTTTGATCTAGCTGCATTGATGAAACACCTAAATCAAATAACGCCCCGTCAATTTTTGTAAATCCATGGGAAGCAACTACTTCTGCAATTTGATCAAATGTTGCATGCGAAGTGCGTAGGCGATCTGCAAAGGGTGCCAGACGTTGTGTTGCAGCATTAATCGCATCGGTATCGCGATCGATTCCAATAACTGTTAAATGTGGAAACTTTGAAAGAAGTGCAAATGTGTGTCCACCAAAGCCAAGAGTTGCATCAACAACAACTGGGTGTTCATTAGCTGCAATTGCAGGGGTCAGTAGATCGATACAACGATCGCGCATTACAGATATGTGAGCGATACTTTCGTTCATCTTCTCCCCCTAACTCATCGATAGTGCTTTCTTCTTTAGTGCAGTGCTCTCATCTCTGGTCACCGCCGGCCGACGGATCTGTGTGATATCGGCGCCGGGGAAGGGGCGCCGATATTTTCGAAGGGTCGGCGGTGGCCACAGATGAGAGAGTTAAAACAGACCTGGGAATACCTCCTCTGAAACATCAGCAAATCCCTTTTCGCGATCTGCTAGATATTCATTCCAAGAAGTTGCATCCCAAATTTCAACGCGAGTATTTGCACCAATAACAACGCAATCTTTTTCAAGTCCTGCATATGTGCGAAGTCCTTGAGGAATAGTTACGCGACCTTGGCGATCAGGAATTTCATCGTGTGCACCTGCAAACATCACACGCATGTAATCGCGAGCTGATTTTGCAGTGACTGGTGCTTGTTTTAGCGTTTCTGTAATTACTGAAAACTCTGCTGAAGGAAAAACATAAAGACAACGCTCTTGCCCTTTTGTAATTACTAAACCTGAAGAAAGTTCTTCGCGAAATTTCGCGGGCAAAATTAAACGACCTTTGTCATCAAGACGTGGCTCGTGGGTGCCAAGAAACATAGTGCGCTCCCCTTCCCCAGGTCGCTGCGCTTACTGTCTGCGCTTAATTCCCCACTTTACTCCACTTTCCTCCTTTTTCAACCACTTTTCGCCACTATGTACCCTTTTTAACCCTTAGTCGCCCCAACCTCCCCACCTGTTTTTAGGCATGAAAAAAGGGCCCCGATAGGAGCCCTTGGATCAAAAAACCGGTGAGTTACTGGTTATTGCGCTTATCCCAGCGTTGTTCCAGGCGAGCGCCCAGCGATGATGTGCGAGGGCTCTTGGGTATTGATGGGCGTCCAATTGATGAAATCGCTGTGATAACCCCGCCTAGCGCGATGATGAATCCGAGTACTCCTACGGGGGTCATCTTTGCGATAAGTCCGCCGAAAAGAACAAGAATCCCAAGGGCTACCAAACCAAGACCCACAAGAACACGGTTTCGGCCAACTGGTTTAGCCTCACCTGTTAACGCTGACACTAGGCGTGGATCCTCCGTCATGAGGGCAGCTTCCATCTCCTGGAGCATCCGCTTCTCGTGATCTGATAAAGACATAGGTCAACAATAGAACACAGATACGTGCTCTGGCTACTTAAAAACTAATCCTCATCATCTTCACTGGCCTTTATCAGGCGGGCTGGACGCACTGAACCCTTGCCAAAACGGGCACGGGCTTGGTCCATCGCTCCCTCGGCTTGGCGCCAACCAACTTCGCGCTCGCCCAGCATCATTTGATGAGGTGCACCTTCACTTAAGTTCTCGAGTGAAACCCCCACTAAGCGCAATCGGGCCCGTTCGATACGAAGTGCTTGATACAGCCCCTTCACTACCTCATATACATCGTGCGTGCTATCAATTGGTAGCGGCAAAGTCTTACTGCGATTTATCGTTGAAAAATCTGCAAAGCGCACTTTGATACTTATCGTCTTTGCAAATAATTCCCGGTCGCGCAATCTGGCAGTTGCCCGTTCAGTTAATCGTAAGAGCTCAGTCAAGATTTCTTCGGGGTTATCTAAATCCTGCGGAAAGGTCTCTGCTGCGCTGATGCTGCGATCAGGTTCTTCAGGTGTGACATCTCGGTAATCACGGCCCCATGCAAGTTCATACAACGATGCCCCGTTTGCTTCACCAAGGGCTCGAATAAGTGTGGTCCGTGGCAGTTTTGCAATATCTTCAATTGTACGAAGACCTAAGCGCTCTAAAACTTCGGCAGTTTTTGGTCCGACTCCCCACATCGCTTGAATCGGCAATGGATGCAAGAAAGTAAGAATGCGATCAGAAGTTATCTCTAACATTCCATTGGGTTTGCAATGCGCCGAAGCTAACTTGGCAATGAACTTAGATGGTGCGATTCCTACTGAACAGGTGATGCCCTCTTGCTCTTCAACTTTATTGCGGATAGCAACTGCGATTTCGCGGCCCGTACCCAGAAGTTTTTGCGAACCCGTTACATCCAAAAATGCTTCATCCAGTGAAATCGGTTCTACCCATGGCGTGAAGCTATGAAAGATTTCCATGACATGTTCGGAAACTTCTTGATAGCGAGCCATATCAACCGGTAAAAAGATTGCGTGCGGTGCTAATCGGCGGGCACGTCCCACAGGCATTGCAGAATGAATTCCAAATTTGCGGGCTTCATAGTTTGCAGCAGATACAACGCCACGTGCACCCATACCGATTACAACGGCCTTGCCTTTGAGTTCAGGGTTATCTCGTTCTGCAACGGATGCAAAAAAGGCATCCATATCAACGTGAAGAATCGTGGCCTGTGTACCGACTTCTTCACTCATATTGCCAGCGTACTTTCTTTTGTACGCCAGGATTCATAGGCCGCGCGTAAGTCCCACGCCCCAGTTGCGCGCAGTGAAATACCGCGGGCCCCAGTGCGCCGGGTAACGCCGCGAATCAGTAGCAGGGATGTGGAATATAGGGTGCTGGCATAGTCGGCTTGAGTATCGGTAAAGAAAGTTGAATCGCTACAGCCATACCCATCATCAAGAGTTACAAAGATAACACGCTTGCCACTGCGCACTGGCGGTGTTTGCATCGCAACTTTGATACCTGCAACTAATACTGAGGAACGTGAACGTTGTGCCAATAAATCCGAGGATCGAACTGCACCAATAGCGTTAAGAAAATCGCTATAAAAGCTCACTAAGTGCTCTGACATATCGATACCTAAACGTTGGATTTCATGCTCAACTATTTCAGCTGGACTCATATCAGGTAGTCCACTGCTAATTAATGCTGGAGGTGCAAAAGCTAAATTCATCTGCGCGCCTGTCACACGAGCGATAGGTGATTTCTGTAGATCAGAAAAATGCAACAGCAAATCGCGGCGATTAACATCGGTGTGCAAGCGATCAAAAGCTCCAGTCAAGATTGCACTTTCAGTAACCGGTGTACTACAACCAGATCGGCGTACAAAATCTGTTAAATCTATATAGGGACGTCCGGCAATAATTGATGCGACCTCACCATCGCTAATCTTGGCGATAGTTGACAGTGCGATGCGAACTGCACTGCCATTATCTTCAACTCTATACACCGCATCAGATTGGTTAATATCAAGAGGCGCAACTTTTAATCCCATCTGCCTGACTTCATCAACGATTAAACGTTTGGGATACATTCCGGGATCATGCGTAAGGACTCCGGCCAAAAACGCTGCTGGGTAATGCGTCTTAAGCCAGGCAGATTGATAAGTAGGTAGGGCAAAAGCTGCCGCATGTGCTTTACAAAAACCAAAGGATGCAAAGGCACGCAAAACTTCCCAGATCTCGTTAACGATAGGTAGTTCATAACCCTTAGCCGTTGCTGCAGGAAAGAACCAATCACATACCTCTTGTTGTCCAACCTTGTCCCCCAACGCCCGTCGCTTTTCATCGGCGCTAGCTAATGAAACCCCGGTCATCGTTGCAATGATTTCAATAACTTGTTCATGAAAAACAACAACGCCTTCGGTATCGCGCAAAATCTCATAGAGATCTGGGTGAATGATTTGGGCTTTGGCCCAGCCATGACGCGCCTTTAAAAACGGCGTAATCATGTCCGATTTTACTGGCCCAGGGCGAAAGAGTGAGATATCAATAATCAAATCAGTAAATGTTTTAGGTTCTAACTTTCCAACAAGTTCGCGCTGTCCTGGAGATTCAATTTGAAATAAACCTAAAGTATTTGTGGATTGAATCAGGGCATAAGTATCAGGATCATCCAAGGGCACCGTATCGATATCAACGCTTTTTTCTTCGGTGCGCTCTATCTCAGTTAGTGCAAAAGAGATAGCTGACTGCATGCGCACACCCAAAACATCAAGCTTTAATAAACCAATAGCTTCAACATCATCTTTATCAAAAACAACCATGGGATAGCCACTGGCATTAGAAAGAAGTGGTGTGCGATCAAGTAATCCGCCATCAGATAAAACAATGGCACATGGATGCATCGATAAATGTCGTGGCAGACCATCAAGGCGTTCGGCCAAAGCAATTGTCATTGCAGTGAGCGGAGCGGAGATATTAAGTGAGCGAAGTTCGGGCAGATTTTCTAGCGACTTAGAGATATTACGTGCCCGTACATGGGGCATGGACTTTGCCAACATATCAATCTCCATACCGGGCAGCCCCAGCGCCGCTCCTGCATCACGGATTGCATGACGTGCACGGTATGTATCAACCATGGCAACAGTTGCACATCGTGATTGGTTGCCCGGTGTATCCCAATCGGTATTGCCATAGCGTTTAAAAACCATGTCATAGATTTCAAGTCGGCGATGTGATTCAACGTCAATATCAATATCTGGCAAAGCCCTGCGCAATGGTGAACAAAAGCGCTCCATCAATAACCCATGCTGCAGTGGATCAACACCAGATATTCCTAATAAATGACAGATCAATGAACCTGCACCACTGCCCCGTGCTGCAACTCGAACACCAGCACCGCGTGCCATATCGCAGATATCGGCAACAGTTAAAAAATATGATTCAAAGCCAAGAGTTGCAACTGTTGATAGTTCATCATCTAAACGCGTGCGCACTTTTTTAATTGTTGCACTATCGCTATAGCGCCAGTTGATTGCTGATTCACTGCGGCTTCGCAGCAATACCCGCATTTCATGGGCTGAATCTGCGCCCACTACATGAGCTTCGGGTAAATGCGCGCCGCCTAAACCAATATCGCGTTGTGGCGATAACAATGAACGCTCTGCCCATGCACGCGTTGTTGCTAGTAACTGGCGCGGAGTTCGTTCTCCTGCTGCGCGTGCAATTTCGCCTGCCAATGAAATCATTTCATCACTTGATTTTAAAAAGCCTTCAGCATTGCGCCGTTCGATATGGCGCGGGTGCAGGGGCACTAACTGGCGAGCGCAATCTAAAACATCAGCTACTGGTCCATCGGTGCGATCTCGCATGCGAACGGCGTTAGTAATAACGGCATCGATATCGTGATCACGGGCAAAAATTAAGGACTTTGCTGCATGGGATGTGGAACGCGGACCTTTGCCAGCAACTAAGTGTGAAACACATTCGATAGCGTTATCAGCAAATAAATCACGGCTTTGGTTAAAGGCGGCATAGGCAGCATCGATGCGATTATCGGTAATCAATGAACCTACTAAGGAATGCGGTCCATGCAAGGCGTAAACGTTGGTGCTGTAATGGCTAAAGCGTTGCAAGAAATCAAGGGTTAGAACTGGATTACGGCTATCACTTGTCATTGCAAGAGATGTCAGCAATCGACATAGCGAGCGCCATCCCCCATCACTATGTGCCATCAGCGTTAAACGATTATTGGTACCACCCATATCAACTGCCAGATTGACTCCAATAATTGGCGCGATACCAAAATCAACACAGCTTTGCGCAAAGCGAATTGCGCCAGCTAAACCATCGCGATCGGTTAACGCTAGCGCCGGCATTTCAAACTGCGCAGCCCGCTCTACCAAATCCCCCGGTTGTGTTGTGCCGTATTTAAGTGAATAAGCACTAGCAACGTTTAAATGAATAAAGCTCATACGTTACGGATAATCCATTGGCCGCTGAGTTCATCGCGCTCTAGTTCAAATGTTGTTAAGGCCCCAATAGGTGCCGCCTCCACGCGCCAGAGAGCACGTGCTTGATCATCAGGTCTGTACTTGCCATCACTAATGCGATTCCACCAACCACCGGCTTCACACCACCTGGACAACACTGCATGAATGCGAAAGCGCCGACCCTTGAAAGTGAATTCGATAGGCGTTGTAGCACCATCGATGGTGACATCGTGGGCGGGATTGACCTGCGTCATGAGCTGGGGTGACCTTTCTGGTATTCGAACAGATGTTCGAAAAATAGTCCCCTGGACTGACAAATAGCAAGCGCGCACGCGTGTCGAGGCGTTGAGTAGTTGAAAGTTCAACTACTATTGGCTTTGTTCGTATTCACCAATCTAAGGAGCTCCATGAACGCAGTACTCGTAATCGCTCGCATCTTGTTTGCTGGCATCTTCATCACATCAGGAATCAGTCACCTCACCAAGCTTGATGCAATGACTGGCTATGCCCAATACAAAAAAGTTCCAGCAGCAAAGCTCAGCGTGATTGTCTCAGGTCTGATGATTCTTGTTGGCGGCCTTTACATCGCATTTGGTGTCTATGCAGATCTTGGCGCACTACTTATCGCAATCTTCTTAATCCCAGCAGCATTCATGATGCATGCATTCTGGAAAGAAACTGATGCAACTGCAAAACAAAATGAATCTATTGGGTTCTTTAAAGATCTCTCACTTGCTGGCGCAGCATTGATCATCTTCGTACTAGTTGGTTCTGGTGCAGATTTTGGTCCAAGCATTACAAACGCGTTCTTTAACCTATAAAAAGTTAGTCAGTAAAGCCCCTGCAGAGAAATCTGTGGGGGCTTTATTTTTTGATGATGTGCGATTGATATCCAGCAAGTAAAAGCATGAGTACTGGATACATCATGGCAACTGGAAGTGAAGTTAGCTGAGCAAGCGCGCCTGTTACAGAAGGTCCGATGAAATAACCTGCTAATCCAATAACGCCTACGCGGGCAATTGCTACTGACGATGCAATTCCTGGAACTTCAGAAGCCGCCAAAATATATGCAGGAAACATTGGGCCAATTCCAAATCCTGCGCATGCAAAGCCTATGTTTACAATGATCAAAGCAATAATTGGATGCGAATCCGAGAGCGGAACTCCAATCGCAATGCCAGCACCTAAGCCAATGCCGCCTAAATAACCCCCGTAGAGCACGGTCTTTCGTGGACCAAAGTGATCAAGAGTTTTATCACCCAAAAAACGAGCTGTGATCATCGCTAATGCAAATACTGCGAAAGCAGAAGCGTTTACGCCAATTCCAAAGCCCATGTCATCTCGAAGCAAGATAGCGCCCCAATCACTTGCGGCACCTTCTGCAATCAGACCGCCAAGTAACCCAATACCCATCCCCCACAATGGCAGAACTGATTTACCAAAAAACGGAATCTTTGCTTGGGTTTCTTCTTCCCCACCGTTATGTTCATCTAAATCTGCAGAAAGAAGCATCTGCATAGCCGGAATGAATAAAAAGAAGCAAGCAATACCAACACCTACTAAATTATCACGAGGTGAAATATGTTTAGCAATTGAACCGCCTAAAACTGTTGTTACAAACGCACCTGACGACCACATTGCGTGAAATGAAGACATCACGCGCCGTCCTAAATGTTTTTCAATTACAACACCTTGCGTATTAGATGCGATATCCATACTGGAATATCCAAGACCCATAATGAATAATCCAAAAATTAAAGTAACGGGTGACGTTGAAAAACCCATCAAGATCAAACCACTAGGCATAATGACGATTGAAACTCGAATAACAGCTTTGGTGCCATAGGAGTGCACTAATCGTCCAGTTAGCTGAGCACCAATGATTGCTCCAACTGTGCTTGAAATAAGTATTAACCCCAACTGTCCATTATTTAAACCGTTGGCATCGCGGATCTCAGGGATGCGAGCTACCCAAGCCATGGAGACAAAACCCATGAAGAAAAAAGTTGCCAACAACCCTTTGCGCGCACGATTTGCCGCGGCTAATAAATCCGTGTTCATAAGGTGATAACGGTAACTGACATCGCCCGAATTATCTGCTTCACTCACGTATGTTCTTCTCCTTCTGGCCGCTCCGAAGTGAGTTCTCTTCGCACCGTAAAGATTTAATCACCGACTTAATTGCTGGATTAACGGTGGCAATTGTTGCCCTTCCATTAGCCATCGGCTTTGGAATCACATCGGGCATGTCAGCAGCAGCCGGACTAACAACAGCGATAATTGCAGGTTTCCTTGCAGCTGTTTTTGGTGGTTCTAAATACCAAGTCAGCGGTCCAACTGGTGCCATGACAGTAATTCTGATTCCCGTTATTCATAACTACGGTGTTTCTGCAGTTCCAGCTCTTGGTCTGATGGCTGGTGCCATGGTGATCATGATGGCAATCTTTAAACTTGGTGCAGTTATTAACCGAGTCCCCTGGACAGTTGTTGAAGGTTTTACCGTTGGTATAGCTTTAATTATTTCGCTCCAGCAAATTCCTTTGGCCTTTGGAATACCTAAGGGAGCTGGTGAGAAAAGCTACATCGTTGCTTGGAACACTCTTATCAATGCACTTCAAGCGGGGCTTAATTACTCTTCACTACTTGTAGTCCTAATAACTCTCTTAATTAAATTTTCGTGGCCGCACCTTGTCCATCGTTTGAAATGGAAATTTCATATACCTGCCAGCTTTGTTGCGCTACTACTTGTCACCTTACTTGTTAAGGCTTTCGCTATCAATGTTGCAACTATCGGCACTATTCCACGATCCCTTGGTACTTATCAAAAACCCATCTTTGTTAATGTAACGTCCCTATTAATACCTGCCTTATGGATTGCATTGCTTGCAGCAGTTGAATCTCTTCTCTCTGCTCGAGTCGCCGACGGTCTTGCGCATAATAAAGATCATTTCGAACCTAATCGTGAATTATTTGGACAAGGCCTTGCAACTCTTGCTGCATCTATTTTTGGTGGAATGCCGGCAACTGGTGCAATTGCTCGAACAAGCGTGAACGTTAGATCCCACGCACAATCTCGCCTGGCATCAGTTTTTCATGCACTAGTTCTACTTGTAATCGCACTCATTGCTGCCCCTCTTGTAAGTGCGATACCAACAGCAGTTATTGCAGGACTTTTACTTGGCACTAGTTACCGAATTCTTAATCCCGTATCCATAATGGAGTCGCTGCGCACAACAAAGGCTGAGGCTTCAACTTTGGTTGTAACAGCAATTAGTACTGTTGCAATTGATTTAATCTGGGGCATGGCTATCGGCATAGCCCTGCATATGATCTTGGCCCACTACTCTAAAAAGGCCTAGGAGATATAGAATCAAACCCATACCAACTCAACAAGGAGCATTCCGTGGACAACATCACTGCATTTAATAACCATCTTCCAGTCAAAGTTCGCTTTGGAGAAGGTGTGGCAGAAACTTTGCCGGCAGTTGTCGCAGAACTTGGTGCAAGCAAAGTCTTTTTGATGGTTGATAAAGATATTGAAAAATTCAATCCAGCGGCAGCAAAGCTTATTGATCAAATGAAGGCAGCCCCTGGCATCACCGTTACTGTCTTTGAAAAGCCAGCCGGTGAACCAACTATTCAAATGGTTGATGATTCAATTGCAGCTCTTAAGGCTGCAGGTTCTGATGTTGTTGTGGCACTTGGTGGTGGCTCAGTTATTGATACTGCTAAAGCTGCGCGACTTTGCGCACAACTCAACTGCACATTCCGTGAATTCCAATCCAAGCCACCGCTTTATCCAGCTCCAACTCTTCCGCTTGTTGCACTTCCAACATCTGCAGGAACAGGCTCTGAAGTATCTGGTGGATCTGTGATTTCAGATCCTGAAGCTGGTCGCAAAGCAGGTATTGCCAATGGAAATCTTCGTGCACAAGTTGCACTCGTTGACCCTGTACTTACATATTCAATGCCACCTTCAATGACAGCCAACACTGGAATTGATGCACTTGCTCAAGCAATCGCAGGAATTATTGCGAAATGTTCAACACCTATTGGTGATGCAATTGGTTATGAAGCAGTGCGCATGATGACTCCAGCGTTAGTTGCTGCCTTTAAAGATGGCAATGACAAAGCTGCGCGCGCCGGTATGGCATCAGGCAGCATGATGGCTGGTCTGACAATGAATATCTCTGACTGCACAGCAGAACACTCATTAGGCCAAGCAATTGGTGGCTTAAAGCATGTTCCCCACGGTCTAACAATTGGTTTAGTTTTAGTTGAAACTCTCACACGCGAAGCCAAAATTGTTCCTGAAAAAATGGAGCGCGTTGCTGATGCAATGGGCGTGCCACAAGATGGCACTAAAGATGGATCTCGTTGCGTTAACGCAGTAAGAAAGATTCTCGCAGAGCTGCAATTTCCTGTGCTTTCTTCCCTTGGATTCGTTGAAGGCGACATTGATGAGTTAGCTGAAATCGCATTGAAGGACTTCTTTATCACGCAAGCTCCAAAGCCATGGAGCAAGCAAGAAGTAGTGGATGCATTTATGTCAGCTCTAAAGCTTGAAAGCCGTGTTGCTTAGATAGTGGAAGAAGTTCTTAATAACCCTTCTGTTATTCGTGTAACAACCCTGCTCAAAGAGCTGGGTTGTTCTGGTGAAGTAACAATTCTCTCTGACTCTGCTCGCACCGCACTCGATGCTGCCAATGCTCTAGGCATTGAAGTAGGACAGGTTGCATCATCTATTGTTTTTAAACTCCCTAGTGGCAACCCATTGCTAGTTATCACTAGTGGCCGCCACCGAGTTGATACCGATCTAGTGGCTAAAAACTTAGGTGTTGAAAAACTTCACAGAGCAGATGCTGACTTTGTTAAGAACGCTTCAGGCTTTTCTATCGGCGGCGTCTCACCTGTGGGTTGGGTGAACAAGCCAGAGATCACATTGATTGATCAGGCTCTCAATGATTATGAGGTTGCCTGGGCTGCAGCTGGTCATCCGCATTCGGTTTATCCAACATCATTTTCTGAATTAGCTCGCGTAACCGGTGCAACACCAATGGTTGTTGGAGATTAACTATGAACACTCTAGGAATGATTGCCCTTGTTATAGATGATTATGACGTGGCCATTTCTCACTACATTAATGATCTGGGTTTCACTCTTATTGAAGACACAGTGCTGTCTCCTGAAAAGCGTTGGGTAGTAGTTGCGCCTAGCTCACAAGGTGCTCGAATACTTTTGGCAAAGGCTGCTAACCAGGCGCAAGTAGCAGCAATAGGTAATTCAACTGGTGGTCGTGTGGGGTTCTTTATGTATACAACCAACTTTAATCAAACATATGAGAGCTATACATCTAAAGGCGTTGAGTTCATTGAAACTCCACGCCAAGAGGCCTATGGTCAAGTGGTGGTTTTCAAAGACAAATATGGAAATAAGTGGGATTTAATTGAACAGAAATAGCGATGCCTCTAAGGCAAGAATCTTTGAGTGGCTAGGTGTTGCAACTGCAATTGTTTA
>CAEZYO010000008.1_pt1 | contig 38519 bp, 39 predicted proteins | sample 7265531 | NCBI WGS metagenome assembly CAEZYO01 (sample SAMEA6813936, study PRJEB35770) | freshwater metagenome | biome: Freshwater; feature: Freshwater reservoir; material: water | place: Czech Republic | collected 2017-04-14 | depth 30m m
ACCACGCCACATTTCAAACTCAGATGACTGACTCATTTTCTAACCATACTCCTCTTACTGATCAACAACGTAGCCATGAATAACATAATTGCAGTCAAAAGCGCAACCCACCATGGTTCAAAAGCCAGCACTGTCACAGGAAATGCAATCGTGGCTGTCCACATATACAAAATGAATGCAGTCTTTAACTGTGAGTTGCCGGCACTGAGCAAACGGTGATGCAAATGTTCGTTATCTGGTGCAAAGGGAGATTTACCAGCTTTCACTCGACGCCCAACTGCAAGTAGAAGATCAACCAGCGGAATCGCAAGAACTGCAAATGGCAAAAGCAGTGGCAACAACGTTGGACCACGCGATTCGGCTGAGATTGCATTGGGATCAACTTGGCCAGTTAAAGTAATTGCAGCTGATGCCAGCAATAAGCCAAGGAGCATTGAACCGCTATCGCCCATAAAAATACGTGCTGGGTGGGCGTTATGTGGCAAGAAACCAATACAGAGGCCCACTAAAACAGCGGTTGTGAGTGATGGTGCACCTGCGCGACTAAAGCCAAAGTCGACGGCTAGAAGGTATGCAAAGGCAAAGAAGGCGATTCCTGAGATAGCAACAATGCCCGCAGCCAGCCCATCCATTCCATCAATGAAGTTCACGGCATTAATAATGACGAGGACGATAAGTACTGTGACTAACTGACCAATACTTGGTGGCAAAGTAATCACACCATTGATTGGTAGCCATAAAATCTGAATTCCATACATCAGTAAAATTCCTGCAGCAAAGACCTGCCCAGTTAACTTTGTTAGAGCATCTAGTTGAAAGCGATCATCGGCCATACCGAGCAAGACAATGGCAGTTGAGGCTAAAAAGATGCCTTGGGCTTCATGACCAAAAGATTTACCGACTAGGGGCAAGTGATTGACAATCATGAATGTGATTGCCATAGCCAGCCACATTGCAACCCCGCCCCAGCGTGCTGTGGGAGTTGTGTGAATATCTCGTCCACGAATTCCAGCAACTGCGCCAAATCGAATTGCTTGGGTGCGAACTAGCGGAGTAATGAGATAACACAGCGCTGCTGATATCAGCAACGTTACTAAATACTCGCGCATGCGCCCTTATTACCCCTGGTAAATAGGAAAACGTGAAGTCAGAGCATGCACTTCACTCTTAATTGCCCCATGAGCAGATGCATCATCAGTGGCAATTGCTCGCGCAATCAAAGTTGCAATCTGCTTCATCTCTTCAACGCCCATTCCTTGAGTCGTTGTTGATGGGGTACCAACACGGATACCGCTTGTAATTCCTGGCTTCTCTGGATCGTTTGGAATTGAGTTCTTGTTCATAACAATTCCAGCTGCCCCACATCGCTCATCAGCAGTTTTTCCGGTTACGCCAGTGCTGCGGATATCCATCAGCGCTAAGTGAGTTTGGGTGCCACCTGATACTGCTCGCATGCCTTCTGCTTCAAGGGCCTTTGCTAGTGCTTGGGCATTAACAATTACATCCTTGGCATATTTTTGATACGCAGGTGTTGCGCACTCTGCCAACGCAACAGCCTTACCAGCTACTGCAGACATAATCGGACCTCCCTGCATTCCTGGGAAAATTGATTTATCAATTGCGGCGGCATGCTCTGCCTTAGCCAAAATCATTCCTCCGCGAGGACCACGCAATACTTTGTGCGTTGTGAAAGAAACTACATCTGCATAAGGAACTGGGGATGGAATAGCTTTACCAGCAACTAATCCGATGAAGTGAGCAGCATCTACCCACATGATGGCTCCTACTTCATCGCAGATGGCACGAACTTTTTCAAAATCAATGAGTGATGGATACGCAGTGGCCCCAGAACAAATCATCTTTGGCTTCGTTGCTAAGGCCTTGTCGCGTAGCTCGTCGTAATCAATTAATTCATTATCGCTTCGCACTCCATAGGATTCGATTTTGAACCATTTGCCAGAGAAGTTAACTGGTGACCCATGTGTTAAGTGCCCACCATGTGCCAAAGACATAGCCATCACAGTGTCGCCTGGTTTAGTAAATGCTTGGTAGACCGCGATGTTCGCACTTGCACCTGAGTGTGGTTGGACATTTGCATGTTCTGCACCAAAGAGCGATTTGGCTCGCTCAATCGCAATGTTTTCCGCAATATCTACTTCTTCACAACCACCGTAGTAGCGCTTTCCTGGATAACCTTCAGCGTACTTATTGGACAATGTAGAACCGAGTGCCGCTAGCACTGCGCGTGATGTGAAGTTTTCTGACGCGATCAGCTGCAAGTTAGTTTGTTGACGCGCCATTTCAGAGAGCAGAACAGCTGCAATCTCTGGATCGTTATTGCTTAGGGCGTCAAAATCGGGGCCATAGTAAGTAGACATGTCCCAACCTTATCGTGGGAGCCTAAATAAGGCTCGCGCTCGGAACTATCTCCTGAATTTGCGCCAGCGAAATAGCCCCAACACGCAAAACACGGACACCTTGAGCATCGGCCTCAACAACTGTTGTAGCCGCTCCTTGGCGCAATTTTCCACTGTTGAACTGAAAAGCTAAATCTGAGTGTAGAACGAAGATATCGCTAAGTTCTTTTGGGGCCGGCCGACCTATGCGCGCACCACTTGTAATGGCTAACGGTCCACTTTCTGCCAATAAAGCTTTGGCAAATTTATTTTTGGGAGTACGGATGCTGATGCGATCTAGTTGGTTGGCATCACCCAAATCCCAACTTAATCCCAATTGTGGACGCAAGTTAAGTGAGAGAAGTCCGGGCCAAAACTTTTTCATGAGCGCAGAAATCTCTGGAGTAATTTCACGAATAACACCTTGCGCAGTTTTTGAACTTCCGACTAAAACTTGAGCTGCTGTAAATAAGGGTGAGCCATGCAAAACGTTCATGGCGCGAACTGAGTCTTGCTTGAAAGCATCGCATGCAAATGCATAACTGTGTTCAAGTGGAATTGCGATTACGTAACCATCGGAAATTGCCTTCAACGCTTTGCTGACGTGACGGCTAAGTTCACCTTTTTTAAGGTCTACTTCTTTACCCATGATTACCTCCTCACCGCACTTGTCCAGCGAGGACGACCAACAAGGTCATCATGGACTGCAATATCTTCAAAATCTACGGCCAACTCCCCTGCAATTGCAATTGCCTGTGCTTCAGTATGTTCAATTACTAAGACACCTGATGGTTTTAACAATCTGGCAGCAGCTTGTATGAAAATACGTGGGATTTCCATTCCAGTTGGGCCACCAAAAAGCGCAATATGGGGCTCGAATCCTGCAACATCCCGAGGTAATTGCGCATCATCTGGAATATATGGTGGGTTAGCAATTACTACATCACACTTAACTCCTGGCAAAACTTCAGCAACATCGCCTTCAACTACTCGAACATTTTGCGCAATAACTGAAACATTCTTCTTAAGCCAGATCAACGCCTCAGGCGATTTTTCAACGGCAATTACACGAGCAGTTGGCGCCTCGGTTGCTATTGCAAGTGAGAGTGCACCAGAACCTGCACCTAAATCAATAACACTGACTGGGGCTGGCAAGTTGGCAATGTGCTTTAAAACTGCTTCGACAAGTAGTTCAGATTCTGGGCGAGGCACTAAAACTCCTGGGCCAACTTCAATTTCTAAGTACCGAAAAGGTGCAACGCCTGTTAAGTACTGCAATGGCTCATGATTGAGGCGGCGATCAAGTAAGTTAAAAAATTGTTCTTCGATAACATCTACATCACTGATAGTTGCAAGCGTGGATTCAACTAATACTGGGTTATGAAGATCCATGCGCGATAAGCCAAGAACATGTGCCAGTAGGTGTTCGGCATCAACTTCGCCAATGCTTGACTCTGCTAACTGTGCTTTAGCAACACGAAGCAGGCTCTTGATCTCCATTTGATTAGTTTGTGCTCGCCAAACGTGCAGCTTTGTCAGCATCTAGGAGCGCTTGAATCATGTCATCCAGTTCACCATTCATAACTGAATCTAAATTATTAGCTTTGTAATTGACGCGGTGATCGCTAATACGATTTTCTGGATAGTTATATGTGCGAATGCGCTCTGAACGATCTACGGTGCGAACCTGGCTTTTACGTTCGGCCGAAGCTAACGCTTCTGCCTTTTCTTGAGCATCTGCCAAAAGACGTGCACGCAAAATACGTAATGCTGATTCTTTATTTTGCAGTTGGCTCTTTTCGTTCTGGCAAGAAACAACAATTCCCGTTGGAACGTGAGTTAATCGCACAGCAGAGTCAGTTGTATTAACAGATTGGCCGCCAGGTCCTGATGAGCGGTAAACATCCACACGCACATCATTCATATTTAACTCAACATCTACTTCTTCAGCTTCTGGCAAAATCAAGACACCGGCAGCAGAAGTATGGATACGCCCAGCACTTTCAGTCTCTGGCACACGTTGTACTCGGTGTACGCCGCCTTCAAATTTCAATCGCGCATAAGGTGATTCTCCCGGTGCTGCAGTTCCCTTTGATTTAACCGCTACAGAAATATCTTTGTAACCACCCATTTCACTTTCAGTGGCATCGATAATTTCAACTTTCCAATTATGTTTTTCGGCATATCGCATATACATACGTAGTAAATCACCAGCAAAAATCGCTGATTCATCTCCACCAGCACCAGCTTTAACTTCCAAAATAACATCGCGATCATCATTGGGATCTCGTGGCAACAATAGTTCCTCAAGTTTTTCAGCAGTCTCTGCGCACGTTGCTTCTAACGCTGGAATCTCTGATGCAAAGTCGGCATCAACTGCTGCTAACTCTTTAGCTGCCATCAAGTCATCTTCGGCAGATTTCCAGGCTTTAAAGCCAGCAACAACTGGACCAAGTTGGGCATAACGTCGACCAAGTTTGCGGGCGTTGTTTTGATCTTCGTGAATAGAAGGATCAGCCATCTTTGCTTCAAGTTCGGCGTACTCGCGCACCATTTCATGGGCGGATGCAAAGCGATCATTACTCATTGGCTTCTCCTTTCAATCAAAGATCGTGGTTATTTTTCAAATGAAAATAAAAAAACCGCGACCGCAACCGTTAGGGGCTGCGATGCGGTTTCTTTAGAAAGCTACTTGGCTTCTTTTTTACCGAAGCGCTCTTCGAACTTAGCAACACGACCACCAGTGTCAAGAATGCGCTGCTTGCCGGTATAGAACGGGTGGCATACAGAACAAACTTCAACATAGATTGAACCGCTTGCAACTGTTGAGCGAGTAACAAACTTCTCACCGCAACCACACGTTACTTGGGTCTCTTTGTATTCTGGGTGGATCTCTGGCTTCATGGTTTTTCCTTCTTTAGTGTTTGGGTCCCGACCAACGGGTGAACCAAACGATCGGTTAACAGGGTTAAATCGTAGGCGATTGCCAGCGATTTACGAAATTTACGCTTACTTGCTGTCGTCTGGACCAGACGTTGTCTTCTGGATCTGCATCAAGAACTCAACGTTGGACTTTGTGCCCTTCATCTTCTCGAGCAGAAGTTCAAGTGCTGCTTGTGGCTCTAGTGCGTGCAATACACGACGTAGCTTCCAAACAATATTGAGTTCTTCGGAACCCATAAGGATTTCTTCCTTACGAGTACCAGATGCAACAACGTTGACCGCTGGGAAGATGCGCTTATCGGCCATCTTGCGATCAAGGATGAGCTCCATGTTTCCAGTTCCCTTGAACTCTTCGAAAATAACTTCATCCATACGAGATCCTGTATCAACAAGTGCTGTTGCAAGAATCGTTAGTGATCCGCCATCTTCAATATTGCGTGCGGCACCAAAGAACTTCTTTGGTGGATATAGAGCGGCTGAATCAACACCACCAGAAAGAATTCGCCCGGATGCAGGTGCTGCGATGTTGTATGCGCGACCCAAACGTGTGATTGAGTCAAGAAGAACAACTACATCGTGACCGAGTTCAACTAGACGCTTTGCGCGCTCGATAGCAAGTTCAGCAATTGTTGTGTGGTCATCAGCTGGACGATCGAAAGTAGAAGCAATAACTTCACCTTTCACACTGCGCTGCATATCTGTAACTTCTTCTGGGCGCTCATCAACTAAAACAACCATCAAGTGACACTCTGGGTTATTTGTTGTTATTGCGTTAGCAATTGATTGCAGAACCATTGTTTTACCAGCTTTTGGTGGTGAAACAATAAGTCCGCGCTGGCCCTTACCAATTGGTGCAATTAAATCGATAACACGTGTAGTTAATACATTTGGCTCAGTTTCAAGGCGTAGGCGCTCTTGAGGATACAACGGTGTTAGCTTGCCGAATTCAACGCGGTTACGCGCTTCTTCAGGCGTCATTCCATTGACAGTTTCAAGAGTAATAAGTGCGTTGAATTTTTGCTTAGTTTCGCCTTCACGTGGTTGGCGAACTTGACCAGTTACAACATCGCCCTTGCGAAGTCCGTTTTTGCGAACTTGTTGAAGCGAAACATAAACATCGTTTGGTCCTGGTAAGTAGCCCGCAGTGCGGATAAATGCGTAACTTTCAAGAATGTCGAGTAAGCCACCAACTGGCACTAGTACATCGTCTTCGCCAATAACTGGTTCGCGTTCTTCTCGAGGAGCACGATCGCGATTGCGATCTCGGTTTCGGTCGCGTCCACGGTTATTACGGTCGTTGCGATCGAAGCGATCGTTGCGATTGCCGCGATCTGTATTGCTCTGTGGTGCTGATGGTGAATCATCGCCATCATCATCTGAATCATCATTTGCCTGTGAAGCGTTGGAACTCTTTGATTCCTTCTTGCTCTTATTACGAGCTTCACGGCGCGCTTCGCGTTCAGCTTTAGCAGCTTCGCGGTTCTTAGCCTGTAGATCAGCGATTGCCTCAACGAGGGCGTCCTTTTTCATCTTTGCTGCGCCATCGACACCTAGTTGTGTTGCAACTGTCTTTAATTTAGGCAGGGTCATTGCAGAAAGCTCAGGACTGTTCGAGCGTACAGGTTCAATTTCTGTTGTCATGTGTTTCTTTTCTATATAGGTCAACTTCGTTTTTCGATATCGACGTTGAGCCGTGGATGTTTTTTAAGATTTACCTGATGTGTTGCTGGCCGCTAGATAAGGGCCGTTCAGATAAGAGGAAGGTTAGCACCCAAATGAGCAGATAGGCAAAATTTCACCAAATTTATGCGGAGATAACGCTGGCGCCTTCGCGGGAGATTCCCAGTTCAGTTGCGATGAATTTATCGCCAGCAGCTCTGCGTAGTTCTTCGGCTTCTGCTGGACCGCCAGTGTGTAATGCCAAAACTGTTGGGCCCGCACCTGAAATAAATGCAGCAACTCCAGCATTACGCAGCTTTGTCAGCAAAGCGAAGGATTGCGGCATTGCTTCTTTGCGATATGACTGATGTAAGAAATCAGCAGTGGCAGTGTGAAGAAGATCTGGGCGATGTTGCAAAGCATGGACCAATAGCGCTGCATTTGAAGTATTTCTCACAGCATCAGCATGTGGCAGAGTTTGCGGCAACATCTTGCGCGCCTTTGACGTTGCCACAGAAGTTGCTGGAATAAATGCAAGGCCACCAATTCGAGGGTCAACTTCAATATTTACTGACTGTGCCACCATAAGTCCGCGCTGCATATCTTGCCAAGCGATATTTGCACTTCCAAAAATTGCAGCGGCAACATTGTCTGGATGACCTTCCATTTCATTTGCCAAAACCAACATGTCTTCAAGTGACATACGTTCATTACCACCTAGAACTAATGCGCGAGCAAGAGATAAGCCACCAACAATTGCGCTGGCAGATGATCCAAGGCCGCGACCGTGTGGAATGACATTTAACTGACGAAGCGCGATTCCACGAGGTTTTCCACCCAAAAACTCAAAGCCTTTATACATCGCTTTAATAACTAAGTTCTTTTCATTTCGCGCGACATCATCGGCGCCTTCACCTGCGACATCGACATCTACACCAGGTTCATCTTGAACTTGCGCGATGTAGCGATCAAACATTGATAGCGCTAAACCAAGGCAATCAAAGCCAGGACCTAAGTTGGCACTTGTTGCTGGAACTTGCACCTGCATTGGTTGCGCTTTAAATGTTGGCTTCATAATTAATTCTTAACTTAATCCCAGCGCTTTAGCAGCAGCTTTAACATTTACTGGCACAACGACAGGCTTCTTTGCAGACTCAAGTGCATAAGGAATATCTTTTAATCCATGACCAGTCACTGTAATAACAATGGTCTTATCTTTTGGAAGTTTTCCAGCCTTCTTATATTTAATGAGTCCAGCTAAACCAGCAGCCGATGAAGGTTCAACGAAGATTCCTTCTTTCGATGCAATTAAACGGTATGCGGCCAGAATTTCGCGATCAGTTACTGAATCAATTACGCCACCTGACATGTCGCGCGCTTCAACGGCCTGTTGCCATGACGCTGGATTGCCGATGCGAATAGCCGTTGCAATGGTGTCAGGATTTTTAACGATCTTGCCTTTAACAATCGGTGCGGCACCTGCAGCTTGAAAACCATACATCTGTGGCAGGCGCGCTGACATGCCATCTTTGTTGTACTCCTTATAGCCTTTCCAATATGCAGTGATATTTCCAGCATTGCCTACTGGTAGAGCATGAATATCGGGGGCGTCGCCCAACATATCTACAACTTCAAAACTGGCAGTCTTTTGTCCTTCAATGCGATATGGATTAACCGAGTTAACAAGTGCGACCGGGTAATTTTCTGAAAGCTCACGGGCAAGAGTCAGGCAATCATCAAAGTTGCCATTAACCTGCAAAATAGTTGAGTCATGGATAACTGCCTGAGCTAACTTGCCCATTGCAATTTTTCCCTTAGGAATCAATACCGCGGGTGTCATACCAGCTTTAACAGCATAGGCCGCAGCTGAGGCAGAAGTATTTCCAGTTGATGCACAGATAACGGCCTTAGCGCCATCTTCTGCCGCCTTTGAAATCGCCATTGTCATTCCACGATCTTTAAATGAACCGGTCGGATTTAGACCTTCATATTTAATCCAAACATTGTTACCGAGTAATTCTGATAGGTAGCATGCATAAATGAGTGGAGTACCACCTTCACGCAAAGAAACAATTGGAGTATTTGCATTAACAGGTAAACGGTGGCGGTATTCCTCAATAACTCCGCGCCATTGATGTGCTCCACTTTTCTTGTTTCCAAAAATTCCCATTTAGGCAACTACTCCTTCAACACGAATCACCGATTCGACCTTGCTTACAATATCCATGTCAGTTAACTTCTTAATACAACCTTTAAGAGATGCTTCTGTTGCCGCATGTGTGACCACAATAAGTTCTGCATCACTTCCAAGTCCTGCCTGGCGCACAGTCTGGATAGAGATATTTTCACTGGCAAATACTTGGGCAATTGATGCTAAAACACCTGATTTATCGGCAACATGCAGGCGAACAAAGAACTGTGATTTCACATCACCAACAGGTGCGATATCAAGATCTGCGTAGTCAGATTCGCCGTAGCCAACAGTTGAATATGCACGGTGTCGAGTAACGGCAACCAAGTCACCCAAAATCGCAGAAGCCGTTGGTGCACCGCCTGCTCCTCTGCCATAGAACATGAGCTGTCCTGCAGATTCAGATTCAACATAGACAGCGTTAAAAGCATTGCGCACAGAAGCCAATGGGTGCGAACTAGGAATCATTACTGGATGCACGCGCACCGAAATTTCATCTTTCACAGTCAGCTCGGCGATTGCTAGCAATTTGATGACAGAACCCATAGCTTTAGCCGCGTTTACATCATCGAGTGAAATCGCAGTTATACCTTCGCAGTAGACCTCATCGATAGTCACAGTGCTATGAAAAGCAAGGCTGGCAAGTAGCGCAGCTTTTGCTGCAGCGTCGTGGCCTTCTACATCTGCAGTTGGATCAGCTTCGGCATAGCCAAGTGCCTGTGCCTCTTTCAAGACATCATTGAAATCGCGGCCTTCTTCATGCATCTTGGTCAAGATGTAGTTTGTTGTGCCGTTAACAATTCCCATGACGCGAGTGATTTGATCGCCAGCTAATGATTCACGCATCGAACGGATAATTGGAATCGCTCCAGCTACTGCTGCTTCGTAATATAAATCTACTTTAGCCGCATCAGCTGCATTAAAGAGTTCATGACCATGTGTTGCAAGAAGAGCTTTATTGGCGGTGATAACAGATTTCTTATTTTTAATTGCTTCAAGAATTAATGTACGCGCTGGTTCAATTCCACCCATAACTTCAATAACAATATTAATCTCTGGATCGCTAACAATTGAATGCAAATCAGTTGTAATCATCGAAGGATTAATGCCAGCACGAGCGGCATTACTGCGAGCACCAATCTTTTTTAGAACTAGGAGTGCACCGGAGCGTTCAGATAACTCTTGCTCATCGGATTGCAAAAGGCGTGCCACTTGTGAACCGACTACGCCGCAGCCGAGCATGCCAATAGATATTGTCTTTATCTCTGCGCTCATGCGCACTATTCTTTCACAGATGCCTGTAACGGCGTTAAATATCTAGCCCTAACAGATCAGCTTCAGTCTCACGGCGCAGAATTACGCGGGCTTTCCCATCTTTTACTGCAATTACTGGTGGCCGTGGCACGTGATTGTAATTAGTAGCCATGCTGCGTCCATAAGCACCTGTTGCCGGGGTGGCCAATAAATCTCCAGGGATAATGTCATTTTCTAAATCTATTTCTCGAATAACGATATCGCCGGTTTCGCAGTGCTTTCCAACAATGCGTGAAGAAATCTTTGAGGCTGTGCTTGTGCGATTAGCTAGAACTGCGGTGTATTCAGCATCGTATAAAGCTAGGCGCAAATTATCGCTCATACCCCCATCAACAGAAACATAACGTCGGGTAGATCCATTTTCCAAAGTGACATCTTTGATTGTTCCAACCTCATAAAGTGTAAACATTGTTGGGCCAACGATTGCGCGTCCTGGTTCAATTGAAATACGCGGGATAGAAAGCTTATGAGCTGTGCATTGGGCGTTAACAACTTCTGCCAATGCTTTCATTGTAGATGCGGGATCCAAATCAACTTCACCTGGCAAATATGCAATGCCGTATCCCCCACCCAAATCCAGTTCAGGTAGTTCTACTGAAAATTTATCGCGATATGTAGCTAGAAGTGCAACAAGGCGTTCGGCACTGATTTCAAAAGATTCTGCTTCCAATATTTGAGAACCGATATGGGCATGAAAACCGCGCAACTCTAGAGATGAGTGCGTACGAACTTCTTCAATGGCTTTCCAAGCAGCACCACTTGCAATTGAAAAACCAAATTTCACATCTTCGTGTGCTGTAGCAATTGATTCATGGGTGTGGGCTTCGATACCTGGAGTCAGGCGAAGTAATACTTTTTGTACAACACCTAGCTTTGTTGCAGCTGCTGCCACACGTTCTATTTCAAAGAGTGAATCAATCACTATCGTGCCAACTCCAACTGAAACGGCCTTTTGAATCTCTGCAACTGATTTATTGTTTCCGTGCACTTCAATTGCTGCAGGATCGATTCCGGCTTTTAACGCAACAGCTAACTCGCCACCTGTGCACACATCGATTCCGATACCGATGTCTTTAATCCAGCGTGCAACTTCAACACAAATAAAAGCTTTAGCTGCATAATAAACAGTTCCAGCATTGCTTCCGAAAGCATTACCTAGAGCGTTGTTCCAGGCTGCTGTGCGTAACCGAAAATCTGATTCATCCATAATGAATGCAGGTGTCCCAAATTCTTTAGCTAACTGTGACGCAGGAATTGCAGAGATAGAAAGTTCGGTACCAGTTTTTACGTTAGAGGACCACATCACTACATCCTCTCCGGCGCACTGACACCTAATAAATCCAAACCATTTTTAATAACTTGTTTTGTAGAAGCACAGAGTAATAGACGCGCGGTGTGTATTGCAGTTGGATTTTCTTCACCCATGGGCAGTACACGACAATCGGCATAGAAACCGTGATAAGTGCCAGCTAACTCTTCAAGATATCGAGCAATGCGGTGAGGTTGACGAAGTTGCGCGGCGTTTTGTACAACACGAGGGTATTCGGCCAGCGCACCTAGTAGCTCATTCTCGCGGTCATGGACCAATTGAGATGAATCAAAGGCACTGAGATCAACTGGAATATTCAATTCGGTGGCATTTCGTAAAACGGCGGCAATTCGCGCATGCGCGTACTGCACGTAATAGACAGGATTCTCGTTGGTGTTACGTTTCAAAATATCAATATCCATCACCATAGGTGTATCAACTGGATAACGGATCAGTGTGTAACGGGCAGCATCAACGCCTACTTTTTCAACTAACTCTTCTAAAGTAATAATGGTTCCAGCGCGCTTAGAAAGTTTTACTTCCTCGCCGCCTTCCATAATCTTGACCAACTGTCCGATCAAAACATCTATGTTGTATTCGGGGTCATCTCCAGCACAAGCGGCAGTAGCTTTAAGGCGACCTACATACCCATGGTGATCAGCGCCTAACATGTAAATGCAAACATCGAAACCCCGCTCGCGTTTATTAATGTAATAGGCGGTATCAGATGAGAAATATGTGAGCGAACCGTCCGACTTAGTTAACACTCGATCTTTGTCATCACCAAAGTCAGTTGTACGAAGCCAAATAGCGCCATCTTCTTCAAATACATGGCCTTGTTTGCGCAGTTTTTCTAATCCGTGTTCCACGGCACCTTGATCGTGTAAAGAACGCTCAGAAAACCAGACATCAAAATGAGTACCGAAAGTTTCAAGTACGCGCTGTTGATCCTTTAACTGCAGGGCGTAAGCGGCTTCACGAAAAGCAACTTGGCGTTGACCCTCTGGCAACGAAGTAATTGATGAGTTATTTGCTACAACTTCCTTGGCTAAATCTGAAATGTATGCGCCTTGGTAACCATCTTCTGGAATTGGATTTCCTAATGCGGCTGCTTCAACTGATGCGCCAAATAAATCCATCTGGTTTCCGCGATCATTAATATAAAACTCGCGTGTTACAACAGCCCCTGCTGCAGTCAATACTCGACCTAATGAGTCACCAACGGCTGCCCATCGAGTGTGACCTAGATGTAAAGGTCCCGTTGGATTGGCACTAATAAATTCAAGGTTAATCCGAACTCCTGCAAGCGCATTTCCTTTTCCGTAATCCATAGCTGCATTAATAATTGTCGTGACAAGTTCCGCTTGATTGGAACGGTTAAGAGTGATGTTAATAAATCCAGGTCCAGCAATATCAAGCTTTGAAATTCCATCGGTCCCGACCAACTGGTCGCAAATAATCTGCGCAACTTCGTGAGGGTTCTTGCCGGCAGGCTTTGCCAATTGCAATGCAATTGAAGTTGCATAGTCACCATGGTCGCGATCTTTAGGTCGCTCTAGTTTTATTGTGGCTGGAATTTGTCCGGATAGTGAGCCAGCAATGAGGGCTCGCTCTATCGCAGCCTTGAGTGCAGACTCGAGTATTTCAACCTGTGTGGACACCGCCTAAGGCTATCGCGAGCGTGGAACGCTGTTATCAAATCGTTAGATGTGGGGGTGATTTTTGCTCAAATTCCTAGTGACCTTTTTGACCTTTCCTACTACCGTTTGCTCCACTACCGCACCCTTCTCATCTGGCTAGAAAAAGTTCTAACCAGGGGTGCGGTTCCTTTCGAAAGGTGTTTCACATATGAAAAAGCGCCGCCTCGCGATTACTGCAGTTCTTGCTGCAGTTGCTATCGCTCTTACAGGTTGCTCAAAAGCTGACAAAGCCGCAGATGGTTTCGTTGGTGTAATTCTTCCTGACGCAGCATCATCAAATCGCTGGGAAACTGCTGACCGCGGATTCCTACAAGCAGCATTTGATACAGCAGGAGTAAAAGTTGACATTCAGAATGCAAACGGAGACAAGGCTCAGTTCGCAACAATTGCAGACCAGATGCTTACAGCTGGTGCAAAGGTTCTTATCCTTGTAAACCTTGATTCAGATTCAGCTAAGGCTGTTCAGGACAAGGCTGCTGCACAAGGTGTAAAGACAATCGACTACGATCGTCTAACACTTAATGGTTCAGCTTCATACTATGTTTCATTTGATAATGAAGCAGTTGGCAAGCTACAAGGTGAAGGCATCAAGGCATGTCTAGATGCAGCAGGTAAGAAGACTGCTCGTATCGTTTACCTCAATGGTTCACCAACAGATAACAACGCAACACTTTTCAAGGCTGGCTATGACTCAGTGCTACGTCCTTTGATCGATTCAAAGGCTTACACACTTGTTGATGACCAAGCTGTCCCAGATTGGGATAACGCAAAGGGTGGAGTTATTTTCGAACAGCAGCTATCAAAGGCTGGCGGAAAGCTCGACGCAGTTGTTTCAGCTAACGAAGGTCTTGGACTTGCAGCTGTAGCAGTTCTTAAGAAGAACAAGCTAAACGGCAAGGTCTGTGTATCTGGACAAGATGCAACTGTTGATGGATTGCGCGCAATCCTTACAGGTGACCTTTCAAACACTGTTTACAAGGCCATCAAGGCTGAAGCTGAAGGTGCAGCAACTCTTGCAATCGCATTGCTTAAGGGTGAAGATGCAACAACAGCTACAGGTTCTGTCAACAACGGAACAACTGATGTCCCATCAGTTCTATTGGTAGCAGTTGGAGTCACTAAGGCTAACGTCAAGGACGTTATTGCTGATGGCTTCCAGAAGAAGGAAGATGTCTGTAAGGGCATCGAAGATCTCTGCACAGCTAACGGAATCTAATTTCCGAGCTATTTAAGAGATAAAACGTAGGTTGCGGCTCGGGGATCTTTCCCTGAGCCGCAACTTCTTTATTTGGGTGTTTAATACCGGTAATGTTTAGTAATTAGTAGCTTCTAAAGAAAAGTGGGCAAAGACATGAGTACACCGATTCTTTCACTCCGTGGTGTGAATAAATCTTTTGGTCCGGTGCACGTATTAAAGGATGTTAATTTTGACATTGCAGCTGGAAAAGTAACTGCACTTGTTGGTGATAATGGTGCGGGAAAAAGCACTCTCATTAAATGCATCGCCGGAATCTACACACCCGAGACTGGTGATTTTCTCTTTGAGGGTAATAACGTAGATATTCATGGACCACGTGATGCAACCGCCCTTGGAATTGAGATCGTTTATCAAGATCTAGCGCTGTGCGATAACTTAGACATTGTCCACAATATGTTTTTAGGTCGTGAACAAAAGCGCGGCGCAGTATTAAATGAAACGTCAATGGAATCACTCGCCCGGAAAACTCTAGATGGTTTGAGTGTTCGAACAGTTAAATCTATCCGTCAAACCGTTTCTTCACTTTCGGGTGGCCAGCGCCAAACTGTGGCAATTGCTCGCGCAGTTTTGTGGAATAGCAAGGTCGTTATTTTGGATGAGCCAACTGCAGCTTTAGGTGTTGCCCAAACTGAACAAGTTCTTAATCTAGTGCGTCGCCTTGCAGACAATGGATTAGCAGTTGTTTTAATTAGCCACAATCTCAACGATGTGTTTGAAGTTGCAGACAACATTGCCGCCCTTTATTTAGGAAATATGGCGGCACAGGTTGATAAAAATGAAGTCATCCCCCGCCAAATTATTGAGTTAATTACCACTGGAAAATCTGCCGGCATCGAAGCACCAGCCGCAAACAAGGGAGCCAAGTAATGAGCGTTGTTGAGCAGCAAGAGGCGACTATCAAAGGCTCCATGAGTGACTACTGGGCACGCGTTAAAGCTGGGGACATCGGCTCACTTCCCGCGGTTCTCGGACTTATAGTTCTTTGTATTGTCTTTGGATCACTATCAAGCGTCTTTTTAACTCCAGGCAACTTTGCAAATCTTTTGACACAGGCAGCTGCAGTCATTGTTATTGCAATGGGTTTAGTCTTTGTGCTTCTGCTTGGCGAAATTGATTTATCGGCTGGCTTTACTGCGGGTGTAACTGGAGCCGTACTTGTTATCTTGATTACCAATCATGATGTGCCGTGGTATGCGGCGCTATTAGTTTCAATCATTGTTGGCGTCATTCTAGGTTTTGGTTTGGGAACTTTAGTTGCGCGCCTTGGAATTCCATCGTTCGTAGTTACATTAGCCGCCTTCCTAGCATTCCAAGGAATCTTGCTTTTACTTGCCGGTGAAGGTGGAACGATTCGCGTTGAAGATAAAACAATCTTGGCAGTTGAAAACTCAAATCTTTCACCGCTACTGAGTTGGGTCTTCTTTGTGACTGTGTCAGTAGTCTACGTACTTATGGGGCTCGGGAGCATTAATGCTCGTCGCAAAGCTGGATTGAAATCCGAACTCATCAAACTATGGGTACTAAAAACAGCTGGATTGCTTGGCATAACAGGTGCGGCAGTTTTTGCACTGAACTTAGAGCGAAGTAATAATCCAGATTTGGTAAGCCTTAAGGGAATCCCATATGTAGTTCCTGTCATCCTTTTGTTACTAGTTGTTGGCACTTTTGTTCTGGGCAAAACAGCATTTGGGCGCCATATCTACGCTGTGGGTGGAAACGCTGAAGCTGCACGTCGCGCAGGTATTAATGTGAAGCGTGTACGAATTGCTGCCTTCATGATTTGTTCAGGTCTTGCCGCAATTGCCGGAATGATCTTCGCATCTCGTCAAAACTCGGTGTCTCCTACAACTGGTGGAAGTTCAACGCTTTTGTATGCAGTAGGTGCAGCAGTTATTGGTGGAACTTCATTATTTGGTGGCAAGGGCAAGATGCGCGATGCGATTCTGGGCGGCCTAGTAGTTGCTGTTATTGATAACGGCATGGGTCTTTTGGGATATGCAGCAGGAATCAAGTTCATTGTTACTGGACTTGTATTGCTGATTTCAGCTGGCGTTGATGCGATTTCACGCCGCGGCGCCGCAGCTAATTAGGCTTTAATTCCCATTAAATGTTCTAGGGCTAGCTGGTCAACTAGTTCATAGCCATAACCACGTGTGCCCGCAGCTTCGGCATCGAAGGAATCTTTAGCTAGATCTCTCCATGTCTCGCCTGCACCAAGTGTTGGTTCAGTCAGCCCTGGAATATTTGAAGCTTTCATGGCCTCAATTACACGTGGGTCAGCGCGGAAAGCTGCAGCACGTTCTTTGAGGGCTAAGTATGTTCGCATATTTGATGTTGCCGATTCCCATACACCCTTGTCATCTTCGGTGCGTGCTGGCTTGTAGTCAAAGTGCTTTGGTCCATCGTATTTATAACGCTCAAGCAAATCTACTAAGAAGAATGCAGACTTTAGATCACCATGACCAAAGACTAAATCTTGATCAAACTTTGGACCATGCTGCCCATTGAGATCAATGTGATACAACTTCTTCTGCCATAGCGCTTGCGCAATTCCATGAACAAAATTAAGTCCGGCCATTTGTTCGTGACCAACTTCTGGATTCAAGCCAACTAACTCTGGGCGATCGAGTGTGTAAATAAAAGCAAGTGCATGACCAATTGTTGGCAAGAAAATATCGCCGCGTGGCTCATTTGGCTTTGGTTCGATTGCAAATTTAATGTCATAACCATTGTCGGTAACGAACTCACCTAAAGTATTAAAAGCTTCGCGGAAACGATCTAGCGCAACATAGGCATCTTTGGCACCATCTGATTCAGCACCTTCACGACCACCCCAGCACACATAGGTTTTTGCGCCTAGCTCAACGGCTAATTCAATATTCTTCATTACCTTGCGAATTGCAAAGCGGCGAATATCTTTATCGTTTGAAGTAAACGCTCCATCTTTAAAGACCGGATGAGAGAAAAGATTTGTTGTTGCCATCGGCACTTTCATGCCAGTTTCTGCCAAGGCTTTTTTAAAGCGATCTATATGTCCACGACGTGCGCTTTCATCGCTTCCAAATGGAATTAAATCATCATCGTGGAAAGTCACACCATAGGCACCGCGAGCAGCTAACTCATTAACTGTGCGAACTGGATCGAGGGCGGCGCGTGTGGGATCACCAAAGGGATCGCGTGCTTGCCATCCAACGGTCCAAAGACCAAAAGTGAACTTATCTGCAGGTGTTGGTGTGAGTGACATGGAGTTGAGCCTTCCCTTACGCGCTGGTTTTGTACATCGCTAACTTACCTCTAATCTTGTGTCCTATCCATATGAAAGCCGCAAGGTTTTCCAATTGGGTTTGCGGGAGTGGTGAAATGGCAGACACGCAGGTCTTAGGAACCTGTGTCTTCGGACGTGAGGGTTCAAGTCCCTTCTCCCGCACACTGATATCTGTTGTCAACAAGAACTAAAAGTTAAACTATTCCTGTGGCCAAACAATCTGCAGCTCGTACAAAAATGTTGGCATCTGCTACGAAAAAAGCAGCGGCCGAGCGCCGAGCTGAGAAAACAGCGAGTGCGAATCCGCAAACACATGCTGCGCAAGAGCTAGATAAATATGAGGCCCTCGATAGTCAATGGCGCCATATAGGTTTGGACGCTTCTGCACGGCATGCGCTCATTGATGATGGCTTGTTTAGTGTGAGTGATTTACGCAAAACTTCATTAGCCGCCCTCAAAGAACTTGATGGCATGGGACCAAATGCAATCAGAATCCTGGTTGCAGAAATGAAAAAAGCAGATTTATCTTTCCGAAAGTAATTAATTTCTACTTTGCGGCTGCAAAACCTAACTTAACATCGTTTTTGATATCTTCAATATTTTCTAGACCAATGCTCACACGAATCATTCCTGGTGTAATTCCAGCTTTTAACTGCTCGTCCGGATTGAGTTGCGAGTGAGTTGTAGAAGCAGGATGAATGACTAGTGAACGCACGTCGCCAATATTTGCCACATGGCTAAACAATTTCAAACCTTCAACAAATTTTCGCCCAGCAGGTGCTCCGCCCTTAACTTCGAAGGTAAAGACAGCGCCTGCACCTTTGGGTGCGTATTTCTTAGCTGTTGCATACCAAGGTGAAGAAGTAAGTCCTGCATAACTAACATGCTCAACTTCGGGTTGCTTCTCTAACCACTCTGCAAGTTGTTGTGCATTCTGAAGGTGACGATCCATTCGCAAATTAAGTGTTTCAAGGCCTTGCGATAATAACCAGGCGTTAAACGGAGAAACTGAAGAACCGAAGTCACGAAGTAGTTGCAACCGCGCTTTAAAGATATAAGCAAGGTTTGCACCAAAATCGCCACCAACACCTAAAGTTTTTGCATAAACCATATTGTTATAACTTGGGTCTGGCTCATTAAAGCCTGGGAATTTCTCGGGATTCTTAGCAAAATCAAAGTTACCAGAATCTACAATGGCTCCAACCATGGCATTTCCATGGCCAGATAAGAACTTTGTTGCAGAGTGAGTCACTATGTCGACGCCATAATTAAATGGCCGAGTTACATATGGCGTAGCAATCGTGTTATCAACTATCCACGGAACCCCGACTTCATGGGCAACATTGGCGATAGCTTCAAGATCTAGTACTGCGCCTAATGGATTTGAGATTCCTTCGCCAAAAAAAGCCTTCGTATTGGGCTTAACTGCGGCCCGCCATGCATCCATATTTCCTGTGTCATTCACGAATGTAACTTCAATGCCAAATTTAGGGAGCGTGTAATTAAAGAGATTAAAGGTTCCACCGTAGACATTAGAGCTTGAAACTATGTGATCACCGGCTTGAGCAACATTCATTATTGCAAGAGTTGTTGCTGCCATCCCTGATGCAACCAATAGTGATGCAACACCGCCTTCGAGGATGGCAATTCTTTTCTCAACAGCATCCTGCGTTGGATTATTTATACGTGTGTAAACATTTCCGGCTTCTGCAATTCCAAAGAGATTGGCTGCGTGCTGGGTATCACGGAATTGGTAAGCAGTAGTCTGATAAATCGGCAGAGACCGAGATCCCGTATCTGAATCAGGAACTTGACCTGCGTGGATTTGTTGGGTTTCAAAAGACCATTCAATGTTTTCGCTCATGCAATTTACTCTGCTCCTATTGCATAGCTTTTGCAAGCACCTAGCTAATTAATTACTGCATAAGCGATAAGAATTAGCCCAAGAGTAATTAATACCGCCTGAACTGCTTTTGCTTCTAACTTCTTGGCTATGGCTGGTACCCATGTAATAGCAAGCAAAACAGCTCCAGGAATAATGATCGTCAAACTATGTGTGAGAACTCCGTTTTGTCCAGTTTGATATCGGAGATTGATTAGTCCAATCGCAATCAGCAGATAGGCACCCATACGGTAGTTATTTAAAAGATTGCTATTCATTATTTTTTCTCCTCATAATAGAAATGGGGTGCCGATTTCTCGACACCCCATCTTCGAACTATTAAATTAGTGATCTTCCTTCATGCCTTCAGCAATTGACTTCATGCGTGCGATCTTCAAAATTGTAAGACCGAATACGCACTTTGCCAGAATGTCAGCAATTGTATAACCGACCTGCACGCCAACAAACTGCTGGCCTGCAACTGTCATATCAGTTGCTGGATTCATGCCAAGGATGTATGAAACTGGATAAACACCCCATGTTGCAATGAGAAGCAGACGCAAACGTCCTACAGTCTCTGCAACACCTGCTGGCTGACGCTCAAGTGACTTACCAAGCTCTACGAACAATACGTAAAGGATGTAAAGGAATGGGATTGTTGAAAGAACACCGTAAAGGATTGCTGTGTTCTTATCAGCAGAAATTTCACCTGGGTATCCAAGCGCAATCATCGCAGCAGAAGCTGGGACTAGACGCATGATGAGGGAACTTGAAACTTCCTTGGCTAGTGCAAGTACTGCAATTACTTCAACAAGAAGTAGTGGCACTGTGAGCAACCAGTCAACGTAACGGTAAGCCTCATTGAATGAACCCTGAGCACCTGAAACATTAACTGTCATGTCTGCAGATGATTCATTGAATGAGTTGAAAATACGCATGTAGTGGTAACCAGCAATGAATGTAACCATTGATGACATCACTAGAGCGTTACGGTACTTAGGTAATACGCGTTGTTGTGAAACGAGCGTATAGATAGTGCATGCGAGCATTGAAACTAGTCCAAATGAAAAGATGTTATAGACCAGGTTCCATTGATTGCTATCGAGTTTTAGCATGTAACTATGCCTCCATGAGGTTTAAGTCTCCCAGACGCCTACTGGCACCTGGTGCTTTGGCGCTTATGAGGACCTCGAGGCGCCTCATCGCGCTTTAGCAGGATTATTCTGAAGGACAAATACGCTTTTTGCACTATGAAACTCAGGATTTTCTAAAAAACCCAAGAATTTCACGCGTGCAATACCCCAACTATGGGTTATTTGCCGTCCCACTTGGCTAATTCTGCAGCAAATGGGTCTAGGCCCATTGGGCCAATTTTGAGTGAGAAAGTATGGAATTTCTTCAATGAAAATGCAGCGCCAAGACGGGCTTTTGCATCTTCACGTGCCTTCATCCAAACGCGCTCTCCCACTTTGTAAGAAATGGCTTGGCCAGGCCAGCCTAAGTAGCGATCGGTTTCACTTCGTGAATGATCCTCATCTAGGAGAGCTTGTTCATTGAGAAGTTTGCGCGAAGATTCTGCATTCCAAACATTGCCATCGAAATCTGTGTACCCAAGGTGCATTCCAATGTCTACGACAATTCGCGCGGCACGTAATGCTTGCCCAGATAAGTAGCCCATTTCAATTCCTGGCTCATCAAATGCGCCTAGTTCATTCATAAACCGCTCTGCGTACAACGCCCAGCCTTCTCCATAACCACTAATCCACGCTGCATTAATTTGGAATCGTGAGAGGCGATCTTTTTCTATTGCAACAGTCGCACATTGCAAATGGTGGCCTGGCACTGCCTCGTGGTACCACGTCGAAACTAAATGCCAGCTGCTGGCTTCATCTTTACCCAACATTGGAATCCAGGTAGTACCAGGACGAGAAAGATCTTCAGATGGTGGGTTGTAATAAGGGGCAGATGCACTGCCTTCTGGTGCAAGGCGTGCTTCACAAATTTTGATGCGATCATCAATTTCAAAGTATTCGCCATCCATGCGCTTAATTGCCGCATCAGTGAAATCTTGAAGATACTTAACAACATTATCTTTGCCTTTAATCACGTACTTTGGATCATGATCTAGATGATCCGCTACTTCGCGAAGCGTCTTAGCCCCTGGCTTAATTTGCCCAGCAATTTCCCACATGCGCTCGTTAATAGCTTTTAGATCTGCCATTCCCCATTCATACGTTGCGCGAAGGTCTAACTTTGCGCCGGTGAAATAGCGTGCCCAGACTGCATAACGATCCGCACCAACTGCATCATTAGGCGTTGCAATTGGCAGGTATTCATTTTTTAGAAAACTAGCCGTCTCCGCCGCAGCTTTCTCAGCCAATTTGGCATTTGCATGCATCGCTGGATATTTACCTTCGACGTCAAAGTTTTTACACATCGTGCTAAAGCCACCATTGGCATAACCTTCTAGTTGTTCGATTACTCCACGAACTTGGCGTTGCGCAGTTGTCTTACCACTCTTTGCAATTTCCATGATTGCGCCAGTCCAAGACTTATATGCACCATCGACTGCAGCTAAACGCTTTGCAATATTCTCGAAATCCTGATCGTTATTCTTTGGCATTAATTCGAAAATAGAGCGCACATTTGACGGAGGGGATGTAAGAACATTCCACAATACAAACGACTCCTGGCTATCGTGTAGAGCTAACGATGATTCCAAACGTTCTTGCATAACAGTCTGGGCAATTCGATCAATCTCATCAATTGGATTCATTGCGACAAGCTTCTTTAATGTTTCGCGGGTTAACGCTGCAGATTTTTCCGCTCCAGAAATTGAGAAGTCGTCGAGCTTGTCTTGGTTTAAGCCATTACCTAAATAGGTGCAATCCATTGGGCTCAAGGCCGCTGAATCATCGATGAAAGTATGGCTGAGTTCGAATATAGGAGATCTAAATGTCATAGGAGATTCTTATCAGCGCGCCGCGCATTTGTCGATATAAAGCACACAATTTACCTAGTAGCCTCATGCCATGACACAGCAGCCTGTCGTACCGCCCAAGTTACGCGGTTGGTTTCATCTAGGTGCAACTCCAGCAGTAATAATCGCCTCGCTCGTTTTATTTATTTTGAGTAAAGAATCTCTAAAATTTGCGGTTGCAATTTATTCAGTGACTGCAATTATGTTATTTAGTGTTTCAGCTGTCTATCACCGTGTGCCATGGTCACCAGAAAAAAAGAAAATCTGGCGGCGCTGGGATCATGCAAATATAAATTTATTAATTGCCGGTTCCTATACTCCATTTGCGGTTGCACTCCTTGAGGGGCGCAATAGAAATATTTTGTTATTCATAGTTTGGATTGGTGCAGCTATTGGTGTTGGGCTGCGAGTGTTTTGGCTTAATGCTCCCCGCTGGCTATACGTTGCAAATTATTTATTGCTTGGCTGGGTTGCAGTCGTTTATACCCCCGACCTCTATCGTGAGGGTGGTCTTTGGGTGTTACTCCCGATCGTCATTGGTGGGCTTTTTTACTCCATTGGAGCCATCTTTTATGCGCTCAAGCGTCCCGGCCGCGATGCAAAGTACTTTGGCTTTCATGAGCTCTTCCACATATTCGTTCTCGCAGCCTGGATATCGCAGTACATAGCGATTTCAGTGGCGATTTACAGTAAGTAAGGCCGTGCTCTAACCTTAGGCTCTCTTTCCAACATGAAGCGAGGTACAACTATGGCCGATAAAAACTCCTTCCTTAACTGGGTCGGATTTAAGGGCGAAGAAGAGCAAGCACCTTCTTCCGTCGACCGCATTCGTGAACTCGAAGCCGCATTAGTTGACCTTAAATCTCGACGCGACATCACTAGTTTGAGCAAAGAAGAGTTTGAAATTCTCGCAACTGAAACAGCGATGTCGATGATCAAATCTGCACAAGCGCGTGAGAGCAAGGCTCAGTCAATTGCTACTCGATTAATTGCTGAAACTAACCGCACAACAAAAGAAGAGATTGAAGCCGCCGATACAAAAGCACGCTCAATTCTTAGTAGTGCTGAATCTCGTGGCCGCAAATACATTCAAGCAGCAGAGATGGAAGCTCAAGAAAGAATTTCAGAAGCTGATTCAGAAGCTGAAGCTTTGGTGGAAAGTAAGAAGCGTGAAATAAGTGCATTGGCTACTGCAGCTCGCCGTGAGGGTGAACGAATCATTAGTAGTGCAACTGGTGAAGTCTCTAATTATCGCCAGTGGCTCAACGGTGTGATTGGTGAGGCTGAACGCCTATATAAGATTCAAACACAGTCTCTTGATGCAGCTGAATCTGCGATTCATCAATCACGCGCACGTCTTGAATCAGCATTCACTCGACTTGCCGATTTACAGCGTAGCGTCATTGAAAACTTAAACCCTGATGACACAATCATCAATACTGGCCCAATTCGTGTAGCTAGTGAACGCACAAAACCTGCTCTTTCTGCTCCAAAGAAAAACGTAAAAGCTTCAGGTAATAAAACAGCGAAGAAAGCATCAGTAAAGAAATCTGCTCCACGTAAGTAATTAGCCATGGCAACTGCCCGCGGTATCCGTTATATCCCTGCCATTGATGGTTTGCGTGCAGTGGCTGTGATTGCAGTGATGTTGTATCACTTAGGATTTTCATGGATACCCGGTGGATTTCTTGGGGTAGATCTGTTTTTTGTAATTTCTGGTTACGTAATTACGCGTTTACTATTAGATTCAATTGCACGAAGTGGCGGATTAGATTTACGGGCTTTTTATAAGGCCAGAATTCGAAGATTATTCCCGCCGCTTGTGTTCATGATCTTCATGACAATCATTTACATTGGTATCTGGGCACCAGAAACTATGCGCCGCTTTGTTAGTGACAGCCCATTTGCACTCTCCGGAATCATGAATTGGTGGTTAGTTTTCCGCCATACGGATTATTTTGATTCGATTGCGCGTCCTCCTTTATTGCAGCACACATGGTCGTTAGGAGTTGAGGCACAGTTCTATCTTGTGTGGCCTTTGATATTACTTTTGGTGCTTCGGCAATTTGGAAAAAGTAAGATTCCTGGAGCTGCGTTGCTAATTGCAACAATCTCTGGTGTATCTCTTTTTATTGTTTCATTAACTGTAGACGCAGCAAGCGTTGTGCAAGTAAGTCACGTTTATTTCGGAACTGACACACACAGTATTGGCTTGTTTTTAGGCGCGGCCCTTGCTGTGAGCTGGGTGCCGCAAAACCTAGAAGAAGAAGTTAATAAACGCGCACAGGATTTCATTGATGGAATTGGCGTAGTTGGTTTTGTTGGATTGATTGGAACTTTCCTGTTTGTAAATGAAAGTGACCCTACACTTTATAAATTAGCGTTCCCACTGGCCGGATTATTCGGTTGCGCAATTCTGACAAGCATCGTCCATCCCGCATCTCGTTTTGCGCCAATCCTGAGCAGTAAAGCCGCAGTCTGGATAGGTGAACGCTCATACGCAATTTACCTTTGGCACTGGGTTGTATTTCAAGTAACCCGGCCAGCAGTAGATCTTGAAGGGTCAGCTTGGGCACTCTATACATTACGAGTTCTAATTGTTTTTGCATTAGCCGATATCTCGCTTCGTTTGGTTGAACTTCCAATTCGAAACGGGTTAGTTGAGTATTGGTTTAAAGGCATGAAGTACCGAACGAAAAAAGTTCAACAGCGACAAAAAATTGCAGTCGCGCTTTCAATTATTCTTGTGCTTATTGGAACTTCATTAATGAGTGCAAACGCAATATCTAAAAGTGATAAAAAGATGGCAGCAATAAAGAAGCAACTTGAACAACCATTTAAGCCAACAGAAATTTCACCTGCAGAGCCTGGCGGTCTGTGGGTGACTGGTGACTCAGTAATTCTTGGAATTCACTATGAACTTGAAACCCGCAATCACATTGCCCTCATAAATGCCCGAGTAGGGCGCCAGGCTTCAGAACTCATCACTGTCATGCAACAAGACAAAGCTAATGTAAGAGATTCTACTGTCATTTTTGATTTAGGTAATAACAACAAATTAACTTCTGAACAAGTTGTTGCTGTGTTTGAGGTAGTCAAAAACCAACCCAAAATTATCGTTGTTAATACTGCTGTTCCTAGGGGATGGAGAGATGAGAACAACGCCCTTATTTCTAAGTATGCAGTCCAATATGGTGCAAAGGTTATTGATTGGGCGCTGATTTCTACAGGGCATCCCGAATACTTTGCGCCCGACGGAGTCCACTTAGTACCTGCCGGGGTTCGTGCTTACGTTGATGCCATTACAGCATTGTTGTAATAAGAATCAATTTTATTTAAATAAAAAAACCCACACCGTAGGGTGTGGGTTTTTTTACTATCTAATTTTTACTTAAATTCCCCTGGAATTCCAAAGACGGTTGCTGATGCAGTTTGTCCATCTGAATACACAGATGAAACTCGGAATTGAGTCCAACCAGCATCACCACTCTTTGTAACTGCTTGAGTCAGCGCAGTTGCTGGAACAGTGGCGATTGTTGTCCAATCACCAGATCCATTAGCACGTGTCTCAACGTTATAGCCAGTTAGTCCATCAGTTGCAGTTGGAGCGATCCAACGAAGATTTAATCCATCTGCGCTTTTAAGTGCAACAAACTTTGTTGGAGCTTCCACTGCAGCGACAGCTGCAGCAGATTCTGATGGTGAAGCTGATGCAGTTTGCGTTGGTTCTGCAGATTGCGAGATTGAAGGTGCAGGAGCTGCTGCATCATCACTATTTGAACCAGACTTAGACCAAACAATTGCTGCAAGCAAAACGATTCCTACGACTACTGCAAAAACAACACGGTTTGATGCACCTTGCTTAGGAGCTGCACTTGGTTTTGCGGCAAGTGGCTTCGGTATTGATGGTGATGTAATTGGTGCCGGGCGTGATGAAGTTAGAGGTACTGGCGGAACTGAAATTCTTGAAGTTGAAGTTCTGGATGCACTTTTCTTAACCGCTCGTTTAGCAGGGGCTTTCTTAGCAACCTTTTTTGCAACTCTCTTTGTTGCTGCCTTCTTAGCAGGTGCCTTCTTAGCTACACGCTTTGCGGTAGTTTTCTTTTTAGCTGCTGATTTTTTTACAGCTTTTTTAGCAGCAGCTTTCTTTGCAGGTGCTTTCTTTGCAACCTTCTTTGCTGCACTCTTTTTCTTTACGGCCACGATTACTCCTTGGATAGCGGTGCGCACGCTAATAACGTGCGTCTATAGGACAAGGCTACCCCAGGCTCCTAAGCAATTGGATGACATGCGGCGCAATTAGGCGCAAAGCTTTTCCACGATGACTGATGGCATCCTTTTCTTCGGCGCTCATTTGTGCGCTGGAAATACTCATTCCTAGGGGTGAGAAAATTGGGTCATAACCAAAGCCACCATCTCCTACTGCTTCACGCAAAATGCGCCCATGAAATAACCCCTCTTCAACATGGGTTCGCCCATCTGGCAATGCCAGTGCTGCGACGCATGTGAAGTGGGCTGCACGCATTTCATCTGGAACATCTATTAATTGATCTAGAAGTTTTTCTAAATTGGCTTGGTCATTTCCATGTGCACCAGCCCAACGAGCTGAATAAATACCTGGATCACCGTTCAGGAAATCCACGCTTAATCCAGAGTCGTCAGAAATAGAAGGTAAGCCAGTTGTATGTGCGGTGTAGCGCGCTTTAAGTAAAGCATTCTCCTCAAATGTTAAACCTGTTTCTTCGACATCAATCAAATTAGGAAATTCGTCGACTCCAATTAAATTGATTTCACCTGGTGCCAATGCATCGAGAATCCTTCGAAACTCAATAACTTTCCCTTTATTGCGTGTAGCAAGAACAAGAGTGTGAAGCACTATTTAGCTAGAACTTCTTTTTGGAGCGCACTGAGCGTTGCGCAACCATTGACGGCTAAATCAAGTAATTGATTAAGTAGGTCGCGATCAAATGGCTCACCTTCAGCAGTTCCCTGAACTTCAATAAATCTGCCATCTCCAGCAACAACAACATTCATGTCAGTACCCGCGCGCACATCCTCTTCATAGCAAAGATCTAGCATTGGCACGCCATCAATAATTCCTACACTTACTGCAGCCACTGAATCACTTAGTGGATTTGCGGTTTCCTTAATGTGGCCTTGAGCTTTGGCCCAAGTGATTGCATCTGCAAGTGCGACATATGCCCCGGTAATAGCTGCAGTGCGAGTACCGCCATCGGCCTGCAAAACATCGCAATCAATCACGATTGTGTTTTCGCCAAGTTCTTTCATATTAACAATTGCACGAAGTGAGCGACCGACAAGACGCGAAATCTCTTGGGTACGCCCGCCTAACTTTCCTTTAACGCTTTCACGATCTGAACGTGTATGAGTTGCTCGTGGCAACATTGAATACTCTGATGTGACCCAGCCATTGCCAGAATCTTTTAGCCAACGTGGAACTCCTGGGGAAAATGAAGCGACACATAAAACGCGAGTCTTACCGAATTCGACGAGAACAGAACCCTCGGCATGATCTAGCCAGCCGCGAGAGAATTTAATTTCGCGCAGGTCATTAACTTGACGTCCATCATTGCGTGCCATGTGTTGCTCCTAGTTGTTAGAGATCTTGGTGTTCTACTCGAGTTACTTCTGGCCCTAGGAAACGTCGAGCTAAGCTCTCAAAAGCTTGAGCATCGCCAGTTGCTAAGAATTTATGTGTTGGTGCTCCGCTTTGCGCATCTCGCAATAAGTTATTTTCAACCAGCGTTCGGTAAAGATCTTTTGCTGTTTCTTCAGCACTAGAAACTAAGGTCACGCCCTCACCCATAACGTAAGAAATTACTCCAGTTAATAGCGGGTAGTGAGTGCAACCTAAAACCAACGTATCAACTTTTGCCGCCATTACTGGTTCCAAATAGTCGCGGGCAATATTTGTAATCTCAACCCCTGAAGTTTCACCACGTTCAACGAATTCAACAAAAAGCGGGCAGGCAATTGAAGTTATTTCTAACTGTGGCGCTGCAGCAAAGGCATCTAGGTAGGCTCTTGAATCAACCGTTGCTCGTGTGCCAATAACTCCAATATGACCGCTGCGAGTGGCAGCAACTGCACGGCGAACCGCTGGTTGTATAACTTCTATAACCGGAATTGAATAACGTTCGCGCGCATCGCGCAACATTGCCGCACTTGCTGTATTGCAAGCAATAACTAAAGCTTTAACACCTTGCTCGACTAGAAAATCTAAAGTTTCTAATGCAAATTCGCGAACTTCGGCTAGTGGCCTTGGGCCATAAGGGCCACGTGCTGTATCGCCAATATAGATAGTCGATTCATTTGGAAGTTGATCCAGAATTGCTCTGGCAACGGTGAGACCACCTACTCCTGAATCAAAGATTCCAATGGGTGCATTACTCACAGGCTAAGCCTATCGTGAGCGTGAAGTGAAAACTAAATAGCTTCATCCATAAGCGCGACAATTAAGGATTCTTGCAGCCAACCCAACCAACTGTAAACGGCATATACCCCGCGCATTGGATCATCAGGTGCCAGTAGTTCTAACTCTTCATGGCTTGTCTGTTCAACTTTTAATCTAACGCCAAGGGCTAAACGAATGTCATTCATGGCACCTAGCCAGTCATTTGCTCCATCGTGATCAACTTCAATAATTCCATCTACTGCACTTTTGAGAGTGATCCGCATAGACATTGAGTGGCTATATTTTTTTGCACGCAAAGTTGATTCTGTGTATCTGCGAAATTCAGCTGCATCAACCTGATCAGCGTAAGCATTAGGCAATAAGCGCAATAGAACATCATCCTCTGGAGGTGAATCATGCGTTGTTATGCCGACCATTGCGGCAAGGGGATCATCAACATGGTTATCGCTACGTTCACCAAGAAGTTCAATTATTTGTTCAACTAAGTTGATCAGTACTTCCCGCTCTGATTGCGAGAATTCGGCGACAAATGCATTATCCCCGTGACGGTGGAAACCATGTTGCTCCCCTGAATCCTGCTCTGTCATATCCCTTGATCACCCCGCTGCAAAGTTGCCCATAAGCCATATTCATGTAAACGTGCAACGTCATGTTCCATTTCTTCACGGCTACCTGTTGAAACTACTGCTTTACCTTCAGTATGAACTTTCATCATTAGCTCATGGGCTTTTTCTTTCGAGTACCCAAAGAGCTCCATCAATACATACGTAACATATGTCATTAAATTAACTGGATCATCCCAAACAATTGTAATCCAGGGTTTATCGCCATTGAAGATTTCTTTTATTGCTTCGTCAATTTTTTCATCAAGTTTAACCATGATTAGCGAACCACCACCGAAAACTCTGGAGTTAGAACTTGTTCATTCTTTGTATTAACCAGAACTCGCAATTTCACAATTCCCTTCTTGCTCTCAACAAAGCTCATTGAAAAATCTCCAACATTTCCTGTCATTGCACTTCCTATATTTTGCCATTTTCCGGCTACAAATTTTTGAAGAACAACACCTTGTCCTGCTTCAATTGGAAGAACAACGCCTTTAATCAATAATTCTTGACCATGTTTAACTGTTGACGGGCGATCTAGGATTATTTGAGAGAGTAAAACAACGTTTTCTTGATTGCTTATTGATTCAGCGCGCTCCCACGTTCCTTGTGTAGTAAACCTAAAGGATGCGCTTGCTCCTATAGTTACGGGCACACTCACCTTGCCATCCATGCCACTTGTCATTTCTGCAATAGATGTCCAAGAACTTTCATTTGCTCGCTTAATTTCAAGGCTGACTGGAATTTCAGCAACAGGTGATTTGTCTTTAAGGGTAAGTGAACCGCTAACAGTGAATACTCCCCCGTAAAAAGCGCCCTTAGTATTTACTTGTTCGATTGAGAGTGTGCTCAAAACTGTATCGGGAGCAATGGCTAAGGCGACATTGCGCATCGCTGTAGTTGCTGCAGGATCTTCCATTCCTAAAGTCCATAGGGCGGAACCTCCTAGACGGTATTTAGCTACCAAGTTCATGCGCTCTAAATAGCTACGATCATTTTGATACCAAACAGTTCGATTAACTGTGCACGAAGTTGCTGCACCTTTGGCTGTTAAACCATTAAAACTCTGCACATATGAATAAGTGGCTTCACTACTTGCCTCATCAAAGATTGGCGTTGCTTGATCTATAACGGCCTTAGCAGCGGCGTAGTTCATTTTAAAAGTTGCAGCTTTTGCTCCACCAATTAAACCCGGAGGTGCAGTTACGGGGCAGGTACCTTTTACTGATGTAATCCAGTCGCGACCATAACCTGGAAGGCCAACAAAAACTTTAGATGCAGGCATTATCGAAATTGCATACTGCAGAGTTTTTTCAGTCCAACTGATAGGACCTATAGGGCCAGCTTTAGCTACTGAAAAGTCATACGTCATGATTCGCAGGCGATCAATACTTGATGCAATCTCTGCCCATGAATATACGTAATAACCCTTTTGCTTTTCCGTTGGATTGAAAGAATACGGCGCAGATATCGAAAGTAATTTCTGTTGAGCATGTAGAGCGATACTCAATTCTTTAACAAATGAAACCCAGTTGGGCGCAGTCTTTGACCAGGTTGTATTGCCATCAACAAAAGCAAAGCCTTCAAAATCCAAATCAATTCCATCAAATGAATATTTATTTACAAGGTCAACTATAGTTTTTACAATTGTTGACCTAGTCTCTGGTTTGGCCAAATAACCTGATAAAACTAATTTATCTGTGCCGTCAGTAATCGTTGGAATTAACTTCAACCCACTTTTGCGCATTAAACAGAGTGTGTCCTCGATTGGCCACGATGGATTCCCAGTTGTGTAATCATCTCTAATAAGTGTTGGGCTTTTGAGTGAGTACCAAAAAGGCATAACTTCTTTCATCAAATCCTTGTTAGTGAAAAGATAAGACGAATTAAGCAGAGCTAAATCTTCATTTGAATATTCATTGTCTTGACATGTGACTGGTGCTCCTGCAACAGCGGCTGGCAAGGTAGGAAGTTTTTTAATAAATGGCATAACTGTTTTGACTGAATAATAAGGAATCCAACCCGAGACAATTTTCCTAGGTTGGTTATCTGCCGCAGACGCATGTGACACTAATGAAAGAATCATTAAGAAAGTAAGTAGGACGTATGAGCTTCGCCTCATAATTACTTATCTTCAGGCTCGGGCTTTAACCCTGCGTAAATCTCTTTGCATGTCGGGCAAATTGGATATTTCTCTGGATCACGGGAAGGAATCCATTTCTTGCCACAAAGCGCTCTCACTGATTTTCCAGTAACGGCTGATTCAGTGATTTTTTCCTTCTTTACATAATGAGCAAATCGATCGTGTCCACCGTCATCTTCTTCAAGGTCAGGTCTAGTTAAGAGATCGGTATCAAATTCCGTCTCTATTCCGCGCTTTCCAAAGAGGCCCATGAGGTAGATAAGAATACCTTTGGTGAAGGCAAAACTACCTAGTAGAATTGGCAAATGAAGGACTTACTGCGCACACAAGATCTCAGCCGCGATGATGTCGAGCTGTTGCTGGAAACTGCCGCGCAATTTGCACAAGATCCTCTGCGTTCAAAGACCGCTCTGGCAAATAAAACCGTAGCTATCTATATGACAAAGCCTTCTACCCGTACTCGCCTGTCATCTGAAACTGCAGTTGCACATTTGGGTGGTACGCCAATTTTTATCCGCGGAGATGAACTGCAACTAGGGCGCGGAGAAACTATTGCCGATACTGCAAAAATAATTAGTGGATATTGCAGCGCACTCATTATCCGTACTTTTGCTCAAGCCGACGTAGAGGAACTTGGCGCTAACGCCTCAATTCCAGTAATTAATGCTTTGACTGATGATGATCATCCAACACAATTACTTGCCGACTGGTTGACCATCCGTGAAAACTTTGGCACAGATATTTCTGGTAGAAAATTTGTTTACTTGGGTGACGGAAACAATATGTCGCATGCCTGGCTAATAATGGGCGCAATCATGGGAGCCCATGTTGTTGCGGCAACGCCATCAGGTAAGTGGGCACCAAATCAAAAAATTGTTGAGATTGCAAAAAAAATTGCGGCAAAAAGCGGTGGAAAAGTAGAAGTAGTTCATGACCCAGAATTCGCATCAAAAGATGCCTCCGTCTTATATACCGATGTATGGATGTCGATGGGTGATTCTGAAAGTGAGCGCAGTGAAAAGGTGCTGGCACTCTCCCCATTTGCTGTTACTGAGAATTTACTTTCGCTAACCAATAGCGATTCAATATTCATGCATTGTTTACCAGCCCACAGAGGCGAAGAGGTTGAGGCCTCTGTAATTGATGGGCCTCGTTCAGTTATTTGGCGTGAGGCATATCATCGCCGAACAACGATCCAATCAGTGTTATTTCACCTGACCAGGGGTGACTTGAAAGGCATCAAGCACTAGCATTCTGTTCATGCGTGTAGTCGTCCCGAAAGAAATTAAAGATGGTGAAAAGCGCGTGGCGCTTGTTCCCGATGTTATTAATAAATTAACTCGACTTGGATTAGATGTTGTTATCGAATCCGGAGCCGGAATCCATGCACAAGCAACTGATGCTGATTTCAAAGCAGCCGGTGCAACGATTTCCGATGGTGAAGTACTCAGCACAGCTGATGCGGTGCTATCAGTAGCCCCTTTAACGCCGGCCCAAATGGCTAAGCTGAAAAAAGGTGCAATCACTGTTTCCTTTCTTTCACCTGTAACTGCGGTTGATTCAATTGATGCCGCTGCTGCTGCAGGAGTAACTGCCTTTTCACTCGAACTTGTTCCACGTATTTCACGTGCTCAGTCAATGGATGCACTAACTTCACAAGCTCTCTGCGCTGGTTATCGCGCGGTCCTTGTTGGTGCAGAAATGTCTCCACGATTTTTCCCAATGCTTATGACTGCTGCTGGAACAGTTACTCCAGCACAAGTACTTGTTCTAGGTGCAGGTGTTGCAGGTCTTCAAGCAATTGCTACCGCCCGCAGACTTGGTGCAGTTGTTTCTGCATACGATGTGCGTCCTGCATCTGCTGATGAAGTTCGATCAATGGGCGCTACGTTTATTGAGTTAGAACTTGAATCACTTGAAGGCGCTGGTGGTTATGCACGAGAGATGACAGAGGAGCGTGCAGCAAAGCAACGTGAACTCTTAACTCCATTTATTGCAAAGTCTCACATTGTTATTACAACTGCTGCAGTTCCAGGTCGTCAAGCACCACGCTTAATGACACAAGCAATGGTTGATTCGATGGGGCCAGGAACAGTAATCGTTGACTTAGCTGCTGAAACTGGCGGAAACGTTGAAGGTTCAAAACCTGGTGAGGTTGTTACAACAGCAGGTGGAGTAAAGATTTGGGGCGGCAAAGATGTTCCAAGCCAACTTCCATTCCACGCATCATTCTTATACTCACGTAACGTCGTTAATCTATTGACGTTATTTACAAAAGCACCAAAAGAAGGCGAACCTGTTGCCTTTGACCTTAATTTTGACGATGAAATTATTAACGGCGCCGCAGTAACGCATGGCGGATCACGAAGAGGAGCCAAGTAAATGGAACCGATGGCAATCGTTTCAATCTTTGTATTAGCGGTCTTCGTTGGATTTGAAGTCGTATCTAAAGTCTCCTCGACTTTGCACACACCACTTATGTCCGGTGCAAATGCAATCCATGGAGTTATTTTGGTTGGAGCAATCATCGTTGCCGACCACAGTTCAACTAATTTAGAACTTGGCCTCGCAGTAGCTGCAATCGTTCTAGCAACAATCAATATGGTCGGCGGTTTCGTCGTTACCGATCGAATGCTTGAAATGTTCAAAGGAAATAAGAAATGAGCCGCACGTTATACGACCTAGTAGGTCTTGCCGCTGGTGTGGCATTTATTCTGGCGCTCAAAGGCCTATCCCACCCAAAAACTGCACGTCGTGGAAATTTAATTGGTGCATTTGGCGCCACTTTGGCAACGCTCGTTGTCTTCTTCTACGCCAATCCGGGCTCATCTCTTCCACTTAATAACTTAGGGTGGATTCTTGGCGCAATGGTCGTTGGTTTACTTGTTGGCGTACCCGCAGCTCGTAAAGTTCAAATGACTCAGATGCCACAACTTGTTGCCTTATTTAATGGTGTGGGTGGCGGCGCAGCTGCGTTAGTAGCCATTGTTGAATATCTCCATCTTGGTGCAGAGGCAACTACTGCTGAGGTTGTATTCACGGTCTTTACAGTAATTGTTGGATGTGTTTCATTCAGCGGTTCAGTTATTACATTTATGAAACTTCAAGAATTAATGACAACTCGCCCAGTTATTTTCCCAGCCGGCCGATTCATTATTGCGGCTACTTTGGTAAGCGTTATTGGAGTTGGCGGATGGGTTGTATCAGCACTTGGAACAACACCCCTGCTAGTCCTAGCTGGTCTATCTTTACTCTTTGGTGTTCTCTTCGTGTTGCCTGTTGGTGGCGCAGATGTTCCAATTGTTATCTCACTTTTGAACGCGTTTACTGGTTTAACTGTGGCAGCAAGTGGTTATGTACTTGATTCAGTTTTATTAATCATTGCAGGAACTTTGGTTGGCGCGTCAGGAACAATTTTGACTCGCAAAATGGCTGAAGCAATGGGACGTTCATTATTTGGAACTCTTTTTGGTGCATTTACTGCAAAGCCACAAGATGCTTCTGGTTCTGCAGAAGAACGACCAGTTCGATCAGGTTCACCTGATGACGTTGCAATCTTGCTCAACTATGCACGACGTGTTGTGATTGTTCCTGGATTTGGTTTAGCTGTTGCACAAGCACAGCACACGGTTCGCGAACTTGCAGATATGTTGATTGCTAAGGGCATAGATGTTGCATATGGAATTCACCCAGTTGCAGGTCGTATGCCAGGACACATGAATGTTTTGCTTGCAGAAGCAAATGTTCCTTACGAGCAGTTGGCTGAAATGGATGAAGTGAATCCAACATTTGGCCAAACTGATGTGGCCATTGTTATTGGTGCTAACGATGTTGTTAACCCAGCTGCGCAAACGTCTCCAGGTTGCCCAATTTATGGAATGCCAATTTTGGAAGTTAATCAAGCAGCCAACATCATCTTTTTAAAGCGTTCAATGCGTCCAGGTTTTGCTGGAATTGAAAATGAACTGCTTTATGATCCAAAGACTATGTTGCTATTTGGCGATGCAAAGGCTTCACTAACAAAGGTTGTCTCAGCACTCAAAGCGCTTTAATTCTCTTGGCGGTGGCCTCGAATGAGGCCACCGATTTCCTTTTTAAGAGTTCTTCGAAATCCAGTGACCTGATGATTCAAATAGCGTGTACGTGTCAGGTTGGTCGAGTCAGAGATACGATTTCTACGAATTCTTAACAGCGTAAATCTCTACTAATGAATCCAACTTGCTGGTAGTTGAATGTTCAACTAACCTTGGTTTAGGAAAAGGGAGAGATTAAATGCCAGCAGTAAGCGTTGCCGATATAACTATTTTGCCACGTGTTAGTGAAGTTGCTGGTGCGCGCGCTCGGTCGGTAAAAAGCATCACTACTGCGCCTCAAGGTTTTGAAGGTGAAGGTTTCCCTGTTCGCCGTGCATTTGCTGGAGTTGATTTAGCAGAGCTCGATCCATTTATTCACTTAGATCAAATGGGCGAAGTTGAATACGCGCCAGGTGAACCAAAGGGAACGCCTTGGCATCCGCACCGTGGTTTTGAAACTGTTACATACATTATTGACGGAATTTTCGACCACAAAGATAACAACGGCGGTGGTGGAACAATTTCTGATGGCGACACACAATGGATGACTGCTGGTGCTGGAATTTTGCATATCGAAACTCCTCCAGAGCATTTAGTAATGAGTGGTGGACTGTTTCATGGTTTCCAACTCTGGGTAAATCTTCCTGCAGCTAAGAAATGGTCACCTCCTGCTTACCAAGATGTTCGCGCAAAAGATGTTGCTCTGCTTTCATCGCCAGATGGCGGTTCATTAATCCGCGTAATCGCAGGTGAAGTCGGTGGGCATGCAGGTCCTGGAACAACACAAACACCAATTACTTTAATTCACGCCACTATTGCAGCGGGTGCAGAACTTCGTCTGCCATGGCGTCGTGATTACAACGCTCTTGTTTACACAATGGCTGGTCATGGATTTGTTGGCGATGAAGAACGCCCAGTGCATACTGGCCAATTAACTGTTTTTGGCGATGGCGACACAATCGTTGTCCGCGCAGCAAATAATCAGGAATCACGATCTCCTGAAATGGAGTTATTTATTCTTGGCGGTGCACCAATTAAGGAACCTGTTGCATGGATGGGTCCTTTTGTTATGAACACTAAGCGCGAAGTTCTACAGGCTTTTGAAGACTTCCAAAATGGTTTATTGGGTTCCATTCCAGCTATTTACAAAGAAGATGCGACAAAGCCTATAAATAGAAGTGGTGCCGGAACCAAGCTTGGTGGGGATTCAAAAGCCGCCGATGTCCTTGATGTTCACGGAGCACCGACTGAACTTCAAGAGGGCTAGAAGTACTGCCATACTTGCTAAATGATCTGGTGGCCCACAGAAGTACCGACGCTTTCACATGGTCTGATTACTCTGCGCGCGCCAGAAGAGCGCGATATCCCCCAAATATTTGAGGGCGCACAAGATCCAATAATTCCAATCTTTACGCGAATTCCTTCGAATTATTCAATGGCCAATGCCGAGTTCTACGTGCGAGAGCGATCTCCAAATACATTTGCGAATCAAACCGAACTCCAGCTTGCTGTGCAATATGGCAATGGTGATGATTCTCAGTTTGCTGGTGCGTTCTCCTTTCACAGCATGGATCTGCGCGAACATGTGGCAGAAATTGGTTATTGGCTCACTGCTCCGATGCGGGGCAAAGGAATTGCTAGTACTGCAACAAAATTATTGACTCAGTTTGGTTTTGAGAGCATTGGTTTTGAGCGAATTGAAGCAGTGGTGAATATTGAAAATACCGCGTCCCGTAAACTTTTGGAGAATTCTGGGTATATGCTCGAAGGCATCATGCGAAAGAAATCTCGTAAAGAAGATGGGACTCAGTTGGATATGGCGCTTTATGCAGCCATACGTGATGAATGGCAGGGAGCATAAATGGAAGGCCTAGCGGTGTTAGTCGCAATTCTCTTCACCCTTGCAATTGTCTCTGGTCCTATAGGAATTGGCATTGCAAGAATTAAAACAAAAACTTTTTTTACATTATTAATTAAGCGAATTTTCCATGGGCTATTTATTGCATTGGGCACCATTGTCGGCGCTCAATGGCTATTAATTCCTGGACTTCCATTTGCCCCTCGATTAATTGGTTTATCATCGCTGTGCTTGTGTTATGTCGCTGCACGCGATGAGTACTTCCCACAATTTAGAATCGTGCGACGTGGTGGACGCAGCAATGGAAAAGATGGACACGGCCCAAGCGGGCAGCATTAATAAATAGCAAGCTTTCTTAATTGCTCATTCGTCGTGGAGGTGCCGGGAATCGAACCCGGGTCCTTCGGTGCAAAAACAGGGCTTCTACGGGCGTAGTGTGATTAACGCTTTCTCAGTCCCGAAGTTTCTCCACACGACTCTTCGACGAACTCAGTTGCAAAACTGTTC
>CAEZYO010000009.1_pt1 | contig 38096 bp, 33 predicted proteins | sample 7265531 | NCBI WGS metagenome assembly CAEZYO01 (sample SAMEA6813936, study PRJEB35770) | freshwater metagenome | biome: Freshwater; feature: Freshwater reservoir; material: water | place: Czech Republic | collected 2017-04-14 | depth 30m m
AGGTCAAAATCACCATCGGTAACAAGGGCTATCCCCAGCTGTTCAACCCCAGATGCATCACTCACGGCAAAAGATGCGCAGTCGAGCACCCCTAGTTGGGCAAGGGCAACCTCATCGACTTTTTCAGGGTTGATCTTGACCCCTCCCAGATTAATAACCTCATTGACCCGTCCGCAAAGCACGAGCAAGCCGGCCTCATCGATATAGCCCAGATCCCCTGGATAGAAGTAGCCATCTTTGAAAAACTCAGCCGAAGCTACCGGGTTTTTATAATAGGAAGTAGCCATGCCGGGTTTTTTATAACGGATGCGACCTGTCTGCATAAGAGGTAGCACAAGATCATTCTCATCAACTATCTGCACATCAGCCGAGGAGTTAATGAGAGCACCACCTGAGATGCCATCTGTGATCTCTCTGATCGTAACGTTGCCGGCTTCAGTGGAGCCGAAGCCATCAAAAATCTTGCACTCTGCATCCAAATGAAGATTTTCAAGTAATTTCATCGATGGTGGACTTCCAGTCAATATGACTGTCCTTAATTCAGGAAACCGATAGCCAATGCTCCTTTGTAACTCCAGAAATTTGGAAACTTGTAAAGGTGAGCCGACAATTGTTCTAATTGGAAATTTCGTGAAAGTCTCAGATAGTCGGTGATTGCTGTGACCCCATACAAGCGCTGGATTGCCATTTTTTAAACTTGCAAGTGTAGTTTTATAACTCAATGCCCCACCAAAAGGGAAAAGGCAAAACAAGTTTGGCTCCCCAACCATCGGATACGAACTTGGTTGCTTAGCCCATAAATCTAATTCATCTAACGAAAACGCAATAAACTTTCTTTCACCAGTCGTACCACTTGTAGTAAAAAATCTGGCAAGACTTGTTGAGGATGCATACCCGGGGGCAACATCAATTTCATCGCTGGCGTTAATTCGTCTTAGGAATGCCTCATCAAATATGACAGTCTTTTGCATAGGAAACTGTTGATCTGGTTGAAATGTAATTAGCCAATCAGGCGAGAAGCCAGCGCTTAATAACAATCCCTCACCACGCGACATGGTGGTTACGCCCAATAAATGAAGTGACAAAGTAACTACCCAACCTGGATAAGTAGGTAATGCCGTACAGACAACATCCCCTTGCCGAACTCCCAATTGCATCAAAATGTTTGCAATTTTTCTTGCAAAGGAATTCAACTGAAAAAAAGTCACATCATGAATTTCATCGGCAAATGCAAGCTCATGTGGGTGCATATTAGCTTGTGAACGGAGCAACTCATCAAAATTCAACATGGCGATTAACTCTGACTTTGCATTTTGCTAAGTTGATCTCTCAATACTTTGCCCGTTGGATTCCGAGGAATTTGTTGAACCTCTAAAATTATCGCTGGATTTGCCCGCGTTTGATCCCAAATATTTTTTTTAAAATCTTCTGGTTTAAAATTTCCATCAACAACTACCGCAACCGCAAGTTTTTCTACGCCATCTTCGGCTACAAATGCAAATGCTGCGCAATCTTTAACTCCTGGCTGGGTAATTGCAGCCGCATCAATGAAATCTGGACTGATTTTGACTCCCCCAAGATTTATAATTTCACTGATTCGCCCAGAAATTACAAGGTGCCCAAATTCATCGATATAGCCAAGGTCTCCTGGATAAAAGTAGCCATCCTTAAAAAACTCAGACGTTGCTCGCGGATTCAAGTGATACTCCTTGGCCATAACTGTCCTTCGATATCTAATTTGACCCGCTGTGCCGACAGGGACAACAGCTTCATTCTCATCAATTATTTCAACTTCGACCTCGGAAAATATCTCACCTCCCTTGGGGGTTGACTTTGTTAATTCCCTTGTCGCAATTGCACCACCTTCGGTTGAGCCATAAGCGTCAAAAATTCGTGCGCTAAATTTTTCGCGAATACGGTCAATGAAAGTCTGTGTTGGAATATTACCGCCCAGGATAAATGTCTCTATTTCTGGAAGCTGGATACCTGTTTTCTGCATTAAATCCATGAGAGCAGAAATTTGTGATGGAGATCCAGATAACGTCCGTACCGAATTTTTATGCAGTAAATTTAATAACCTTTGATCAACGACTCCACAATTGAGGAACGCTTTTCCAACTGCTAGGCGCTTATAGGCTTGCGCAGTTGCCCACCAACCTCCAAATAGCGGCAAAGTTAATATTTCATCTTTGCTGTATAAATCACTTGGCCAGATCTGATCAACTTGACTTGATAGATCAATTGAGGACATCGCGACATATTTTTTTAACCCAGTGGTACCGCTTGTTGAAAAAAGGAAATTAACGTCGCTCTGATTGGCATAGCCAGGCGCAGAAGCAATTGGAGCGGCTTGCTTAATTTTATCTAGAAGTGCGTTGTCGAAAAGGATTAATGGGGTATTCGAAAAGTTGGTATCAACAGTTAATGCAATATGCCAGTCTGGTGAAATCTCGTCAGGAAAACTCGTCTCAATACTACGAGGCAGAATTGTTGCTCCCAGTAATTGCAGAGCTAATGCACAATTCCAACCAAGGTATGGCGGCAGGGCAATAACAACTATGTCACCGCGGGAAATGCCAGCTTGAGCCAAGGCAGTTGCAACTTTGCGCACGTCAAGGTTTAGCTCTGCAAAAGTTACTTCTCGATCCTCATCGACAAAGGCAAGTGAGCTGGGGGTAGTCGTGGCCCATTTGAGCAATAGCTCATCCACATTTAACATCACAAACTCCTTATGGCTCTATATCTATTGTTACGTGCACGCCTTCGCGATTCAAGTGCTCACTTTAGCCTGCGAGGTCGCACCTTTTGGACACAACTAGGCGGCTCGTGACTGAAATGCCATACTGGCCCCGTGAAAAGCGCGCTCAAAGGTTTTGGACCTATTTATGTAACTAATGTAAAGAGTCGCACCGATAGACGCGACCACATGCTTGCCGAGTTTAAAAAGCAAGTAGTGACAGATTTTGAATTCTTTGAATGTATTGACGCGGCAACGCAGGATTTGTCAGCATTTGTTGGAAATATCGAAGCACTGGCGGTTAGTAAGCAAGAATTAGCGGCCTCTATTTCACATCTGAAATTAATTGAAAATTGGTTAGCAACGTCTGCATCACCCTATGCAATCATCATGGAAGATGATCTAACTTTTGAAACTGTCGATGACTGGCAATGGGATTGGCGTGAGTTTCTAGATAAAATTGAACCTGATTACCAGATGCTACAACTGGCGATTATTAATCCGGGCCGAGTAAACACAAGTATTCATTATCGTGAAGCCCGCGATTGGTCCGTAGGATGTTACTTAATCAAAAGATCCTGGGCAGAAACTCTAATGAAGAAATATTTCAAGAACGGTAAAATTATCTTCCCGGACACAACACGTGTCCGAACGGTGCCTGAGGGTGTTATTTACTCTGGTGCTCTTTGTCTATCATTTCCGCTGTTTGTAAATTCAATTTCGCTTGGTCCCAATATAAATGAGGATAAAATTGAAACAATGCACAAGAAATCTCGGGATGAAGTTTTAGAGTTCTGGAAAACTAAGCCAAAATCACTGACTAGAAAGTTGCCAAACTAATGGCGAGTATAGTTATTGCAACACCAATGTACGGTGGCATGTGCCATGGAATTTATATGAAGAGCATGATCCAACTGTTTTTTACTCTGCGATCAAATGGGCACAGTATTGAACTAGTGGATATTGCAAACGAAAGTTTAGTAACAAGGGCAAGAAATACTCTGACTGAGCTTTTCTTGCGTACAAATTTTGACTACCTGCTCTTTATCGATGCAGATCAGGGTTTTGATGCCAATGGGGTGTTGCGCATGATTGAGGAAAACGTTGACGTCATTGCAGCCCCTGTCCCAATGAAAGGTATTAACTGGGATCGCATTAAGGCTGCATCCAAAGCGGGAATCCCAGATTTAGAAAATCACACAGGTATGTGGAATTTCAATGGGTTGAGCAAAGAATCAATCGAAATCCTGTCTAGAACTAAAGAACAAATCCTTGAAGTAAATAGTGCTGGAACAGGTTTAATTTTAATTAAGCGAGACGTTTTTGAAAAGTTGAAGCCATATGTACCTTCATATAGATACAACACGCCGAATGATCGTAATATCGCTGTCAATGAAGGCATGTATAACTTTTGGGACGTTTCAGTCGATGAATCTGGCCTTTTGATGTCAGAAGATTTTCATTTCTGTAAAATCTGGCGAAAACTGGGTGGCAAGATCTACATGGCACCGTACGTAAGCGTTACACATGCTGGAACCTACTGGTTTAGATAAATCTTTCTAATTTATTAGAAGCGATCTGCGTTCATTACCTTGTTCCAAGCCGCAACAAAATCTTTAACAAACTTTTCCTTGTTATCATTTTGTGCATACACCTCAGCATATGAACGAAGAATTGAGTTAGAGCCAAAGACTAGATCTACTCGTGTGGCCGTCCAATCAACGCTTCCGCTCTTGCGATCACGAATGTTATAAAGGTTCTCCCCTGCTGGCTCCCACTCATACTTCATGTCAGTTAAGTTCACAAAGAAATCTGTTGAAAGCGTTCCAACATTCTTAGTAAATACACCATGTGATGTGCCGGCATGATTAGTACCAAGCACGCGCATGCCACCAATGAGAACTGTCATTTCAGGAGCAGTTAGACCCATCAATTGCGTTCTATCAAGAAGTAGTTCTTCAGGTGATACGGCGTAATCTTTCTTTACCCAATTTCGGAATCCATCATGAATTGGTTCAAGAACTGCGTAACTTGCTACATCAGTTTGCTCCTGTGTTGCATCGCCGCGACCTGGTGTAAATGGAACTGAAATCTTTACACCCGCAGCAGCCGCTGCCTTTTCGACGCCGATATTCCCAGCTAAGACAATGACGTCTGCGATGCTGGCGCCAGTTTCCTTTGCAATCGGTTCTAATGCAGCAAGAACCTTATTCAATCGTGTGGGTTCATTGCCTTCCCAATTGCGAGCCGGCTCCAAACGAATTCGCGATCCGTTTGCCCCACCCCTAAAGTCTGATCCACGGAATGTGCGAGCGCTATCCCAAGCCGTTGATACCAACTCTGAAATAGATAACCCCGTGGCTTCAATCTTTGCTTTTACTGCAGACACATCATAAGAAGTTATCCCTGCAGGAATCGGATCCTGCCAAATCAATTCTTCTGCAGGAGCATCAGGTCCTATATAGCGTGCCTTTGGACCCATATCGCGGTGCGTTAACTTAAACCAAGCGCGTGCGAATGCATCATCTAATTTCGCAGGTTCTGCATGGTACTTCTTTGAGATTTCTAGATAAATCGGATCAATGATCATCGCCATGTCTGCATCGGTCATCATGGGGTTGTAACGTATTGAAGAATCTTCAACATCTACGGGCTTATCCGCTTCAACAATATTTGTTGGCTCCCACTGGTGCGCTCCTGCTGGAGACTTTACAAGTGCCCATTCATGTTTAAAGAGCATCTCAAAGTAACCTGCATCCCATTTTGTTGGCTCTGTTGTCCATGCGCCCTCGATGCCGCTGGTTACAGTGTTGCGTCCAACCCCACGCTTTGTGTGGTTAATCCAACCCAAAGCTTGCTCAGAAATATCGGCAGCCTCTGGCGCAGGTCCTAGCAAAGATGCATCACCATTTCCATGAGCCTTACCAACTGTGTGACCGCCCGCTGTTAAGGCAACAGTTTCCTCATCGTTCATAGCCATGCGCGCAAATGTTTCGCGGATATGTTGAGCAGTTAATAGTGGATTTGAAACTCCGTTAATACCCTCAGGGTTGACATAAATTAATCCCATCTGAACCGCTGCCAGTGGATTTTCTAAAGAGCTGGCATCTGTGGTGTCTGCATATCGCTCATCACTTGGCTTCATTAACTCAGATTCTGATCCCCAGTAGATATCTTTTTCTGGGTGCCACACATCTTCTCGCCCAAAAGCAAAACCAAATGTCTTGAGCCCCATGCTTTCATAGGCGATTGTTCCGGCAAGAATAAATAAATCTGCCCAGCTCAGTTTGTTTCCATACTTTTGCTTAATAGGCCATAACAAGCGACGTGCTTTATCTAGATTTCCGTTATCTGGCCATGAATTAAGTGGAGCAAATCTAAAACTTCCAGTGCCTGCGCCTCCGCGGCCATCGGCAACGCGATAGGTTCCTGCAGAGTGCCATGCCATACGAATCATTAACCCGCCATAGTGTCCCCAATCAGCTGGCCACCACTCTTGTGTTTGGGTCATAAATTGATGCAGATCCCATTTTAAAGACGCAAAATCTAAAGTCTTAACTTCGCTGCGATAATCAAAATCTTCGCCATAAGGATTTGTCTTGCGATCGTGTTGATGAAGAATGTCTAATTTCAGGGAATTGGGCCACGAATGTGTATTTGACTCACTTACTTGAGTGTTTGCACCGTGTGCTACTGGGCACTTTGCGTCCATGGTTCCCCCTGTTTATCGCTTTCAATTGTGCTTAGTATGGATGCAGCGGTACCGGCTCGCAAATTATGAGAGATAGGCTGAGTTCATGAGCAGAACATTGAAAAAGTGGACCGCTCGCGATGCTAAAAAATGCATCATTATTCCGAGCGATTTAGATCATAAATATTCGCGCGGAGTTCTTGGTGTGATTACAGGTTCTGCGCAATATCCGGGTGCTGCAGTTCTAACAACGTCAGCAGCAGCAGCTACTGGTATTGGAATGATTAGATTCCATAGTTCTTCAGGTTTAGCTCTTCTAGTTTTGCACACCACTCCTTCCTGTGTTGTTCAGCCTGGAAAAGTATCGGCATGGCTAATTGGTTCTGGAATATCTTCAAAAAAATATTCAGATGTGACCACGTGGTTACGCCACCGTTGGTTCACATTGGCAACTAAGCAAACCGTGCCGACAGTCCTTGATGCTGGTGCGATTTATTTAGCGGGTTCATTGGAACAACCCACATTGATTACACCTCACAGTGGCGAGCTTTCTGCGCTATTAACGGCTCGCGGTGTCCAGGTAACGGCCGAGGCGATTGAAGGAGATCCGAAGAAATGGGTATCTGGAGCAGCTCAAACTCTAGGTGTAACCGTTTTGCTCAAAGGCTCAGTGACATATGTAGCAAATGACAATGTACTCATTGAACTACCTGCCGCCACTCCATGGCTTGCAACGGCTGGAAGCGGTGATGTGCTTGCGGGAATCATTGGTGCGCTGGTTGCTACTAACACAATTGAAATTCTCAATGACATGAATCGATTAGCCGAAGTTGCGGCAACGGGTGCTTACATACATGCACTGGCAGCAAAGAATGCGTCTAGGGGTGGCCCTATATCTGCAGAAATGATTACTGCCCAGATTTCTGGAGCCATCTCTCAATTAATAAAGTAATGGGCTGGTAATGGAGTAAATATTTACTTCAGGTTTAACCTTAAAGACATGAACGAGCGCGTGCTGGTCATTGTCGATGATGCTTTTGAAATGTCCACACTTGTAGCGGCACTACGTTTACACGAGATTGATGTAATCGGTGAGGCTAAGAGTGAAGGAGTTGGAATCAATTTACTTCGCAGATTACAACCAGATGTAGTTTTACTTGATATGAACATCGTTGGGATTTCTGCAGTGAAGATTGCAGTCAATATGCGCAAAATTAATGAAAATGTTGGAATTGTTATTCTCAATAGTTGCTCTGATCTTCGCTTAATCGGTGATTCAAATGAGGAAGTACCCGCAGGAGCAAAAATTCTAATTAAGAAAGCAATAGTAGATTTCACAGTTTTGTGTTCTGCAATTAAGGAATCAAAAATTGCAGCCCTCGAGAAACATAAAGTGCAATGGATAAATGGAAACACTTCTTTCGAAGAAAAGGCAGTTTTGACCCTGATGGCCCATCTCACCAACACACAAGCTGAAGTATTACGACTTGTTGCAGGTGGTATGACAAATGCCCAGATTGGTCGTACACGATATGTCAGTGAAAAGTCTGTGGAACAAGTGATCTCACGTGTTGCTCAAGAGTTAAATGTGCAACCAGATCATAATAAGAATATGCGCGTGCAGTTAGTTGGCGAGTATTACCGTTGGTTAGGCGCGCCTAGCCACTAATAGCACTGTCCTACTCGGTAAAGTTTGCGCTTATGGAGCTGCAAGAAATTCGTAATCGATGGAACGAAGTCCTTGACGCAGTCCTTGAAATTGACCGAATCTCGTGGCTTTCTTTTTTTGATGCCCGATTAGCAGAATTCGATGGAAAAACTCTGACTTTAGATTTTTCTGATGCCCGTAAGCTTTCAAACTCTCATGAATTCTCAGAAGTTCGTATTAAGCAAAACCAAATCCTGATTCAAGCAATATCCAAAATATTAGCTATTAATGTCACGATTGCCGAACAATGAAAATACGCGCAGTTGTCGCTGCTTTTGCTCTAGGGCTTTTAGTCGTTGGTGTACCAAATACTCAAGCAGCAACTACTTCATTGACTATGTCGGTGCGTCAGACTCCTTCAGCAACAGATTCAATTGTAACTTTCTATGGAACTATCAAGCCCGCTAAATCTGGATTGAACGTTAAAATTCAAACTAACTCTTCGGGCGCTTGGAAAACAACAAGATTCGTAGCAAAAACAAGTAAGGCCGGAACTTGGAAAACCACTGCGGTGGCAACTTCCTTCGATATTCCCATTAAATATCGCGCGCAAGTTAATGTGCGAGGCAAAATCACTTACTCCCCTATTCGAACAATCACCATTAAAAATTTACCTGAAATTTCAACTGCCGAACCAGCAATGGTTATTGACCGGTTAGGCCCAGGTGGGCGAATTCATGGCGCTGATATCAGTAGGTGGCAACATCCAAATGATAAGCAGATTGATTTTGCAAAGGCTTACGAGTCTGGCCTCAGGTTCGTCATGATTAAGGCCTCGGATACCCGAGACGATGCAGATGCGCTTTCACTCAAATATTTAGTGATGGATCATGCGGCGGCGCAGGCCGCCGGTTTGTACACCGGCTTTTATCACTACGCAATATTGCCTGATGTAACTGATAGAGATGCGATTATTCGAGATGCAACTGCGCAAGCACAAAAGGCTATTTGGCGTTTAGCCGCTCTGGGTGGCTATTCTGAAAGGGACCTTCCCTACGCACTTGATCTTGAAAATAAGTGTGTCCGACTTTCAAGTTCTGGTGCTTGTCAGCAATATGCCACGCGCGCAAACGTAACTTTGTGGGCAGAAACTTTCTTAGAGCTTCTAAAGACCAAAACTGGGAAAACTCCAATTTTGTATTCATACTCAAATTTCCTAGAAAGTTCCATGAACAAAAGCGCAGTTCTCGCCCAATATCCATTGTGGCTGGCTCAATATGCAATCGATCCATTTAATCCAATTAATTCCCCCGGATTAAAAGCTGGCGGTTGCTACGTGCATTCTTGGACAGGTTCCAACTGCGATTCACAATGGACTGTATGGCAGTACACATCATGCGGAATCGCACCAAAATATGGTGTTCCTGGAACACGACTAGACCTGAATATTTTTAGAGGCACTGCTGGCGATTTTCTTAATTTAGCAAAAGGAAGTTGGGTTCCATCAACCCTGGATTTAATGCCAAATAATGAACCTACGCAGATGGTAATTAACGCCCAATCTGCCAGCACAACAAACAAATTAGTCACTTTCAAAGCCACGGTTGTGCGCCCAGATTCAACCCCAGTTGTTACCGGTGCAATTAAATTAGTTTTTGATCCAGCCATAATTCCTGCAATTAAGCCAGTACAAACAGTATTACGTGCAGCAAGTGGTGAATGGACCCTTGCAATCAAAGGTATCCCTGCTGGAACCTACCTTGGAAAAGTTGTTTATACAGATGTTTCTCAAACACACGCGCAGAGTTTTCAATCAACTAGCTTCACTGTGACGCAAGGCCCAACGCCAACTGCGACACCATCACCAACAGCAACAATAAAACCAACGCCTAAACCATCAACAGATGGATGCGCCAATCAGATTAAGAATTAATAGCTTCTTGTTCTTCTAAGAGTTGATCTAAAGCTTCGAGTTCGCGATCTACAAGCTCTTCATAAGCAGTTACTGATGCTTTGCGATCTTTAGCGCTCCAACCAAGAACTGGGGCGATAATTGCTGCAATCTCATCGGCTAAATGCACACCGTGATCTTGAGCTTCAAAAGCTATACGTGTGCGCCGTGAAATAACATCATCAACAGTCCGTGCACCTTCGTGGCTCGCTGCATATTGAATTTCAGCTTTGATATAAAGCAAATCAGGATCAATCTTGGCTGCCAATTGCGTATTTTCATCTATGAGTTCTAGAAGTTCACTAATCATTGATCCATATCGGTTGAGCAAATGTGTAATAGTTTCTGCATCAAGGCCACTGGTCTGGCTCAAACGTTCAACTTGCTGCACCAATGCAAAATAGCCATCGGCGCCAACTAAAGGAAGTTTTTCGGTCACTGACTCTGGCTTAATGGCGCGAAGTTCAATTACCGCACGATCAATTACATCTTTAGCCATGACTCGGTAAGTCGTGTATTTACCGCCAGCGATGCTGACAAAACCTGCCGCTGGTCGATCAACGGTATGTTCGCGAGAAAGTTTAGTTGTTGCTGAATTTTTATTATTTGCAACTAATGGGCGAAGTCCTGCATAGACTCCAATGATCTCTTCAACTTTAAGTTTTGGGGACAAAACACGGTTGGCTTGATCCAAGATGTACTGAACATCTTCACGGCTAGCAAATGGTTCTGCGCGATCACCCGTATAAGGTGTATCGGTTGTTCCCACAATCCATTTGTCTCCCCATGGAATTAAGAACAAAACAGAGACTGGAGTCTTTAAAATAATTCCAGCATTAGATTTGATTGCAGAACCTGGAAGAACAATATGTACGCCTTTACTCATTGTTACGCCGTATCCAGGCTTTAGGTCAAACTTAGCGTGAAGTTCATCGCTCCAAATTCCCGCGCACATGACGGTAGCTGTCGCAGTGATGTTGATTGTTTTTCCAGAAACTAAATCCTTAGCTTTAACACCAACTACACGTTTGCCTTCACGTATTAATGATTCGGCGCTTACTCGTGTTGCAATTACTGCACCATGACGTGCTGCGGTGCGCACGATAGTCATTGTATGGCGGGCATCATCGACTTGAGCATCAAAATACTTAATGGCACCTGTAATCAGATCTGGTCGAAGGGATGGTGCAATCTCATGAATCTGCTTTTGGCCAATATGTTTGTGCCATGGCAAGGCGCGCTGAAAACCTCGCAAGGCATCATAAAGGGCAAGACCCGCACCGACATATGTGCGTTCTTTAAATTTTTCAGTTAGCGGAAATAAGAACCCGACTGGCTTTACTAAATGTGGCGAAAGTAATGACACCATTAATTCGCGCTCATGTAACGCTTCACGAACTAATTTGAAATCGTACTGTTCTAGATAGCGAAGTCCACCATGAATAAGTTTGCTAGATCGAGATGATGTTCCAGCTGCTAAATCTTGAGATTCAATGAGAGCTACTTTAAGTCCGCGCGATGCAGCATCTAGGGCCGCTCCTGCTCCAGTGACTCCCCCACCGATAACTAAGACATCAAAAGATTCGTTCGATAATTGAGAAATGGCGGCTTCACGCTGGTCAGGTCCAAGCTGTGAGCGGAACATATTCGTTGATTCTCCATTGCATCTGGGTAGAGTAAGCCTAACTTAATTGTGAAGGGTTTTCACTACGTGAGATATGTCGGCAGTTTGGATCAGGGAACTTCAAGCACCCGCTTTATGATTTTTGATCATGCTGGCAAAGTTGTAGGTCAACACCAACTCGAACACCGACAGATTTTGCCCAAAGCCGGCTGGGTTGAGCACGATGCCAATGAGATTTGGCAGCGGGTTCAAGAGGTGATTACTGGAGCCCTTAAGCAAGCCGATATTTTGGGTTCAGATTTAGCTGCAATCGGAATCACTAATCAACGTGAAACAACGCTTATCTGGGATAAGAAAACAGGTGCACCTCTTGCCAATGCAATCGTGTGGCAGGACACCCGAACTACTAATTTTCTAGAAACATTGAGTAAATCCCAAAAAGAAACAATTCAGTTCAAAACTGGTCTAACAATCGCTCCGTATTTTTCGGCAAGTAAAATGAATTGGTTGCTTAAAAATGTTGCGAGTGCAAAAAGTCAAAATGCCATCATGGGAACTATTGATTCATGGCTGCTTTGGAATTTATCTGGCGGCGTCCAAGGCGGTGTTCACTTAACTGATGTTACAAATGCCAGCCGTACATTGTTAATGAACCTTGAAACACTTGATTGGGACGAAGAATTACTAGAAATTTTTGGTGTTTCGCGCACAATGCTTCCAACGATTAAATCATCATCAGAAACATATGCCCTAACTAATCCTCACGGCCCATTTGGTGCCGCCGTTCCGATTACTGGAATTTTAGGTGATCAACAAGCAGCGATGGTGGGCCAAGTGTGCTTTGATCGTGGTGAATCAAAGACAACGTATGGAACAGGTAACTTTGCTTTACTCAACACTGGAACCGAAATTGTTCGGTCTAAAAATGGTTTACTGACAACAGTTTGTTTTAAGTTTGGCGATCAACCAGCAAAATACGCCCTTGAAGGTTCGGTTGCTGTTACTGGTTCCGCGATTCAGTGGCTGCGCGATCAACTTGGAATCATTAACAACGCGGCCGAGACGGAAAATCTTGCCTCCTCTGTTACTGACACAGCTGGTGTGTATTTTGTTCCAGCTTTTTCTGGATTATTTGCCCCTTACTGGCGAAGTGATGCACGTGGTGCAATCGTTGGTTTAACTCGCGCAGCAACTAAAGCTCACTTAGCGCGGGCAGCATTGGAAGCAATTTGTTATCAAACACGTGATGTCATGGATGCAATGGTTGCCGATAGTGGAGTGCCCATGATCGAAATGCGCGTTGATGGTGGGATTACGGCTAACTCTTTGTGTATGCAGATGCAGGCAGACATTATGGGAATCGATATCACTCGGCCATTAATCGGAGAAACGACCGCGCTTGGCGCAGCATATGCCGCAGGTCTTGCCGTTGGTTTCTGGAGTTCACAAGATGAAGTTAAAAAGCAATGGCAACAATCGCGTAGATGGACTCCTACTTCAACTCATGAAGTACGCGAAGCCGGTTATAAGCAGTGGAAGAAAGCTGTAGAGCGCACGCTAAATTGGATTGATTAAAGCTTAATAATTTCAATTACAAAAGCGTTAGCTGGTGCAAGTATCGGCGCAGTAAGACCAATTGTTGCAAGTGCAGAACCTGACATTGTGATTCCTTGCATCCATTCTGGGGGTGAAATCAACATGAAGCGTGGCTTACCAGCTGGATACACTGCTTTTACTGAATATGTTGCCGAGGCGTCAAGGCCAGGAAACTTTAGCCCTGCAGGATGAATCGCACCTGTTGGAGTTAATTGAACATAAGCAAAAATTGATTTCTTCGTATCTTTTGCAATGACGCCATATAGATAGCCGTGCTCATCTGGGTAATCAACACGTATTGATTTTCCACTGTGTAAGAGCGCACGGTTTTCTTTGTAATAAGCAGCCCATGTAGCAAGGTGTTTTCTTTCATCTGGCGTTGCTTCAGTGATATTCCATTCAATTCCCGCATGGCCAAAGAGTGCAGTTACTGCGCGCATTGAAAGTTCCAATGTACGACCAGTCTGGTGGCCATGAGTGGGGCCAATATGAGTTCCAAGTAGTTCTGGCGGAATAACTTGAGAAGTCCAACGCTGAATCGTTTGACGCTCTAACGCATCGTTGTTATCACTGGTCCAGAAACGATCTACGTAATCAATGACACCTAAATCAATGCGTGCCCCACCAGAGGCACATGATTCAATCTCTAAACCTGGGTGGCGTTTCTTAAGTTCGGCAAATAAACGATAAATAGCTTGTGTTTGTCGGCGCACTCCAGCATGACCTAGATGGCCAGCATCAACGAGTGTGCGGTTGTGATCCCATTTAATGTAAACAATATTGTGGGCAGATAGCACCGCCGATGTTTGTTCGAGCACGTGGTTATATGCACTTTCATGTCCAAGATCTAGAACTAATTGATGACGCCACAGTGGTGGGATTCGATCACCTTCGTGCAATATCCATTCTGGATGTGCGCGATACAAATCAGAGTCAGGGTTGACCATTTCGCCCTCAAACCACAGACCAAACTCAATTCCTTTGCTATTAATGTATTCAATAATTGGCGTTAATCCCTGAGGCCATACCGCTGGGTCAATTACCCAATCCCCCAAGCCAGCGCGGTCGTTGCGTCTGGAATGAAACCAACCATCATCTAAAACAACACGTTCAACACCTACTTGCACAGCAACATCTACAAGAGCCTTTATTTTATTTTCATCGTGATCAAAGTAGAGCGCTTCCCACATATTTAACGTAAGTGGGCGAGGACGTTTTGGATGTGAATCGCGTGCACGCAAGTGTGAATGAAAAGCCGAACTAATGCCATCAAGGCCTTGGCTGGAATAAACGGCGATAAGTGTTGGAGCTTCATAGGTCTCTTGTGATGCAAGAACTACTTCACCTGGAAGCAATAGTTCGCCTGCACCAATAGATTGTTGCCCATCAAAACCGCGTTCAACTAAATAATGAGAATTGCCGCTCCAAGCGATGCTCGTTGCCCATGCAGAACCTGATTGAAATGATGTTTGCGCAGTTAAAGCGATATCTGCAATTGAAAAATTATGTCCACTTCGGCCCTCGCGAGATTCACGAACCCATGTTCCAGTTTGAATATCACGACGTTGAGGTTGGCGCTCATTTGACCAGCGGCCTGCAAAATCTAGAGTTTGTGTGGCTTCTTGTGGCAATGGAAGCCAGTGAATAAATTCATTAACTACATAATCACTATCTCCAATATTTTTTAACGTTGCTTTTTGAGTAAGAACTCCGAAAGTATCTAAATCAAAAGTAATTGATACTTCAAGTTGCGCATGGAAATCTCGTAATGTAATGGCGCAATGATTCACTTGGTGATGAAAATCTGTAACTTCAAACTTAGTTGACCATGCGCTACCGTTGCGATGACCCGATAACGCTGGACGCCCTAAGAAACCGCGTGCGCTTTCGCGCATCAATCCAGGAAACTGTGGTTCATCCCATGAACTATTTGCAATCGAAGTTCGACTCGCAGTTGCGATGTCATGGTTTTCGCCAAGAACCGGGGCTCCCCAATGGCGAATAACTAGGGCTCCATTTACTACCTCAATGAGCAACGAGGAAGTTGGAGCGCTTAAAATCGCAGATTGCTTAGTCACAAAGGTAGAGTAACGACACTATGGAGCAGAGTAAAAAACTAAGCGCCGGCATCGTTCGTAATGATCGCCTGATGGCCGATGGCCGCACGATTCGCTACTACGACACTTCTCCCCAAAACCGCAGCGCTAAAGATGCGCGCCCTGTTGAAGAACAACCAACAATCGGCGAACTTCGCTTAGATCCTTTAGTTAATGAGTGGATTGCAATGGCAGCCCACCGACAAGGGCGAATCTTTTTGCCTCCTAAAGAGCTCTGCCCACTGTGCCCAACAACTGGTGAACTTTTAACTGAGATCCCTGAGTCAGATTTTGAAGTTGTTGTTTTTGATAATCGCTCTCCCTCTCTTCGCCCACCAATTGGTGATTGGGCTTTGCCTGATCAAGTTGGCCCTGACACAGATTTAGGAACAGCTGCAGGAAAATGTGAAGTTATCTGCTTTACAGCAGAACATGGCAACGCATTTAAAGATTTAACTCCCCAGCGCGTACGCACTTTGCTTGAGGCCTGGATTGATCGCACCACAGAACTTTCGCAAGAAGTTTTTATCGAACATATTGCCCCCTTTGAAAACCGTGGAGAAGAAATCGGCGTCACTCTGACTCATCCACATGGTCAGATATATGCATACTCATTTATTCCACCGCGAGTCGAAAAGATGTTAGCCGCAGCAAATAAGTACAAAGCCTCGACTGGAAAAGTTTTATTCGATGAAATCGTTGCCCGAGAAATCCGTGACGAGGAGCGCATAATCGCCCGAAATGATCGCTGGATAGCTTTTGTACCTTATGCCGCGCGATATCCATTTGAGATTCATGTAGCACCACTTAACCCAGTTGCAGATTTAACTGGATTGAATGAACAAGACCGTGATGCATTCGCTCCGATTGCCCTTGAAGTCATGAAACGACTTGACGGAGTTTTTGGAATTGATATGGCCTATATCGCCGCGTGGCATCAATCTCCTGTTCGTGTTGGTCGAGATGTATTGCGTTTGCATTGGCAGATCACCAGCGTGCGCCGTGCTCCAGGAAAATTAAAGTATTTGGCTGGCTCAGAGTCTGCGATGGGTGCATTTATTATGGATATGCGTCCGGAACAATCAGCGGCTCAACTGCGCGAAGTAGTTCTGTAATGCATGTTTTAGTAACAGGTGGCACTGGTTACATAGGTTCTACCGCTGTCGAAATTTTGTTAACAAAGGGCTATCAGATCTCAATTCTGGATGATTGCAGTACTGGGCATGCAGACACTGCACCTGCTGGTGTTACTTTTATTCAAGGCTCTCTACTGAATGCTGGAGATCTTGCGCAAGCACTTGTTGGCGTGAATGCAGTAATGCACTTTGCTGGTAAATCCTTGGTAGGCGAATCAGTCGAAAAACCTGATCTATACCAACAAGTTAATGTTCAAGGTTCCCGAAATTTACTGGATGAAATGCACAAGAGTGGTGTTACAAAAATAGTTTTTTCTTCTTCTGCTGCCACATATGGCGAACCTGAACAAGTCCCAATTCTGGAAAGCGCACCAACAAATCCAACAAACCCTTACGGTGCAACAAAGCTAGAAATTGATCAAATGATCGCCGCCGAAGCTGCATCCCGTGGCATCGCAGCAGCGTCATTGCGATATTTCAATGTTGCCGGTGCGTATAAGTCGGCTCGCGGTTGGTTGGCTGAACGTCATAATCCCGAAACACATTTGATTCCAAATGTTTTGCGTAGCACTAAAGAAACTCCAGTAAAGATTTTTGGGACTGACTGGCCCACCTCAGATGGAACGTGCGTGCGTGACTACGTACATGTAGTTGATTTAATCGATGCTCATATTAAAGCCCTTGAATCACTTCAGCCGGGCAAACATGAGATTTACAACTTGGGCAGTGGTGATGGTTATTCTGTACGACAAGTCGTGACTGCAGCATCGAAGGCGGTAGGTCATGAAATCCCAACTCTTGACTCACCACGGCGAGCTGGAGATCCTGCAGTTTTAATCGCAGATATTAATAAGGCAAAAACGAAACTCGGTTGGATTCCTAATCGCGGAATTGAATCCATGGTCGCTGACACTTTGGCTTCCTTTAGTTAGGCAATTTGATGTCAGATATAGACAAGAGATTCGCGCAAACCTTTGGTGCAGTCCCCGACATTATTGCTGCAGCCCCCGGTCGCGTTAACTTAATCGGTGAGCACATCGATTACAGTGATGGCTTTGTCCTTCCTTTTGCCATTAAAGATCGCACCTTTGCTGCAGTAAGAATGCGTGATGATCGTAAAGTTCGCATAACTTCGATGCAGCGTCGTAACAAAATAGTCGAACATAATCTTGATGATATTAAGCCGGGTTTAAAAGGTGAATGGGAGCGATATCCACTCAGTGTCATGTGGGCTTTGGGCTTAACACGTGGAATCGACATCATGATTGATGGTCATGTTCCGCTAGGTGCCGGTTTATCTTCATCTGCTGCTTTGGAATGTTCAGTAGCAACGGCACTTAATCATCTCTTCTCGCTTGGTTATTCCCTTGAAGAGTTAGCGCGCCTGACACAAAAAGGTGAAAACGAATACGTTGGTGTGCCATGTGGAATTATGGATCAATCGGTTTCACTGATGGCGCATGCAGGATCTGCGCTGTTGTTAGATTGTAGAGACTTATCTACTAAAAATATTGCTTTCGATGTCGCTTCAAGTGGGCTAGAGCTTTTGATTATCGATACTCAGGCACATCACTCATTAATTGATGGTGGTTACGCCGTGCGCCGAGCATCATGCGAATCTGTAGTAGCAAAATTGGGCATAGTTTCATTGCGTGAACTCACGCCTTCGCAACTCGAAGCTTCACGGAATCTCGTGACAGATACAGAGTTCTCGTGTGCGCGGCACGCAGTAACTGAGATGAAGCGAGTAATGGAAGCGGTCACAACCCTTGAATCTAAGGATTTTATTGCACTTGGTCAGTTGCTCAATCAATCACATGCCTCGCTGCGTGATGATTACAACGTTTCTTGCCCAGAACTCAATGCAGCCGTTGATGGTGCAATTGCAGCAGGAGCGCTGGGTGCTCGAATGGTTGGTGGTGGTTTTGGTGGAAGTGCCATCGCACTGATTCATGCTGCCCAAACACAAACAACTATTGCTAGCGTTGAAAAAACATTTGCTGACAATAAATTTAAAGCGCCTCGCTTTTTTACCTCACTACCAAGCCAAGGTGCCGAAGTTATACAACGGGGATAATTGAAACTACTTCTACTCCACCAATTGCACCTAAAACATTGAGTAAATCAGTTGGATCACTTCCCGGGATTGCAACAGTAAAGTCGTCGTAGCCTCGTCCATCTTCAGATTTAACAACAACTAATCCACGAATATCTCCGCCTGCTGCGCCAATTGCCGATGCAAGCAGACCAAGTGAACCAGGGCGATCCGGAAGAGATATATGCAATCTGAATTCGGCCATGAGAAAAGAGTACCCCTCTATGTTTTTATCGAAGTTACGCCTGGATTATCCAAGCACCTTTAACTGAAACTTTGATCTTTGCAAGGGGAGATTGCGCTGGACCAGTAACAACTGTGGCGGATTTATAAGGGTCAAACTCTGCACCGTGGCATGGGCATTTCAAAGTTTTGCTTCCGCTCGAGTAAGCAACTGTGCAGCCTTGGTGTGTGCAAATTGCTGAATAAGCAAAAACTCCTGTTTTAGTTCTAAAGAGAACTGCAGGTGCCCCATTTGCAGTCACAAAGTTAAATGTTGATCCTACTTTGAGCGAGGCAAGCTTAATGATTTTGGTACCCGAACTTGCTGCGGCGGACGTACTTAATGAAGGTGCTGCTCCAGCAAATATTTTTCCCACGCCAGCAAAAGCCACGGCTAAGATTCCAGTAATTCCCACGCGCAATACTCCGCGACGTTCTACAGACATTTCAAATCCCTTTCGTCTCCCAGTTCCAACTAACAGTAACAAATACGACAACCACAACACTGCATATGCGCTATCACTTGCTAAAAAATATGGTGAAACATGAAAACTACTTGCTAGCCATAAACCGACTGACATCGAAAAACCACCAAAGGCAGCTAGGCGTGGTGCAACCCATAAAAGAGTTGCTAAACCAATTGCAAACTCAGAAACCATCACAAATCCACCAACAAGAACCGCATGTTCAATCAGTTTATTGAAAGCAAATCCCACGGGTGATTGTGTTGAATAGCCTGAAAGTTGCGTTCCGATATAAGTAGGTGAACCTGCCGTTAAAAAACCTGGGTCACTTGCTTTATCCCAACCGGCATATATCCAAGTGATTCCAAGCCATAAGCGCATGATTCGAAATGCTGGACTTTGATTGCGCCAAGAAGTTGTTGCTGTGCGCACATAGTTTTGAATCAAGTTCATAGAATGAATAGTAAAGGTTGAGCCTGAGAAAAGGCCGAGTGAAAAGCTCCCTGACTTGGATTCGAACCAAGAACCTGTCGATTAACAGTCGACTGCTCTGCCGTTGAGCTATCAGGGATCAATAGAGCGCAAACTCTAGCGCACGCAGAGGCGTTGGCTGAAATTGAGGGTTTTTAAAGGCTTCCCAGCGCCAAATCATGCAGATTTCGACGGGAGCTTTCAAGGGCGACTAATTGGGCAAATGCTGCGTTGTACTCAATTTCATTTTCCAGCGGATTGAGTCTTTGCAACGATGATTTAAGTTCTGCAATGGAACGTGAGATTGCAACTTCACGCAATCTAGCAACAATGCTTTCTACATAAGTTGAAGTTGGTTTACCATCTGCACGAATTGGTTCAACGGTTAACTCGGTATACAACGTTTTAATTCGTTCATCAGTAATCAATTCGGCAGAAATCATCGGTGTCTCATCAATAGTTTTGCGCAGTTCTCGATAAGCCGGGTGTGTAAATGCACCTGGTTCGATATCGCTCCACAGTGAACCACTAAATAACTCTGCCTCTTGTAATCTGGCTTTTAATACTTCCCGCTCAAGAATTAACCGAGCCTCATTTGGATCAGGTCTCCATGCTTCGGCATCCTCGACAACTAATTCGTTGGTCTCTTGGGTTTTAGGCTGATTCTTCATTCCTTGTGCAACAGCTTTAGAAACTATCTCAACTTCGGTACCAAGCCAACCGGCCAGTAATCGTGTGTATTCGGGGCGAAGTGATTTATCGCGAATCTGGGCAACTAGAGGAGCGGCGGCATTGAGCGCATTAACTCGGCCTTCAGCACTATCTAACTTGTGGTGTGCAAGTTCAGCACGAATTGCAAATTCAAATAGTGGAACCCGTCGAGCGATTAAATCACGCAAGGCAAGATCGCCCTTTTCTTGACGCAGTTCACATGGATCTAAACCATCAGGTTCAACTGCCACAAATGTTTGTGTTACAAATTTTTGATCCTCGGTAAATGCGCGAAGAGCGGCTTTTTGTCCCGCAGCATCGCCATCGAAAGTAAAAATTACTTCACCTCTAAATGAATCATCATCCATCAGCAAACGGCGCAGGATGCGAATATGGTCTGCGCCAAATGCGGTTCCACAGGTTGCAACTGCCGTTGTGATGCCGGCTAACTGGGCAGCCATGACATCGGTATAACCCTCAACAATGACTGCCTGGCGCTTCTTTGCGATCTCTTTTTTTGCAACATCTAATCCATAAAGAACTTGGCTCTTTTTATAGACCGGAGTTTCTGGAGTATTAAGGTACTTTGGACCTTGATCTTCTTCATCACTTGCTAACTTGCGACAACCAAAACCTACAACATCACCAGAAATATCTTTTATCGGCCAAGTGAGTCGATTACGAAATCTATCAATCGGCCCTCGTTGACCCATCTTTGAAAGTCCTGCAGTCTCAAGTTCATCAATGCTGTAGCCCTGCGCACGTAAATGTTTAGTAAGTGCATCCCATTCATCTGGAGCAAATCCCACGCCAAACTGCATGCATGCCGCTTTATCAAAACCGCGTTTGGTAAGTAAATCTCGCCCGTGCGAAGCATCAGGTGATGTGTTGAGTTGTTCTTGGTAAAACCGTGCAGCTTCAGTGTTAGCAGCGATTAGTCGTGATCGTGCTCCTGCAGAAAATGCTGGAGTAGACGGTCCGCCCTCGTCATATCGCAATGTGTAACCCATGCGATCTGCAAGCCGTTCAATGGTTTCGGTAAAAGTAAGGTGATCAATTTTCATTAAGAAGGCGATGACATCTCCGCCAGTCTGGCAACCAAAGCAATGAAAATAACCTTTGCTGGGTGTTACATGGAAAGAGGGAGATTTTTCATCATGAAAGGGGCACAAACCTTTTTTAGCTCCGCCGCCTGCATTCTTTAATTGAACGTATTCGCCAACAATTTCATCGATGGGTGCGCGGTCGCGGATGTATGCAACATCTTCATCGCGAATGCGTCCACTCATAGGCCCATCCTAACGAGAAGCCGACAAGCGGGCATGTAAGGCATAGGCCCCAGGGTCAGTCAGCGCTGCAACTTGATCAATAATCACACGCATTCTCGCTGTTTCATCGGCTGCTTCAGTCCATGCTTTTAGGAAAAAGGAATCCAAATCGGTCGGTGCCTTAGCTCGTAACATTTCTACGAGTTCGCGCACAATTATTTGCTGCTTGGCATATCGATCTTGGGAGTTTTCGGCATTGATTAAGTAGTGCCCAGCAATGGACTTTAAGAAATCTACTTCAATCACTTGATCGCGTGGAATTTCAAGATTTGCGCTGTACCTTGAAAGTGGACCATCGCCATGAATTTTCCGGGTCTCTAGTTCGGCAGCTAAAACAAAGCGACCAATTAACTGACTCGTTGAATCTTTCAAACGAGCAAGTGAACGGTGAGTACCATCGAAATAATGTGGCCAGGCTGAAAGCGCAGAAAGTCGTTTATGCGCATCGATTGCTTCTTGTTGTGTTGCATCGCTGCCATAGTCACGAACCATTACTGTATAGAGATCAGCAAAATCTGCGTCAAAGCCTTTGACCGTGACTTGATTAGCGAAAATCGCATCTTCTAGGTCATGAACTGAATACGCGCAATCATCAGACCAATCCATGATCTGTGCTTCAATGCATTTTTTATCGACTGGCGCGCCTTGGCGCATCCAATTAAAGACATCGAGATCATCTTCATACACACCAAATTTGCGGGGATTTTGTGAACGCGGCCATGGATACTTTGTTGCACCATCTAAAGAAGCACGAGTTAAGTTTAACCCAACACTATTTCCTTGTGTATCTACAGTCTTAGCTTCTAGACGAACAAGCAAGCGAAAGCTCTGGGCATTTCCTTCAAAGCCACCGAAATCTGATGCAATCGCAGCTAACGCTTCTTCACCATTGTGACCAAATGGTGGATGACCCAAATCATGTGCAAGACATGCTGTGTCTTGTAAATCAGGATCAGCACCTAGTGATTCACCGAGTTCGCGACCGATCTGTGCGCACTCTAGAGAGTGGGATAAACGTGTTCGTTGAAAATCATTTTCCCAAGGGACCGCGAGTTGAGTTTTTGCTGCTAAGCGACGCAGCGCTGCTGAATGTATGACGCGCGCACGATCGCGCATGAACTCTGTTCGACCAGCACGCTTTGCTGGTTCATCAAGGAACCGTTCCTCATCATGCTCGTTGTACCTCACGGTATAACCTTAGTGACGATGTCGGCGCCCGGTAAATGATCGCTGACTTGTATCCCCCGTCGGCCCACAGTGATGTAGACCAGATATGCACCAGCTTCTCGCAGTAAATACTTATAACTAGAGCCAGAAATCGTATTAGGCCCGTTTTGAACTGGAGAGCACGTGCTCACAACTCCTTGGTCATTTGCCATAGTCATTGCGCGTTTGCAATGAAATGGATCAGTAACAATGATGACATCACTGACATATTTCTTTTTCATGAAGGCTACATATGCTTTTGTACTTACTAAAGTATCTCGGCCTTCTTCAAGAGCTGTAATATTTTTTGCAGGAATCCCATGTGCGCGCAACCAAATTTTTCCTGAAGCCGCCTCGGTTGTGCGATCACCCGGAGCTCCTGCGCCAACCGTGATTATTCTTGGCGCAAATCCCAAATCAAAAATTCGTTTAGCTTCAACTAAGCGTGCCTCTAACGCCTCACCTGGGCGACCATTTAATTGCGCAGTTCCTAAAACGACAATCACATCGGCGTTACGGACAACTGGATTTTTTGCAGCGCGCCACACTTGTGAAACCGCATAGCCAGGTGCAATTAAAGCTATAAGAAGAACAATTGTGATTGTGCGACGGATCCATCTAAAGAGAAACATTTATCCGCCCGAAAATGCGTCCTCTAGTTCAACATGAACTAGTTCATCGGGATCATTGAGCCAACCATCGGGCAACGTTGGTGGACGGCCATGACTTGTACGGCCACGTGGTTTGTCACCAACTTCAACTGGATATGGCTGGTCTTCTAGTTGATCAATGAGTGCGCGCATCTCTTGTAGTGATGAAACCATTCCTAGATCATGACGGATTTCGCGCGCAACTCTGAAACCCTTTAGGTACCAGGCCATATGTTTGCGCATATCGCGCATTCCACGATCCTCTGACTCTAAGTAGTCAACAATTAGATTTGCGTGCCGAAACATTACTTCGCGTACTTGATGCAAATTTGGCAATAATTCTTTTTCGCCACCTTCAAGTGAATTAACGAGATCGGTAAATAACCAAGGACGTCCTAAACAACCGCGGCCTACAACTACTCCGGCGCAGCCTGTCTGATTCACCATGTCTACGGCGTCTTTGCCCGACCAAATATCTCCATTGCCCAAAACAGGTACTCCACTTGGTTTTAAATGTTCTACTAAGCGCGCAATTGCCGACCAATCTGCTTTGCCTTCATACATTTGCGCAGCAGTGCGTGCATGCAAGGCAACCCAGGCGACACCTAAATCCGCCGCCGATTGTGCAGCTTCTAAATATGTATGGTGGTCACTATCGATACCAATGCGCATCTTGACAGTTACTGGAATGCCAAAAGGTTTTGCCGCTTCAACTGCTGCACCAACGATATTTGAAAATAATTTGCGCTTAAAAGGTAGCGCTGCTCCCCCGCCTTTGCGCGTAACTTTTGGAACTGGGCAACCAAAATTCATATCAATGTGATCGGCTAAGTTTTCTTTTCCAAGCATGGTTACCGCAGCGCGCATTGTTGTTGGATCAACGCTGTAAAGCTGCACCGAACGTGGCCATTCATCTTTTCCGGGAACAATCATGCGCATGGTTTCTGGGCGTCGTTCAATTAATGCTCGAGCAGTAACCATTTCAGATACAAAAAGACCAGCACCTTGTTCACGACATAGTGTGCGAAATGGTGCGTTAGTAATTCCCGCCATTGGCGCAAGTACAACTGGCGGATCAATTAAATGATCACCAGTTGCCAGTGGCAGGAGAAGTGGTTTTAGCAGCCTAGTAATCGCGGTGCCAACCAAGCTTCAACCTGATCAAGGGCGATACGTTCTTGCGCCATTGTGTCGCGATCGCGAATTGTTACTGCATGATCTTCAAGAGTCTCGAAGTCAATTGTGATGCAGTACGGAGTTCCAATTTCATCTTGGCGACGATAACGTCGACCAATTGCACCTGAATCATCAAAATCAATTGCCCAGTTCTTACGTAACTGTGCAGCTAGATCGCGCGCTTTAGGTGAAAGGTCAGCGTTTCGAGAAAGTGGCAACACCGCAGCTTTGATTGGAGCTAAACGGTGATCAAGTTTTAATACTGCACGCTTTTCCATTTCGCCCTTGCTGTTGGGAGCTTCATCTTCAGTGAACGCATCCATTAAAAACGTCAATGTGCATCGATCTACCCCAGCTGCAGGTTCGATGACATACGGTGTCCAGCGTTCGCCCTTTTCTTGATCAAAGTACGACAAGTCTTTTCCAGATGCTGCTGAGTGAGCTTTAAGATCGAAATCGGTGCGATTAGCAATACCTTCTAGTTCACCCCACTCAGTTCCTGCAAACTCAAACTTGTATTCGATATCTGCCGTGCGCTTTGAATAATGTGAGAGCTTTTCTTTTGGATGATCATAAACACGTAAACGATCAGGGTTAATTCCTAATCCGGTATACCAAGCCATACGAGTGTCAATCCAATACTGGTGCCATTCTTCGTCAGTTCCTGGAACTACAAAGAACTCCATCTCCATCTGCTCAAATTCACGCGTACGGAAGATAAAGTTTCCTGGAGTTATTTCATTACGGAAAGATTTACCAATTTGGCCAATACCAAATGGTGGCTTCTTGCGAGAGGTGGTCATTACTTGATCAAAGTTAATAAAAATTCCTTGAGCAGTTTCTGGGCGCAAGAATGCAAGTCCTGACTCATCTTCAACTGGACCAAGATATGTTTTTAACATTCCGCTAAATTGTTTAGGTTCTGTGAACTGACCTTTGTTGCCACAAGCAGGGCAGTTAATATCTGCAAGTGATGCAGGTGCTTTCTTGTGTTTAGCTTCGTAAGCCTCTTCTAAATGATCGGCGCGATAGCGCTTATGGCATGCAGTGCACTCGGTAAGTGGGTCACTAAAAGTTGCAACGTGTCCGGATGCTTCCCAGACTTCCTTTGCCAAAATCACACAAGAATCAAGACCGACTACATCTTCGCGGCCGGTGACCATAGATTTCCACCATTGGCGCTTAACGTTATTTTTTAACTCAACACCTAATGGACCGTAGTCCCACGATGCACGAAGTCCGCCATAAATTTCAGAGGATGGGAAAACAAATCCTCGACGCTTTGATAATCCAACGATATTTTCTAAACGATCCGTTGCCACAATAATTCTCCATCCGGCTGGCTGTCGGCGGAAAGCAACTGGTGTTACTTCCGTGGCTAAATTTTACTCTGAGTACGGCTTTTCATATGCACCGGGCTCATCAATGGAGCGAGCCAACGTTGGAATCGCATGCATTTTGACCTCGTTATTACTCAAAGCTCTGCGATATGAACCCACATTTTCCCAATGCGTCACCAGCGACCAGAGCGTTGAATCATCAAGATTTTGGCCGTATTCGCCCTTTACAAAGCCGGTGCATGCAGAAAATGCGGCAAGAGCGGTGGCTACATCGTTTTCAAATTGCGTGGCATCACCCAAGGCAACGTTAAAGCGGGCGATTGCGATCATGAGCCATAGCCTAATCGCGATACCCTAAAACTATGAACTTAGCGATTGTCTTTGCCGTCTTCACTGTACTTGCCACCACGGCAGGTGGAGTTCTGGCATTTAAATCAAAAGATCGCTTCCATTTAGTCCTTGGACTTTCTGCGGGCTTACTTCTGGGATTAGTTGGTTTTGATTTATTACCCGAAGTTTTTTCAATGAACACCGATCTCATGGCTGGGGTACCAGTTGTATCCGTTGCAATCCTGGGCGGATTTCTGCTTTTACATATTCTTGAACGATCTTTTGGTTCTCACGAGCCAGTTGAATCAGATTACGGGCATGACCACGAGCACCACACAATTTCTGGCACGCTTGGAGCTCTTGCAATGGGCGGGCACGTATTCCTTGACGGCGTCGGCTTAGGTGTTGCATTTCAAGTCAGTACGTCATTAGGTATTGCAGTATTCCTAGCAGTAGTTGTTCATGCTTTTAGTGATGGTCTCAATACTGTTTCAATGTTAGTTAAAAGTGGGCACTGGACTAAATCCAGTAAGTATTTGCTGGGCGTCGATGCAGTTGCCCGAATCGGTGGCGCAACAATTGGTACCTATCTTGCACTTAACGATAAATACTTAGCGCTCTACCTGGCTCTATTTTCAGGTTTTGTTATTTATATTGCTACTTCACACATTTTACCCGAAGCACATTCACGCCATGAATCTCGTTGGACTCTTGTTCTAACTGCGGTAGGTGTAATTGTTATGTGGGCAGTAGTAGCAGCTTCTTAAGCTTTTCCGAATCTACGATCTCTTTGTGAATATTCTTCGATAGCTTTCCACAAAGTTTTGCGTGTGACATCTGGCCAAAGGACATCCATAAAAACTAGTTCGGCATAAACACTTTGCCACGGCAAGAAATTACTGGTGCGCTGCTCCCCTGATGAGCGTAAAAATAGGTCTACATCATTCATTTTTGGTGAATCTAAATATTTAGCAAAGATTTTCTCTGTAATGGCATCAGCTTTTACTTTGCCTCGTTTTACATCGCGTGCTAACTCTGCGGCAGCATCGACAATCTCAGCCCGGCCACCATAGTTAACACACATGTTTAAAGTCAGAGTTTTATTCTTAGCCGTTAACTCTTCAGCCTCTTCTAATTCGTTAATAACGCTGCTCCATAGGCGCTTTGGTCGACCAACCCAACGGATTCGAACGCCCATCTCATTCATTTGATCCCGACGTCGTCTAATAACATCGCGATTAAATCCCATTAAGAATCGAACTTCTTCAGGAGATCTACGCCAATTTTCAGTTGAGAATGCATAAGCACTTAATTCTTTGACGCCAAATTCAATTGCACCTTCTACAACATCAAAGAGTGCGGCTTCACCAGCTTCATGTCCTGCTGTACGCGGCAAACCTCGTTGCTTGGCCCAGCGGCCGTTGCCATCCATAACAACAGCTACGTGATTAGGAATATGAATTGTCATACTCGCTCCACCATCGGCAAACTCCTTAAACCGCGTTCAAGGTGCCATTGTAAATACGCCGCGATTAATCCACTAGCTTCTCGGCGGAATTTTCCTTCACTTGCAGACGCCGTTTCCCAGTCGCTACTAATGAGTGCGCCCATCAACTGTAAAGTTTCAAGGGCTGGAGTCGCACATGCTGAAGGTCGACAGTCATTACATACAGATCCGCCGCCAACGAGTGAAAAATATCTGTGCGGTCCAGGTTTTTCACACCGTGAACAAATAGTCATCGAAGGTGCATAGCCAGCAACAGCTAAAGAGCGCAGCAAGAATGCATCGAGAATGAGTAAAGGTTCGTATCTATTTTCAGCTAACGCTTTCATTCCACCAACAACTAATTGAAACTCTTGCAATGCTGGTTCATGTTCATTGGGTGAGAAACGCTCTGCTGCTTCAAGAATGGCTGAAGCCACTGTCCAGCGCTGATAATCCTGAGTAAGCGCTTCTCCATAATTCATAAGCGCTTCAACTTGAGTAATAGTGTCAAAAGTTTTACCAACATGAAGTTGAATATCGACGTGACTTCCTGGTTCAAGGCGTGCACCAAATTTTGACATCGTGCGTCTGACACCTTTTGCAACACCGCGGATTCGCCCATGATCTTTAGTGAGCATGGTGATGATTCGGTCAGCTTCACCGAGTTTTTGGGTGCGCAGCACAATTGCCTCATCCCGATACAAACTCATACGGGCAAAGGTAGTGCGTTGGTTAGCGAATTGCGCGATTTATGGCAGACACGACAGCTTTAAGTGATGCGGTCGTGGTGTTTGGATCGATTCCAACACCCCAGAAGGTTTCGCCATCAATAGAACATTCCAGATACGCCGCGGCCGAAGCATCGCCACCAGCAGATAAAGCGTGCTCGTAATAATCTAGAACGCGAACATCGACACCGTAATTCTGCAAAATATTACAGAACGCTGCGATTGGTCCGTTTCCTTGGCCTTTGAGTTCGTGCTCTTGACCACGATCGGTAAGTGAAACATTTAAGTGAACATCTTCGCCAAGAACCGAAGTTTGACTTAAACCCTTAAGACGAAAGCGTCCCCATGGAGCACCATCAGTTGGAAGATATTCATCTTCAAAAATATTCCATAGGTCTTCTGGACTAATCTCTCCGCCCTCAGCATCAGTCTTAGCCTGAACATTTTTAGAAAATTCAATCTGTAAACGTCGAGGTAAATCAAGGTGATGCTCGTTCTTCATCAAGTAAGCAACACCGCCCTTACCGGACTGTGAATTCACGCGAATAACAGCTTCATAGCTGCGGCCAATATCCAAAGGATCAATTGGCAAGTAAGGAATAGCCCATGTGTGATCACGAACTTCTTTACCTGCAGCTTTTGCGTCACGTTCTAAATGCTCAAAACCCTTTTTGATTGCATCTTGGTGCGAACCAGAAAACGCAGTAAAGACCAGGTCGCCGCCATATGGATGACGCTCAGGTACGCGTAATTGGTTGGCGTACTCGACTGTGCGACGCACTTCATCGATGTTAGAAAAATCAATGTGCGGATCAATGCCGTGCGTAACTAAGTTGATACCAAGAGTTACAAGACAAACATTTCCTGTGCGCTCTCCGTTACCAAACAAGGTTCCTTCGATGCGATCTGCCCCAGCTAAGTAACCAAGTTCAGCCGCGGCAACACCCGTACCACGATCATTGTGTGGGTGAAGGGAGACAATGACGCTGTCACGATTATTAAGGTTGCGACACATCCACTCAATTGAGTCGGCGTAAACATTCGGTGTTGCCATTTCAACAGTTGCTGGCAAGTTCATAATCGTTTTCCACTGCGGAGTTGGCTTCCAGACATCATTAACGGCGTTGCAAACCTCAACTGCAAACTCAAGTTCTGTGCCTGTATAGGACTCAGGTGAGTACTCAAATGAAACCTTAGTTTCAGGAACTGTTGCAACTAAATCCAAACAGATCTTGGCCGCATCGGTAGCAATCTTTTTGATGCCTTCTTTGTCTAGACCAAATACAACTCGGCGCTGCAACGTAGAAGTTGAGTTATAGAGGTGAACGATCGCCTGCTTTGAACCTTTGATTGCTTCAAAAGTGCGAACAATTAAAGCCTCGCGTGCCTGAGTTAAAACCTGGATAACAACATCATCTGGAATCAATTTCTCTTCAATGATCTTACGTACGAAATCAAAATCAGTCTGACTCGCACTTGGAAAACCAACTTCAATTTCCTTGTAACCCATAGCAACTAATAGTTTGAACATCGCTAATTTGCGTGGCGTATCCATGGGATCAATAAGGGCTTGGTTTCCATCGCGAAGATCTACAGAACACCACTTCGGTGCTTTGGTAATTTTCTTATTCGGCCACGTGCGATCTGGAAGATCTATTGGGTGAAAAGGCTCGTAGCGATGCACTGGCATCGAAGAAGGTACTTGCTTGGGAAAATTCATTTCTATTGCTCCTTATTAGTGTGCGGAATTTGTCTTTTTACCGATACGACAAACCCCGCAGCGAGGGGTTCGGTTATTTAACCCCGCCACGGCAGCTAAGGAGGAGACTGCGTGTGTTCATGGCTCAAGGGTAACGCTTAACCTATTTATTGAGCAAGCCGTCGCTTAAACTCTGACTTATGCCAACCTTTGAAAACCAAGTTGAGGCTTTAATTCAATCGGCGCACGCCATTTGTGAAAGCGCACAAAATTGCAATTGGGGTGGCCAGGGGTGGGGCCCAGTAATCATTTTGGGCCATGTTTTAGATGTCGATAATGAAGTTTGGATGCCACGTTTTGAAATGATGCGAGTTGCCATGAATAACAAGGCGCTAATTCCTCAACTTTCATGGTGGGAACCAGATGCTGCAGAAACTGAAAAGAAATATGAAGCAATTTCACTCGATACTGCGAAAGCGAATTTACTTGTCAGTCGAAATTCTATGCAGAACTATCTAGTGGGGCTTTCAGAAACTGAACGAAGGGCCGCGGCGCAGCACAAAACATTTGGCACAATCACCATCGAATCTATGCTCCAAGTAATTCTCGATCACGACGAGGAACACCGAGCTTCTTTAAATTAAAGAACTGGCAAATAACGATCTAATTCATACGCACTGACCTGGCGGCGATAGTCCTGCCATTCGGCGCGTTTATTGCGCAATACATATTCAAAGACATGCTCGCCCAAAGTTTGGCGTACTAACTCACTCTTTTCCATCTCAATGATTGCTTCGTTCAGATTTGATGGCAGTGAAACTGGATCCTTTGAATCCTTTAATACATAGCCTTCTTCAACGCCCTTTAATCCGGCTGCCAACATCACGGCATATGCAAGGTATGGATTACATGCGGTATCTGGTGATCTAAATTCAATTCGTGTGGAGTTTTCTTTCTTTGGCTTATACATAGGAACACGTACTAGTGCACCGCGATCACTGGGACCCCAGTTAACAAAAGCTGGTGCTTCTCCCCCGCCATGCAATCGCTTATAGGAGTTAACCCATTGATTAGTGATTGCAGTAATTTCTGGTGCGTGCTTAAGGAGTCCGGCAATAAATGAACGTCCTACTGCAGAAAGATTTAGCTCGGCATTTGGATCATAGAAAGCATTCTCTTCACCTTTAAATAATGAGACGTGAGTATGCATTCCGCTACCTGGGTGATCGGTGAATGGCTTTGGCATAAAGGAAGCATGGAAACCTTGATCCATTGCTACTTCTTTAATCACATGGCGGAAAGTCATGATGTTGTCTGCAGTGCTCAACGCATCGGCATAGCGCAAATCAATTTCCTGTTGGCCAGGTGCACCTTCATGATGTGAAAACTCAACGGAGATTCCCATAGCTTCGAGCAAAGTAATTGCCTGACGCCGGAAGTCATGACCAACAACAGCTGGCGTGTGATCGAAATATCCGCCTTGATCAACTGGCACAGGTGCTTTGCCTGCCTCTGGCTTATCTTTAAATAAGAAGAATTCAATTTCTGGGTGGGTGTAACAGGTGTAACCCATGGCCGCGGCTTTTTCTAACGTACGGCGCAAAACATTACGAGGATCTGCAGGCGATGGTGAACCATCTGGCATGACGATGTCGCAGAACATACGCGCAGCACCTGGAGCTTCAGTTCTCCAAGGCAAGATTGAAAATGTTGCAGGATCTGGCTTTGCCAACATATCTGACTCAGTCACGCGAGCAAAACCTTCAATGGCAGAACCATCAAAGCCGATACCTTCAGCAAATGCATTTTCTAATTCAGCCGGTGCAATCGCTACAGATTTAAGAAAACCCAAAACATCGGTAAACCACAAACGCACAAAACGAATGTCGCGCTCTTCAAGGGTGCGAAGAACGAACTCTTCTTGTTTGCTGATTTCGGTACTCATGAGGCGCATTCTTACAAATGCAGGTTACGGCCGTGTTAACTAAATTGAGTAGAACTCGGTGCTTTCTAGGGTTGAGCGTGCGGGTACATCTTTAGTCACTACTAAATTTGCACTTATGCGCGAGCCTTCACCTACATTCACATCACCAATAATTCTGGCACCTGCCCCCAAAATCACATTGTTTTCAATTGTTGGGTGACGCTTTGCATGGGTGAATCCACGCGAACCCAAAGTGACGTCGTGATAGAGCATGACGTCATCTCCGATGATTGTGGTTTCACCAATTACAACACCCATGCCGTGATCAATAAAGAATCTGCGTCCAATAGTTGCACCTGGGTGAATTTCAACTCCAGTTGTAAAGCGCACAGCATTTGAATGAATACGGGCAAGGAGTTTTAAATTTTTGCGCCAAAGAAAATGTGAGATTCGATGTCCCCACACTGCGTGTACACCAGGGTATGCAAGAAGGACTTCTAAGCGATTACGCGCAGCTGGATCTTTGACCAAGGCGTTGTCGCAATCTTCTTTCATGCGGCTAATTAAAGACACTTATTCCGCCAAATCTTGATACAAAATAGTCGATAGATAACGCTCACCAGATGAGGCAAGGATTACAACAATGTTTTTTCCTGCAAACTCTGGGCGCTTAGCAACTTCAATGGCCGCCCACAATGTTGCACCGGATGAGATACCGGCGAGAATTCCCTCTTCAGAAGCTGCACGACGAGCAAACTTAATTGCATCATCAGCGGATGCATCCAGGATCTCGTCATAAACGGTGCGATCTAAAATGTTCGGAATAAAGTTTGGCCCGATTCCTTGCAGTGGGTGAGGTCCAGGGGCCCCGCCATTGAGAATTGGTGATGCAGCTGGCTCAACGCCAAATACTTTAATCGCTGGGTTTTTCTCTTTTAGAAAACGCCCAGTGCCCGTAATCGTTCCGCCAGTGCCTATGCCGGAAACAAAAGCATCAACTTTTCCATCAAGATCACGCCAAATTTCTGGGCCTGTAGTTTTGTAGTGAATTGCAGGTCCAGCTTCATTTTCAAATTGGCGAACTAATACCGCACCTGATTCACCAAGCTTCTCAGCTGCTGCAACTGCGCCTTTCATACCATCGGCTGCTGGAGTTAAAACTAACTCTGCACCAAATGCCAAAATCAGCTTGCGTCGCTCTTTTGATACAGATTCAGGCATTGTAAAAATAGATTTATATCCACGAGCGGCGGCAACCATTGCTACACCAATACCCGTATTGCCTGATGTTGCTTCAACGATTGTGCCGCCTGGCTTTAATTCACCGCTGGCCTCTGCAGCATCAATCATGGCAATGGCCAAGCGATCCTTAATTGAAGAAGTTGGATTATAAAACTCTAATTTTGCATAAATATTTCCGGCTGAGCCATCATTAATCTTGTTGATGCGTACAAGCGGGGTATTACCAAAAGCTTCTGTGATGTGGTTATAAATTGTCATAATTCTCCCTAGTTAATTTAGTTAAATTGAACTCAAACTGCATGTGAAGCGGGCTCGAAAATCAGCAGCTGCAGGATGTAGAGAGGCAGAAATCAACTACGCGATTTCGCGTAAATAACCAAGTGACGATTGATTTCATATGCAAATTCTACTGAAAATAATTAATAGCGCGAGTTGCCAATCGTTTGCATAAAGCAAGTTGTCGCAAAAACTACTTCTCATTCCAGCGTGAAGTCATGGGCAGGCGACGATCTTTTCCGAAAGCGCGTCCTGAAACTTTAGTACCAGGGGGGTATTGCCGGCGCTTGTATTCGGCCTTGTCCACTAATGAAATAACTCGGTGGATCAACGCTTCATCAAATCCATCTTTAAGTAATGCATCAAATCCATGATCCTCATCTACATATAAGCGCAACACTGAATCAAGGAGTGAATAGTCGGGCAGTGAATCAGAGTCTTTTTGATCTGGGCGAAGTTCTGCGCTTGGCTCTTTCGTAATTGAGCGCACCGGAATGGGTGGAGTTTGCCCAGCAGCAACTGCTTGTTCATTGCGCCAGGTTGCTAGCGCCCACACATCGGTTTTATAAATATCTTTAATTGGCGCAAAACCACCAACGGCATCGCCATACAAAGTTGAGTAACCAACGGCTAATTCGCTCTTATTGCCCGTAGCTAAAACAATATGACCCTCTTGATTCGAGATTCCCATCAAGGTTGTTCCGCGCACGCGGGCCTGCAGATTTTCTTCGGCTAATCCTTTAAGGACCATGTTGCCCATAAAGGCATCAACCATGGGGGCAATAGGAATGATCCTGAAGTGAATACCTGTGGCATCTGCCAGCTCTTGAGCATCTTCAAGCGAGTGCTCTGATGAATACTTACTTGGCATAGCAACACCGTTAACTCGCTTTGCACCTAATGCATCAATTGCAATCGCAGCAACCAGGGCTGAATCAATACCCCCAGATAAACCAACCAGGGCTGATTTAAATCGATTCTTGATTATGTAATCCCGAAGGCCAATAACCAAAGCCGACCACATCTCTGCTTCATCACTAAGGCGTGGTGCAATCAATGGGCTCGATGATGACGGTGATGCTTCTTCGGAAGAAATAACTACATCCGGCTTTGAACTTTCTTGCACGCAATCAATTTCTATAACTACTAACGTGTCATCAAATTGTGGAGCTCTGGCAAGGAGGCTGCCATCTTTGCCAACAACGATTGTGTCGCCATCGAAAACTAAATCGTCTTGGCCACCGGTCATGTTGACGTAAGCAAGAGGCGCCTTTATTTCGCGAGCACGTTGTTGCACCAGAGCCAATCGCACATCATCTTTATTTCGCTCAAATGGTGATCCATTAGGAACAACTACTAGACCAGGAGTGCGGGCGGCAACGTCGGCCATGGAATGCCAGATATCTTCACAGATTGCAATGGCCACATCGACACCATGAATACGAACAACTAAATCGCTAGTGCCAGGAGTGAAATTTCTGAATTCATCAAATACGCCGTAGTTAGGCAGGTGACGTTTAACGTAGCGGGCCTTGATTTTTCCTTCATGGATAACTGCAACAGCGTTTTGTGGTCCGTGATCCAAGTAGCCAATTACGGCCACAATGTCACCAGAAATTTGAGCGGCGATTTTTTCGACTGCGTTGATACTTGCGGTTTGAAACGATGGACGTAGCGCTAAATCTTCAACGGGATATCCGGTCACAATCATCTCGGGAAAAACAATGAGGTGTGCGCCTTGGGCATTGGCTGCCGAAACGTTGTCCAGAATCAGGGCGCTATTGCCCGCAAGATCGCCCACGGTCGGATTGATCTGAGCTAGAGCTACAGACAACTTCATTTTTCAAGTGTAACGGGGGTACCCTTGTGCATGTACCCGGGGACTGCCAACGGCAGCGTCGAGGAGAGGAAAATAATGGAAAGCCTTTATGGCGGTGCGCTGCACCGACGCGTAACTATCGCCGATCTTGCTGCGGCAAAAACCCGTGGTGAAAAATGGGCGATGCTCACTTCATATGAGCAGATGACGGCCGAGATCTTTGATGAAGCAGGCATCCCCGTACTTCTAGTTGGAGATAGCGCTGGCAATAATTTCTTAGGCGAAATCAACACACTCCCAGTTACCGTCGATGAGCTAATTCCATTGACCCGCGCAGTTGTCAGGGCTTCATCGCGCGCCCTTGTCATTGCCGACCTTCCATTCGGATCCTATGAATCCAGCCCCGATCAAGCACTTGCTACATCAACACGTTTTTTCAAAGAAGCCGGAGCAATGGCGGTAAAAATCGAAGGCCCACATATTGCCACCGTTGAAAAACTCGTCGCCTCTGGAATTCCCGTAATGGGCCATGTTGGTTTGACGCCACAAGCAGTGCATTTATTAAGTGGTTACAAAGTCCAAGGGCGCACCGATGGTGATGCAATTCTGGATGCGGCATTAGCCCTTGAAAAGGCTGGTGCATTTGCAGTAGTTCTTGAACTAGTTCCGGCGCAGTTGGCGGCCAAAATTACGGCAGCGTTAAAGATTCCAACAGTTGGAATCGGAGCTGGGGTTGACTGTGATGCCCAGGTTTTAGTGTGGACGGACATGATGGGAATTACCAAGAACCCACCTAAATTGGCTAAGGCTTATAGAAATATGCGCGCCGAAATGTTGGCCGCAGCCAGTGAATTTGCCGCCGATGTAAAAGGCGCTTCATTTCCTGCACCTGAACACACTTTCAACTAACCTGCCCTGGTGGCTAAATACGCGATAGATCTATCCCCGCTTCGCAAATCAGCTGATTTTCGCAACCTATGGGCAGCTGGGTTGATCTCTTATTTCGGCTCGATGATTACCTATGTTGCCGTCCCATTTCAGATCAAAGAGTTAACCAACTCATACGTAGCGGTGGCTATTAGCGGCCTTGTTGAGATCGTCCCCCTTGTTATTTTTGGACTCTACGGCGGAGTTTTAGCCGATGCCATTGATCGCAAGAAATTGATCTGGGCAACTGAAGCCCTGTCGCTGATTTTTACGGGCTTGCTTCTCATCAACTCCCTTGTCGATTCCCCCAGCATCCTTTTGATTTATGTTGTCTCTGGCTTATTTGCAGCCGTCAGCGGATTGCGCCAACCTGCGATGCAAGCAGCGTTGCCACGATTAGTTGATCATGAAGATATGACGGCCGCATCTGCATTAATGAGTCTTCGCTGGCAAGCCGGTGTAATCATCGGTCCAACAATTGGCGGAGTTCTTATCTCGACATTTTCTGTAGCTGTTGGATACGCCGCCGATATTTCTACCTTTGTAATTTCGCTCATTCTACTGGCCATGATGCGCAATATCCCGCCAGCCAAAGAGGCCGAAAAGCCATCCCTGGCAGCTTTATTTGATGGCCTTAAATATGCCCTTGCCCGAAAAGATTTATTAGCAACATATCTGATTGATCTAGCGGCAATGTTTTTCGCGATGCCTACTGCGCTGATTCCCTTTTGGGCAGATCAGCTAGGAACTCCATGGGCGCTTGGTCTGCTTTATGCCGCCGGCACTGTTGGCTCTATCGCGGTGACGTTATCTAGTGGGTGGACAAAAAATACTCGCTTCTATGGCCGGGCAATTATCTGGGCGGCGATCGGTTGGGGCGCCGCTATTGCATTGGCCGGTGCCACACATTACCTAGCTCTAGTACTTCTTTTTCTTGCACTTGCTGGTGCCTCGGACATGGTCAGTGCCTTGTTTAGATCTGCGATGTGGAACCAAACAATCCCCGATAATTTGCGTGGACGACTAGCTGGTATCGAACTTTTGTCATATTCATTGGGACCATTAGCCGGACAGATGCGTGCAGCAGGTATGGCGGCAGCTTTTACTCTAACTATTTCAGTAACTGCCGGTGGAATTATCTGCATGATTTCAGTGGCCCTACTGGCCAGTTTTTTTCCAATTTTGCGAAAATTTGACATAAAAACCGACAGATTTGCCCTCGAAAAGGCCGCTGAAAGTGAAAAATTACGCCTGAACCCTCAATCCGAGGAAGAGATTTCATAAATTTCGTAAAAAACCACATTTTTTTATATTTTTTCGGTTTTTTCTGATTTCAAATTATTAATTTAGTGAAATTTTCCGTAGATGCATAAAAAATAAATAAAAAGAATTTGCGACACGCACTTAAATATTTATCACAAAATGTTGGCATTTTTACCTAAATGATGTCACGCTTATCCACGAAAAGGTTTGGGTGACGGATCCGAACCATTCCGATAGGAGAAGTACGTGGCCGCAGCAAA
>CAEZYO010000010.1_pt1 | contig 35662 bp, 37 predicted proteins | sample 7265531 | NCBI WGS metagenome assembly CAEZYO01 (sample SAMEA6813936, study PRJEB35770) | freshwater metagenome | biome: Freshwater; feature: Freshwater reservoir; material: water | place: Czech Republic | collected 2017-04-14 | depth 30m m
AGAGGCCTATGGTCAAGTGGTGGTTTTCAAAGACAAATATGGAAATAAGTGGGATTTAATTGAACAGAAATAGCGATGCCTCTAAGGCAAGAATCTTTGAGTGGCTAGGTGTTGCAACTGCAATTGTTTATTCACTTCTAGTTGCTGCAAATATTGGTGCTGAGTTCATTGGTTTTACATTACTTCTCACATCCTCTGCCCTGATTGGTATCTGGGCATACCTAGGAAAGCACAAAGGAATTCTCTTCCTGCAGTTCTTCTATGCTGCAGCTGGCATTATTGGAATGATCCGCTGGTTCTAAATGATCGTTGCCTACTTTTGGACAATTACTCCTAGCCGTATTCCTTTTGCTCTCGTCGCTATGGGAATGGATCGTTTTGTTTTGCGTCGCTCTAGAAATGTTGGCTTCTTCAAATCACTTGGCACAGGCAAGGGCGAGACTTTCACGCCTTCTGATGCCAATACTTTGCGGTGGGGTTTGATTGCACAAGTTCACGACATTGACGCCTTTGATCAATCTTTCGTTGTGAAGCAATGGCGCAAAAACAGTGTGAGTGAATTTCGTGCTGTCCTTGAACCAATTTCATCTCACGGCCAATGGGCAAAGCAGGAACCATTTGTTGCAAGCGCAAAAGACTGGACTGGACCTGTTGCTGCAATTACACGTGCGCGCATTAAGTGGCACCAGAACTTTCGCTTTTGGAGCTCCGTGCCACCCGTGACAATGTCATTGAAATCAGCACCCGGCTTGATATCTGCAATTGGAATTGGTGAAGCACCTATTGGCTTACAAGGCACTTTTTCCCTTTGGGAGTCTGGCGAGGCAATTAAGAATTTTGCATATAAGGGTTCAGCGCATCAGAAGGCAATTGCCGACACAGGCACCTATAAATGGTATTCAGAAGAGCTCTTCGCACGCTTTGCAGTAAAAGATATTCGCGGTTCGATTAATAGTTAAGTAGTCATATAGGGCAGACTTACACCATGTCACTACGCCACTACACACCAAGACGGCGTCGCTATGGGCAACTTTCCCCTCAAGCTAATGGCTTGTTGATTTCTGTTTTAGGTATAGCAATTTTGCTTCAAGTTATTTATCCATTAGTTAATGGCGAAGTTTTGCGATTACTGACTCTCAATGTTATTTACTGGGGCGCTGGTGCGATGTTGCTCCATGCATTACTGGCTTATGGTGCACGCTATGCAGCTACTTATTTTTTCTTTACTTTCTTCTTTGCGCTGATCATCGAACATATTGGACTCGCAACCCAATGGCCTTTTGGCAACTATTCATACTCTGGCAATTTAGGGTTAAAAGTTTTTGAAGTTCCACTGGTTGTGCCATTTGCATGGATCATGATGGCCCACCCTGTTTTAACCGCAGCTCGTCGCATTGCAGGTAATTGGGTATTTCTTTATGGCGGAGTTGTTCTTGCGGCTTGGGATCTATTTTTGGATCCCTTGATGGTGAGTCAAGGTAACTGGACATGGATAGTCACTGGCGCGCATGTTCCATTTCAACCGCAGATTCCTTTATCTAATACCTTCGGTTGGTTACTGAGCGGAATGTTTCTCATCGGCGTTCTCCATCTGATTACTCCACGCGAAAAGCGAAAGGGTGGGGCCACATTTCTCACTACAGATGTTCTACTTTTGTGGGTTTTATTCTCAGGAATTATCGGGAACTTATTTTTCTTTAGCCGCCCAGGGATTGCCTTCTTTGCTGGAGCAATCTTTGCAATCGTGCTTGCCCCTTATTTCTTTAACCGCTGGTTGGGACGCCCTTAGTTTCCATGGATTCTGTACTGGCAATTCTCGCAGGGCTCATTCTTTTTATATCCCTGATTAATTTCGTTTCGATTCGCACGCCCCGAGGTTCATCTGTTATTACAGAAAAAATATCAGTCATCGTTCCGCTACGAAATGAGTCCGAAAACATCGTCGAACTAATCCAAACGTTGCGTAACCAAAAGCACTTATCTGATGTTGAATTCCTACTTCTAGATGATAGTTCTGAAGATGACACGCTCACTTTACTCAAGCAGAGCTGTGAAGGTTTAGAAAACTTCAGGGTTTTATCTGGTTCCCCATTACCTCAAGGTTGGATAGGTAAAACATGGGCATTGCAACAATTACTTCAAGCATCTCGTGGTCAGATCGTCGTAAGCATTGATGCCGATGTTCGACTTGAACCAGATGCAATCAGTTGCGCAGTTACTTTATTAAAGAGTTCGCAGTTGGATTTTATTTCACCGTATCCTGCTCAACAGGCTTACACATGGTCTGAAAAACTCATTCAACCGCTCTTGCAATGGTCGTGGATGTCGACAGTCATTTTGAGAATTGCCGAGAGAAGTTCTAGTTCTTCCATGGTTGTGGCAAATGGCCAGTTCTTTGTAGTCAGAAAAGAAGCTCTTGAGCAAGTGCGCGGATATGAGTCAGCAAGTAATAAGGTTTTAGATGATGTCTTTTTGGCCAGAGCACTCGTTAAGAACGGTTCACATGGCTGTGTTGCAAATGGTGCGGCAATTGCATCCACTCGAATGTATTCATCGTGGAGAGAGATTCAAGCTGGATATGGCAAGTCCTTACACGCTGCTTTTGGTTCAGCGTTTGGTTGCGCCGTAGCCATAATATTTATATTTCTCACTGGTATTGCTCCCTTGATTGCCGGTATCACAGGTTCAAATATCGGCTGGTATGCCTTTGGCGCAGTTACGCTTACTCGCACGATGAGTGCAATTAAAGTAGGCAAAAATGGTTTAGATGCCTTCCTGCACCCGCTTTCATCTGCGCTTCTTATCCACTTAATCATTTATTCATGGGTGATGCGTGGTCGGGTCCAATGGAAAGGCCGCACCATATGACATCACGCTCTCTAAAAATTGTTGTGATTGGCGCTGGCATGGGCGGCATGATGTCGGCTGCACGTTTAGCTAAGGCTGGTCACCACGTTTCATTATATGAAGCATCAGATCGTGTGGGTGGAAAACTGCACACAGAATGGATTGGGAAAGTTGCCTTTGATACAGGGCCATCACTTTTAACTTTGCCAGCCGTTTACAAAGATTTCTTTCAACGAACTGGTAAACATCTAGGACTGCTCTGTGAAATACAGGCAGTTGATCCATCTTTTGATTATCGATTTGCAGACGGAACCAGCGTTACGTTTGCCAATCTTTCGCGCTATAACACGCTCAATAATCTGCGTGCTTCATATGGTGAACCAGTTGCACGCCAATGGGATCAGTTAATGCGAAGAGCAGAAAAGATGTGGGATGTTTCGCGAGAACCATTCATTGAAAATGAACTGCGCTCACCACTTTCCTTGCTCAAACGCTTCTCCCTCATTAGAGATTTAAAGATTATTGCACCTTGGAAAACTCTGAGGGATTTTGCGACCGAAGAACTATCAGATCAACACCTTCGCTACATCCTAGATCGCTATGCAACGTACAGTGGTTCAGATCCACGAAAAGCACCTGCAGTCCTATCAACCATTGCATTTGTAGAAGAATCATTTGGTGCTTGGCATATCAAGGGCGGACTAGGAACCTTGGCAACACTGGTACACGAGCGTGCCGAGAAAGTGGGAGTTACATTTCACCTAAACTCCCCTGTTGCATCCATCAACGTAATAAGGGGTAAAGCAACGGGAATTACTTTAGAAAATGGGCACGTTATTGAATCTGATGCAGTGATTGCTAACGCCGATGCTTCACTGATCTATAACAAGTTAATCACAGGCAAAATTCGAAAGATCAAGAAAATACGAAAGAATTTGAAGAAAGCTGACGCCTCACTTGCTGGCTTCTCTTTGCTTCTTGGAATGCGTAAAGATGAATCTGCCCCGCTCAATCACCACACAGTACTTTTTCCTAAAAATTACGATGCAGAGTTCGATGCGATTTTCACACATAAAAAGCCCGTTGCAGAACCCACTATCTATATCTGCGCTCCTAATGATGATGCCATGACAAGAGATCAATCGCTAGAGAGTTGGTTTGTACTTGTAAACGCACCTGCGCACGGTGAACATTCTTTTGACTGGAGCGATCAAGAGTTCGCGCGTACCTATGCCAATTCGATCATCGATCAGATTGAAGCGCGAGGGATTTCAGTTCGTTCGCGCCTTGAATCGTTAACAATTCGGACACCTGCTGATCTGGAAACTGCTGTGCGCGCACCTGGCGGTTCAATTTATGGAACATCCAGTAATGGTGCACGAGCAGCCTTTATGCGTGCCAAGAATCGCTCCCCTATCAAAGGTTTGTATTGTGTTGGTGGTTCGGCTCATCCTGGTGGCGGATTACCTTTGGTTGGTTTAAGCGCTGAAATGGTTGCTAATGCAATTGGGAACGCGCAAAACGGACAACCATTAAAAAGCCACTAATTTGAAGCGCTAGGAAAGCAACAGAGACTGCAAAAATACCTGGCAGATTGAGTTGCCACATAATCAAAACTATAAATAAAAATGAAGCACGTATAGGTCGTTCGGCAGGTGTTACTACACCGATATCTGTAATTCCTAGTGAAACTAATTTAGCTCGTGCATATTCTTGGAAAGATGCAACGCACCACAATGTGATCGCTAACCAAGCAGGAACACCGATTACATAGAGGGCATAGAGCCATAGAGCTTCACTTATGCGATCGACGACTGAATCAAGGGTTGCGCCCCACGAACTTTGTCGCTTTTGAAATATTGCGACACTTCCATCAATACCATCACAGAAAAGTGAAAAAACTAGAAAACCAACTGCCCACCATGATGTTGCGCTCAAAGCCGTCGCAGCTGCGGCAACTAAACCTAGAAGTGTTAAAACATTTGGTGAGATACGAAGTAACGTGGCAAGAAGACCAAAGCGATAGGAAATATTGAGCCACCAAGCAACGGCGCCGGTAACGGGGGCATCGTTGTGCAACCCACTCCATGTATCAGTGAATTCTTGCTTGCTGAGCATTTTCTCACTTCCCTATTATTTTCCAGCCTTTAAGTATTTATAGTATAGAAGTGTAGGCTCGGTAGACCAACAAGAATGGCAAAGGGAACTAGGTGAGGGTACCTTTACGCTGTGAGTTCAACGACTAGGTCAGAGTTACAAGAAGTACGCGATGGCGTAGAGATTGAGCTAACTCAATTTATGCGTGATCAAAGTTCATATTTACACTCAATCTCACCTGAGCTGAAGCCCGTTTCTTCGGCGCTTTCCTCATTTTTATTAGATAGCGGAAAACGCCTACGTCCTCTCTTTGCTTATGCGGGAATCAAAAGTGCAGGTGGATCTTTAACACCAGCTTTGACTAAAGCAATCTCTTGCCTAGAACTTCTTCAAGCGTGCGCACTTATTCATGATGACTTAATGGATGGTTCTGACACACGTCGGGGTAAGCCATCAATTCACCGCCACTTTGAATCAATCCATGTGCAAGATGAGTTAGAAGGTTTTGCCCCTGCATATGGTTTAGCTTCAGCAGTTTTACTGGGTGATTTAGCTCTTGTCTGGTCAAACCAACTGCTTAATACTTCTGGTATTTCTGTCGATGAAATTCGCCGCGTGATGCCTATCTTTGACGAAATGCGCGTTGAGTTAATGGCTGGACAGTTTTTAGATATTCATGAACAGACACAAAAGAACACTGATCTTGATCGGTCAATTGAGATTGCGCGTTACAAGTCAGGTAAATACACGATTGAACGTCCACTGCATATGGGCGCAGTCTTGGTCGGGGGCGCATCACCGACTTTGCTCGCAGCTCTCTCTGACTACGGATTACCCTTAGGCGAGGCGTTCCAATTCCGCGATGACTTGTTAGGCGTATTTGGCGATCCCTCTGTTACGGGAAAACCTGCCGGAGATGACTTGCGCGAAGGTAAGCGCACAGCTCTTATCGCAATGGCCGATGCAAAATGCACCGATGCCATGAAGGCTGAGAGTCGCAAGTATTTTGGTAAAAACGATATTGATGAAAAGGGTGTAGCAATACTGCAAGAGATGATTGTTTCAACAGGCGCTAAAGCACAACTTGAAACTATGATTGATGAGTTAACCTCTAGAGCACTTACAGCGATTGAAAATTCAGCAATTGATGATGCAGGACGTAATGTGCTCAATGAACTAGCCCTGATTGCAACGAAGCGGAGTATGTAAATGGTTGCCAGAGTAAAAGGCCCCACCGATCACGTCGTAATCGTTGGTGCAGGCCTTGCTGGATTAAGTGCTGCATTGCGTCTTGCAGGAGCTGGCCGAAAAGTAACTGTCTTAGAGCGTGAAAGCGTTCCGGGCGGGCGCAATGGTCTACTCAACAAAGATGGCTACGCCTTTGATACTGGGCCTTCAGTTTTAACAATGCCCTCACTGATCAATGACGCATTTAACTGTGTGGGCGAAGATATGAAAGATTGGCTGGAATTAACACCACTCACACCGCTCTATCGCGCTTTCTATGCCGATGGCTCACAAATAGACGTTCATGCAAATACCGATGAGATGGAAGCAGAGATTGCTAAGCACATCAGTAGCTCTGAGGCTGCTGGTTATCGCAGATACGTAGATTTTGTAACTAAGTTATATAAGTATGAAATGAATGACTTTATCGATAGAAATATCGATAGTCCCCTGAACTTACTCACACCTAACCTTGCCCGCTTAATCGCCCTCGGTGGTTTCCGCAGACTTTCACCAAAAGTAAATCAGTTCATGAAAGATCCCCGCCTACAAAAGGTTTATTCATTCCAAGCGATGTATGCAGGTGTAAGTCCACAGCAAGCTCTGGCCATCTATGCAGTCATTGCATATATGGACTCGGTCAATGGTGTTTTCTTCCCTAAAGGTGGAATGCACGCGGTACCTCGCGCATTAGCTGCGGCAGCAGAAAAGCATGGCGTTGTCTTTAAGTACAACACAACTGTCACAAATGTTGAAGTAAACAATGGTCGCGCAAAAGCAGTCATTACCGAATCTGGTGAGCGCTATGAGTGTGACGCGGTTATTTTAAATCCTGACCTACCGGTTGCTTACCGTGAATTACTTGGAAAAACGCCAGCAACAATTAAGCGTCTGAAGTATTCACCATCGTGCGTAACTTTACTAATTGGTTCTAGTAAGAAATATGACTTTGCAGCCCATCACAACATTCACTTTGGTCACTCTTGGGATGGCGTCTTCGATGAGCTCATTAAGAAGAAGCAGTTAATGAGTGATCCCAGCATCTTGGTAACAATTCCAACACATGATGACCCAGATTTGGCTCCACCAGGAAAACACTCGTATTACGTACTTTTCCCAACACCTAACTTAGACAGTGATATCGATTGGAAAAAACAAGCTGGTCCTTATCGCGATCAGATGATTAAAACTATTGAAGAACGTGGATACACAGGCTTTGGTGATTCCATCGAAACCGAAGTGATGACTACTCCCCTCGATTGGAAAAATCAGGGAATGGAGATGGGCGCACCTTTTGCCAGCGCACATACGTTCTTCCAAACCGGCCCATTTAGACCACGCAACATGGCTCAAAGAATCGAGAACGTAGTCTTTGCTGGTTCTGGCACCCAACCTGGAGTTGGTGTTCCAATGGTTTTAATTTCAGGTCGTTTAGCTGCTGAGCGAATTGTGGGACCAGTTAAGTAAATGAGTGATTTAGATGCATCGTATGCAGAGTGCAAAAGATTAAATTCTCTGCATGGTAAAACTTATTACTTAGCAACGCTTCTTCTTCCAAAAGCGAAACGTAAGTATGTTCATGCACTTTATGGTTTTGCCCGTTACGCCGATGAAATCGTTGATGATCTTGAATCCACTTTAACAGTGCAAGAAAAGTCAGATGCTTTAGGTATCTGGGGCAAGAAGATTCTCCACGACCTAAGTACCGGTAAAAGTGATGATGCAATAGGTCGGGCGCTTATTGACACAGTCAAAACATTCTCAATACCTCACGAACACTTTGAAGCTTTTTTGCATTCAATGACAATGGATTTAACGGTGCAGGAATACCAAACCTATGAGGATTTATTGGAATATGTCTATGGATCAGCTGCAGTTATTGGCCTCGAGATGGTGCCAGTGTTGGGTGTCCTTGAAGAAGGTGCATACGAATGTGCCAAGAAACTAGGCATCGCCTTTCAATTAGCTAACTTCATTCGCGATGTCGGTGAAGATTTAGATCGAGGCCGTATTTATCTGCCTATTACTGAGTTAGCTGAACATGGTGTTACACGCGAAATGCTTGAAGAGCGCGTCCTAACTCCTGAAATCATTAGCGCACTAAAGTTTCAAATTGCCCGCGTGCGCCGACTCCAAGCTGAAGCAACGCCTGGAATCCACATGCTTGCCACCTCTAGTCGACCATGTATTGAAGCTGCCAGTGAACTGTATTGCGGAATTGTTGATGAAGTTGAAAAGATTGGTTACGACATTTTCAATAAGCGAGCTAAAACTTCCACCAGCCGCAGATTGCGTGTATTTATTACTGCTTACGTGAAGCTTCTAGTCGTATCCAATTAATTAATACCCCAAGCACCAAAGCAAATCCAAAGAATAAATCTTCGATTGGCGCAGATGCTATTCGAAGCCCAATGATACTTTCTGGGCGATACATAACAATGTTGCGAGAAGTCAGCCACCAGTTAGTCAGCAGCTGAAAGCCAAGAATAATTGCATAAGAAGTCCAAAACACTTTACGCTTAAGAAGTTGGGTATTGAATAAATATAAATCAAAAGAAATCGCAAACAACACGGCAAAGATTGCTATCTGGGTATAAGTCATCTCTATACCTGCCAATCTTTCTTAACCTTACGAACTGCTTCAATTGTCATAAATGCAGCTATGGGTACAACTAGGAAAAACAAATACTCTTCTAGGGGAATACACCAAGGTCCATAAATCCCAATGATTTGATCTTTATTAAAGAACCAATGTCCATGGGATATTGCATACTTATCCCAAGCGATAAAGAGAAAAGCCACCGGCACAATGGATTTCACCATTCGTTTGAATTGTTTGAGCACTCCGACCTTGAGGAAAACCTCAAGCCAAAAAGATCCGATAACCGTGAAAATGATCATGGCCATGTATCCATACTTTTGCACGAGATAACGCTACTCTAATAACCACGGGAGCCACCAAGGCTGAGAGGGTTTGAAATTCAAACCGACCGATTGACCCGTCCGATAATGCGGACGCGGAAAGGAATATCTGGTGTCATCTATTGCTTTTACTGCCTGGGGCTATGAAGTTTCATTCTTGGAACTCATCGCAGCTATTACTTCTTTTATTGGTGTCTGGCTTGGAACAACAGGTAAGCGAATTACCTGGCCATGGTGGGCTCTCAGTAGTGCGTTGTACATGGTCTTTTTCTATCAAGTAGATCTCTTCGCAAGTGCGGCATTGCAAATAGTTTTCATCATTGCAGCTATCTGGGGTTGGCGTGATTGGGCGCCTACGGGAGCATCTCCTGGATATCTAAACAACCGAAATCGCATGTACTGGGTAGTTATAACTCTTGTTTCAGTTTCCCTCTTAACCCCAGTCTTATCGCACATTGGGGCAGCTGCAACGTGGTCTGATGCATTTCTTTTGATTGGTTCACTGGTCGCACAAATTCTTATGGTGTACGAGAAAGTTGAGTCATGGACTTTATGGCTCATTGTGGATGCAGCCGGCACGATTGAATATGCATATCTGGGATATTGGTTCACTGCCATCCTCTATGCATTATTTACAGCAGTAGCAGTTGTTGGTTGGAAGCGCTGGTATGTCATTAATAGCAATTGACGGTAGAGCTGGTGCTGGAAAAACAACGTTAGCGGCTGCGCTTTCTACCGAGCTTTCACTAAAACATTCGGTAGGTGTGATTCATATGGATGACCTGTATGAAGGATGGAATAACGCTTTGGGTATTCACCTGTCACAAACCTTAGAAACAATTGTGAAAGCCCATCAACTGAATAAAACCATTGAGATAAAGATTTTTAATTGGGAATCAATGACATTTGATTCCACACAAAGGATTGAGCCGGTTGAGATCTTAATCCTAGAAGGGGTTGGGGCAGGGCAAAAAGTAGTCCGCGAAGCCGGTGCGATAGTGCATTGGCTCGACATTGATCCTGAAATTGGCATTGCTCGGGTTTTAAAACGCGATGGGAATCAGATTGCAAAACAGATGAAGCAATGGCAAATTGACCAGGAACTGCATTTCATGTCAGATAAGACACGCGAAAACGCGCAACACTTTCAAAGTTCGTGAACCGTAAAGGCCTAAAATCTCCCACATGTCCGATCTTATTGGTGAGCTTATTGATGGTCGCTATCAATTAACCCGCCAAATAGGTAATGGTGGAATGGCCTCGATATACGAAGCCATTGATACCCGTTTAGATCGCAAAGTTGCAGTAAAGATTATGCACCCGCACTTGGCCCAAGATGAAGCATTTGTTAATCGCTTTATTCGTGAAGCCAAAGCCTCTGCCGCTCTTTCTCATCCAAATATTGTTTCCGTGCAAGATCAAGGATGGAATCAAAATGGAATTCCTGCCGTCTTTATAGTCATGGAATTAATAGAGGGACACACTCTCCGTGATTATCTGAATGAACGTGGCAAATTCGAGATCAAAGATGCAATTAATTATTTGACGCCAATTCTAAGCGCACTTGCTGCAGCCCATGATCTTGGAATAGTCCACCGTGATATTAAGCCAGAAAATATCTTAATCTCCAAAGAAGGTCGCGTAAAAATTGCAGACTTTGGATTAGCGCGCGGTGAACTTATAGGTTCAACGATGACTGCTGAGTCCAGTGTTATTTTGGGTTCAGTTTCCTACCTCTCCCCTGAGCAAGTCCAGCGAGGTGTGGCGGATTCTCGCAGCGATGTTTACGCAGTTGGAATTGTTGCATTTGAAATGTTGACTGGCGAGAAACCGTTTCTGGGTGAATCACCCATTCAGATCGCTTATATGCACGTTAACCAAGAAATCCCATCCCTTCGAACAAAGCGTAAAGAGATTCCAGCAGACCTCGACGATTTAATTTTGCTAGCAACTAATCGAGATCCCGATAAGCGTCCTCGTACTGCTGGTGAATTTCTAAAATCTCTGGAAGCTATCCAGAATGAAATTGATCCTAAAACTAATCAGATGAAGTTGGCACTTGATTTACCTGTTGAACCTATCCGAGAAAAGCAACGGGGTAAAGTCAAGAAAGAAAACATTGGGGTAGTTGAGAAAGTAAAAGCTCTGGAAGCTGCAGAGGCTACAGAAGAAGGAAAAGAAACTACTCAACAAGTTAGAGTTGCAAAAGAGAAAAAGAGGAAAACTAGTAAGCGAGTTCGTCGTAACCGTAAAGTTGCGCTATTTCTTGCAATCGCACTTGGTGTTGGCGGTTGGTACACATTAGTTGGTCCTGGTTCACGCGTAGTTGTTCCATCAGTGGTTGGTGGGACCTATGACCAGGCAGTTTCAACTTTGACTCCCCTTGGTTTAACAACGGTTGTACTTGAAAAGCGTTTCGATGAAGAAATCACAGCAGGTGCAATTATCGAATCTGACCCACCAGGTGGGGGAAGAGTTGCATCGGGCGGTGAAGTTAAGTTAATTATCTCTAAGGGACCAGAGCGGTACACAATTCCAGTACTTATAGGCTTAACACCTGAAGCAGCCCAGGCTGCGATTGAAAAGTATCCGCTGCTTATTGGCACGAACACTGAAGTATTTAATATGGATATTCCAAAAGGTTTTGTGATCTCGAGTGAGCCAGCAGCAGGCACAAAAGTAAAGCGGGATACCTCCGTTTCACTTGTTATAAGTAAAGGTGTTGAAACGCTAGCTCTGTCTTCATACGTGGGTAAGAGCGGTGAACAAGCACTTAATGAGTTGACTGATCTCGGATTTAATATCAAATCGACTTATGCCTTTGATGAGAATATTTTATCTGGTGCCGTGATTTCACAAAAGCCAAGTGGTGTTGATGCTGCTCCCAAAGGTTCGACTGTCACTCTGATTATTTCAAAAGGCTCTCAATTTGTATTTATTCCAAATGTGTTTTCATTGAACCAAATAAAGGCAACACAAGTTCTTACAGACTTGCAACTCAAGGTCGTCGTGAAGAAATTGGGAAGCAAGAAGGTCAAACAAGTAACTAGCATCGTTCCAAAGGTAGGTAGCAAAGTTAAACGTGGCAGTACGGTCACAATTACCGTAGGGTAAGCCAATGCCCAAAGAGAACCATAAACCACGCATCGGTGCCCACGTCCCAACTACTGGTGGAATGGCAAAGCGTTCAATTGAATATGCCCAAGAAATTGGTGCAAGCGCGATTCAAGTTTTCGCTTCAAGTCCTCGCATGTGGGCAATGCCAGCAGCTAAACCAGAACTTGATGAGGCATACAAAATCAAAGCTGCGGAAATGGATCTTGAAACCTACGTCCACGCTCCTTTTCTGATTAATCTTGGCTCGCCTACTGAAGCGACATATATCAACTCATTAGCGTCAACTAAATATTCTCTACAACGTGCTGCAGATATTGGTGCACTTGGCGCTGTAATTCATACTGGCTCTGCAGTGGATGTGAACTATGTTGAAAAAGCATGGAAGCAAATCCACGAAGGCATGATGCCAATCCTTAATGCGTTGCCAGACGATGCACCTTACTTATTGCTAGAACCAACTGCCGGACAAGGCCAATCTCTTGTAAAGAAGTTAGACGATTTAGAAAACTATTTAAAGGCCCTGGAGTATCACCCAAAAGTCGGTATCTGTCTTGATACCTGTCACGTCTTTGCGGCAGGTCACGATATTTCTATAAAGGGCGGCATGACTGCCACCATTGATTTGCTTGTTCAGATTGCTGGCATTGAGCGTTTCCAGTTAGTCCATGCCAATGATTCGATGGATGTTTGCGGGGCTCTTAAAGATCGCCACCAAAATATCGGCGATGGTCATATTGGAGTAGAACCATTTGCCGAACTGCTTGCTCACCCAGCTGTTGCTAACGCTCCGTTGATTCTTGAAACACCGGGCTTGGAGGAAAAGCACAAGCCTGAAGTTGCACTGCTTAAGAAGCTTCGAGATAAAAAGTGAGCGAAGCCAAACATCTTTTTCGCATGAAGTTTGCCCCTTGGGCACTGCTAACCGTAGCTATGGCATGGGGTTGGTCATTTGTGATTATGAAAGATGCGATTGAGCGTCAGAGTGTTAACAATTTTCTATTTACCCGTTTCCTGTTGGGAACCGTTGTCATGGTTCTTATTCGCCCAAAAACTTTAAAGCTTCTTAACAAGGATCTGCTTCTTCGCGCGGGTACCGCCGGCATATTTTTAGGATTTGGTTACATCTTCCAAACTCTTGGGCTTGCTCGCACTGGGGCGGCAATTACAGGATTTGTGACTGGACTCTATGTGGTTCTGACACCGTTATTTGCCTGGCTATTTTTAAAAGAGAAAATTAATCGATTCACGTGGACCTGTATTGCTGCTGCAACTGTTGGATTGGGATTGTTATCAATTCATGGTTTTTCTGTGGGCTTTGGTGAACTACTTGTTTTTATCAGCGCAATTTTCTACGCCTGCCACATAATTTCTTTGAGTAAGTGGAGTTCTGGTCGAGATGTATATGCAATGACTGTTGTGCAGTTATTTATGTGCGGCGTGCTCTCTGGCATCGCATCAATTCCAGGAGGTTACTCACCGCCACCCGATGCAGGCGTCTGGGGTGTTGTCATCTTCACGGCAGTCTTTGCAACTGCTATTGCTTTCATCATTCAAACGTGGGCACAAGCACACATGAGCTCAACCAAGGTAGCTGTCATTTTGACGATGGAAGTTGTCTTTGCCGCCATCTTTGCAATCATCTTCGGCGGTGAGCGCTTAACTTTGCAGAGCGCACTCGGTGGGATCCTGGTTATCACTTCTATGTATTTGATAGTTATCAAAGAATCAAAGTAGGCTCACGGCTATGGCAATTGATCTTCGTTCAGACACAGTCACCCGCCCATCCCAAGGAATGCGCGATGCAATTGCATCAGCCCCGGTTGGTGATGATGTCTATGGTGATGATCCAACAGTTAACTCACTTGAAGAACGCGTTGCTTCATTATTTGGCAAAGAAGCAGGAGTTTTCACACCAACTGGATCCCTTGCAAACCAATTAGCAATCCGAATGCTGGTTAATCCAGGTGAGGAACTTATCGCCGAAACTAATTCTCACATTGTGCGCGCAGAACTTGGCGCAGCTGCAGTATTTAGTGGAATCACCACACGCACATGGCCTGCAGCACATGGTTTATTGAAAGCTTCTGATGCACTAGAAATAGCGCGACCAAATTCGGGACCATATTTAGTTTCAACTACTGCAATTGCTGTAGAAAATACCCACAACTTCGGCGGCGGAACAGTGCAACCGATTGATGAAATCAAGGCGCTTCGCAAAGGCGCAGATGAAATGGGCTTGGCAATGCACCTAGATGGCGCCCGAATCTGGAACGCCCACATTGCCAGCGGTATTTCATTTAGTGAATATGGAAAATACTTTGACACTGTCAGCGTCTGCTTATCTAAAGGTTTAGGTGCACCTATTGGTTCAGTCATGCTTTCTACTAAAGAGCACGTGGCTAAAGCCCGGGTTTGGCGTAAGCGTTATGGTGCTGGAATGCGTCAAGTGGGTTTACTTGCAGCCGCTGCCCATTTCGCACTCGATAACAACATCAATCGCTTAGCCGAAGATCATCGCCGCGCTAAGGAAATTGCTGTAGCAATTGCTGCGATTGACCCTTCACTTATTGACCCAACAACAGTACAAACTAATATCGTTGGATTAGATCTTGCACATGTGCCAATAACTGCTCAAGAGTTTGCAACACGTTGCCGTGAAAAGGGTTTATGGATAAGTGCGCTTGGCCCAAAGTATGCGCGCCTAGTTACTCACTTAGATTTTGATGATGCACAATGTGCCGAAGCTATTGAAATTTTAAAGGTAGCCCTCGTGGCGTAATAGCCACTCTTTCTTAGATACTCCGTAGGCGTAATTTCCTAACGCTCCCCCAGTTTTAACAACTCGGTGGCATGGAACAACCAACATAATGGCGTTATTGGCACATGCACTACCTGCAGCTCGCACTGCAGCAGGTGATCCTGCGCGCTCTGCAATATCTGAATACGACATTACTTTCCCACCAGAAATTTTTCGCATCGCTTTCCATGCAGCCTGTGAAAAAGGGGCACCAGGTTGCGCAACCTTAATTCCATTGATTGCAGAGATATCTCCATCAAAATAATCATCAAGTAAGTCGCTTATTACAGGAATGGATTTAACAACTTTAAGATCTTTTCCAGCTTTGAAAGCACTGATAGTTGAAAGGTTGGCACCAATTAATATTTGATCATCGGCGAGTAGATTCAAATTGCCCACCGGGGTTTTAAGCGTTGTTACAAGTAATGTCACAAGGAGAAAATTAGCGGTCGCGCAACATCTCGGCAACTAAAAAGGCAAGTTCTAGTGACTGAGAGTGATTCAAGCGCGGATCGCAGGCAGTCTCATAGCGAGTAGCCAAATCTTCATGGGAGATCTGCTCTCCGCCTCCAACGCACTCAGTGACATCATCACCGGTAAGTTCGATATGAACTCCACCTGGGTGTGTCCCTAGCGCCTTGTGGACTTCGAAGAATCCCTTTACTTCATCCATAACATCATCAAACTTGCGTGTTTTATACCCAGTTGGTGCTTCGTATGTATTGCCATGCATTGGATCGCATACCCACAAAACCTTAGCTCCAGACTTTGTAACTCCATCAACTAGAGCCGGAAGAGCTTCACGAATTTTTCCAGCACCCATACGTGTAATAAAAGTAATGCGCCCAGGTTCACGGTTTGGATCTAACTTATCAATGAGAGCAAGCGCGTCATCGACTGTGGACTTTGGTCCAAGCTTGATACCAATTGGATTTCGTACCTTAGAAGCGAAATCAACGTGTGCTCCGTCTAATTGGCGTGTACGTTCGCCAATCCAAATGAAGTGACCAGATACGTCATAAGGATTTCCAGTACGTGAATCTATGCGTGTTAACGCCTTTTCATATTCTAAAATCAAAGCTTCATGGCTTGAGAAGAAATCAACTGACTTAAATGATTCTGGATCTACTCCGGCTGATTTCATAAAGGAGAGCGCACGACCAATTTCACTTGCCATCTTTTCATATCGCTCACCTACAGATGAATCGCGAATAAATCCTTTGTTCCATTCATGCACCTGTCGCAAATCAGCGAAACCACCTTGAGTGAAAGCTCGTACTAAGTTCAACGTTGCCGCTGATGTGTTGTACACCCGAACTAAACGATGTGGATCTGGAGTTCGAGATTTTTCATTGAACTCAAGGTCATTAACTGCATCCCCACGGTAGGCAGGCAAAGTGACATCGCCACGTGTTTCCATATCGTTCGAGCGCGGCTTAGCAAACTGACCCGCCATACGACCCACTTTTATGACAGGCAATGATGAGTAGTACTGCAAAACTGCGGCCATCTGCAAAATAGTTTTGATGCGATTTCTGATCGAATCAGCAGTTGCTGCAGCAAAGGTCTCTGCGCAATCTCCGCCTTGTAACCAAAAAGCTTTTCCTTCCGCAGCAAGTGCGATACGTGCCTTTAAATCATCACATTCACCTGCAAAGACAAGTGGTGGAAAAGATTTAAGTTCGGCAACAGCAGCTTTTATTGGCGCACCTTCTGGACCGCCCGGCCATTGTGGTTGTTGGGCAGCAACAAGCCCAGGCGTGAAGAGATTATCCAGAGATGAATTCATGGCTTAAGAATAGAGAATGATTTGATAATCGCGTACCGCAATTATCCGAAGAAAATCTCTGACTCCTTATAGCGCTCTAGTGGGACCAGTTTGAGCGCTTCTGTGGCAGATGCCAGCGGAACTCGCACAATATCTGTGCCATGAAGTGCAACCATCTTGCCCCAGTCACCTTCGTGAGCGGCAGTAATTGCCTGAAGTCCAAATCGTGTAGCAAGTACACGGTCAAATGCTGTTGGAGAGCCACCGCGTTGGATGTGACCCAAAACAGATGTGCGTGCTTCCTTGCCAGTGCGTGCTTCGATTTCACCAGCAAGCCAATCGCCAATACCTGAAAGTTTCACGTGCCCAAATGAATCAAGAGTCTGATCTTTTGTGACCATATCGCCTTCTTGAGGAATAGCGCCTTCTGCAATCACAATGATTGGCGCGTAATGGGATTTGAATCGAGATTCAACCCACTGGCATACCTTTTCAATTGAGAATTTTTGTTCTGGAATCAAAATACATGCTGCGCCGCCTGCAAGACCTGAGTGCAGTGCAATCCAACCAGCGTGGCGACCCATAACTTCAACAATTAATGCACGGTGATGCGATTCTGCAGTTGTGTGTAGTCGGTCGATAGCTTCTACTGCGATGTTAACCGCAGTATCAAAACCAAATGTGTAGTCAGTATTGTTCAAGTCGTTATCAATGGTCTTTGGAACACCAATAACTTTTACGCCAAGTGAATCAAGTTTTGTTGCAACGCCTAAAGTATCTTCGCCACCGATGGCAATAAGTGCATCGATTCCAGCTTTGGCTAAGTTGTCCTTAATCTTTTCAACTCCACCCTCGATCTTAAAAGGGTTAGTACGTGAAGAACCTAGGATTGTTCCTCCGCGAGGCAAGATTCCACGAGTTGTTTCAATATTGAGCGGCATTGTTAGGCCTTCAAGTGGGCCTTTCCAACCATCACGGAAACCTACAAACTCATGTCCGTATTCTTTTACGCCTTTACGAACTACGGCACGGATTACAGCATTTAAACCTGGGCAATCTCCGCCACCAGTAAGGACACCAATACGCATTATTAACTCCATTGAAATGAAAAATGATGAAGGGCTCGAGCTAATAAAAAGCGCCCGGCCTGTGGTCAACGCTGACTGGAACAGTCTAGCCTTGCTACATGGGCAATCAACAAATCATCGCCGGCGTGGATTCATCTACTCAGTCAGTAAAAGTCGTCATGCGCGATGCTCACACGGGCCAACTGCTGCGCCAAGGTCGCGCACAACATCCTGATGGAACCGAAGTTGATCCCATACATTGGAAAAACGCCCTTGAAGCAGCAATCAAAGATGCTGGTGGGTTAGATGATGTTGCAGCTATTTCTATTGCCGGACAACAACATGGAATGGTCGCACTGGATAGCGATGGCGAAGTAATTCGCCCAGCCCTGTTATGGAATGACACGCGTTCTGCACAAGCAGCCGACGATTTGAACCGTGAAGAAGGCGGCAATGCAGAGATCGCTCGCAAAGTTGGTTCAGTATTAGTTGCATCCTTTACTGCATCAAAGCTTCGTTGGATGACAGATAACGAGCCATCAAATTCGGCTCGAGTTGCATCCGTTGCTCTTCCTCACGATTGGTTGTCATGGCAACTTCAAGGTGGCAAAGATTTCTCAACTCTTTTTACAGATCGCAGTGATGCTTCCGGTACAGGTTATTTCGATCCAACAACCTCGCATTACCGTGAGGATATTTTGCGCCTAGCTTTGCGCCACGATTTAGAACTGCGATTACCAAAAGTTATTGCACCTAATGCATTCGGTGGCACCACAAAAACTGGGATTCCAATTGCTGCAGGAGCTGGAGATAACGCTGGCGCAGCACTTGGTGTGCAAGCACAACCCGGTGATGTGATTGTTTCTCTTGGAACATCAGGCACAGCTTTTGCCGTTTCTGACACACCAACCCATGATGCAACTGGCGCAGTTGCAGGTTTTGCCGATGCAACTGGTCGCTTTTTGCCGCTGGTATGCACTCTCAATGCCGCGCGCATCATGGATGCAGCAACAAGGATTCTCGGTAAGACGCATGATGAAATCGGCGCTCTTGCACTTTCTGCAACTCCCGGTGCTAATGGCTTAACTCTTTTGCCGTATTTTGAAGGTGAGCGAACTCCCAATCGCCCTGATGCAACCGGTGTTTTTTCTGGAATGAATTTAACAAACTCTAATCCAGCAGATATTGCACGTGCCATGATTGAAGGAATGTTGGCAGGCTTAGCCGATGCAGTTGATTTACTTACAGCTCTTGGCGTAAACGTGAATCGCATCTTGTTGATTGGTGGAGCGGCAAAAAATCCAGCGATACCTGCAATTGCTAGCGCATTATTTGGTCGTGAAGTTCTTGTTCCTCCGGCAGGAGAATATGTTGCTGATGGTGCTGCAAAGCAAGCCGCCTGGGCTCTACTGGGTGAAATGCCAACATGGGATTTAGGAAATGTTGCACACCATCAATCTGCACCAACTCCATACGTCATGGAAAAATACCGAACATTGCGCGATAACACCGCCGGTTGGTAAAGAATTAAGCAGTTACGCGCACGCCTTTACCTACAACGATTATTCCACCAGGGCTAATTGTGAATCGTTGGCGATCGCGTTCAATATCAACGCCAATCTGAGCCCCTGGTTCAACCACAACGTTCTTATCCAGGATTGCATTTCGTACGATTGATTTATCACCGATTCGAACCGATGGCATTAACACTGAACCTTCAACAATTGCTCCGCGACCAACTGTTACATCGTAGGAAACTACTGATCCGTGCAAGATTCCACCCGAAATAATGGAACCAGCACCAACGATTGAATCGTGGGCTCCTCCACTTTCGCTGAACTTGGCCGGTGGCAGTGATGGTGGGTTAGTAAGTAATGGCCACTCACGGTTGTATAAATTAAAAATTGGATGCACTGAAACTAAATCCATGTGCGCGTCATAATAAGAATCAATGGAACCAACATCGCGCCAGTACCCTTTATCGCGCTCGGTTTCTCCAGGAACAACGTTATTGGCAAAGTCATAAACCTTAGCCTCACCATTTTTGGTCAAGAAAGGAATGATGTTGCCACCTAAATCATGACGGGATTCGATATCTTCAGAATCGATAATGAGCGCTTCTTCCATAACGTCACGCTTGAAGATGTAGTTTCCCATTGATACCAAGCAAAGATCAGGATGGCCAGGCATTGCCGGTGGATCAGATGGCTTTTCGTGAAAAGCCTTAATTGTGATTCCATCTTCTGCAAGTTCGATCACACCAAATTCGTGAGCCTCTGAACGCGGCATACGAATCGCAGCAACGGTAATTCCAGCACCAGTTTCGACATGCTGAACAAACATCTGACCTGGATCCATGCGATAAACGTGGTCTGCGCCAAAAACTAAAACATGTTCAGGATTTTCATCATGAATCAAATTAAAATTCTGCAAAATTGCATCAGCGCTACCTGTATACCAACGTGGACCTAAACGTTGTTGGGCTGGAACTGGAGTTATGTAGTTGCCGAGAAGAGCTGACATGCGCCACGTTGTTGTTATATGGCGATCAAGTGAGTGAGATTTATATTGGGTCAAAACTGCAATTTTCAACATACTTGCATTTACAAGATTTGATAAAACAAAATCAATGAGGCGATAAGAACCACCGAATGGAACTGCTGGCTTTGCGCGATCTGCGGTAAGTGGCATTAAACGCTTACCTTCACCTCCAGCAAGGACAATTCCAAGGGGAAGTTTAAGTTTTGCCATGCGCTAACGATAGCCTGTACCTCTTGATGCGGATAGGGGGTTGAAATGAGCGAGCTAAAAGTTGGCATCGTTACTAAGGAATGGCCTCCCGCCATCTACGGAGGCGCAGGCGTTCATGTTCTGCAATTAACACAAGCCCTTCGTGCAGTCAAAGATGTACATGTTGATGTCCATTGTTTCGGTGGAAAACGCGATGACGCCTTTGGTTATTCAACACCCGCAGAATTTTCAACCGCTAACCCTGCTGTTCAAGCAATTGCGACAGATCTTGAAATTGCAACGCATTTGTCGAACGTAGATTTAGTTCATTCGCATACGTGGTATGCCAATATGGCAGGACATATTGCATCTTTACAATATTCAATCCCTCATATCGTCAGTGCGCATTCACTAGAGCCGCTACGTCCATGGAAAGCCGAACAATTGGGCGGCGGATATGCAATTTCTTCTTGGGCAGAACAAACAGCGTACGAAGCCGCTTCTGCAATCATCGCCGTGAGCGATGGAATGCGCGCCGATGTATTAGCGGCATACCCTGCAATTGATCCCAAAAAAGTTGTAACTATTCGCAATGGTGTTGACGCAACTAAATTTGCCCCAAACAATGATCCCTCGGTCCTTGCAAAGTATGGGGTCAGCGGGCCATACGCCATCTTCGTAGGACGCATCACGCGCCAAAAAGGTTTAGCTCATTTACTGCGTGCTTGGAAAAGCGTGCCAAGTGACTATGGTTTGGTTCTTGCCGCTGGCAGTCCAGACGAAGAAGGAATTGGTAAGGAAGTCGCTGACCTCATTGCAGATCTACAAAAAACTCGTAGCAATATTTGGTGGATTAAAGATATGTTGCCTCACGCCGAATTAACCGCGATGTTAACGGGCGCGGATTTATTTGTTTGCCCGTCAGTATATGAACCACTTGGAATTGTTAATTTAGAAGCGATGGGCTGTGAAACTGCAGTTCTTGGTTCACGCGTAGGTGGAATTCCAGAAGTCGTTGCAGATAAAGAAACCGGTGAGCTTGTTGATTACACCGGTGATGCCACGCGCTTTGAAAATGCGCTCACTGAATCTATTACGCGTTTAATGTCACAGCCAGAACTACTCAAGAAGTATGGAACTGCTGGCAGAGTACGCATCATGAAAGAATTTGGTTGGGATGCTGTTGCTGCTGCAACGATTGCACTGTACAAGCGCGTGATGGCATAAATGACTCGTAAATCCTGGATTCAGTTTGGCATTGTTGGCTTCTTGTGGGGAATTCCTTACTTATTAATGAAGGTCGCCGTTGCTGATATTCCGCCTCCCCTGATCGTTGCGGGGCGCACATTTATTGGTGCCTTAATTTTGATTCCTATCGCAATAAAGAAAAATACTTTCAAAGATGCAATCAAGGGAATCCGTTACGTGATTCCCTACGCGGTCCTTGAAATGGTGGGGCCTTGGATTCTGATTACAAATGCTGAAAAAGAGATCTCCTCGGGCCTTGCTGGGTTATTGATTGCCACAGTTCCAATCTTTTCAACTATTTTCTCTTCCCTGCGCGGGGATCATTCAGTATGGCAACCCAAGCGAATCTTTGGGCTAGTTGTCGGATTTATTGGAATCGTTGCTCTTGTTGGTATTGAATCAATTACTGGAAGCAGTAATCCAAAAGCCATTGCAATGGTAATTCTTGCCGCAATCATGTATGCCTACGCCGTTCTTATGGTCACAGCTAACTTGCCAGGCGTTGATGGGATTGCCATTAACGGCACGGCAATGGGGCTCACCTGTCTTTTCTACACTCCCATCGCAATTGCAATGTGGCCAAGTAACCCTGTTTCAACGAAAGCAATCGCAGCACTAGTTGCGTTGGGTGTGTTTAGTACGGCCATTGCATTCATGCTTTTCTTTATTGTCATTATAGAAATTGGGCCGGCGCGAGGGTCGCTGACAACCTATGTAAACACGGCAGTTGCTGTAGTACTGGGAATTATTATCTTGGGCGAGCCAATTACTTTAGGAATTCAAGTTGGACTACCTATGGTTGTTCTGGGTTCTTACCTAGCAAGTCGTAAAGAAAAAGTTTAACGACGCTCTTCAAAGCCTAGTTTGTCGAGCATGCGTGAATCACGTTGCCATTCTTTTGAAACTTTAATATGAAGTCCCAAGAAAATCTTGGCAACAAGGGCGCGTTCAATATCTGCTCGTGCTCGAATTCCAATTTCCTTTAATCGCACGCCTTGGTGGCCAAGCAAAATCGCCCGTTGCGTATCGCGCTCTACGTGAATAGTTGCATGAACATCATAAAAGGGCCGTGAACCTTTTTCTTCTCGCTCACCAAACTCATCAATTGTTACAACGATTGAATGTGGCAGCTCCTCTCGAACATCTTGCAGCGCAGCTTCGCGGATGAATTCACATATCAACTGTTCGATTGCTTGATCACTCGTTGTCCCTTCAGGGTAATAAGCCGGTCCTGCTGGCAGAGCTGCCCCAATAAGTTGGTTAAGCAAATCAATCTGGTCATGAATTGCTGCAGAAACCGGAATGATTTCATCCCATACAAAGCCTTGGGCTAACTCCATAATTCCAGTTAAACGAAGGGCCAGTTTTTCCTTAGACAGTAAATCTGTTTTAGTGATGACAGCAAACTTCTTGGCCCGAGGATGCTTAGCTATTTCTTGGGCAATATAGATATCCCCCGCACCAGATGTTTCATCAGCTGGAATACAGAGAATGACAACATCAACTGAATCCATTGATTGGTCAACAACCGCGTTGAGGCGATGACCTAATAAAGTTTTTGGCTTATGAACACCTGGGGTATCAACAAGAACGGCTTGGAAATTGTCTCCGTGAACAATGCCGCGAATAGCGCTGCGTGTGGTGTTGGGATGATGTGAAGTAATTGCAATTTTGCTACCTACTAAAGCGTTAATGAGAGTTGATTTTCCAACGTTTGGGCGGCCAACAATGGCAACGAAGCCCGAACGGAAATCACTCATAGCCTTATTCTCTCATTGATTTATACCGATGAACTCCACTGCATCTGCAACTGATGTGACGATCTCTGCAGCACGTTCACCAATTAATCTGTGGCATCCTTCACTCGTTGGTGAATTAATAGGCCCAGGAATCGCCATAACTGGTCGCATCATTTCGGCAGCATCTCTGGCTGTTCGTAGTGACCCACTTCTAAATGCAGCTTCAACAACTAATGTTGCTTGGGATATCGCAGCAATCAAGCGATTGCGCGTAAGGAAGCGATGTGGCAACGCTTTATGGCCAGGCATAACTTCAGTTAATAGCGCACCTGATTCGCATATCTCTTCAAATAATCGAGTATTACCTGCCGGATAATTGATATCTATTCCGCAGGCAATAACTGCAATTGTTGAACCTTCGGCAACTAAAGCTCCTTTGTGCGCAAAAGAATCTATGCCGTAGGCACCGCCACTGACGATGCTCCATTGGCGATCGACAAAACCAGCTGCAAAATCACCAGCAATTCGTGCCCCGTAATTAGTCGGATTGCGCGTACCGACTATGGCCAATGAATTCGCGCAAAGTGCTTCTAAATTTCCTTTTGCAATTAATGCAATGGGAGGTGTTGCTAGATCTTCAACTTTGGATGGCCAGAATGTATCTCCCGGAACTATCAACTGCGCATTGGAAATCGCAATTGAACTTAAAACTTGATCAACAGATTTTGAGGATATTTCCTTAATAAGCGGTGCGTATTTAATTGTGTCGTAGTAGCCATTTTTCAGTTTTTCGTAAGTTTCTAGGGCATTTGACCCATAAATTTCGGCCGACCAGAAACTATGGCCACCTTCTATCGCACTAAAAAGTATCGCTCTGGCATCTCGCTCATTCACAGTTCGATTCCTCCACGCAAGCTATGGGCTTTTTCAACATCTTCTAAGGTGGGTATTGAGTGTCCGGCAATATCTGCCAAGGTCCATGAAACGCGAATAATTTTGTGAAGACCGCGAGCAGTGATGTGCTCCTTATCTAACTCATCATGCAGAAAATTCATAGCTTGCCGCTGCGGTTGAAAAACAGTGCGCAATGCTCGAGATGGAATTTGTGAGTTCAGTTTCCATGAGTAATCACTAAAGCGTGCCTGTGCAATCGCTCGTGCAGCTATAACTCGAATTCGAATGTCAGCACTTGATTCGCCGAGATCTGTCCGGGCCATATCCACGCGTCCAACTGGGTCAACGTGTACGCGCATATCAATTCGGTCCATCAATGGACCCGAAAGACGATTGAGATATCTGCGCACCTGAAGCGATGTGCATGTGCAGTTATGACCCCGCCCCGTGAATTTTCCACAGGGACAAGGGTTTGCAGCAAGCACTAATAAGAACTGTGCGGGAAAGGTTAAATTTCCGACACTTCTGGCGATTGTGATTGTCCCGGCCTCCAGTGGTTGGCGCAATGAATCTAAAACACCGGAGGGACATTCGGGAGCTTCATCAATAAATAAAACACCATTATGTGCAAGTGAGCATGCACCGGGTTTAATCACATGCGCACCTCCCCCAACCATTGCAACGCGCGTTGTGGTGTGGTGTGGCGAAATTATTGGCGCAGTTAAAGAAGTTGGTGAGCGATTAGTAAAGGAGCCTGAGATTGAATGAACTGCAGTGACTTCTAAAGCTTGTGCAATTGTGAGGGCCGGCAAAATCGTTGGGATACGTTCGGCAATCATTGTTTTGCCAGCACCGGGTGGACCGATTAGTAAAAGGTGATGTCCACCTGATGCAGCAATTTCTGCAGCAAGTCGAGCTTGAGGTTGCCCTGCAACGTCGGCAAAATCTAAGTTCTCATCTGTAGGTTGCCACGCGAATTCAATTTCATCGGCAATCTCGCGCTCCCCTGTTCGAAGCCATCGCAAAACTTGCTTCACGTGTTCCATTGCAATGATTTCAATACCCTGCATGAGTTGAGCTTCCTGAAAATTGGCGCGTGGCACCACTACGGTTTTTATCCCAGCTTTTTGCGCAGCGATTAACGCTGGCAAAACTCCACGAACCGAACGAATTCGACCATCTAGGGACAGTTCGCCAAGAAATACAACGTCTGCAATAGCATCAGGTGAGATTGTTTCGTGCGCCGATAAGAGTGCAATACAAATTGCTAAATCAAAACTTGAGCCGCTCTTGGGTAACCATGCAGGAGAGAGGGAGACAACCACTTTACGGTTGGGCCAGATTTCAGAGCAATTAACGATTGCTGCCCGTACCCGATCGCGAGATTCTGATAACGCGGCATCAGGCAACCCAAGCAGTGAGTACATAGGAAGGCCATCTGCGATATCGACTTCAACCGTTACAACATGGCCATCTAACCCAAGAAGTGCAACTGATTTTGTATGTGCAAGGCTCATAGAACGCTGGCTCGATATTCAATGCTGTGTGAACCATTAGCTGCAATTAATACTGCGGCAACATCGATTTGATAATCACACCCTAAGCAACCATGCGTTGCTAGCCATCCAAGGGCCAAACGTTGCATCCGCATCGCTTTCTCACGATTAATCGCTTCGAATGGATGCCCGAAAGCAACTGATGACCTGGTCTTTACTTCTATGAATGCGAAGACCCCAGAGGGATACAGCGCGATAATGTCTATTTCGCCTTCGCGAATTCGCCAGTTTCGTTCAATGATTTCTGCGTTGTGGTGAACTAAATACTTAGAGACTTCTTCTTCACCAAAAGCACCTGTGCGTTGATTACTTTTTCTTTGCATACGCCGGACGATAAATTCTCTGTCTGACGCTGCTCTACCTGCCTTTTTTACTTGTGAATAAGCGCGGCCACGTTAGAGAATGATTGGCGGTGTTGTGCACATGGACCATGTTCATTGAGTGCATTTGTGTGTGCCGCAGTGATGTAGCCCTTATGTCCAGCAAAGCCATAGACCGGAAAATCCTTATCCATTTCGCGCATAATCCGATCACGAGTAACTTTTGCAACAATTGAAGCAGCGCTAATACTTACAACGACTTGGTCACCTTTCCACACAGCTAAATTAGGAAGACCCAAGCCTTCGATTGCATAACCATCGGTAAGAACATAAGCAGGAGTTATATCTAAGCCATTAACTGCTCTGCGCATCCCGTCAAGATTTGCCGCATGAACTCCCCTGGCATCAACTTCTGATGCAGAAACTATTACTACGCTGATACTTGCGGCAATCGCTTGAATAATTTCGAAGATTTCTTCACGTATATTTTCACTTAACTCTTTTGAGTCACGTACTGGTTTAAGTTCTATGGCAAATGGATCGTGAAGAACAACTGATGCAATTACTAGTGGTCCGGCACATGCTCCGCGCCCTGCTTCATCAACTCCAGCAATAGGAGAAATACCTTCTTGAATGAGCAGCTGCTCAATAACCTTCATGGAAAACTATTTCAGAACGTTAATTTTTGGAACATAGGTAATATTTTTATATGGCCAGATAACAGCAAATACTCGCCCAGTTACTCGCGATAACGGTACAAATCCCTTATTGATATCTTCTCGGTGATATCGAGAATCCGCACTAGCTCCGCGGTGATCTCCCATAACCCAGATCTTGCCCTTTGGAACCGTTACATCAAATTTCATATCGCTGGGAACATTGCCGGCAAAGATATACGGCTCTGTGATTGACTTACCGCTAACAGTTAATAGACCTGCTTTATCGCAGCAAACAACGTGGTCTCCACCAACACCGATAACACGCTTAACCAAATACTGCTTAGCCGGATTTGGCAATACACCTACTGCGACTAAACCTGTTTTTAACTTTGCAATATATTTATTTGATGATGAATCAGTGATCTCTGGCAACCAACCCGCTGGATCGCGGAAAACTACAACGTCCCCACGTGAAATATTGCGAGAGATAAAAGGAAGTTTGTTTACTGCAACTCGATCTTTAACTTGCAAAGTATTTTCCATTGATCCAGATGGAATATAGAAAAACTGAACGAGAAAGGTCTTTATAAGCAGGGAGACAACAAGTGCAACTACAACAAGGATTGGGAGCTCCCGAAGGAGGGAACCCTTACGACGCATTGAGGTGATTATTCGGCTGTAGGAGTTTCTTCGACTGCAACTTCAGCGACAACATCAGGAGTCGCAACTTCAGCAACTGGAGCTTCGACAACAGCCTCTATTACTGGAGCCTCTACAACTTCCTCAACAACAGGAGCAATTGTTTCAGCTACTGGTGTTGAAAGAATTCCATCACCGTAACCTTCAACGCCATCGCGCTTTTCACGAATCTTTGCAGCCTTACCGCGAAGATCGCGTAGGTAGTAAAGCTTGGCGCGACGTACTTCGCCCTTCTTTACTAATTCAATCTTTTCAATAACTGGTGTGTGTACTGGGAACGTACGCTCTACGCCAACACCGTAAGAAACTTTACGGATAGTAAATGTTTCGCGAACGCCATCGCCTTGACGACGGATAACAATTCCTTGGAAGACCTGAAGACGGCTCTTGCTACCTTCGATAACACGAACATGAATCTTGAGCTCATCGCCAGCACGAAACTGTGGGATGTCTTTGCGCAGCGATGCTGCATCTACGGCGTCAAGAATATTCATGGAATTCGTCCTTTTTTATCTTCATCTATTAAGCACCGGCTTTGGCAGGTGCAGACTGCGTATCTTGCCACAGAAGGGGCCCTGAGCGTAAATCGGCTTTTCTCAGGCGGGAATCTCCCGCATAAGCGCAGCATGAAGATGGGCTCCACCTGCCACCGTTAACTGCATTCCCCGCCACATATGCGTGGTCACGGTAGCCCCAGCTTCTGTAGCAATTAAGGATGCGGCCGCTAAATCCCATTCCTTTAATCCAGTTTCAATATAGCCATCGACCATTCCGGTTGCTACACAACAAATATCTGTTGCCGCTGCCCCCATTCGTCGAATATCGCGAACTGTGGGAACCAAGGTATTAACAAGATCTAATTGATTAATGCGGTCGGCTACATCGTATGCAAATCCCGTTGAAATCAAGGCACGGTTTAATTCAATAGGTTCATTACATGCAATTGCAATCGAGTTTAAAAACGCTCCGACACCGCGCGTTGCATGCCATGTTGATCCAATAGTCGGTGCATGTACAACACCGACAACAACGCCTTCTGCATCTTTGACCGCGATACTGATATTCCAACCAGGTAAGCCATAGAAATAATTAACCGTTCCATCAACTGGATCTATCACCCATGTGTAACCCGACTTAGATTCGCGCGCCGCGCCTTCTTCCCCGATGATTCCATCATCAGGTCGGGCGGCAAGAATGGCTTTAACAATAAGTTTTTCGCTGGCTACATCCATCTGTGTTGCGATATCGATAGCCGTTGACTTCGAAGTCAGCTCCCATGATGCGGGGCGATCAACAAGTAATTCTCCCGCCTGTTGCGCAATCTGGCGCGCTAATGCAAGAAGTTCATCTTTGATGCTCATCTGCCCATCCTAACCCTGACATAGGATGGGCAGCATGTTCTCGGCCTACGCAACCTTATTTCGCACTCCGGGAGCGATGAAATTTTCTATTCCAGCCTTAATCGGGCGCATGCCAATTTCAATGGATTCATTAGCACTTATTTTTATCGTCGTAGCCGTTAGTGATTCCTACGCCCTAGCTGGCGCCCTTAGCGCCGTTGCATCAATAACAATCTCTATGTCTACTCCATATTGGTCAAGGCTTTCAGATCGAATTGGGCAACGCACAATGTTGCTTCGAGTTATTCCGCTCAAAATTGCAGGGCTTTCTACATTCATTGCACTTGTAATGAACCACGCCCCTATTTGGACCTGGTTTGTCTCGATCATTTTTGCTGAACTCACTTCTGTAAATGTCGGTGGACTAGTACGTCGACGTTGGCTGCATGTATTGAGCCCAGATAAGTCAATAACTTCAGAAGATGAGCAAGATAAGCATCTAGTGAACACGGCTTATTCTTACGAAGCTTTGATGGATGAGGTTGTCTTTATCGTGGGGCCAATCACTGCAACTGCGTGCGCAACCTCTATTGCACCGGCAGCCGGATTAATTGCAGGAATGATTTTGATGTCGATTGGGATGCCATTGTTTGCAATGCAACGCGCATCCGAACCTCCTCCTTCACCCGTACGTACTAAAGATCCTCATCCCCCCGTAATCGGAATTCCTATAGTTCAGGCAATTGCACTTTCCACAACTTTTACGGGTGGATTCTTTGGTGCTATCTCAATCGTGGTCGTTGGTTTTTCTCAAAGCCAAGGACATAAAGCCCAAGCCGGTTTGCTACTTGGCCTTTGGGCATGCGGCAGCGCAGTAATGGCGCTAGTCAATGGTTTAGTTAAATGGAAAGTTTCTTACACTGCACGATTCTTAGTGTTTCTTACCGCTCTTACTGTGCTTTCAATCCCATTCCTCTTTGTCCATTCAATTTTCTGGTTAGCTATTGCACTCTTCTTTAACGGCTTTGCCATCGCACCGTTAGTAGTAAATGCCTATGGCGTTGTGCAAGAAGTTGTGCCGAGTGAACAGATCACTGAATCTTTTACTTGGGTCGTAGCCGGAATGCCACTGGGCGGCGCGTTATCTAGCGCACTGGGCGGATGGGTTATCGATACGTACGGCGCCCAAACTGCTTTTTGGGTGCCCCTGGGTTTTATGTGTGCAGCTTTATTAGCCACACTGCCCTTCTTTCGCGTTTATAAGGGGCTCATCCATTACTCTCTGAACCGTGACTGAGCTTAGATTAAACGGCAAGAACGAAGACGGTACCCACCTGTCTCTACATGACAATGATGGAACTGAATTCACTCTTCGCATAAGTGACACATTGCGTGCCACAGTAAATCAGCCTCGTCTTAGTGCAGTCCCTGAACAAGAAGCTGAAACAATTTCGATTAGAGAAATTCAACGCCGATTGCGTGCAGGTGAACTTGCTGAAGAGTTAGCTCGAGAAAATAATATTTCAATTGAAAAGATCGAACGTTTTTCTGGCCCAATATTGCAAGAGCGTATCTACATTATTGATCAAGCCCAGCAGGTTCCAATCCGCAAAGAAGGCGGACGCGATGCAGTTAATTTATTAGGTGTTGTCGTTTCACGTCTTGCTCCTCGCAATATTGATCTTTCAGATTTATCGTGGAATACATGGCGACATGAAGATGGAACATGGACTGTTGAACTCCATTATCCAAATACAAGCGGTGTTGGAATTGCACAGTGGAACTTTGACACTACTCGTCGCATGCTTGCTTCCATGGATGAAAATGCGCGCTGGATGATGGGCGATGAACCGCCAGCACGTCAGATACCTGCACCTGGACTTGTTTATTCAGATTCAAATCACCCTTCTCTGCGCGAAGAAATCACCCCTACTCCAGAAGTTCCGCGCTTGGCAGTCATCCGCGAACTTCCAGATGATGAGGCTGCACGCGATGGTGTTGTGGCACGAGCAAAAGTTCCAAGCTGGGATGAAATTATGTTTGGAATCAAGCCAAGCGAAGATCAAGAATAAAACTACAAAACTTAACTCAGTGACGTTGTAAGTAAACCAACCTGAGATTCAATCTCACTATTTCCACCATGATGGCCAACCATTGCGCCTTCTTTTTCGGCGCGTTCTGGATCTAATAAAACTACTCCGGCTTGGGCGATTGCAATGACATCACCCATGCGATCAAGTGAATCAGCAGTTACGTCTGCGCCAAATAAATTAGCTGTTATGGCGCCTTCACGCGTTAGGACGCTCACACGATTTCCTAAAAACTCTTGCCATCTCGTGGAAACTTCGATGCGGGCGTTAGCACTGTCTTGTTCAGGTGATAAGTAAAGATGTCGGGCACGCGGTTCTCCACCGATAACAGATACACCTTCTAACAATGGATTTTCTTGGCCAATAACTATCTTCTCTTCTACATTGACCATTCCATGATCTGAAGTCAGCCAGATACGGGTTCCCTTTGGCATCTCTTTCATCAGGCTAGAAAACATTTGGTCAATCATAGAAAGCGCAGCTAGCCATTTATCACTTCCTACTCCATCACTATGACCGGCTGCATCTAAATCGTTGACATAGAGATAGACAAATGAAGGAGTCTTTTGAAGCGCAGCCTTTGTCTCGGCGATTAAATCTGTAGCAACGTTTGCGCCTTTGTACTGAGCCCCACGAAAAACTGCGCGAGTAAATCCAGAGTTTTCATAGCGCTTAGCGGCAACATGAGTAACCATAATATTTTCGGCAACTGCGCGCTCAAACAAAGTTGGTACAGGTTGCCAATTCATAGGGTCAACTCGCTCATCCCACTTGAGAGCATTAAGAATGCGGCCACCACTACGGGGAACTTGGACGGTATAGCCCAACATTCCGTGCACTCCTGGCAAAGTTCCGGTTGTTAATGTCGCTAGAGAAGTTGCAGTTGTAGAAGGAAAAGATGTTTGAATAGTTGCAAAATTTGTCAATCTAGAAATCGTTGGCATTGCATCGCCGTACTTTTCAATTATGTCTGCGCCAAAGCCATCAATAAGAAATAAAAGCTCACGCCCACTGGGCGATTGACCAACGCTTAAATGGTCCTCGGCTGTTGTTAGTCCCAAGGAAGAAAAGATCGATGGAGTTATCTGGGATAAATGCACGTTCATATCTTCTCATTACATCGGCTAAGGTTGACCCATGAAGAGTGCAATTAAATATTCAGCCGAAGTTTCGGCTGCAATTGCAGCGGGCCAACCCATCGTTGCACTCGAATCTACGATTATTAGCCACGGATTACCTCGCCCATCAAATCTTGCCGTTGCCCAAGAATGTGAACGCATTATTCGAGAGCGTGGAGCCGTTCCTGCCACTATTGCCCTACTTGATGGCGTTGTACATATTGGCCTTGAATCAGATGAACTTGATGCAATCGCAAATCGTGATGATATTTCTAAAGCATCCTCTCGTGATTTGGCTATCATTATTGCTCAAGGAAAAAGTGCGGCGACCACTGTTGCAGCCACGGCTCACATTGCTGCAATCGCTGGAATAAAAGTTTTTGCAACAGGTGGCTTAGGCGGAGTCCACCGCGGAGCCAATGAATCCTTTGACGAATCTGCAGACCTGACCGCCTTGTCACAGTTGGATATGACTGTTGTATGCGCCGGAGTTAAATCAATTCTTGATGTCCATGCCACCTTAGAGCGCCTTGAGACTCTTGCCATTGCAATTGTGGGCTACAAAACCAATCGCTTCCCTGGTTTTTATTTAACTGACTCAGGCTTTGAAATTGAGCACCGTGTTGATTCAGCCGATGAAATTGCAGCAATTATCAAGGCACGCAGTGATGTACATACCGCCAACCACGCTTTGATTGTTACTAATCCAGTTGCTGTACAGATGGATAAATCGCGTCATGACCAAATTCTGGCATCTGGCCTTGCTAATGCAGTGCGCGATGGAATCGATGGTAAGTATGTGACTCCTTATCTACTAGAACATTTCCATACTGCAAGCCAAGGTGAATCACTTGCAATTAATACTGAAATCATTAAATCAAACTGCGCCCTTGCCGCAGATATTGCGGTGGCCTTGTAAATGAAAAAGATCCTATGTATTGGCGATTTAGCCCTCGATGTTATTTCACAGCTCAAAGAGCCAATTAATTATGGAAATGACACGGCTAGTCGCATCAGTAGTCACCCAGGTGGTCAAGCGGCAAATGTTGCTACATGGATTACCCGTACGCACTCAAAGTCACAGTTAGTAGCGAGAGTTGGCAATGATCCTGTGGGATTTGCGCTTATTTCAGATTTAGATAAATACGGCGTAGAACATATGAATTTAATGCACTCTGGGCGCCCTACTGGCGTTGTTGTTATTTTGGTTGATTCCAATGGCGAACGAACAATGTTTCCAGATAACGGAGCTAACGCCGACCTTGAATTAAGCGATCTACCTCCACTCGATGATGTAGATGGCGTTTATTTGAGTGGTTATGCATTACTTGATTTCCGTAGCCGTGATGCCGTTCTATCGATGATTAAGAAAATAAAGGCTGCTGGAAAGCCAATTTATTTTGATCCCACAACAACGGGTGCAATGAAGATTGTTTCTCGCGAAGAAGTTCTGTCCTGGGTCGCATTAATGGATGGAATTTTGCTCAACTCTGAAGAAGCGCTCTATCTTGGCGATGCCACAGATGTTGAAAGCGCAGAAAAGAATTTAACTGCTTTTACTCCACTTGTTGTCATCAAATTAGGTTCTCGTGGAGCAATGGCCGTTCACAACGGCGTTATTGCAAAAGTGTCTGCCGTCACTACAAGTGTGGTTGATACAACTGGAGCTGGAGATTCATTTGCTGCTGGATTTATTCCAAAGTGGCTGGAAACAAATGATTTAGAAGCCGCTCTTTCTGCCGGAACTGCATTAGCGGCAAAGTGTGTAGCAGCTGTTGGGGCGCGCCCTCCCCTAGATTAAGCAACTCTCTTGGCAGAATGCTCCAATGGCAACTGCGAAGACTCCCGCGAAAACTGCGGCAAAAGGTAAAAAACCGGTCGGTCCAAAACCTGGTGAATACCCAGGCAAGATCGTAGACATCGATGTATCTAAAGAAGTTTCTGAATCATTTCTTGAATATGCATACTCTGTAATTTATTCACGTGCGCTACCTGATGCGCGTGATGGTCTCAAGCCAGTTCACCGTCGCATCTTGCATCAGATGGCAGATATGGGTCTTCGCCCAGAACGTGGACATGTAAAGAGCGCGCGAGTTGTTGGTGAAGTAATGGGTAAATTGCACCCTCACGGCGATGGTGCAATTTATGACGCACTTGTTCGTATGGCTCAATCATTTTCAATGCGCTTGCCACTTATCGATGGCCACGGAAACTTTGGTTCACTCGATGCCGGTCCTGCAGCGATGCGTTATACCGAAGCACGTCTTGCTAGCGCTGCAATGGCGATGGTGGCAGAAGCCGATGAAGACACAGTTGATTTTGGTCCTAACTACGACGGACAACTCTCAGAACCTTTAGTTCTTCCTGCGGCATATCCCAACCTCTTGGTAAATGGTGGATCAGGTATCGCAGTAGGTATGGCCACCAACATGGCTCCTCACAACTTGGGCGAAGTAATCGCTGCGACAAAGTTTTTAATTGAAAACCCCAGCGCAACTATTAAGCAGCTCATGAAATTTGTTCCAGGTCCAGATTTTCCAACCGGTGGTGAAATCGTTGGCCTCGAAGGTGTGCGCGAGGCATATGCAACGGGCAAGGGTTCTTTTAAAGTTCGCGCCAGTGTTGAAATTGAAAAAGTTACCTCTCGCAAAATGGGAATTGTTATCAAGGAACTTCCCTTCACGATCGGACCTGAAAAGGTGGTTGAGCGTATTGCTGCCCTTGTTAAATCCAAGAAAATTACCGGCATCAGCGACATTATCGACCTCACGGATGGACAGACCGGCACCAACGTTGTGATCGAAATTAAAAACGGTTTCGAGCCTGAAGCGGTTCTAGAACAGCTGTATTCATTGACCCCGATGGAAGATGCTTTCTCAATTAACGCTGTGGCCCTGGTTAAAGGCAAGCCACAGACGTTGGGATTAAAAGAACTTCTTAAAGTGTTTATTGAGCACCGCATTGAAGTTGTGCGCCGTCGCAGTGAATACCGTAAGGCTAAAGCTGAAGGACGTTTAACTCTGGTTGATGGTTTGCTCAAAGCAATTATCGATATCGATAAGGTCATCAAAATTATTCGTGCCAGTGATGATGCAGCAACTGCCAAGGAAAAGTTGATGAAGGACTTTAAATTAAACGATGAGCAAACAACATACATCTTGGATATGCCACTTCGTCGTTTAACTAAGATGAGCAAACTTGAACTTGAAACTGAGCAAAAGGAACTTAAAGCCACCATTGCTGAGTTAACTAAACTGCTCAAGAGCGAAGATGCGATCAAAGCACAGGTTTCAGATGAATTAACTGCCGTTGGTAAGTCATTTGCTACCCCACGAAAAACTCGAATTGGCGCTGCCTAACCTCTAGCCGTTAAACTACGGCGTGATTTCAACCCAAGCGCTAGAACTTCGAGCAGGTGCTCGCCTAC
>CAEZYO010000012.1_pt1 | contig 33966 bp, 33 predicted proteins | sample 7265531 | NCBI WGS metagenome assembly CAEZYO01 (sample SAMEA6813936, study PRJEB35770) | freshwater metagenome | biome: Freshwater; feature: Freshwater reservoir; material: water | place: Czech Republic | collected 2017-04-14 | depth 30m m
ACGGAGGGCTCGCATAGCGGCCGAGTGCACCGGTCTTGAAAACCGGCAAACGAAAGTTTCGTGGGTTCAAATCCCACGCCCTCCGCCATTTTTTCTTAGCCTCTGTGGTTGAGTTCATAGCCCTAAAGGGCCTATGCGGCTAGCCGATTATTAATCGCAAGAGGAGACTTACCCCTAGTTATTTCCGATAGCGCCAGGGGAGTTATTCATGTCAGGTGTTTTTTCACCAACGCGAGCAAAAATTAAAGAGCGCACCCTGCGCACAGATAAATGGTGGTTACAACCACTTATTACTTTTGGTGTTCTCTTCTCATTCATTATCTATGCAACTTTTCGTGCATTTGAAAATGCTAACTATTTTGTAGAACCTCTTATTTCACCTTTCTATTCACCATGTTTATCTCAGGCCTGTGTTGAAGGTTCAACAATTGCTGGTTTCACACCAGTGAGTGCACACGTACTTAACTTCGCACTTTCACCAGCGTTGATTATTTTGATCTTTCCGCTTGGTTTCCGTATGACGTGTTACTACTACCGCAAAGCGTATTACCGTGCATTTTGGTTATCACCACCAGCTTGCGCAGTTGCAGAACCCCATGAGAAATACACTGGCGAAACTCGCGCCCCACTAATTTTCCAGAACGCCCACCGTTGGTTCTTCTACGCCGGGTTAGTTTTCAATGTTTTCTTAACATATGACGCAATCATTTCTTTCAAAAATGATCAAGGTCAGTGGGGACATATGAGCGTTGGTTCACTTGTTCTACTTGTTAGCTCATCGTTGTTGTGGTTCTACTCATTGTCGTGTCACACATGCCGTCACACAGTTGGTGGACGCTTGAAGCATTTCTCAAAGCACCCAGTTCGATACAAGCTTTGGACTTGGGTTTCAATTCTCAATCACAAGCATCAACAGTTTGCTTGGTACTCACTTGCCGCAGTTGCATTTGCTGACATTTATGTCCGCGAAGTTGCAACTGGTGCCTGGACAAACTTCTACTTCTTCTAAGGGGGATCGACTATGACTATCGAACGCCATAATTACGATGTCCTTATTATTGGAGCAGGTGGTGCTGGTTTGCGCGCTGCTGTTGAAGCACGTGAAGCAGGTTTGCGCGTAGCAATCATCTGTAAATCATTATTTGGTAAAGCCCACACGGTGATGGCCGAAGGTGGCGCAGCTGCATCTATGGGTAACGTCAACGACAACGACAACTGGATGGTGCACTTTCGCGACACAATGCGCGGCGGAAAATTCCTCAGTCACTTTCGTATGGCCGAACTTCATGCAAAAGAAGCACCAGATCGCATTTGGGAGCTTGAAACATGGGGAGCTCTCTTTGATCGCACTAAAGAAGGAAAGATTTCACAACGAAACTTTGGTGGACATGAATATCCCCGCCTTGCACACGTTGGCGATAGAACAGGTCTAGAACTTATTCGCACAATGCAGCAAAAGATTGTTGCGTTACAGCAAAAGGATGGTCGCGATACTGGCGATATGGAAAGCGGAATTAAAGTTTTCGCCGAATTAACAGTTACTGACATTCTTAAAGAAAACGGAAAGATTTCTGGTGCCTACGGGTACTGGCGCGAAACTGGCGCAGAAGTTTTATTTGAAGCACCTGCAGTTGTAATTGCAACTGGTGGTGTTGGAAAAACTTTCAAGATCACATCTAATTCATGGGAAGGTACTGGCGACGGACATGCACTTGCCCTAAAAGCCGGTGCAAACTTGGTTGACATGGAGTTCCTACAGTTCCACCCGACCGGAATGGTCTGGCCTCCATCAGTTCGCGGAATTTTGGTAACTGAATCTGTCCGTGGTGAAGGTGGAGTTCTTACAAACAATCTTGGTGAGCGATTTATGTTCAAGTACATCCCAGATGTATTTAAAGATAAATATGCTGACAACGAAGCAGAAGCAGACCGTTGGTATGAAGATCAAGATAACAATCGCCGCCCACCTGAGCTTTTGCCACGCGATGAAGTTGCGCGTGCAATTAACACCGAAGTTAAATCAGGTCGTGGCACAGAACATGGCGGAGTTTTCCTAGATGTTTCAAAGCGCATACCTGCAGAAACTATTAAGAAGCGTCTTCCTTCAATGTGGCACCAGTTCTACGAATTAGCTGGTGTAGATATAACTAAGGAAGCAATGGAAGTTGGCCCAACATGTCACTACGTCATGGGTGGCGTTGAAGTAGATCCAGATACTGCAGCAGCAGTGGGAGTTCCAGGATTATTTGCCGCCGGTGAAGTTGCTGGTGGAATGCACGGTTCAAATCGCTTAGGTGGAAACTCACTGACAGATCTTTTGGTATTTGGTCGTCGTGCAGGTGCTGCTGCAGCGGTTTACGTAAAGAGCAATGGCAAGAATCCTGTAAGTGAGGCAGCAGTTACAGCTGCAGCAGCCAAGATTCAAGCGCCATTTGATCGTGAAGGTGGAGAAAACTCTTACTCCTTACACGCAGAATTGCAGGAAATCACACACAACCTTGTTGGAATTATTCGCACAGGAACTGAACTAAAAGAAGCAATTGAAAAGATTGCAGAAATTAGGAAGCGCAGTGCAAATGTTTCTGTTAGCGGTGGTCGAAAGTTCAACCCAGGATTCCATTTAGCATTTGATTTAGACAACATGTTGTTAGTTGCTGAATCAACTGCAAAATCAGCCATCAACCGAGAAGAATCCCGTGGTGGCCACACTCGCGATGACTTCTCAGTTATGAATGATAAGTGGCGTCAAATAAATAATATTTCCTCATTTGATGGCAATAAAGTAAACATTCGTGAGCAGGCTCTGCCAGTGATGCCAAAGGCACTTTTTGACCTCTTTGACATTCACGAGTTGGAGAAATACATGACACCGGAAGAAATTGCGAAAGGCGGTTCCAACTAATGGCGCGCAATATTAAACTTCGCATTTGGCGTGGAGATTCAACTGACGGTGGACTTAAAGATGTAGTCGTAGAGGCCAACGAAGGTGAAGTTGTTCTTGATGTAATTCACCGCGTACAAGCAACACAGATGGGCGATTTAGCTGTTCGCTGGAACTGTAAAGCTGGCAAGTGTGGATCATGCTCTATGGAGATCAACGGAAAGCCTCGTCTTGCATGTATGACACAGGTTGCTTCATTTGGCGAAGAAGAAACAATCACAGTTACACCTCTTCGCGCATTTCCAATCATTAAAGATTTAGTTACAGATGTTTCTTTTAACTATAAAAAAGCGATGGAAATACCTGCTTATGAGCACCCTAAAGAGTTAGCTCCAGGTCAGGCACGTATGGAGCAAATCGATGTCGAGCGAAGCCAAGAGTTCCGCAAGTGCATCGAGTGCTTCCTTTGCCAAGATGTATGTCACGTTGTTCGTGATCACGAAGAGAATAAGAAATCTTTTGCCGGTCCCCGCTTCTTCATCCGTATTGCAGAGCTGGATATGCACCCATTGGATATGTTGAAGAACCGCAAAAAGACGGCTCAAGAAGAACACGGTCTTGGAATGTGTAACATCACCAAGTGCTGTACCGAGGTCTGCCCAGAGCACATCCGAATTACCGATAACGCGATTATCCCGATGAAGGAGCGCGTAGTAGACATTAAATATGATCCAGCACGTTGGTTAGGTTCCAAGATTCGACGTCGCGAGGGTCTTTAATAGATACATGAAACTCCTTTTGCGTTGGGCCGCGTTAGCTTTATCGTTTTGGATAGCAACTGCGTTGATTCCTGGAATCGATGTTAAGGGCGGCGTTACAACGTATTTATGGGTGGCGCTCTTGTTTGGTTTGCTCAATGCAACACTCGGAAGCTTTCTCAAACTACTAACTTTGCCCGCAGTAATTTTGACGCTGGGTCTTTTCTTAGTTGTAGTCAACGCAGCAATCCTTGAATTAGTTGCGCGCTGGAGCGATAAGTTAGATGTAACTAATTTCTGGTCAGCTGTTTTAGCGGCCCTTGTAATTAGTATCGTTACACGCCTTGTTTCAGGTGCAGCCAAGAAAGCGCTTCCACTCTGAAATCGTTATTCCTTGTTTCACTTGGCGGTGTCATCGGAACGCTTGTGCGCTATAGCTTGGGCGTTGTAATACCTGATGATCGCAATGGAACTCTTGCTGCAAACATGATTGGCGTTGCGCTAGCCAGTGCGTTGCTTGTCTTAATGGAGCGCCGAGGTGTTACAGAACTTAGACATCTACTACTTCCTGGCTTTTGTGCAGGATTAACAACATTTTCTGCCGTAACTGCTCAGGCACTTGAACCACATGAAGGTGGATTACTTTTCTTAGCTCACAACCTGATCTTCTCTCTCATGATTGTTGTAATTGTTCTACCACTTGCCCGTAGGGTTATTCCGGTTCGCTCATGAATGTTTTATATATAATTCTCGGCGCAGCAATAGGTGCACCAGCGCGCTTTGCGATTGATCAATATATTCGCAGGTTTTCAACTAAACCCTATGGCATATTTCTAGTAAATATTCTCGGTTCATTTCTTTTAGGCTTAACGTTTAATAGCTCAGAACACACTCATGATTTAGTAGCTATTGGCTTTGCAGGAGCATTTACTACATGGTCAACATTTATGCTCGACATCTTCCTTGCATATGAACTCAAACGATATAAAGAGGCAGCGCTAAACCTAATTCTCTCTCTTGGTTTTGGTTTACTTGCGGCATCCCTTGGTCTGTCTTTAGCGTAAAGAAGCCATCCACGCTTCGATCTCATCTGGATGATGTGGGATATTTTCAGATAAATTGATGCAACCATCTTCTGTTACGACAACGTCATCTTCAATACGAATACCGATTCCGCGGTATTCGGGTGGAAAAAGTTCGTCATCAAGCTGGATGTAAAAACCAGGTTCAACAGTTAAAACCATTCCAGCTTCAAGAACCCCATCACGATATTGATCGGCGCGTGCATGCGCACAATCGTGAACGTCTAATCCCAACATGTGACTGACGCCGTGCAACGTCCAACGCTTGTGCAAACTAACGGCTGGGTCCATCGCTTCTTCAAGGCTCATTGTGATAATTCCAGCATCAATTAACCCCTGTACTAAAACTGTATGGCTGGCACGGTTGATATCAAGAAACGGTACACCGGCCTTTATCGCTGCAATTCCAGCCTTTTGTGATTCATAAACCAACATGTAAAGCGAGCGCTGTACAGGTGAAAATTTTCCATTAATCGGCAATGTACGAGTGATATCGGCGGTGTAATAGGAATCTACTTCTACACCAGCATCTACTAATAATAAGTCGCCAGGCTTTACTTGGCCATCATTGCGTTCCCAATGCAAAACACAAGCATGTGAACCACTGGCAGCAATTGTGTTGTAGCCGAGTTGATTTCCTTCAACTCGCGCACGACCAAAGAATGCAGCTTCTACGACACGTTCTCCACGTGGGGTATTAATTGCAGCAGGTAGCACACGGATGATGTCATTAAAACCTCTATGTGTAACATCAACAGCTTTTTGCATTTCACGAATTTCGTAATCATCTTTAATAAGTCGAGTAACTGATACAAAATTAACTAACTCTCCGGCACGGGGATGCATTTTCACAGTTTCATCAACGATTGCATCATGACCATGAAGAGCAACAGCAGCTCCACCTTTAAGGAAAGCTTTTAATTCTGTGACTGGGCGGACTTCAATTCCATAACGTTGAGCTGCTTCATCAGTTGTAAAACGACGGCCCACCCATAACTCACCATTTTTTGCATCGCGAAAAAATGCATCAGTGTCACGAGTAGATCGGGGATTGATAAACAAGATTGGCGTATGGCTTTCACCACTTGGCTCTAAAACCAGAACTGCATGAGGATTGGCTTCAACGCCTTGCACACCGGTGTAATAAGCAAAAGCGTTATGTGGGCGGTATTGATAATCAGTGTCATTACTGCGCTGCTTTGGCCCACCACTTGGTAACACAACTCGTAAGCCAGAAAATGCTGCAGCTAAAACCTCACGACGCTTTACACAGTAGGCAATAACTTCATCTTGCGTAATTCCTTCTAAAGGTGTTGGCGCCCAACCCGTCTTCATGAACTCGCCAAACATCTCTGATGGAGCTACGTCATAGACGCGCTTTGCCCCGGTATCCAATGCCTTATCTGAATTTTCCATATGGTGAGCGTAATGGTGAAGAGAATTGGTGGCCAACCACCTACACGCTAAACTTTCCCCGTAACTCGGAGACGTCGCATAGCCCGGTCGAGTGCGCCTCACTGCTAACGAGGTAAGGGGTTAAACCCTTCAGGAGTTCAAATCTCCTCGTCTCCGCAAGTATTACCAATCAAGGAGACCTGTTGCCTACATACAAAATAGCAATTGTTGGCGCAGGGCCAGCCGGCTATTTTGCGGCGCAAGCGTTACAGAATCTACAAAGCGAAGATCGCGTTTTTGCAATCGACATGATTGAGCGCCTTCCAACACCGTGGGGATTAGTTCGAAGCGGTGTAGCACCAGATCATCCAAAGATTAAGACGGTTTCTAAGGTATTCGAAAAAATTGCTACGGATCCAAATTTTCGTTTATTTGCAAACGTTGAAATCGGAAGCGATATCACCATTGCCCAGCTGCAAGACAAATACGACGCCGTTGTTGTCGCAACTGGATCAGCAGTTGGAAAGAAGTTAGGCATACCTGGAGAAAATCTAAAGGGTTCGATGTCAGCTGCAGAATTTGTTCCTTGGTATAACGCCCACCCTGATTTTGCCGATGTTGAGGTCCCACTTACATCCGACACCGCAGTTGTTATCGGCGCCGGCAATGTTGCAATGGATGTTGCTCGCATGCTGGCACTTGAACCAAGCGAGTTAGATCCAACAGATACCGCAGATCATGCAATTGATGCGCTAAAAGCAAGTGCCATTCGTGATGTTTACATTAGCGCTCGCCGTGGGCCAGAACATGCAGCATTTACTTCCCCCGAGCTTCGCGAACTTCCAAAACTTGAACACACAAATGTTGTAATGAACAAGGCCGATATCGAAGCAGCAGTTGTCCGCGCAGGCACAGAACCTGAAAAAGATGTGAAAAGTAATTTGGATGCAATGGCGTTAATTGCAGATTCGCAAAAGTGTGAACACGAGCGCACAATGCGTTTTCTTTTTCAGCACACACCCAAAGAAATTCTGGGAACTGATCATGTTGAAGGCATTGTTTATTCCACACCAAACGGTGATGTAACCATTAAATGCGGCCTAGTTATTACCGCAATTGGCTATCAAGCTGCCGGCATTGATGGCGTGCCATATGAGAATGGCAAAGTTGTAAATACTGATGGTCGCGTAAAAGAAAACTTGTATGTAGTTGGGTGGGCAAAGCGTGGTCCATCAGGTGTAATTGGTACTAATAAATCAGATGCCGCAGCAGTTGTTGAACTAATGATTAACGATTTAAAATCACCGAAAAATGCTGGCGATATTTCACAATTGCTAACAAGCCAAACTGTCATCGATCAAATTGCCTGGCAGAAAATCAATGAGGCTGAAGTTGCAGCGGGAGAGCCTCATGGCAAACCACGCAAAAAAGCGATTCTGCGCAAGGATTTACTGCATTTGGGTGGCTTCTAAAAAGCGGGTAAGATGCGCAGGCTGTACAAAACTAAATAAGCGCGCGTAGCTCAACGGATAGAGCATCTGACTACGGATCAGAAGGTTAGGGGTTCGAATCCCTTCGCGCGCACAAGTTAAGCTCTCGGTGCCTTTCACACCGGGGGCTTTTCTTCTTTTAACCGCGGTTCAGAAACTCAACTGCTGCGTCAATAATTTTCTTAGATTTGTTATACATAAGAGAGATATGACCTTCCCCAGTTTCCATAATGAGCTGAGCATTTTTGAGATTATCAGCAAGAAAATGGCCGTGTGCCGGTGTGCACATCCGATCTTCGTCACCTTGAAATACAGCAACAGGTTGACTCACCTTGCCAAGATCAATTCCCCATGCAGCACCGTCGCTTTCGAAATCATCTAACGCACCAAAATCCCCAGGAGCCATTCCACGGCGCATAGCTTCTGCTAACTCTTGGCTAGCCCCACCTTCGCACGTTTCACTATCGCGTTGTGAAAGTGCAGGACCAAAAAATGAGATTAATTGTTCGGCACTACATGATCGGAAGGCGTCAAAAGAGGGCATCTCGAAATCTTCTGAAGTGCCGTTATTTGGGGGATACTTTTCAATATAGCTATGCCAGTCTGCGCTAACTCGAGGCGCATCTCCTGCGATTGTAATTGCACCTACACAGCGATTGTCTTGCGTATCCGAGATTGCAGCAGGTGAGCCACTTGACCACCCCAAGGAAACAAACTTCTCAACTCGAAAGTGATTGATTGCAGCTTGAGTCTCAAGAAAATAATCATTTGTCCGTCTACCTTCACGACGTGTGCTGCCCGAATAACCAGGCCGAGTTATGCCTATTGCAAAAATGCCTCGTGACTGAGCTTCACGGAAAAGAGGTGCCATGTTTTCAGATGAACCAAGTGCACCATGATGAAATACCAACGCAGTTGAATGTGGCTCACCAACAGTCACGACCTCGAGGAGTTGCTCTTTAGGCATATTGATTAAATGGGTTTTCATGCTGACAATCGTACTGACGTCTATTGTAAAAAACAGAGATTGCACTAAAATTTCTCAATCAGTTTACACAGAGAAAAGGATCAAGAATGTCTCCAATCGAAGTCATGAATAAAATGGCGACAGCTTTTAACAATAAAGATGTTGATGCCATGATGGATCTAATTACAGACAATTGCATAATGCAAAAAGATCGGGGTGAAGTAATGCTTGCCGGCAAGCCATCATTTCGTGAGTTTTATTCCTCTGGCATGAAACAACATCCAAACATGAAGCTGGAATTACGAGAGAATTTTTCAGTCGGGTCGGTACTTTTTGTCCATGAAATTAACCAAGGCTATGTGGTGGATGGAAAAGAAACTACTTTGGATACCACTTGGGTGTATCAAGTCGTAAATGGAAAAATAGCCCTAATGCATTACTTCTCAATTGACTATAAAAATGTTGGTGATGTTTTCTAATAGGCACTACATACGGAATAACCATTAACCGGTTACGGATAAAGGCCACGTAATCTGTGGGCTTCGGCAACGCGTGCAACACCAATCATGTGAGCAGCTTCGCGCCATGAAACCCTTTTGATTATCCATAGGGATTTCCCATCTTTGTTGTTTGTCTGCAACACATGAGATCCAAACTCGCCATTTTTTAGTTACTTTCCTTCCCAATGACAAAATAATGCAGTTTAATGCCCTCATGAGAAAAAAATCAGTGATAGCCGCCTTGATTCTTGCGACATCGATTTTGATTCCTACTCATGTTTCGGCAGCAACACCAAAGGCTGGTATTGCATGTTCTAAAGCAGGATTAACTCGCACCACTGCAACAAAGAAATTTACTTGCCGCAAATCAGGCAAAAAGCTGATCTGGGATAAAGGTGTTGCCTTGCCACAAGCAACAATCGCAGTCCCTTCACCAACACCGTCCGTACCTACGACAAATGCCGACCTGATTTACGTGGCCAAGGATCAACGAATTCTCCGCCATCTCACTGCATCAGATGGTTGCGCTAATCCAAACGCCGCGACAGCACATTTACAAGTTCTGATTGGACAGAATTGGATAAATGTTAAGAATATAAATTTTGGATGGGCAGTGACATTCAATGTTTGTCCACCTGAGCAGTTAGGAAAAAAAGATTCATTGGCGTGGGTAGAGGTCTATATGGATCCAGGAACGACTTATCGTTGGGTCTATACAGGAGAAGTAAACATTTCGAACCGTAATGCGCAAGGCAACGGAATTTCTGGATCTACAACTGTCCCACTTCCAAGACCTGTTATCGACCCGCATCCAGTAGAAGGAGGCTATGGAATCACTTGGGAGAACATCGCTTCTCGAGTTCAAGACATTTCTGCCGCCGCGTATACAGATGCCCAGGCGACTATTGCCAGAAATGCCCGCGCACCAACTGCGGCTGATAATTTCACTACTTATTTGAGTCCTGGCGCACAAAGTATTGATCCCAACATTCAAGATTCGATTACGCTACTAAAAAGAACCTTTACGCTTTATGCCGCGTTCCCGCACCCCTCTAAAGTATTTTTTGTGGGAACGACTCTCGATGAAAAAGATCAAACATACGCAAAAATTGACACACTTTCTCCTGGCAATCCTTTCATAAAGAATAGTTTTGACAACATGTATGGAATTAATCCTAATCTCCCTGCTGGTTCTGTTTTTACGAACTCCAAGTGCAACGGATCTGATGCTTTGAGAAACACATTCACGTGGCCTGATCTCAAAGCAGCTGGCGCAATTCTTACAAGTTTTTGTCCAACCGACAACCCACAGATTCACGTAGAAGCTCATCATGGTGCGGCTCACGAGTATGCCCACCTTATACAAATTCAAATTTATAACTACCATAATTTACGTGCGGCTCAACCTTGTTGGATGACAGAGGGTGAAGCTGAATGGGCTCAAACTGCGGTGTCACCAGATTTTTCAAGCTACTTGAGTTTGCAACATTTGCATCCTTACTACTTAACAACATTGGGAACTGACTACAGTGTGCCGACCAATACCGTTTGGTCTGCAAGTGAGCTCACTGATTATTTTGCTAATGCAAACAAAATAGCTACTTGTGGTGCCACCCCACAATATGCTCTTGCTTATTCAGCCGGTGCTGCTGCAGTGGAAGCTCTAGTGGCAATTGGGGGAAGCGAAGCTCCATTCGCATTGGATCAGCGCATGGCCAACGGAGAATCTTTGGATCAGGCGTTTAACGCAGTTTTCCACATTGACTGGGCCAAAGCAGTATTAATTCTTTCCGACGTGGTTGCTCAAAAAATGACTCACGTAAATCAATCAGATGCGTTGACTTATCAAACGCGGCCTTGATATGGAAAATTTGTTAACAATTTGCTATCAGATAAGAAAAATAGTGGGGGATTTACTGCCCCGTCGCTGGACTCGAGGTTGAGTTCTCGGCGCCTTTCACACCGGGGGCTTTTCTTTTTTGCATAGCCTTAACTGTTCGAGAATTTGAACGTTATCCATTAATGAGTAATTCCAGGGGTCCATTGATTGAGTTTTCTGAGGCTACCCCTTACGATTTGTCACGTTCATTTGCCCAAGCCAATCTATTGCCGGTCCCGGCTTTAAATCACTCACGAGATATGGGATAGGAAAATCAGTCAGCCTATGTCTCTACTTAATTTTGATAATCACAACGGTAAGGCCCCGCGCAGTTTCAAGCCTCTAAAATTAATTTTTAGTATTGGCGTACTTGCAGCTTTCATTGGCATTGGTTCAACTCTTGCGGCAAACATTAACCTCAATACCGGGACACCTATTGAGTTCGGTCAGGGAGTAGCCCAGACAACATCGTGTGATAACGAAGTTATCCTGACGCCGTTTTCTTCATTTGTGAATATTGAAGGTGCGGATGAATTTGGTTTCACAGGAATTACGCTCTCTAAGTTAGATACAACCGATCAACGTGATTCTTCCGAAGGTTGTGCAGGAAAAACTTTTACTATTAAAGTTTATGATAAAAATGGCACGTTGCTTGAAGCTAGTTACTCACTCACAGTTGGTGATGGTGTTTTCATAAGTCCAGATGGAGATACACCTAACAATGGTTTAAACCAAACAGAGACTTCAGTAACTTTACTTTTTGATACGCCAGCGCTTGTGGCCACTGATGTTTACCGAATTACGATTGAAAGCAGCGCTACAACGCAAGTGACACCTGCACAATATTCCTTAGGTGATACCGGCCCTGGTGGCGGTAAGGTTTTCTATTATTCTGAATCAGGCTTTAACTGCGGTCGAAATTTTTCAGCAGTCGGAAGTCCCGCTCGCGGACAATGTCATTATCTTGAATCCGCGCCTGCCGGTTGGAACAACAACGGAGTTGCAGCCCTTGATCCTATTGTGACTTGGTCTGGGAATAACACTGATGCAATAGGTGGAACTAGTAGCGCACTTGGTGCTGGATTTAGAAATACAGTTGCAATAATTAAGCAATCTGGCGGAGGAAGTACGAGTAATCGTGCTGCTACTTTATCCAGAGGTTATATCGCGCCAAACGGAATAAGTGATTGGTATTTGCCTTCTATCACTGAACTAAATGAACTTTGTAAATATGTAGTCGGGCAACAATCTGGCGATCTGGAAACTTCTTGCACAGGCGCTTATGGGGTATGGCCCCCGGATGGCCAGGCTTTTCAAAATGAGACGCTATTTCATTGGAACTCCTATTATTCTTCAACCGAATCAGACCTATCAACTTCGGACAGTTTTCACACCAAGATTATTTATTTTGTCTCTGGCGACGGCTTTGATGGTTTGAAATCGAACCCTACGGCTTTTCGCCCAATCCGTTCTTTTTAAATCTAAATTTCCTCACCAGCAGAGCATTATGGATACAAGCCACGTAATCTGTGGGCTTCGGCGACGCGTGCAACACCGATCATGTGAGCAGCTTCGCGCCATGAAACTCTTTTATCTGTAGCCATGTGCTCAACTTCTCTAAATGATTTCATCATGATGTCGTTAAGGTTTTGCTTAACTTCATCGGCGCTCCAGAAATAGTTTTGTTTATCCTGAACCCATTCAAAGTAAGAAACGATTACGCCACCTGAGTTAGCCAAAATATCTGGAACAACAAGGGTGCGTTTTTCATTAAGAATTTGGTCTCCGCCAGGTGTTGTTGGGGCGTTAGCGCCTTCAACAATTATCTTGGCTTTGATTCCAGCAGCAGTTTTTTCTGTAATGGAATCGGCTAGGGCGGCGGGGATAAGAACATCAACATCTAAATGAAGTAGTTCTTCCTGAGTCAACTTGTCTGTACCTGGCATATTGAGGTTTCCATTAGCAAGGAAGTATTTCCAGAGTTCGGCAACATTAGAAAATCCTGTAACACCGCCACTTACATCGCTGACTGCGACAACCTTAAGACCTAAGTTTTCGAGCGCAATTGCGGCCCAGTAACCAACTTTTCCAAAGCCTTGAATCGCAACGGTGGCACCATTGGGATCAATATTTTTAACGCGCAGCGCTTCGATTGTAGAAATCGCAACACCATCACCAGTTGCAGATGTGCGACCAAGTGATCCACCTAAAACAATTGGTTTACCGGTAACAACGCCTGGAACAGAAAAACCAGCATTAACTGAGTACGTATCCATCATCCAGGCCATATTCCGCTCATCTGTTCCAACATCTGGTGCAGGGATATCGCGCTCTGGTCCGATGATGGGCAAGATCTCTGATGTGTAACGGCGAGTTAAGCGTTCATTTTCAGCTAATGAAAGTGAGTGTGCATCAACTGCGATGCCACCTTTTGCACCGCCATACGGCAAGTTGGTAAGAGCACATTTCCATGTCATCAACATGGCAAGGGCCACGGTTTCATCCATATCTATATCTGGGTGAAAGCGAACACCGCCCTTTGAAGGCCCACGCGTTGTTGAGTACTGAACGCGGAATCCTTTATACATTTCGACATTGCCGTTATCGCGACGAAGTGGAACAGCTACTTCGAGGATGCGACGCGGGGTCGAAAGGGTTTGCCAATCATTTTCGGTAAGTTCTAGTAGTTCAACAGCTCGGCGCAGTTGCGTGCGAGCGGTTTGAAGAGCTGACTCCGTTGTCATTTTCTTCTTTCCCGTTAATTAAGAGCGCAAAGCTTTAGCAAAGGATTCGAAATCCTCAACCAAAATATCAACTTCCTTTTGGCCATGTGCCAAAGATATTAACCATTGCTCATCTAATCCCGGAGGAGTAATGATTCCGCGGTTAAGTGACCAAAGCCATGACAATTCAGCAACAGCAAAATCTGTTGCTTTGTAATCACGGTAGTTACGAACAGGTTCTGTTGACCAAGTAATACAGCCCTTTACACCGAAACCAACAGTGTGTGCAGGAAGTTGGTATTCATCGATTATTACATTGATGCGATCTAACGCCTGCTGATTAAATGCTTCGGCTTGTGCAAGTGATTGCTCAGTAAAGATGATGTCTGCTGCGCGAACACCCGCCATTGCAAGTGGATTACCGTTAAATGTTCCGAAGTGGGCCATTTTTCCGTTAGTAACAAAATCCATGTACTTCTTTTTGCCACCGAATGCAGCCAAAGTAAGTCCGCCGCCAATTGATTTAGCAAGAGTGATTAAGTCAGGAGTTACATTTAAGCGTTGTGCAGCGCCTTGATGTCCGGCAGTTAAACCAGTTTTGACTTCATCAAAGATTAAAACAATGTTGTACTCATCGCAGAGTTCACGAACACGTTCTAAGTAACCTTCATCTGGCAAAACAATGCCGAGGTTTTCAAGAACTGGCTCAAGAATAAAACAAGCGATTGAATCTGCATGCTTTTTAAATGTACGTTCTAAGCAATCTGCATCGTTATAAGGAACAACATAGATTTCGCCAGGAACGATTCCATCTGGAACATGAGCGATTGGATCGCTGGCATCACCAATCTGATCGATTGGTGGCTTGCTAGAAACTACGAATGGGTCATAACTACCGTGGTAGCCGCCTTCAATCTTTACGATGGCGTTCTTATCTGTTGCAGCGCGCGCAGTGCGAACGGCATACATTGTTGATTCAGTTCCAGAGTTAGTGAAACGAACTTGATCAATTCCGAAGCGGCGGCAGATGCGCTCTGCAGCATCGGTTGAAATAGGTGAAGGGGTTACAAAGAGAGTTCCGCTTTCAAGGGCCTTCTTAACTTCATCAACGATTACCGGGTTGAGGTGGCCTGCGAGCATTGCTCCAAAACCCATAGAAAGGTCCAGAAGCTGGCGACCATCAACATCGGTCATCCAGGCGCCCTTAGCGCTGACGATCGAGATTGGATATGGGTCCCAGTGCTGGAAGCTTGAAGTTACTCCCAATGGCAGTGACTTAAATGCGCGCTTGCTTTCTTCGGCGCTCTTGCCAGTCTGCTTGGTAAATAACTCCCACTCAGATTTTAAGAGTTGGGCTACTCGCTCAGGTGATACTGGAGTAGATGTTGTTGGAATGAATCTAAAGGTTTCCTTGTGATTAGTTTGTGTAAGCATTGTAAAACTTGTACGGCAAAGGTTTCAGCTTTTGAAACTCGTTTGAGAAGTACTCTCCCGGTTCGGTTTTTAGTCCGTTAGAACTAAGGCTCAATCATCTCATGCCGTTTTAAAAAAGCAACCCCTAGAAAAACCGGGTGTGTCATGCGGGAAATCTCGTTTTTATTTCATAAAAAGTGCGTTTAGCCGTTTTGTTGTGAAAATAAGTCCAAAAACAATCATTACAACAAAGTACAAAGCATGGCCTAATAAAGCCATATTTATGTGTCCTAGGCACAGTCCGCGGACTAAATTGATCGCATGCGTAAGCGGCATTAAATTAACGGTGAACTGTAACCACTGTGGAAAAACACTTATTGGGTAAAAAGAGCCAGAAAACAAAAACATAGGTAGCAAAAACATATTTACAATTTCTAGTTGTTGGAAAGATTTCATATAAGAAGTTACTGCCATGCCGCAGGAGGCAAAGCCAAAAGCGATTAAGACGGCAGCCGGTATTGCAAGCAGACCCCAGACGCTTTCTACTAAACCAAGCGGTGCAATTACTGCCATGAAAGCGCAGGCATATGAAAAACCTCGCAGTAACGCCCAACCGATTTCACCAAGAGCAACATCAAGTGGTCCCATAGAAGTTGCCAACATGCCGTGATAAATCCGGTCGTGATTAAGTTTGAAAAATACATTCATCGTTGAGTCATAAATTGCGCCATTCATCGCACTGGTTGCCAAGAGCGCAGGGGCGATGAAAGCGGCGTATTTAATGGTTTCAGAGCCAACCGTGATGGTTGGAAGTAACTTGCCAATGCCATAACCGAATGAGAGCAGATACAGAACTGGCTCTAAGAAGCCCGAAATAACAATCATGTAGGTGGAAGATTTAAATGCAATGAAACCGCGTTCTAATAATTGCGGTACGCGTCCTGAATAAACACGTTCGCCTAATTTACCGACGCGCTTTTCGGCGATTGCTACAGCCATTGGGATAAACATCTACTTTGCCAATCTTTTCGTAAAGATTCGCGCAGAGAAGAAAAGACCAACGACCAACATAACCCCAAGAAAAATGAAGTGAACCCACAGCATTGTTGGGGAAATTGCGTGGCCATACGTTAAGTGACGCCCTAGTTCGGTGGCGTGCCACAACGGTGAAATCCAACCAATCCACTGTAAAAAGAATGGCATCGATGTAAGTGGGAAAAACGTGCCAGAAAACATAAATAAAGGCATCATTACAAAGCGACCCAGAACTACGAAGAAAATATTTTCATCCTCTAACCGCGCAGCTAACGCTTGCATAAGTGCGCCAAAAGATGCACCCGCAAAAACTGCCGTAGGAATTGCTAACCATGCACGTGGGGATTCCAGTGCGCCAAATGCCCACATAACACCGAAATACAAAACTACTGTGTAGAAAGCTCGGAATAACGCAGTAAGAAAAACACCATAAGAAATCTGGACTCCCGACAAAGGCGTTGAATTCATCGAGTAAAAAGTTTTATGCCATTTAAAACCTTCAATTGTAGGAAAAACAGTTTCATCCATAGTTCCCTGAATCGCAGCTTGCGCAAGCAGAGCCGGGGCTAAGAAAGTTAAATACTTAACGCCATCAACACCTGCTGGGCCAACGCTCTTATCGATTAAGCCGCCCAAGCCAATTCCAACTGAAATTAAATACAAAATAGGATTTGCAATTGCAATGCCTAGGATCAACCAAATCCATTTCATCATCTGGCGGATTCGAGCTTGAGCAACATAGAGCGCTCCGCGAGATTGAACTCGGGCAGCATCTACAAGTACTAATGAGCCCTGTCGGATTTGAGTGAGACTCATTATTCGATCAAAGTTCTTCCAGTAAGGCGCAAGAAAACATCTTCTAAAGAAGATCGGCGCACCAAAGAAGTCTTCGGATGGAAATCAGCAGCATAAATCTTTTCAAGTAGAGCTTCACCATCTTCGGTGTACATCAACACGCGATCAGGTAGTTCTTCAATGCGCTCACACATTGTGCGCAGTTTGGCGCCCATCTCTTGATTGCGGTCTGAACCAAAACGAATTTCAAGAACTTCCTTAGTTGCATAATTCTTAATGAGTGAAGCTGGACTTCCTTCGGCCATAATGGAGCCTTTATCCATAACAATGAGGCGATCACACAATTGTTCGGCCTCATCCATAAAGTGTGTAGTGATAAGCAATGTCACACCTTGTTCTTTTAGGCGAAACAGGCGATCCCACAAAATATGACGTGCTTGTGGATCTAAACCTGTTGTTGGTTCATCGAGCATTAATATTTCAGGTTCACTCACTAGCGCACGGGCGATAGTTAAACGTCGTTTCATTCCACCACTTAAGTTTTCAACTTTTGCATCACGTTTTTCTTCTAATTGAGCAAAGGCTAGGAGTTCATCAACTTTGCCTTTAACAAATTTACGAGATAAACCAAAGTAGCGGCCATAGATATAAAGGTTTTCGGCAACACTGAGCTGCATATCTAAATTATCTTGTTGAGGTACTACACCTAAGTGCGCACGAATTTGTGGTCCATGTAATTCTGGATCTTTGCCAAGAATCGAGATAGTTCCAGAGGTGCGCTGTGAAGTTGCACCAATAATGCGCATTGCCGTGGATTTACCCGCACCATTTGGCCCAAGGAAGCCAAAAGACTCACCCTTATAGACATCGAAGTCGATGCCGTTGACTGCGGTGAAATCTCCGAATTTCTTCGTTAAACCACGCGCTGAAATAAGTGGATTAGACATCCCTAAATCCTACCTGAGTATAGTTCTGTTACGTGCGCTTCATAAATAATCCCACCCACGATCTCACCTATGACGATGTCTTCATGGTGCCAAGTTCTTCAGAACTCTCTAGCCGTATGGATGTGGATTTAGCATCAACCGATGGTTCAGGAACCACCATCCCATTAGTTGTTGCGAACATGACAGCAATATCTGGTCGACGAATGGCCGAAACAATTGCACGTCGCGGTGGCATTGCAGTTATTCCACAAGATATTCCACACGCAGTTGTAGATAGCGTTATTAAATGGGTAAAAGAGCGTCATACATTTTTTGATACACCAATTACTTTAAATCCTCAGCAAACTGTTGCTGACGCAGTTTCATTACTGCATAAGCGTGCGCATGGCGCAATAGTTATTGTTGATGGCGGAAAGCCAGTAGGAATAGTTACCGAAGATGATTGCAAGAGCGTTGATCGCTTTACCCAACTGCATCAAGTGATGAGTAAAGAATTGATCACGATGGCAGATAATCTTGATGCCCGCGCAGCTTTTGAATTCTTAAATTTACATCGCCACAAGTTAGCCCCAGTTGTTTCTAGCAATGGAGATCTAGTTGGCATCATGACCCGTATTGGAGCGCTGCGCGGAACGCTGTATTCACCCGCAATCGATGCAAAGAATCGTTTACGTATTGCCGCAGCTGTTGGAATCAATGGTGACGTGGCTGCAAAAGCTGCCGCCCTTGTTGAATCCGGCGCGGATGTTCTAGTTGTTGATACTGCCCATGGCCATCAGAAAAAAATGATTGAAGCGCTAAAAGCTATTAAGTCACTTGGACTTTCAGTTCCGATTGTTGCTGGCAATGTTGTAACTGCCGACGGCGTGCGCGACTTAGTTGCAGCAGGTGCTTCAATTATTAAAGTTGGAGTTGGCCCAGGAGCGATGTGCACAACGCGTATGCAAACAGGTGTTGGGCGTCCGCAGTTCTCAGCAGTTCTTGAATGCGCGACTGAGGCAAAGAAGTTAGGCGCACATGTGTGGGCCGATGGTGGAGTTCGCCATCCGCGCGATGTTGCTTTGGCGCTAGCTGCAGGTGCATCACAAGTAATGATTGGCTCATGGTTTGCAGGCACTTACGAGTCACCTGGTGACTTACAGAGCGATGTGAACGGCCGCTTATTCAAAGAGTCATTTGGAATGGCATCGGCGCGCGCTGTTGCTGCACGCACATCAGGAGAAGATGCATTTGATCGCGCTCGCAAAGCATTATTTGAAGAAGGAATTTCAACGTCACGTATGTATTTAAATCCTGCACGACCAGGCGTTGAAGATTTACTCGATGAAATCATTGCTGGGCTTCGCTCTTCATGCACATATGCAGGTGCACATAATCTTGATGAGTTTGCAGAGCGAGCAGTTATTGGAATTCAATCATCTGCTGGTTATGCCGAAGGACGACCACTGCACTCTTCGTGGGGCAACTAAGGTTTAAAAGCGCCCACCAGTTGTTGAGTCTTGGCTCAATCGCTGTGACAGATAAATAGGGATAACAGATAAAACAACAAGAGTCGCAGCAACTACATTCACGATCGGCGCTTGATTAGGTCTAAAGAGGTTGTTATAAATCCAAATAGGCAATGTTTGTATTCCAGGACCTGCAGTAAATGTTGTAACAACAATTTCGTCAAAGGAAAGTCCAAAAGCTAATAACCCGCCGGCAAACAATGCCGATGCAAGATTAGGCAAAGTTATCAACCGAAACGTTGTAATTCCATTTGCACCCAAATCCATGGATGCTTCCTGAAGTGTGGTTCCCATACGGCGCAAGCGTGCAATGGCGTTGTTATAGACAATCACAATACAAAAAGTTGCATGGCCAATGACTACGGTCAATAAACCCGTCGACATACCTAACTGTTTAGTAAATGCGCTATTTAAAGCAATGCCAGTAACGACTCCAGGAAGAGAGATCGGCAGGACCACAAGCAATGAAATAACTTCACGACCAAAAAACTTATATCTACTAACCGCAAAAGCTAAACAGGTTCCTAAGACAAGTGCTATTGCTGTTGCAGACAACCCAGCAAAAACGCTCCACTTAAGCGCTTGTCTGACACCCGTGTTTTCTAGCGCTTTTGACCACCAGATAGTTGTGAAATGAGATGGTGGCCAAGAAAATGTTTTGCTTGCGTTGAATGAATTAATAATGACAACACTTAAAGGAATGTAAATGAAAGCAAGACCCACGCCCAAAAGAGAAGCTAGGAGTAATCGTGCGTTTCTAGAAATCGTCATTACATGCTCGCTAACGCACCGGTGCGACGCACCAGGTAAAGATAGAGAGCCATGATTGAAACTGGAATCATGGCGATTGTTGCGGCAAAAGGTAAATTGATACTGAAGTTTTGATAAACAACATTTCCGAGCATTTGTAGCTTGCCACCAATGATTTGGGCAGTGATGTAATCACCCAAACTCAATGAAAATGTAAACATAGATCCTGCAACTAAACTTGGAAAAATTAATGGAAGAATCACTTTTCTAAATGTATAGAAATTATGTGCACCTAAGTCACCCGATGCATCAAGTAGATTATTAGGTAAACGCTCCAGACCTGCATAAATTGGCAAGATCATGTACGGAAGCCATAAATAAGAAAGACCAATAATGATTGCAGGCCCGCCAAATCCTGGTGAATGAATTCCTATTGGCCCTAGCAGCCAGTCTAAAACACCGTTTCCGGGTTCTAACATTGTTCGCCACGCATAAATTTTTACTAAATAAGAAGCCCATAACGGTGTTAAAACCAGAGCGACCAAAATCTTTTGGGACTTAGGGCGAGCAATTTTGGCCATGTAAAAGGCCATCGGTATAGCTAGAACTGTGCATAGAAAAGTAACACTTATCGCAATCCCTAAAGTCCGTAGCACTACATTTTTGTAAGCAGCATCTGTGAGCATGTCATGAAAATTACCCAAATTAAACTGCTGAATAACATTTCCTGTGAAGCTATCAATAGTGAAAAATGCTGTTACCAAAAGCATTGCTAAAGCGCCTAAGTAAGCAATTACAAGCCATAAAACCGGAGTAGTTAAAAGTGCAACGAGTCGCAAGCGTGGCTTCTTATGCAAATACGTTGATAAAGAATGTAACACTCACGGCTCCTTTCTAATAAAGAAAACCGGGCGCGGGAATTAACCCACGCCCGGTTTATTACTTATGAATTACGCAAGCTAGACCAAGCCTTGACCCACTCAGAGTATGGAACGCATTTCACGTCAGTACGCCCATCAAGGCATGCCTCTGTTGCTGTGTTCCAGTAGTAAACATCTGCCCAGTAAGCATCATCTGCTGCATGGAAAGTTGTGCAGTGATTCTTATCAGCAGTCAAAGCGCAAGACTTTGCATTTGATGGAGCTTCTCCGAACCATTCTGCAACTCCTGCGTTTGCTGCAGGTGATGCAATGTGATTCATCCACATGTATGCACAGTTTGGATTCTTAGCTTTACTGCTAACCATCCAAGTATCTGACCAACCTGTAGAACCTCCTGCAGGTTTGATTCCCTCAACCTTGGTGCCTTCACCCTTAGCAAGATTAATATTTACTTGCCAAGTTGTGCCAAGCACTGTTCCACCTGATTTAAGTGAAGCAACATGCTTGAGGTAATCTCCCCAGTACTCACCAATGAGTGGCTTTTGTGCCTTGAGAACTTCAACGGCGGCATCAAACTGAGTTTGATCTAGAGCATAAGGATATTTAATTCCTAGCTCTGGCTTTGTTTCCATTAGATAAAGTGCAGCATCAGCAATATAAATTGGTGAGTCATATGCTGTGATTTTGCCCTTATAAGGTGAATTCACATCAAATACTGAAGCCCATGAAGTTGGTGCTGGCTTAACAATATCTGTGCGGTATGCCAATAAGTTAGCTCCGCGTCCGTGTGGAATTCCGTATGCAACGCCATCGACAGAGTTCCATTGCTGCATCTTTAGATTATCAAAGATGTCTGCATAGTTTGGAATCAAGTCTGTATTGACTGGAGCAACGTCGCCACCATAAATAAGGCGAAGTGAAGCATCGCCGGATGCTGAAACAACATCGTATTCACCAGTCTTCATTAATGCGACCATGTCATCTGATGTTGAACCAGTCTTAACATTAACTTTGCAACCAGTTTCTTTTTCAAAACCTGTAACCCAGTCAACATTTGGATCTGTTGAACCATTTTCAACGTAACCAGCCCATGCAACAAGATTTACTTGGCCTTCACCAGCGCCAAGTTCTTTCATCATGTCTACTTTAGGTACACCGCTATTGGATGCAGAGTCGCTACCTGAGCTGCAACCAGCGAGAATGAGCGCTGCTACTGAGGCAACAGCGAGTATTGAAACCAGACGCTTCTTTTGCATCTGTACCTCCATCTTTACTTAACATATTCAGCGGTTGAATATGTACCTTAGTTCTTCAATGAACCAAGAATTCTTTTTCTTTATCCCAAGAAAGCATTACAGCATCACCCACATTGAGATCACCAATTGGATTCACTGAAATCACTACTCCCGAACTTGTATGGACTAAATATCGTGTAATTGCGCCAACAAAAATAATGTCCTGCAAAACCCCACTAAGAGACTGATTTCCTGCACCAGTTGATTGTGAGACTGAAATTGATTCTGGGCGGATATTAATATTTTTGCCAGCTATTGTGAGTTTATTAGTTTGACCAACAAACTCAGAAACAAATGCACTTACAGGGTTTTCATAAATCTCGCGAGGAGTTCCAAGCTGTTCAATTTTTCCATTATTAAAAACAGCAATTCGATCGCTCATAGTGAGCGCTTCTTCTTGATCATGCGTCACGAAAATAAATGTAATTCCAACCTCACGCTGCAATTGCTTGAGTTCAATCTGCATTTGTTCACGTAATTTCAAATCCAGAGCACCTAATGGTTCATCGAGTAGCAAGACGGATGGCCGATTAACTAATGCACGGGCAAGCGCAACCCGCTGACGCTGACCACCTGACAGTTGAGATGGCTTGCGCTCACCGTAGCCTTCAAGTCGAACTTGCCTAAGAGCTTCAAGCGCGCGTGTGGTGCACTCTTGCTTAGCAACTCCTTTTACTTTTAACCCGTACTCGATATTACTAATGACATTCATGTGCGGGAAAAGCGCGTAATCTTGAAAAACTGTATTCACATCGCGCTCGTAGGGTGGTAACTGCGAAACATCTATACCAGCTAATTCAATAGTTCCTGCGTCAGGCTTTTCAAAGCCTGCGATCATTCTAAGCACAGTGGTCTTTCCAGAACCTGAAGGTCCAAGCAAGGTTATGAATTCGCCTTCTTGAATATCCAAATCAACACCGGCCACTGCGCGGACATCACCAAAAGATCGAGAGAGACCTTTGATGGAAACAATTACGGTCTTAGACACCCCGCTGACTTTACTCAAAATGGGCGCAGAAGTAACTAATAGGTAGGCTTCGTGGCATGTCCAAACCCACGATAATTCTTGCAACTAGCAATGGTGTCGGAATGGGCCACTTGGCTAGGGCTAGTGCGGTTGCACTTTCACTAAAGGATGTCGCTAATCCAATTATTGTTTCAATGGCTGGTGGAATCGCAGAAATTCCATCTTTTATGGGCATTCGTTGCGAATATATTCCAGGTCGAGATCGCTTATGGATGTCGCGAGAAAAATGGGATCAGTATCTGCGAGATCGTTTATTAGCTTTAGTAGAAGAAACTAATGCAAAAGTTTTATCTTTTGATGGCGTTGTTCCTTATCCAGGAGTAATCGCTGCACGCAATGCAAACCCAGATTTAAAACTTGTTTGGGTACGCCGTGGTTTATGGCAAAAGAAACCACAGCGATTTATCTTGGGACTACAAGCAAAGATGATGGATACGATTGTTGAACCTGGTGATATTGCGCGAGCTTATGATTTTGGTCCAACATCAAAGCGTAAAGATTCAACATTAACGTCACCGGTTTCATTATTTAGAAAATCAGATGCGCTATCGCGCGAAGATGCACGAAAAGCTTTAGGCCTAGATCTACACCGACCAGTGGCATTAGTTCAACTGGGAACTGGTGATAGCGATGTAAACCTCAAGATGACTGCAGCTCTTGAAGGCTTATTAGGCTGGAAAGATTTACAAGTTATCTTGACTAAAGCGCCAATAGATAAAGATGGCAACTCTTTAGCACCAGAAGGTTTAGATATTAAAGTTGCCCGATATTTTCCTTTAGCAAAAGTCTTACATGCATTTGACGCAGGAATTTGTGCCACGGGATATAACGGGGTGCATGAACTATTACCTGCACAAATTCCGACGGTCTTTGTTTCAAATATTCGCGGGACAGATGATCAAGAAGCCCGTGCGCGTTGGTGCCATGATTTCGGTTTTGCATTACGCGCAGATCAAGCAGATTTAGCTGATATTACAAAGGTTGTGAAGCAGTTACAGGACCCTGAAGTTCGTGCACGATTATCTGCTAAATGTGTCGAACTTCCAAGCACAACCGGGGGACAAGAGATTGCAAATATCTTGCATGCTCTTGCAACGCAGAGTGCGCCAGCAAAAGCTAAAACATTCACTTTCATTCGTTTAATGGTTCAAGACCATATAAATCGCGGACTTCGCCACGTTGCCAACTTGGGTTTACGCCGAGTTGCTTTGGTTTATCGATTCATTAACCCACACATTGTTGTTCAAGTGACTAAGCAGGAACCACCAGTCTTTAGTGATTCAATAGAACCAGCCGAACTGCACAAGATGATTAAGTCTGCAACAAGATTTGAGCATTTGATTACAGGTGCTTCGCCGGCGTATAGAGCCAAGCGTGAAGAGATTGCTAAGACGGCCTACGGTGATTTAGTCGAGATAATTAAAAAGTAATTATCCTTCAATCAACTTTTCAAGTTTATTTTTCAAAATTAAAATCACAGTTACAATCGCAATGAGAGCGAAAATAGCCCAGTACTTTAAGTATTTTTCAAGTGAAGCCAATGAACTAGCAAATTGATAGCCTAAAACAATTACGGTTGTGCTAAAAACAATTCCACCTGCGGCATTCCACTTCAAAAATGTTCGATATGGAACTTGGTGCATCCCTGCTAATGCCGGCACAAGGGCACGCAAAAGAGCTTGAGCACGACCAAAGAAGATTGCACCACCATGATATTTTTCAAAAATATGCTCGGCTAAGCGCCAACGTTTCTCGCCAACAAATTTTCCAAACTGAGTTGTTTTAATGCGTGGGCCAAAGTGTTTTCCAACTTCATAGCCAACAGAGTCTCCAGCAATGGCACCCACAATTGCGCAGATAATAAAGAGCCATAACGGCCATACCTTTGAATGGGCCAGAACTCCGCCAATTAAAAGTGAAGTTTCACCGGGCAATACAAAGCCCACAAATGCTGCGGCTTCAGCAAAGGCAAGAAGGATGAGTAAAATAAAAAGTGGAGTTTGCAGATTATTTGCAACAAGCCAATCTGCTGAGTGATGAATCCATCCTGACATGCAAGAACTCTAGCCTGCGTTTAGACTGCGCTAATGATGAAAGCACAGACCGCCGTAGAAATTCACGAAGTATTAGCTAATCGACGCAGCCCTAGATCATTAGATTCAACTGCCGTGCTTTCTAACCAGGATTTGATAGCGATTTTAGAGGCAGCACGCTGGGCACCTTCGGCTAATAATGGGCAGCCATGGCGCTTTTTTGTGGGTATTCGTAGCGATGAAGTATTCGGACAGATTCTTGATTCACTCGCATCATTTAATCAGGGTTGGGCACACAGGTCTTCAGCGTTAATTCTTATTGCAGGTGTTCATTCACGTGAAGATGGAACGCCCAACAAAGGCTTTCTTTATGACTGCGGCTTAGCTGTTGCACAGATGGTTATTGAAACGCATCACCGCGGACTTGTTGCACATCAGATGACGGGTTTTGATGCAGCAAAAGCTGCTGAAAATCTTGGAGTTGATCCATCACTTACACCAGTTGCAGTAATTGCAATTGGTAAGCAAGCGCCAGCCGATTTATTACAGGGTGCGATGTTAGAACGTGAAACTGCGCCACGAGAACGCAAAGCGTTGCACGACATTGTGCTTAAAGGTTTGCCTAATTAAAAACGGGAACGAATCTCCCACAAATCTTTAAATACTGGCGCAAACAAAGTACTTGCTAAATATTCAACACCGCTAGAACCACCAGTTCCTATTTTGTGCCCAATGGTTCGTTCAACCATTTTTACGTGACGATAACGCCACTCCTGAATACCTTCATCGATATCAACTAAGCGCTCACACACCATGGCACTTTCAGGGTCTTTAACATGAACCTCTAACAACACATCTTGAACTGGCACGTTAGGCACATATGGCAATGTGCGATCACGTTGTAATACTTCGGTTGGAATTGCATGACCGCGTTTAACTAAATAAGCAAGAGCTGAATCCCAGATGGAGTTCTCTGCTGTAATTAATTCTATTTCAGCTTGGATTGAGGGAGGCAAGTGGCCCGCCATTTTGCTATCTCTGCGACCAAGCAAGGCTTCTACCTTTCTAAATTGTGCAGATTGAAAACCGCTGGATGAAGAAAGGTATGAGCGGAATGCATTGAATTGAAGTGGCGTCATAGTTTCGAGGATGTCGATTTGTGTGACGCACACTTTAAGAATTGTGCGGATACGCCCGAGAATCGCTAACGAATAATGTGTATCACCAGATTCCATTGCGCGTTGCGCTTCATGGAACTCGTGAATTAACTGCTTAAACCAAAGCTCGTATGTTTGGTGAATAATAATAAAAAGCATTTCATCATGCTCTGGACCTTGTGACAGAGGACGTTGTAGACCAAGGAGTTCGTCTACAGCTAAATACGATGTGTACGTCAATGCTGAATCGAAGTTTTTGCTCATGTGACTCGTGAACCGCTCTCTTTAATCTCTTTATATTGGCCAGATGCCACTAAATCCCGCATGCGCGCAAAACCATCCCAGACTTCAACAAATGAAGTTGGCAACGGTGAGATTGCTAAACGGATTGAGTTAGGTGTTCGGTAATCAGGGATAACATTTGAAATCTGTCTTAAGGCAACACATATTTGCGCAGCATCTGGATGAACTAAAGAGATATGTCCACCACGCTCTTTAGCATCACGAGAAGTATTGAGTTCCATACCAAGAGGTGCAAGCCATGCATCGTAAAGATCAATCATCATCTGCGTTCCAACCGCAGCTTTGTGGGCGATGGCATCGATACCAGCTTCTTTAATCATTGAGAATGCTGTCTGCACGCAGCGAATACCAACAAGTGATGGACTCGCAATTTGAAAGCCACGGATATTTTGTGCGCGCTCAAACACAGCGCCCATTTCAAATTGGGCATCTTGGGCAAACCAACCTTGAATCGGCACTTGTAGTTCGCTCTGAATTCTTTTGCTGACATATAACCAGGCAGGTGAACCTGGGCCGGAGTTTCCATATTTATATGTACAACCAACACAAAGATCTACACCGTTGGCATCAAGGTTAAGTTCGATTGCACCAACTGCATGGCTGGCATCCCAAACAACGAGAGCTCCGATTGCACGAACTTGATCGGTAATTGATTTGATGTCAGTGCGTGCACCTGATCGATATTGAATAACTTCTAATGTAACTAATGCAACATCCTCATTTAAATAAGGCGCAAGGATTTGAGTTGTAATGCGCTCATGTGCAGCAACTGCTGGATCTTCATTGTCAATAATGACAAGGTTGAGACCAAACTGTTTTGCAATTCCATCAAGAATGTATCGATCAGTTGGAAAATTTGCTGCATCAGTAATAATTGTTTTTCTTCCAGGGCGCGCATGAACTGCGGCAAGACATAGTTGATAGAAATTAACGGATGTTGTATCGCACACAAGAACTTGACCCGGCCCTGCGCCAAGTGCTGCCGCACCTAAAAGATCACCAGTTGGCTGGGCTTCATCTACCCAGTGGCCCCATCCAGTTACAACTTCGGCGCCCCATTCACCAAGGAAATCATTTACCGCGGTGATAGTGGCTTTAGGGATTCGGCCCAATGAATTACCATCCAAATAACACATCTCTGGGTCAGTGACCACAAACTGTGATTTGAAATGGGCCAAAGGATCGTTTCTATCGAGCTCTAATGCGTATTCGCGGTCGGTGACGTTCATGAAGGAAAGGTACGCTCTCCCATCATGGCGCGCAATGTTGTTAATATCGAAGAGGTCTCAAAAGCCTTTGATATTAAAGAGTTATTAGTAGGCGTCTCTTTAGGCATTTCTGAGGGCGATCGCATCGGCATTGTTGGTCGAAATGGCTCAGGTAAATCAACGCTTATGAAGATAATTGCAGGCGTTGAAGCACCAGATGCTGGTCGCGTCACTAAATCAAATTCAGCTCGAATAGGTCTGTTGTCTCAAGTCGATTTAGCTAATCCTGAAAGCACAGTAGGCGAAGTAGTTTTGGGAGATACAGCAAAACATGAGTGGGCAAGTGAACCAAATATTCGTGAAGTTTTCACTGGCCTATTTGGATCCTTTGATGATCACATATTTGATAGAAAGTTTGGTCAGCTATCTGGTGGAGAACGCCGCCGCGTTGGATTAGCAAAGCTATTAATTAATGAACTTGATTTAATTTTGCTGGACGAGCCAACAAATCATTTAGATGTTGAAGGCGTTGCCTGGTTAGCCGAGTACTTAAATAGCCGTAAAGGTCTAGCGGTAACTGTTGTGACGCACGATCGATGGTTTCTTGATGCAGTCACTGATCGCACATGGGAAGTTGTTGAAGGCAAAGTAGAAGAATACGACGGGGGCTATAGCGCATTTGTTTTAGCTAAAGCTGAACGCGCTCGCCAATCATCTGTAATGGATCAACGCCGAAATATGTTGATTAAGAAAGAACTTGCTTGGCTTCGTCGCGGCGCCCCCGCACGGACCACTAAACCGAAGTTTCGTGTCGATGCAGCAAATGTTTTGATTGCCGATGTGCCTGCTCCACGTGATCAAGGCGAACTTTTAAAATTTGCACTCAACCGTTTAGGTAAAACGGTTTATGAGGCACATCATGTACAAGTAAAACTTGGTGATAACGAACTTATCGATGATCTGTATTGGAATGTAGGTCCGGGCGATCGCATAGGAATAGTTGGCGTTAACGGCGCGGGTAAGACAACGTTGATGCGTACATTAGTTGGCGAAATTCAACCAACGGCCGGCAAGTTAGTAACAGGTGTAACGGTAAAGCCCGCCTTTCTTACTCAGCATCTTGATGAATTGGATCCGACATGGCGAGTACTAGAGGCTGTTGAAAAAGTAGCGAATCGCATTGAAATCGGTGGAGGCCGTGAACTTTCTGCTTCACAACTATGTGAGCGTTTAGGTTTTGACCGCGAATCTCAATGGACACCGGTTGGTGATTTATCGGGAGGTGAAAAACGCAGGCTGCAATTAACACGATTATTGATGGATAGCCCAAATGTTTTACTTCTCGATGAACCTACAAACGATTTTGATATTGAGACTCTTACCGAACTCGAAGATTTGTTGGACAGTTATGGCGGAACTTTGATTGTTATTTCTCACGATAGATATTTCCTTGAACGAGTGTGCGACCGCTTTGTCGGTTTGTTAGGGGATAAGAAAGTTCGTGATTTGCCACGCGCAGTCGATGAATACCTAGAACTTCGTCATCAGTCTTTGCAACCTGAAATCAGCACACCTAAGGAAAAGAAGAGTTCGAATGCTGCAGAAGAGCGTCAATTAAAAAAGGACAAAGTCCGTTTAGAGCGTCAGATGCAAAAAGCCGATGGACGTATCGTCGAACTTGAAAATGAACAAGAGAGCGCTGCCTTTGATGCTGATCGTTTGCAGGCAATCACAAATGAGCTAACGGTATTGCGCGCAGAAAAGAACAAACTGGAGGAAGAGTGGCTTCAGACCACGGTTTTGCTAGAAGGTTAAGTTAAAGTTAGCCCTATGAACCGCTTATCGCATGGCATCGAAGTTATTCTTTTTCGTTCACGCTTTTTACTAGCACCTCTTTATTTAGGATTAGTCGGTGCTCTAGTTCTTTTGGGCTACCGCTTTATTATTGAGTTTGTTCATCTAGCTGAAAAAATTGGGGATGCAACACCGCAGAGCTTTACTCTAGATCTACTCGCACTATTAGATTTAACTTTGCTAGCCAACCTAATTTTAATGGTGATTTTTGCAGGGTACGAAAACTTCGTTTCGCGTATCGATGTCGCTACTGAGTCAAAAGATCGCCCTCATTGGATGGGAACGATTGACTTTAGTGGTTTGAAAATCAAATTAATTGGTTCTCTAGTTGCGATTTCAGTTATCGAACTGCTCAAAGATTTCATTGAACTTTCTGGTCAAGATCATGTTGGTGCAGGCACTAAGTGGAGAATCGTCATCCACTTAACATTTGTAGCTTCTGGTGTTTTATTTGCATTAATGGATTGGATTGCCGATAAGCGAGAATTTCACGGCACCCACCAATAAATGCGTTTAGACATTTTGGCCGCCCTTTCAGGCGTAATGATTGCTTTGCAGGCCCGTGCAAATGGCGAACTCTCGCATCGACTCAATAATGGTTTAGAAGCTGCATTAGTTTCATTTGGGTCAGGGCTCATCATCATCGCTGCCATTGCTGCATTTAATCCAGCAATAAAAGAGGGTATAAAGAATTTGCGTATGGCAGTTTCAAATAAAGAAATTGCTCGATGGAAATTATTAGCCGGTGCTCTTGGTGGAAGTTTTGTTGCAATCCAAACAAATATCGTCCCCCTAATTGGTGTGGCAATTTATTCCGTGGCTTCAATTGCGGGTCAAACCGCGATGTCTTTATTCGTAGATCGAATTGGGTTAACAGGTGGTGGGAAAAAACTAATTTCACGGAGGCGTGTAGCTGCTGCAGTACTTACTGTATTAGCGGTTCTCATTTCAGTCTTTGATCGAATCGATGCCAAAAACCTTTCAATGGTTGCTGTTGTGCTTGGCTGTATTGCAGGCGCTGTAGTCGGTGTTCAGAGGGCATTAAATGGTCAGATAAATGAACATTCACATCAAAGTTTTACTACATCACTTCTTAATTTTATAACTGGTACTGCTTTTCTGATGATTTTGATAATTGGTGGAGTTGTTATTGGAAAAATCCACCTTGTTGCCTTGCCTTCTGGTCCTTGGTGGATTTATACCGGTGGGGTTATCGGCGTTATCTATATTGCTTTTACTTCAACGATAGTTCAGCACCTAGGTGTTTTAACTTTTACACTTTTTAGTGTTGGTGGGCAGTTAGTCGGCTCTTTAGTGATTGATCTGGTTTCACCAACAGACGGCGTCCACGTAAGCACTTACTTAGTCAGTGGAATTGTGCTGACGTATTTGGGTGTTATCGCCGGTGGCGTAAGTAGTTCACGAGTGCGGAAACCAAGGATGCACAAATAAAGAAAGTTGCAATTGCATACGACCAAGTCTTAACCCATGGCAAAGTAGCTGCGTAATAACCGGCAAGAGTTATTCCAACCCCCCATAACAATGCACCGAGTGCATTAGCTGTTAGGAATTTGTAGTAATTCATCTTGGAAGCGCCGGCAATAGGTGGAACAAAGGTGCGAATCCACGGGAAGAATCGTGCTGCAACTACAGCCCACCATCCAGTTTGTTCATAAAAGCGCTCAGAACGGGCAATCATTCTTTGCATTCGAGGGGAGTCGTGTTTTTCAAGATAAGGACGTCCTACCAAGCGCCCTAAAACAAAACCTATTTGATCGCCAAAGAATGCAGCAATAAAAATGACAGATACAAGAATGACAATATTTACATCTTTATGGGCGGCTGCAACTAAACCAGCACTAAAGAGAATTGAATCTCCAGGCAGGAAAAATGCAAATAAGACAGCAGTCTCAAAGAAAATAACTGCACCCGTGATTAAATAAATTAGGTACGGCGCAAGCGGAGCAAGTTGAGCATCAAAGGATGCGGCTAGTTCAATCACACTGATTTCTTTACCGCAGCGGCCACAGCCTTTGTCACGTTTGGATCAAAGACGCTTGGAACAATGAATGAAGCATTGAGCTGTTCAGGAGATACGCAATCTGCAATTGCTTCTGCTGCAGCTACAAGTAGCTGGTCTGTGATTTTGTGTGCATTTGCATCAAGTAGACCACGGAAGATTCCTGGGAAAGCCAAAACATTATTAATTTGGTTAGGTTGATCGCTGCGACCAGTAGCAACAACGGTTGCATACTTACGCGCAAGAACAGGATCTACTTCTGGATCTGGATTGGCCAGGGCAAAAATAATTGAATCCTTTGCCATGTGTGAGATATCTGCCTCTTTAAGAATATTTGGAGCACTGACACCGATAAATACATCTGCACCGATAAGTGCTTCGGGCATAGTGCCAACAAATTTATGAGGGTTGCTGTTGTCGATAAACCACTGCTGCATAGAGTCTTCAGACTTCATGTCACTATGAATAACCCCGTGGTGATTAAAGCCAATAATATTTTTGGCACCGCTTAAAGTAAGTAGGCGAGCAATTGCATTTCCTGCTGCTCCAACACCGCTCAATACGATTTTTACAGAGCCAAGATCTTTATGTACTAATTTAAGAGCGTTGCGCAAAGCAGCCAGAACCACAATGGCAGTTCCATGTTGATCGTCGTGGAAAACCGGGATATCAAGAAGTTCACGCAAACGTCGTTCAACTTCAAAGCAACGTGGTGCTGAGATATCTTCTAAGTTAATTCCGCCATAGACAGGCGCGATTAATTGAACTGTTCGAACAATTTCATCTACATCTTGTGTATCCAAACAAACTGGCCACGCATCAACGTCGGCAAAGCGCTTGAATAAAGCGGCTTTTCCTTCCATAACTGGAAGCGCAGCTGCAGGACCGATATTTCCAAGGCCTAGTACTGCTGAACCATCAGTCACAACTGCCACGGTATTGCGCTTAATAGTTAAGCGGCGAGCATCGGATGGATCGGCAACAATTGCCTGGCAGATTCGTGCAACACCAGGTGTGTAGGCGCGCGATAAATCATCACGGGTTTTGAGCGGAACTTTAGATTGAATTTCAATCTTTCCACCAAGGTGGAGCAAGAAAGTTCGATCACTAACTTTACGAACCGTTAGCTCAGGGTTTTTTGCTAAAGCAATAGTGATCTGATCTGCATGTGCAGAATCAATTGTGTCGCACGTAATATCTAGAACAACTTTTTCAAGTAGTGATTCAACAACGTCTAATGCGGTGATCGTTGCACCAGCTGCTGTAATAACCGTTGTCGCAAGAGCTACAGGTTGAGCCGATGGCGGGCCTTCGACACGGATAGTGATTCCATATCCGGGTGAGGTTGCAGCCATTTATACAACTCCGTATAAACGATCGCCAGCATCGCCAAGTCCAGGAACGATGTAGCCGTTTTCATTTAGTTTTTCATCTAATGCGCCAGTAACGATATTGATTGGAACCTTACTTCCAGAGAACTCGTTCTCAACTGCTTTAACTCCTTCGGGAGCTGACAAGATACAGATCGCCGTAATTTCTGTTGCACCCAAATCTAATAAGTAGTGAAAGGCTGCAATTAAAGTTCCACCTGTTGCAAGCATCGGATCTAAAACAAATACATGACGGCCAGACAAATCTTCAGGTAAGCGATTGGCATATGTACTTGCCTTTAAAGTTTTTTCATCGCGGACCATGCCCAAGAAACCAACTTCAGCATTTGGCATCAACTTGCTCATGCCTTCGAGCATTCCAAGACCTGCACGCAAAATCGGCACAACCACTGGACGCGGTTCGGCCATCTTTAAACCTTTGGTTTTAGTAACTGGAGTCGTTATTTCCACAACGTGTGTTCGAATCTCGCGCGTTGCTTCATAAGCAAGAAGAGTTACGAGTTCTTCAACGAGGCGGCGAAATGTTGGGGAATCAGTACGTTCATCGCGCAAAACCGTCAATTTGTGGGCAATAAGTGGGTGATTGGCAACATGAACTTTCATAGGCATTACCTTACAGGGCTTTCAATCCTTTCCAATGAGTGGAATCATCTGAGCATGGCTGAATTCGATGA
>CAEZYO010000014.1_pt1 | contig 29086 bp, 25 predicted proteins | sample 7265531 | NCBI WGS metagenome assembly CAEZYO01 (sample SAMEA6813936, study PRJEB35770) | freshwater metagenome | biome: Freshwater; feature: Freshwater reservoir; material: water | place: Czech Republic | collected 2017-04-14 | depth 30m m
CTGGAAAGAGCGCGATATCTACGCCCTCGTTGGTATGGGTATCGAGCCGGGCATGAGCGATGTATTTGCGCGCTATGCCTCCGATTATCTCTTCTCAGTTATTGATTCCATCACAATTATGGATGGATCTAACTTAACCGTTGAAGGTTATGAATTTGCGCCTTCATTTTCAATTTGGACAACAATTGAAGAGTGCTTGAACCCTCCAATAGTTTGGGAAGATGGACGCGGTTGGTACACAACAGAACCATTTAGTGAGATTGAAACCTTTGATTTCCCTGAAGGAATCGGACCTGTTGAGTGCGTAAACGTTGAACATGAAGAAGTTATTTTGATCCCACAGAAAGTTGATGCCAAGAAAGTTAACTTCAAATATGGTCTTGGTGCACAGTTCATTACGACTTTAAAAACTATCCACATGTTAGGACTAGATCGTAAAGATCACGTTGATGTCCAAGGTATTTCAGTCTCACCTCGTGACTTACTTGCAGCATCACTTCCAGATCCAGCAACGCTTGGTTCACGTATGAAGGGCAAAACTTGTGCAGGCGCACTTGTTAAGGGCCTTGATAAAGATGGAAAGCCGTACGCTTGTTATATGTACAACGTTGTGGACAATGAATGGTCGATGAGTGAATATGGCGATCAAGCAGTTGTGTGGCAGACGGCAGTTAATCCTGTAATCGCAATGGAGTTGATCCACAAGGGCATTTGGAAACCTGAAGGTGTTGCAGGCCCAGAATGGTTTGATGCTAAGCCATTCCTTGATTCACTTGAATCCTATGGAACTGAGTGGAAAATTCGTGAAGAAAACATTTGATGTTGTTGTCATCGGATCTGGTTTTGGTGGATCCGTTTCAGCGCTCCGTCTACGTGAAAAAGGCTACAGCGTTGCTGTCTTAGAGGCCGGAAAACGATTTCGCGACAAAGACTTTCCAAAGACTTCTTGGCGAATCAATAAATTTCTATTTGCGCCGGGGCTAGGTCTCTATGGCATTCAACGCATCCATGTCTTGCCAGATGTATTGGTATTAGCTGGTGCAGGTGTTGGTGGAGGATCACTGGTCTATGCAAATACTTTGTATCAACCAGGTGATCAATATTTTACGGATAAACAGTGGGCATCGATTACTAATTGGAAAGAAGAGTTAGAGCCTTGGTATGACCAAGCTCGCAGAATGTTGGGCGTTGCCGAAAATCCATATTTTTCTAACAGCGACCAAGCAATGAAAGATGCGGCCGAAGAAATGGGTGTTGGTCACACATTTAAAATGGCCCCGCTCGGAATCTATTTTGGCGAAGGCAAAGGTGCGCCAAGTAAAGATCCATTCTTTGGTGGTGTTGGACCAGACCGTAATGGTTGCATGCAGTGTGGTGCATGCATGACTGGATGCCGACACAATGCTAAAAATACTTTGCCTAAAAACTATTTAGGGCTTGCAGAAAAAGCTGGAGCAGAGGTGTTCCCTATGACCACCGCTACGAAGATCGAGAAGTTACCTTCAGGTGAATGGAAAGTTTCAACCCGTAAAACCGATGATTGGTTGGGCGAAAAGGGCACAGCCTTTTTCGCTAAGGATGTCATTGTCGCCGCTGGAACATTTAATACACAAAAGTTGCTCCATAAAATGAAGGATTCGAAGGTCTTGCCACAGATTTCAGATCGTTTGGGTGATCTGTCACGAACAAATAGTGAAGCTTTAACTGGCGCATTAATGCCCAATACAGATATTGACTACAGCGATGGAAGCGCCATCACTTCCTCATTTTTCCCTGACGAACACACGCATATCGAGCCCGTACGTTATGGCAAAGGATCTAACTTGATGGGCATGTTGCAGACAATCATGACTGATGGTTTCTCATCACAAGAGCGACGCAAGCAATGGTGGAAGCAGTTTGTAGCGAATCCAAAACTACTTCTAAAGATTTTAAATGTGCGCCAATGGAGTGAGCGAACAGTTATTGCATTAACTATGCAAAATGTGGATTCATCAGTGTCTGTACGCGGAAAGAAATCAATATTTGGATGGCGATTAACATCTACCAACGATCCAGAACACCCGAATGCAACATATATTCCTGCGGCAAACGAGGTTGTAAAACGCATCGCGAACAAACATGGCGGTATTTCAGGCGGCCATATTGGAGATTTGATTGATGCGCCATTTACAGCTCACTTTGTTGGTGGCTGCGTAATTGGTAGCGATGTCAGCCAGGGAGTGATCGATCCATACCATCGTGTATGGAACTACCCAACGCTTCATATCGTTGATGGTTCAACAATCACTGCAAATCTTGGTGTTAATCCTTCGCTAACAATCACCGCGCAAGCAGAGCGTGCACTATCTTTTTGGCCTAACAAAGGTGAAGCCGAATCACGACCTTCGCAAGATCAGCCTTACAAAAGATTATCGGCTGTTGCACCGCACGCAGCCTTTGTCCCACTTGGGGCAATCGGTGAACTTAAGAGTAATTAGGAGTTCTACATGGAATCTTGGGCATTAGTCACTGGTGCAACCGCTGGAATTGGTGAAAGTTTTACACGCTTGCTTGCACAAAATGGCTACAACTTAATTTTAGTTGCTCGAGATTTACCGAGACTCCAAGAAAGAGCTACAGCATTAGAGTCAAACTTTAAAATTTCCACAAAAACGATTCAAGCAGATCTTTCTACTGAAGCAGGGTGCAAGAGCATTGAAGACTTTATTGCATCTCATGAAGTAGATGTCTTAATCAATAATGCTGGATTTGGAATCAATAAAGCTTTTACCCTCAGCCAACTAGATGCTGAACAAGCTCTATTAGATGTTCTTGTACGCACCCCCATGCGATTAATGCATCAAGTACTGCCAGGAATGAAAGCTCGCAATAAAGGCGTCATCATTAATGTTTCATCCGTTGCTGGCTGGATTGCTGGTGGAACTTACAGTGCTTCAAAGTCATACCTCACGGTTTTATCTGAATCACTTCACACTGAACTCTCGTCAACAAATGTGAAAGTATCTGCACTTTGCCCTGGCTTTACTAGAACTGAATTTCATCAACGAGGTCGCATGTCAATGAAAGGTCTGCCTGCATTTATGTGGCTGAACTCTGACAAGCTCGTAGCTACAGCATGGAAAGAGGCAGTTGCCGGTAAAGCTATTAGCGTTCCAGGATGGCAATACAAAGCCCTAACTTTCGTTATGCGCAATGCTCCGCGTTCGATGGTTCGCAAGATTGGTATGAATATACGGATCAAACAACGCGGTAAAAAGTAACTTCACAGCGAATTCATTGGCTTAACGGGCGGGTTATCAGGAGATTTTCAGGTTGAACTGGCTATGATTAGCCAATATTTAATGGAGGTTTTTCTGATGCGTAAATTCGCTTCTGTCACTGTCGCACTCATAGTCGCTGCCGGCATCATGGTTGCACTGCCCGCTAACGCTGCTACCAAAGTTTCAAATGGTGTTGCGTGTACAAAGCTCAATGCAACTACAACTGTTAGTGGCAGCAAGTACAAGTGTGCAAAGAACCCATTGTCAACGAGTAAGAAACTTACTTGGCTCTCTATTGACTGCCTTAACTCAGCTTCAGCGTATACAAAATCTCAAAAGGACGCAGTAACGCTAACTGCAAACTTAACTGCACAGATTCCTGTAATTGAAGTTGGAATTACTACTGAGACTGCGCATAAAGCAGAAATTCAAACAAAACTTGACTCGGACAACCAGCGCTTAACCGCTGCCCAATCTAAGTTAGCGGCTGCCACCACCGCCGCAGATAAGAAATCTCTTACAACTGCAGTGTCAGCATGGACAGCGGCAGTGCGTGCAAATACAAGCACAATTGCCCGTATTACTCTTAATATCCGCAAACTTGAAGCCGCGAAATTAGCTGCAACAACTCAGCCTGCTCAACTTGCGGCCGATGTTGAAAACACGAAGGCCAATGCGCAGTTAATTTGTACTAAGGGCTTCTAAAACCACACAAAGCATTACCAGAAAGCCCCGTTAGAGATAACGGGGCTTTCCCTATTTAATCTGCTAACTCTTCTAACTTAGATTGAGTAAATGCAAGCTCGACTCATTCGCATCATTGGGCCAGCCCTACTTCTTATCCATTTCTTCTCGCATTACACCTCGATTGGCGAAAGTAAATGGAGTGAGCTCTACCTTTATAATCTCATTGTCTTTTTGGCGATAGTGGTAATTGTTTTGGCGAATCGAATCAGCGATCCACTGTCCAAACCATTACTCATAATCGCATTCTCCTTATGGCTCTTTGGTTCGCTATTGGCCAGTACCGCCTCTTTTTATGAAATAGGTGTACCAGTTGATTTGTTTTCAAATATTGCTTATCTGATGTTTTATCCGTGCGCCATGATTGCATTGCCTCGCTTAATAAGTTCAAGTCAGAAATCAACGGTTTTAGAAGTATTTGACGCATCAATTGTTGGACTTGGTCTAGGGGTGCTTGGAACAGTTTTTGTACTTAAGCCTGTTTTGCCACATTTTGGTGGAAAGCTCGCTGATGCCTTTTTTGCAGTAGCTTTTCCAATTTGCGACTTGATTTTGATATCACTGACTTTGGCGACCATTGTGGCGCATGGTTTTTCACAAAGAAATCTTTTTATGTCAGCTGGAATCATTGCCTTTACTCTTACTGATTTTCTTTTTCTCTGGCAACACCTCAACGGAATGTACACATTTGGTTCAGTAATAGATGATGGCTGGATTCTTGGCTTATTGCTCATTGCTGAGAGCAGCTGGCGTCCAAGCAGAGATGATCAGAATGGTGCTTCTGTAAATCCAATATTTATTGCGTTTTCTGTTTTCTTGAGCGCAACGTTATTAGCGCTAACTGCAATCAGGCCCGGTTTCTTCCCAACTTTTATCTTGTTTCCAGCCATTAGTACTTTAATGCTGGCATTTATCCGCATGACGATAGCGCTTAAACAAGCTAAAAATATTGGGCACGAAAGGATTTTGGCTAGAACAGATGAGCTCACTGGTCTGCCTAATCGCAGGCGTTTAATAAGTGAAATTGAAAGTTTTATTGGTAAAAGCGGTGCACTTCTTTTACTTGATCTTGATGGTTTTAAGCCGGTCAATGATCTGCATGGTCACGAGACTGGCGATAAAGTTTTACAGCAAGCATCCCTCCGTTTTGCGCGAGCCTTACCTCATGGCGCATTGCTGGCTCGATTAGGTGGAGATGAGTTTGGCGTTTTGATTGAAGGTGCTTACGAACAATCAATGGATATTGCTTTGGCTCTGCGCGCAACATTGAGTTATCCATTTAACATCGATAACCAACACATCACTATCGGTGTCAGTATTGGTTTGGCAGAAAACACTGGTGCACCAGATTTACTCCGGCGCGCAGATGATGCGATGTATCGAGCTAAGCGCGAGGGTCTAGGGGTTTGTCGGCTTTAATCTCTTTCAACCGTTCGAGTGATTCTAAACGCTCAATTGCATGATCAACTATCCGCTCGGAATATCCCTTGCTATAACCATCTAAGAAAAGCCACGGTTCGTGGATTTCTGCTGCTGATAAATGTGCAAGTTCTGGCACATACTTTCTAATGTAATCACCGTTTTCATCGAACCGTTTTCCTTGTTCAATCGGGTTAAAGACGCGGTAATACGGGGATGCATCAGTACCGGTACCTGCAGTCCACTGCCACCCATGCGCATTTGATGCTACGTCATAATCAACTAAATGCTCCATAAAGAAATCAGCACCTAACTGCCATTCCAGATGCAAATCTTTAACTAGAAAGGAGGCAACAACCATGCGCGTGCGGTTATGCATCCAACCTTCGTGGACCAGTTGTCGCATAGCTGCATCAACGAATGGGTAGCCAGTTTTCCCGGCCTTCCATGCATCAAAGTGAGCATCAGGTTTGTTGTAGCGCATCTCGGCAAATTTAGCTGAGTAATAATCTTTTTCTGTATGTGGATTATTAAAGAGAACATCAGCATAAAACTCACGCCAAGCAATTTCTTTTCGGAATGTATCGTGAGCTTTGCTTTCACCTAATGGTGCAAGAAGTGTTCGGGGGTGAATTTCTCCCCACTTTAAATGCGCACTGAGCTTACTGGTGCCATCAATGCCAGCCATATTGCGAGCTTCGTCGTAATTATCGAGGCCGTTTTTCTGAAAAAACTTCCATCGCGCAAGTGCAGCTTTCTCACCAGCCGCCGTTATTTGAACACCTTCCGGCATTGGCCAATCTGGAAAATTGCGATCCGTAGATGCAGGCTTGACTGTATTAATTTTTTTAGGTGTCTCAGCCGGTTTGCGCCATCCATGCAGACACCATGCTCGATAGAAGGGTGTGTACACCTTGTACGGCGTTGCATCACTTGGTTTTAGTACTCGACCAGGTGCAACTGCGTAAGGACTTCCCGTTCTGGATAATGAAATTCCAGCCGCTTCTATTCGGGTATCACGCGCTGCGCCATATGGTTCATACTCAGCACTAATATGAACCGAAGTTGCACCGTAACGGTTCATTAAATCAGCAAGAACTTCTGCTTGATCCCCCACCATAACGTGCAAATTATTATTGAGTGATTCATCTAGAGCACGAAGTGATTGACCCAAATATGCTAAACGCTTGCTACCTGTTGCATCGATGAGCTTTTTATCTAAAATGAATACTGGAATTATTTCATCGCTTGAATTAATAGCCTCTAAGAGCGCTGGGTTATCACTGATACGTAAATCTCGACGAAACCAGGCAATGCTTCTTTTAGGCATGGCCTGATTTAAGCATCATTTTGGCTAGCCAGCCTGCGCTACTTATGGAGCTGCTCGACCGTGCCATCCCAGCCCTTAACGGCTTCAGGCTTACGAGGAGGCTTGCCGATGTAGCGTGCAGATGGGCGAATTAATCGGCCAGTGCGCTTTTGTTCCAGGATATGTGCAGACCAACCAGCAGTGCGCGCAGCGGTAAACATTGAAGTAAACAGATGCGCAGGAACTTCTGCAAAGTCCAAAATAATCGCAGCCCAGAACTCAACATTAGTTTCTAGAACACGATCTGGTTGACGTTCGCGAAGTTCCTTGAGAGCTGCTTGTTCAAGTGCCTCTGCTACTGCATAGCGTGGAGCATTTAATTCTTTTGCTGTGCGACGTAATGTGCGTGCTCGTGGATCTTCAGCACGGTAAACACGGTGACCGAATCCCATCAAACGCTCTTTGCGATCAAGTAATCCCTTTACATAAGCCGTTGCATCGCCAGTTTTTTCAACTTCTTCAATCATATGTAATACACGTGAAGGGGCTCCCCCATGCAGTGGACCAGACATTGCACCAATTGCACCTGATAACGCAGCTGCAACATCTGCACCAGTTGATGCAATTACACGAGCTGTAAATGTTGAAGCATTCATTCCGTGTTCTGCGGCAGAAACAAAATATGCGTCGATTGCACGAACATGTGCTGGATCTGGTTCTCCGCGCCAGCGAATCATCATGCGCTCTACAACTGTGTGTGCCTTATCAATTTCAGATTCTGGAATAGCTGGTGCAATTTGACCACGAGCAGCTTGTGCTAAATATGAAAGCACCATAACTGATGCACGTGCAAGATTGCTACGAGCTTCTGCGTCATCAATATCTAGAAGTGGTTTAAATCCCCACGCTGGTGCCAACATAGAAATCGCTGCTTGCACATCTACACGAACATCACCTGAGTGCACTGGCAAAGGAAATTTTTCAGCATTTGGAAGACCTGGATTAAATTCATCATCAACTAGAAGTCCCCATACGTTTCCAAATGAAACGCGTCCGACTAGATCCTCAATATCAACTCCGCGATAGCGAAGCGCGCTACCTTCTTTATCTGGCTCTGCAATTTCAGATTCAAACGCAATTACACCTTCAAGACCTGGTTTGAAATCATCTGACACAAGGAGCTCCTTTTAGCGAAGTAACATATTTACAGCGCTAATTCTGCCCCCATGGCAGGGGTGCTGGCGACCACGCCCATAAGAGGATGCACTCAAGGCTAAAGTGAGGTTCGATACACCTATGGCCGAAAAACAGTTCTCCCGTGAAGAGATCCGAGCGATGCGCCGTTCCTATGGCGACGCCGGCCTATCTTCCTTGGATGCCGACCCATTCGTAGCATTCGCCGACTGGCTTGCGCAAGCACATGAGAATCCGATGATTGTTGAAGCCAATGCAATGGTGCTTTCAACTCTAGGTGATGATCAAGGAATTAGCACTCGCACGGTTCTACTAAAAGATATTTCTGAAGGTGGATTTACTTTCTTTACAAATTATTCATCACGCAAAGCGCACGCGATGGAAAATAATGAGCAGGTTAGTTTGTTATTTCCTTGGTATGCCATGGAACGTCAAGTAGCTATCACTGGTATTTCTGCAAAGGTTTCGCAACAAGAGTCAGAAGAATATTTTGCTTCTCGACCTTGGGGTTCTCAAATTGGTGCATGGGCAAGTCATCAATCATCACCACTTGCTTCGCGCGAAGAGTTAGAGCAGCGCTATGAAGGTGCAGCAAAGAAATGGCCGGAAGGAACAATGGTTCCTTGTCCTGCGCATTGGGGCGGTTACCGCGTGACGCCGTTATCAATTGAATTTTGGCAGGGGCGTTATTCACGATTGCATGATCGCTTACGTTATGAGAGGGCTAACACAGATGGCGATTGGGAGTTGAATAGGTACTACCCGTAGGCTTAGCTCATGAGCCCCGAAATCATCATTCCCGCAGAATTAAAACCGGTTGATGGACGATTTGGTTGCGGGCCATCAAAGATTCGCCCAGAAGCATTAGCTGCACTTACTGTAAGTGGGACTTCGATTCTTGGAACTTCACACCGACAAAAGCCAGTAAAGACTGTTGTTAAGCGCGTTCGTGAAGGGTTGCATTCGCTTTTTAATCTGCCAGAAGGTTACGAAGTAATTCTTGGTAATGGTGGCTCAACTGCATTCTGGGATATTGCAACACTGAACTTGATTGATAATCGTTCTCAGCACTTAGTTTTCGGTGAGTTTTCTTCAAAGTTTGCTATTGCTTCTAAAGAAGCTCCTTTCCTTGGTGAACCAACCGTCATTAAAACTGAACCTGGTTCACATCCTGTGGCCGTTGCAGAAACCGGTATTGATGTTTACGCCCTAACTCACAATGAAACTAGTACAGGTGTTTCCATGCCAATCATTCGTCCAGCCGGAACGGATGGTGCACTTGTTCTTGTAGATGCAACAAGTGCTGCTGGTGGATTAATGGTTGATCCAAAAGAGTTTGATACTTACTACTTTGCTCCACAAAAATCTTTCGCTTCCGACGGAGGGCTGTGGATTGCAATCATGAGCCCTGCAGCTATTGCCCGTGTTGAAAAGATTAAGGCTAGCGGCCGTTGGATTCCCGCTTTCTTTGATTTATCAATTGCCATTGAAAATTCTCGTCTTGATCAGACTTACAACACTCCAGCAGTTGCAACCTTTATGTTGCTTGCAGAACAAATCGAATGGATGAATTCAAACGGCGGGCTTTCCTTTGCTGCAGGCCGCAGTGAGAAATCTTCAAACATCTTGTATTCCTGGGCAGAGAAAACTAGTTACACAACATCCTTTGTCATAGATCCAGCGATGCGATCAAAGGTAGTTGGAACAATTAACTTTGATGACGCCATCGATGCAACAAAGATTGCCTTGGCTTTACGTGACAATGGAATCGTTGATACTGAGCCTTACCGCAAGCTTGGCAAAAACCAACTGCGTGTTGGCATGTTCCCAGCAGTTGAGCCAAGTGATGTTGAAGCTTTGACCAAATGCATCGATTTTGTTGTATCTGCGCTTTAATACACCGTGCCTAAAACTTTCAAACGCGATCGCTTCTTTTGGATAGTTGCTACCCAAACTGCAATTGTTAACTTTTACTTAGGTGGCTTCGGTCCTGCGCAATCACTTCTGCGCGCTGACCAAGGAACATCACTGACTATTGCTGGATTGCATGGCACGGCTATGGGAGTTGCATCAATAGCTGCTGGATATGCCAACCCGCATTTAGCTCATAGATTTGGCCGCACAAAATCACAGTGGATTGGCTTAGGAATTTTCTTGCTCGGTCTTTTCCTCTTTGTGATTTCACCGCCAGTCATTCTTACTATTCCTGCAACTTTGATTACTGGCTTTGGCACATCAATAGTAATTAACACAATGCTCTCTTCTATGTCCCATCATTATGGAAAAGCTGCAGAGGTCGCGATACCTCAAGCAAATGGAATCGCTTCGATCGGCTTTGTAACTGGAACTGCCCTAATTGGAACAATCGCATCGCTATATCGAGATTTTTGGCGTTTAGGCTTACTACTTGCACTACCCGTTGCATTAATTTTAATTTTGGTAGGTCGTAATAAAGAAGTTGAAGAACATGTACCTGATGAAAGTGGTCCACAAAGTGGAAAGATGTCAGCAAAGTTCTGGTTAGCGTGGCTTAGTTTCGTGGCTTGTATCTCGTCAGAATTTGCAACTTCCTTTTGGTCAGCAGCCCTTCTAAAAGATCGCGTGGGTTCAACGGCTGCTATTTCAACTGTTGCAATCGTGGCCCTTGGAACCGGAATGGGAATCGGCCGCTGGTTCGGCGGATTAGTATTAAGAAACTTTAAACTCGATACTCAACTCCTGGGATTAATTTCACTGCAATTTATTGGCTTTAGTGCATTCTGGCTATCGCACTCCATGATTATTAGTTTAATCTGCCTGTTCACAATTGGATTAGGTATCTCAATGCAGTTCGCACTATCGGCCATTCGCTTAGTGAGTTTTAGTGACAATCGCCCAGATCTAGCTATCGGACGCTCTTCTCTCGCAGCAGGTATCGCCATTGCTGGAGCACCATTTCTACTAGGTTTCCTCGGAGATAATTTTGGAATCTCGCGCGCATACATCATGGTCCCAGTATTAATTGCAATCGCATTTATACTAATTAAGTTGACACCATCCCAAAGTGTAAAGGCGTAAATAATGAGCTATAAAGTTCGACGCATTGTCACGTTGGTTGTACTTATTGGTTTAATTGTTTTAATTGCTATTAGTGGGCTTTAAAACCGCATCAATTGAAATATCGGCTGGTACCTCAACTTTATCTTTGTACTTTAACCAAATAAAGGCTGTAGCAATCAGTGAAATTGTGCCGCAACTGGCAATAGTCAATCGAATGCCAATTACTTCTGCCATGATGCCAATGAGTGGAGATCCGACTGGTGTGCCACCCATGAAAATTAATAGGTAAATCCCCATGACACGACCGCGTATAGCTTGATCACTATTAACTTGAACAATTGAGTTAGCTGTGATCATCGTTGTCAGTGCGGCCACGCCACAAAATGGAAGAAAGATTGCGTATGCCGTATATGTAGGCATAAAAGATAAAATCATTATCGTTATTGAAAACGCACCTGATCCCAAGATTACGAAGCGAGTTTTACGAAATCTTTCAAGACGAGCTGAGGCAATCGCTCCAGAGAATGAACCAATCGCGATAAAAGTTCCGAGCAAGCCATAAGAAGCAGGACCTTTACTAAACTCTTTAGTTGCCATCAATGCATTAAAGATTTGGAAGTTCAAACCAAAGGTGCCCATGAAGAAAACAATAAGCATTACTACGTAAATATCAGGCCGGGCTAACGCATAACGCATACCTTCGCGAACGTTGGTCATAGATTTGGGTCGATCTTGTTGGAAAAACTCTTTTTCATTCATGGCCATCAATGCGCCAATAGCAAAGAGATAAGAGATTCCGTTAACAATAAATGAAGGCCCGGTACCAAAAGCAGCGATAAGTAAGCCCGATAGCGCTGGGCCAACTAAGCGACCAGCATTAAAGTTTGCAGAGTTCAGACTTACCGCATTAGGTAAGTCATCATGGCCGACTATCTCAGCAGCAAAAGCTTGGCGCACTGGTGCATCAAGTGCAGTTGATATTCCAAGAACTGCGGCTAACACAAAAACATGCCACAACACGATGTGGTGAGACATTACTAATGCTCCGAGCATTAGGGCCGAAAATGCACCCAGAGCATTTGTGCCCATGAGAAGTTTTCGCTTATCGAATCGATCAGCAAGCGCCCCGCCGTGAAGTGAGAAAAACAGAACGGGAGTGAATTGAATGGCGGTAACAATTCCTAAATAAGTTCCACTATGGGTCAGTTCTAGGACGAGCCAATCTTGGGCTACGCGTTGAGCCCAGCTGCCAATGTTTGAAATCGTATTGGCAGGAAAAAGTATTCGGTAATTACGATGACGAAATGAACGCCAATTACCATCAACTTTTACTGTAAATCCCATTACTCTTCTCTCATGGCATCAAATATTCGCTCGGTTGTAACCTTAGTGTCAATTGGCGTAATTTGCTGGGTCATCGCCTTTGTAGTTGCGCTAGCCGCAGGCGCGGATGCAAAAATCATTTGGACATGCATCGTTGGCGCGGGCCTAGGTTTAACTGGTATTCGTTATTCAATTCGCCGCAATAAACGCAGCGGAATTTAATTTAAGCCTCTAGAGCTGTAGCGATACCGCGTAATACGCGGCCCAAACGCTCTGCTTCAAATGATGATGGATGACGTCCTTGACGCAAACCATTTCCAACGCGATCTAAAATCTTGATTGTGTCTTCAATCATTGCAGCTAAGTCATCTGGATTAGCGCGAGAATTTTCTGCAAGTGAAGGAGGTGCGTCAATAACGTGGACTGATAATGCTTGTGGCCCACGACGTGAATCGGCAATGCTGAATTCAAGCTTTGTACCAGGCTTTACAGTTGCAATTCCTTCTGGAAGAGATGAAGCAGCAAGATAAACATCTTCACCTTCATCATTGGCAATAAAACCGAAACCCTTTTCTAGGGAGAACCATTTAACGCGTCCTGTAGGCATGGGGAGGGCTCCTTGATTATTTCGTGTATTCGTTTAGCCGCGGGGGTTGCGGTCAGGGCTTTAGTTTATCACCAGGTCAGTGAAGGTCGCTTCCGAGTGGGCGCCGCAGCCGTGATCGACTGAAACCACGCGTGCATCATCGGGCGAAATTGCATTTGCGCACACGCCAAAGGTTGCGCGTAATGAGCCTGCGATTGGCAGAAAGAATCCGCATGAATGACATGGCTTAGGTGCAGCTTGTGCCAATGGTGCTTGTGGTCCACGGTCACCGTCATACCAACGCTTTGCAGCTTGATCGCGACCTTCGATAGACATAACACGCGCACGACCAAAACCTAATTCAACTGCCATCGGTGTATCTAATTCTTCATCCTGTGGCAATGCAGATTGTCCGGGAACTAAACGTGTGTCATCAAGTGAACTTGGAACGATGTCACCAACACCAACGTCACCTGGTTGGATGCGATCGCGATAAGGAATCCACTCTGGTGCAAGTAACGCATCCGGTCCTGGAAGAACAACTAAATCGCAAACAGTTGGCGTTGCATCTGCATCGACTTTTGCAATCGTGACGCACCAACGCCAGCCTTTATAACCAGCAAGGTTTGCATCAAATAAATAAGTTGCAACGCGATTTTCATCATCAAACTCAACACTAATAAATGAACCGACGTGTTCACGCTTTTCTGCATGATCAAAGACTGCGGTGTGGGCAAGATTTTTTGCATCAAAAGGTGCAGCAGCAGTTGCCTCTGCCTTCTTTAATGATTTCTTTGCCATGTGCATAGGGTAAAGCAAAACGCCGCCTATCGGTTAATCCGAGGGCGGCGTTAGGCTCTACTAGGTAAAAATGGCTTAGAAGTCCATATCTCCGCCACCTTGTGGCATTGGTGCTGGATTCTTTTCTGGCTTATCTGCAATCACAGCTTCAGTTGTAATGAATAACGCTGCGATTGAAGCTGCATTTTGTAGTGCAGAACGTGTGACCTTTGCTGGATCAATAATTCCAGATTTAATCATGTCCACATATTCACCAGTTGCTGCATTGAGACCTTGACCTGCAGGAAGATTGCGAACCTTTTCTACAACTACTCCGCCTTCAAGACCTGCGTTGATTGCGATTTGCTTGAGTGGAGCTTCGATTGCATATTCAACAATCTTTGCACCAGTTGCTTCATCACCAGTTAGACCAGTCAACTTCTTAAATGCTGCAGTTGCTGCTTGTAGAAGTGCAACGCCACCACCGGCGACGATTCCTTCTTCAACTGCAGCCTTTGCATTGCGAACTGCATCTTCAATGCGGTGCTTGCGCTCCTTGAGTTCTACCTCAGTTGCAGCTCCAGCCTTGATCACAGCTACGCCACCAGCAAGCTTTGCAAGACGCTCTTGCAACTTCTCGCGGTCATAATCTGAATCGCTCTTTTCAATCTCTGTGCGAATCTGTGTAACGCGACCCTTGATTTGTGCGTCATCGCCAGCGCCTTCAACAATTGTTGTCTCTTCCTTGCTGATAACAACCTTGCGAGCGCGACCCAATAATTCAAGTCCGGCTTGATCAAGCTTGAGACCAACTTCTTCCGAGATAACTGTTGCGCCAGTAAGAATTGCAATGTCTTGAAGCATCGCCTTGCGACGATCTCCAAAGCCAGGTGCCTTTACTGCTGCTGAACGGAAGGTTCCGCGAATCTTGTTTACAACAAGTGTTGCCAATGCTTCGCCTTCAACATCTTCAGCAATAATTGCAAGTGGCTTACCTGATTGCATAACCTTTTCGAGAACAGGTACAAGGTCTTTGATATTTGAAATCTTTGAGTTAACGATCAAGATGTAAGCATCTTCTAGAACTGCTTCCATGCGATCCTGATCAGTTACAAAGTAAGGAGAGATGTAACCCTTATCAAAGCGCATACCTTCAGTGAGTTCGAGCTCAAGACCAAAAGTATTTGACTCTTCAACAGTGATTACGCCTTCTTTGCCAACCTTGTCCATCGCCTCAGCGATCATTTCTCCGATAGTTGCATCTGCTGCAGAGATAGATGCGGTTGCCGCGATTTGTTCCTTTGAATCAACGGCTTTAGCCATAGATAAAAGTTCGGCAACGATTTCAGTAACAGCCTTTTCCATACCGCGCTTGAGTGCCATTGGATTTGAACCAGCAGCTACGTTACGTAGACCTTCGCGTACTAGGGCTTGTGCCAAAACGGTTGCAGTAGTTGTTCCATCACCTGCGACATCATCTGTCTTCTTAGCAACTTCCTTAACTAGCTCAGCGCCAATCTTTTCCCAAGGATCATCAAGATCGATTTCCTTAGCGATGGAAACACCATCGTTAGTAATTGTTGGGGCGCCCCACTTCTTTTCTAAAACCACGTTACGCCCACGAGGTCCAAGGGTTACTTTGACCGCATCGGCCAAGATATTCATTCCGCGCTCTAATCCGCGGCGGGCTTCTTCATTAAAGGCAATCTGCTTTGCCATGAGTTGTGCTCGCTTTCATGTAATCGTTCGTTAGCGGGGGCTTTATCACTCGCACCCCGAGAGTGCTAACGTCAAATCTACGGGAGTTATTTCCCAGGCGCAAAACGAGTGCGGGCTAGCGGGCGATACGGGTGTTCATGCGGGCCTCGCGCAGGCGGCGAAGGCGCTTAACGAGCATGGGAGATGCGGCAAGAGCATCGTCACGATCGATCAAATCATTGAGCAGTTGGTAATAGCGGGCTGCTGAAAGGTCGAAAAGCTCTTTGATTGCCGCTTCTTTTGCCCCGGCATAGCGCCACCAACTACCTTCAAAATCCAGGATACGAACTTCAAGGTCGCTCAAGGCAGTAGGAGCTACAGATTCTTCTTGTGCGGACATAGGTAAAAGGGTATCGGGTCAGTAGCAAAAACTGTGGGATTTAATGCCCGTTATAAAGTGGCAAGAATCATTTGGATATCGCTGATTTTTGTCCAGGGATTAACGATGGCAAAACGCAATATTGGTTGGCCATGATGTGAAGACGGTGGGATGAAACCGATTTGATCAGCTAATAATTGATCCGACCACTTTTGGTAATCACTTGCGGCCCAACCTCTGCGAGTAAATGCAACGATTGAAAGTTCTGGTTCACAAATTAACTCTAAGTCAGGATGTGCCTTTACTAACTGCGCGGCTTGTTGGGCAACCGTTAAAGATTGTTCCATGGCTTCGGTGTATGCATCGGTGCCATAAGCGGCAAGTGAGAACCAAAATGGTAAGCCACGAGTACGGCGTGTTAATTGGATTGCATAGTCAGATGGCGACCATGCCCCGTCTTTTAATGTATCTAAATATGAAGCATGTTGTGAATGCACTTGGCGGGCGAGTTCAGGTTCACGATAAATAAGTGCGCACGCATCATAAGGAGCAAATAACCATTTGTGTGGATCAACAATTAATGAATCGGCGGCTTCTACTCCATCAAAATGCGTGCGGACTGACGGTGCACAAAGTGCAGCCAAACCATAAGCACCATCAACATGGAACCAAATTCCACGATCATGAGCTGCCGTTGCAATTCCTTTTAGGTCATCGATTATTCCAAGATTTGTTGTTCCAGCCGTTGCAACTACGGCAAATACACGGTGAGTAGTTGTTGAATGCAAATGATCTATTGCGTGCGCAACTGCATCGCCCATTAACTTGCCATTGGCGGCTACTGGCACCTTAAGAACATCAACATCCATAACATTTGCCGCGCTAACAATTGAAGAATGTGCTTCTTCACTGCAAGCAATTACCCAACGGGTAGCACCAGGATGGTTTTTGCGACCCTGCGCACGCGCAACAACTAAAGCCGAAAGATTTCCAATTGTTCCGCCCTGTACAAAAACTCCGCCGGATTGTTCTGGCAAGTTTGCTAAATCTGCAATCCAACGTAGTGCTTGATTTTCTGCAAAAACCGCGCCTGCGCCTTCTTGCCAAGAACCGCCATATAGCGCGCTAGCGCCGACTACTAAATCAAACAAGTTTGCATACTCACTAGGGGCCGAAGGAATAAAGGCTAAGTTGCGGGGATGATCCGTTGAAATACATGCTTTAGCAAGAACGGATGTAAAAACTTCTAGCGCTTCATGTCCGCCAAGACCACGGGCGGTGATTGTGTTTCCTACTTCGTTAAATAAATCTTCAGCAGTGCGTGGGCCATCAAGAGGTGGATCGTTTTTTAATCGATCAAGGCTGTATGCCAGAACTTCGGCGGCTAGGGCTTGAACTTCTTGTGTGAACTCATGCACTATTTTTAGCTTTCTTAACTATGTTTCTGAGCATTGTAGGAAAAACAAAGAAGTGAAAGGGAGCAACTGCATACCAATACATCTGCCCCCCAAGTCCACGAGGATTAAAAGTTGCCTCTTGGACAACCTTTGTCTTTCCATTAACTGTTGAAACTGTGAACTCTAACCAAGCTTTGCCCGGTAAAACCATTTCAGCATAAAGTTTTAATCGATGACCTGACTCTAACTCTTCCACTCGCCAGAAATCTAAACTCTCCCCTACGCGCAAGAAATCAGGATCTCTGCGACCGCGGCGTAATCCAACTCCACCAACCAAGAATCGATCTAAAACTCCACGTGCCCACCATAAGAAATCTGCACCAAACCAGCCGTTATCGCCACCAATTCTTTCAATCTGACGCCATACCTTTTCAGCAGAGACATCCGTGATTGTTTCTCGATAGTCGCGTAAAACGGTTTCCCCAGCCCAATCCGGATCACCTTGGGCTTTTTGCCACGGCGCAGTTGGCATTGCTGCATCTGACCAGCGCGTTTCAACACCATGTGTTGTAATCATTGAAAGTGCTAAAGAAATAGCGGTTTCAACATCAATCAAACCTTCAACTGGCTTTGGAATTAAAGCATCAATTGATTTTGCTGGATCTGCAACTACTTCACTAATCAATGAACCCACTAACGGACGCGCTAGCGCTGTTGGTACAGGAGTTACTAATCCAATCCATAAACTCGAAAGTCCAGGTGTTAAAACTGGAACCTTGATAATCCAGCGCTTCTTTAATCCCGATAACTTTGCAAACTTTTGCATCATGTCAGCGTAAGACAGCACTTCTGGGCCACCAATATCAAATACTCGATTAACCGGTGACTCTAACTTTGCTGTTGCTTTTAAGTAATACAAAACATCTCGGATAGCTATTGGGTGAGTTTTATTCATGACCCATTTAGGTGTGGTCATGATTGGCAAGCGGTGTGTCAAATGACGTAACATTTCAAAACTAGCTGAGCCAGATCCAATAATGATGCCTGCGCGAAGCTCCAGAACTGGAACAGAAGTAGTCGCTAGTGATTTTCCAGTCATGGCACGTGAAGCTAAGTGCTTACTAATATTTACATCATTGGCGATTCCACCTAAATAGATTATCTGTGAGACTCCAGCACGCTCTGCGGCTTGAGCAAAGTTCTTAGCCATCTGACTTTCAATCTCATCAAAATTGGGACCTAAATTAATTGAATGTAATAAGTAGAAGGCTGTGTGAACCCCAGCTAGGGCACGGTCTAAGTCAGTAATATTCTCAGCACTGCCTTCACATATATCTACTTTTGTAGCCCATGGCTGCCCAAGAATCTTGTATTTATCCCGCACTAAAATTCGAACATCATTATTTTCATCAACTAATGTGCGCACTAAACGGCCACCTACATAGCCTGATGCTCCTGTAACTAGGTACTTGCGGTTTTGATTGGGCATGGACATGTTGCGAAGCCTAGACTTACTCCATGCAAAAGACATCTCAGAGGCCTCGGGTAGTAATACTCGGTGCCGGTTTTGGCGGCTTAACTGCAGCCAAAGCGATGGCTGAATTTGCCGATGTCACACTGGTAGACCGACATAATTTCCAAACATTTCTTCCTCTTCTATATCAAGTATCAACGGCCGGCCTTGCCGCCGACCATGTCGCCCACCCCGTGCGCGGCGCGCTGCGTAAAACAGGAGTTGCATTTCGAATGGGCTCACCGATTTCAGTTGATCATAAAAATAGAACTATAAAGTTAGATAGCAGCGAAGTTTTAGAGTTTGATCACCTAGTTGTTGCACTTGGATCAGCAACCGCCGACTTTGGAGTAGCTGGCGTACGAGAGCATGCCCTAGGTATGAAAAGTGTTCATGAGGCCATCACAATTCGTGCTGAGGTAATGCGACGTTTTGAAGATCTCTGCCGTTTCCAAGACGAAACTATTTTGTCGATCGCCGTTGTTGGAGGTGGGCCAACTGGAGTTGAAATGGCTGGAGCATTTGCCGAACTTGTTCGTGGGCCTTTAAAAAATGATCAGGCACATGCTGCAGCTCATATTGATATTTATTTGATCGAAGCTGGTCCACGTTTGTTACCTAGCTTCTCAGAGAAACTTTCAGCACGAACAAAACGAGATCTTGAAGAACTCGGTGTCAAAGTTCGCCTTAATACTGCAGTGGCAGAAATTAAACCTCGAGTGATAGAAGTTAAAGGTGGTGCTTCAATTCCTGCTGAAGTAACAGTCTGGGCCGCTGGCGTACAAGGTGAACCAACTGCTAGCCAGTTAAATCTTCCACTAATTAATTCACGCATCGATGTTGAAAATACCTTGCAAGTAAAAAATTATCCTTACATCTGGGCAATTGGTGATATTGCTGGAATTAAAGGTGCTGATGGACGTTTCTTACCTATGGTTGCACCTGTTGCATTGCAACAAGGAAAATTCGTAGCCAAGCAAATACTTCGCACAATAAAATCACAACCTTTACTGCCGTTTAAGTATCGGGATAAAGGTTCAATGGCCACAATCGGGCGCCATAAAGCTGTTGTAGAAGTCAAAAACTTTAGACTGGTTGGAATTCCTGCTTGGTATGCCTGGTTATTTTTACACCTGTTTTATCTCTTGGGTGGGCGCAATAAGATTGGAACCGTGGCTGACTGGACCTGGAATTATTTAACTTTTGACCGCGGCAACCGCCACATTATGGATTCAGTGTAATGCCAGAGTACGTCAACCTTCGCGGCCATCAGGTTTATAACTACGAATGGGAACGCGAAGGCGAAGCCGTTGTGTTGCTTCATGGTGGCTTAAGTAAAACTTCCAGCTGGGATTACTTAGTGGTTCCTCCACTTGAAGAAGAGTTTCATGTTTTTGCATATGATCGAACTGGACATGGATTTACTGGAGATCAAAAAGGAAGTTTGCATTTTAAATTTCAGGCCCAAGAAGCGATTGCTTATTTAGATGATGTAGTAAAAGAGCCCGCACATTTAATTGGTTCTAGTGATGGTGGAATCATCGCCCTCTTAGTTGCAATAGCACGGCCAGACCTTGTGAAATCTATTGTCGCAATCGGTGCCAATTATCATTACAGCGCGCCATTAAGTAATTTCGAAGAGGCCAAAGTTTCTGAAGAAGATCAAGCTGAATACAACTTAATTTCTCCTGATGCACCGGACACCTTGCTAGAAAAAACCATCCGTATGAATCAGATTTGGAAAACTGAGCCGGATATTTCTTTGAGCGATTTAGCTTCGATTCAATGTCCGGTTTTAGTTATGGCCGGTGATGATGATGTCATCAAACATGATCACACAATTGCACTTTTTGAGGCTTTATCACTGGGTCAGTTAGCAATTATCCCTGGAACATCCCATGGCTTAATTAAAGAAAAACCAGCGTTAGCAATGGCAGTAATTATGCAGTTCTTAGAGGACTTGAGCTATCCAAGTACTCGCCAACCTATTCGGCGAACTAACAGTCAATCGGAGTAATTTTTCCAGTTGCTACATCGTAAATCGCACCACCAACTGAAACTCCAGTGTTGAGCAAACGATAATTTCGAACCATATTTACATCCTCAACCAAAGATGCTCGCTGGTCAGCAACAGTTTTGAATTCAAGCTCTGATGTATCAATTCCATATTTGGTATCAATCTCACGGTGAATTTCGGCTTCATCAACTTGTGCCATACGACAGTTTGTATGAGGCATCACTAAAATTCGTTTTACTCCAAGCAAATATGTTGCTAAAACTAAAGTACGTAAAACGTCATCGGTTACGCGAGCGCCGGCGTTACGCAAAATCTTGGCATCACCAGATCGCATTCCAAGAACAGATAAAGGATTGATGCGAGAATCCATACACGTGACGATGGCTAGACCTTTTTGGGCTACGCCTGTTAAATCAGAGTATTTGAAATTCTTGACGTACTCATCATTGGCTGCCAAAGCATCGGCAAATTCATCGTAAGGAAATGTAGACATAAATTCCCCCTTCTAAAAACTACGAGCCCCCCGTCAGGATTGAACTGACGACCTGCGCATTACAAGTGCGCTGCTCTACCACTGAGCTAGAGAGGCCTACGTGCGAACACGTATCGATCTTGCGACCAGCGGCAATTATGGCAGTGGAAGGGCAAAGTCGCAAAAACGAAGCCGATTACCGCACCAGCCCCGTCAATGGCAGACTTACCCGCATGATTACGAATTACTGGATGAGCCCTGAAACAACTGCAGTAAATCGTCTACCAATGCTCAATATCGAGCACATTGAAAAAATTACCCTCGATGGAACATGGCGTTTTCAACTACTTCGAAGCCCGCGCGAACCATTGGGTCGCAAGTGGGCGTCAATTCCAGTTCCAGGTTTATGGACAATGCAACCAGAAAGTGGAATATTTTTCGATAAACCGATTTATACAAATGTTCAGATGCCATTTGAAGAGCAGCCACCATTTGTTCCTGAACAAAATCCTCATGGAGTTTATGAGCGCGACTTTGATCTACCTGAAAGTTGGATTGATAAGCGCATTGTCTTGCACCTCGGTGGATATGAATCTGTTGCACTTGTTTACGTCAATGGAGTTGAAGTTGGCTTGACTAAGGATTCACGGCTGGCTGCTGAGTTTGATATTACGAAATTTGTTAACCACGGTAGCAATGTATTACGTATCGATGTTACTAAATGGTCTGATGCAACTTTCATTGAGGATCAAGATCAATGGTGGCACGGTGGTATCACCCGTTCAGTAAAAATCTTTGCAACTAATAAGGTTTTCATCGAGCGTTTCTATACAACTGCCGGACTTGATAAAGATGGCACTACTGGGACCCTTGATATCCGCGCGCACATCTATTCAATCGATAATCTTTCAACACACAACTACACCTTGCGCACATCTATTCAAGAGCTACCTAAGGTCAAAGCGGCTAACCTTTCTTCAACGCTTAAGACATTCCACGCTCCTTTATGGACCGAACGTGATGAAGATTTAAAGGCTCGAAGCGATGAGTACTTCCATGGAAAGTTTTGGCATGGCAATATGCCAGCTGATGCCAAGCGGGCAATCATGGAAAACGAGCCATGGCCAGCGGGCAAAATTCATTTACAAACTCGGATTCCAAAAGTACAACCATGGTCTGCTGAAACTCCCAATCTTTATACGCTTCACATTGAACTAGTTGATCCAGAGGGCACCATTGTTGAGATTTCTGAACAAAAAATCGGCTTTAGATCCGTTGAGATTAAGGGTCAAGATTTCCTTGTTAACGGCCAGCCCATCATCTTTTACGGAGTCAATCGCCACGATTTCAATCGCTATACGGGCCGGGCATTAACGCGCGATGATATGCGTGAAGATTTACTGGAACTTAAGCGGTGGAACTTCAACGCAGTTCGCACTTCTCACTATCCAAATGATGCAGCGTTTTTAGATCTCTGTGATGAACTCGGTTTCTATGTCATCGGTGAAGCAAATATCGAATCCCATGCATTTATTTCATCTATCTGTGATGACGCAAAATATTTAACTGCATTCGTTGATCGCATTGGTCGCATGGTTCAGCGCGATATACATCATCCAGCCGCAGTGATGTGGTCCCTTGGCAATGAATCAGGTGCAGGTACTAACCACGAAGCTGCCGCAGCTTTTGCTCGCAGTTTTGATCCATCACGTCCATTGCATTATGAAGGCGGAATCCGTGGTAACTGGATGGGTTCACATTCACTTACCGATGTTATTTGCCCAATGTATCCAGCAATTTCTGCAATCAAGGAGTATGCAACTTCTGCGAAGGCAGATCGCCCATTGATTATGTGTGAGTACTCGCACGCGATGGGAAATAGCAATGGAAATTTGGCTGAGTATTGGGAAGTTATTGAATCAACGCGCGGCTTGCAAGGCGGATTTATTTGGGAGTTCTGGGATCACGGTCCAGTTCAAACAATGTCTGATGGCTCAACACGAAATGCTTACGGTGGCGACTACGGCGAAGTTAAGCATGATGGAAACTTCTGCTGCGATGGAATGGTTTTCCCTGATCGCACCGCTAAGCCTGCAATGGCAGAATTTAAAGCTATTGCTGCCCCAGCCAATATAAGTAGCGTTAAAGCGTCAACTGGTGCTTTCAAAATCTTTAACAAGCATTTTTTTAAAGATTTAAGTGAGTACGAAGTTCACTGGTCAATTACTCGTGACGGCTTAATTACCGATAGCGGCAAAGTAAAGCTACCTAAGGTTGCACCCCGCAAAACTGTGGCATTTAAAGTGATTTCCAGGCACTTGTCTAAAGCCGATGGCTTGGGTGAGCGTTTCATTATTTTCACAATTGTGCGCACTGCAAGCACTGTTTGGGCCCCAGCCTTTACTGAAGTTGGCTGGAATCAAATGGCTCTGCCATCACGTGCATTAACAATTACAGGTGCAACAGCATCTGACGAGTTCACAAATGTAATTGATGAATATGGTCAAATTGTGATTCCTCGCGCAGTTATAGCACCAACGTTAACTTTATGGCGGGCACCAACTGATAACGATCGCATTGGCCATATTGCAACTAAATGGAATCGTTGGGGATTGCGCGATATGGCTCGCACTGACTGTGTGGTCTCTCAAAATCGTTCAAGTGCAAAGATCTCTAATACATGGCAGACCAGCACCGGTATTAAGGTCAAGCATGTTCAAGTAATCACGCCAGTTGCCGATGGTTTTAAGGTCAAAGAAAGCGTGACATTACCTAAGGTTCTTGATGATGTGGCACGCGTTGGAATTAATTTCGAACTCGAAGGCGAATTGACAGATCTGACATGGTTTGGTTCTGGTCCACATGAGTCATACCCAGATCGCAAAATTGCGCGCATTCACCGATATGTTTCAAGCGTTGATAACCAATATATCCCGTACGTTCGCCCTCAAGAAAATGGTGGACACAATGGTGTGCGTTGGTTTGAAGTAACTGATTCAACTGGCCATGGTGTCCGAGTACAGATGAGTAAACCATTACAGGTATCTGTAACACCTAATCGCGCAGTTGATCTAGCTGATGCAACACATGATGTTGAAGTTCAAGCTTGCGGCAACGTTGTTGTTCATATCGATGGTGCACATCGCGGAGTTGGTACCGCCTCATGTGGTCCTGACACGATTGCTAAATACATCATCAAACCAGGCGTACACACCTGGGAATGGACGCTGACTTCAATCTAAATTCAGAGGCCACGTGATTGCAGTTGGAAATTTACAGCTTCGTCCATCTCCTGATGACTTACCGCGCGCGCGCCGCCACATCCACGGCAGCGCAAAAGTAATAAACCATAAAACTGTTATTGCTGTGCGCAGAATTTTTGGTTCAGGTTTTGCCGGCGGCAAAGGTTCTCGCCACCCTGAATCAAAAGGAAGTTCCAAAATTTCTAGTACTGCTTGAGCAACTCGATCATGACCCATGGCATTGAGATGCAGACGATCAAAAGCTAAAAACCTGCGATCACTAAAGGCTGATTCTTCATTTGCATCGGCGACGATTGCGCCAACTTCTTCGGCAACTGCGCGCACATTTTTATTAAATGCACCAAAACGTTGCTCCCACATTTTTGCTGACCGTCCAGTATTGCCAGTTCGTTCTAAAACAGTAAAAAGCAAAATCGTTGCACCTGATGCGGCTAAACGGCGGACCGCATCGGTATATTGCGCCAAAACAATCTCTGGTTTGTATCCGGGGCGAATAACATCATTAGCACCGGCATGAAAAGATATAAGTGTTTCTGGACCAGTTACTTGCGCCAAAGCTGCCTCAATTTGTTCATCGATTACTTGTTTAACTAACTTGCCTCGAATTGCCAAGTTGGCATAGGTAAAATCTGGATGTGCTGTTGTCATTACATCGGCAACACGATCTGCCCATCCGCGGTATTGCCCATCCTTTTTTTCATCCGACATGCCCTCGGTATAAGAATCACCGAGCGCGATAAAGCGTGCGTAAATCACTTGCACTACCCCTTACGTCGTGCCTGATCTATGTGGAACAACGCGATTGAAGTAGCAACCGATGCATTCAGAGATTCGGTTGTTGCGCTGATAGGAATTGAAATAACAAGATCACATTTTTCACGGGTTAAACGTGCTAAACCTTTACCTTCGCTGCCGACAACAACCATGATTGGTTCAGCTGCAACTTTCATCGCAGAAATTGTGTCGTCAGATTCACCATCAAGGCCAACCACAAATAAGCCCGCTTTTTTAGCGGCATCAATAGTGCGTGCAAGGTTTGTTACTTGTGCAATCGGCATACGGGCCGCAGCTCCTGCCGATGCTTTCCATGCAGATGCAGTCATTGCTGCTGCTCGGCGTTCAGTCATGAGAACCCCTGCTGCGCCAAATGCGGCAGCGCTTCGAACAATGGCACCCAAGTTACGTGGATCAGTTACGCCATCAAGTGCCACAACAAGTGCTGGATACTTTGCGCGCTGCATAATTTCCTCAAAAGATGAATATTGGTAAGGCTTAATTGCAAGAACAATTCCTTGGCTATTAGGTGAGATACCTTCAACTTCAGCACGGTGTGCTTCGCGAATAGGTAGACCTAAGTGCAATGCAAGCTTAAGTGATTCTGCAACGCGATCATCAACATCGATACTGCGTGCAACTAATAACTCTGTTGCTGGAACTGCTTCGCGTAGAGCTTCAAGAACGGCGTTACGACCTGCAACGATTTCACCTCTTGGGCGATCACCGCGTGGTGCACGTGAAGGAGTTGTGCGAGCCATCGTTGTTGCACGTGGTGAGGTTGAGCGAGTAGAAGGAGAACGAGTTGCTTTTTTCTCAGCAGCTTTCTTGCGTTTAGCAGCTGCGTGATATGGACGATCTTCTGCTTTAGGTGTTGGACCTTTACCTGAAAGACGCTTTTTGTTTTTTCCACCGGTACCAGTTGATGGTCCTTTTTTAGATTGGCGGATTGCGCCTTTGCGTGATGAATTACCGGCCATGGTTAGCTCTTTTCCGTAATCGACCAACGTGGCCCTTGTGCAGTGTCTTCAATTGTAATTCCTAAATCAAGTAGGCCATCACGGATGGCATCTGATGCAGCGAAATCCTTACGTTCGCGCGCAGCAGCGCGCTCTTTTAACGCTAACTTAATAACGCCATCAAGGGCTTGGTTTACATCAGTAGTTGAGCTTTGTGGGTAGTTTGAATCAAAAGGATCACAGCCCAGAATCTGCAGAGCTCCGCGAATCTCATTGGCGTTTTTAGCAATGGCTGATTTATCGCCATCAGTTATTGCTTGATTTCCAGCACGCAAATTCTCTGAAATTGAAGCTAACCCTGCAGGAACGGCTAAATCATCATTCATTGCGCCGCAAAATGCATCACTGATTGTTGGCTTTAGTGGTGAATCTAAAAGCTCGGTAGCACGCAGTAAGAAGTTTTCAATACGCCTAAATGCAACTGCTGATTCATCGAGTGCAGCTTCTGAATATTCAAGCATCGAACGATAGTGAGCACTACCTAAATACCAACGAAGTTCGATTCCGCGCACACGTTGCAAAATAACTTCAACCTGCAAAGTATTGCCAAGCGACTTGCTCATCTTTTCACCAGATTGAGTAACCCAAGCGTTGTGCATCCAACGGTTAGCAAATTTATATCCAGCTGCTTCAGATTGTGCGATTTCATTTTCGTGGTGAGGGAAAACTAAATCCAAGCCTCCACCATGAATATCAAAGGCCTCACCTAAATATGCATGTGCCATCGCTGAACATTCCAAGTGCCATCCGGGACGGCCCGCTCCCCATGGTGTTGGCCATGAAGGGTCACCGGCTTTGGCTGCTTTCCATAATGCAAAATCTCGAGGATCTTTTTTGAATGTCTCATCAGCATCAGCTGCTGGCATTAGATCATCTAATTTTTGGCCAGATAAAGTTAAGTAGCGCTTTAATTTGCGAACTTCTAGATACACATCTCCGTTGCCAGGTGCATAGGCAGCGCCATTATCAATAAGTATCTGCATCAGTTCGACCATCTGAGTGATATGACCAGTTGCCCGTGGTTCATATGTTGGTGGCAAGACATTGAGCGATGCGAACGCTTGCGTGAAAATACGTTCGTATTTCATTGCTACTGCCCACCATGGGGATTTTTCATGAACAGCTTTGTGCAAAATCTTGTCATCTATATCAGTGACGTTTCGAATAAAAGTAACGTCATAGCCTGACCAAGTCAGCCAGCGGCGCAAAATATCAAAGTTAACTGCGCTACGAACATGGCCAATATGAGGATGAGATTGAACTGTGGCACCACATACATAGATAGAAACTTGACCCGGGATAAGTGGCTTAAAAACGCCTACTTCACGGGTAGCAGTGTCATATAAATGTAGTGCGGACATCTGCTAATTCTACTGCTTATAAACCAGAGCAGTTGCAATGGCCGCGATGCCTTTGCCTTGCCCAGTAAGCCCCATTCCATCAGTTGTCGTTGCAGAAACTGAAATCTTCGCTCCACCAAGGGCATCGGATATCGCAGTGATAGCTTCGGCTCGACGTTGTGCAATTTTTGGGCGATTACCAATGATTTGTACGGCAACATTTGAAATTGTAAAGCCAGCCTTGGTAACCATTGAATACGTTTCTTGCATTAATCGAACACCTGATGCGCCTGCATATTCAGGACGATCAGTACCAAAGTTAGATCCAAGATCGCCTAACTGTGTGGCTGCAAATAAAGCATCACAAATTGCATGTGCTGCAACATCGCCATCTGAATGTCCTTCAACACCTTCTTCACCTGGCCAATGCAAACCTGCAAGCCATAGTGGAAGACCAGTGCCAAATGCATGAGCATCGGTTCCAATTCCTGTACGAATATCGCTACCTAAACTCAAGAAACCAAGCGCAGTATTTAAATCAGCAGGTGTAGTTATTTTTAATGCACGTTCTTCGCCAGCTATTACTTTCACTGCGCCGCCATTAGCTTCAATTAACGCCGCATCATCAGTTGCTTCGCTCTGTGATGCATGTGCTTGGCGAAGTGCTGATGTATTAAAACCTTGCGGAGTCTGAATGCTTACAAGTGCAGCACGATCGGGAGTTGAAACAACAAAACCTTGTTTGTTAACTACTTTGATTGTGTCCACAACATCAATGGCTGGAACTACTGCAACTGCGCCGGATTTCAATTGCGCAATAACGCGAGAAGCGACATCACTACTGGCTAGAGCACGTGCGGCATCGTGAACTAATACATACTCTCCTGTTGCAACAGCTAGGCCATTTCTAACACTTGCCGAGCGGGTAGCACCACCTGTAACAACAATGATGCCTTCTCCAACCAGTTCGCTGATCTGGGCTTCAAATCCAGCAGGTGCGGTAATAATTATTTGATCAACAACTCGTGCCAATGATGAAACGGCATGCTGCACCAATGTGCGATCTGCTAATTGGATGAGTGCTTTGGGAATACCTGCGCCAAATCTTTCACCACTGCCCGCGGCAGCGATGATGGCGCTAATAGACATTGTTAAGAGGCAAGAACCTCGTCAAGGATTACTGCAGCCTTTTCTTCATCAGTGCGCTCTGCAAGAGCTAGCTCTGAGATAAGGATCTGCTTCGCCTTGGCGAGCATGCGCTTTTCACCAGCTGATAGTCCACGATCTAAATCGCGGCGATACAAATCGCGTACAACTTCAGCAACCTTAATAACATCACCTGATGCTAATTTTTCTAGGTTTGCCTTGTAACGACGTGACCAGTTAGTTGGTTCTTCGGTGTATGGCTGACGCAACACGTTGAATACGCGGTCTAGGCCAGCTGAATCTACGACATCGCGAACGCCGACGAGATCTACATTTTCTGCAGGAACACGTACGGTTAAATCTCCTTGAGCAACTTTTAACACTAGGTAGGTCTTTTCTTCACCCTTGATC
>CAEZYO010000015.1_pt1 | contig 29071 bp, 30 predicted proteins | sample 7265531 | NCBI WGS metagenome assembly CAEZYO01 (sample SAMEA6813936, study PRJEB35770) | freshwater metagenome | biome: Freshwater; feature: Freshwater reservoir; material: water | place: Czech Republic | collected 2017-04-14 | depth 30m m
CTTTATAGCAAGTACGGCGGAACTGAAATCAAGCATGGCGGAGATGACCTATTGGTTCTTTCAGCGCGCGACATTCTCGCTGTAATCGAGAAGTAAATGGGAAAGTCCCTTCAATTCGACGAGCAAGCACGTCGAGCAATGGAACGTGGCGTCAACATCCTTGCTGACACCGTCAAAGTAACTCTTGGACCTAAGGGTCGCAACGTAGTTATTGCAAAGTCATATGGTGCCCCAATTATCACTAATGACGGCGTAACAATCGCTAAGGAAATTGAACTTTCAGATCCTGCTGAAAATATGGGCGCACAGTTAGTTAAAGAAGTTGCCACAAAGACAAATGATGTCGCCGGTGATGGAACAACTACTGCAACCGTACTTGCACAAGCAATGGTTAAAGAAGGTCTACGTAACCTTGCCGCAGGTGCTCAGCCAATGGATATTAAGCAAGGCATCGAAGCTGCAGTAGCTGCAGTTTCAGAAAACCTTCGCAATCAAGCAACTCCAGTTAGCGGAAAAGCTCAGATTGCAGATGTTGCAACTATCTCTGCCCAAGATCGTGCCATCGGTGATTTAATCGCCGAAGCAATGGATCGCGTTGGCAAAGATGGCGTCATCACTGTAGAAGAAGCATCTACTACTGGCCTTGATCTTGAGTTCACTGAAGGAATGCAGTTCGACAAGGGCTACATATCTCCATATTTCGTAACTGATCAAGATCGCATGGAATCAATTCTTGAAGATGCCTACGTTCTTATCTCAGCTGGCAAGGTTTCTGCGCTCGCAGATCTTCTACCAATTCTTGAGAAGGTTTCAGCGACTTCAAAGCCGCTATTAATCATCGCCGATGACATCGAAGGTGAAGCCCTATCAACGCTAGTTGTTAACCGCATGCGTGGAGTATTTACTTCTGTTGCTGTTAAGGCCCCTGGCTTTGGTGATCGCCGCAAGGCAATGTTGCAAGACATCGCAACACTAACTGGCGGACAAGTTATTTCAGCTGAAGTTGGAATGAAACTTGATGCTGCAACTCTTGAGGATCTCGGTCGCGCACGTCGCATCGTGGTTTCAAAGGATGCAACAACAATCGTCGAAGGCGCTGGAGACAAGGGCGCAGTTGCAGCCCGCGTGAGCGAACTTCGCAAAGAGATCGAAAACTCTGACTCCTCTTGGGACAAAGAGAAGCTACAAGAGCGTGTTGCAAAACTTGCTGGTGGCGTTTGTGTCATCAAGGTTGGCGCACACACTGAAGTAGAACTCAACGAAAAGAAGCACCGTCTAGAAGATGCAATTTCTGCAACTCGCGCAGCAGTTGAAGAAGGAATCGTTGTTGGCGGAGGCGCAGCCCTTGTGCATGCAGCCGATGCTCTAGAAGGCGATCTTGGATTCACTGGCGATAAGGCAGTTGGAGTTCGTTTAGTTCGTAAGGCTTGCGATGAACCACTTCGCTGGATTGCAGAAAATGCTGGTCTTGAAGGCTACGTAGTAGTTGCAAAGGTTCGTGCGATGAAGCCCAACGAAGGTTTCAATGCTGCAACTGATGTCTATGGCGATCTTGCAAAAGATGGCGTCATCGATCCAGTTAAGGTAACTCGTTCAGCGTTAGCAAATGCTGCATCAATTGCTGCAATGTTTATTACAACTGAAGCAGTTGTCTACGAAAAGCCAGCAGAACAAGCAGCAGCTGATGCTGCGGGTTCTGGACATTCACATGGCCCAGGCGGACATAGCCACTAATTACATAGTTATGAGAAAGGCCCCGCAGAAATATCTGCGGGGCCTTTCTTTTTCAACTCAGGAGGAGAGTTAAAATTTAGGATGCATGTGAAATATTTGGATTAGCTTCTTTGCCAAGAATTGCCAAGCGATCATCTTCTGAAAGACCACCCCAGATTCCATAAGGCTCTTGCACAGCTAATGCATGTTTGCGGCAAGCTGCAATTACTGGACACGTTGCACAAATTGCCTTCGCCGTATTTTCACGGTTACGACGACGTGGGCCTCGTTCGCCATCTGGATGAAAAAACATCTCAGTTTCAAGGTCGCGACAGGCACCTTGATATTGCCACTCCCATTCATCGGCAACGGGGCGGGGTAAGCGTGATATTTCGGCCATGGGGACACAGTACAACCGCGCCACAAGTTGTTCAAGTAAAAACGCTTCACACCTAGTTCAATTGAGCGTTTCAACTGGTGAGTTGGCGCACTTAGGGCCACGATAGGGGGGTGGCATCCACCCAAGAGCTCCTCACAGTCGCAGCAGTCGCTCGTCGACTTGGAGTAGCACCTGCAACCCTACGTACCTGGGATCGCCGATATGGACTTGGTCCTTCAGCCCACGAAAGCGGCGAGCACCGCAGATACTGCCCAGCAGATCTAGCCAGATTAACTTTGATGCGCAGGTTAATCACAAGCGGAGTTGCGCCATGTGATGCAGCAATTCAAGCTAAGAATCACAAAGGCACAATTAAAGTTGAAAAGATTGTTGATGACTATGTAGTACGTCAAGACCTTGTCGATGCACTCTTTAAAGCAGCAAAGGCTTTAGATAAACAATACATTGAAGCTGCTTTACGAAAAGATTTAACAGAAAATAGCATTGAGCAATCATGGGCAGAAGTCATTGTCCCACTTTTGTTTTTAGTTGGCGATGAATGGGCTGTTAGCGGTGAAGGAATTGAAGTTGAACACTTTTTAACCGAAGTTCTTAAAGGGTTACTTCGTGAGCAAGTTGAAGGCATCAAAAAACCGGTTAATGCTCACCCGGTATTACTGGCTTCTGTTGGCGAAGAGCTGCATTCTCTTGCTTTGCACGCACTGGCAGCTGCATTAGCAGAGCGCAGTATCGAAAGTTTTTTCCTTGGAGCCCGAACTCCTTTGGAAGCGTTGAGTTCAATGATTACGCGATCTGCCCCACCAGCAGTGTTTTTATGGGCCCAACTTCCACAGAATGCGGACGCTAAATTTTTCAAAGATATTCCAGCAATTCGTCCGGCTCCGCGCTTTATTGTTGGAGGGCCTGGCTGGGTTAATACCAACTGCGATGAAGTCTCTGTGACTACCGATATTTATCAGGCCTGCGCTGAAATTGAGCGCGCTGTAGGCCTTTAACGCCTCTGGGAGAATTTTGGGCGACCAGGGCCGGAATTATGTGGCCTATCTCGCGCTCAAGCACTAGTTTTTTAGTTTAAGTGCGCCCCGCATGGATATAGGCTTTACCTAATTAACGCCAAGAAGGAGTTCGCCAGTGTCGGCACAGGATTTTGGTGCAAATGATTGGCTCGTCGATGAGATGTACGAGCATTATCTGCAGGATCCTTCTTCCGTAGACCCAGCGTGGATTGAATACTTTAAAAACAATAAACCTGGCGTTCCAGCCACACAGTCGGGTCAAACAACTCCGGTTTCAAAAGGAGTTCCACCTGTGCCTAAAGCAACACAAAAAGCTTCAACGCCAGAACCTGTTGTTCAACAGCAACATGTTCAGCCAATTGTTCGCGAAAGTGCTGTTCCGCAACCTAAACCAGCGGATCCAGTTATTAAACCTGCACCAGTTTTAAGTACACCAAGTGCATCAACGCTTGAAGTAATTCGCGGAGTGTCAGCTCGAGTTGTACAGAGCATGGAAGCATCACTTTCCGTTCCAACTGCTACATCAGTTCGCGCAGTTCCAGCGAAATTAATGATTGATAACCGTATTGTGATTAATAATCATATGAAGCGCGCACGTGGCGGAAAAGTTTCATTCACGCACATCATTGCTTACGCAATGATCAAGGCAGTTCGTGCGATGCCAGAGATGAATGCTTTCTTTGGTGAACTTGATGGAAAGCCAGCTATTGGAAAGCCTGAACACATCAATCTCGGGGTTGCCATTGATTTAGCTAAAGCCGATGGATCGCGCCAATTACTTGTTCCTTCAGTCAAGGGATGTGAATCTTTAGATTTTGCACAGTTCCGTAGCGCTTATGAAGCAGTAGTTAAAAAAGCACGTGATGGTTCATTAACTGTTGAAGATTTTGCCGGTACAACAATGTCTATTACTAATCCGGGAACAATTGGCACAGTTCACTCAGTGCCACGTCTTGTGCAAGGACAAGGTTTAATTCTTGGTGTTGGCGCTCTGGATTACCCGGCTGAATTTGCCGGTTCTAGCGAAGAAACCCTTGCTCGAATGGCTATTAGCAAGATCGTTACTCTTACAAGTACGTACGACCATCGCATTATTCAAGGTGCAACTTCAGGTGATTTCCTGCGCAGAATGCATGAATACCTTCTGGGTGCCGAAGGTTTTTATGATGAGATCTTTGCAGCTCTGCACATTCCTTACGAGCCAATTCGTTGGGCAACAGATAAAGAGTTTGCCCACGACGAAGAGATTGATAAGACCGCACGCATTCAGCAGTTAATTCACGCCTACCGCACTAATGGCCACCTAATGGCAGATTTTGATCCGCTGGAATACATTCAACGCTCGCATCCAGATTTAGATGTCCAGAGCCATGGATTAACTCTGTGGGACCTTGACCGTGAGTTTGCAACAGGTGGCTTTGGCGGCGAAAAGTTTATGCTGCTACGAAAGATCCTAGGAATCTTGCGTGATTCGTACTGTCGAACAGTTGGTGTTGAGTACATGTACATCGACAATCCAACAGAGCGCAAATGGATTCAAGAGCGCGTAGAAGTTGGCGTTCAGCATTTTCCTCGTGAGGAACAACTGCGAATCCTATACAAGCTCAACAGTGCTGAAGCGTTTGAGAACTTCTTACAAACTAAGTTTGTTGGACAAAAGCGATTCTCGCTCGAAGGTGGCGAATCTGTAATTCCACTTCTCGATGCGGTTATTTCATCTGCAGCAGAAACTAAGTTGGATGAAGTATGTATCGGAATGCCACACCGTGGTCGACTCAACGTCTTGGCAAATATCGCTGGAAAATCTGCGGGTCAAATTTTTCAAGAGTTCCAAGGCCACTATGCCGAAAATCAAGTTCAAGGCTCTGGCGATGTGAAGTACCACTTAGGTACTGAAGGCACATTTACTGCACACTCTGGGGCAACAACAAAGATTTATTTAGCTGCAAACCCTTCACACTTAGAGGCTGTTAACCCAGTTTTAGAAGGCATTGTTCGCGCTAAGCAAGATCGTCTCAATATTAAAAATGCATATTCAATCCTGCCAATTTTGCTTCATGGCGATGCCGCATTTGCTGGCCAAGGAGTTAACGCTGAAGTTTTGCAGATGTCTCAACTTGCTGGATATCGCACAGGTGGAACGATCCATATTGTTGTAAATAACCAAGTGGGCTTTACTACATCGCCAAGTGCGGCTCGTTCTTCACGTTATTCAACTGATTTTGCCAAGATTATTCAGGCACCGGTATTTCATGTTAACGGTGATGATCCAGAAGCATGTGTGCGCATCGCTCGTTTAGCTTTTGAATACCGCCAAGAATTCAACAAAGATGTAGTCATCGACATGGTTTGCTATCGCCGCCGTGGTCACAATGAAGGTGATGAGCCAAGCTTTACCCAGCCATTAATGTACAAACTCATTGATGCCAAGCGCTCTACGCGCCATCTTTACACTGAAGCACTTATTGGTCGCGGTGACATCACAGTCGAAGAAGCTGAAGAAGTAGCACGTGATTACCAAGTTCAATTGGAAGCTGTCTTTGCTGCAGTTAATAATTTAAGTACTGAAACTGATCCAAACTTTAAAGTTCCCGTTGCACCTGATGCGAACAAAATTGTTACTTCAATTCCAGAAGAGTTAGCACGAGAAATTGCGGCAACTCAAACGGCAACTCCAGATGGCTTTAACGTTCATCCAAAACTTACGCCACAGTTAGCTAAGCGCGTCGAGTCACTCAATGATGCATCAATAGATTGGTCAACTGGAGAAATGTTGGCCTTCGGTTCACTACTGAAAGAAGGTCGCCCAATTCGACTTGCGGGTCAAGATGCCCGACGTGGAACTTTCTCTAATCGCCACGCAGTTATAGTTGACAAAGAAAATGGAAATGAGTGGACACCGCTTCGTGCATTAATCTCTGATGAAAATCAGTTCTTCGTTGTTGACTCATTACTGAGCGAATATGCAGCAATGGGCTTTGAATATGGATATAGCGTTGAGCGTGAAGAAGCCCTTGTTTTATGGGAAGGCCAATTCGGAGATTTTGCTAATGGTGCACAAACCATTATCGATGAATTTATTTCTTCAGCGCTTCAAAAATGGGGCGAGCGTTCATCTGTAGTTCTTCTCTTGCCACATGGGTATGAAGGCCAAGGTCCGGATCATTCATCGGGACGAATTGAGCGCTACTTACAACTCTGTGCCGAACAAAATATGACTGTGGCTCAGCCATCTTCTCCAGCGTCTTATTTCCACTTATTGCGCTGGCATGCAAAGAATCCTGCACGCCGCCCAATGATTGTGTTCACACCTAAATCAATGTTGCGCTTAAAAGCGGCAGCATCTGCCTTGAGTGATTTCACTTCTGGATACTTCCAGCCAGTGATTAGTGATGATTCAGTAAGCAATGCTTCACGAGTTATTTTCTGTTCTGGCAAGGTTTATCACGATCTAGTTGCAGAGCGCACCAAGCTTGGTGAAAACTCAACTGCAATTGTTCGCGTAGAACTTTTGTATCCACTTCCAATTGATGAAATGGTCGCAGAGGCTAACAAGCATCCAAACGCAAATTTATTGTGGGTTCAAGATGAACCGGCAAATCAAGGTCCATGGTCACATATTGCCCTTCGCACTTCTGAACAACATGGTGGTCATGGATTTGGTTCTCGTATTTTGCGTCGAATTTCTCGCCGCGCTACAGCATCTCCAGCAACTGGAAATCATCACTTGCATGAAGATGAACAAAAAGCTTTAATGCTTGAAGCGTTTACTCGCTAATTTAATTTCTTTCCATGCCGGTAGCGAAAAAGAACAACTCCAATTATTTCTTGTGACGAAATCCAACCCCATGCACGAGAATCAGTGCTATCGGGGGCATCGCCTTCAACCCAAAATTTTTGGTCATTAAATTTCTTAACTCGCTTTACTAAAAAGATACCTGGGCGTTCTTCACGTTCTACTACTACGGTTTTTCCAACTATCGAATCGCCAACGGCTTGTAGGGCTGATGCACCTTGGAGCCAACTGACTACTAGCCAATCTCCATCTCGGTATGCGGGAAGCATGGAGCTACCCGATACCTTGACTGTGCCAAATTTGCTCATGGGCGGTAGTCTCGCACTTGTAGTTCCTTGAGTCGATGTGAACTGCGTGCCCACGGCACGAATATAGGAAACGAGGAGAAAATGTTTGCACCAAAGACAACAGTTTTGGCACATTGCGATCTTCCATGTGGTGTTTATGATCCAGCCCAAGCAAAGATTGAGGCTCTTTCAGTGAAGGCATGCATGGAAAAGTACGCAGCTAATCCAGATGCAGATTTTCGTGCGCGCTCAGTTTCAATTAAGGAAGAGCGTTCACACCAAGTAAAGGAACACCTTTGGGTGTTGTGGACAGATTATTTCAAGGCTCCACACTTTGAGGCATATCCACAGTTGCACTCACTCTTTAACGAGGCAACAAAGCTTGCAGGTGCTGCAGGTACAAAGGGAACTCAAGATATTGCAGTTGCAGATAAGTTAATCGGAAAGATTGATGAAATTGCAGAGATTTTCTGGGCTACAAAGAAGGCTTAATTAGTTTTCACTAATTAAAGATTGTGCGGCGGTGCGGGCGAGGAATGAAACTCGCTCCACCGCCGATCTTTTTATCATTGCAGCAGCAACTTGACGTTCACCTTCATAGACTTCACATTCAAAAGTTAGTTCTCGATTTTCAACTTCAATGCATCGTGAAACTCCATTGAGCTCGGCGCCAATAGATGCAGGACTCAAAGTAATCATTTCAAAACTAATGGGGATTGTTGACTCGTCAGGATCCAAATGTTCATCCATCGAAATAATCGCTGCATGCTCCATCAAAGACATCAAATGCGATTGAGAAACGATAGGTAGATCTCCGATACCCATTGCAACAGAAGTATCACCAGCGCGCACGGTCATGACCGTTAAGCCAACGGTTCCAATGACTTCTTCTGGCGAGTTCATGATTTATAACTTACCTGTTTAAAGCTTAAGAAGTGGGATTATCGCCATCATTGATGAATCGAATTTCTTCGGTGTGTTCGATAGTTACTTCACGGTGTTCGACCTGACCGAACTCATCGATTTCGATTGAGATTTCGGTCATTCGCATCTGTGTTACTACTTCTGTAAACGCCCCAGTCATCTGCCCATGGATCTGATTAAAGATTGCATCATGCAAATCTTGCGGCGCTTCTTCGCTGCATGTGCGGCGCAAAACTTCCTGCATCAATGCATGCATCTGGCGCTCATGGGCAAGTTCTGCTTCGCAAGCAGGGCACTCTGCAACATGAAGTTCAATAACCTGCATTTGTGGCGCTTGGATATTGCCTTCAATAAGCAGAACGAATGAGTTCAAAACTTCATTACATGGGGTTACAAATGAAAAGCTCATGCATCTGCCCCCTCATCATCGAGGTTAGAGTTTTTAGCCGCAGGTTTGGCTTTAACGCTGTAGCCAAGTTCCTTTGCATACTCTGTTAACCGCTCGCGCAGCTGTTTTCTTCCCCGGTGCAGCCGCGACATAACTGTTCCAGCAGGAACGCCGACAATTTCGGCGATTTCTTTGTAGGAAAAGCCCTCTACGTCAGCTAAATACACGGCGATACGAAACTCTTCAGGAATTTCTTGAAGCGCACGTTTAATGTCGCTATCTGGAAGATTTTCAAGTGCCTCAACCTCGGCAGATTTACCCTGATCACTTGTGTGTGAGGCGGCATCAGCCAACTGCCAATCCTCAATTTCACCTGAAGATAATTGCGGTCTGCGTTGATCTTTGCGATAAGTATTTATAAAAGTAGTGGTTAGAACGCGATATAGCCACGCTTTTAAATTTGTTCCAGCTTCAAATTGATGGAAAGAAGCGAAGGCCTTCAAATATGTATCTTGCACTAAATCTTTGGCATCATCTGGATTTCTCGTATAACGCAAAGCTGCTGCATATAACTGATTTGTGAAGGCAAGAGCATCTCGCTCGAAGCGGGCTGCGCGTTCGGCTGAGCTTTCTTTCACTAACTCTGTCGATGTCATTAGGGGGAAAGATTATCGTTAAAACAAGGTCTCTGGCTCACCCAATTCGATGGGTTCAATAAGGCCTTGGCCGTTATTAGCAACGGAGTTAACCGCTGCAGAAACTGGATTGGCTCTGACTATTGATTCAGGGGAGTCAACGACCATTAAATTACGCAGGTGTTCTACATCCTTATTCTTTGGATCTAGCCATTGTTCCCAGCGATCGTGCGGCATGAACACTGGCATTCTGCTATGAATTGTCGCAAGTTCACCTTGTGCCTCCTGCGTAATTATTGATGCAGTCTCGAAAACTTCACCATTTGGTGAACGCCACGTGCTCCAAATTCCTGCAATAGAAAGTTGTTGACCATCACGACTTGCAATATAAAAAGCTTGTTTTGGTCGGTACTTTCCTAAAGCCGTTGCCCATTCGTAATATCCCTGGGCAGGAATTAAACAACGACGTGATTTAAATCCATCACGAAATGTAGGTTTTTCATGGACACTTTCGCTACGAGCATTAATAGCGCGCGACTGCGACGCTTTTGCTTCTGCAGGATCGCTCAGCCATGGGGCGATTAATCCCCATGAAACAACAGCTAAATCTCTTTTGAGTGCGTCTTGTTCTTCAATCGATTCGCGCACAATATAAATGGGATTTGTAGGAGCAATGTTCCAGTTAACTGGAATTGAATGGGCCGGTGAATTACCGGTAATTTCAAATTGCTCCATAAGATCGCGCATATCTGCACTTTGTGCATAGCGGCCACACATAGGCAAAGAATATGCGTAAAACGACCTTGATGGTGGCCACGATAGACTTAGGCGATGATGAATGAACACTGGCCCGCGCATTTTCGCGGCTCACAACCAGTCCAAGCTTTCGTTGTCATACCCGGATCAAAGTCGGTAACCAATCGTGCTTTAATTTTGGCCGCACAGGCAGATTCACCATCAATTCTTCGTCGCCCGCTAGTTTCTCGCGATAGCGAACTCATGGTCGCTGGTTTGCGCGCACTTGGAGTCGGAATTGTTGAAAGTAACCTTGTAGTAAACGGCATTGAAGAACTGCAATGGAAAATAACTCCAGCCCCATTGCGCGGTGGTGTAAAAATAGATGTAGGCAATGCCGGAACTGTTATGCGTTTTTTACCACCATTAGCCGCCTTAGCCACCGGCGAAGTTGCATTTGATGGCGATCCACGTTCATATGAGCGTCCACTTGGCCCAGTGATAAAAGCGCTAGAAGAACTTGGAATTTCTATTGAACATGAGGGTCGATACAGCTTGCCGCTTAAACTTCAGGGGACTGGAAATATTCAAGGCGGTGCATTAACAATTGACGCAAGTGCATCGAGCCAATTTTTGTCAGCATTACTTTTAGTTGCACCAAGTTTTGAAAATGGAATTATTGCCACGCATAAAGGCGGTTCACTCCCGTCCATGCCACATATCGAAATGACAGTAGAAATGTTGCGTGATTTTGGTGCAGATGTAAGCGTTGATGCATCAGCACAGTCTTGGAGCGTAAAGCCAGGGAAACTTCATGGCAAAGAGTTAGTAATTGAGCCCGATCTTTCCAATGCAGCGCCATTTTTATCAATAGCAATGGTGTGCGGAGGTAGCGTCACAATTGCAGACTGGCCGCACACCACAACTCAACCAGGTGATCAATTGCGTTCAATATTTACCCAAATGGGTGCAACGGTTTTAATGAATGAAAAAGGCTTAACGCTGACTGGTAATGGAGTTATTCACGGAATCGATATAGATCTACATGATGTCGGTGAACTAACTCCTTCTATTGCCGCAGTTGCTGCCCTTGCTGATTCACCTTCTCATTTGCGAGGAATAGCCCATCTGCGTCTGCATGAAACAGATCGCCTTGCTGCGCTGACTCGTGAAATTAATGCTCTGGGTGGAAATGTTGTAGAAGAAGAAAGCGCATTGCATATTACGCCCGCGCCGTTACATGGCGGCCTATTTCACACGTATGACGATCATCGCTTGGCAACCGCTGGCGCAGTTCTTGGATTAGTTATTCCTGGGATTGAAGTAGAAAACATAGCCACTACTCGCAAGACTCTGCCAGATTTTCCTGGGCTCTGGAGTTCACTACTTGTTTAAGCAGAAAAAATAATATGAGTCCGCGCGAATATGATGAATCTGACGCACGAGTAAGACCGTCGCGCAGTACACGGCCGCGAAGTAAAGATCGCCCTACGCATTTAAGTGCAATTTCAGGTTTAGTAACAACAGTAGATCGTGGACGCCAGACCTGCATTACTGACGACGGAGTGATTATTACGGCGATGCGTGCCCGTGAACTTGGACCAAAATCAGTTGTAGTGGGCGATCGTGTTTCTATTGTTGGTGATGTAACAGGTACGCAAGGAAGTCTTGCACGAATTGTCGCGGTTACTGAACGCCGAAATTCGTTAAGTCGAACTGTGGATGATTCCGCACAAGTAGAACGAACAATCGTTGCAAATATTGACCAGCTCGTAATTGTAGTTGCAGCACTTGCTCCAGAACCTCGACGTGGACTTATTGACCGTTTTCTTGTTTCGGCCTTTACTGAAGGAATCACACCAAAGCTTGTAGTAACTAAAACTGACTTAGGTGAAGTACCAGAATTTTTAGCAGAATATGAAAAATTAGATGTCGAAATATTACATACAGCAATCAAGAGTGATTCACGTGAGAAAGATTTACTTGCACTTCACGCCATGCTGAAAGGTAAAATTTCAGTTCTGGTTGGACATTCTGGAGTTGGCAAATCAACGTTAATCAATGCACTAGTGCCAGAAGCTGATCGGTTAACTGGAGATGTAAACGCTGCAACCGGTCGTGGACGCCATACTTCTTCAAGTGCAATTGCACTGCCACTTAATACAAATGATGGATGGATTATCGATACTCCAGGCATTAGAGCATTTGGTTTATCGCATATTGATGTAAACAGAATTGTCGATGCCTTTACTGATTTATCTCTAGTTGCAGCCACTTGCTTGTCGAATTGCTCACATGCTGAAAGTTCCTGCAAACTCGATGCTTGGGCCGCACCAAATGGGGTTGTTGATCCAGAGCGCACTGCACGATTAGTCAGCCTTCGTTCCTTGTTATCAGTCAAGGACCAGGCAGTTTTTGCGCCAGAGGTTTAGTATTGAAGCCATAGAGTTAGCATGAAAATGACCAAAGGAAATAATGAGTATGAGTGAGAGCAAATACGCCCAAGATTTAGCATTGGCGCACCTACTTGCTGATATCGCTGATTCAATTTCACTAGATCGTTACCAATCTTTAGATTTAGTAATTACAACAAAACCAGATAACACTCCAGTTACAGATGCTGACCGCGCAGTTGAAAGTGCAATTCGCGAAGCTCTTGCAACCCACCGCCCCAATGATGGCTTGCTTGGTGAAGAATTTGGCAGTGATATAACCGGTGCTAAGCGTTATTGGGTTATTGATCCAATCGATGGAACTAAGAATTTTATGCGCGGGGTTCCAACATGGGCAACGCTCATCGCTTTAGTTGAAGTAGCTGCTGATGGAACACAAGAGGTTGTTGTCGGAATCGCAAGTTCGCCCGCACTTGCCCGTCGTTGGTATGCATCGTGTTGCGAAGGCGCATTTGTAAATTTCAATGGTCAGACTCGCAAACTATCTGTCTCGCAAGTTAGTGCAATTAGCGATGCATCTGTTGCGTATTCAGATTTTGTTGGTTTTGATCAACGTCTAGATGCTTTCAATTCAATTCTCAAAAACGCTTGGCGTACTCGGGGAATGGGTGATTTTTGGTCACACATGTTGGTTGCAGAAGGTGCAGTTGATATTGCAATCGAACCTACGCTTGCGGTTTGGGATATGGCAGCTTTAGATATTATTATCCGTGAAGCAGGTGGCGTATTTACAAATACATCCGGTGAACACGGTCCATTCGGTGGAAGCGGAGTTTCAACTAACAAAGCTATTCACGATGTCTTGATCAAAGCATTGAATTCGTAGAAAGGTTTATACGATGTCTGCGGATTTAATTTTGGAGCCAACTACTCTTGCTATTGAAGGTATGACTTGTTCATCATGTGTGAACTCAGTTGAGAAAGCCCTAAATGGCGTTGACGGTGTTAGTGCGACTATAAATTTTGCGACAGAAACAGCTCATATTGTTGCACCTGCTGAAATGAGCGTAAAAGAACTAATAAAAATAGTTGAAAAAGCTGGTTACAAAGCCTCACTTCTACAAGACGCGCAAGCAGTGACCCTTCATAATAAAAAATCAGCACGTGCTCTTTTCTTTGCTTTCATCTTTGCAGTTCCAGCTGTAGCTATTTCAATGGTGATGAGCTGGCACCACAGTATTGATATGTGGATTCATACTCAGTTAGATGCATTTGGCCTTCCACATCCACTTTATTCAGCCACAGCTTGGCTGGTTATTGCACTTAGTGCGCCGGTTGTTCTGATTGTTGCTTGGCCAATTCACCGGGCAGCACTTCGAAATTTAAAACATCCAACAATGGACAATCTCATCTCGATGGGCTCACTCGCCGCATTCACATGGTCTATTTACGCAAACTCAACTGGTGAAGGTGATGTCTATACCGAAGTTGCAGCTGGCGTAATTTTCTTTGTCATCCTTGGACGCTTCTTAGAAACTCGCGCAAAGGCACGCGCAGGGGCCGCATTGAGTTCTCTGCTTGCACTTGGCAGCAAAGAGGTAACGATTGTTCGCGGGGGATTCCCACTAATCGTGCCAATCGATCAGTTACAAATCGGAGATGAGTTTGAAGTACGTCCAGGAGATCGCGTAGCAACCGATGGAATCGTGGTTTCTGGTGAAAGCGCAGTTGATAACTCAATGCTTACAGGTGAATCCAAACCCGTAGATGTTCGTCCTGGTTCGCAAGTCATCGGGGCTTCGGTTAACCATAATGGCCGTCTAATTGTTCGTGCTACGCGAATTGGTAGCGATACGGAACTAGCACGTATTACTGCAATGGTCATTAGTGCACAAGGAACCAAAGCTCCTATTCAGCGATTAGCCGACAAAATCAGTGCGGTGTTTGTCCCCGTTGTAACCATAATTGCGATCGGAACTTTTGCTGGCTGGTTTTACAGTGGGTACACGTTGACTCAATCTATTTCTGTAGCCATTACTGTTTTAGTTATTGCATGCCCATGTGCACTCGGATTAGCGACACCTGTAGCGTTATTAGTGGCATCAGGCCGCGGGGCACAACGCGGCATTGTTCTTCGGGAACCTCGCACTCTGGAAGTCGCACGAAACGTTGACACTGTTGTATTTGATAAGACCGGAACTTTGACTCAAGGTGTTATGAATGTTCAGAACGCAACAATCTCTCTTGCCGCCGGAAAGGTGCTGGGGACATCTTTCACTTCTTTAATGAACGAAATAACAATCCTTTCTTCGGCTAATGCCATCGAATCCGCAAACTCACACCCAGTTGCCTTGGCAATCTCGCGCTATGCCTTAGGTGCTGGTGCAAAAAACTATGTTGCTACAGAGTTCTCGGTAACTCCAGGCTCTGGTGCTGCGGGCCGTGTAAATCTTGGTCAACAATCACCTGTTGTGCTGATTGGTTCTCCTGCAGCTGTTGCTCATAGCTGCACCGATTTTCATCCAGAAATTAAGGCAGCCGTCGCCGCAGGACAAGCCGCTGGATTAACTGTGTCTGTTTTAGCGTGGGATGGCGTCGCACTTGCCGTGTTTGCAGTTGGAGATCAACTCAAAATCGAAGCTGCAGAAACTGTTGCAACACTAGTTTCTATGGGAATTACACCTTGGCTTGTCACGGGTGATAGCGCCGAAGTTGCCGCAACTGTTGCCGCAACTGTTGGAATCGATAGTGCTCATCTAATAGCTGGCGCACTCCCAGAAACAAAGTTAGAGATAGTAAAGAAATTACAAAGTGAAGGCCATTGCGTTCTGATGGTGGGAGATGGAATCAACGATGCCGCCGCCCTTACTGCATCAGATTTATCAATGGCGATGGGAACGGGAACAGACACAGCAATTTCTTCAGCTGATATCACTTTGATGAACTCTGGTTTAGGCAGCGTAATCTCGGCAATCACATTGGCAAAGAAAACGCTCAAGATTATTCATCTCAATATGGGGTGGGCGCTGGTCTATAACGTTATCGGCCTACCAATTGCAGCTCTTGGTTACTTGCAGCCAATCTATGCGGCGGCAGCAATGGCCCTGTCATCGCTATTCGTTGTCACCAATTCACTGCGCATAAATTAAAAAATCTCGCCCCGGTGAAACCGAAGCGAGATTTTTTTACTTTCGTACGTAGTAGCGGGGGCAGGATTTGAACCTACGACCTCTGGGTTATGAGCCCAGCGAGCTACCGAGCTGCTCCACCCCGCGTCGGTGAAGCAATCTTATGCGCATCAATAGATAAAGACCAAATCCGCGATATTTACTTCTTGGTCTGCGCATTAATTGCAGAATCAAGTGCAGATTTCAATCGCTTCTGTGCTTTGTCATAAGCAGCGAAATCGCCCTTAGCAAGAGCAGCTAAGCCATCTGAATATGCCTGCTTTGCACTTGCGAGTGCATTAGCAAGAGATGTGTTAGTTGTTCCTGTTGTACCGGTTGTTGTTCCAGAAGATGTAGCTGTTCCAGAGTTTCCACCGAATACTTGATCAAGTGCGCCCTTCAAAGTGTCGTCATATCCAATTTGATCACCGAAGGAAACTAGAACTTTCTGAAGTAATGGATATGAAGCAGTGTTTGCTGTTGCACGTACATAAACAGGTTGTACGTATAACAAGCCACCGCCCACTGGGAGTGTTAACAAGTTTCCAAGAACAACATCAGATCCACCTTGACGAAGCAAGGAGAGTGAGTTGGCTACTTCAGGTTTTGCTTCAAAGTTAGATGCAACTTGTGATGGGCCAGCAACGTTAGTACTACGTGGTAATTGCAGAACAGTTATTTTTCCGTAATTAGGTCCAGCATCAGAATTTACAACTGCAAATGCAGATAAGTTTTCACGGCCACCTCGAGGAACAAATGGAGTTGTAAGTGCAAACTCTGGTTTAGGTTCACCAGGCATTTGAAGAGTTAGGAAATATGGTGGTTGTGCACTTGCATTGGCACCAAATGTTGATGGGTCACGAGGTACGCGCCAGAAATCCTGCCCACCGTAGAAAGCTGCGGCAGTTTGGACGTGATACGCCGAAAGAATTTCGCGTTGGACTCGGAACATATCTTCTGGGTAGCGGATGTGATCGAGCAGCCCCTTAGAGATTGCGCTCTTTGGTTGAACCGTGCCAGGGAAAGCCTTGCTCCATGTGGCAAGAACTGGATCTTTCTCATCCCATTGATACAAGGTAACTGTTCCGTCATAAGCATCAACGGTGGCTTTGACTGAGTTACGAATGTAATTAATGTTCTGATTTCCTTGTGCAGTTACAGAAGTTGAGTTTGCAGTCAAAGCATCCGATGTAGCGCTAGAAAGTGAAGTCTGCTTTGAGTAGGGATAACCAGCAGATGTTGTGTATCCATCGATAATCCAAAGAATCTTGCCATCAACTAGTGCTGGGTATGGATCTCCATCAAGAGTTAGCCAAGGCGCAACTTTTGCAACGCGCTCACGGGGATTACGGTTGTAGAGAATCTTAGAATCCTTATTGATGAGGGAAGATAACAAAATACGTTGTTCTTGATACTTAAGCGCAAAGACAATTTTGTTAACGAGTGAACCTATTGGAACACCACCGGTGCCTGAGTATGTGACGTTTTTTTGACCATTAGCTGATGTGTCATCTGGATAGTCGAATTCAACTGGGCTATCTGTTTTTACGCCGCCGATAATTGAGTAGTCAGGAACGTTTTCACCAAAATAAACACGAGGCTCAAATGTTCCAAGACCCTTTGTTGGTGGCAGATCGCCAACAACAAATGATGGCTTTCCATCTGCATCACGGGCATTACCAAATGCTGCAACGAAACCAAATCCATGTGTATATACCAAGTGGTCGTTAATCCAGTTTCGTGAAGGGTTTCCTGCGATATTTAATTCACGCACCGCAACAACAGTGTCGCGCTTTACTCCATCGAGCGTATAGCGATCGATATCGAGCGAATCGGGGAAACTGTAATAAGGCTTTATCTGTTGTAACTGGCGAAAAGTAGCTGAAATTACATTGGGATCCATTAATCGGATATTAGAAATCGTAGCTGCATCCTTAGTTAGCTGACCAGCAGAAGTTGTTAGAGTAGCTTGGTAGTCGCTAACTGTTACATCGCTTAGTCCGTAAGCAGCACGTGTTGCATCGATATTGCGCTGAATATATGGCGCTTCCTTTGATGACTCACTTGGCTTTACTTGGAATTGTTGAATAGCTCCTGGATAGATTCCAGCGATTAAAACCGAAGAGATAACTAAAAGCGCGGTTCCGGCAGCAGGCAAAACCCATGAACGACGAACGATATTTGCAAAAAATAGCAAAGCACAGACAACTGCGATTGCCGCAAGGATTGCCTTTGCTGGCAAGGTCGCGTTGACATCGGTATATGTAAGACCGGTAATCAACTTACTTTCTTTTAGCGCCAGGTGATATCGGTCAAACCAGTATGCAACTGCCTTCATTAGAACTACCCCGCCAAGAAGTACAGAGAGCTGTACGCGAGCAGCAACAGTTGTTCGATCTTCTTGGACCGCAAGACGTATTCCACCATATAAGTAATGAACGATTGCAGAAGCAATAATTGCAAGAATTAATGTTGAGATACCCCAAGCAATAATGGTCTGCCAGAATGGTAATTTAAATGCAAAGAAAGATATATCCATATTGAACTGTGGATCTTTAATACCGAAATCTGTTGAGTTCTTAAATAGAAGCCATGTTTCCCACATTGCAGAACCAGATGTTCCTGCGAAATAGAAAAGTCCAAGAGCAAGTGCAATCACTACCCAACGTTTGATTGGTTCGATTTGTGCACGATAACGCTCAAGATTATCGGCCTCAATACTTAATGGAACATAGAGAGGGCGGCGCTTGTACGCAATGATGAAATTGAGTAAGACGATAAATGATGTCAGTAACCCTGCGGCGATGAAAAGATAAATCTTTGTCGTAAGTACCGTTGTCCATACCGATGTGAAAGCTACAGATTTAAACCAGAGCCAATCGGCATAGAAGCCACTGAGTGAAAGGAAGAATCCAGACAAAACAACTAAAATTCCAATTGTTAATGCAAGGGGACTGCGGCGGCCTTTGAAATTAAACTGTGGGGTTGCGTTACTCATCATGGTCATACGCTAGCGCACAGTGGGGGTGGCTACATTCCCAGTATTAACCCAGAGTTACAGGGCAGCCACTGCTTCGGCGAGGGTAGAGATGATCACCACTTTAATTCCAGCGGGAGTATGTGCAATCTCTGCGCTATTGCCAGCAGGAGCTAAAAACAAGGTGGCGCCGGCTTTATAGGCTGCTTGTATTTTCTCGTTAATCCCACCAATTGGCCCGACTTGTCCGTCAGTAGAAATAGTTCCGGTACCGGCAATGTGTCGCCCGTGCAGCAAATCTTTTTCAGTAAGTAATTCGATAACACCTAATGCGAAAATCATTCCGCCACTTGGCCCGCCAGTTTTCTTTACATCAAATGAAATATTTTTTAAGTGCAAATCATTTGCAGCAACCCCATACTCAGGATGTAACCGTAAAAATGATAGGGCTGCAGTTGTCGCATTATCTTGGGAACTAGTCATGTCAGCTTTGGCTTTTTTATTTTCAGATTCCTGTGTTGCACCAGGAGGATAAATTGCAGCGCGGGGATATACAGCCTCATCAGCTTTTAACCATGAATATATTATTTCAGGCCCAATAATCCAGTTATTAGGGTTTGTGACCCGGATTGACATCAAATCAATACGCCCCGTCGAGGGATAAGTTTTTTGATTTTTAATCGTGATTATTTTATTGAAAATATTTTGTGCATCCCCGGGTAAAACTATTGCGAAGGGAAGGGGGGCTACTAAAGCAAGAACGGTGAAGATTGAAAGAAGAAAGAAAACTATTCGAGGTAGTGGTGAAAAGCGCATTGGGCCTAGAAAGCCTTCTACTTAGCGCTTCTTCAGAAAAGGATTGTCATCTAAAGCATCACTTGCAGGGTCGGGCTTTATCAATTGAGTTTCACTGAGCACAGCAGGTGCAGGTTGCACAGAATCTGCAGCAACATCGCGTGCCTGCGAATCCCGTAGAGAATCCTGAAAGCGCTGAAATTGTCCAACAGATCTTTGAGTTTCTTGTGCAAACTTGCCTTCAAACTTGGTTACCCACAAAACATAAAGAAGTGCTCCGCCAAGACCCACAGCAGGAACGACCCACCAAATGAGTGCAAGAAAGGCGCTGGACATACGGTGAGTCTATCGCCCGCTGGGGCAGAACGCTCAATGTAATCCTTTCTTAGCTTTTGGGAAGAAATCAGTTGGCTAACTGGTTACAGCACTGGGAGGATTTATACATGTCGCCATTTGGTTTTACACCGGATAGTTCAGATGACCCTGAGAAAAATAATGACGGGGAGTCCGTTGATTTCGCTGCAATGATGGCGCAGATGCAAGCACAGATTCAGCAACAGTTTTCTGCATTAGGTATGAGCGGCCCAGGATTTTCTCAATCAACTGAAGCGTTACCAAAAAATATTGTCCGCGATACAGCTAAGAAATTTGTTACCGCTAAAGGATCCGCCCCTATTGGCGCAAACGATGTTGCCAAAGTCGAAGAAGCATTTTCAATCGCCCAACTGTGGCTCAATGAAGCAACCTTTTTTCCTCAATCTTCGGCAGTTGGAAATCCAGCAATGGCCAGGACAGATTGGGTTGATACAACATTGACTGGGTGGCAAACCTCTGTTGAGCCGCTTGCACTCGGCTTGGCCGCGGCAATTTCAGAGCTACTGAGTAAGGCACAAGGTGAACAGGATCAAGGCGAAGCTGAAAGTGCGATGCAAATTCCGGTGGGAATGATTGCAACGCTTTTGCGCTCATTTATTGGCTCATTGATTGCAACGCAGTTAGGTCAATCTATTGGTGGGCTAGCAGCACATGTAACTGGCACACATGATGTGGGCTTGCCATTGGTGGACCCTGCCTATCCAGCACTGGTTCCCCAGAATATTAATGAGTGGGGTCAAGATTTAGATATCCCTATGGATGAAGTACGCATTTTCCATGCACTTCGAGAAGGTGCGCTTGCTCGTTTATTTGCACATAACCCTTGGCTCATTTCTTATATTCGTACCGCAATTTCAGATTATGGCAAAGGCATTCGAATCGATATCGACGCGATTCAACGTCAAGCACAAGAAGTTTTTGATGCAGCATCTGAAGATGGAAAAGAATTTGATCCAACTAACCCCGAAAGCTTCACTCTTGCATTAAATGAAGGAATTTTTACTCCTGAAGAAACTCCGGCTCAACGCGCAGCGTTAACTAAATTAGAAACCGTCTTAGCGTTAATTGATGGATGGAGTGAAGAAGTAGTCACACTTGCAGCAGGAGATCGTTTACCCAATCTTGTGGCCCTTCAAGAAACTTTGCGCAGGCGCCGTGCAACATCTGCACCAGCGCAACAGTTATTTGCAACGCTTTTTGGTTTGCAAGTCTCACCAAAGTTGGCCCGTGAAGCGGCAGGGTTCTGGAAAGCAGTTCGTGAAGTTAAAGACCTCCAAGGTCGTGATCAGATTTGGAGTGGAATCTTGCCAACGTCAGATGATTTGCTCACTCCGCAGAGCTATCTGGCAAGTATTGAAATTCCTGACGATTTATCTGGCCTCTAAACAGCCTCAAAAAAGAAAAGCGAACTCCCCGGCCGCTCATTCTTTATCAGCCTTCCCCTTGCTGATACAGAACAGTTTTCCGAGGAGTTCGTAGTCGTAACGTAAATGTATTTGGCCCGAGAATCAACTGGGAATCACTTTGACACAACCACTTTTTCTCGTGTAAGGCAGATTTTTCCGCTGGTAAATAATGAGATATTTTCAAATGAATATAAAAATCTCTCAACACGTGGTTGAGCTTTGCCGATTGCCAAGCACCAGAGCGGTAGCGTGTGGAACATGAATGGACAGGAGTTTGGCGCTAACCCTGCCGAGGAGTTGGAAGGCCTCAACACGTTACCCGGAATTAATGAGGGCGAAATAATCGTGATCAGATCTACCCGGCGCAAGAAAAATATCTCTGCTTATCGTCAGGGTGGCCGAATTGTCGTCTCGATCCCTGCCCGAATGAGTAAAGCCGATGAACGGGCGATGGTTCCAGAGATGGTCGCCAAGATTCGGGCTCAAGAAGCGGCCATGACCATGAGCGAAGAATCGCTGGCCCAACGAATAGATGAACTCCTCAAGGAATTAGCCCCAGAAATAACGCTGCGCCCGGCTTCAGTGGCGTGGAGAGCAATGCGCGAGCGCTGGGGCTCTTGCACGGGCGTAGATCGCACGATTCGAATCTCTGACCGACTCAAGGGCGCACCAGAACACGCCCTGGACTATGTCCTCTTTCACGAGGCGATCCATCTTCAGTATTTCGATCACGGCTCCGAGTTCAAAGAGCTTTTAGCCCGCTTTCCAAAGGCCGATGTCGCCAGCGCCTACTTGGATGGATATGAGGCGGCCGAAACCGCGCTCGCAGCCCCCGAGGCGCTCAAAAAACTGCTGGCAGGGATGTAGCTACCCCTTTTATAGTGAAAATACCTACCCACAAACGCGCCTGCTTACGCTTAATCACGCGTAAGCAGGGGTATCGTCCTACTTAACAGAACGCTCGCCCCGCACGGGGAGCAACTCCCACGGGATTGCAAGCGTCGAACGGAGGACATGAAAATGACAGTAGAGACATACAAAGGTGACGCTTACTGCGTTAAGTGCAAAGAGAAGCGTGATTTCGAGGGAACCGTAAAGGTCTCTGACTCAGGTCGTCGCATGGCACAGGGCATCTGCCCAGTGTGTGGCACCAAGGTCAATCGCATCCTTGGCAAAGCTCAGTAATTAAATTTCGCTCACACGATGTGAGCGTCTAGCGTTAAAGGAAACCCCCACGTTAATAGCGTGGGGGTTTCTTCTTTCCAAATAGTTGATCTTCGGGAGATAAAAATTCGTACCGTCATAAATAACTTCACCTACCATCAAATTTATTGACGATTCCACAGATTTCTTTCAGTTCATTACAGAGACGGTGGATTCTCACAACTCTTGCGACATGACTACAACCTTTATTCCGAGTGCACAACAAATCTCTATCCCAGCGGCATCACTAGAATCCACATTCCCTCGACTAAAAAATGGCATTTTCGTAAGCACATCCACAAGCAAAGAGGAAAAGTCGATAACGGTAGCAACTTCATTTCATGGGATAGAAATCATTCATAGTCAGGCCCGTTCAATCATTGAACATTTCACTGGCACAATGAGTTCAGTTGAGATTGCTACACAATTAGATGTACCCATTTCAATAATAGATTCAATTATTAAAGAATTACTCACTGTGAATTTTCTTGACACACAACGCAACACCATCAAACTCAATAATCGATTTCAATCCTCAATCGCATCACGTGCAGCGCATACAGAGGATCAAAGCAATGATGCTGCATATAGCCAACTTCAAAAAAGGTTAGCTCCAGAGTTGAGCCATGCGACTTGGATTAAAGGTGTTCGAGATGGTGGTGTTGACCTGATGAGCGCCCGCCAGAATTACGGAATTGAGATAATTGGAAATTCCAGAACTGCAACTTTGCTTTACTCAATCTTGCTCGCTAGCGGAGTCACAAATACCCGAATTTCACTATCAGCTTCATATAAACATCCAACCGTTGCTTATAGTGATTTAGGCTCTGGTTCATTGCGAACTACTGACCTAGGTTTAAATTTTAAGAAAAGAGTTGAAGAACTTTCTCGTGAATGGTCACTTTTTCCCGTTGCCTCAAGTTATGCACTTGCTCAAAGAGGAGCGCCTAAACCAGTTCTTCCAGAAAAGAATTTGCGAATAATTTGTGACGGTTTTGATTCGCAGTATGTAGAACATTTACTAAAGGATGGCCATGATCATTTATTTATTGGCAGAGCACCTGGTCACGCAGCAACGATTGGGCCATTTGTACAACCAGGTAATTCTCCATGCCGACAATGTCTTTCTCTGATCGAGGCAGATCGAGTAGGTGTGTCACACCTTTCGATACCACTTAGCACTAGTGATGAATTGCCAATTGCGATTGCACATCAGGTAGCAGCGTTGGCAGCACATGCAGCGCTGAAATTCATTGATACCGGCGAAAGCGAGCTACTAGCGGCTCAGTTGGTCGTGGATTTTCTAGATGCATTTACTCCACGGTTACAGCGCTTCTCTCAGCACCCTGAATGCAGTTGTTTGTGGCCACGAGAAGACCTACTTCTCTAAATTCCGAACAGTTTTACACAGCCATTGAAGCTTTGAAGTGATGAGCAGTTGAGACAAGAAGAATTAATTTATTCAAACCAGCCAGAGAAGTTCACACACAAAAACAAGTAGAAAAGAGAGAACAATGAAATCCATAAGTAAAACTTTAATTAGAGGTGAGCTGCTATTTCGTACGAAATTAGAGCTAGCCCATAAGAACTTCTATGCACAATTGCGAGATGAGCAAGGAGACGTACCTGGATGGGTGTTAGTTGTCTTGATGACCACAGGGCTTGTGACTGCAATTTGGACGATAGCCGCACCTCGACTAACCGCAATTCTTAAAAACTCACTAGATGCCATGAATGGCATTCGCTAAACAGAATTGAAGGTCAATGTCCGTGAGAAATAAGCTCCATTACAGAAAACTAGAAAAGCTAAGAGGCCTAGGCAAAAATGAAGATGGAAATGTTGAAAGCGCATTGGTTCTAGTCCCGTTATTAGTGCTCTTTCTGATTGCGATTGAATTAGTCGTAGCAACAAATCTTCGCAACAGTGATTTCGCACTTGCACAGGGTGATGCAACTAGAAGGGCCATCAGTGGTCAACTTCTAGCCTCAGATCGTGTGATTGAATTAAATTCACCAGATTCATTTGCTCACATGAAGCTTTTGATTTCACATCGCAAACATTCACTTCCACAACTAGTTCCAGGATTAATTGCATTACTAGGTGGTAAAGCCGTAGTCGAAGTAAACGGTGTAGCGCTAATGGAAACAATCAATTGATGAAGAAACTACGAGATGAATCAGGTAGTGCAGTTGTTGAATTCGTTGCATTAGCAATTCCACTATTTATACCTATTTTTATCTACCTCAATAGTTTTGCTTCAGTAAGTGGCAACGAAGCAGTGATTCGCATCTTGGCACGTGAAGGAGTTCGTGCATATGTAGCTAGTGACAATGACTATGCCGGGCGAGCAGTTTCCGAGCAGGCTATTTCACTTATTGCTAAGAACCTTGGGCTAAGTAGTAATGAGATTGATTCACTTACCGTGAGTTATCAATGTTCACGTCTTCCATGTTTATCGGCAAATAGTCGCATCAGATTAACGATTTCATATATAGATGCCCAGTCACGTCGAGTAATTGAAGCCTCAGCTCAAGAAAATGTAAGTCCATGGAAGTAAAAGCAAAAGCTACATTAAGTGATGAACGTGGTTCGCTAAGTGTGGTAATTATTGGCCTATTTATCATTACCGTTGCATCGTTAATGGTGATGAGTGATGTGGCAACAATCTTTGTTGCAAAGCGCTCGTTAGCTCAGGCAACTGAAGCTGCAGCAATGCGAGGAGTTCATACCCTAGATCGCAGTTCGTATTACACAGGCAAAGGCACCATTGCGACGACTCCTATGAGCCTAATAAATAAACGGGAGCATCCAAGTATTCCTATCGATTGCGATCAAGCAGTACTAGATGTGATGTTAGAACTTCATAATTGGAGCCAAGATGAGAGCTCCATGAAGCGTAAAGAACTTGCGGGAATTGTTTTGACGGATTTCTCCTGTGACGGAACATCTATAGAGATAGCTACATATTCGAAGGTCAGGTTTCCATTTACGGTTCCATTTTCTTCTTTGGATTCGGCAGAGCTCACCTCGTCTGCAGGCAGTACAAATCAAGTTCAAGAAGGGTTTTATTTATTCGGGATTAGATTGCATTAACCTGACTTAAAGCAGCAATTGCATCGGTTTTTCCATATCTTTGCCTCCGCTATCCTTGTGCCATGGCCGCGCGCGAATATCAATTAGAGATAAATGAAATTGACGCGACCCTTGTTTCAATTGAAAAAGTTCTAGATCTTCCTAAATTGCGTAAACAAGCCGCACAGTTAGAGGAAGAAGCGGGAGTTCCTAATTTGTGGGATGACCCTGAAAACGCGCAAGTAATAACTAGTCGCCTCTCTCGCGTTCAATCTGAAATTGCAAAATTATCTGGGCTGCGTCAACGAGTTGAAGATTTACCTATTCTCTTTGAATTGGCGGCGAGTGAGCCTGATGGATCTGGTGTAGCCGATGCTGAAAGAGAGCTAGACGCAGTTAAGAAATCAATTGGTGAACTCGAAGTTCAAACACTGCTCAATGGTGAATACGATGACCGCGACGCCCTTATAACTATTCGATCCGAAGCAGGGGGCGTAGAAGCAGCCGACTGGGCTGAAATGATTATGCGTATGTATTTGCGTTATTGCGAGCGTCATAATTTTAAAGTCGATGTCCTAGAAACCTCTTATGCTGAGGAAGCCGGAATCAAATCAACAACTTTTCGCGTTAGCGCACCATATGCATATGGAACTTTATCGGTTGAGCAAGGCACACATCGATTAGTCAGAATTTCCCCTTTTGATAGTCAGAGCCGCCGACATACGTCATTTGCAGGAGTTGAAGTTGTTCCAGTTGTTGATCAAAGTGATCACGTGGAAATTGATGAAAAAGAAGTTCGCGTTGATGTGTATCGCTCATCTGGTCCTGGGGGACAAGGTGTGAACACAACTGACTCCGCGGTTCGCTTAACTCATATTCCAACTGGCATCGTAGTTTCTTGCCAAAATGAACGCTCACAGATTCAAAACAAAGCTACAGCGATGGCTGTTTTGCAATCAAAATTGTTAGAGCGCCGTCGCCAAGAAGAGCAGGCAAAAATCAATGCACTCAAAGGTGACAACTCGGGCTCCTGGGGAAATCAAATGCGTTCTTATGTTTTAGCGCCGTATCAAATGGTGAAGGACCTGCGTACTGATTATGAAACTGGAAATACTTCGGCAGTACTCAATGGTGAAATTGATGAATTCATTGAAGCTGGTATTAGGTGGCGTCGTAGTTCCTAAATCCCTCAGGTAAAGCTTAAATCACAGTTTTCACAGGCTCAGAAGCGCGTTACTTACCCGCATTTCCAACTATTTTCCATAAACTATGCAACAGGCCGAGTGCGGATTCCCCGTTATCCGCGTCGCAGATGCAAGAGGAGATTTAAATGATTCGCTTTGAGAACGTCACGAAGATCTACTCTGGTCAAGAACGAGCAGCCCTTGATTCAGTCAGCCTTGAAATTATTAAAGGTGAATTTGTATTTCTTGTGGGACTTTCTGGTTCAGGCAAATCAACTTTCTTACGATTAATTTTGCGCGAAGAGCGCCCAACAAGTGGAGTGATTCATGTGGCGGGTAAAGATTTAGGAACCCTTGCCGCACATAAAGTTCCCGAGCTACGCCGCCAAGTAGGCACTGTTTTCCAGGATTTTCGACTTCTACCCAATAAAACTATTACCGAAAATGTAGCTTTTGCTTTGCACGTTCTCGGATATTCACAGAAGGAAATCAACCGAGAAGTACCAGAAGTTCTAGAGTTAGTAGGACTTGAAGATAAGGGCGATCGGTTACCGTCAGAGATTTCTGGTGGAGAGCAACAAAGAGTTGCAATCGCTCGTGCATATGTCAGCCGACCACCAATCTTGATTGCTGATGAACCAACTGGAAACTTAGATCCGGCAACATCGGTTGGAATTATGAAATTACTTGATCGTATTAATCGTGAAGGAACTACAGTTTTGATGGCTACACATGATGCAGGAATTGTTGACCAGATGCGAAAGCGCGTTATCGAACTTGATTTAGGCCATGTCATCCGCGACCAAGTTCGCGGTGTCTATGGATATACAGGATAAGGACGGGGAGTCAGAATGCGCGCACGGTTTCTTTTAAGCGAAGTTGGTATCGGTCTTCGTCGAAACATGACAATGACCTTTGCCGTCATAGTTACTACTGCCATCTCACTGTCATTGCTCGGAATCGGCCTACTTTCAAATGCTCAAGTCGGTGCGATGAAGGATTATTGGTATGACAAAATTGAAGTTTCAGTATTTCTTTGTGGTTCACTTTCTGAATCCCCATCATGTGCCGGCGGAGTTGTAACTTCAGAGCAGCGCTTGCAGATTCAGCAGGATATTCAATCTATGTCTGCAGTCGACTCTGTTTTCTATGAGTCACAGTCACAAGCTTTTGCACATTTCCAAGAGCGTTTTAAGGATTCAGCCATTGCCGCAAATGTGACTGCAGATCAATTGCCAGAATCATTTCGGGTCAAACTAAAAGATCCAACGCAGTTTGCAGTAATTGTGAGTGCCTTCTCAGGGCGCCCTGGAGTTGATGTTGTTCAAGATCAACGCAGTATTTTGGATAAGTTCTTCAAACTTTTAGGTGTGCTACGAAATGGTGCATTACTTGTTGGTTTAGCATCGGTATTAACTGCAGCGCTATTGATTAGTAACACTTTGCGCATTGCAGCCTTTAATCGCCGCCGTGAAACTGGCGTGATGAAACTTGTTGGTGCATCCTCATGGTCAATCCAGCTGCCATTTCTTCTAGAAGGAATTATCTCAGCCATTGTTGGTTGGGCACTTGCAACGGGTTTACTTGCAGCACTCAAAAGCGTTATTGATTCGAAAGTTGCCCCGCTTCTTTCCTTCACCAAGTTCTTTGGTTGGGGCGAAGTCTGGGTTTCATCAGCATATTTGCTAGCGACAGGCCTAGTTGTTTCAACACTTGCATCAGTAATCACGCTTCGCCGCTACTTAAAGGTTTAAAGCATTCATATCTAATGAGAGAATTAGCCCTGTAATCTCTTTAAAACAAGGAAGGGCGGTGATGCGGTTATGGTTAAAGAAGTTGGCCGCAAGGTCATTGCCCAAAACAAAAAGGCGCGCCACGATTATTCAATCGAGGATACTTTTGAGTGTGGCATGGTTTTAATGGGCACTGAAGTTAAATCACTTCGCATGGGTAGAGCTTCACTCATTGATGGTTTTGCCATGATCAATGATGGTGAACTCTGGTTGAGTGGTGTTCACATACCTGAATACACCGAAGGTACATGGACTAACCACACACCTCGCCGCGATCGCAAACTCCTAGTTCACAAAAATGAACTCAATAAGTTAATTGCAAAGCTCAAGGATTCTGGCACTACTTTGGTTCCGCTCTCCCTTTATTTCAAAGATGGAAAAGCTAAAGTTGAAATCGCAGTCGCCCGTGGAAAGAAAGCTCACGATAAGCGTGAAGCACTCAAAGCCCGCGAGGCTGACCGTGAAGTGGCACGCGTAGTTTCGCGTGGTAGTTCAGGAAAGAGCGGCCGCGCTTCTAAGCGTTACGAGGACTAGTCAAGGAATTCCTTGTTAAAAGAATCAGAAATCCCCTGATTATGGCTTGTCCGCTTTATGTCTTACACTTAACGTACCGCCGCCTAGTTTGCCTAAATTTTTAGGCCGATTTAGCGACGGTAAGTAATGCTAATTACTTTGACAATTACATAGAGAAGAAGAATTACGTTTCTTTTTCTCCAAGGTTTATGTGCGTAAGGCACAAACACACTTGGGGGTGAACGGTCTCGACTTTGGATGTTGAGGCAGGGGAAGCGGGCCGAGGAAGCCGGAATGA
>CAEZYO010000019.1_pt1 | contig 24522 bp, 22 predicted proteins | sample 7265531 | NCBI WGS metagenome assembly CAEZYO01 (sample SAMEA6813936, study PRJEB35770) | freshwater metagenome | biome: Freshwater; feature: Freshwater reservoir; material: water | place: Czech Republic | collected 2017-04-14 | depth 30m m
CGGCCATCTATTGTCTATCGCACACGCGATGGGCGCGGAGTTGCAGGAAGCCGTAAAGCTCGTCAAGGCTGGGAACGTGTTAAATATTAAGTCAAATAAAAAACCCGCCGTATAGATACGGCGGGTTTTTTTATTTAATAGCTTAAATACGCTCTCCAGTTGTTGAATTAAACAAGTGAACTGCATTTGGATTTGCAGTAACAGTGATTGTTTGACCCGCCTTTGGAGGATTCTTTGGATCCCAGCGAACAATAATCTGTGCGCCTTCATCTGTTGCGTTAGCGAACTTAACATTTGTATCAGCTGGCTTTCCATAAACGAAAGCATCTGAACCTAGTTCTTCAACTACTTCAACTAATACGTGGAATCCTTCAGTTGATGGGGTAAAGCCTTCTGGGCGAACACCAACAGTGATTTCATTGCCAGCAGAGGCTGGAACTGCAATTCCAAGATTTCCAAGCATTGCTTTACCGCCCACGATTGGAGCGTTAAGCAAGTTCATAGCTGGTGAGCCAATGAAACCTGCAACGAAGGCATTTGCTGGGTTGTCGTAGAGATTACGAGGTGTGTCTACTTGCTGGAGCAAGCCATCCTTAAGAACTGCAACTCGATCACCCATAGTCATAGCTTCAACCTGATCGTGTGTTACATAAACAGTTGTGATACCTAGGCGACGCTGCAATGCAGCAATCTGTGTACGAGTTGCAACGCGCAACTTCGCATCAAGGTTTGATAGAGGTTCATCCATAAGGAAAACCTGAGGTTCACGAACAATTGCACGACCCATTGCAACGCGCTGACGTTGTCCACCTGAAAGAGCTTTTGGCTTGCGCTCTAGGTATGGCTCAAGGTCTAGCAACTTAGCTGCTTCAAGAACGCGACGATCACGTTCTTCTTTTGGAGTTCCAGCGATCTTAAGTGCGAATCCCATATTTTCTGCAACGCTCATATGTGGATACAACGCATATGACTGGAAAACCATCGCGATATCGCGATCTTTTGGTGCAACGTTTGTAACGTCGCGATCACCGATCAAGATTCTTCCGTTATCGACTTCTTCAAGTCCTGCCAACATACGAAGTGATGTTGACTTACCGCAACCTGATGGTCCGACTAAAACCAAAAACTCACCATCATTGACAGTGAGATTTAATTTATCGACTGCAGGTGCAGTTGTTCCTGGATAGATACGTGATGCGGCTTCGAAAACTACTGATGCCATGAGATTGCTCTCCTTCTCCGGGCAGGTACGTGCCCGACGGTCCGTGGATGAAGGTGATGGTCCAGGTGGACCAACGCACCGAAGGTTACGCGTAAAGGGTGAGATTGGCTAGGTCGGCTCCGAAGGCATTGCCGTATAGTTGAGCACATAATGCAGACTCACTCGGTCGGTACCTTATTTGCGGATCTGGCCCTTGTGGCTGGCCTCATCTTGCTAGCGGCCCTTTTTGTTGCTGCCGAAATTGCCCTCATCTCACTGCGTGAGAGTCAGATTCGTCAGATTGCAGGCCGAGGAAAGCGCGGCGCTCGCGTTGCAAAACTTGCAGAAAATCCCAATCGTTTCTTAGCCGCGGCCCAGGTCGGAGTAACTGTCTGCGGCTTTTTATCTGCAGCCCTTGGTGCCGAAAAACTTGGCGGTTATGTCATTCCTTGGCTTGAAGGTAAAGGCTTGTCAACTGGCTTAAGTACAACGCTATCTATCATCGGCGTGACCCTGGTTATCGCATACTTTTCATTAGTCTTTGGCGAATTAGTTCCAAAGCGACTTGCCTTGTTTAGAAGTGAAGAGATTTCCCTGGCATCAGCTGGAGTTATCGATGTCATTGCAAAGATTTTTCGTCCAGTTATTTGGCTTCTATCTAAGTCAACCGATTTTGTTGTGCGTGCTTTTGGAATTGATCCCAAAGAAGCACGCAGTCAGATTTCAGAAGAAGAGTTATTAGATTTAGTTGCTGGCCACGCAGCTTTAAGTGAGCAAGAGCGTGACATTGTGGAAGAAGTATTTAACGCATCCGAACGACAGATTCATGAAGTTATGGTTCCCCGAACTGAAGTTGACTTCATGGATGTCTCATTGACTGTCGGCAAAGCTATTGAGCTTGCCGTTGATAAAGCCCACTCGCGCTACCCAGTTATTCGTGGATCTTCTGATGAAGTAATTGGATTTATCCATGTGCGCGATTTATTAGACACATCCCTTGCAACCAAGGGAACTAAAATTATTGAACTCGTTCGAACAATCATGTTTTTGCCGGGCACAAAAGGAGTTTTGCCGGCACTTTCTGAGATGCGCGAACAAGGTCAGCATGTAGCAATTGTTTTGGATGAGTACGGCGGAACTGATGGAATCGTGACATTAGAGGATTTAGTGGAGTGCTTAATCGGTGAAATTCGGGATGAATACGACGAAGTAGATGCCGATGTCTCAATCGAATCGCGCACGGGAGATTTTGAAGTCGATGGCCTTATTTCTATTGAGGATTTAATTGACCAAACAACTTTAGAAATTCCTGACGGCCCCTATGAAACTGCCAGTGGCTTTGTCATGCATCATTTAGGGCGTATTCCTAAGGAACATGACGTGGTTAACGTCAATGGCCTACGGATTACAGTGCTTTCGATGGAAGGCAAACGCGCTGGCCAACTATTGATATCTCGTAGCGCATGATGTGTGAAAGAATTGCGGCATGAGCGTCAAACGGGTTTTATCTGGAATCCAACCAACGAGTGATTCTTTCCACCTAGGTAATTACTTAGGCGCGGTCAAGCAATGGGTAGAGCTTCAAGATGGACACGATGCTTTTTATTGCATTGTGGATTTACACGCATTGACTGGAGAAATCGAACCTGCATTATTGCGAAAACGTACTCTTGCTTCTGCTGCTCAGCTATTAGCACTTGGCATCTCGCCAGAAAAATCCACACTTTTTGTTCAGTCACAAGTTCCTCAGCACAATCAGTTGGGTTGGTTAATGGAATGCATGGCTGGCTTTGGTGAAGCTAGTCGAATGACGCAGTTCAAAGATAAATCCGCAAAAGGCGGTGCAGACTCAGCACGCGTAGGTTTATTTACGTACCCAATGTTGCAGGCTGCAGATATTTTGTTGTATCAAGCAAATCTAGTTCCAGTTGGTGAAGATCAGCGCCAACATATTGAACTCACCCGCGATTTGGCCGGACGTTTTAATACCCGATTTGGTGAAACTTTTACAATCCCTGAAAACTTTATTTTAAAGACTGCGGCAAAAATTCAAGATTTACAAGAGCCATCTGCAAAAATGAGTAAGTCATCAGGATCTGCGGCTGGGGTTCTTGAGCTCATGGATACGCCAGAATCAAATGCCAAGAAAATCAAAAGTGCTGCAACAGATACTGGGCGTGAAGTTAAATTTGATGAAAAAGAGAAGCCGGGAATCAGCAATTTGTTGACTATTCATAGCGCATTATCGGGCCTATCAATTCAGTCACTTGAAAAAGAGTTCGAAGGAAAAGGCTATGGCGATTTTAAAGCTGCAGTAGCTGACGTTGTTGTGGAATATTTGCGACCAATTCGCGCTCATGCGATTGAACTTTTAAATGATGAGAAGCATTTACTCGATACTTTGCATTCAGGAGCTGCAAAAGCGCGGGCAGTAGCGTCCCAAACCCTTGAAAAAGCCTATGAAAACTTAGGGATCGTTAAATAACCCAGCAATAGAAGTATCAACTCAAGGTTCAGACTTATCCAAAACGTTACATCGCCCCAATGAAAACCTAAGGGCAATTGTTGAGTTTCCTCACCCCCAACTACTAGGCTCACTTACACACAGAGCTTCTATAACCGCGTCAAAGCGTGATTAGAAGAGCCCCTTGAAGGAGGAAAATTGAAGAAAGTATTTCGTCTCGTAGCAGTAATTGCGGCAGCAACTCTTGCAGCAACTGCATTTGTTGCTCCATCAGCAACAGCAGCATCTAAGGTAAAAGTTGGTCTTGCATATGACATCGGTGGTCGCGGAGACAAGTCTTTTAATGACTCTGCAGCAGCTGGTCTAGATGCAGCGAAGAAGAAGTTTGGTGTTACTGCTAAAGAAGTAACTGTTACAACTGGTTCAGATGCAGAGCGTGAAGGCAAGCTACGTTTGCTCGCACAAGCTGGATACAACCCAATTATTGCAGTTGGCTACCTCTATGCAGGTCCACTTAAGAATGTTGCATCTGATTATCCAAAGGTTCAATTTGGAATTATCGATGATTCATCAGTAGATCTTCTCAACGTTGCAGGTCTTGTATTCGCTGAAGAGCAAGGTTCATACCTTGCTGGCGTTGCAGCAGCACTTGCATCCAAGTCAGGAAAGATCGGTTACATCGGCGGAGTACGTATTCCACTACTTCAGAAGTTTGAAGCAGGATTCGTTGCTGGAGTTAAGGCAACAAAGAAGTCTGCAACTGTTGATGTTAAGTACGTAACTGAGTTCCCAGATTTCTCTGGTTTCAATGACCCAGCTAAGGCAAAGGTTATTGCTAAGGGAATGATCGATAAGGGCACAGATGTTATTTATTCAGCTGCTGGTGGTTCAGGTGCGGGTAACTTCGCAGCTGCAACTGATGCAGCAAAGGCTGGCAAGAAGGTTTGGACAATCGGAGTTGACTCTGATCAGTACCTAACAGCTTCAGCAGCTGAGAAGAAGAACATGCTTACATCTATGATCAAGCGTGTTGACCGTGCTGTTTACGACGTAATCGCAACTTCAGTTGCTGGTTCATCAGTTAACGACGTTCTAGATGCCAAGGCTGGTATCTACGGTCGTCACTATGACCTAGCACTTGATGGCGTTGGAGTTTCATACTCTGGCGGTTACATCACTAAGTACAAGGCTGCAATCGATAAGGCTGCAGCAGCGATTAAGGCTGGAAAGATCGTAGTTCCAACAAAGCCGTAATCACACAGTAAAGAGTGGCATTTGGCCCAACATTGGAGTTAAATCTCCTTGTTGGGCCAAATGTTTTTTATTCATCAACTCAAAGGAGAGTCAATTAAGTGTCAGTAGCTGTAGAACTGCGACACATCTCTAAACGCTTCCCAGGAGTCATCGCTAATAAAGATGTTTCCATGAGCGTTGAAACTGGAACGGTCCACGCATTAGTAGGCGAAAACGGCGCTGGCAAATCTACAGTTATGAAGATTTTGTATGGAATGCAACGCCCAGATAGTGGCGAAATTTTAGTAAATGGCACAACGGTTCATTTTAAAAATCCTAATGATGCCATTGAAGCCAGCATTGGAATGGTGCACCAACACTTTATGTTGGCCGACAATTTCACCGTTTTAGAAAATGTGATTTTAGGTTCAGAACCACAGCATGGAATAACAATTGATTTTGCTGCCGCACGCACAAAAGTTGTGGAGATGGCCGCGCAATATGGTCTTGAAATTGACCCAGATGTTTTAGTTGAAGAATTAGGCGTAGGCCAACGCCAGCGCGTTGAGATTTTAAAGGTTTTATATCGTGGTGCTCGAATATTAATTTTTGATGAGCCAACGGCAGTACTTGTGCCTCAAGAAGTAGACGATCTCTTTAATGCACTCAAAGGCTTGCGCGCACAAGGTATGGCAATTATTTTTATTTCACACAAACTAGATGAGGTTTTACGCGTTGCCGATGACGTAACAGTCATACGTGCGGGTTCAACGGTTGCCGAAGTTAAATCAAAAGATGTAACTGCTCGCCAATTAGCCGAACTCATGGTGGGCAGCGAACTGCCTCAACCATCAACTCACGGTGATACTCGCCGCCCAGAGATTACCTTGGCACTTAAAGATGTTTCTATTCCTACTAAGTCGGGTAGTCGCGATCTAATCTCGCATGTCACATTTAATTTACACGCAGGTGAAGTAGTCGGTATCGCAGGTGTTGAAGGAAATGGTCAGGCTGAACTAGTAGAAGCAATCATGGGCTTGCGGGATTACACCGGTGTAATCGAATTTTCTGCAGCAAATATCAATGATTTATCCGTAGCCCACCGACGTGATCTGGGCATTGGTTTGATTCCAGAAGATCGTCAGCGCCAAGCAATGATGATGGAATCACCATTATGGGAAAACAGAATTTTGGGGCATCAGCGCGGAAAGCCAGTAATGAATGGTTTTGTTCTTGATATGAAAACAATTATGACTGACACCAAGTCAATCATGGAAGAGTTTGATGTTCGCGCACCAGGCCCACAAACTTTGGCAGCAGCGTTATCTGGTGGAAATCAACAGAAATTTATTGTTGGACGTGAAATGAGCAAAGCCCCTTCACTTTTAGTAGCTTCTCATCCAACACGTGGTGTTGATGTTGGAGCACAAGGCGCAATCTGGGAAGAGCTTCGCCGTGCGCGTGAAAAGGGAATGGCTATCGTACTTATATCTGCCGACTTAGAAGAGCTCATTGGTATGTCTGATCGTTTATTGGTGATGTTGCGCGGAGTAGTAACAGCCGAACTCGATCCCGCAAAAACCACTCCCGAACAATTAGGTTCAGCGATGACTGGTGCCTCATGAAAAAACTAAAGCTTTCTACTGTTGCTTTAGCCATAGCAGGGCCTCTCGCCGCTGCAGTTGTGTCAATAACAATTTCTTCATTAGCAGTACTCGCATCGCATAAATCACCAATAGATGCCTACAAAACTATGTGGGATTTCGGAACTACTTCTGGTTCATTAATGCAGATGCTAAATACCGCTACTCCTTATTACATCGCTGCCCTAGCAATTGCCATCACTTTCCGAGCGGGCTTATTTAACATCGGTGTTGAAGGTCAACTGCGTCTTGGTGCAATTTTTGGGGCCTACTTGGGGGCAAAATTTATTCTTCCACCGGTGCTCCACATTATTGCCATCATGGTTATCGCAATGACTATTGGCGGGCTGTGGGCAGCAATCGCCGGATATTTAAAAGTTAAGCGTGGAGTAAGTGAAGTAATTTCAACAATCATGCTGAACTCTTTAGCTGGTGGACTTTCATCATATTTACTCGCCAATTACTTTGTAGATCGCACGACGAATTCAAATAACATGTCTACAAAGACTCTGCCGGCATCTGGGCAGTTCCCAGATTTGATGCCTTTATTGAATAAATTTGGTGTCGAAGATCAGCCTGGTGGCGGAGTTTACGGAATGTTAGTTTTCGCAATTGCTCTTGGTTTTGTTTTTTGGTTTGTAATTAACCGCACCCGTTTTGGGTTTGAACTGCGGGCATCAGGATCAAATCCGATTGCAGCTAGATTTAGCGGTGTTAATTCAAAGCGTATGGTTTTTGTTGCCATGGCACTCTCTGGTGCTGTTGCTGGCTTAGCCGGACTACCCGCGGTTTTGGGTGAAACTCATGCATTCAATATGGGATTTCGCACTGGAATCGGATTTTCTGCAATTGCTGTCGCGCTATTGGGACGCAATAACCCATTAGGAATGGGCATTAGTGCTCTGCTCTTCGGTTTCCTCGAAGTAAGTTCTCGCTCGCTAGAGCTTATTGATATTGCGCCAGAGACGTATGTGATTATGCAAGGTTCGATTTTACTTTCATCGGTCATCGCCTATGAAGTTGTACGCAGATACAAGATAACACTGCAAAGTAAAGAGTTAGCTAAGGCGGTAGCTGAATGAAAACTAAGGCCGTGAAGTTTTTACGCTATGCCACAATTTTAGTCTTTGTGCTTGCGATAATTCGGCAAATAACTGGAGCCAGTGATTTAACAAGTGTTGGTACCGCATCTGCAGCGTTGCTTTTATCAGTGCCAATTGTTTTAGCAGGACTCGGTGGACTCTTCTCTGAACGTTCTGGCGTTGTAAATATTGGCCTTGAGGGCATGATGGTCATGGGTGCTTGGGCCGGAGGAATGATTGGAACCAAACATGGCCCTTGGTTAGGTTTACTTGCTGCCATAGTCTTTGGTGCAGTAGGGGCACTTGTGCATGCAATTGCCACAATTACTTTTGGCGTTGACCATGTTGTCTCTGGTGTTGCTATAAATATTATTGCAATGGGACTTGTTCGATATCTTTCTACGCTTCTCTACAAGGCTGGAACTTGGCAAGGTCCATCTCAATCACCAGATGTGAATTCAATTGGCACAAATTCTCTGCCCGTGCTTTCTGGTGGCAATTACTTTGGGTGGAAGAGCCCAGATTTATTGGCCTCTTTAGCTGAAAAACACTGGTTCTTTATCTCTGATCTAGCTGCCATTCTGCGAGGAATTACAGGCGATCTTTCTTATGTGACAGTACTTGCAATCGCAATGGTGCCTTTATCGCTCTTTGTTCTATGGAAGACCGCATTTGGATTGAGACTTCGCAGTGCTGGCGAAGCGCCAATTGCTGCTGAATCTTTAGGTGTAAATGTTTATGCCATGAAGTACGCCGGGGTTCTAATCTCTGGTGGTCTTGCTGGCTTAGGTGGTGGGTTCTTGGCAATTGTTGCTGCAAATCACTATCAAGAAAATCAAGTCGCTGGCCGTGGATACATTGGTCTTGCAGCTTTACTCTTTGGAAATTATCGCCCAGGCGGAATTATGATGGGTGCAGGTTTATTTGGTTTTGCTGATGCCCTACAACTGCGCGATTCAGCATCAGTGCATGCTTTAATTCTTCTGATTGTTGTTGTGTTAGCCGCACTTGTTGTTCGAGATATCCGTAAGGGAAAGATTGTGAAAGCTGCACTCACCTTCGCATTTGCTGGATTATCACTGTGGTACTTCATGGCAGTTAAGGAACTTCCAGGGCAGCTAGTAACAATGACACCTTACATCGCTACTTTGCTCATCATGTCGTTGGCTTCACAACGCCTGCGCATGCCGGCAGCAGATGGAATCCCATATCGTCGTGGTGGATTGCGATGACAACAATTGATTGGGATGCATTACACGCTGCTGCGGTAGCTGCAATGAAAACCGCTTACGCACCATATTCAAAATTTCCAGTTGGAGTTGCAGCATTAGTAAATGATGGTCGAATCGTTTCTGGCTGCAACGTCGAAAATGCGAGCTACGGCTTAGGTCTATGTGCAGAATGTGGTTTAGTTTCAAATCTGATTGCAACTGGTGGCGGTCGGTTAGTTGCAATCTCTTGTGTTGACGGACAAGGAAATCATTTGGCCCCATGTGGACGATGCCGCCAGTTGTTATTTGAGCACGGTGGATCCAATGCCCTATTGATGACCGATAATGGGCCGCAGACAATGGCAGCAATGTTGCCTTGGGCTTTTGGTCCTGATGATTTAGACCGCAACGAGCGTTAAATGTCGCAGTCTGAGGCATTCTCAGCAGCTGAAATCATCGCTGCAAAACGAGACCGACATTCATTAACAGATCCACAAATTGATTGGGTAATTGAGGCGTACACACGCGGAGCAGTTGCCGATGAACAGATGTCTGCGTTGTTAATGGCGATTTTGCTCAATGGAATGGAATCTCGTGAAATATCACGGTGGACCGATGCAATGATTAATAGCGGCGAACGCATGAGTTGGTCAGCACTATCACGACCAACAGTTGATAAGCATTCAACTGGGGGAGTTGGCGATAAAATTACTTTGCCCCTTGCCCCACTTGTTGCCGCATGTGGTGCAGCTGTACCTCAATTATCAGGTCGAGGCCTTGGCCATACTGGTGGAACTTTAGATAAGTTGGAATCAATTCCAGGTTGGCGCGCATCTTTATCAAATGAAGAGATGCTTAAAGTTTTGCAGGATTGTGGCGCAGTTATTTGTGCAGCAGGCGCTGGACTGGCGCCGGCAGATAAAAAACTCTATGCATTACGAGATGTCACGGCAACGGTTGAGGCAATACCACTCATCGCATCGTCAATTATGAGTAAAAAAATTGCTGAAGGAACAAGCGCATTAGTATTAGATGTTAAAACTGGTGCAGGTGCATTTATGAGTGATCCTGAAAAAGCTAAAGAATTAGCACATGTTATGGTCGGACTTGGTAAACGTGCTGGGGTAAAGACAATTGCTCTTGTTACTGCAATGGATATCCCCTTAGGTCTGACTGCAGGAAATGCCCTTGAAGTTCGAGAATCTGTAGAAGTTCTAGCAGGTGGCGGACCCTCTGACATTGTTGACCTTACTGTCTTACTTGCTCGCGAGATGCTAGAAATAGTTGGCATTACAAATATTGATCCAGCTGATATGTTGAAAAATGGCAAAGCTATGGATGTCTGGCGCCAAATGATTACTGCGCAAGGCGGAGACCCAGATGCAAAACTTCCAACAGCACAAGAGAATCTGATAGTTACTGCCCAATCAAGTGGAACTATTCTTTCTATGGATGCAATGAAAGTAGGAATGGCAGCATGGCGTTTAGGTGCGGGCCGCTCGCGCCAAGGAGAAGCCGTTCAAGCCGGTGCTGGCATCGAAATTCACGCTAAACCAGGCGATCTCATCGCTGCCGGGGCGCCGCTTTATACATTGCATACTGATACACCGGCGGCATTTGCTCGCGCACAGGAATCTCTGAATAACTCAGTAACAATTGGCGATTTACCAAAGGATGGAAAAATAGATAGATTGCCACTTGTAGTCGAACGAATTACTGATTGAGAGCCTGACGTTGAGCCTTACAAGTACACCATCACCAGCGCAAATTAAGCGTGTCCCAAAAGTTTTATTGCATGATCACTTAGATGGTGGATTACGCCCACAAACAATTATTGATATTGCTGGCGAAATTGGTTACACCGCTCTACCCACTCATGATGCAGCAGAACTTGCGACTTGGTTCCGTGAATCATGCGATTCTGGATCATTGGTTCGATACTTAGAGACTTTTTCACACACTATCGCCGTTATGCAGCGCCGCGAAGACATTATTCGAGTAGCACGCGAATGCGCACTAGATCTTGCACGCGATGGAGTTGTCTACGCCGAAGTTCGTGGAGCACCTGAACTCTTTACAGAAAAGGGCCTTTCAATGGCCGATGTAGTCGAAGCAACTCTTGAAGGTTATAAGCAGGGGATGGCAGAGGCCAAAGCCGAAGGGCATGAGATTAAAGTCTTCTCGCTTTTGTGCGGCATGCGTCAGAATAAACTTTCTCAAGAAGTTGCCGAACTAGTCGTTAAGTATCGACATCAGGGCGTAGTTGGTTTTGATATTGCTGGACCGGAAGATGGATTTCCGCCAAGTGATCAGAAAGATACTTTTGATTATTTGCGTAAAGAAGATGCACATTTCACGATTCATGCTGGAGAGGCCTATGGATTGCCCTCTATTTGGGAAGCAATTCAATTATGTGGTGCTGAACGTTTAGGCCATGGTGTTCGTATTATTGATGACATTGATTTCTCTGGACCAGAACCAAAGTTGGGCCAACTAGCTTCCTATGTTCGTGATCGTCGAATTCCATTAGAGCTATGCCCCACTTCCAATCTGCAAACTGGCGCTGCCAAGAGTTATGCCGAGCACCCAATTGGAGCCCTAGCCCGCCTGCGTTTTAGGATCACAATCAATACTGATAATCGCTTAATGAGCCAAACGTCGATGTCATTTGAAATGGAAGAGGCAGTTAAAGCTTTTGGTTGGGATTTTGCTGAACTGCAGCGAGTAACTATCAACGCCATGAAGAGTGCATTCATCCCTTATCCAGAGCGTTTAAAGATCATTGATAGCGTCATCAAACCAGGCTATGCGAAAATCTCTGCTGAGTGATGATTGATTTTAATAATCCCACTTTTGTTGCTGATCCATACGAACAGTTAAAGGAACTTCGAGATATCGGCAAGCCGGTTTGGCACGATGCTATGCAGGTCTTTTTGGCCGCTCGACATAGTGATGCAAATGATGTTTTTAGAAACAAGTCACTAGGGCGCATCTTTATTGACAAGAAACCAGATTTTGAATGGGAGACATTTAACTGGCTCCACTCAGATTCAATTTTAGATAGTGAGCCACCTAAGCACACACGGTTGCGCTCTCTCGTCGCAAAGGCTTTTAATCGAAACAAGATTGAGGGTATGCGACCAGCCGTTGAAAGAATTACGCAACAACTTTTAGATACGATTGATGAAAAAACTAAATCTGGACTGAATTTTGATTTGATTGCAGATTATGCCGAACCATTGCCAGTAAAAATTATTGCTGATCTCTTAGGCTTTCCTGAATCAGAAGAGCATCTGCTTCGACCTTGGTCACAGTCAATCGTTAAGATGTATGAAGTTAACCCATCAATTCAATATCAATTAGAAGCCAAGAAAGCGGCGAGTGAGTTTGCCGAATATGTGCGAGATTTAGCCGAGTATCGAAAAACTAACCCTGGTCAGGATCTCATCACTGATTTAGCAATGGTTGAAGAAAATGGCGAAAAACTTAATTCACATGAGTTAGTGGCAACATGTGTTTTGCTGCTAAACGCTGGACATGAAGCAAGTGTTAATGCATTTGGGAATGGAATGGTTGCCGCTCTTAAACGCCCGGAACAAATTGCGCTTCTGCGAGAAAACCCACGCGGTGTAACTGATACGGCTCTAGAGGAATTCATGCGCTTTGACGCTCCGCTTCACTTATTTGAGCGCACAGCCACCGTAGATACTGAAGTGGGCGGTGTGAAAATTGAGAAGGGGCAAAAGATTGCGGCGCTTATTGGCTCAGCTAATCGTGATGCAACTGTCTTTGAAAACCCAGATGAAATGGATTTAACGCGCGATCCAAATCCTCACATTGGTTTTGGCGCTGGAATTCACTTTTGCTTAGGTGCACCTCTTGCTCGGTTAGAAATGAGCGTTTCATTGCCGGCACTTTGGGAAAAGTATCCCACTATGGCTCTAGCAAGTGAACCAATCCGTAGACCAACTTTTGTTTTACGGGGTTATGAGAGCGTAGCTATTTCAGTTTGAGAAGGATATGAGGATTGTGCACCTTTTCGTGTCACAGTCATTGAGGCAACTTTGATTCCCAGATTCATCGCTTCGATACTGCTTTTGCCACTAGCTAAGGCAAAAGCAAAAGTTCCAACAAATGCATCACCAGCACCGGTTGTATCAACGGCAGTAGTTTTTGGTGCAGCCAATCGTGTAATGACACCATCATCTGCAATTAAAACTGCTCCTTCTGAACCTAAAGTCACAATTGAATTCTTTCCGGGTCTAAAACTGCTCAAGATCTGATCACCTGTTGGTAACTGCCCACAGAGTTCTTTGAACTCGGTTTCATTTGGAATAATCCAATCAGAAAGCTCAAGTAGCTCATTGCTAAGTGGCTGATAGGGGGCAGGATTTAAAATAGTTAGGCACCCACGCTTCTTAGCCGCACTAAATGCAGCTAATGTAACCTCTTGCTTAATTTCGCACTGTGCAACAACTACGGCTAAATCCTTAATGGAAGTGATTGCCTCAACGGCGCGTTTACTTTCAATTTCATAATTCGCGCCAGGAATAATCACAATTCTATTTTCACCATTGCTATCGACCCAAATATGGGCGACTCCATTTGGGGTATCACTGCGATCTACGAAGTTAGAACGTATGCCGAGCGAATCAAAGTTTTCTGCGATGGAATCACCAAAAAGATCATTGCCTAACTTGCCAACAAAGTGGACTTCGGCGCCGCAATGAGCGGCAATAACGGCTTGATTAGCCCCTTTTCCACCGAATCCAGTTGTGAATAAATCACCTTCTAAAGTTTGTCCAGCAACAGGAATAGTTTTTACGTAAGCAGTTAAATCGATCATCGCACTGCCTACTACCGCTATGACTGCTTTACCCATACCGCTAGGCTATCGCTTATGGAAAAAACTTCAATCATTCTTGATGTTGATACCGGTGTTGATGACGCTTTCGCGGTGCTCTTTGCTGCCCGACACCCTCAAATCAATTTGTTGGGCATAACATGTGTTGATGGCAATACAAATGTTGATCAAGTAATTGCAAATACATTTAAAGTTTTGGATGCAGCTGGTGTCGGTGACATCCCTGTTGCACGCGGCGCAGTCAGACCCCTACTTGGTAAATCAGAGTATGCCGAATATGTACATGGTGCTGACGGTATGGGCGATTTGGGCATAGCTCCATCTCTTAGAAAAGTTGATCCACGTTCGGCGATTGAACTACTCAGAGATCTAATTGAAGAATCTAAAGATCCAGTTACTTTAATTCCAATTGCTCCTTTAACAAATATCGCTTTGTTTTTGCGCGCTTTTCCAGAAACCGCCAAGAAACTACATCGAATCGTATTGATGGGGGGCTCAGCATCTGCCGGCAATGCAACAGCTGCTGCCGAATTTAATGTATGGCATGACCCAGAAGCCGCAGCAATTGTTTTCCAAAGTGGAGTTCCAATCACTATGTATGGCCTTGATGTCTTTATGCGTCCTGGTGCAACAAGTGAAGATGCCGCAAAACTTTTACGATCTTCAGAACCAGCAGGACAATTTGCAGGAACTTTGATTGCCGCATTCATTGAACGCCTTCATGTATCGCCAATAACCCTTGGAGACTATGGCGCAGTTGCTTGTGCGATTCGCCCTGAACTCTTTACTACCGAAATTTTCGATGTCGTTGTTGATACTTCACAGGGGCCAGCTCGTGGTCAAACTATTTGTGACCGACGTGCACCATTTCTAAAGGCCTTAGAACCAAATGACCTGACCGATGCAGCATCAGTTCGCGTGGTACTAGATTTAGATGTTGAAGCTGTGCAGCAACTTTGGTTTGAAACCATTGATAAAGGCTGGTTATAGCCCTATCGGATGCCAGACAGTCTTGTTTTCCATGAACGCCAGAATGCGTGCCGGATCAGCTGACTTAAAACTGTAGATGCGCTTGAGATTTTCAGTGGCTACAGTTTTTACCTCTGCGTGCTTCTTTGCACCAAGCCCAGAAATATCAAATCCATCGATATCCATGTGTGATGCCATCCAAGGTGCAATTTCATCCTTCTTGCCAGTCAAAATATTAATAACTCCAGCAGGAACATCACTCGTTGCAATTACTTCAGCGAAACTCATAGCAGAAAGTGGCGCTTTAGTACTTGCTAAGACAATAACAGTGTTACCACCGACAATGATTGGCGCAATGGCATCAATTAAGCCAAGCAGCGAAGGCGCCTCTGGAGCTATCGCAGCAATGACTCCCATACTTTCAGGAATCGTGAAGTTGTAATAAGGGCCTGCAACTGGATTAAGTGCACCTGAAAGTGATGAAATCTTGTCAGTCCAACCCGCATACCAGACCAACCGATCAACAGAATCAGTAAGTTCTTTGTCGGCCTTAGCTTTAGTTACACCCGTAACGGAAACAATTTCATCTACAAATTGCGCACGACGTCCTTCTAAAATTTCTGCAATTCTATAAAGAATTTGCCCCTTGTTGTAAGCACTGGCCTTATTCCACCCCGCCTGAGCAGCACGAGCTGCTACGACTGCATCCTTTAAATCTTTTCGAGAAGCTAAACAAGGATGTGCAATAAAAACACCTTTAGCGTTTTTTACTTCATAAGTGCGGCCAGATTCTGTACGTGGGAATGCTCCATTAATAAAAAGCTTGTATGTTTTTTTGACATCGATGCGATTACTCATGTGAAACCCCCTTCAAATAAGCAGATAAGCCATGTCGTCCACCTTCGCGACCCCAGCCAGATTCTTTATAGCCACCAAATGGTGATGTGGGATCAAATTTGTTAAATGTATTTGCCCAGATAACACCGGCACGTAACTGCTGTGTTGCCCATAAAACCTTTGAGCCTTTCTCGCTCCAAATACCGGCAGATAAACCAAACGGTGTGTTATTTGCTTTATCAATTGCCTCTTGGGGAGTTCTAAAAGTCAGAACTGAAAGCACGGGACCAAAGATTTCTTCACGGGCGATACGGTGGGCTTGTGTTACTCCAGTAAAAATAGTTGGTGCAAACCAGAAACCTTTGCCTGGCAAATCACATGGTGCACTCCAACGCTGGGCACCTTCTAAATCACCGGCGGCAGATAGTTCACGAATCTTTAAAAGTTGTTCTTTGCTATTAATTGCACCTAGATCAGTATTTTTATCCATGGGATCACCGACACGAATCGCTGCCATTCGGTTTTTAAGCTTTTGGAGTACTTCATCAGCAACGCTTTCTTGCAATATCAGACGTGAACCTGCACAACAGACATGACCTTGATTAAAGAAGATTCCATTGACGATACCTTCTACCGCTTCATCGATAGCCGCATCTTCGAAGATGATATTGGCGGCCTTGCCACCTAATTCTAAAGTTACACTTTTATTTGTTGGAGCAACTGCGCGGGCGATTAATTTTCCAACTTCAGTTGATCCAGTAAAAGCAATTTTGTCGATACCGGGATGATTAACAATGAGCGCGCCAGTTGAACCATCGCCAGTAACAATATTGACAACGCCTGCAGGCAATTCGGCCTGCTGGCACACTTCTGCGAATAGGAGCGCAGTTAATGATGTTGTTTCTGCAGGCTTTAAGACAACCGTATTTCCTGCAGCTAAAGCTGGAGCAACTTTCCAAGCCAACATTAATAGTGGAAAGTTCCAAGGAATGATTTGTCCGGCAACTCCGTGTGATTTTGGTGTCGTACCCAAGCCAGCATATTCAAGTTTGTCGGCCCAACCAGCGTGATAAAAGAAATGTGCAGCCGCTAGTGGAACATCAACATCGCGTGATTCACGGATAGGTTTTCCATTATCTAAAGTTTCCAATACTGCAAATTCACGTGAACGCTCCTGCATGATGCGAGCAATACGAAAAAGATATTTTCCGCGCTCTTTACCGCTCATTTTTGACCAAGTTGTTGTGTATGCCTTACGCGCAGCTTTAACCGCCGCGTCTACATCAGCTTTCCCAGCAAGTGCAATCTGTGAAAGTACTTCTTCAGTCGCAGGATTAATAGTGGGGAAGTGCTTAGTACCTAATACAAATTTGCCACCAATGAAATGCCCATATTTTGGCTTAATCGAAACGATCGCGCGCGACTCTGGAGCTGGCGCATATTCAAAAGACAATTTTTCCTCCATTAATCAATCGTTACGTACTGAGGGCTAGCGTAGTAGCCATCATCCATTTTCATGCGTTGCATTAATAGGTCATTAAGCAAGGCGCTTGCACCAATACGAAATAGAGACGGTTTCAGCCACTCTGGTCCGGCAGTTTCATTTACTAGAACTAGCTGTTTGATTGCATCCTTAGTATTTCTAATCCCACCCGCTGGTTTAACGCCAATTCTTACCTTGGTCATGGCATAAAAATCACGGACTGCTTCAAGCATCACAAGAACTACAGGAGCCGTTGCAGCGGGAGCAACTTTGCCGGTAGAAGTTTTAATGAAATGCGCACCTGCAGCCATAGCCAAAAACGAAGCTTTTCGAACATTGTCATACGTAACAAGCTCTCCAGTTTCAAAGATCACTTTGAGATGGGCTTTGTCTCCACATACTTCGCGGATTTTTACGATTTCATCAAAAACTTCGATGTAGCGGCCTGAAAGGAATGCGCCTCGATCTATGACCATATCAATTTCAGATGCACCGGCATCGATGGCATCTTGAGTATCTTGAATTTTTACTGGCATAGATGCGCGCCCAGATGGGAAAGCCGTAGAAACTGCAGCAACACCAACGTGTTCGCCGCCAATAAGATCTAGATGCGTTCTAGCAATGCCAACCATGTCGTTATAAACACAGACTGCCCCAACACTAGGAACGCTTGAATCAGTGGGATCTGGGCGAACTGCTTTTGAACATAACGCTTGAACTTTTCCGGGTGTATCTGCTCCCTCTAGCGTTGTTAAGTCCACCATCGAAATCGCTGTATCGATTGCCCAACGCTTTGATGCTGCTTTGATGCTGCGTGTAGCCAACATTGCAGCACGGGCATCGGCTCCAACTTGATCTACACCTGATAGAGAAGCTAAGTATTTTTTGAGGGAGGCTTCAGTGCCATCGACTAAACCGTAATAACTCACGATAGCAATTCCTTCAATGGGGCTCGTAACTGATCTAAAACTGTTTGTGCAGTAGCTGAATCTTTTGCAATAACCTCAATGTAACACTTCATCTTTGCCTCAGTGCCACTTGGACGAATTATAATTCGAATACCACCATTGAGCCACATACGTAATCCATCGGTTGGTGGTAATCCATCGGTTGGTGCAGCTAAATCATCTATGGATTCGACTAGGCGCCCGGCAATCTCTTTTGGTGGATGCGCCCGCAATTTTCCCATGATTTCACCAACTTGTGAAAGGTGTATTAAGCGAATTGAAATTTGCTCAGTGGCATGAAAACCGTGCCGTGCCCACACTTCATCCAATAAATCTAAAATCGTTTTATTCTCAACGGCCAAATCAGTTGCAATTTGTGCCAATTTAATTGCTGCCGAGATCCCATCTTTATCGTTAACAGTAATCGCATCAACAGCGTAACCCAGAGCTTCTTCGTACCCAAAAGTTAAACCATCTATCTTGGCTAGCCACTTAAAGCCCGTTAACGTCTGTTTATAATCAAGGTTGTAGTGCGCTGCAATTTTGCTCAAAATTGACGATGAAACAATGGAATTAGCAAAGATTCCTTTAGAGATATTGCGCGCAATAGATTCACCTAATACAACACCTAGCTCATCACCGCGCAACATCCTCCAGCCTGTAACAGGATCTTTAACTGCGGCTGCGCAACGATCTGCATCAGGGTCATTTGCTATAACTAAATCGGCATCAAATGCACGAGCAGTTTCTAGTGCTAGATCTATAGCGCCGGGTTCTTCCGGGTTTGGAAATGCAACGGTCGGAAAATCTGGATCAGGTTTTGCTTGAGCATCAACCAAGATGGGTTGAGCAAAGCCAGCCTTATGAAAAACATGTTGCAACGTTTCGGTTCCAACGCCATGCATTGCTGTGTAGACAATCTTTAAATTTCCAGGGCGATGTGCAAGCCCGGCCGTGATACTGACATATTTATGAACAACTTCCTCATCTACAGTTGTCCATTCTTTGCCACGTGGTTGTGATGCAAGCGAAGTAATAGCATCAATCTTTGCTGCAATGGATTCATCAGTAGGAGAAACTATTTGTGAGCCGCGATAGAGAATGCCATCCACGGTTCCACCTAAGTAAACTTTGTATCCATTATCTTGCGGCGGATTGTGGCTAGCCGTGACCATGATGCCGACATCACACTTTAAATAATTTGTTGCAAAAGCTAGAACTGGTGTTGGAAGCGGACGCGGAAGTACATAAACTGTCATCCCTGCGCCATTCATTATTTCTGCAGTTTCAAGAGTGAAATCCTCGGACCCATGCCGGGCATCACGCCCGATAACGACTGTAGTTAAATTGCGCTCTTTCATATATGCGGCAATTCCCGCAGCTGCGCGGCCGACAACTGCGCGATTCATTCCTGAAGGTCCTGGGCGAACTGGGCCACGCAGGCCTGCGGTTCCAAACTGTAGAAATCCAGAAAATGAAGTAGCTAGTTCTACTTTATTATTTGAATCAAGCCACTGTTGCAATTGAGCAGCGGTTTTTGGATCTGGATCATCAGCAATCCACGCCTTAACTTCTTGTAGGAGATCCATGTTCTTAGAATAACTTCGGAATTACCCCTTTGAGAAGAGCGCCCATTCGATCTGCAGCGGCCTTTCCAGCGGCAATAACTTCTTCGTGATTAAGTCTTTCACCGGTCACACCAGCTGCAGCATTAGTAACTAATGAGATTCCAAGAACTTCTGCGCCAAGTGCATGAGCTGCAATTGCTTCAGGAACCGTGGACATGCCCACTAAATCTGCACCCATTGTGCGCATCATTAAAATCTCAGCAGGAGTTTCATATGTTGGTCCGCGCCAATGTACATAAACACCTTCTTGAAGTGAAGCGTCTTCTGTCTTAACAATTTCACGGATGCGCTTGCTATAAAGATCTGTTAAATCTACAAATGTTGCACCTGAAAGAGGCGATACTGCGGTTAAGGAAATATGGTCACGAATTAAAACTGGCTGACCAACTGTGTAGCTCTTATTTATTCCACCGCAGGCATTAGTGAGAATGACAACTTTGCAACCAGCTTTTACTGCCGCCCGCACACTATGCACGACTGGTTCAACGCCTTTGCCTTCATAAAGATGTGTGCGGCCAAGAAATACAAGTGCGCGTAATTTCTTACCGTTTGAATCTATTTCATACGAGCGGACTTTGCCTGAGTGACCTTCAACAGTGGGAGGAAGAAAACCAGTTAGATCTTGCGCGTTGCATTCGTAAGCAGGAGTACCAAGTACGTCAACGGCGCTCACCCAGCCTGATCCCATTACAAGTGCAACATCATGGGCTGCAACACCTGTTCGCTCTGCGATTTCTCTAGCCGCAGCACTTGCGGCCGCTAAAGGATCTGTGTACAGGAGTTCGCTATTTGTCATGCATCAATGATGTCACAAAGTGCGGTCCCACTTGAAACAGTGGCACCTATGACCGCATTTAAGTTAGAGATAACACCAGCTTTATGGGCCATTAATGGCTGTTCCATTTTCATCGCTTCAAGGACGAAAATTAAGTCACCCACTTCAACGCGATCACCTTCATTAACTGCGATCTTTACAACCGTGCCCTGCATTGGACTAGTTAATGATGCACCGCCGGCACCGCCAGCCATTGACTGCTTTGCACGATGGCGCTTAACAACTGGCTTTGGGGCGTGAACTAGCACTTCAAAGCGTTTGCCATTTACTTCAGTGATGAGGTGCTCTGGTGCCATGTGAGTTTCTACCTGCAACGCAGTTGCCTGGTACATCGGTATTTGATTATTAAATTCATTCTCAATATAACTTGTATAGATTTTAAACTCTTGTGTGAATGCAGGATCTTCAACTATTGCACGGTGAAATGGAAGCGCAGTTGCTAAGCCTTCAATAGTAAATTCAGCTAAAGCTCGACGGGCGCGTTCAATAGCTTGCTCGCGCGTGGCTCCAGTAACAATTAATTTGGCTAGTAAGGAATCAAAGTTTCCTCCGATTGTGTCACCGTTTTTAAAGCCCGCATCCACGCGCACACCAGGCCCGGTTGGAATTACCCATTGCGTGATTCGACCTGGTGCTGGCAAAAATGAACGCCCAGGATCTTCACCGTTAATACGAAATTCAATCGAGTGGCCTCGAATTACTGGATCATCAAATCCGAGAGATTCTCCCATAGCGATACGGAACTGTTCACGCACCAAGTCAATGCCTGTAATTTCTTCACTGACTGGGTGTTCTACTTGCAAGCGTGTATTAACTTCTAAGAATGAAATTGTTCCATCCATGCCAACTAAGAATTCACATGTGCCGGCGCCAATATAGCCAGCCTCTTTCATGATCGCTTTACTTGAGCGATATAGCTCTTGCTCTTGACCTGGAGTTAAGAAGGGAGCTGGGGCTTCTTCGACTAGCTTTTGATGACGACGCTGAAGTGAACAATCGCGTGTGCTAACAACAACTGCATGCCCATGTTTATCAACTAAGACTTGGGTTTCAACGTGACGTGGTTTATCTAAATAGCGCTCTACGAAACATTCTCCGCGACCAAATCCGCTGATTGCTTCACGAACGGCTGAGGCAAACAACTCTGGAATTTCTTCCATTGTGCGAGCAACTTTTAATCCACGCCCACCACCACCATGAGCTGCTTTAATCGCAACAGGCAGACCGTGCTCTTTTGCAAAGGCTAGAACTTCTTCATGGCCTTCAACTGGATCCTGCGTACCTGCAACAAGTGGTGCTCCAGCTTTTGCCGCAATTTTTCTAGCAGAAACTTTGTCACCTAGTGCTCGAATAGCAGACGGCGGTGGCCCAATCCAAATTAACCCAGCATCAATTACAGCCTGAGCAAAGTTTGCGTTCTCAGATAAAAATCCATACCCAGGATGAACTGCGTCAGCACCTGATTCTTTTGCAACTGTAATCAGTTTTTCAATATTTAAGTACGTTTGTGTAGCAGTTGTTCCCTGCAGTGAATATGCGGCATCAGCAATTTGTGCATGAATTGATGTGCGGTCTTCTTCTGAATAAACGGCAACACTCTGCAGGCCATGATCTTTGCAGGCCCGAATGACACGGACTGCAATTTCGCCTCGGTTAGCAATCAGAACGCGTTTCATTGCATCACCTTAACCTCTGGCCATGAATAACCAAGTTGTTCAAAAGCTTTCCTCAAAAATGGCATCGAAACTCCAACAACATTTGTGTAGTCGCCTACAATTGAAGGAATAAATGGCGAACTAAAACCATCGAGAGTAAAACCACCTGCAACGTGTAATGGTTCACCACTTGCCACGTAGTCTTTAATTTCAGAGTCAGTCATATCGTCAAATGTGACTTTAGTAGTCACTATGCTGGAAATCTCTTTATCTTTCGTAGTATCAATTATGCAGTGACCCGTATGTAGCAGACCAGAATTTCCGCGCACGCGTGATGCACGCTCAATTGCAATTTCTGGTGTTGCTGGTTTGCCCAGTGATAATCCTTCATACTCAAAAGTAGAATCGCAACCGATAATAATTGCTGGAAAATCGATTTGCTCGCGAATTGTGTGTGCTTTAGTAATAGCAAGGGCAATGACCATATCAGCAGGGGTCATTGAGTTAAAAAACTCTGTTTCTTCATCTACGTGGCTGATCATAATTGTCGGCTTTAATCCTGCGGATTCAAGCAAGCGGCGCCTAGACGTAGATGCAGAAGCTAAAACAATTCTTGGCATTACTTATGAATTCTTTCGGGTACCAAAAGAAATTTTATGAGATAACCCCTGTCGCAGTTGAGGCAAACCATAAAGGCTTCGGCGCATGACAGGTTTTAACTCTTGTCGCTTGTGTTGTGCCATAGCCAATTCAATTGCAGCCGATTCTTCAGGGGTTGGATTCCCTTTAGTAACTGAAAACTCCATTAGAGCGGAATATTTCCGTGTTTGCGAGCAGGCAAGGTGTCACGCTTGGTGCGCAAAGTTCTAAACGCTTTGGTGATGTAAGCACGTGATTGATTAGGTTCAATAACTGTATCGATAGTGCCACGCTCTGCAGCTAAATATGGATTAGCTAGAGAAGCGTTGTAGTCGTCAACAAGTTCAGCACGTTTACCTATTGGATCTTTTGCATCGGCGATTTCCTTGCGATACAAAATATTAACTGCTCCTTGTGCACCCATTACTGCGATTTCGGCACTTGGCCAAGCAAAGTTAATATCGCTACCAAGGTATTTAGATCCCATAACGATAAATGCGCCGCCATAAGCTTTACGTGTAATTAGTGTTACTAGTGGCACAGATGCTTCAGCATAGGCATAAAGCAATTTAGCTCCGCGACGAATGATTCCGTCCCACTCTTGTTCAGTTCCCGGCAGAAAGCCCGGAACATCAACGAGTGTAAGGATTGGGATATTGAACGCATCGCAGAAACGTAAGAAGCGTGCAGCTTTTTCGCTGGAGTTAATATCAAGAGTTCCAGCTAATTGATTTGGTTGATTTGCAATGATTCCAATTGTTTCACCTTCGATGCGGGCAAAACCAACAATGATATTTGGCGCATAGAGGGCGTGGACTTCTAAGAATTCACCTTCATCAACTAATGCTTGAATCAAAACCTTCATGTCATATGGCTGATTTGGACTATCTGGGATCAAAGTATCGAGTGCGATATCTGATGCTTTCTTTTCTAAAAGCTCTGTTGGTGGAAGATGCGGCGCTCTATCCATGTTATTTGATGGCAAATAAGAAAGGAGAGCTTTTACATAATCGATAGCGTCGGCTTCATTTTCTGCCAAGTAATGTGAATTACCAGTGCGCACATTATGAGTACGAGCCCCACCGAGTTCTTCCATTCCTACTTCTTCACCAGTCACAGTTTTAATTACATCTGGACCAGTAATAAACATATGTGAAGTTTCATTTACCATCACGGTAAAGTCAGTGAGAGCAGGTGAATAAGCTGAACCACCTGCACAAGGACCAAGAATCAATGAGATTTGAGGAATCACGCCTGATGATCGAGTGTTAAGTCGGAAGATTTTTCCGTAACCGGCAAGGGATGCAACACCTTCTTGAATACGCGCTCCACCAGAGTCATTGATTCCAATAAGTGGAATTCCACTCTTTAATGCAAACTCAGCGATCTTTACAATTTTTTCGGCATGAACTTCACCTAACGAACCGCCCATGATTGTGAAGTCTTGTGAATACAGAGCAATTGGTCGCCCATCAACTGTGGCTGTTCCAATTACAACACCATCACCATAAGGACGATTGTTTTCCATTCCAAATTGTGTTGAACGGTGGCGCGCAAACTCATCAATTTCGGTAAATGAATCTGGGTCAACCAACATTTCAATTCGCTCTCGGGCGGTATTTTTACCCTTGGCATGTTGCTTCTCAACGGCGCGAGCAGAGCCAGCGTGCACGGCTTCCTCAATTCGCGCTTGAAGATCCTGAATTTTTCCGGCAGTTGTATGCAGATCACGGCTCATACCCCTACGGTACATGTCATGGGCAAGCAAATGCTAAGAGCGGCACTAGATAAGGCGCTGATCAACTCATTAACTACGCAGTACTGGCGAGTA
>CAEZYO010000022.1_pt1 | contig 23141 bp, 23 predicted proteins | sample 7265531 | NCBI WGS metagenome assembly CAEZYO01 (sample SAMEA6813936, study PRJEB35770) | freshwater metagenome | biome: Freshwater; feature: Freshwater reservoir; material: water | place: Czech Republic | collected 2017-04-14 | depth 30m m
AACCAAGTGATTCCTGTTATTAGGGAGTTAATTACCAATGCCATTCGACATGCTGAAGCAAATGCTATTGATCTCGTAGTTTTAGCTAATCAAACATATTGTGAAATAAGAGTCGTTGATGATGGAAAAGGTTATATCCCAGGAGAGCGTAAAAGCGGATTGCTCAATTTAGAACGGCGCGCTTTGGCTAGAGGTGGTGAGTTTGAAATTATCGGTGATGTAGTTTCTGGGACTCGAACAATGTGGAGAGCTAGCCTCTAACTATTTCCCACACTCAGACGTACTGCCATCGCTGCGGCCTGTGTTCGCCGTTCCAAGCCTAACTTTCTAAGAAGTGATGAGACATAGTTTTTTACAGTTTTTTCCGCCAAAAACATATTCTTTGCTATTTCTCGGTTAGTCATTCCCATTCCAATAAACTCTAGAACTCGTTGCTCTTGATCGGTCAACTCATATATTTCACTGGCAGGGTTCCTGTTTTCGCGCAGGCGATTAGTAACTGAGGAGACTAACTTTGTGTCAAGGAAATTTACTCCTTGGGCAACCTTGCGAATAGAGTCTAGAAGTTCAAGATTCTTTATATCCTTAATCAAGTATCCTGCAGCACCTCCAAGGACAGCGCCAAGCAGTGCTTCATCGTTTTGAAAAGAAGTTAACATTAAGACTTTTAGTGTGGGTTTGATAGTCATTAACTCTCGGCAGAGCTCGATGCCATTTCCGTCTGGAAGGCGCACATCTAGAACTGCTACATCAGCATCGGAGGTGGTGAAATTAACTACAGCTTCGTAGAAATTAGCAGCACTTCCTACAACTACTAAATCTTCTTCAGCATCAATAAGATCAATTAATCCCTTACGGACCAATTCATGATCATCAACAACAAATACTCTGGTGCTCACACAATCCCCTTGTTAACTTCTAATGAACTCAATGTGCCATTTTTCTGGACCCTCATCGAGAAAAGTTATGGAGTAAGCACCAGGGTGCTTCTTTTCAATCTGAGCTAACAGTGGAATTGGCTTATGGGGCGCAACTAGAACCATCCCCTCTCCAGCTTTGAGTGATTCAAGTGCGCCAAAGATCGCAGGATGACGAATCTGATGCGGGATTAGCGTGGCATCAAGTTCAGGGTAGATATCTGAACTTGCTTCACCACATCGGCAGGAATGAGAATTCTCATTTTCTGGTGCTTGAGTAATTGAAATCATCTCCATGCCGTAATTCTATCGGGCACAAAAATACAACAACTGTTTTTCATCGCAATCAGTGAGAGCGACCCCTCACTTAATATCACATAAGAAAATATCTATGCTCCAGTTTTGACTGGAGAATTCTCGAGCTGTTCCCACTCTTGCTCAGTAAATAGACGAGAGCGTATAAGGAATCGCTTGCCCTCGGGAGATTCAAGTGAAAAGCCCCCACCGCGTCCATCAACAACATCAATAGTTAAATGAGTGTGCTTCCAATATTCAAATTGCGATGCCGACATCCACACTTCAACTGGTTCACTCATTTGGGCTATAACTAGCTCACCAATCAAAACATCTGAACCACCTAGTCGAAATTCGCCTTTGAGATAACACATCGGTGATGATCCATCACAGCATCCACCAGATTGGTGAAACATGAGTGGGCCATTAATTTTAGTTAGTTTCAGTAATAGCTCTGCCGCCTCGGGTGAGTAATCAACACGGGACGGCAGAGACATTATTACTCCTTAAAAGAAACCGAGCTTGTTTGGTGAGTAAGAAACTAGCAGGTTCTTTGTTTGTTGGTAGTGATCAAGCATCATCTTATGGTTCTCTCGGCCAATACCAGAGGCCTTATAACCACCAAATGCTGCACCAGCTGGATATGCGTGATAACAATTTGTCCAGACGCGGCCAGCTTGAATAGCTCGACCTGCGCGATAAGCGGTGTTCATATCGCGAGTCCAGACACCAGCACCTAATCCATACAACGTGTCATTGGCAATCTCCATGGCGTTATCAAAGCCATCAAACTTTGTAACAGAGACAACCGGCCCGAAGATTTCCTCCTGGAAGATTCTCATCTTGTTGTTGCCTTCAAAGATTGTTGGCATTACGTAATAACCACCAGATAGTTCGCCGCCAAGATCTGCGCGCTCACCACCAGTAATTACCTTTGCGCCTTCTTTCTTTCCAATATCTAAGTAGGAAAGAATTTTCTCCAATTGATCAGTGCTTGCTTGAGCACCCATCATTGTTGATAGATCGAGTGGATTACCCATCTTTATTGCCTGGGTGCGTGCGGTTACATCGCCCATGAACTTGTCATAGATCTTTGCCTCAACTAGACCGCGTGAAGGACATGTACACACTTCTCCTTGGTTAACAGCAAACATTGTGAAGCCTTCAAGTGCTTTGTCATAGAAGGCATCATTTTCAGCGGCAACATCATTAAAGAAGATATTTGGGCTCTTACCGCCTAGTTCAAGACTGACAGGAATGATGTTTTCGGATGCATATTGCATGATCAGGCGCCCAGTAGTGGTTTCACCAGTGAATGCGATTTTTGCAATACGTGGAGAAGACGCGAGTGGCTTGCCTGCCTCAACACCAAAACCATTAACAATATTTACTACTCCTGGCGGCAATAGGTCCTTGATGATGTCCATCAAGAACAAGATTGACACTGGAGTTTGTTCGGCTGGCTTTAGTACTACGCAGTTACCTGCAGCAATAGCTGGGGCTAATTTCCATACTGCCATCAAGATTGGGAAGTTCCAAGGAATAATCTGACCAACAACACCTAGAGGCTCATGAAAATGATAAGCAACGGTGTCATTATCGAGTTCTCCAGCAGAGCCTTCTTGAGCACGGATAGCCGCAGCAAAATATCTGAAGTGGTCGATAGCAAGTGGGATGTCAACATAGAGAGCTTCCCGGACTGGTTTTCCGTTTTCCCATGTTTCAGCAACAGCGATTGCTTCAACATTTGCCTCCATGCGATCAGCAATCTTGTTAAGGATAATTGCTCGCTCAGTTGCAGATGTCTTGCCCCATGCAGGTGCAGCAGCATGGGCTGCATCTAGGGCCTTATCGATATCTTTTGCATTTCCACGTGCTACTTCACAAAACACTTTTCCAGTTACTGGTGTTACGTTTTCAAAATACTGACCTGAATCTGGCTTTGAATACTCACCATTGATCCAATGGTCATATCGTGATGCGTAATTGACCTTGCTTCCGGGTTGTCCTGGTGCAATGAAATCGGTCATGTCTCCTCCAACTTCTTAACGCGCGAAAGTTCGCGGTGTTGGATTGAACGTAGACCTGAGCAGTAGAGGGGCAAAAGAGATTTAGTGAGTACTACCCCTCAATAAAATTGGAAGTTGGGCTTACGCCATTGCTTTCTTTAGGTTTTCATCGATTGAATTGAGGAACTCCTGAGTTGTTTGGTACGGAGCTTCCTTTGAAATCAATAATGATAAATCCTTAGTCATCTTGCCTTGCTCAACAGTCTCAATACAAACGCGCTCGAGAACGTCACAGAACTTAGCTAGATCGGCATTGTTATCAAGCTTTGCACGGTGTGCAAGACCACGAGTCCACGCAAAGATCGATGCAATTGGATTAGTAGAAGTTGCCTTGCCCTTTTGGTGATCACGATAGTGACGAGTAACAGTTCCGTGTGCAGCTTCTGATTCAACAATCTTTCCATCTGGTGTCATAAGCACTGAAGTCATTAAACCAAGTGAGCCATAACCCTGTGCAACAGTGTCTGACTGAACATCGCCATCATAGTTCTTACATGCCCAGACATAGCCACCCTCCATACGAAGTGACATTGCAACCATGTCATCAATGAGACGGTGCTCATACCAAATACCTGCAGTATCAAATGCAGCCTTGAACTCTGCTTGATAAATTTCTTCAAAGATATCTTTGAAGCGGCCGTCGTATGCCTTCAAGATGGTGTTCTTAGTTGATAAATAAACTGGATACTTACGAATTAGCCCATAGTTCAATGATGCGCGAGCAAAGTCACGGATTGATTCATCCAAGTTATACATACCCATCGCAACACCTGATGACTTGAAGTCATAAACAGTGTGCTCAATAGGTGCAGATCCATCTTCTGGAACAAATGACATTGTTAGCTTGCCTGGACCCGGAACCTTGAAATCCGTTGCGCGGTACTGATCACCAAATGCGTGACGGCCAATAACAATTGGCTTAGTCCAGTGCGGAACTAAACGGGGAACATTGCTGATAATGATTGGCTCACGGAAAATTACACCGCCCAAGATATTACGGACAGTTCCATTAGGAGACTTCCACATCTTTTTAAGACCAAACTCTTCAACGCGAGCCTCATCTGGGGTGATAGTTGCGCACTTGATTCCAACACCATGCTTTTGGATTGCATGGGCCGAATCAATAGTTACTTGATCATCTGTGGCATCGCGGTTTTCCATACCAAGGTCGTAGTACTCAAGATTAACGTCCAAATAAGGAAGGATTAATGAGTCTTTAATGAACTGCCAGATGATACGAGTCATCTCGTCGCCATCTAATTCAACAACAGTTCCTTCAACTTTGATCTTGGCCATGTAGTGCGCTCCTTTAGAGTGTCTTTACGTCTGCTTGCTTTGCGCGAACCGCTTCTGCTGCCGCCTTTAGCGCTTCAACTTCAGAATCGGTCAACTTTCTTTCAACAACCTTCTTGATTCCGCTGCGACCAATCTCGGCTTCAACACCAAGGTAAACGCCAGAAATTCCATATTCGCCATCAACCCATGCACACACTGGCATAACTTCACCAGAATCTTCGATTACAGCTTTTGCCATTCGAGCTGCTGCTGCAGATGGTGCGTAGTAAGCAGAGCCAGTTTTAAGAAGTGCAACAACTTCGGCACCGCCATTGCGTGTGCGATCAACTAATTCTTCAATTTCACTCTGTGATAAAAGTTCGGTCAGTGCTTTGCCATTAACAGTGCAACGACTTGGAACTGGAACCATGGTGTCACCATGTGAACCCAAGGTCAGTGTCTTAACTGAGGCGATTTTTACGCCAAGTTTTTCAGCAACAAAGTTAGTAAAGCGTGCAGTATCAAGCATTCCTGCTTGACCCATTACGCGGTTTTTTGGAAAGTTAGTCGCCATTTGAGCAAGGGCAGTCATTTCATCCAATGGATTAGAAACAACAATGATCACGGCGTTTGGTGAATGTTTAGCAATATTTTCTGCAACTCCACGAACGATGCCAGCATTAACACCGATTAAATCCATACGACTCATTCCAGGCTTACGTGGGAGACCTGCGGTAATTACAACTACATCTGAGTTAGCTGTTGCTTCATAGCCAGCACCTTCAGGAGATGTTGTTGCGCCAATTATTTTTGTCTCAAAACCTTCAATTGAACGAGACTGATTCATATCAAGAGCTAAACCTTCGGGTTTTCCCTCAAGGATGTCAGTGAGAACAACGGAGTCAAAGATGTTGTATTGCGCTAATCGAAGGGCAGTTGTTGATCCGTAAAAACCTGCACCGACTACAGTGACTTTTGCGCCCATGAAGATCCCCCTACATTCGATAATACGCCCAACTCTACCGCCCGCGAGGAAGTGCAATTGCCAACGCAAAAAGGGCTATGGCTATAAAAAGCGGGAAATAAAACTCAAATTTACGTTTGTGCCGCGCAGTAATTGCCATCCCTGCCGTGCCCACCGCAATAAAAAGTGACCCAACTCGCACTATTCCAAATATGCCTAGCGCAATTCCAATCACAATTACAACATTGCTGGCAAGAATTAATAAGCGATCATTTATCCGCATGCATCAACAACATTCTTTACCAACATCGCACGAGTCATTGGTCCAACTCCGCCTGGCATTGGAGCAACCCATGACGCAACTTCCATTACAGATGGGTCAACATCACCCAGTAATCCTTTTTCAGTACGGGATATTCCAACATCAATAATTACTGCGCCGGGCTTAATCATGCCGGCTTTTAAGAAATGAGCTTGACCGATAGCAGCGACAATTATGTCTGCATTCTTTGTGTGCACAAGTAAATCTTTTGTACCCGTATGAGTCAGAGTTACTGTTGCATTTTCCTGCTTACGAGTGAGCAATAATCCAAGTGGGCGGCCGACAGTTAAGCCACGACCAATAACTGTAACTTCGGCGCCTTTAGTACTAATCCCATAATGCGCTAGTAGTTCAACGATTCCATGCGGTGTGCAAGGCAATGGAGCGTTGTAGCCAGAAACTAATCGACCTAAGTTCATTGGATGTAAACCATCTGCATCTTTTGCTGGATCAATGGCTTCAAGAACTCTTTGTGTATTAATACCCTTAGGTAATGGAAGTTGAACAATGTAACCAGTGCACTCGGCAGAAGCGTTCAAATCTTTAATCGCTGCCATAACATCGGCTTCACTTGCATTATCTGGCAGGTCAACACGAATTGAATTAATCCCGATTTCATGACAATCACGGTGCTTTCCACCTACATAAGAATGTGATCCTGGGTCGTCACCAACTAAAACAGTGCCAAGTCCCGGAGTGATTCCACGTGTTTTAAGTTCTGCTACACGAACCGCTAATTCACCTTTGATTTTTGAAGCTAATGCTTTTCCATCCAGAATTTGTGCGCTCATGGCATTTATCCTAATAGCCCACTAGGCGTGAGAGAAATGACGTACGCCTGTGAAGAACATCGCAATACCAGCCGTGTTTGCGGCTGCTATGACCTCTTCATCACGAACACTTCCGCCTGGTTGCACAATTGCAACTACGCCGGCATCAATCAAAATCTGTATCCCATCTGCAAATGGGAAGAATGCATCACTTGCAGCAACAGAGCCATTGACTCTTTCACCTGCACGATCAACTGCTAATTTAGCTGAATCAACGCGGTTAACTTGACCCATACCAATTCCTACTGATGCCGTATTTTTCGCCAATAAAATTGCATTACTTTTTACACTTCGAACGCTTCGCCAAGCAAATTCAAGATCTTTCATAGTTTGCTCATCCACTGATCCACCACTTACTTGCTTCCAATTAATTGGTGAATCACCAGCAGCATTAATTAAATCTGTATCCTGCAACAAGATTCCACCTGAGACTGGACGAAGCTCTAGAGGCGAAACCGTTAATACATCACACTTTAAAATTCGAATTGACGGCTTTTTCATCAATAGTTCTAAGGCATCCTGATCATAAGCTGGAGCAATAAGTACTTCAGTAAATACTTCAGAAAGCGGTGTCGCCATTGCTAAATCTACTTTTCGATTAGCTGCAACAACTCCCCCGAATGCTGAGACAGGATCACACTCATGTGCATGTTGATAGGCAACTGCAACACCTAGTGCACAGACCGCGATTCCACACGGGTTGGCATGCTTCATGATTGCAACGGCAGGATCGCGATGATCTAATACCGCGCGCCAAGCCGATTCTGCATCGGTGTAGTTATTGAAAGACATTTCTTTTCCATGAAGTTGCACAGCATTCACAATTCCAGCAGCGCCTCCGGAATAAATTCCTGCCTTTTGGTGTGGATTTTCCCCGTAACGCAAAACATTATCGCGCCGCCAGATTTGCCCGTACCATTCTGGGAGTTCATCATTGGTGCCAAGCCAGTTTGCAATTGTTAAGTCATACTCGGCAGTTGTTCTAAAAACTTCAAGGGCAAGTTGTTTGCGTTCTTTTTGGGTAAAGCCGCCGCTTTTAATTGATTCCAATAAATGGTCATACTGCGAAGTATGGCAAATAACAGCTACTGAATCATGGTTTTTTGCTGCTCCACGCAACATCGACGGACCGCCGATATCGATCTGTTCAATGCACTCTGCATAATCTGCACCAGAGGCAATCGTGGCAGCAAATGGATATAAATTAATAACAACTAAATCAAATGGTTCAATATCTAATTCTTTAATCGCAGCTAAATGTTCTGGATTATTTTGATCAGCCAAAATTCCTGAATGGACTCGCGGATGCAAAGTCTTAACACGCCCACCCATAATTTCTGGAAAGCCCGTGTACTGACTTACTTCTGTTACTGCTATTCCAGCGTATTGAAGTGTTTTAGCCGTTGAGCCCGTTGAGAGAATTTCAACTCCAGCAGTACTTAGAGCGTTTCCAATTTCAATGAGGCGATCTTTGTCGTAGACGCTTACAAGTGCGCGGCGAATACTTTTACGATCAGACATTGCGCTCCAAAGATGGAAGTATCAAGGCGATGGTCGCAACAATGAGACCGCGTTCTACTTTCTTAATTCTCTCATGAAGTTGTGCTTCATCATCGCCGGGCAGGACCGGAACTTCCATCTGAGTAATGATTGGACCTGTATCTACCCCATCATCAACCCAATGAACAGTTGTCCCGGTTACGCTCACACCCGCTGCAAGCGCATCACGCACAGCATGAGCCCCAGGAAACTGCGGCAGCAATGCTGGGTGGCTATTTATAGTCGGAAAGCGATTAACAAAATCTGCCGGCAAAATCCGCATAAATCCAGCACTGACTACTAAATCTACATCTAGCCCAGCAACTGCTTCAATCATTTCGGTGTTCCATAGTTCTCGAGAACTACCTACTGAAATAATTTTAGTAGGTATTCCCGCTTCTTGTGCTCGAGTTAAAACTTGTGCACTGTGGTTGTCACTAATTACTTCGACGATTTCAATATCTAGTTCAGTTGAATCGATTACTGCTTGTGCAAGTGTGCCCGAACCTGATGCCAGGATCACTACGCGCGCAGTCATTACCGCTTTACCAAGCGCGGTAAGTAGAGCGCTAAAAATGCACCTATAGATAGTTCTGCAGTAATAGAGAGTGTGAATTTCCATGGCGAAACACCAACTGCAGACATTGCATCAGTAAGTAGCGCCCCGCTACCTGCAAAGCCAATTACTGCACAAATGATTGCGCAGATTACTTGGCTCTGTACCAAGATTTTAGTATTCAAATCAATAGTCCAGCTTGCAAGTAGCGCACCTGTAAGAATAACTACCGCAATCCCAAAGAGTGAAAGTAGTGACTTGCTTGTAGGTAATGCCCCTAATAGTGGGAATGCGGGAATTGAATTCAAATGAAATGACCATGGAGCAACTAATGTGCCTGAACCAACGGCAAATCCTGTTCCAGAAAAATAACCAAGAGTTGCGACTACGGCATTTGGAATATAGAGAATATTAAGAAGAAGAAGTAAAACTCCGCCCACAATCCCTGGTTGTAAAACCGTAGTGATAGTTCTGACGGTATGAAGGTTCGTAAAGATTGAGATTCCGAAAATTATTGATGCAATACCCAATAACAGCGCAATTGCCCGAGAGCTATAAAGGGCGGCTTGAGCAAAAGTTAAACGTCTTCCAACAGTTGCTGATGTTATAAGGGTTATCGGTAAAACAAATAGTGGCGCTAAATACCAAACTGGCTTAACTGCAGTTGTCGAAGAAAAGTATGAAAGTAGCATTGCAATTAATGTGTACTGAACTGCAAAGAGAGTTCGAGCGAGAGGCACAAGTGAAGAGTCATGATCAAGGCGGTCAATAGTTCGAGATAACCCACTTCGAATAGCTAATATCGGGAAAATAACTGCTCCTAATGGAAGATAGGACAGATAGCCTGCGATGTGTGCTGGTGGTAGAGCTAGTGAGAATGGAACTTGATGTGCCGCCAACCAAATCCATAACGCGGCACGTAACGGATCTCCTGTATTTCCCGTTGCACTGCCTGCAGTAGCCCAGGCAAGTAATGAAATAAATGAGGTAGGTAATAAAACATATGCAATGCTGCGCACGACTTGGGCCAATGTGGTTCCAAGTACGCGGCCGAACATGGCTTTAGCGGCCTAATATCGCGCGCAACAAACGCGCGGTTTCACTTGGAGTTTGACCAACCTTTACTCCCGCAGCTTCAAGCGCATCTTTTTTACCCTGAGCAGTACCTGATGAACCAGAAACAATTGCGCCAGCGTGGCCCATTGTTTTTCCTTCAGGTGCTGTAAACCCTGCAACGTAACCAACTACTGGCTTAGTTACGTACTCTGCGATGAATGCAGCTGCGCGCTCTTCGGCGTCACCACCAATTTCACCAATCATCACGATTGCCTTAGTTTCAGGATCATCTTGGAATGCACGCAAGCAGTCGATGTGTGTTGTTCCAATAACAGGATCGCCACCAATTCCAACTGCCGTACTAAAACCAATATCCCGCAACTCGTACATCATTTGATATGTAAGTGTTCCAGACTTTGACACTAAACCAATTGGGCCAGCACCGGTGATATCAGAAGGAATGATTCCAATATTTGATTTTCCGGGACTAATAAGTCCAGGACAATTTGGTCCAACAATTCGTGTAGTTCCTTTAGTTAATGAATATGCGTAGAAACTTGCAGAGTCGTGTACTGGGATTCCCTCAGTGATAACGACAACAAGTGGCATTGCTGCATCAATTGCATCGATTACAGCCGCTTTAGCAAACTTTGGTGGAACAAAGACAACTGATGCATTAGCTCCGGTTGCCCCCATAGCTTCGGCAACAGTATTAAAAACTGGAAGTTGATGGCCATCGATATCAACTACTTGTCCACCTTTACCTGGTGTTACTCCACCAACAATTTTTGTACCAGATGCCAACATACGGCGGGTGTGCTTGGTTCCTTCTGAACCAGTCATTCCCTGAACAATTACTTTTGTATTTTCATTTAAAAAGATAGACATTTACTTTGCCGCCAATTCTGCAGCACGATCAGCTGCGCCATCCATTGTGTCTAGCTGCTGCACCAATGGGTGTGCTGCTTTATTTAATATTGCACGACCTTCAACAACGTTATTGCCATCAAGGCGAACAACAATTGGCTTAGTGGCCTTAGAACCAAGTAATTCAAGGGCTTGAACGATTCCTGTTGCCACCGCATCGCAGGCTGTAATTCCACCGAACACGTTCACAAAAACACTCTTCACATCTTTGTCACCAAGAATAATTGAAAGTCCATCGGCCATTACTTGAGCAGAAGCTCCGCCACCGATATCTAGGAAGTTTGCAGGTCGCACTCCGCCATGTTTTTCGCCAGCATAGGCAACAACATCCAGCGTACTCATTACAAGTCCAGCACCGTTTCCGATGATTCCAACTTCGCCTTCTAGTTTGACGTAGTTAAGACCCTTTTCTTTAGCTGCAGCCTCAAGAGGATTTTCTGCTGCTTGATCAATAAGAGCTTCATGATCTGGTTGACGAAAATCTGCATTGTCATCCAGGGTTACTTTTCCATCGAGGGCAATAACTTTGCCATCTTTAGTTTTAACTAATGGATTAACTTCAACCAAAGTTGCATCTTCGGCTTGGAATACTTCCCAGAGTTTCACGAGGACATTGGCAACTTGAGGTGCAACATCTGCAGGAAAGTTTGCAGCAGCAATGATTTCCGTTGCTTTTGCTGCGCTAATTCCATCAACTGCAGAGACGGGAATCTTGGCTAATTTTTCTGGTGCAGTATGTGCAACTTCTTCAATATCCATTCCACCAGATACTGATGCCATAACTAAAAATGTGCGATTAGAACGATCGAGCAAAATCGCTAAGTAATATTCAGATTCAATAGGTGCAGCTGCTGCGATCATCACTGTGCGGACAACGTGGCCCTTGATATCCATTCCAAGAATTGCGCCAGCTTTTTCGCGCGCATCTGCTGGATTCTCTGCAAGCTTTACTCCACCTGCTTTTCCACGACCACCAACTTTTACTTGCGCCTTAACAACTACTTTGCCGCCAATTTTTGTTGCCGCAGCCTCTGCTTCAGCGGCAGTGGTTGCAATTGCAGCTGCCAAAACAGGTACGCCATGTTTTTCAAAGAGATCGCGAGCTTGATATTCAAAGAGATCCACTGGTGCTCCACATTCTAATTAGAGGGTAATCCTAGAGCTTCTCAACGGGTGCATAGCGCAGCAATAAGCGCTTCTCACCGTATTGGCCGAAGTTAATTGTTGCTTCTGCCTTTTCGCCCGCACCGGCCACTGCCACAACAGAGCCCAAACCAAATGTGTCATGTGACACACGATCTCCAATTGCTAGTTCCATTGTTGAAATCTTCTTGCCTGTTGCGCGAGGTGGTGGAGTTGTTGCTACTCGAGATTTGCGAACAAGTGACGGGGATACTGATGAAGAACTTTGATTGCGCCATTCGATTACATCTTCTGGAATTTCATCGAGAAAACGTGACGGTGGATTGTAATTTGGTGCGCCCCATGTAGATCGGTATTCAGCACGCGAAATATATAGTCGTTGACGCGCACGTGTTAAACCAACATAAGCCAATCGACGTTCTTCCTCAATCTCATCTTTTTCACCCAAAGTTCGTGAGTGCGGAAATATTCCATCTTCCATACCTGTTAAGAAAACTGTTGGGAACTCGAGACCCTTTGCAGTATGTAAAGTCATCATTGTTACTACTCCGCCATGGTCTTCGCCCTCAGGAATTTCATCGGCATCTGCAACTAGGGAAACTTTTTCTAGGAACCCGGCTAATGAAATCTCTTCATCTTCACCTAGCTCTTCAATGGGTCGCTCTTCATACTCCATTGATACCGCTACAAGTTCTTTAAGGTTTTCAACACGAACTTCATCTTGTGGATCCACGCTATCTGCTAACTCTTTTAACAGACCAGATTGTTCAAGGGCTGCTTCAACAATGACAGAGGGGCGGGTCTTGGCTTCAACTAAAACATTAAGTGCGCTAATCATCGAAGTAAATTCATTAATCGATTGTGCTGCACGGGCTGGTAATCCTGGTGCTTGTGAGCAGCGAAGTAACCCTTGCCAAAAAGAAATGGAGTTATCGCGGGCAAAAGCGTCGACATAATCAAGTGAGGTATCACCGATCCCGCGCTTTGGAACATTGATTATGCGGCGCAAAGAAATCTCATCTTCAAGGTTGGCTAGCACACGTAAATATGCCAAAAGATCTTTTACTTCACGGCGTTCGTAGAATCGCAATCCTCCAACAACTTTATAAGGCAATGCGTTTCGCATGAATACTTCTTCAAAAACGCGTGACTGGGCGTTGGTGCGATAGAAGATTGCAGTATCTCCTGGTTGAGATTTCGATTCGCGTTGTAATTGACGAATTTCATCTGCAATAAATGTCGCCTCATCGTGTTCGCTTTCAGCAACGTATCCAACAAGTGGTGCACCAGATCCTGCCTCAGACCATAAGTTCTTTTCCTTGCGACTTTCATTTCGTGTTATTACTGCATTAGCAGCGTTAAGAATATTTTGTGTTGAGCGATAGTTTTGTTCAAGCAACACTGTTGTGGCATTTGGATAATCAAGTTCGAACTGCAAGATATTGCGAATCGTTGCTCCACGAAAGCCATAGATACTCTGATCGGCATCTCCCACAACGCACAGTTCGGCAAGTGGCATACCTTCGGCTTCGGTTCCGACTAATTCTTTTACAAGAATATATTGGGCATGATTTGTATCTTGGTACTCATCAACTAAAACATGGCGAAACCTTGACCTAAAACGCGCCTTGGCTTCTGGATATCGCTGCAAGACTTCTACAGTTTTTAAGATTAGATCATCAAAATCCATGGCATTGGCGCGTTGCAAGCGTTGTTGATAGACCGAATAGACATCGCCAACAACTTGCTCGAATTGATTGCTTGCGGCATTTACATAATCTTGCGGCCCGAGAAGCTCATTTTTAGCGTTAGAAATCATTGCCTGGAATTGTCGCGCTGGATAACGCTTAGAATCCAAATTAAGTTCTTTGGACACAATCGTTATTAATCTAAGCGAATCAGCTGAATCATAGATAGAAAACGAGTTGCTATAGCCCAATCGAGAAGCCTCTTGACGCAAAATACGCACACATGCTGAGTGGAAAGTAGATACCCACATCGATTTTGCAACTGGACCTACTAATTCGCCAACACGTTCCTTCATTTCGCCCGCAGCTTTATTTGTAAATGTGATTGCAAGTATTTGGTATGGGGCAACGTTGCGACGTGACATTAAATATGCAATTCGACGTGTTAAAACTCGAGTTTTTCCTGATCCAGCACCTGCAACTACAAGTAATGGACCACCAGCATGAGTGACCGCTTCTGCTTGCTGGGGATTGAGTCCAGTCAGAAGGGGGTCAGTACTCGTCATGGTGGTGAGTCTATTAGGCTAGGCGACATGGAACCCATTGCCGATAGTGAGATCAAGCGCGTCTTGGTCGTTAGTGCTCACCCCGATGATTCAGATTTTGGTGCATCAGGAACGATTGCCCAGTGGGTTAAAAAGGGAATTGAAGTTGCCTATGTATTTTGTACTAACGGTGATCAAGGCGGCGAAGAATCAGGTTTCACAAAAGAAGAGATGCCCGCAATTCGCCAACGCGAACAGCGTGAAGCTGGTGCAGCAATTGGTGTAACAGATATTACTTTTCTTAATTATGTCGATGGTCACCTTGAAGCAACGCTTGGACTTCGCAAAGATTTAGTACGCCAAATTCGTATTTCCAAACCCGATCGAATGGTCTGTCAAAGTCCTGAACGAAATTGGGATCGTATTGGTGCAAGCCATCCAGATCACTTAGCTGCAGGTGAAGCAGCAATTCAAGCCGTGTATCCAGATGCACGAAATCCTTTTGCATTTACAGATTTGCTTGACCAAGAAGGTTTGCAACCTTGGCGAGTTAAAGAAGTATGGATTAGCGCTTTCGCAACCCCTGACCACTTTGTAGACATCACCGATACTTTTGATTTAAAGATGAAAGCATTGCACGCACATGCATCACAAACTGCTCATAACAAAGAACTAGATAATATGGTTCGCGAATGGGGTCAGCGAAACGCTGGTATTGGCGGACTTCCAGAAGGTCGAATCGCTGAAGCTTTTAAAATAGTTAATACGAATTAATTATTTAACCGTAATTTTCTTAATTTCAACGGTTTGAATTGGATAACCATCACTTGCATAATATGGCTTGTTATCCGATGGATTAATTTTATAAGCGCCAACTTCTCCAATTTTCTTCAGAAGGTCCAGGCCTTTAGTAATTTTGCCCCAGATTGTGTAATTAGGCAGAAAAGTTGAAGGCGCGAAAACTAAGAAAAACTGTGAACCATTAGTGCCTGGACCTGAGTTAGCCATAGCCACCGTACCTTCGGGGTAATAATCTGCCGCGTTAGTTGGAAGATTTTCATCTTTATATCCCTTCCAACCTTTTGGCCCTCCACTGCCAGATGCAGATGGATCCCCGCACTGCAAAACGCTTATGCCACTTGTTGTTAATCGATGGCAAAAAGTTCCATCAAAGTACTTAGCTTTAGCTAAGGCCGACAACTTTGTGATCGTTAAAGGTGCTTTATTTGGAAGCAATGAAATAGCAATAACGCCGCAATTTGTTTCAATAGTCATAGTTTTTGGAAGCGCTTTTCCAATTGTCATAGGTTCTTTTACAGCTGCTGGAGCATGCACCTTGGCAGTAGGTTCTTTGCACCCTGCAACTGTCGTTGGCTTATCCGCTGCATGAATGGGGGAAACCGACAACAAGGAGATAATTGCAACTGAGACCATTACCGATAACTTCTTCATTTTTATTCCCATTCAATTGTTCCTGGCGGTTTACTTGTTACGTCCAATACAACTCTATTAACTTCACGTACTTCATTGGTAATGCGAGTAGATATCTTCTCAAGAACTTCATATGGTACCCGCGACCAATCAGCAGTCATTGCATCTTCACTAGATACTGGGCGCAAAACTATTGGGTGACCGTACGTGCGACCATCGCCCTGCACACCAACGCTGCGAACATCGGCAAGTAATACAACAGGACATTGCCAGATATCGCGATCAAGGCCAGCGGCCTTTAATTCAAAACGTGCAATCGCATCGGCTTCACGCAATAAATCAAGGCGATCTTGCGTTACCTCACCCACAATTCGAATTCCAAGTCCTGGACCAGGAAATGGTTGGCGCCAAACAATCTCTTCGGGTAATCCAAGCTCTAAACCAACCTGGCGAACTTCATCTTTAAATAGTGCACGAAGCGGTTCGATCAAAGTAAATTTCAAATCATCTGGTAATCCACCCACATTGTGATGAGATTTAATATTTGCAGTACCCGTTCCGCCACCTGATTCGACAACATCTGGATACAAGGTGCCCTGTACTAAAAATTCAACATCTCCCCCTGCAGCGATATCTCGTGCAGCTGCTTCAAAGGATCTAATGAATTCACGGCCAATAATCTTTCGTTTTTCCTCAGGATCAGTTACTCCTTTGAGGGCATCCAAGAAAGTTTTCTTGGCATCGATGACAACTAGTTGCACGCCAGTTGATGCTACAAAATCGCGTTCAACTTGCTCGGCCTCACCTTTGCGCAGTAAACCATGATCAACGAAAACACATGTCAGCTGCTTACCTACAGCGCGCTGGATAATTGCAGCAGCAACTGCTGAATCAACTCCGCCAGATAATCCACAAATAACACGTTTTGTACCAATAGCTTCTTTAGCTTTTGCGATCTCAGTTTCAGCAATGTTTCCAGTAGTCCAAGTTGCATCGCATTTAGCGGTATTAACTAACCAATTTTGCAAAATAGCTTGGCCATGTTCACTGTGTAATACCTCTGGATGAAACTGAACTCCAGCTAACTGACCTGATTCATTTTCAAATGCCGTAATAGGGGTGTCTGCAGTAACTGCACAGACTGTAAAACCTTGTGGTGCTTGCGTTACTGCATCACCATGTGACATCCATACCTTTTGTTGTGATGGTAATCCAGCAAAAACTTTGGATTGTGCTTGTACTTTTACATCTGTTCGGCCGAATTCAGAGTTACCTGTTTGACTAACTACTCCTCCTAAAGCCGCAGCCATGACCTGAAATCCATAACAAATCCCAAAAACAGGAATACCTAATGAAAAAATTGCACTATCAAATTTTGGTGCATTTTTTGCGTAAACACTTGATGGACCACCCGACAAAATAATTGCCGATGGATCCTTGGCAGTTACTTCAGCGGCAGAAATAGTAGATGGAACAATTTCGCTATAAACTTTGGCTTCGCGAACACGGCGTGCAATTAACTGGGCATACTGGGCCCCAAAATCGACTACAAGTACGCCACGAACATTAGGCACGATGAATAAGTACCTCTACGCGCTGGAACTCCTTCACATCTGAATAACCACATGTAGCCATTGCGCGGCGAAGAGCCCCAAATAAGTTCATAGAACCATCAGATGTATGTGATGGCCCGAGCAAAATTTCTTCTAAAGTTCCAACAGTTCCAACGTTTACACGTTCTCCACGTGGCAAAACTTGGTGATGCGCTTCAGATCCCCAGTGCCAACCAAGTCCTGGTGCTTGTGTTGCTTTAGCAAGTGGTGAGCCCATCATTACAGCATCTGCGCCGCATGCAATTGCTTTAGCAATATCACCGCTGCGACCAACGGCGCCATCAGCAATAACGTGAACATAGCGTCCCCCAGATTCATCAAGGTATTCACGGCGAGCAGATGCAACTTCAGCAACTGCCGATGCCATTGGTACTTCAATACCTAATACTTTGCGCGTTGTGTGTGCTGCTCCGCCACCAAAACCAACCAATACTCCAGCAGCTCCAGAGCGCATTAAGTGCAGTGCAGCAGTTGCAGTTGCAACGCCACCAACAATTACTGGGACATCTAGCTCATAAATAAACTTCTTTAAATTAAGTGCTTCGTCCTCTGCAGCAACATGCTCGGCACTTACAGTTGTTCCACGAATAACGAAAATATCTACACCAGCATCGATAACCGCTTTGTGTAATTCGGCAGTGCGCGCAGGTGAAAGTGAAGCAGCAACAGTTACGCCAGCATCACGAATCTGGGCGATTCGAGCTTTAATTAACTCAGGCTTAATTGGTTCGTTGTAAATCTCTTGCATACGCTGTGTTGCATGCTTATCTGGCATTGAAGCAATTTCGCCAAGTGGAATACGTGGATCCTCATAACGAGTCCATAGGCCTTCAAGGTTGAGAACACCAAGACCGCCTAAGCGACCAATTTCAATTGCAGTTTCAGGAGATACAACTGAATCCATTGGCGCAGCCATCATTGGTAATCCAAATTTATATGCATCAATTTGCCATGCTGTTGAAACATTTTCTGGATCACGAGTACGGCGGCTAGGAACAATTGCAATGTCATCGAATGAATAAGCGCTACGTGCACGCTTTCCAGGTGCTAATTCAATCTCGTTCATGAGCGGCCTTTCTGCTGATAATTAGGTGCATCGCTTACGTGTGAAACATCGTGAGGATGGCTTTCTTGTAAACCAGCTGCAGTAATTTGGATTAAACGACCTTCGCGGCGAAGAGTTTCAATATCAGGCGCACCTGCATAACCCATTCCAGAACGAAGTCCGCCAACAAGTTGGTGCACAACATCGGCAACGTTGCCACGGAAAAGAACTTTTCCTTCAATGCCTTCTGGGACAAGTTTGTCTTCGGAGAGAACATCGTCTTGCATATAGCGATCCTTAGAATAAGACTTTTTCTCTCCACGCGATTGCATTGCGCCAAGTGAGCCCATGCCACGGTATGCCTTGTACTTAACGCCATTGATTTCAACAAGTTCACCTGGAGCTTCTTCGCACCCAGCAAGTAATGATCCAAGCATTACTGCATTGGCTCCTGCAACCAGCGCCTTCACAATGTCACCTGAATATTGCAATCCACCATCTGCAATTAACGGGATTCCAGCTTTATTACAAGCTTTTGCCGCTTCCATAATTGCCGTAATTTGTGGAACACCGACACCGGCAACAACGCGAGTCGTACAAATTGAACCTGGACCTACGCCAACTTTTACGGCATCAGCACCTGCATTAATTAAAGCTTGTGCACCAGCTCGAGTTGCAATGTTTCCACCGATAATCTCAGTTGTTGGAGCAAACTTTTTGATTCGTGAAATCGCATCAAGTACTGCGCGATGATGACCGTGCGCAGTATCAACAACAACCACATCAACTCCGGCTTCAATGAGTGCTTGGGCTCTGGCAAATCCATCGTCACCAACACCAACTGCTGCACCAGCGAGGCCAACATTTTTAACTAATTTCACATGAGTAACTTGCTCATCGATTGGAAGATTGCGGTGAATGATTCCAATTCCACCAGCTTTAGCTATCGCAATTGCCATCGCTGATTCAGTAACAGTGTCCATGGCGGATGAAACCAGTGGAACAGCAATAGTTATGTTGCGAGTCAGGCGTGTGGATGTATCGACTTCAGAGGGCACAACATCAGATGCGTCTGGCAAAAGAAGGACATCGTCATAAGTCAGGCCGAGCATTGCGACTTTATCGTTCTCGCTCATATGCCCTCCTGCCTTAGGTGAACGTCCTTAAGAAGTCGGGAGTCTATCGGGAATAGCCCGCAACACAGAAACCACCGTTACAACGCCCAGAATAAGGAGAGGAATTGCGACTAAGTAGAGGCCGCCATCGAATTGATATTTTGAAACACCGATTGCAATCAAATTAGCTAACAACGCCGGCGCACGTCCGAAGTATTTGCCACGGCGATATCCCCTTGCAGCTGCAAATAATCCACCAGAACCCAAAACAATAAATATCAATTCCCCTAGCAGCGGCAAGAGTTCAACGCTATCCGCAGTGAAAGTGAGCACAACTAGCCATACACCAAGTGCTGCTACCACGATTGACTCAATGGTTAATAGGGATGCCACTAGTGCGCGGGCCTTGGCTGCTTTGGCAGGATCTTGTGTCATGGAAGAGAGATTAACTTATCGTGGACGAGAAAACACTCTATTTTCGCACGATGGTATCCACGATTCGCAAACTCATTTGGCCGCTCCCAGTTATTTCTACCAACAACTTGCGCAAGAAATTGAATTGAGCAAGCGAACTGGTGAAACCTTTTCATTAATCAGAGTCATATTTAATCCAACCAAACTCAAAGGCCAAGTTTTAGAAGTAAAAATTAGTGCGGCAGACATTCTTTATTTTTCAGAAGCATTGAAGGATGTGACTCGAAAGCAAGATTGTGTTGCCCGAGTCGGGCTCAATGAATGCGTAATATTGATTAGAGCGCAGCTAAGTAATGTTGAATCACTCCTTAACAGATTACTTGACACTAAAAATTTGACTGTGGATAACTCACTGAGAGTTTCATGTTCCACGGTTGAGTACCGAGTTGGAGAGAAAGCATTAACCATTCTCAACCGCTTAGATGCAGTGAGCTTATCCACCCATTAATTGGCGCGTGATTGGAAATGTCAGTCACGCTCATAAGTTCTCGCTCATGGACCTAGACCTCGATATTACTTTTGGAGCCATTGCTCCCTTCATGAATGATCCAACTATTGAAGAAGTGTGGATTAACTCGCCCGAACGCATTTTTATTGCACGTGCCGGAAAAAGTGAACTAACAAATCTGCTTTTAACTGCTCAAGAAGTTCGAAATATTGTCGAACGTGCACTCATGTGGGGCGGACGTCGGTTAGATCTTTCTCATCCATTTGTTGATGCGCGTTTGCCCGATGGAAGTCGTTTGCACGTTGCAATTCCCGAAATCACTGCACAACACTGGGCAGTCAATATTCGTAAACATTTGATGCGAAACATGTCCGTGAACGACCTTGTAGCTCGTGGAGTAATGAATCAACTGCTTGGAACTGCATTAATTAATTCCGTTCGTGCTGGGCTAAATATTCTCGTTAGCGGTGGAACTCAGGCTGGTAAGACAACGATGCTAAACGCATTAGCTGGTGCAATTCCACGCGGCGAACGCGTGGTAACTATTGAGGAAGTATTTGAATTATCGCCCCAATTGCCAGATGTTGTTCAAATGCAAACTCGTAGTGCCAATCTTCAAGGTGAGGGAGAAATTCCGCTACGTCGCCTCATAAAGGAATCCTTGCGTATGCGGCCATCAAGAATCATCGTCGGAGAAGTTCGAGAAGCTGAAGCACTAGATCTTCTCATCGCATTAAATTCGGGCTTACCAGGAATGGGAACTCTTCACGCAAACTCACCTCGAGATGCTGTCGTCAAACTTCAAACGCTGCCACTTTTGGCAGGTGAGAATATTTCTCACAAATTCATCGCCCCGACCGTAGCTTCTGCAATCGACTTAATCGTCCACGTAACCCTTGATATTCACGGGACGCGTCGAGTCCAAGAAGTAGCAGCACTGACGGGGCGATATGAAAATGATCGAGCAGAAATTGAAACTTTATGGCTCTGGAACGGCGACGAGTACGAACGTGGGATAGGTGCCTTGCCTCACCCAGAGAAATTTGCTGCCATTGGTGCACCACTTTCAACTTGGTGGCGTCCATGAAAAATAATATATGTGTACTTCTTTCTGCGTGTTTAACAATTGTCTTAGTTTTACTTATCACAAATTCCTATTCAATTGCCTTTGCATTTGGCGCTTTGGTTACTGGAGCAGTTTATGTAACTATGAAAACTAAGACGGCACATAGCCAATCCTCTTTGATCGCAGCTTGGCCAGAAGTAATTGATCATCTTATGTCTGGAATTCAATCCGGACTCTCGCTTTCGGAATCATTAGTTGGCCTTGCTACTCGAGGTCCAGAAGTATTAAGGCCAGCATTTGCAGAGTTTAGAAACTCTCTATTTGCACATGGGGATTTAGAAATAGCTATCGAAGATTTGAAATTACTTTTCCATCACCACGGCAGTGACCAAATATTTGAAGCACTCCTTATCTCAAAGGCATTAGGAGGCAGCGAACTACTTTCGATACTTAGAACACTTGGAGATTTTTTGCGCCAAGATCTAGCGCTAAGAAGAGAGATTGAAGTAAAACATGGATGGATAAAAAACTCCGCGCATATGTCGGCCGTTGCGCCATGGATTCTATTACTGCTCCTTTCAACACAGCCAAGTACTGCCATTGCCTTTTCATCACCGATAGGAGGGATGATTTTAATCGCAGGATTAGTTATGACCGCGCTTGCATATTTGTGGATGAACCGACTTGGTCGCCTTCCACAAACACCAAGAGTTTTTACAAAATCATCTCATTCAATCAATGGTGCTCAACTAGAGATTAGACGCCCATGATTCAGATTATCTTTATCGCAATGCTTTTCGCAGTTCCTGGTGCCTTTCTTATCGTATTTAATGATTTAGAACCTCTGGATGAATTGGAAAAGCGTTCTAGGAAGGCTTTGCTCAATAGCCGAGATAGAACCGGTGTTCATGTCCGTTTAGAGGAAATTGGGAAACGGACTGAGATTGATTATCAGAATTTTCGTATCCGTCAGTTTGGTTATTGTGCTTCCGGATCTGCCGTAGTAATGGTCTTAATGTTAGTTTCAGGTAAATCACTTTTTGCTACTACGATTTTTACCTCTATTGCTGGAGTATTTATTTTCGTAGTTATTGATAAAGAATTGAGTTCTCGGATTAAAAAACACCGGGAAGCAATAGAGTCTGAATTCCCTGCAATTATTGAAATGATGACACTCGCAATCGCTGCAGGTGAGACGCCCATGCAATCAATGCTTCGAATTGCCGAATCAGCTGAAGGAGAGCTCTCGCGAGAGTTTGCAGTCGTAATTTCGCAAATTCGTGAAGGCCAACCACTTCATGTAACTCTTGACGCAATGGGGCGCCGTGTGAAATCAGTAATGATTCGGCGCTTTGTTGACGCAGTTGTTACCGCAACATTGCGAGGCGCACCGCTTATCGAAGTGCTTACACGCCACGCCATCGAAGCAAGAGGAAATCAACGTAATCGAGTTTTAAATGCGGCAGGTAAAGCTGAAATCTCCATGATGATTCCAGTCGTCTTCCTTATTCTGCCAATCTCAATTCTCTTTGCATTGTGGCCTTCGTTAACAAATTTGAATTTGTTTGCAAGTTAAGCAGCTTCTTCCTCACGTGCAGCAACTTCACTCAACGTAGGGCGGCCAGCTTTACGCTTCTTAGCGATCACTTTTCCATCTTCAAAGAGTTCTCCGCCCCATACTCCTGCAGGTTCGGCTCGTGACATCGCACCTTCAAGACATTGTGCGCGCACAGGACATCCACCGCAGAGGGACTTAGCTTCTGCAATCGCAATCTCTGCTTCAGAGAAGAAGAGTTCGGGATCTGCTGTATGGCATGGCAAATT
>CAEZYO010000032.1_pt1 | contig 15308 bp, 15 predicted proteins | sample 7265531 | NCBI WGS metagenome assembly CAEZYO01 (sample SAMEA6813936, study PRJEB35770) | freshwater metagenome | biome: Freshwater; feature: Freshwater reservoir; material: water | place: Czech Republic | collected 2017-04-14 | depth 30m m
AAGCATCAGGGATTTACGCACGTAGAATTTTTGCCTGTCACCGAACACCCGTATGGACCTTCGTGGGGATATCAAGTGACCTCTTTCTTCGCCCCAACCTCGAGATTCGGTTCACCCGATGATTTCAAATTTTTAGTCGACTCGTTGCACGCTGCAGATATCGGTGTCATTTTAGATTGGGTACCTGCACACTTTCCAAAAGATGAGTGGGCGCTTGCCAAATTTGATGGCACCGCCTTATATGAGCACTCTGATCCACGTTTAGGTGAACACCCAGACTGGGGCACCCTGATTTTTAATTTTGGTCGAAATGAAGTTCGTAACTTTCTTGTAGCAAGTGCACTGTATTGGCTTACCGAGTATCACATTGACGGATTGCGAGTAGACGCCGTTGCCTCCATGCTTTATTTGGACTACTCACGCAAAGAAGGCGAATGGGTCCCAAATAAAAATGGGGGCCGTGAAAATTTGGAAGCAGTTCAATTATTACAAGAGGCTACCTCTACGGCATATAAAACTCATCCTGGCATCATGATGATTGCTGAAGAATCCACCGCGTGGTCAGGTGTTACTCGCGAAACTTCTTCTGGTGGACTTGGTTTTGGCTTTAAGTGGAATATGGGTTGGATGCATGATGTTTTACAGTATTTACAACATGACCCAATCCACCGCGTTTATCATCATAATGAACTAACTTTTTCAATTCTCTATGCATGGAGTGAGAACTTTATGTTGCCACTTTCCCATGATGAAGTTGTGCATGGTAAAGGCCAGCTAGTTAATAAATTTCCGGGCGATCGTTGGCAAAAAACAGCTACATTGCGCGCACTCTATGGATTTATGTGGGCACACCCTGGAAAGAAACTCCTGTTTATGGGTAGTGAATTTGCCCAAAATGATGAGTGGAGCGAAAGCGCAGGATTGCAATGGTACTTAACTGAATATGGGGAGCATCAAGGAGTTCAAAAATGCGTTGCAGAAATTAACGCACTTTACAAGCAAGTTCCAGCCCTTTGGGAAAAAGATACGTCCCCTGAAGGTTTTACATGGCTAGTTGGAAATGATGGGGATGCAAATCTAGTTGCCTTTGCCCGTTGGGATGATCAAGGAACTCCCTTTGTTTGCGTTACAAATTTTTCACCCATGTCACATGAGAGATATCAACTCCCATTTCCTACGACGGGAACGTGGACCGAGGTTCTCAATACTGATGACTTGGCATATGGCGGCAGTGGTATCGCTAATGACCCAGTTGCCGTTAACGATGGCGCTCAACTATTCTCCCAGGTGCGAATCCCACCACTAGCAACTATTTGGTTTAAACGCTCTTAAGCGACTTTGTAAAAAACGGAACTGTTAACAAAAGAATTCCTGGTATTAAAAGTCCAATAGTTAGCGAAGTAGCTTGCGCTGTCCATGCAACAACCCACTTCAAGATAAATGCCAAAATAATATTTGCAACACCAACGTGACCGATAACCACGCTTGCAGGGTGCTTTGAACGGGCATTAGCCGCGGTCATAAATGTAGGCCCAAGGAATGAGCTTCCAAGTCCGGCAATAGAGAAGCCGATGCAAATAATTAGAAATGCAAAGGTGTGATTAGTGGCAAAAAATGTTCTGGCAACAGAAACACTCGTAAGGAAAGAAAGGCCAGCAACTATTGATGCGAAAATAGCTAAACGCTCCAAGGTAAATCGAGGCAATAGATAGTGCACGGTGAATCTGCCAAAGATCATTGTCGTAGTAAAGAGGATAAAGGGCAGAGTATTTATCCCACTCTTAATCCCAATTTCTTCCTTGGTATAGATGGTTGCCCAGTCACCTAAGGCAAACTCTAAAAATATCGCACAAATTAAGCCAAAGGAGATAAGGCGATCAAAGGAAAATCCTGAAAAAAGCTCTTTAAGTTTATATTCAATATCTAGATTTTGATTAGCTTTCAGAAGTATAGGAGATAGTGCATCGAGCAATATAGTTTGAATAATAAAAATCACGATTACTAGTGCGGCAATGTGCACATGCAATGAAACTCTGTCAACGAGAAATCCAGAGATAAAGGCAGTAATGAGTGCACCCGCGCTCCACAAACCGCTGAGCTGGGTTATAACGAATTTTCCGGTACGATCTTGATAGTTAAATCCTTGAGAATTGATCGCAATATGAAAAGCAGAAATAGCGGCGCCAAAGAATATATTTGCAAAGAAAAAGACAACTGCCGAATGGGTACTGGAAAGAATGATCAGAGTTGCCATGAGAAAGAAGGAGGCAACGTGCAATACTTTTTTTACACCAATTCTGTGCACTACGTGTCCTACGGTCAGCAATGAAATAAGTGAACCTAGCGAGCCAGTACTGATAAGTGAGCCGAAGCCGCCATTGGTCAGGTGTAATCCAGCTTTAACTTCTGGAAATCGCGGAACCCAGGACATGATTCCTAGACCAAATGTAAAGAAAAGGAGCCTTAAATAAATCAGCTCACTTCTGGCGCCAAGAGTTCTCATTTTAAAAAAGCGCGTTCGCAAGTGCGCTACGGGCCGAAGTTAATCGTGGATCAGCTGGATCCACTAGTGCAAATAGCGATAGCAGGTGGGTTTTGGCCTTATTGCGATCATCTCCCGAAGTTTGCATAATTACATTGAGCAATCGAGTGAAAGCTGCTTCTACTCCCCCATTAACAATCTCCATATCCGCTGCTTTCAACGCAAGTATGAGATCGGTTGGATTGCTAGTTGCCTCTGCAATTACTGCATCGAGGACTAAACCATCAGTACGAATAAGAAGTTGTGTTTGCGCTAATCCTAATTTTGCAAAGGAGTCAGTTGGTTTACGTGATAGAAGTTTCTTATATGCTGCTTCAGCGGTTACGAAATCTCCGGCTTCAAGTGCAGTGACGGCTTCTTCTTCCTCTGGTTCAATAACTTCTTGTGGCGCATCACCTACGCCTTGTTCAGAAGCTAGAGTTAAAACTTTATCCAACACTAAACGAATCTGTGCCTCTGGATAAGCTTGTTCAAAGAGCGGAACCATTTGTTCATTAATAAGAGCAACGGCGTAAGGAATTTTTTGAGTTTGTAGGGCTTGCGCTACTTGTGGTTGGGCATCGATGTCTACATGACCGAGCGCCCATCGAGATTGATATGCCTTTTCTAAGCCAGCCATTATTGCCAACATCTCAATAGATTCTGGGCTACGTGTTGACCAACAAAACAAAATGATGGGTTTTACTTTTGAAAGCGGAAGAAGTTCGGAAGTTAGATTTGCAGCAGTTACTTCGATACCCGGCGTTGACCCACTAGGCGCGATTTTAGGTTTTCCTAACGAACTTAAATCAACAGCCTGTGCAAAATTAGGAGGGTTGCTCACACCCTAATCCTACTGCGTGATGACATCGACCCCAGAATCACGACGGTACGGCAAAATCGCTTCTATGTAATTATCCGCTGCAAACTCAAGGCCAACATCGGTACCCTTTTGCTCGCTCAAATACCAGCGGTTTTCAAGGATTTCATGGAACATCTGTGCTCTTTCTACACGGCCACGCATAGATTCAGGAACTCGATCAGTCATTGGTTCAAAAACTTCGATAAACCATTTCTTTGCACTCTCAGTATTAGATAGACCGGAATTTTCATTTCGAGCACGGTAGCGATCAAAGGAAGCAAGCAAACGCTTAGCTTGTAACTCCTCAGTTTCGATTCCGATTAATTCGCGAAGACGTTGAGTGTGATACCCAGCTGCTACAAGGCGCGGCTGAAATGAAAGCATCTGAGAATCGCCATCGATTGTGATTGATACTTCCTCGACCGCAAAACCTAAATCATGAAGTTGGCGCATCGCACGTTCAACTGCGTGACGATCTTTAGGATCCAATATTTGTCGCTCTTTTAATGCCGCCCAAATTCGACGATAGCGGCGAATAACAGCTTCAGCTGCGCGAACTGGATCCATTCCGGGATAAAGAACTCCGGATAATCGTAAATCTTCAAGTTCGGCAGCAACATTAAACATTGCAATCTCTAAATCATGTTCACGTTGTCCATCGCTGAGAGTTTTTTGAAACTCACCTGTTTCAGCGTCTACTAGGTATGCGGCAAACCCTTCGGCGTCACGACGAAATAGCGTGTTAGATAGGGAGCAATCGCCCCACCAGAAACCCAAAAGGTGCAATCGAACAAGTAGTAATGCCAGAGCATTTGCCATCGTATTTATATCGTGGGCAGTCACTGATCCCGAAAGCAAAATTCGATAAGGCAGTGAATAAGGTAAAAAACGGGTAACTATTGCACACGGTAGCTCTTCACCCGTTGTGTCTACACGTCCCTCTACTACCGCGATCTGCTCAACACATGGTGCTTTTAGTGCAGTTAGCTCTCGTAAAACTTTGTACTCGCGATTCGCAAACTCTGACACTGTTTCTTTTACGGCATAGACCGGCGCATCCTCTGCAGAAGTTGCCCGAACGAGGCGAACAATATGCCGAGAAATTCCGCGTTTTTCTGCCAGCGCTGGATCCTCTGGCCACTCTTCTAAACTTTGATTCCATGGCAGACCTGTCACTGCAGCGATTTCCTCGCCTAATCCAGTTATCCGAAGGGCCATAGACCGTATTCTTGCCTAAAAATGTGACGAGAAGATGAACACCACGTCTCATACAAGTGAGATAACTATCTTTACAATATGTTTATGGCGATTTCACAACGAATCAAGAAGGTCACCACTCGTAGTGCGAAGAAAGCAATAGTCCCTGCAGATTACGGAGTTGCGGGTGAGCCCATCAATAGATCTCATCCATTCTATTTTGGCTTCATCGCAACTCTTGGAGCTTTGACTGCAATCGTTTTAATGCGTGCGCTTGCAAGCGTTTCACAGATATTTATTTTGATTTTGATTGCACTCTTCTTAGCTACCGGTTTAAACCCGGCAGTTGAAGCCCTTCGTCGCCGCAATATGTCACGGGCTACAGCAGTGGGAATAATCTTCACTTCGGTTATTGCCTTTGTAATCTTTTTTGCTTTAGTAGTAGTCCCTCCTGTTATTTCACAGGGAACGCAGTTGATCAATAAAGCACCCACACTTTTAGCAGATTTAACAAATAACGCAACGATAAATAAACTTAATGATCAGTATGGAATTATCGATACGCTGCAAACTAAATTGAAATCTGTAACTTCCGATGGGGCACTATTGATTTCAGCTTTTGGCGGAGTTATCGGAGTTGGTAAATCCGTACTTTCAGGATTTTTCACATTTCTCACAATTCTCGTACTCACTCTTTATTTCATTACCTCACTTCCACAAGCCGTCGACCTTGGGCTTTCATTAGTTCCGGCTAGCCGTCGTGAAAGAGTAGGTCGCCTTACCAATGCGATCATTGCGCGCGTTGGTTCATTTGTTGGCAGTCAAATAGTTATTGCCGCTATGGCCGCTGTTTTTGTCTTTCTACTTTCAATCGCACTGGGACTACCTTCACCAATTGCAATTGGCATGATTGTTTTAGTATGTGGATTAATTCCATTAGTTGGACATTTCTTGGGTTGTGGAATTGTGACGATAATTGCCCTTACTCAATCTATTTTCATAGGTGTAATTGCTTTTGCGGCTTACGTGGTTTACGTACAGATTGAAAACTATGTTGTGACACCACGTATTATGAAAAGAACTCTTGCAGTCCCTGGCGCAGTCACAATCATCTCAGCGCTAATTGGTTCTTCACTACTAGGGCTTGTTGGTGGATTGCTCGCCGTACCTGTTGCAGCATCAATTATCTTGATAATGGATGAAGTAGTTATTCCAAGAGCAAATAACTCTTAGTACTCAATCGGTAAAGCTTTATCATCTCCAGTAACTATGGAGCTAATTTCAGAAAGCACGCGGTGAACCGAAGGTTCGCCGACCCATAAGTGCTTGGCATCATCCACGGGGATGATCTTTAATTTAGGCACAATCGAAAATCGTACTTTAGCTTCATCGGGCCTCAAATAATCATCGTGCTCTGGGACTAAAGCAAAAATTGGACGTGAGTCAGAGTTCCAATACATCAGTTGTTCGTCAGTTGTTGTGCGCAGTGGTGGGCTGAGCAAAATTAACCCTTTATGGCGCGGATCTTTTGCGTGACGAAGTGCTAAATCGGTTCCAAATGACCAACCAACAATCCACAGATTTTCTATTTTTAAAACATCGAAGCAATAATTAATCATCGCTTGAACATCTTGGCCTTCGGCATCACCGTTATCAAATACTCCAGTGCTTGTTCCGGCTTCACTAGTTGTCCCGCGTGTATTAAATCGAACAACAGTTATGCCAGCCAAAGCTGGTAAGCGATTGGCGGCTTTTTTATAAATATGACTATCCATCATTCCGCCCGCAGTTGGCAGTGGATGCAGAGTTAAAATCGCACCTTTTGATTGTCCTATAGGTGCGGCAACTTCGCCAACTAAATCAACACTGTCGGCAGTGATGACATGAAATGGGGTTCGATGGGCCGGCAACATTGTGCTGGGTCTAATTAGCTCGGCCATACTTCAAATCTTATCCATCCCCCACTACGCTTTGAACCATGGCTACTAAGCGCACTCCATCATTTGATTCTCACAACCCTGCTACTGGAGAAGTCGCAGGTACTTATCCGATTATGGATGCTAAACAAGTAAGCGAAGTTGTGAGCCATGCCCGAAGCGCATCAATAAAGTGGCAACAACTGGGCTTTTCTGGTCGCAAAAAAGTATTACTTGCTTGGTCAACTTTAATTATTAATCGTGTGGATCAGATAGCCGCCCTTGTTTCATTGGAAACTGGAAAGCCATTTGGTGATGCCAAGCTTGAAGTAAGTATCGCTGTTGGTCATATTGGTTGGGCCGCCCGTCATGCAGAAGAAATTATGCGAACTTCGTATCGCGCACCTGGTTTATTAATGGCCAACATGTCTGCGACAGTACAACGCTCGCCAGTTGGAGTTGTCGGAGTAATCGGTCCATGGAATTATCCAATTTTTACTCCAGTTGGATCTATTTGTTATGCCTTAGCTGCAGGTAACACAGTTGTCTTTAAGCCAAGTGAATACACGCCTGGTGTTGGAATGTGGTTAGAAGAAACCTTTAGTGAGGTCGCACCTTTTGCCGATATTTTTACAACTATTACTGGATTAGGTGCAACTGGTGGGGCGCTTTGCACAAGCGGTATCGATAAGCTTTCATTTACTGGCTCTACTCGTACAGCTAAATTGGTTGCGGCAGCATGTGCAACAACAATGACTCCCGTTGTTTTGGAATGTGGTGGAAAAGATCCAGTAATTGTTGCATCCGATGCCAATCTTGAGCGCGCAGTTGATGCAACGATGTGGTCTGCCATGGCTAATGCCGGTCAATCATGTATTGGCGCAGAGCGCGTATATGTTGATGAAAAAGTGGCAGATAAATTCACAGAGTTAGCAGTTGCGCTGGCACAAAGTATTCATGCCGGTGCGCCAGGTGATGGAAATTATGGCCCAGCAACAATGCCATCACAAATTAATGTCATTGCATCGCATATTAAAAGTGCAATAAAAGATGGTGCAACCTTTGCATATGGCGGAGTTAAATCGGTCCAACCACCATTTGTTCAGCCAGTTATTTTGCTAGATGTCCCTGAAGATTCTGCAGCAATGCGTGAAGAGACTTTTGGACCTACAATCATTATCAATAAAGTGAAAAATATGCAGGAGGCAATCGAGCTTTCTAATGCATCAACTTATGGGTTGGGCGCAAATGTGTGGTCAAAGCGTCAAGGAAAGAGAATTGCAGCACAGCTTGCCTGTGGAATGGTTGCAATAAATTCAACTTTCTCTTTTGCGGCAATTGCTTCTGTGCCATTTGGAGGCGTGAAAGATAGCGGATATGGACGTGTCCACGGACCTGAAGGATTACTGGAATACACATATGCACGAACTGTTGTTAGAACTCGATTTAATTTGCCATTGCACCTGCTGAGCTTTAAGCGCAAAGCGAAGGAAGAAGCGCTAGTTGTTACATTAACTCGTTGGTTAAAAGGCCGCTTTGGTTAATTAATAACGCGGTGCATTACGTGTGCGCTCAGTATTAGGTCGGCGCTTATCTTTCTTTGACCAACATGCATTGTGCCAATGGCGGCGGCTTTCTTCATCATCTTCTAGCCATGCAACTGTATGAGGTGTTGCCATTGGAATCATCTGATCGCATCCAGGACATCGATATGGTTTTGTAGAACTTGAGCCTGTTAACTTACGAACTACATACATTCCTTCATGGTGTTCTTCAATTGTTTGATTAGACGTCGAGATATCACGATCATCAGTTTTCGGCCGCTTGCCCTTTGGGTAGTTTTTGCGCGGGCTCATACGTATATTTTCTCACAGCATCTGCTGCAGTAGTATCTGAACATGAACGTCATCGAGGTCAAAGGGCTCAAAAAAAGCTATGGCCAGGTGCACGCCGTGCGAGGGGTAGATCTTTCAATCCCTGCTGGTGAAATTTTCGCCTTGCTTGGCCCTAACGGTGCGGGGAAAACTACAACTGTAGAAATCCTTGAAGGCTTTAGAAACCGTGACGCTGGCGAAGTGTCAATTCTAGGTTTTGATCCCAAAAATCAGGGAAGAGCAGCACGTGAATGGCGCAATCGGATTGGAATAGTTTTGCAGTCAGCTGCCGATGCTGGTGACCTCACCGTAATTGAAACCATCAAACATTTCAGTGGTTATTATTCAAATCCGCGCAATGTCGATGAAGTCATTACAGCCGTAGGTTTGGAAAGTAAATCTGGTGCACTCATACGAAATCTTTCTGGTGGTCAGCGTCGCCGTTTAGATGTAGCCCTTGGAATAGTCGGCAGCCCCGAACTGCTATTTCTTGATGAACCAACTACAGGCTTTGACCCCGAAGCAAGGCGTGCGTTTTGGGCGCTAATCCAACAACTGCGTGGCACGGGTACAACTATCTTGCTGACCACACATTATTTAGACGAAGCCGAAGCTTTAGCTGATCGTGTGGCCGTAATAAATAATGGGTTAATCATCGAAGTATCTACCCCAGCTGAGTTAGGCGGACGCGCTACTTCCAAAGCCCTGGTTTCATGGCGCGATGGTGACCACATAAAAACTGAAGGAACAGATAATCCCACTTCAGTTGTCACGCGCCTGAACGCACAATTTGGTGGCGAAATTCCAGAACTCACAGTTACTCGTCCCTCTTTAGAGGATATTTATTTAACAATGATTGGGGGCAAAGATGAATAAGATCCCTAGCGCCCTTAACTTAGGCATCCGTCGTGGAAAGTTAGAAATCATCCAATTTGCGCGTCAACGCGAATCAGTTGTCTTTACACTTTTATTCCCTGTGATTTTGTTAGCAATATTTGGTTCAGTTTTTAAAGACACGATTGCTCCTGGTGTAACTTTTTCTCAGTACTTCGTTGCCGGAATGATCGCTTCTGGTCTTGTTAATACAGGTTTTCAAGCCCTTGCTATAACTATTCCCATGGAGCGTGATGTTGGGGGTCTAAAGCGTTTACGTGGCACACCTATGCCAGCATCTAGTTACTTTATTGGCAAAGCTATTCTTATCGCTGTCAGTATGATCATTCAGATTGCTCTTCTCTTTGGATTTGGTTTGTTATTTTTTGGTGTAGAAATGCCAACCGAGCCCAGCAAGTGGTTAGTTTTTATATGGTTGGTATTACTCGGAAGTGCATGTTCAACCGCTCTTGGAATTGCCTTTTCGATTGTTCCTAAAAGCGGGCGCGGGGCATCGGCAGTAGTTTCTCCTATAGTCATTATTCTGCAGTTTTTTAGCGGCGTCTTCTTTGTGTTCACACAGCTGCCCACATGGATGCAACAATTAGCTGCAATCTTCCCGCTCAAGTGGCTTACTCAAGGAATGCGTTCAGTATTTTTGCCCGATTCTTTTGCTTCACAGGAGGTAGCTAAGTCCTGGGAAACTGGGCGTACCTTCACTATTTTGCTCGCGTGGCTATTTATTGGAGTTTTCTTTTCTATCCGTAAATTTAGGTGGGATCGCGATTAAGCGCTTAATAATTCTCATCACTGCTTTGGCGCTTACAGTTTCTCCAGCTCATGCAGCTACAAAGAAACCAACGCCTACGCCCACGGCAAAAGTGGTGGCAAAATCCACAGCAAAGCCATCAATTTCTAAGAAGCCTGTAGTTAAGAAGAAAGTGGTTGTGAAGAAAAAGAAGAAGCGTAAGAAAATCACACTGTCTCCATCGCCAAGAGCTGCTTGGCCGCCGGTGGGTTTTAAAGCAAATGGAGAAGTCTATGCAAAGATTCCAAATGCTAAGGAGTTAATTGGTGCTGCATCAAATAGTAAATCTTTAACACGGCAACTTGCCCAAAAAATTGATGGTGTTGCAATCTGTGAAAAGTACTCGTGTGGAGCCGTTCAGGTGGCATCTTTAAATGGTTGTACGTGGTGGGAAATCACAGGAAAAATAGTAGGTGCACTTTCACCTGATGATAAAACTCTTAAAGTATTTGGGGCTATTCGCACAACTGTTGGCGAAAGCGCACCAAAGCAAATTACAACGATTTTATTAATTAGCCAAGAATTGCTGATGCAAAAACATGCGGTCGCAAATATCAGCGCAATTTGTCACCATGATGCACCAAACGAAAAGGTGCCTGGTACTACATACTCAACTAGTTCAAACTAGCGATTAGCTCCAGGCACCCATAATTGATCGCCTATTTCTTTGTTTGCATAGCGTGCTAATACAAATAGAAGATCTGAGCAACGATTGAGATACTTGGCAGTCAATGGATTAACTCCCCCACCAAAGGCATGAATAGCCGCCCATGTACAACGCTCTGCACGACGAACGACTGTGCGGGCAACATGCAAGTGAGCTGCCGCCGCAGTCCCTGATGGCAAGACAAAGGAACGAAGCGATTCTAATTCTGAATTAAATTTATCTATTTGTTCTTCCAAATAAACAATTTGAGTTTCTAAAACACGCAGTGGTTCAAAAGCTGGTGAATCAACGACTGGCGTACATAAATCTGCACCAACATCAAAAAGGTCATTTTGAATACGTACCAAGAGCGCACGAACATCTGCAGATAATTCATCAGTAGATAAAACAACACCGATTGATGAGTTAGCTTCGTCAACGGTTGCATACGCTTCTAGGCGCGGATCATTTTTTGAGGTCCGGCTCATGTCTCCTAAGGAGGTTGTTCCGTCATCGCCTGTCTTTGTGTAAATACGCGTTAAATTAACCATGCCCGTAGCCTATAAGTAGACTGCGGCTATGGCATCTCTTGACCGCTTCCGCATTGTTGGTGGAACCCAACTCCGAGGCGAGGTCGTTATTTCTGGGGCTAAAAACTCAGTTCTAAAATTGATGGCTGCTTCTTTGCTAGCTGCCGGCAAGACAACGATCACTAATGTGCCCGATATCGCCGACGTAGACATTATGGCTGACCTGTTAACCCGCCTTGGTTGTACGGTAGTTCGAACTTCATCGGCGGTAAGTATCGATGTTCCCCAAGTACCTCATCACCGCGCCGATTATGACTTGGTGCGCAAAATGCGCGCATCAATAAATGTTTTAGGTCCACTTGTTGCGCGTGTAGGTGAAGCAGAAGTTGCGCTACCCGGCGGAGATGCAATTGGATCTCGTGGACTTGATTTTCACATTAAGGGCCTCGAAGCCCTGGGTGCAATCGCACATATTGAACATGGATACGTTGTAGCTCAAGCACCACACGGATTAGTAGGTGCGCTCGTTGATTTAGATTTTCCAAGCGTTGGAGCAACTGAAAATATTATGACTGCTGCAGTTTTAGCTAAAGGCGTCACAACAATTGATAATGCAGCCCGTGAACCTGATTTAGTCGATCTCGGTGAATTTCTGATTTCTATGGGAGCTAAAATTGCAGGTTTAGGAACACCAACAATCACAATTACTGGTGTAACACAGTTAGCGCCAACAACACATGCAACAATTCCTGATCGCATCATCACGGGAACATGGGCATTTGCTGCAGCTATGACACGTGGAGATATAACAATTCACGGCGCACGCGCCGAACATCTTGAACTTCCACTTGAAAAACTCGCTTCGGCTGGAGCAATCATCACATCAACTGCCGATGGAGTTCGTGTTCGCATGGATCAACGTCCGCAGGCAATAGATGTTGCAACACTCCCCTATCCTGGCTTTCCAACAGATTTACTTCCTATGGTCATCGCACTTAACTCAATTGCCGATGGTCATTCACTTGTTACTGAAAACGTCTTTGAATCACGGTTTATGTTTGTTAATGAACTTAGTCGCCTGGGTGCTCAGATTTCAGTTGATGGACATCATGCATCTATTGAAGGCGTGCCTGAACTATCAGGAGCCCCAGTTGAAGCCCACGATATTCGGGCAGGCGCAGGCTTGATTTTGGCTGCATTAGTGAGTGAAGGTGAAACTACGGTTGATCAGGCTTTCCATGTTGATCGTGGTTATCCCAATTTTGCAGAACAGTTGCAAAGCTTGGGTGCGAAAGTTACGCGCGAATAATGCCCACTCCTGATCGAAATTTGGCACTTGAACTCATTCGTGTAACAGAAACTGCAGCTCTTGCTGCAGCTCCTTGGGTTGGCCGTGGTGAAAAAGATTTGGCAGATAAAGCAGCAGTTGAAGCAATGCGAAGAATGATTAACACTGTTGATATGGCAGGTATCGTTGTAATTGGCGAAGGAGAGAAAGATAACGCCCCGATGTTGCACAACGGTGAACAAGTTGGAAATCAAGAAGGGCCAAGTTGCGATGTCGCTGTTGATCCAATTGATGGAACATCACTTACTGCAAATGGAATGAATGGTGCAATTTCGGTTATTGCATTAGCTCCACGTGGCACAATGTTTGATCCAAAAACCTCTTTTTACATGAATAAAATCGTAACTGGACCAGAAAGTGCAAATGTAATTGATATTCAAGCGCCAACTAAAATTAATATCGCAGCAGTTGCTAAGGCCAAAAATTTAGCAATAAGCGATATAACCGTGGTAGTTCTTAATCGACCAAGGCATGAACTATTAATAAAAGAAATCCGCGAATGTGGTGCCAGAATTCGATTAATTCAAGATGGTGATGTTGCCGCAGCAATTGAGACTGCACGTCCGAATACTGGAATTGATTTACTCATGGGAATTGGTGGAACTCCGGAAGGAGTAATCACAGCTGCTGCAATGATTTGCTTGGGTGGTGCAATTCAAGGTCAACTTCATATCGATGGGAAAAACTCTGGTCCAATTCTCACAACGCGTGATTTAGTCAATTCAGATGATGTTTTCCTGGCTGCCACAGGTATTACCGATGGAGAATTGATTAAAGGAATTCGATACACCAGCTATGGCGCTATCAGCCAGTCAATTGTTATGCGAGGAAAATCTAAGACTGTTCGTGTAATCGAAACCGAGCACTACCTCAAGTAACTTACTTATTGACCGTCTCTGTAAGAATCGAAACACGATTATTTGAAACAGATACGAAGCCACCACTGACATTAAAATCAGTGGTGCTCCCATCTACAGATGTAATGCTTACGACGCCGTCGACTAGCACGCCAAATAGAGGTGTATGCCCAGTTAAGATCCCTAGGTCCCCATCTATTGTTCGTGCAGAGACAGAGGTTGCATCCCCTGACCATACGCGCTGTGTTGGCGATACTAATTCGACTTTGAGCGTCATCTCTTTACTTACTTTCCAACACTAGCTGCAATTTCAGCAGCTCTTCGTTCAACGTCATCCAAGCCACCACACATAAAGAATGCTTGTTCTGGAACGTGGTCGTACTTTCCATCTGCAAGGGCTTCAAATGCTGCAATGGTTTCTGTAACAGGAACAAATGAACCATCAAGGCCTGTGAAGACCTTTGCTACGAAGGTATTTTGTGACAAGAAGCGCTGAATACGACGAGCACGACCTACCAAAATACGATCATCTTCAGAGAGCTCATCGATACCAAGGATTGCAATGATGTCTTGGAGATCCTTATAACGCTGCAGGATCTGCTTAATGCGGTTAGCAACCTGGAAATGGTGCTCACCGATATAGCGAGGATCAAGAATACGTGAGGATGAATCCAGCGGATCCACAGCTGGGTAGATACCTAGCTCTGAAATTGGACGAGACAACACTGTTGTTGCATCTAAGTGGGCGAAAGTTGTGTGTGGAGCTGGATCAGTAATGTCATCAGCAGGCACATAAATTGCCTGCATAGATGTAATTGAGTGACCACGTGTTGAAGTAATGCGTTCCTGCAATTGACCCATTTCATCGGCCAATGTTGGCTGGTATCCCACAGCAGATGGCATACGACCAAGCAGCGTTGATACTTCAGAACCAGCTTGTGTAAAGCGGAAGATGTTGTCGATGAATAGAAGCACGTCCTGCTTTTGAACATCGCGGAAATACTCAGCCATTGTTAGGGCAGATAAAGCAACGCGAAGACGCGTTCCAGGTGGTTCATCCATCTGACCGAATACTAAAGCGGTCTTATTAATAACACCGGTTTCAGTCATTTCTAGGAACAAGTCGTTACCTTCACGAGTACGCTCACCAACACCAGCAAACACAGATACACCACCGAAGTTTTCAGCTACACGATAAATCATTTCCTGAATCAAAACAGTCTTTCCTACGCCGGCACCGCCGAATAGACCGATCTTTCCTCCCTTTACGTAAGGAGTGAGTAGATCGATAACCTTAATTCCAGTTTCAAACATCTCAGTCTTTGATTCCAACTGATCGAATGAAGGAGCATTACGGTGGATTGGCCAGCGTTCTTTAATATCCAATGATGAAGTGGGAACATCTAGCGATTCTCCAAGGGTGTTGAATACGTGTCCTTTAGTTACATCTCCTACTGGCACTGAGATAGCAGCACCTGAGTCAGTAACGGGTGTCCCACGAACCATTCCATCAGTTGGTTGCATAGAGATAGCGCGAACTAAGTTGTCGCCGATGTGTAGGGCAACTTCTAAAGTTAACGTGCGCGTCTCACCGCTCATCGTCACTTCTGCTTTGAGCGCGTTGAAGATTGCGGGCATCGCATCGGCTGGGAACTCAATATCCACCACCGGTCCAATTACTCGCGCTACGCGACCTTTATTGGTTGTCTCTGTCGACATCATTCACTCCCTGCACTAGCTGAGGCCAACGCGTCTGCGCCGCCAACAATTTCACTGATCTCTTGGGTAATTTCGGCCTGACGTGCCGCGTTCGCATGTCGTGTTAGTGACTTGATGAGCTCATCAGCATTGTCAGTTGCTGATTTCATTGCGCGAC
>CAEZYO010000034.1_pt1 | contig 14901 bp, 10 predicted proteins | sample 7265531 | NCBI WGS metagenome assembly CAEZYO01 (sample SAMEA6813936, study PRJEB35770) | freshwater metagenome | biome: Freshwater; feature: Freshwater reservoir; material: water | place: Czech Republic | collected 2017-04-14 | depth 30m m
ATGTGTTCTGCATTCAACGGGTATGACATGTCCAATGACATGTCCAAAGACCCTGCGTAATGGTCCGTGCGGTGGAGTTCGCGAAAATGGAAACTGCGAAGTTATCCCAGATATGCAATGTGTCTGGCTCAAGGCCTATGACCGCAAAGTCTTTTTACCGTTGCCAACTGTTTGGAAAGATCACTTCAACGAACTTCGACCACCAGTAGATATGCGTCTTCAAGGAACTTCATCGTGGATTAACTTGGTTACAAAGCGCGATCAACAAACTCCTGCTGGCTGGTCAACGACAGATGGCGCGCACTAATGTCACAGATGCGCGAAAAGTTAGAAAACACTAACGAAGTAGTTTTCACTGCCGAATTCCCATCATTAGATGGCGGCGGTATGGCCAAGGTAGAAAAAAACGCCGCACGTTTAGCGCCTTGGTTTGTAGGAGTAAATGCAACCGATAATCCAGCTGCTCACGCCCATGCATCAAATACTGCTTCGGCAATTGCTATGAAGATGCATGGGATTGAACCCATCATGCAGATTGTCTGCCGCGATAAGAACCGACTTGCAATTCAAGCCGACATGATGGGCGCTGCGTTGCACGGCATTGAAAACATTTCATTGCTCACAGGAGATGACGTAACTGCTGGCGATGAACCAGAGAGCCGCAGAGTATTTGATATAGATAGCACCCAAGCGATAAATATCGCTCGAATTATTACGACTGGAAAATATCTTTCAGGGCGCAAAATCGATCCTGCCCCTGATTTTTATATCAGCGCAGTTGAGAACCCATCTGCTCCCCCATTTGATTATCGAATTGAACGTGCTCTCAAGAAGTACCGAGCAGGAGCTAAGTATCTGCAGTTACAAATTTGCTACCACCCAGATCGTCTAGAAAAGTTCTGCGCAGGTGTTGCAAAGATTGCTCCAGATTTGAAATTGATTCCTACTATCGTTTTAGTAAAAAGTGCAAAGCCAATGTCGTTCATGCATGACAAAGTTCCAGGAATTGATATTCCACAGGACTCACTCAATCGTGTAACTGCAGCAGCTGATCAGGCTGAAGAGGCTTATCAATTGACGCTAGAGTTGGCCAAGCATGCGCTGACATTGCCATCAGTACGTGGACTTCATGTAACAGATTTTCGACATGATGATTCTTTAGATCGTTTTATGTACGACCTCGGACAGAAACCAAGAAACTAACTAGGAGCCCCATGCATACAATCCTGACCTCACCTGGCAAAACCGTAACTATCGGCCATGACCAGCCATTTTGCATTATCGGTGAGCGAATTAATCCAACGGGGCGTAAGAAGTTTCAAGAACAACTGCGTGCTGGGGATTTATCCGCAATTGAAAAAGATGTTGCAGCCCAAGTTGCTGGTGGCGCAGATGTTCTAGATGTGAACATGGGAGTACCACTCACTGATGAACCTGAGTTGATTGCTAAAGCAATTACTTTGGTGCAGTCCCTCACTGATTTGCCTATCTGTATTGACTCCTCAGTGATTGAAGCCCTGCAGGCAGGACTTGAGACGTATCAAGGAAAAGCATTGGTTAATAGCGTCACCGGCGAAGATGATCGCATGGAGTTAGTTCTTCCTTTGATTAAAAAGCACGGTGCAGCAATTATTGCTCTACCTAATGATGAAACAGGAATTCCGCAAACCGCTGCTGAGCGCATGATTATCGTTGAGAAAATTGTTCGTACTGTAGAAAAGCACGGTATTCCATTGGAAGATTTGGTTATTGATCCACTTGCGATGACTGTCGGTGCAGATCCAGATGCAGTAAAAAACACGCTAGAAACTATCTATTTAATCCGTGAAAAATACGGTCTAAATATGACTTTGGGTGCATCCAACATCTCGTTTGGTTTGCCACATCGCCATGCACTCAACGCCGCATTTTTGCCCGCTGCAATGGCAATGGGTCTAACAAGTGCTGTTATGGATTCGCGCACGCCTGCCATTGTTGAAGCGGTTCGTGCTGCAGACTTGCTCCTTGGTCTTGATCCTTGGGGAACAAACTGGATTATGCGCTACCGAGCAATGGAGGCAGCGAAAGCTGTCGCTGAAGGGAATTGATTATTAGTAAAAAAGAGTTAGACCCATCTCTCATACCAACGCATGACGGTACTGGGCGGGTCAAACTTGCCTTCACATCGCTAGAAAAAGATGGATCTATTGGATCTCAAAAAACAATTACGGTTCCAACTGGAGTCAGTGCATTTGATGCCGCTTCTTGGAATGGAATCGCGATTGATTCAACGTGTGGCGGTTATGGCACATGTAAAAAATGTCGTATCAAAGTAACTAGTGGCGACGTAGAACCATCAAAGTTAGATTTTCGAGCATTTACTGAAACGGAAATCAAAGAAGGTTGGCGTTTAGCTTGTTTAGTACGCACTGCCAAAGATATTTCCGTTGATGTTCCAGCGTTAACAACGCGGCCAAAGGCTGCAACTGTTGGTGTAGGCCGACAAGTTATTTTGCGTCCAGCAGTCCAAAAGCGATACATCGAATTGGAAGAGCCATCATTAGCTGATCAGCGTACTGACATTGTGCGTGTTTTTGATGCAGTCGATGACATCGTTGCTAATGCCAGCCTTGCATCAATGCGAGATCTTCCCCGTATTCTTCGAGCCGCGAATTTCAAAGTAACCGCAGTCTTTGTTGATCAAGAGTTTCTTGGTATTGAAGCAGGCGATACAACGGGATTGCGTTATGGAATTGCTTATGACTTAGGAACAACTACTGTTGTAGCAACGTTGCTTGATCTCAATACCGGAACACCAGTTGCAGTTAAATCAATGCTCAATAAGCAGCAACCATTTGGTGCAGATGTAATCACGCGCATCAGTGCAACCATGCTTGATCCTGATGCTCTGGCAAAACTAAGCGCATTAGCGCAAGAAACTCTGAATCAATTGACCCAAGAAGTCTGCGTTGAAGCTGGGGTTAATCCGCATAATGTCTACGAGTTGGCCATTGCAGGTAACGCCACAATGACCCAATTATTACTTGGGATTGATCCAGAACCATTGGGAGTTGCTCCATTTATTATGGCGAGTGCTGATTATCCAAATATTGAAGTCAAGGAAATTGGTATTCAAGTTCATCCACTTGCTAAGGCAGTTATTCTGCCTTCACTTGGTGCATACGTCGGCGGTGACATTATTGCCGGCGCACTTGCATCGGGCATGGATCGCGATAAGCGTCTTCGCTTGTTTATCGATGTTGGCACAAACTGTGAAATCGTTTTAGGTGATGGTGACAAAATTGTTGCTACTGCCGCACCTGCTGGTCCAGCATTTGAAGCAGCAAGTATCAAATGCGGAGTCCGTGCGGCATCTGGAGCGATTGAAACCATCAAAGTTGTAGATGGTGAATTTGAGATTGGCACTATCGATGATGCACCAGCTGTTGGAATTTGTGGCTCTGGCCTAGTTGATGCATGTGCTTCCCTTGTTCAAGTTGGCCTGCTTGATCACTCAGGTAAGTTTGTAAGCGATGAAGCCGCACTCACTATTGCGCCAAAGCTTGCTAGTCGTTTAGTTACCCGTGAAGGTGAGCGCGTATTCGTTCTTACCTGGAGTAAAGAAGTAGGCGATCTATCGGATTGTGTCTTTTTGACACAGCGTGATGTACGCGAACTTCAATTTGCAAAGGCAGCGATAGCAACCGGTTGGGCGCTTTTGTTAGAAGAGTTCGGTGTCAAGGAATCTGAAATCCAACAAGTACTTCTTGCCGGATCTTTTGGTTCTTATCTATCGCCTTCATCAGCAATCAAAATTGGTTTGGTACCAAAGCTTTCAGTTATGCGCATCATGTCTGCGGGCAACGTTGCTGGTGAAGGTGCCAAGATGGTTTTGCTTTCGGCGCAAGAGCGCCATGGTGCACAGGCATTACTGGATGAGATTGATTACATCGAATTATCTGATCGCCCAGATTTCAATGACAAGTTTGTTGAACGCCTAGCTTTTCCTGCATGAATATTGGAGTAGTGGCATGTGGGGCTCTAGCTACACACATCGCTGATATTGCCGCACAGGATCGCCTTGATATCACTATCTATCCACTTCCCCCATTGCTTCATAACCGTCCAGAAAAAATCGCTGGCGAGGTAGATGCCTTGCTGCGTGAAATCAAAAGTAAGCATTCAAAGTGCGCGGTGGCTTATGCCGATTGCGGAACCTATGGCGCACTCGATGCCGTGATTGCAGATCATGGTGTTAAACGCTTAGGTGGCAACCATTGCTATGACATTTTTGCGGGCACTAAAAAGATTGAAGAAATCATGGCATCTGATGCAGGTACATATTTCTTGACAGATTTTCTAGTTAAATCTTTCCACCGAAGTGTCATGGTCGAACTAGGTCTAGATAAGCGACCGGAACTTCGTGATGATTACTTTAAAAACTATTCCAGAGTAATTTGGTTAGCCCAAGTTCATACACAGGAGTTAGAAGATTTAGCTCAGCAAGCTGCCCAAAGTATTGGGCTGCCACTAGAGATTCAAAACGTTGGTTATGGACAGTTAGCGCAGCAGATCAAAGAATTACTTAGCAACTAACATGACGTCAATTGCCTTCTGAGCAATTGGTGATAACAAAGATTTATCAACTTCTTTGTGAAGTCGTTCAATCATGACCGGTGTCCAGAACTGAACAATGTGGTGAGCAACTTTTACTTCAGGTGCATCTGTGACTGGAAAGTTAGCTGCAATCTGGTTCACCATTCGTATTATCGATGCTAATTGAACGTCACCATCAATATGTGTTTCAACCATTGCGCCAGGTCCTTGCGCACTCGGTGAAATTTCAACGGCAGTCACCTTGTATTCAGGACAGTTCGTTGCCCAGTCTGAGAAATCAGTTGTGATGACATTGGCGCCACTTTCTGGGAAGTGGAACGTTGTGTACACAACGCCGGCGGGAACTTCATCAGTAATACGTGCGCGCATAATTGTTTCGCCCACGCGACTAGAAAGTTTTACCCACGATCCATCGGCGATTCCGCGCAGCTGTGCATCTGATTCATGCAGATCCAAAATATCTTCGGTGTGCCAGATGTTATTTGCGGTTCGACGAGTTTGCGCACCTACGTTGTACTGGCTTAGTACTCGCCCTGTTGTAAGTAAGAGTGGGAATTTACGTGTGGCTTTCTCATCAGTTGCAACGTATGGAGTTCGGTTGAATTGGCCTAAACCACGCATGAAGGTTTCTAAATGCATCGTAGGTGTGCCATCTGGATTGGCCTCATTACATGGCCATTGCAAACTTCCAACTTCATCAAGTTTTTTGAATGAAACACCGGCAAATGTTGGTGTTGTTGCAGCAATCTCATCCATGATTTCAGCGCCACTGCCGTACGACATTGGATAACCCATGGCAGTTGCTAGATCACAGGTAACTTCGTACTCACTTTTTCCTGTAGCTGATTTCATTACAGGACGAACGCGGTTAATGCGGCGCTCGGCGTTAGTGAATGTGCCATCTTTTTCTAGAAACGAAGTGCCAGGCAAGAAAACGTGGGCGAACTTAGAAGTCTCATTGAGGAATAAGTCTTGAACAATCACCATATCCATTGCACGAAGGGCTGCGTGAACGTGCGAAGTATTTGGATCAGATTGGGCGATATCTTCACCTTGAACGTAGAGTCCACGGTAGTTACCGGCAATTGCCGCATCAAACATATTAGGAATTCTCATTCCAGGTTCTGCATCTAGCGTTACGCCCCATTTGTCATTAAAAATCTTGCGTGTATCTGCATTTGAGATATGTCGATACCCTGGAAGTTCATGTGGAAATGAACCCATATCGCAGGAACCTTGAACATTGTTTTGTCCACGAAGTGGATTAACACCGACTCCCTTGCGGCCAATGTTTCCTGTAACCATGGCAAGGTTTGCAATTCCCATCACCATTGTTGATCCCTGGCTATGTTCTGTTACTCCAAGACCGTAATAAATAGAACCGTTAGGTGCTGATGCAAATAAACGCGCAGCTTTACGAACTTCTTGTGCAGGCACACGTGATGATGCTTCTAGGGCCTCAGGAGAATTTTCTGGCAATGAGATGAATGCTTCCCATTCTTTAAATGATTTCTCTTCACATCTAGCATCAATGAAATCTTTCTTAGCTAAACCTTCAGTCACAATCACGTGTGCCAGGGCGTTAATCACAGCAACGTTTGTTCCGGGCATTAACTGCAAGTGATGCTCAGCCGTAACTCCTGGTGTTCGCACAAGTGCAATTACACGTGGATCAATAACTATGAGTTTGGCGCCTTTGCGAATCGCTTTCTTCATGCGTGAAGCAAAAACTGGGTGGGCCGATGTTGGGTTAGCGCCAATCAACATAATGACATCGCTGTGCTCCACTGATTCAAAATCCTGGGTTCCAGCTGAAGTTCCAAACGCTTGGCCAAGTCCGTATCCGGTTGGTGAATGACAGACACGTGCACAGGTATCTACGTTGTTATTGGCAAAGGCTGCGCGGACCATCTTTTGGACGACGAATACTTCTTCGTTCGTGCATCGTGATGAAGTAATTCCACCAATTGCATTTCTGCCTGATTCAGCTTGAATCTTCTTTAATCCAGTTGCGGCAAAGGAAATCGCTTCTTCCCATGAAACTTCTTTCCACGGATCAGTTATAGCATTTCTAATCATTGGCTTTGTAATGCGATCACTGTGAGTTGCATAGCCGTAAGCAAAGCGGCCCTTAACGCATGAGTGGCCCTCATTAGCACCACCATCTTTTAATGGAACCATTCGAACTAGCTTGTCTCCGCGCATCTCTGCTTTAAATGAACAGCCAACACCGCAGTAGGCGCAGGTTGTTATCACTGAAGAAGTGGGTGCACCAATAGTTAGCAAAGTCTTCTCAGTTAACGCGCCAGTAGGGCAGGCTTGCACGCAGGCTCCACATGAAACACATTCACTTTCAATAAAAGATGTGCCAGATGATGAAACGCGCGCCTCAAAGCCGCGGTTCTCAATAGTTAATGCAAAAGTTCCCTGAACTTCATCGCATGCTCGAACACAACGGTTGCAGACAATGCATTCGGTTGAATCAAAAGTGAAATATGGGTTTGACTCATCTTTTGCTAAATCTAAGTGAGTAGTAGTTGCGGCATAGCGGCTCGTCGTAATACCGATTTTCTTAGCAACTCCATGGACTTCACACTCATCCCCGGTTGCACACTCTGCTGGGTGATCAGAGAGATAAAGCTCCATCACACCTTTGCGAAGTCGATCTAACTTTTCTGATTGTGTAACAACTTTCATTCCATCGGCGACAGGAGTTGTACAAGACGAAGGTGTTCCATTTCTTCCATCTACTTGGATGACACACAAGCGACATGAACCAAATGCCTTCAAACGATCAGTTGAACAGAGCTTTGGAATATCAATGCCGGCCATTGATGCTGCACGCATAATTGAAGTATCAGCAGGAACGGTTATTGATGTGCCATCGATTTCCAGGCTCACCTGCTCGCTCTTATTGCTAGCCGGAGTTCCAAAGTCGTGCTCGTGAATCATTGTCATCGTCGACTCACCTCTCCAGTGAAATCTTCGGGGAAGTTAATCATGGCACTTTTTACCGGCATTGGCGTTAAACCACCCATGGCACACAGCGATCCATCGGTCATAACCTCGCACAAATCCAATAACAACTTCTTGTTCTCATCAACCTTCACGCCTTGGATGATCAAATCAATTGTTTCGACACCGCGAGTAGAACCGAGGCGACATGGCGTGCACTTACCGCAGGATTCCAGTGCACAAAAAGCCATTGCAAAACGTGCTTGCTGCGCTAAATCGACTGAATCATCAAAGACAACTATTCCGCCATGACCGAGCATTCCACCTGCAGCTAGCATCGATTCATAATCTAAAGACGTTTCAAATTTATCTGTTCCGAAGTATGCGCCAAGGGGTCCGCCAATTTGAACTGCGCGAATTGGTGCGCCAGAAAGAGTTCCATCTCCGTATCCATTAACAACTTCTTCAATTGAAATACCGAATGGCTTTTCTACAATTCCACCGCGCTTAATGTTTCCGGCCAATTGGAATACTTGAGTTCCAAGAGAACGTCCAACACCGCGAGCTTTATATGCATCAGCTCCATCGGCCATCACTGCAGGAATTGTTGAGAGCGTTAGTACGTTATTGATAACTGTTGGTTTGCCAAATAAACCTTCAAGAGCTGGTAGCGGTGGTTTGGCACGAACTACGCCGCGCTTCCCTTCGATACTTTCAAGCATTGCAGTTTCTTCACCGCATACATATGAACCCGCACCAACACGAATTTTAAGATCAAAAGCAAAATCGCTTCCTAATACAGAACTACCAAGCCAACCAAATGCGTGGGCGATATCAATTGCTTTTTGCAAAATCTTTATCGCATAAGGATATTCAGAGCGAAGATAGACAATGCCTTGTGTAGCACCAACAGCAATGGCTGCGATTGTCATGCCTTCAATAAGAGTAAAAGGATCGCCTTCAATGAGCATGCGGTCTGCAAAGGTTCCACTATCGCCCTCATCGGCATTGCAACACATATATTTCTGATCACTTACGGCACCTGCAACAGTTTTCCATTTGATACCGGCTGGAAAACCTGCCCCGCCACGACCACGTACTCCAGATTGTGTAACTTCTTCAATAATTTCGCTCGAGTGCATTGAAATTGCACGGCGCAAACCGACTAATCCACCATGTGCTTCATAATCTGCAAGTGAAAGTGGATCGATAATTCCAACGCGTTTAAATGTCACCCGATCTTGACTGGCTAACCATTCAATCTTTTCGCTCTCCCCCAGTGATAATGGATGAGCGCCGCCATGCATAAAATCTGCCGCAATTAAGGAATCAATGTCGGCAACACTTACTGGACCATACGCAGTTCGGCCCTTATCAGTTTCTACTTCCACCATAGGTTCTAACCACAGCGCACCGCGCGAACCATTGCGAATGATTGTTGCACCGTTGACTTTTTCTGCGATTGCTAGCGCAACTTCATCTGCGCCTACTGAAATTGCTGCGCTATCACCTGGAACATAGATCTTCATTTGCGTGCCTTTGCGATTGAATCAACTGATGCGCGGCCCAGGAGTGCGCCATTAACCATTGCGCTTGGACCTAATGCGCAGTTACCAAAGCAATAACCGTCATGGACTTCTTTGCCAAACTTGGCTTTTAGATCTTTTTCTAACGCTCGTGAACCAACAGCTTGGCAAGCTTCGGCAACGCATACAGATATCTGATTCTCAGTTGGAGGTTCAGTAAGTAAGTCGTGGTAGAAAGTTAAAACGCCATGAACGTCGGCCCGAGAATTATTGAAGAAGTTGGCGACTAATGCCACATCTTCTTGGTGAACATAGCCAAACTCTTTTTGCAAAGCTTGCAAGGCCATTAGTACTGCGCCTTTTTCTTCGCGCAGGGTCGCAAGAACAGCAAATGCCGCCTCTTGTGACCATGTCGAATATTTCATTAGAACAGGCCAACTACCTTTCCATCTACGTAATCAATGCGCTCTGCTGAAGGCACCTTAGGTAAACCTGGCATTGTCATAATTTCTCCGCAGATCATCACGATAAATTCGGCGCCCGCAGAAAGTTTCACTTCACGAACATTGATGGTGTGACCACTAGGTGCACCGCGCAGTGATGCATCAGTTGAGAATGAATACTGCGTTTTTGCAACACAGATAGGGAAGTTTCCATAGCCCGAAGCTTCAAGCTCTTTGAGCTTTGAATGCACCTTGGCATCGGCAGTAACTTCTTTTGCGCCATATACCTTTGTTGCTACTGCGTTAATTTTCTCCCATAGCGTTGCGCTATCTTCATAAACAAATGTCATTGATTGTGGCTTCTCACAGAGTTCAACTACGGCGTGCGCCAAATCTGCAGCACCCTTGCCGCCATCAGCCCAATGTGTAGCAAGAACTATCTTTACTCCAAGGGCTTCAACACGTGTGCGAAGTAGTTCTACTTCAGCCTTGGTATCACTAGTGAAATTGTTGATTGATACAACTAGTGGAAGGTTGTAGACCTTTGTAATGTTGTTGATATGACGTTCAAGATTTACAAGACCAGCTTCTAGGGCTGGCAAGTTTTCTTCTGTAATTGTCTTGAGGTCTGCCCCGCCGTGATACTTAATTGCACGAATAGTCGCAACTAAAACACAGGCTGATGGACGTAGGCCAGATTTACGGCATTTAATGTCGATGAACTTCTCCGCTCCAAGGTCTGCACCAAAACCAGCCTCTGTGACTACATAGTCAGCTAACTTCATAGCCGATGTAGTAGCAACTACCGAGTTACAGCCATGAGCGATGTTTGCAAATGGTCCGCCGTGAATAAATGCTGGAGTATTTTCAAGTGTCTGTACCAAATTAGGTTGGAAGGCATCTTTTAAAATTACGGTCATTGCACCTTGTGCTTTGAGATCACTTGCAAGCACTGGCTTTTTATCCTTGGTGTAACCAACAACAATTTTGCCGATTTTCTCTTTGAGATCTTCGATGGATGTCGCAAGACAGAAGATAGCCATGATTTCAGAGGCAACGACGATATCGAAACCATCGCTACGTGGATATCCATTGCCGACTCCGCCAAGGGATGCAACGATTTCGCGCAGTGCGCGATCGTTCATATCTACTACACGCTTCCACGCAATTCGACGAACATCGATATTGAGTTCGTTGCCGTGATGGATGTGATTATCTAAAAGCGCTGCAAGTAAGTTGTTTGCAAGGGCTATCGCGTTGAAATCGCCAGTGAAGTGCAGGTTGATATCTTCCATCGGAACAACTTGGGCATACCCACCACCGGCTGCTCCACCCTTCATTCCAAAAACTGGACCAAGTGATGGTTCGCGCAGTGCAATCATTGCATTTTTACCAATATGGCGAAGCGCGTCTCCTAAACCAACAGTTGTTGTTGTCTTACCTTCTCCGGCAGGTGTTGGACTAATTGCTGTGACTAAAATTAACTTAGAGTTTTTGCGCTCAGGAAGTGAAGTTAGGTATTTAAGATTTACTTTCGCTTTATATTTTCCATAGGCCTCTAGATTGTCGGCATCAATTCCTAAGCTGGCACCGATCTCGGAGACTGGCTTCATCTTTGCAGCTTGTGCAATTTCGATATCTGACATTTTTTTATCCCTTGGCTTGGCGAATTGCGCTAGTTAGTGCAGGTATCACTTGGTGCAGGTCACCAATAATTGCGTAATCTGCATAACCCAAAATTGGAGCTTCAGGATCTGTGTTGATTACAACGATTGTCTTGCTGTTCTTCATGCCTGCAATATGTTGCATCGCACCAGAAATTCCGGCCGCGATATACAGATCAGGTGCAACTTTTGTTCCAGTCTGTCCTACTTGCTCTGCGTGTGGACGCCAACCTGAACTAGTTACAACACGTGAACAACCAACTGTTCCGCCCAGCAATGTTGCAAGTTCTTCGATTTGGCCGAATCCATCTGGGCCGCCAACACCACGACCACCAGAGACAATTACTTTGGCATCGACAAGAGTTACTCCGCCTTTTGATTCACCAGCATCACGACTTAAAACCTTGACGGCGTAATCTTGTGGTTGCAATGCTGGTTCAAATTGCACAACTGTGGTTGCGCCGCCATTAGCGGTTTCTGGTTCAGTAGAAAATGCCAGAACTGTTGCAATCAACAATTCGGCATGAACATTTGCAGATTCAATGAGGTTTCCGGCCCAGCGCGCACGAAGCACATGGTGAGGTGAACCTAAAGTAATTTCTGAGCACTCTGCCGCCATTGGTAAGTCTAGAAACGCAGCTAAATGCGCTAACTGTTCATTTCCGCGTGGGCTACCGGCAGCTAGAACTGCAGCTGGCTTTAGCTTTTCAACTAAATCCTTGAGTGCACGGCCAGTTGCCATAGGTGTGTAGTCAGTGATGTTTGCATGAGTTGCAACGTGCAAAGTTTTTGCGCCATATTCGCCAACGATTCCTGCAAGTGTTGCACCTTCGCTACCAATTACAACGGCTTCAACATCTTGGCCCAGTTTGCGAGCTGCCGTTAAAGCGCGAAGTGAAAGTTGATCGAGTTCTCCACGATCATGATCTACTAGAACAAGAATCATTAGAAAGCTCCAATCTTTTTCAGTACTTCAACAAGTGCAGGGACTGCATCAGGACCATTTCCCAAAATTTCTGCACCCGTTGACTTTGAAGGTGCAAGAGCTAAAACAACTTTTTCTAACTTCGGAACACGAGGTTCGGCCTTCTTCATGTCTACAGGTTTCTTTCTTGCTTGCATACGGCCAGGCACAGATGGATAGCGTGGAATATTTAAACCATCGCGCACTGTGACAATGGCAGGAAGTGCGACTTCATAATGCTCGCGGCCCGCAGCAACAACACGATCACATACCGCAACACCATTTTCAATTTTCATTGATTTAACGTTGGTAATAATTGGACGGTTCAGTGCATGTGCAACGCGGATATGTATCTGGTAACCAGCACTATCTGCAGATTCTGCCCCAAATATAATGAGATCAAACTTTATCTCTTCAGCATTAATCGCATCAACAAGTGCGGCAGCAGTACCCTGTGGGTCCCACTCCTGTCCATCTGTCTCAATTAATACTGCGCGAGTTGCACCAATCGCTAGCTGTGAACGTAGTTGTTCTTCAGCATCACTCGGTCCAAGAGTAAGCAGAGTCAGCGTTCCACCCATTTGTTCAACGAGTTCAACCCCAGCTTCAACAGCATTTTCTTCGTGCGGACTAATACCAAAACCTAAATGTTTAGTTTCGATATCGCGTGAATCTGGAGTCAGAATCAAAGTTCCACCAGCTAGTGGAACGCGCTTTAGGCAGACAAGTACATCCATTATGCAAGGATCCGTTCATTTGATGGGTCAAATACTGATGTAGCGCCAACTTCAGCGATAGAACATGGATAGTGCTCGCCAAGATATTCGACGATGAACTTATTTCCAGCTACTGCTAACTCGGTTGGTAAGTAAGACATCAAGATGTGCTTACCAAGTGATGGAGCAGAACCCGCACTTGTTACATATGAACGACGTCCATGTGCATCAGTAATTGGCTTCTTATCTAAAGTAAGAATTGGTTCATTGCCCATCATGTAGCGCTTTTCACCAGTTGAAGATGTGTGATCATCTACAAATAAAGTGCACAGCATTGCAACAGGCTTTTCTGCGCGATGCTTCACGTGAGCTTTTTTACCAACGAAATCAGCTTCTTTTAACTTTGGAGACTGCATTCCAGCTTCTACAACTGTGTATTCAGTTTCTAACTCTGGTCCATAAGCTCGGTAGCACTTTTCTAGACGTCCAGTAGTTCCGTACACACCAATACCTACTGCAATCAAACCGTGGCTCTTTCCGGCTTCCCAAAGCGCATCCCACAGTGCTGGGCCATCTGCCATTGGTACATAGAACTCCCAACCCAAATCGCCAACGTATGAAATACGCGATGCCAGAACTTTCACGCCCTTGATATCTATTTCACGGCAGGTGCTGAACTTAAATGATTCATGGCTCATATCTTCTGAAGTCACAGCTTGAACAATTGCTCGAGCATTAGGTCCCCACACACCAAGTGTTGTGTAGTCAGAAGTAATATCTTTAATCTTTGCAGAACCATCAGCTGGCAATAAGTCAGCAAACCATTTCTTGTCTGCCATACCGTGCGCACCGCCAGTGACAACACGGAAGTGATCGGTATCAAGGCGCATGATTGTTAAATCTGATTTGAATCCACCATTTGGACCAAGTACAGGTGTGTAAACAACACGACCAATAGCTACATCCATCTGGCGCAGCGCAGCCTTTTGTACAACTGCCAAGGCTGATGGGCCAGTGATATCAAAGTAAGCAAATGCAGTTAAATCCACGATGCCTGCAGTTTCGCGCATTTGTAAGTGCTCAGCGTTGATAATTGGAGACCACCAACGTGATTCCCATTCAGCAGTACGTGGCATAACTTTGTCGCCAAATTTTGCAACTAAATCTTTATTTGATTCATACCAGAATGGGCGTTCCCAACCAGCAGTTTCATAAAATACTGCGCCAAGTGCAGCTTCGCGCTCATAGTATGGAGAAAGACGGACTTTACGATTTGATTCGTACTGCTCAAGTGGATGAACGATTCCGTAAGTTTTATTAAATGATTCAGCTACGCGAGATTTAATGTGCTTCTCTTCTTTGTGGTGCTCATGAAAACGCGCGATATTTGATGCATGAAGATCGATATGTGAATCTCCTAAAACCATCCATTCAGCAACTGACTTTGCAGTTCCTGGACCTTCTTTGATCCATACCGCAGCAACTGACCACAAGTTCTTTACTTCTGGAGTCTCGCCCAAAATTGGCATTCCATCTGGAGTGTAAGAAAGGATTCCGTTACATGCATACTTTTCACGAACTGATTCATCCCCCACAATTGATGGCATTAATTCGTAAGCGTGCTCATCTTGAATATCAAAATCTGCCTGCGTAAATGCAAACTCTGTTGGAGACAATGCCGCCGTTGCATTAGATGGAATGTCATCTGGTGTGTAGAGAATTGGGCGGTGAGCGTATGAACCGATTTCAAGACCAGTTCCATGCTGGCGCTCGTACATAAACACATCCATGTCACGAACGATTGGCCATTCGATATCGCCCTTAGTGTCTTTGAAGAATGGAACAGGCCCAATATCTTTCATTTGGTGAACTGCAGGTGTTAATGGAATATGCGCACCGGCCATTGCGGCAAGCTTGGGTGACCAGCAACCTGTAGCGATAACAACGTATTCGGCTTCGATTGTGCCTTGATCTGTAACAACAGCTTTTACTACACCGTTTTCAACCGTGATGTCTTGAACTTCCACGTTAGCAAAA
>CAEZYO010000039.1_pt1 | contig 12483 bp, 10 predicted proteins | sample 7265531 | NCBI WGS metagenome assembly CAEZYO01 (sample SAMEA6813936, study PRJEB35770) | freshwater metagenome | biome: Freshwater; feature: Freshwater reservoir; material: water | place: Czech Republic | collected 2017-04-14 | depth 30m m
AGTGAATGTTGTGGTTCCGGTAGCTCTATAAAAGGTTTCTCTAAAAAGGGCGAGCCGTAATCACACGGCTCGCTTTTTTATTTTCTGCAGTGAAGGGAGTACATGACATGACAACTTTCGTTGATCGTGTAACTCTCTACGCTTCTGCTGGAAAAGGTGGCGATGGCTGCGTTTCAGTTAAGCGCGAAAAATTTAAGCCACTCGGTGGTCCAGATGGCGGTAACGGTGGACGCGGTGGCGATGTAATTTTGGTTGTAGATCCAAGTGTTACAACGTTGCTTGATTTTCACCATTCACCACATCGCAAAGCAACATCAGGTCACCAGGGTTATGGCGATCGTAAAGACGGTCATCAAGGTGAAGATTTAATTCTCGGCGTTCCAAATGGAACAGTTATTTTTGATGCCAATGGCGAACAGATCGCAGATTTAGTTGGCACAGGTACAGTTTTTGTTGCCGCGCAAGGTGGTTTTGGCGGTCTTGGAAACATGGCGCTCTCATCATCAAAGCGTCGCGCACCAGGTTTTGCATTACTGGGTGAACCAGGAGAAGAGCGCACACTTTCACTCGAACTTAAATCAGTTGCCGACATTGCACTCGTTGGTTATCCAAGCGCGGGTAAATCCTCACTCATTGCTGCGATTTCTGCCGCGCGTCCAAAGATTGCCGATTATCCATTCACAACTTTGGTTCCAAACTTAGGTGTTGTACAAGCTGGTGAAACGAGATTTACCGTTGCCGACGTTCCAGGTTTAATCCCAGGAGCAAGCCAAGGAAAAGGTTTGGGCCTTGAGTTTTTACGTCACGTTGAACGATGTGTTGCATTGGTGCATGTTCTAGATTGCGGAACATTAGAAACCGACCGTAATCCAGTTCAAGATTTAGAAATTATTGAAAATGAACTTGCGATTTATGGTGGGCTTGAAGATCGCGTACGCATCATCGCTCTGAATAAAACCGATTTGCCTGATGGAAAAGCTATGGCCGATATGGTTGAAGGTGAACTTCGCGAACGCGGATATGAGGTCTATCAAGTATCTGCGGCATCTCGCGCAGGGTTACAGGATTTGCTGTATGCAATGGCACGTCTAATTCAAAAGGATCGCGCCGAAGCTGCCGTTGAAGTTCGTACACGAATTGTTTTGCGTCCAGTAGCTGTTGATGATTCAGGCTTTGCAGTTAAAGCAAATGCTGATGGTTCATTTAATGTGCGTGGTAAAAAAGTTGAACGTTGGGTACGTCAAACTAACTTTAAGAACGCCGAAGCAATCGGATACTTGGCCGATCGTTTGGCACAGCTCGGTGTTGAAAAAGAACTCTTCAAACAGGGCGCTGTTGCTGGAAGTGAAGTTCGAATCGGTGATGGCCTGACACAAGTTGTTTTTGATTGGGAGCCAACGATTGAAGCCGGAGCCGAACAGTTAGCGGGCCACTTACACCGACGCGGCGAAGATTCACGTCTTGAATCAACGTGGCAACAGACCGAGCGTATTGACGATGTATTAAGTGATGACGAGATTGCAAAACAGTGGGAATACAACATCGAAGACCCACGCACGCCTAGAATTTCCTTACCAGTTGAAAACACCGAGGATGGAGATGACAAGTGAGCCGAGAGCAGATTACTTCTGCACAGCGCATCGTTATCAAGATTGGCTCGTCCTCTCTCACAGGTAAAGCCGGCTCTGCATTAGATGCAAATGCGGTAAATAAACTTGTAGATGTTGTTGCTGCATGCCGTGCACGTGGCGCCGAAGTTGTTGTTGTTTCTTCAGGTGCCATCGCTGCAGGTTTAGCGCCACTTGGTTTAAGCACACGCCCTAAGGATTTAGCAACGCAACAAGCTGCTGCGTCAGTGGGTCAAGGTCTTTTGATTGCGCAATACACTCAAAGTTTTAATCGACATGCAATTACTGCCTCACAAGTTTTACTCACGACTGAAGATGTAGTGCGTCGTTCGCATTATCAAAATGCGCAGCGCACTTTGTATCGCTTGTTGCAACTTGGTGTCGTACCTATCATTAATGAAAATGACACTGTCGGTACTGGTGAAATCCGCTTTGGCGACAATGATCGATTGGCTGCTTTAGTTGCACTTTTGATTAACGCTGACTTACTTGTTTTAGTTTCAGATATTGACGCACTTTATGATGCTCCGCCAGCACAAGCGGGCGCAAAGCGCATTCATGAAGTTGCATCCGTTGCCGACATTGAAGGCATTTCACTTGGAGGGGCCGGCACGGCAGGTGTTGGCAGCGGGGGAATGGTTACAAAAGTTGAGGCTGCGCGCATTGCAACTTCTGCTGGAATCCCAATGTTGCTGACATCGCTAGCCGATGCTGATAAATCTCTAGCCGGTGAAGAGTTTGGAACTCATTTTCATGCTCACGCAAGTAAGACAACATCAAGACTTTTGTGGTTAGCTCATGCAACAAAACCACACGGTAAGTTAATTTTAGATTCTGGGGCAGTCACAGCAATTTTAGAACGGGGAGTTTCATTACTACCTGCTGGAGTTACGGCCGTTGAAGGTGAATTTATTGCAGGTGATGCCATTGAATTAGTGGGGCCAGATGGAAGCGTTATTGCGCGTGGCCTAGTTGCATTTGATTCAGATGATCTACCAAAGATGTTGGGCCGTTCTACTAAAGAACTTGCAGCATCAATGGGTGCAGAGTACGAGCGTGAGCTAGTACACCGCGATGATTTAGTTTTGCTCTGAAATAGCTTTCAGGACGGGTGCCACTTTTGCACTCATACCATCGGCGCTAGTCGGCACATCGCTCAATTTAACAATTACTGTTTTGTGGGCGGAATCCATCCAGACAAACTGCCCGTGTAATCCAAGCATTAAATTAATTCCTGGATAAGGGTGCCATACCTGTGCGCTGTATCCCCAACCGTAATCAAGGGTTACTACAGGTTTTGAAATACGAGCCAACCAAGTCGGACTAATGATTTTAGATTTCGGATTAATAATTTCAGAACCGATTCGTGCATAGTCGCGAGCTGTAGCATTAAAACAGCAGAACGCTTTTTCAGTTCCACCTATACGGTCTACGTTCCAGGTTGCATCATTTGCTGCACCTGCAACTTGCCAGATATTTTTACTATAAAAATCGACCAGCGATTGCCCGGTTACTTTCTTGATAATCATGCCAAGTAATTGGGTATCGACAGAACGGTATTCGGCAAATGTTCCTGGCTCTTCAGTCATCTTCCGATTGTGGCTCAAAAACCAATCAACATCCGTAGAGGCATACATCTGGGCAATTGCAACGCCCCAGCCTGATGGACCCGTTGGATAGTTATCAGAAACCCCGATGCCACCCTTCATGTCAAGAAGATCTTTAATCGTAACTTTGTCGAAAGATGTTCCAGCTTTAAATTGCGGCAAGAAACTTACAAAAGTATCGCTTTCTTTGAGCTTTCCTTCATCAATTAACTTTCCAATCATTAACGATGTCATTGTCTTTGCTACTGAATAAGAAGGTAAGCGGGTTGTTGCGCCCATTCCGTTGTAGTACTTTTCAAAAGTAATTGCACCGTCACGAATAACTAAAAAGGCATTAGTGCTTGTGGCTGAAATAAATTGATCAAAAGTAATTGTTTTTCCATCAAAGTTAACATTGGCCGGCATTTCTTCACTTCCGGATTTCCAGATTGCTGCAGTGGTCGCTTTAATAATGTGAGCTGGCATGAGATCTGGAGTCTTTGAGGCCGGGGCTAATCCCAATTTGATAACAGCGATTGGTTCGGGATAGCGGATGGCCTTGGTTAATCCGAAGAGGGCTACATACAAAACTAAGATGACAACGAGAATGCGGCGGATTAATTTGATCACGGATAGAGCCTAACTCCCGATAGGCTTTACGTCATGAGCGCAACGCAAATCGTTAACGGCCTGGCAGATACTGCCCGCGCTGCTGCACGAACTTTGAGCGTTGCCACAGGAGCCGAAAGAAGTGGTGCTCTGAACGCAATTGCTGATGCAATCATCGCTCGAAGCGCCGAAATCATTGCAGCTAATGAAGAAGATATGGTGCGCGCCCGTGCTGCTGATATCAATTCTTCATTACAAGATCGCTTGCTTCTGACTCCTGCACGAGTTGAAGGTATTGCTAATGGCGCACGTCAAGTAAGCCAACTACCAGATCCCCTTGGAATCACATTGCGTAAGTCAACTTTGCCTAATGGAATTGATTTAGAACAGATCACTGTTCCTTTTGGTGTTGTTGGAATGGTTTATGAAGCTCGTCCTAATGTAACGGTAGATGCTGCGGTGATTTTACTAATGTCAGGAAATGCGGCGCTTTTACGTGGGTCATCGAGTGCGGCATCAAGTAATAAAATATTAGTAACGGTGATGCGCGATGCGCTCAAGAGTACAAAGATTTCTCCAGATGTAATTCAACTTGTGCCATCAGATGATCGCGACACAGTTAAAGCGCTACTCAACGCTCGTGGCAAAGTTGACTTGGTAATTCCACGGGGGAGTGCATCACTCATTCGTATGGTGGTTGATGAATCTAGCGTTCCAACCATCGAAACTGGCGCAGGCGTGTGTCACGTCTTTATCGATGAGTTTGCCGATCTTTCAAAAGCAGTTCCAATTATTATTAACTCCAAAGTTCAACGTCCAAGTGTGTGTAATGCTGCTGAAACGCTTTTAATACACAGTTCAATTGCGAAAGATTTTGTTCCTGTTGCGTTAAAGGCTCTTCACGATGCAGGAGTTGTCTTACATGTAGACGCACAGGTGCTTGCCTTAGCAGATTCAATTCCAGTAACTGCGGCTACAGAAGAGAATTGGTCTACTGAGTACGGAACTCTTGAAATTAATGTTGCCATTGTTGACTCAGTTGATGCCGCTAGTGAGCACATTGCTAAGTACGGCACTCAGCACACTGAAGCCATTGTTACTGAAGACAAGGCAAATGCGAAAAGGTTTATTGCGCTTAGTGATTGCGCCGCCGTAATGGTCAATACGTCAACGAGATTTACAGATGGTGAGCAAATGGGATTTGGTGCAGAAATTGGAATCTCAAATCAAAAACTACACGCCCGTGGGCCTATGGGTCTTGAAGCTATGACCACAACTACCTGGATTGTTACTGGAGATGGGCAAATTCGCAGTTAATCGCGAAATTAATTAGACTCACACCCATGACCAGCCTTTCCCGCGATGATGTAGCAAAGCTTGCTGGCCTTGCTCGCATTGAAATGAGCGATGAAGAGCTAGTCGCACTCTCCAATGAGTTCACAGTTATCTTGGATGCAGTTGCCCGTGTGCAAGAAGTTGCTAGTGCTGATGTGGCGGCAACTTCACACCCATTGCCACTTCGAAATGTTTTTCGCCCCGATGTAGTTGTTCCATCGCTTTCACCAGCTGACGCGCTCTCTGGCGCACCTGCCCAAGAGGAACAACGCTTCCGAGTTCCGCAGATATTAGGTGAAGAATGATTCGTAATTCAGCATCAGAGATGGCTAGCAAATTAGCAAACGGTGAAATTACTTCAGTTGCGCTCACACAAGCACACCTGGATCAGATTTCTGCAGTAGACAAAGATGTACATGCTTTCTTGCACGTTGATACGCAAGGCGCACTTGCACAAGCCGCAGCTGTAGATGCCAAGCGCAAAAGCGGCGAGAAGCTTTCACCATTAGCTGGAGTTCCTTTAGCCCTAAAAGATGTGATGACTCAAAAGGGAATTCCAACTACATGCGGTTCAAAAATTCTTGAAGGTTGGCGTCCACCGTACGACTCAACCGTTGTTGCTAATTTAAAAAAGAACGACATCGTTATTTTGGGCAAAACAAATATGGATGAATTCGCCATGGGTTCGTCAACTGAAAACTCGGCCTACGGTCCAACACATAATCCATGGGATTTAACGCGCATCCCTGGAGGTTCAGGCGGTGGCTCTGCTGCATCTCTTGCAGCATTTGAAGCACCACTTGCAATTGGAACTGATACCGGTGGTTCTATTCGCCAGCCCGCAGCAGTTACTGGAACTGTGGGAGTCAAACCAACCTACGGTGGAGTTTCCAGATACGGCCTCGTTGCTTTTTCTTCTTCCCTTGATCAAGCGGGTCCCTGTGCACGTACAGTTTTAGATGCTGCGCTATTACATGAAGCGATTGCAGGACACGATCCAAAAGATTCAACATCTATTAATGCACCAGTGCCTGCCGTAGTTGCTGCTGCAAAATCTGGCAATGTAAAAGGTATGAAGATTGGTGTAGTTAAAGAACTTAATGGAGATGGTTATCAAAAGGGTGTTCGTAACCGTTTTGAAGAATCTCTTGAACTTCTTGCTGCCGCTGGAGCTGAAATCGTTGAAGTGTCTGCCCCGAACTTTGAATACGCGCTTGCTGCTTATTACTTGATTGCTCCATCTGAATGTTCATCCAACTTAGCTCGCTTTGATGCCATGCGATATGGCCTTCGCGTGGGCGATAACGATGGAGCATCTGCTGAATCAGTAATGAATTTAACTCGCGAAGTTGGTTTTGGTCGTGAAGTTAAGCGTCGAATCATCCTTGGAACCTACGCGCTTTCATCTGGTTATTACGATGCTTATTACGGCAGTGCCCAAAAAGTTCGCACACTCATTACACAAGATTTCAACAAGGCATTTGAGATTGCCGATGTATTGGTTTCACCAACATGTCCAACAACTGCTTTTAAAATCGGTGAAAAAGCTAATGATCCGCTGGCTATGTATCTCAATGACATCGCCACAATTCCGGTAAATATGGCTGGAATCGGTGGAATGTCATTGCCATCAGGTGTTGCTGACGAAGATGGTTTGCCAGTTGGTTTCCAGATTATGTCACCAGTGATGAAAGATGATCGCATGTATTCCGTAGGTGCAGCACTTGAAGCAGCGCTGCTCACAAAGTGGGGCGCACCATTGCTTTCTACCATCCCAGCATTAGCAGGTAGCAAATGAGCCTGACCTACGATGATGTAATTGCAAAGTATGAACCAGTTCTTGGTCTTGAAGTTCACGTAGAGCTCAATACTAAGTCAAAGATGTTTTGTGGCTGTTCTACTATTTTTGGTGCCGAACCTAATACGCAGACTTGCCCAGTTTGTTTAGCTCTACCTGGAGCCTTACCAACGGTTAATGAAAAAGCGATTGAATCGACTATCAAAATCGGACTTGCACTTAACTGTTCTATCGCTCCATTTAGTCGCTTTGCTCGCAAAAACTATTTCTATCCAGATATGCCTAAAAACTTCCAAATTTCTCAGTATGACGAACCAATCTGCGTTAATGGTTATGTAGATGTTGAGATTGAAACTGATGAAGGCCCAAAGGTATTTCGCATCGAAGTCGAACGCGTTCATATGGAAGAAGACACCGGAAAGTCATTGCACGTAGGTGGTGCAACAGGTCGTATCCATGGTGCGGAATATTCACTTCTTGATTACAACCGCGCAGGTATTCCTTTAGTTGAAATTGTTACCAAGATTGTTCCAGGTACAGGAAAATATGCACCAGAAGTTGCACGTGCCTATGTTGCAGAACTTCGTGACATCTTGCGCTCACTGGGAGTCAGCGATGTGAAGATGGAACAAGGATCCCTACGTTGTGATGCCAACGTTTCATTGAGATTAATTGGCGTCGACACACTTGGTACTCGCTCTGAAACAAAAAACGTTAACTCACTGCGCTCAGTAGAACGGGCAATTCGTGGTGAAATGATTCGTCATGCCGAACTGCTCAACAAAGGCGGGCGAGTAGTTCAAGAAACACGTCACTTCCAAGAAGACACAGGTCTAACGCGCTCAGGTCGCTCCAAAGAACAGGCCGAGGATTACCGTTATTTCCCAGAACCAGATTTAGTTCCAGTAGCCCCAGATGCTGCATGGATCGAAGAACTACGCGCAGCTTTGCCAGAACGCCCATCAATTCATCGCAAGCGTTTGCAAGAACAATGGGCAGTTCCGGATAAGGAAATGTCAGCGATGATTAATGCCGATGTTTTAGATGTTGTTGAAGCAACCGTCGCACTTGGTGCTGATCCAACTAAGGCACGTGGTTGGTGGCTAGGTGAAATTTCACGTATAGCAAACGAAAAAGATGTTGCAATTAAAGATTTAGCAATTGCGGCATCTGATGTTGCTGAGATCGTGGCCTTAGTAAATGCAGGAGAGCTGACCGATAAGTTAGCTCGACAAGTTGTTGAAGGCGTAATTGCCGGGGAAGGAAAACCAGCAGCGGTTATCGCAGCCCGAGGAATCAAAGTTGTTAATGATGATTCAGCACTTATGACTGCAATCGAGCGCGCATGTGCGGCGCAACCAGAAACTGCTCAAAAGGTTCGCGATGGCCATGTACCTGCGGCCGGAGCTTTAATCGGTGCGATTATGAAAGATACAAAAGGCCAAGCAGATGCAGCTAAAGTTCGCTCACTTTTGTTAGCTCATCTAGGACAATCAGAAGGCTAGACTACGCAGATGCCAAACATGAAACCGCGCTCTGGAGTTGTTACTGATGGATTAGAACGCGCACCTGCTCGTGGAATGTTGCGTGCAGTTGGCATGGGTGATGCGGATTGGGTGAAACCTCAAATTGGTATTGCATCATCCTGGAATGAAATCACACCATGCAATTTGTCATTAGACCGTTTAGCAAAAGCATCTAAACAAGGTGTTATTGATGCAGGTGGATTCCCTATGCAGTTTGGGACCATCTCTGTCTCTGATGGAATTTCTATGGGCCATGAAGGAATGCACTTTTCATTAGTTTCACGCGAAGTAATTGCAGATTCAGTTGAAACGGTTATGCAGGCTGAACGTTTAGATGGAATGGTTACTTTTGCCGGTTGTGATAAATCACTTCCTGGAATGATGATGGCGGCGGCACGAATCGATGTTGCCAGCGTTTTTGTTTACGCCGGGTCGACATTGCCAGGCCAAGTAGATGGCAAAGATGTAACAATCATCGATGCTTTTGAAGCTGTTGGCGCATGTGCTCGTGGATTAATAACGCAAGATCGCGTCGATCAAATTGAACGTGCCATCTGTCCAGGCGAAGGTGCGTGCGGCGGTATGTACACAGCTAACACAATGGCAAGTATTGGTGAAGCTATTGGGCTTTCACTTCCAGGATCTGCGGCGCCTCCTGCAGTTGATCGTCGTCGTGATACCTACGCAGTCGCATCGGGTGCTGCCGTAGTTGAACTCATTCGCCAAGGAATCACTACTCGCGACATTTTGACAAAACAGGCTTTTGAAAATGCAATAACGATTTTGATGGCTTTAGGTGGTTCCACAAATGCAGTGCTTCACCTATTGGCTATTGCTAATGAGGCCGAAGTAGATCTCTCACTCGATGATTTCCACAGAATTGGTTCAAAGGTTCCTTTGCTGGGAAACCTCAAGCCATTCGGCCAATTTGTAATGAGTGATGTCGATAAAGTTGGTGGCATTCCAGTTGTACTTAAGGGATTACTGGATGCAGGTTTGCTGCACGGGGATGTACTTACTGTTACTGGTAAAACAATGGCTGAAAACCTTAAAGATATTGCTCCGCCAGATCCTGATGGGCAGATTTTGCGCGCTGTCTCCTCACCTATCTCCACTGATGTTGGAATTACGATTTTAGGAGGCTCACTTGCAACCGAAGGTGCAGTATGTAAAACAGCTGGAATTGGAATTGAAACATTTGAAGGTCCTGCTCGAGTATTCGAACGCGAACAAGCAGCAATGGAAGCGCTAGAAAATGGAACTATCCAAGCCGGTGATGTTGTAGTCATTCGCTATGAAGGTCCAAAGGGTGGACCAGGTATGCGCGAAATGTTAATGATTACTGGCGCAATCAAAGGTGCAGGTCTTGGAAAATCAACTTTGTTATTAACTGATGGACGTTTTTCTGGTGGATCAACTGGATTATGTGTTGGTCACGTCGCACCTGAAGCTGTTGATGGGGGACCAATCGCATTTATTAAAGATGGCGACACAGTGCGAATCGACATCACTAATCGCACATTAGATTTATTGGTTGACCGACAAGAGTTGGAGGCCCGCAAAGTTGGCTGGAAGCCGCTGGGCCACACATACTCCCGCGGAGTCTTGGCCAAATATTCAAAATTAGTGGGGTCTGCATCCAAGGGCGCGGTCTGCGACTAATCCCTGCGCGAACCAAGCCTGTTCAAACTATGAGATGTGCATCTCATGTCTTGACTCTCATGCGTAATTCATTGGAGAATATGCCCATGAGTACAACATTTGTGGTGGTGATTTAGCAGCGCGTGATCTAGCAACGATCATGCGCCGCCCTCAGTTATCTGAGGGTTTTTTCGTTTAACACGCAAATATAAAAGGGCGACGAAGGGAGAAGAACAATGAGTCAGATGACTGGGGCGAGTTCACTTGTCGCATCGTTAGAAGCTGCTGGCGTTGATGTGATGTTCGGAATCCCTGGCGGTGCAATTCTTCCTGCGTACGATCCAATTTTTTCAAGCTCTATCCGACACATACTTGTTCGTCACGAACAAGGAGCAGGTCACGCTGCAACTGGGTACGCGCAAGTTACCGGTCGAGTTGGTGTGTGCATTGCAACGTCAGGTCCAGGTGCAACAAATCTGGTAACTCCTTTGGCAGATGCTGCAATGGATTCAGTTCCTGTTGTTGCAATTACTGGCCAGGTTCCTTCAGTTGCAATTGGAACGGATGCTTTTCAAGAAGCTGACATCCGCGGAATCACGATGCCTTTCGCCAAACATAATTATTTAATTACTAACCCCGCCGATATTCCGCGTGCAATCGCTGAGGCTTTTCATATCGCAAGCACAGGCCGACCTGGACCGGTACTCGTTGATATTGCAAAAGATGCACTGCAAGCGATGACTGATTTCAAATATCCAAGTTCAGTGAGCTTGGCAGGATACAAGCCTAAGTCAGTTCCTGATAACCAAGGGATTCTTGATGCAGCAGCATTGATCACGCAATCAAGTAAGCCAGTCTTTTATGTTGGCGGCGGAGTAATCAAAGCGAACGCGTCACGTGAACTTCTAGAGCTTGCACAGTTACTTGGTGCACCTGTAGTTACAACGCTAATGGCGCGCGGTGCTTTCCCAGATAGTCATCCACTGCACCTAGGCATGCCTGGAATGCACGGTACCGTTGCTGCAGTTACTGCGCTTCAAAAAGCCGATCTACTCATCACTTTAGGTGCACGCTTTGATGATCGCGTAACCGGGAAACTTTCTACTTTTGCAGTTAACGCCAAAGTAATTCACGCCGATGTTGATCCTGCAGAAATTGGCAAAAATCGTTTTGCCGATGTAGCTGTTCTTGGAGATCTCAAAAACACTATCTCTGCTTTGATTCCAGCCTTAAAAGCAGCACTTGCAAAGAACCAACCGGATTTAACTCCATGGTTGCGCCAGATGAACTCATTAAAATCTGCTTATCCATTGGGTTATGACAAACCGTCTGATGGTTCACTCTCACCGCAATATGTAATTGAAAGACTTGGGAAAATTTCTGGACCAGAAGCTATTTTTGCCGCTGGTGTTGGTCAACATCAGATGTGGGCCTCACAGTTTGTTTCATATGAAAATCCACGCACGTGGCTTAACTCTGGTGGTCTCGGCACAATGGGCTACGCAGTTCCTGCTGCAATGGGCGCAAAGGTTGGAGCTCCAGATACAACCGTATGGGCCATAGATGGCGATGGCTGTTTCCAAATGACTAATCAAGAACTCGTAACGTGCGCACTCAATAACATACCAATCAAAGTTGCAATTATTAATAATGAATCACTTGGCATGGTTCGCCAATGGCAGACCCTGTTCTATGAAGGTCGTTACTCAAACACGAGCCTTGATTCAAAGCGTATTCCTAACTTCCCAATGCTTGCAGAAGCGATGGGTTGCGTTGGTTTGAGTTGTGAGCGCGAAGAAGATGTTGACGCAATCATCGAAAAAGCTATGGGTATCAACGATCAACCTGTTGTAATTGATTTTAGAGTTCACCGCGATGCAATGGTGTGGCCAATGGTTGCTGCCGGAACATCTAATGATGACATTATGGTTGCGCGCGAAACTGCGCCTGACTGGGATTCACAGGAGTTGTAAAAATGGCCCAACACACACTTGAAGTTTTAGTTGAAAACTCACCTGGCGTATTAGCTCGCGTTGCGGGTTTATTTTCACGCCGTGCTTACAACATTGAACGCTTATCAGTTGGACCAACTACTGACCCATCCATCTCGCAGATGGATATCGTGGTTAATTTAGAAGGCCATGCACTGGAGCAAGTAATTGCTCAGTTAGATAAGTTGATCAATGTGATTTCTATTAAGGAAATTCTTCCGAACAAAGCAGTACCAGCAATTCACGACACTCAACCCGATTACCAGAACTAAAGGAGAAATACCGTGGCAGCAACGATGTATCACGAAGAGGATGCAGATCTATCCATCATCCAGGGTCGCAAAGTCGCGATCATCGGTTACGGCTCAC
>CAEZYO010000042.1_pt1 | contig 12009 bp, 10 predicted proteins | sample 7265531 | NCBI WGS metagenome assembly CAEZYO01 (sample SAMEA6813936, study PRJEB35770) | freshwater metagenome | biome: Freshwater; feature: Freshwater reservoir; material: water | place: Czech Republic | collected 2017-04-14 | depth 30m m
ATCTTTTCATTATTGAGATATGCGCCACCTTCTTTAACAATGCGACGCGCTGCTGATTTCGAATCTACAACTCCAGTTGCTGCTAGGAGATCAACCCATGTCGGAATTGGTTGATCTTTTGCAACAGTTGTTCGAGGAAGTTCGGCAAGTGCGCTAGAAAGTGTTTGCTCATCAAGTTCAGTGAGATCCCCTTGACCAAAAAGTGCACGAGCAGCAGCTTCCACTCGAGTTGTTGTGTCTTCTGAATGAACAAGAGAAGTTAATTCACGCGCTAATGCACGATGTGCCTCGCGCAAACCTGGATTCGCGTTATGCGCATTCTCCAACTCCGTAATTTCATCGTGGGATTTGAATGAAAATACTTTTAGGAAATTAATAACGTCTTTATCATCAGTATTCAGCCAGTATTGGAAAAATGCATAAGGCGAAGTCATCTCTGGATCTAGCCACACCGATCCCCCAGCGGTTTTACCAAACTTAGTTCCATCTGCTTTAGTAAGAAGTGGGACAGTTAAAGCATGACCACTGCCCCGTTCGACTCGACGAATGAGATCTAGGCCCGCAACAATATTTCCCCATTGATCTGAACCACCTAATTGCAACGTGCAGTTGTTTCGTCGGAAAAGTTCTAAGAAATCATAGGATTGCAAGACTTGGTACGAAAATTCAGTATATGAAATACCACCGGCTTCTAATCGCGCCGAAACTGAATCCTTAGATAACATTTGATTAACACTAAAATGCTTTCCAATATCACGCAGAAATTCGATTGCACTTAGCGGCGAGGTCCAATCTAAATTATTAACCACAATTGCCTTATTGTTAGCTGCGTTAAAATCAAGATAGGCAGAAACCTGGGTACGAATTCGATTCACCCAACCTTCTACTATTTCGCTGCTGTTAAGAGTGCGCTCTTCATTTTTCCCGCTGGGATCACCCACTAATCCAGTAGCTCCACCTACAAGTGCAATTGGCGTGTGACCAGCCAATTGAAAGCGGCGAAGTACGAGAAGTACGACCAGATTCCCCACGTGTAAAGATGGCGCAGTTGGGTCGAAACCTACGTAGAGAGTGATTGGTTTCTTCAGCGATTCAAGCAAAGCCGCCTCGTCAGTAGATTGCGCTAATAAGCCGCGCCAACGCAGATCCTCTAGAAGATTCATGCACCCATCATCTCTGAAAATGCCTTCTGTTTGTCGGCAATTTTCTTACGTTGCGCCTGATTTTCATTGAGCGCATTCTTTATCTGGTCGTTCACTAATGCTGGAGCCGTTCCACCTGCTGTGGTCCGCGAATTCAAGGCACCGGCAACCGTAAGCACGGCGCGGACTCCCCCATCCAGAGATGGGTGAATCGATACGAATTCATCATCGGTTAGTTCGTGTAATTGACGCGAAGTTTTCTCACACAGTGAAACGCATTTACCTGCAGATTCATGTGCTGATGCAAATGGAACATTCTTACGTACTAAATAATCCGCAATCTCGGTAGCCAAAGAAAACCCAGTTGGTGCAGCTAACGCCATCTTTGCGCGGTCGAAATCAGTAGTAGCAACCATTCCAGTAATTGCAGGTAGAACTAACAACAAAGTATCGATGCTGTCAAAGAGCGGTTCTTTATCTTCTTGAAGATCTCGATTGTAAGCAAACGGTAAACCTTTAAGCATCGTCATTACCGATACTAGATTGCCAATCAGACGTCCTGACTTACCTCTAGCAAGTTCAGCCATATCTGGATTTTTCTTCTGCGGCATAATCGATGAACCAGTGGAATATTCATCAGCTACTTTTGCCCAAGCAAATTCAGTTGAAGCCCACAGAGTCCATTCTTCGCCAATGCGTGAAAGGTGCAGACCGATTGTCGCGCAGATAAACAGCGCCTCGGCAACATAGTCACGATCACTCACAGCATCAATGCTGTTAGCAAAACTAGATTCAAAACCAAGGTTCTTAGCAGTATGGGCAGGATCAAGTGGAAGAGATGAACCCGCAAGTGCTCCAGCCCCAAGTGAACTCACTGATGTGCGTTTAAGCCAGTCATTGATTCGATCTAAATCTCTGGCAAATGCATGGGCATGTTTAGCTAATTCATGGCCAAAAGAAACTGGTTGTGCATGTTGAATATGAGTAAACCCTGGTGCACTGTCATTTACATACTCAGCGGCTTTTTTCAAAATAGCGGAATTAAGTTCGGTAACTAAATGCGCAATTTCAAGCATGTGATCAATTGCAAAAAGACGCAGATCTGTGGTGACTTGATCATTGCGCGATCGGCCTGCACGCAAGGCGCCGCCGATCGGACCTAGCTTGGAAGTTAATCCGCGCTCTAAGGCGCTATGAACATCTTCATCAGAAGGTTCGGCGACAAATGTACCCGTGCTCACTTGCGAAGCTAACTCCTTGAGAGCAGCACGTATCGCAGCGGCATCATCCTTAGTTACTAACTTGTTAGATTCTAAAACAGATAAGTGAGCAAGTGATGAACGAATGTCATACGGCGCTAAACGCCAATCAAAGTGCGCGCTACGAGATAGTGCGAAAACAGCTTCGGCTGGGCCGCCACTAAAACGAGCACCCCAGAGCGCCATTTACTTTCTCCCATTCTTAGTTGCTGCGTAAGCCAGTAATTCTTTCGCTAATTGCGCCCCACCTGTTGCTTTCTTGGACACAAGGATAATCGTGTCGTCACCAGCAATCGTGCCGATAACACCTGTGAGGTTGGCATGATCGAGTGAACTAGCAACGAATTGCGCCGCCCCTGGTGGAGTATGAATAACAGCTAAATTTGCGCTGTGATCAACTGAGAGAATCAACTTTGATGGAACGGGGTTGATTCTCGTAAGTGCATCATCAGAGGACTCTCTAATCTGATACATCGATTCACCGTCTTTGCCTCGCCCACGAACAGCGCCAATTTCTTCCAAGTCCCTACTTGCTGTTGCTTGAGTGACGCGATATCCGCTTTTTTTCAGGGCGATGACCAAATCTGATTGTGAATGAATTGCTCCAGATTGAATCAGAGCTATTGCTTTAGCTCTGCGCGCAGAGACATTAGTTGCGTTACTTGCCATCACTGATCACCTTTCTGAAAATAAAAACAAATTTCATCAATTGAGCTTGCGTGACAATAAGAGCCGGAGCAATGCGAATTGTTGATTCATTTGCGGCATTAACTAGGACACCGCTTTGCTGCATCTTGGCGGCAAACTCTTTTGCCGTTGGAGCATCGAGTTCGATACCAATCAACAGCCCAGCACCTCGAACTTCCTTTACACCTTTGATCACTGCTAGTTCGGCCAAAAGATATTCGTGATGCAAAACAGCCTTTTCGATGAGTTTTTCCTTTTCGATAACAGCTATTGCAGCAAGGCCCGCGGCAGTTGTGACTGGATTTCCACCGAAAGTTGAACCATGATCTCCGGGTTGAAATAGCGTTGCAGCTTTTCCTAGAGCAATCATTGCCCCTAGCGGTAATCCGCCACCCAAACCTTTGGCAAGAGTGATGACATCCGGCGTGATTCCAGAATATTCATAACCAAACCAATCACCGGTACGCCCCATTCCGGTCTGTACTGCATCGATAACAAGCAACGCCCCATGCTTATCGCACAATGTACGTACGCCAGCTAAATAATCAGAAGGAGGAATAATCACACCAGCTTCGCCCATTATCGGTTCAATAATTACCATTGCTGTTTTTCTATTAATCGCCCGGCGCATTGCGTCAATGTCACCAAAGGGAACGTGCTTTACTCCTTTGACGAGCGGCAAAAATGGCTCTCGCTTAGATGGTTGGCCAGTAAGTGATAACGCGCCCATCGTTCGTCCGTGAAAAGCACCTTGCGCAGCGACGATGCGGTTGCGGCCAGTACGTCGTGAAAGCTTTAACGCAGCCTCATTTGCCTCAGCTCCAGATTGACAGAAGAAAACGCGCGCTGTTTTGTCACCAGTCATTTCAACTAATTGTGACGCTAGCGCAAGTGCATTGGGATGAGCATAGAAATTGCTGACATGGCTGAGTTGAGCAATCTGCTTGCTAACAGCTTTAACGATCGCAGGGTGAGCATGACCCAAAATACTGGTTGCGATTCCTCCAAGAAAATCTAAGTACTGCTTGCCGTCAGCATCAGTAACTACTATTCCTTTTCCTTTTACCAATGCAATAGATGGAACTCCATAATTATTTTGTGTTGTGTTTTTCCACTGCTTAATCAGCTCTGTGTTTTTCATGCAATCACCAACGTTCCACCTTTACTCAGTAATGCATCTGCAAAACTATGAGGATCAGTACCATCAATAATTCGAACTGCTTTTGCCCCGCTTTTTATTGCATCTAAGGCAGCCTGAACTTTAGGCGCCATCCCTTGAGTAAAACTGCCTTTAATCTGGCTTAGTTCATGGGCTTGAATCGCATTAATCAATGAGGATTCATCAGGCCAATTTCGGTAGATCCCCGCAACATCGGTCATGATGATGAGAGAAGACGCATCAAGGGCTCCGGCAATTGCTGCAGCTGCTAAATCTGCATTCACATTCAAACCCCCAGTATTTTCATCGCTAGCTATCGGTGCAACAACTGGAACAATCCCTCGGCCTATAAGTTGAAGCAGTTCTGAAGTATTGACCCGCACAACATCTCCCACTTGTCCTAATTCTGTTGGTGTTCCATCAACTAACGTTGATCTTTTGCGTGATATCAACGTTGGAAGGGTACGACCGGAGATGGCTTGTGCCTTAATTCCTCCGTGCACAAGAGTCTGTGCAACCTTTGGTCCAACTTCATTTACCAAAACATTCTCTACAACAGCGAAAATCTCTGGTGTGGTGAAGCGAAATCCACCTACAAAAGAACTTTCGATTCCCTTTGACTTCAACGCTGCATCAATTTGCGGTCCACCACCATGAACAACAACTACGGACTCTCCCGTACCTTGTGCACTTGCTATCGCTTGAGCGAAAGCTCCGTTTTCATCTTTCATGGCATGCCCGCCAAATTTAACGACAATCATGTTGAGTACGCCGAATTCTCATGTACGTAGTCATGGGATAGATCATTGGTCATCACAGTTGCGCTTGCTTTGCCAACTTTGAGATCAATAACAATTTCAACTAAGCGATCACTGAAATCTACTGCGCTCTTATCAGCATCTGGGGAGCTATTTGAGCACACTTGAACTCCATTGAGATTGACATCAATTCTTAGCGGATCCATATGTGCATCTGCAGTTCCAACGGCGGCTAATACTCTTCCCCAGTTTGGATCTCCACCAAAAATTGCAGCCTTAAGTAAATTGTTACGGGCACATGCTCTGGCAACTTCAACTGCATCATTTTCAGTCACTGCATTGTTAACTGTAATCGCAACTGATTTCGTAGAGCCTTCAGCATCCTCAATGAGTTGGGCAGCTAATGAACCACACACAGTCATGAGCAAATCTTCCAACTCTGAATCAGAGAGTGATTGTCCAGAAGCCCCTGATGCCATAAAAAGTACAGTGTCATTTGTAGACGTGCAACCATCTGAATCAATTCGGTTATAAGTTCTATCGGTCACTTGTGCAAATATTTCTTTAGCATTTGGGCTGACTTGCCCATCTGTCATAACTACAGAAAGCATTGTCGCTAAAGCCGGCGCTAACATGCCGGCACCTTTAGCTATTCCTGCGAACTGCACTTTACCTAGAGTTGCTTGTGCAATCTTTGGTACCGAATCAGTTGTCATTATTGCTTGGGCACACTCTTGCAGTGACTCCACCTTTAGCTCAGTGGCTATAGATCGAATTCCGCTCTCAATCTTTGCCATCGGAAGTAGCTCGCCAATGAGCCCTGTTGAGCAGACAACTACTTCACCCGATGAAACTTCTAGTAACTCACCAACTAACTCCGCAGTTGCATGAGTGTCAGCAAAACCTTGAGGCCCTGTGCAGGCATTTGCCCCACCAGAATTAAGTACTACTGCCCTAACAATCTGATCTTTAATTACTTGCTTGCTCCAAATAACCGGTGCAGCAACAACCTTGTTTGATGTGAAAACCGCTGTGCCAAAAAATGAAGGGCCGATATTTTCAATGATGGTTAAATCGAGGGCGCTTGTGCTTTTTAAACCTGCTGCAGTGGCCGCTCCTACAAAGCCTTGGGGTAATTTCATGCGCCTAAACCATCAGTAGATAAACCAGAACCTTCATGCAAACCGGTAATGATGTTGGCGTTTTGGATTGCTTGACTGGCTGCGCCTTTCCCTAAGTTATCCAGGGCAACACTAATTAGCAAACGTTGAGTATGTTCATCAACGGCAACCTGCATATGAACTTTGTTAGAACCTGTTACAGAGCCAGTCTTAGGCATCTGTCCAAGAGGTAATACATCTACGAAGTACTCCCCTGCATAATGCTTAGAAAAGAGATCATGGGCATCTTTTGAACTCATTGGTGTGAGCAATTTAGCGGTTATGGTCGCGAGGATTCCCCTGGGCATGGGAGATAAAATCGGAGTGAAAGATATTTTTACTGGCTTTTGTGCAATTGCAGAGACGGCTTGTTCAATTTCTGGAGTGTGCTGATGAACACCTGCGAATTTGTAGGAAGTTAATGAACCCATTACTTCGCTAGCAATTAAATTAATTTTTGCACTTCTGCCAGCACCAGTTGTGCCAGATGCTGCAACCACAACAACATCACTCACATCTACATATTGAGCAGCTGGAACTATTCCTAAAGAAATTGCAGTTGCATAACACCCGGGATTAGCCACTCTGCTCTCTTTGGAGATTGCATCACGCTGCCCCTGGCTTAGTTCTGGTAATCCGTAGACCCATGCACCCGCGTGTGTTCCTCCATAATATTTTTCCCACTGAGCCGCATCTTCTAATCGGTAATCAGCACCAAGATCTACAATCTTCACATGTGATGGGATCTTGGCAATAAGTGATGCTGATTCACCGTGGGGCAAGGCAATAAAAACTAGTTCAATATCTGAAAAATTAATCTCAGAGATAGCCTGAAACTTCTCACCATTATGGGTTGTCAAATGTGGGTGCACGGAAGTAACTAGTTCGCCTGCATTCGAATGCGCACTAATTGCAGTGACTTGAAAATGAGGATGGACTGCTAGCAAACGAAGGAGTTCTCCCCCGGCATAACCACTCGCACCGATAACCGCTGTCTTCATGAATCAAGGGTATATCTGAATCGATATTTATGCAAATACCTGCATATTTATGCGGTACGGACTACTGCTCCGCACTTCTTGGCCGCTACTGCTGTAGCCGCTTCGCGCATAGCTGACACCTCATCGCCAGTGAGGGTGCGATCGGGTGCTCTAAACACGAGGGTGAAAGCTAGGGAGATTTTTCCATCACCAATTTTGTCATAACGATCAAATAAGGAAATGGATTCGAGCAAATCTCCAGCGCCTTCTGTTAATGCTGCTTGAACCTGCGATGCAGTAACTTTCTCATCAACGATCAGTGCAACATCTTGCAGAGCCGCCGGCATCGTTCCCACACGAGTTGGGCGTACTAAAGATGAATCAGGCAAAGCACTTAACCCAACAGCAAAAGCAACACTGCGTTCAGGTAAACCATATTTGGCAATGATTCTTGGGTGAAGTTCGCCAGCATGTGCCACTGCTTTGCCATCCACAATTAATTCAGCGCAGCGTCCTGGATGCCATGGTGCAAAGTCAGAACGCTTAACGTCCCACTCAAGATTGCAAAGAGCGAGAATGTCTTGAGCATATTCAATTGCATCATGCCATGTATACGTGCGAGCTTTGCCTTGCCAATTATCGTTCTCAACTTTACCTACTAATAAACCAGCTACGTGATAGGCCTGTGGAGGTACCGATGCAAAAATTTCATCAATAATCTTCTGGTTTGGGCGTTTACTCAAATCTGGAGATACCGCCGGTACCAACTTCTGTGAACTACGGAAGATTGATCCCATTTCAAAGATTGCAAAGTCCTTAGCTCCACGGCTGATATTGCGTTGGGCAACTTCAATTAATCCTGGTACTAAATGGACTCGCATTAATGGGAACTCTTCTGACATTGGATTTGCAATTGCATACGTAGCTGCGCGCTCACCGACAAAGCCCATAGCATCGATAGTTTCTTGGTTAGTGAATGGGAACGTCTGTACTTCGGCCAATCCACGGCTAGCTAACATCGTCGCTACTGCTCTGCGACGCTTCTGTGTTGGTGTTAACGATGCGTGCAGTGGACGAGGTGGCAAAATAGATGGAATCTTGTCGTAACCAATCATCCGTGCTACTTCTTCAGTGAAGTCGGCAACTGCCAATAGATCTGCTCGCCATGACGGTGGATCAATGGCCCAAGTCTTTTCATCCACGTCACACCCAACTTGGCGAAGGATACGTGCGACGTCCGCGCTGGCAACTTCAAAGCCCAGAATCTTAGAAATATACATTGGATCAATTTTCACAATCGGTGGATAAACCGGCTTACCCGCAACCACTGTTGCCACATGCACTGCAGAGCTATGGGCGGTTAAAAGCTGAACAAATCGTGCGGATGCGAATTCGGCTAACGATGGATCAACGCTGCGTTCCAAGCGCCGTGATGCTTCAGATGAAATCTTGTGTCGACGTGAGTTCTTAGCAATAGATACAGGATCAAAACGAACTGCCTCTAGTGCAATATCTGTGGTCGATTGTGTGATCTCTGATGAAAGTCCACCCATAGTTCCTGCAAGAGCTAGTGGTTGTTCATCATCACAGACCATCAAATCATCTGCAACTAATGTTCGCTCTTGTCCATCAAGGGTAATAAATTTCTGTGACTTACCGGCGCGCTTAATGGTTAATCCACCCTTGATTTTGGATTTATCAAATGCGTGCAAAGGTTGGCCAAGTTCTAACATCACATAGTTTGTAACATCTACTACTAATGAAATAGAGCGCATGCCCATCTTTTCAATACGTCTGCGCATCCACAGTGGGGTTGTTGCTTTAGGGTCAAATTGAGACATTGTGCGCAGATAAAAAACGGAAGCCGCTGACGTATCTTCAATCTTTGCAGTTACACCTTTACCGGTTTCTTCAAATTTTAAAGACCGCAGCGCATCAACTGGATCTGTGTACTTGAGACCAAGTGAACCTGCGACCTCGCGCGCTATGCCTCGAATGCTCAGTGCATAACCGCGATCTGGATTAACAGCGACATCAAATATCACATCATTGATCTGTAAGCCTTCGATAGCGTCTTCGCCTATTTTTACATCGGAATCTGAGAAAACCATGATGCCCGCATGTTCATCGCTAATGCCAAGTTCGCGCGCAGAACAAATCATTCCATTAGAAGTTTTGCCATACGTTTCCCGGGCACCGATTGCGAAATTACCAGGAAGAACTGCTCCTGGAAGAGCTGCCACAATCATGTCTCCCACTGCGAAATTAGTAGCACCGCAAATTACATAGCGTGTTTCTTTTTCGCCACAATCAAGGCCCACATATCGAATTGGCTTCTTGTGCTCGGTCAATTCTTCAATGGAGAGAACCTTTGCAAACTTAAATGGGCCGGTTAAATCAGAGCCCTGATAGATGATTTCTTCAACTTCAAAACCAACGCGAATCAAGCCATCAGATATTTGATCGGCAGTTACCGAGTTAGGAATATCTACAAACTCTTTTATCCAGGATAACGGTGCGCGCATTAGAGTCCCACCCCAAATTGACGAGTGAAACGTAAGTCACCTTCGACGATGTCGTGCATATCGGTAATTCCATGACGAACCATCAAAGTTCGTTCTAATCCCATTCCGAAAGCAAAGCCGCTATAAACATCGGTATCTATGCCACATGTCTGCAACACCTTTGGATTCACCATTCCACAACCGCCCCATTCAATCCAGCGATTATTAAAGAAAATATCTACTTCAGCACTTGGCTCGGTGAATGGAAAAAAGGAAGGACGTAGTCGGGTCGTTACATCTGGCCCAAACATATGTCGGGCGAAGTTATCCAGCGTTCCTTTCAGATGAGCCATAGTGATGTCTTTATCAACCACTAATCCTTCTACTTGATGAAACACCGGACTGTGTGTGGCATCGAGTTCATCGGCTCTAAAAGTTCGACCTGGGCAGATGACATAAATAGGTGGTGTTTGAGTCAACATAGTGCGGATCTGAACTGGTGAAGTGTGCGTGCGAAGCACCATTCCAGATTCAACTGGCTCAACGAAGAATGTGTCTTGCATTGTGCGAGCTGGATGATCTGCAGGGATGTTGAGCGCATCAAAATTCAACCAACCAGATTCGAGTTCTGGTCCCTCTGCTACTGCGTAACCTTGTTCGATGAAGAAATCAGAGACTTCATTTTTGATAATTGAAATTGGATGCAATCCCCCGCGATGTCTGCGGTTCACCGGCAAAGTAATATCTACAACTTCTTCCAATAAAACTTTCTTGTCGCGCGATGCCTCTAGCTTTTGCGTGGCTTGCGCTAACGCCAGGGCAATTGCAGCTTTGCCATCGCCAATGATTTTGCCAAAGCTAGCCTTCTCTTCCGGTGATAGAGAGCCAAGAGTTCTTGATGCAAGTGAAATCGGCGATTTATCTCCAGCATGGGCTAAGCGTGCGGTTTTCAATGAATCTAAATCAGTTGCGGCGCTAAAAGCTACATGGGCATCTTTAACCCATTGTGAGACATCTTCTTGGCGCATAGAGCGAACTCTATCCTGTGAGAGTTTAGGAAGATGGGATATTTGCTAGGTGATACATAACAATGGTTGCCGCCGCTGAAAGATTCAGGCTTTCGGCATTACCAGGCATCGATATTTTGACTTGTTCAATAGAGGATGTGGCTTGGGCTGTTGCTAAGCCTCTGGCCTCATTACCGAAAATTGCCACACAATCGTGAGTGATCTTTAGCTCGTTTAATGGTTTCGATCCCTCTGCTGCCAAAGTAAAAGATTGAACACCGAGGGCTAGAACTGTAGCTAATTCAATGCTTTCAAATACCGGTGTGTGCCAGAGCGAACCAGCGGTGCTGCGCACAACTTTGGGTGAATAAATATCAACACTTCCTGGCGATGTAATAACGGCATCTATTCCGAAGGCATCTGCCGAGCGGATAATTGTCCCAGCATTGCCCGGATCTTGAATTTCAGAAAGATAAATAAATTTACGGGTGCCATTTAAGGTCACTGAATCTAAAGAATTTGTAGGTATAGAACACACAGCCAGAATTCCTTGCGGTGTGATTGTTTCTGACATTGCCTTCATGACCTCATCGCTTACATCTACTACATTGAATGAGATTAAGTCAGAAATTTGTTCTACTTTTTGTCGCCCAGTTGGAGTTACATACAACGTTTCAATGCCAGGGCCAGTACTAGAAACTATTGCTTCTCGCACGCATTGCATTCCTTCTGCAACAAAGTGACCTGAATTTTTACGTTCTTTTGTACCCCGAGAACCAATAAGAGCCTTAACCCGCGCAATATGTGGCGAGTTAAGGCTCTCAATCATTGGAATCTGTTATGCGGATACAAGGCTCTTGCGAGCTACATCAACAAGTGTCTTAAATGTTGCTGGATCATTTGTTGCGAGCTCTGAAAGAACACGACGATCTACTTCAACTCCAGCAGCCTTAAGGCCCTGGATAAAACGGTTATACGTAAGACCATGTTCGCGGCATCCTGCGTTAATACGCTGAATCCATAGACGACGGAAATCGCCTTTCTTGTCCTTACGGTCGTTGAATGCATAAACCATTGAGTGCGTGACTTGTTCCTTCGCCTTTGTGAAAAGACGGGAACGTTGTCCGCGATATCCGCTGGCACGTTCTAAAGTTGTACGACGCTTCTTAGCTGCGTGAACTCCGCGTTTTACTCTCATTTAATTCACGTTCCTTACTTCAAGCCAAGCATGCGCTTGGCTGTCATAGTTACGGTTGGCTTTGCAGACTTCTCAGTTGAGAGACGGCGGGTGACTCGTGAAGATTTGTGCTCGAGTAAGTGGCGCTTGCCAGCACGCTCGTGCATAACCTTTCC
>CAEZYO010000049.1_pt1 | contig 9140 bp, 9 predicted proteins | sample 7265531 | NCBI WGS metagenome assembly CAEZYO01 (sample SAMEA6813936, study PRJEB35770) | freshwater metagenome | biome: Freshwater; feature: Freshwater reservoir; material: water | place: Czech Republic | collected 2017-04-14 | depth 30m m
AAGCTGGCTGCATATGTGAAAGGTGTTTGAGAACGTAAGGGTCGATGGTTGCCATCGCGCTATCCGGCCTTAACCGGAATCACCCCTTCAATCATCACTCGTAGTTGGCCCGGGTCCTCCGGAACCTAACCCCATAACGCAGATTTACTGAATCAACCTGTAGTTCGTTATGGACTACACCTATATTAGCGGACTTTCTTACGATTCACGACTTGACCCGCAATAACTATCGCCAAAGCCAAGAAAAACATCGAAGAACCGATCACGTTTGCTTGTGCGGGAATACCACGAGCGGCCGCCACATAAACGAATTTCGGGAAAGTTATGAGCGTTCCGGAATTGAAGTTGGTAATAATAAAGTCATCGAATGAAAGGCTAAAGGCTAATAACGCTGCACCTGCAATACCTGGTGCAACCAATGGCAAAGTAACGCGGCGGAAAGTTTCAAACTCATTTGCGTATAAATCCATGGCTGCTTGCTCTAAGCGTGGATCAAGGGATGCGATACGTGCTTTAACTGTCACCACCACGAAAGAAATACAGAACATAACGTGCGCAATAACCGTCGGCCAGAAGCCTGGATTAATTTTGAAGACTAAAAATAAAGAAAGCAGGGATGCACCTAAGACAATTTCAGGTGTTGCCATAGGAAGAAAAATCAAAAGGTTAGATGCTGAGCGACCCTTAAACGCATAGCGACCGATTGCAAAGGCAATCATGGTTCCCAAAATTGTTGAGAAAGTTGTAGCTAGCAAGCCAATCTTTATTGAGTTACCCAAGGCATTACATACTTCTGGTGCACCGCATGGGTTTTGCCAGTTGCGAAGTGTGAAACCTTTCCAAATTAAGTTGCTCTTGCCTGAATCATTAAAAGAAAAGGCGAACGTGTAAGCCACTGGAATGAAGAGATAAGTAAATCCAAATATCATATAAATGCGCAGTAAGTTACGCCCGAACCAACGAGAGAATCGAGCCTTAAAGGGAATTGTTGGGATGGATGCATCTTTAATCTTGTGGCTCATACCAACTCCTCCGTTCCTGCTTTTCGAATATACAAAGTAACAAGAATTAAAATCGCAGCCATTAATGTAAACGAAAGCGCAGCAGCCGTTGGGTAATCGACGATTTTGAAGTAGCGAGATTCAATCACATTGCCAATCATCTTTGTATTAGGGCTTCCTAAGATTGCAGCATTTACATAGTCACCAGCGGCTGGGATAAAAGTCAGCAAAGTTCCAGCAACAACGCCTGGCAAAGAAAGCGGCATAGTTACTCGACGAAATGCAGTAATGCCATTGGCGTATAAATCTCCTGCAGCTTCAATTGTGCGAGGATCAATTCGCTCTAAAGATGCGTACAAAGGTAATGTCATAAAGGGTAAAAAGTTGTAGGTCATACCTGCAACAACTGCAACCGAGGTTGAAGTCAACGTGGTCTGTTGACCAATAATGTGAAGTGAGCGTAATCCTGGAACTACAAAGCCTTCTTCGCCAAGGATCTGCTTCCAAGCGATTGTCCGAAGTAAGAATGAAGTGAAAAACGGTGCTACTACAAGCACAAGAAGAATGTTTTTAAACTTACCGGCCTTGAATGCAATGGCATAAGCAAGAGGATATGCAATAGCTAAAGCTAAAATCGTGGCCAATGTGGCATATACAAATGAGCGCCCAAACTGTTCTTTGTTATCTAAAAACGCATTCACATAGTTACTAAAGGCCAAAGTTTGCTCATATTGGCCGGTGTCTCCACCGCTAACACGTGTTTGTGTTGATGTTTGAGCAAGATTAATAATAGGTAAAATGAAAAAAGTAAAAAGAAAAGCGAATCCTGGAAAAAGGAGTAAGTAAGGAACACGCACCTTGGGCAAGGTCATGCTATTCGCCCTCTAGTTCCTCAGGATTTACTTCTGTACCGGCATCAATATCTTCATCTCCACGTAAACCAAAAGTAAAATTAGGCTCCCATGAGATATTTACTTCATCACCTTTATCAAAAGGTGCAACACCATCATCATTTTGCTCAAAGACCATTACTTCCTGGCCCCATGGCATCGCGACCACATATTGTGTGCTCACTCCAATATAAGAAACATCTTCAATACGGCCACCATTTAATGTGTTACCTCTTACTGGCGTTCCAAGCAGAGAAATTCTGAATTTCTCTGGTCGAATACCGGCATAGAGTGAATTATCGACAGCATGGCTACGTTTTTTCGGCATCGAAATCTTCTGGCCATAGAGATCAACAACGAGGTTATCGCCATCGTTGCCATCGATTTTTCCTTTAATTAAATTGGATTGGCCCAGGAAGTTAGCAACAAAAGCAGTCTCTGGATTGTCATATAAATCTGCTGGAGATCCCATTTGTTCAATTTTGCCTTCATTCATAACCGCGATTGTGTCGGCCATTGTCATAGCTTCTTCTTGATCGTGGGTTACGTGAACAAAAGTTAAACCAACTTCGCGTTGAATCCATTTAAGTTCAATCTGCATCTGGCGACGTAGTTTGAGGTCGAGTGCACCAAGCGGTTCATCTAATAGTAATAACGCTGGGCGGTTCACGATTGCACGAGCAAGTGCGATGCGCTGTTGCTGGCCACCTGATAACTGAGTTGGCTTGCGCTCTGCTAAATGTGGAAGTTCAACGAGGTTAAGAACCTTGTCGACCTGCTCCTTAACATCTTTTATTCCACGACGGCGAAGCCCGAAAGCGATGTTTTCAAAGATAGTTAAATGTGGGAATAACGCATAGTTTTGGAAAACAGTATTAATGGGACGTTGATACGGACGTGTTGTCGTAATGTCTGTATCACCCAAGTGAATGCTGCCAACTGTTGGTTCTTCCAGACCTGCAACCATACGAAGCGTTGTTGTTTTACCGCAACCTGATGGCCCGAGCAGAGCAAAGAAAGATCCTTTAGGGATAGTAAGTGTTAAATCATCAACGGCCTTAAAGTCACCATATGACTTTGTAATGCGAGTTAGACGTAAATCTCCCCGTGCAGAAATTGAATCCTTCGTCACTAGTTGCCTTGAGCCTGCTGGAATGCTTCAGCCCATTTTGTCTCTTCATCTGGTGTGAGAGAGCGGAAAACATTGAGGCGAGATGCGGTCTTTTCTGTTGGGAAGATGTACTCACTTGTTGCAAGCTCTGGAGCAATCTTTTCCATTTCGGCTTGTGCACCCTTCACTGGACACACATAGTTAACGTAAGCAGCAACTTCTGCCGCTACTGCTGGCTCGTAGTAATAATTAATCATCTTCTCAGCATTTGCCTTACCAGCAGCAGATGCAGTCGATGGAATCATCAAGTTATCACCAGAAATAGTTCCACCTGATTCAGGAATTGCGAAGTCAAACTTGCCTTCATTCTCAGATGCAAGAATGAACATATCGCCAGACCAGCCAATAACAGCAGTTGCATCACCTGAAGTGAGGTCTTCTGCATATTCATTACCCTTAACGCCGCGGATCCAACCATCAGAAATCTTTTTGGCCACAAAGTCAACTGCGTTCATAAATTGATCTTCGGTTACTTTAGTAATATCAACACCTTGACCTAACAAAATAACACCGATGGTGTCGCGCATTTCTGTGAGCACAACAATCTTTCCCTTATTTTGAGGAGCAAAAAGATCATCGAGTGTACGAATTCCCTTTGGATTCTTCTGAACATTCCATCCAAATCCACCCATGATGCCCTGCCATGTGAGAGTTGATTCACGGTTAGGGTCGTATGAAGGTGAAGCAAGTGAATCGAGAATATTTACCTTGTTTGGAATATTTGCAGCATCATACTTTTGCGCATAGCCCAAACGAATCCAACGTGCTGCCATCCAGTCCGTCGGTGTGACTACGTCGTAACCAATATCTTCACCGAGTTTAAGTTGAGCTTGAACTTTTCCAAAAAACTCATCATTGTCGTTGTAATCTTCAAAATACTTTGCATCAATTCCAGTTTTTTCTGAGAACTTAACCAGAGTTGGATATGTCTTTGATGCTTCATCAAAATCTAAATACAAAGGCCAGTTGCCCCAGCGCACAGTGTTTTCAGCAGAAGCGTTATCTCCACCTCCACCGCATGCAACTAACAATCCTGCTGCGCCGATTCCACCTGCGCCTGCTAAAACAGCACGACGTGAAATCTGAGTTCCAAGTATCGAACGTGCTTCAGGTGAAAGTGATCGCTCTTTTGCCATTGCTGTACTCCTTAGTGATTCGGGTTCTTGGGCGAAATACTACGCCCCAAGGTTGGTCATGACGTGCTTGATTCGTGTGTAATCTTCAAATCCATAGGCAGAAAGATCCTTGCCATAACCGGAGCGCTTAAATCCGCCATGTGGCATCTCAGCAACCACTGGAATGTGGGTGTTGATCCAGACACAACCAAAGTCAAAGGCCTTAGCCATTCGCATTGCGCGGCCGTGGTCTCTGGTCCAGACACTTGAAGCTAAGCCGTACTCAACACCATTGGCTTTGGAAACTGCATCGGCCTCATCACTAAATCGCTGAACCGTAATAACTGGGCCAAAGATTTCGCTCTGAATCATCTCGTCATCTTGCTTTAAATCAGCAACAACAGTTGCTGGGAAGAAGAAACCTGGCTTATCAAGAGCGCTTCCACCTGTCATTACCTTTGCATGAGCGGGTAAACGATCAAAGAAAGCGCTGACTCGAGCTAACTGGTTGGCGTTATTAACTGGTCCCAAGAAAACATCTTCGGCTGGAGATCCGATTGCAATGCCCTTGGCTTGTTCGGTCAGCAAAGCAACAAAATCATCGTAGGCAGCATCTTCAACAATCACTCGAGTTGCTGCGGTGCAATCCTGTCCAGCATTGAAATAACCAGCAATAGCGATTGCTTCTGCCGCTGCTGGCAAATCTGCATCTGCGAAAACAACTACTGGCGCTTTTCCGCCAAGTTCTAAATGCACGCGCTTTAATTGTGTGGCTGCAGATTGAGCGACTTGAATTCCTGCGCCAACTGAACCAGTAATAGAAACCATGTCAGGGCGTTTGTGTTCAACAACCATACGTCCAGTTTCGCGTTCACCACACACAACGTTGAAAACTCCGGCTGGCAAAAACTCAGACATAACATTTGCCATCCATACTGTAGATGCAGGAGTTGTATCACTTGGCTTTAAGACAACAGTGTTGCCGGCAGCAATTGCAGGTGCCCATTTCCAAACAGCCATCATCATTGGATAATTCCACGGAGTTACTTGACCAATCACACCTACTGGTTCGCGGCGAATCATTGAAGTCATTCCTGGCATGTATTCGCCAGCAGATTTACCTTCAAGATTTCGTGCAGCTCCTGCAAAGAATCGAATTTGATCGACCATTGGTGGAACTTCTTCAGTTGTTGTTAATGAAATCGGTTTTCCAGTATTAGTAGTTTCAATCGCAATAATTTCATCAGCACGAGATTCAATTGCATCCGCAATTTTAAGCAACGCACGCTGGCGTTGTGACGGTGTTGAATCACGCCATCCTGGGAACGCGTCACTTGCAGCCTTAAATGCTGAATCAACATCGGCGCTATTTGATTTTGGTGCCCGTGCATATTCAGCGCCAGTTGATGGGTTTATAAGAGGTGAAGTTTCGCCGGACGAACTGTCTACGGCCTTGCCATTGATGAAGTTAGTTAACTTGTCCATGGAATTTAGCCTACCAATTACCGAGAGTGCTAACTAGTAGGAGATGCCGATTTTTCGGCCGCAGCTAATTGGCCACAAGCACCATCAATTTCGCGTCCTCTGGTATCTCGAACAGTTACAGGCACCCCGTAACTTTCCAGAATGCGTACGAATTCAGCCTCATCTTCGCGACGTGATGCAGTCCACTTCGATCCCGGAGTTGGGTTCAGTGGAATTAAATTAACGTGGGCGTTACGGTTTTTCAGTAACCGGCCAAGCAAATCTGATCTCCACGACTGGTCATTAATATCTCGGATCAAGGCATATTCAATTGAGTATCGACGGCCTGTCTTCTTCTCGTAAGCATCAGCTGCGGCTAATACTTCTTTGATTTTCCACCGTGAATTGATTGGAACCAATGTGTCGCGTAGTTCATCATCAGGAGTATGAAGTGAAACAGCCAAAGTTACTGAGAGGCCTTCTTCGGTCAGTTTTTCAATTCCATTAACTAGCCCAACAGTTGAAACAGTGACAGAGCGAGCACTAATGCCAAGCCCATCAGGGTTTGGGTCAGTGATATTGCGCAATGTGCGAATTACTGCGTTGTAATTGGCTAAAGGTTCACCCATGCCCATAAATACAATATTAGAAAGTCGGGCTTCTCCCCCAGGTAATTCGCCATTGGCGCATGCTCGGGCCGCAGCAACAATTTGTTCAGTTATTTCCCCAGCACTCAAGTTTCTAGTTAACCCTGCTTGGCCCGTTGCGCAAAATGGGCAGTTCATTCCGCATCCTGCTTGAGATGAAATACAGACTGTTACTCGATCGGTGTAGCGCATTAATACTGATTCAACTAGAACACCGTCATGTAATTTCCATAAATCTTTTCGAGTCATTCCGCCATCGCACTCAACTGAACGCACGAGTTCAATGAGTTTAGGTGTGAATTGCTGCGATATCGTCTGGCGCATTTCTGCTGGAATATCTGTCCAATTCTCTGGATCATTAGATAGATGCGTAAAGTAATGTGTTGCTACTTGGTTGGCACGAAAAGCTGGTAGGCCAAGAGATTTCGCAAGTTCACGGCGCTCTTCGGGTGCATAGTCCGCCAAATGCTTAGGAGTTTTCTTGCGCTGAACTGGCTCATCGAAAACTAATTTAATTTCTGGAACGCTCATAGCCATGCCTTTACGAGCTCTAGTGCGAGCCACAATGCTGGGGCTGAAATTAATACTGAATCAAGGCGATCTAGGATTCCACCATGTCCAGGGAGCAAAGTTCCCATATCTTTAAGATGCAGGTCACGTTTCATGGCACTTTCAATCAAATCTCCGCAGGTGGCGGTGAAAACAATCATCAGTCCAACAATGGCACCAATCCACCAGTGCATTGTCATGATGTATTTAAAAGCTAACGCGCCGCCTACAACGGTAAAAACCAAGGAGCCGATGAGACCTTCCCAGCTTTTCTTGGGGCTAATGGTTGGTACTAATGGATGCTTACCGAGAAGCACTCCAACGATGTAACCGAAAGTATCGTTGCATCCGACTAAAACAACAAAAGTCATGACGCGCTCAAGGCCGGTACTTGGCCGCGCAAGCAGAATCAGAAATCCGCCTAGAAATGGCAGATAAAGAAGTGAGAAAGTTGTAGCCGTTGCACTTTGAACAAAACCTTCAGGTCCTTTAGTTAAAAGCTGAATGAGCAAGAGTGGGATTGCGATTGCCGTAGCAATAGCTAAGCCCGCTACTCCACCATTCCATGTCGCAAAGGCAAGACCCACGGACCCCACAGCAAGTGAAACAACTGAGATGTAGATTCCACGCACACTAAAAGCACGAACAATTTCACGAATCCCCAAAAGAACTGCAACTGCCACAACACCTGCAAAGATTTCGCGATGGTAGGCCAGTGCAAACCAAATCAGCGCAATCAGGGAGAGCGAAACAATAATTGAAGGTCCTAGCTTTCGCCCAGCCTTTTTATTAATTGCCTCGTTTATCGATTGAAAATCAGACATCAGTGACAAACTCCTTAGACTTCTAGGAGTTCGACCTCCTTGTGCTTTAACAATTCATCAATCTTTGCAACGTGATCAGATGTGATTTTTTCCAACTCTTTTTCACCACGTGCTAAATCATCTTTACCGATATCGCCATCTTTTTCCATCTTCTCCATCGACTCTTTTGCTGCCCGACGGATGTTTCGCATTGAAATCTTTGAATCTTCGGCCTTCCCCTTTGCAACTTTGATGAACTCCTTGCGGCGTTCTTCAGTTAATTGCGGAAAGTTTATTCGGATTACTACGCCATCGTTTCCAGGGTTTACACCTAAATCTGATTCGCGAATAGCTTTTTCAATACTAGCCATAGCGCCTTTATCAAATGGGGCGATTGTTGCCATGCGGGCTTCAGGAACCTGGATCGAAGCTAACTGTGAAAGTGCGGTGTAAGTGCCGTAGTAATCAACCATAATTTTATTAAACATCGACGGGTGTGCTCGGCCAGTGCGGATAGATGCGAAATCATCCTTTGCCACCTCTACGGCTTTGCTCATCTTGGTGTCAGCGTCCTTGAGGGCGCTTGTTACATCTGCCATGACATTCCCCTTACATCTCTAATTCATTGAGTCTATCTGCAATAACTTGACTAGAGCAGATCTTGGTTTTTGTACTACGAAACGAGGGTTCCAATTGTTTCTCCACGCACGGCGCGGGCAATATTGCCATTTTTCATCAAATCGAAGATGACAATCGGTAACGAATTCTCGCGGCATAGTGCAAAAGCCGCCGCATCAGCTACGGCCAAAGATTTGCTCAAAACTTCACTGTAAGAAATCTCGTCGTATTTAACTGCAGATTTATCTTTCTTCGGATCTGCGCTGTACACGCCATCGACGCCACTCTTTGCAAGAAGAAGTGCTTCGGCACCGATTTCAAGTGCACGTTGAGCCGAAACCGTATCTGTTGTGAAGAATGGCATTCCTGCTCCTGCACCAAAAATAACTACGCGACCCTTTTCAAGGTGACGAATTGCGCGAAGCGGAATATATGGCTCGGCAACTTGGCCCATTGTGATTGCAGTTTGTACTCGCGTCTGCACGCCTTCTTTTTCTAGAAAATCTTGAAGTGCTAGGCAGTTCATTACTGTTCCTAGCATTCCCATGTAGTCAGCACGGGAGCGATCCATTCCGCGCTGAGAAAGTTCTGCTCCACGGAAATAGTTACCGCCACCAACAACAATGGCTACCTGAACGCCACTGCGGGCTACATCTGCGATTTGTTTAGCAATATCTTGCACAACATCAGGATCAACACCGATGCCTTTTGCTCCACCAAAAACTTCACCAGAAAGTTTAAGGAGCACCCGCCGATACGTTCCTCGTGTACCGGGCATGAGTGCTCCTTTAACTTCTAGTTGGAATATCTAAATTCTAAGCGATTTCGCCTTTGAACTTATTGACCCACGCGGAAGCGATTGAACGCCTTAACAGCTGTTCC
>CAEZYO010000054.1_pt1 | contig 8384 bp, 9 predicted proteins | sample 7265531 | NCBI WGS metagenome assembly CAEZYO01 (sample SAMEA6813936, study PRJEB35770) | freshwater metagenome | biome: Freshwater; feature: Freshwater reservoir; material: water | place: Czech Republic | collected 2017-04-14 | depth 30m m
CATCGACAGCACGATAGGGGGCATGAGATGAAATTAATTCTTACTCAAGAAGTAAATGGTCTCGGTCATCCAGGAGATGTCGTTACTGTTAAAGATGGATTTGCCCGTAACTTTTTAGTTCCAAATGGCAAAGCAATTGCTTGGTCAACTGGTGGCGAAAAGCAGATCACAAGTATTCGACGTGCTCGTAAAGCTCGCGAAATTCGCGATGTTGAACATGCACGCGAGATCAAAGCAACACTTGAAGGAGCCGATGTAAAAGTTGGTGCAAAAGTTGGTACTGCTGGCCGATTGTTCGGATCAGTAACTGACAAAGATGTTGCTCAAGCAGTTAAGAGTGCGATTGGTATTGATGTAGATCGTCATCGCATTAAGATGGCCGGACATATCAAGACTCTTGGTCGCCACAGCGTGAAAGTAACTTTGCTTTCAAATGTTGTTGCAACTGTAAATATCGAGGTAGTACCTGCTTAAGTTAAAAGATTAGAAATCCTGGGCCTGCTCAATTGAGTGGGCCCTTTTTTTACCAAACCGAACGACCACCATCCATCACAATATTTTGGCCAGTCATGTATTTACTAGCATCAGTGCACAAAAACTGTATAGCGCCCCTGTATTCATCTGTAGCAGCCATTCTCCCCATAGGAATCAATTTTTCTAATTTCTGGACAAATTCCGGAGATTGATTTTGGAAGACTCCTCCAGGGGAAAGGGCATTTACTCGAATGCCATCTTTAGCCCAGTAAGTTGATAGATACTTTGTCATGCCAACTAATCCCGCCTTAATAACGGAGTAAGTAATTGGTTTCACTGGTTGTTCATTTTCAGGCAAACCATCGATTTCATACAACGTTTGATTCGGTGCAATGACCGATAAATCAGAAGCAATATTTATAATTACACCTCCCGCATTGTGCTCAGCCATTTGTGTTCCAAAAATCTTTGACATGATAAAAGCACCAGTCAAACCTACTGAAAGTTCAAAATTCCAAGCCGAAAGTTCGAAATTCTCTAATCGACTCGACTCAATTTGGTTTCCAGTGACTTTCGCATCAATTGCTGCATTGTTAATCAAAATATTTGGGAAAACTTCAATTTTTTCTAATTCATTTCTTAAACGTTTCACCTCTTCTTCATTGGTTATATCAATAATGTAAGTAAGTACCTTGCAATCAGGGTAATTTGATTCAATTCTAGATTTTGCTGCAACCAATTTCTCACTGTTTATGTCAATGAGAATTAATGTTGACCCAAGTTCTGCCAACGCAGCGCAATGTTCTTGTCCAAGTAAACCCGCTGCCCCAGTAACTATCGCTGAACTAGTTGATAATTCCAATATTCTAATGGTCATAAATCACCATAAAATTTACGTGTCTTCCTTAATATTTCACATTGCCGATCCATCTCCGACTCATTTGCTTGATTTGTAGTGAAATTCATAAGTTGTTTCTGCAGCACTTCGGCAACAGGCGTTGTGTGTCTGCCTATTTTTAAGTCACGGAAAATTGGCTCTTGGTAAAGTAACTTTGAAGCAGCATATATTCCATCGCCGCCAAATTCCATATATTTCTTCCTAAAGTCATACCAAGTCACATCATTTTGCTCTGTGTTAAATTTTGCAGAAAAAGTGTAGAAACTATTTATGTTGCCAGAAATAATCTTTTGAGGAGTGAGTAAATTTGACCCTAATAAACTCTGAGTATATTTCTTGCCACTCAATTTTCTAAGTCCTATAAAATAATCTTGTTTTTCAACTTGGGCCAAAGCTACAGCTGCAGCTAACTGATTCATTCTATAGTTGTAGCCGATTGCATCAAATCTTTCCCAATCTGGGTTTTGCAACCTATCACGGTCTGTTCTGACACGACCAGCACCTGCTGTTAAAGTTTTAAACCCTAACCCACCAATTTTTCGAATCTTAGTGGCAATATTTTCATCATCAGTAGTCACAATTCCACCATCACCAGAAGTTAGTTGTTTAGAGTTTTCAAAGCTCCAACTTCCTGCGATGCCTAAAGTGCCAGCAAAATGACCAGACTCAGTTTGGCCTCGGTGACATTGTGCGCAATCTTCAACTAGGGGTAAGTCAAATTCCTCTGCAATTTGCATAATAGCTTTCATGTCACAAACTGCCCCGTACATGTGCACAACCATGATCACCTTAGTCTTCTCTGTGATCTTTTCTCTTATATCTAATGGATCTATCAAAAATGTGTCTTTATTTACATCTACATAGACAGGAGTGGCACCAGTATAGTGGGGGGTCAATCCACACATTAATGGCGTAAGTGAAGGGACTAAAACTTCATCACCAGGGCCTACACCTAGCGCTAAAAGGATTGCATGCAATGTTGAAGTACCTGAATTAAATGCAATTGCGTATTTAGATTTATGACTATCCGCAAATTCTTTTTCTAACCGAGTCGTAAATGCACCATCAGCTCCTGCTTTAAATCCACTTTTTAAAACTTCTACTAAATAATTCAACTCATTGCCTTGGAATCGCCAACTTAGATTTTCACTCACTAGTGTCTTTCTCCTCTCTCGCATCCATTCTACTAAGTGATTGTTTTTTAGCCCAATCAGAATTTCTGAACCAATTAACTTTATATAAGTCTGGATTCGCCATTAATAATTTAATGATTTCATCTCTCGTGCAATTTTCACCACAAATTCTTAATATAGTTGCTAACAACCAGTAATCCTCTTCGTAATCCAAAGTCAATCTTACTGAATCAATTTCTAAAGCAGAACTTACTAATACTTTAGACTTAGTTCCAGCAAAATTATCAAAAATTACATCCACCATTTCAGCACTTGTCAAGTAATGAGAATCCTGAAGTACATTTTCTAAGTAATTTGTACGAATTGAATATCCAACGCTTGCTCCACCGGATGAAGATTTTTCAGTCGGGTATACGACATCTAATTCCTGTGATTTCAACAGTGCCAAGCTTTCTGAAACTTGAAAAGGGTCAAAAAAGGGATCATCAACGTCAATTGTGTGAAAATATTCAACTTTAAAACTGGTTGCACACTCGAACCATCTTTGTAATTTGTTATTTAATGGGCCTCGATAATATTTAACTTTATTTATTTTACAATAAGACTCGATCTCATTATCTGAATTTTCATTAGAAGTACAAACAATCGGAATGAAATTAGCGCCGAGACTTCTTTTCACTACATAATCTAAAACGTGTGATTCACCAAATGGCAAAAAACACTTTTCAGGAAGTCGAGAAGACGATGTTCTGACTGTCAAAAAGGCATAATTCTTTTCATTTAACATTAATTCGTAATTTATCTCTAGTTTTCAACTCATTTTCGGAGAGTACTTTAATTCCTGACCCCAATATCTCAGGGATTGCCCTTACAGAAGCAGCAAAATTGCGTAGGGAGGCAGCCTCGATTGAGGCTGCCTGATCAGAACCATACATGGCGCGATCAAGAGTCACGTGTCTTTCAATTGAAGTAGCCCCAAGAGCTACGGCGGCAGCGCAGACCTTTAACAAACTACTTTCATGTCCGGAGTAACCAACCTTAATTCCATAACGTTGAATTAACATTGGGATGCAAAGTAAGTTCGCATCTTCTTCCTTCATTGGGTAGGTGCTATTACAGTGCATTAATTCAAATGGACAGTTTGCACTCTTAAAGATTTCAACAACCGCATCTATCTCCTCAATTGTTGACATTCCAGTTGAGATAAATGTCTTTTTCTTTTCAGATGCAATAAGTTTAAGAAGTGGGATATGTCCAAGCATTGGGGATGCTACTTTATTAAAGGTGCAATTAAATTTTTGCAAAAAAAGTTGTGCATCTATATCCCAAGCAGAAGCAGTCCACTGGATTTTTTTACTTTTACAGTATCTATCTATTTCAGCATAATCTTCTGATGTAAATTCAAGACCTTCCTTTTGATGTCGCTGTGTTGTACCCCATTGGCTTTCGCGTGGACCATCTAGGAAATCTTTTGTATAAACGACATCTATCGTTCTCTTCTGGAATTTAACAGCGTCAAACCCCGCGTCCACAGCTGCATCGATGAGTTGTTTCGCAATACCTAGATCTCCATTGTGGTTAATGCCAATTTCAGCTATTAGAAATAAGCTCATTCAAATCCCTTTCTGAGAGCTCTGGAAGGTCCATTAATAACTCTAATACCGACCTTACAAATCCATGGCCACCGAGTTCATGGCTGACATGTGTCGCTACAGCCTTTATAAGGGGGTGGGCATCACTTGGGGCAAAACTCAATCCAGCCAAGCGCATTACTGGAAGGTCGTTCAAATCGTTACCAAGATAAATAGTTTTACTTAAATCAAGTGGCAATCGGAGGCGGTTGCCGTTCTGCCCTGCTTGATTTCCTGAAAGAAAACTTAATTTATTTCCAATTCCATGGTGGCAATCTAAACCAATTTTCTTGGCGCGAGCGCTTACTACACCATTTACTTCAGTTGAGACGATCGCTAACTCCATTTCCCAGTTGATGGATTTGAGATGTGCGCGGAATAAATTCAATCCGAGGCCGTCGGATCTATCGCATTTTACAAACTCTTCACCATTGCTGTTGACGTAAACACTATTATCAGTGAATACGCCGTCAAAATCGAAAATTATGTTTTCAAATTTTGTTATATCTATTTTCATTTACTCGTAGCCTAGCTCGGCTTCAATAAGTTCGCATAAAATGTGGCTAATAAGTTGGTGAGATTCTTGTACACGAGCGGTGCTGTTTGAATCAATTAATATAACGGTTTCGGCAATAGAAAAACTTTCCCCGCCTCCTTTTCCAAGCATCGCGATACTGCTTATAGACAGTTCCTTGGCTTTAATTAGGGCGTTATTTATGTTTTGGCTATTTCCAGATGTTGAAAGCACAATCAACACGTCACCTGGCTTTCCTAATCCTTCAAGCTGCCGCGAAAAAATATTTTCGTAACCGAAATCATTTGCTATTCAAGTTAAAGCCGCCGTATCGGAGTTCAAAGAGATAGATTTTAGGGGAATTCGATTTTTTTTAAATCGCCCAATAAGTTCAGTTGCCATGTGCTGACTCTCAGATGCACTTCCGCCATTACCGCACCAAAAAATTGTTCCACCATTTAGTAAGGAACTTGCACACGTTTTGCCCGCAACTTCTATTTCCACGCCGTTATTTTTTATTAATGTAGCAATTGTATTTTGGTGTTCTGCGATCGACGCCTCAATGATCTCTACTAGTTGCATTTCTATCCAATTCCGGTACCTAGGAGTGGAAGCCTATTGTTGAGATGTCCCAGAATCTGAGATTTCGAAATAAACCTCTGTCCACACCTGCCTTTTCGAAAAGGTGGCGCCCGACCTGCATCATTACCTTGATCTGGGGGATTGGGCCCCACTATCTACTTTCTTATCCACAACTTCTCCCCTTCAAAATCGAAGTTATCCACAGTTACTCCCCTTCTTTTCACACAGCCCTTCTGAGGGTGTCGGTGATCATGCGTATCTTGCGCAGTACAAGAATTGCAGCCAGGAGGTTGAGTAAATGTCAGTCGCAGAATTGCCCAACCGTTCTCCAGAGTTTGAACGGGTCCCACCGCATGATGTTGTAGCTGAGCAAGGTGTTCTCGGTGGAATGATGTTAAGTAAAGATGCAATCGCCGATGTTGTTGAACTTTTGCGCGGAAATGATTTTTACCGACCAGCACATGAATTAATTTATGAAGCAATTTTAGATTTGTATAGTCGCGGCGAACCCGTTGATGCCGTAACTGTTTCTGCTGAGTTAACAAAACTTGGCGAAATTGGTCGCGTTGGTGGCGCACCTTATATGCACACACTTATTGCATCAGTACCAACAGCGGCAAATGCCGGTTACTACGCGCGTATTGTGCGCGAGCGCGCAATCTTGCGACGTTTAGTAGAAGCCGGCACAAAGATTGTCCAACTTGGTTTTGCAAGTGAAGGTGACGTTGATGATGTTGTCGATCAAGCGCAAGCTGAGGTTTATGCAGTAACCGAACGCCGCGCAAGTGAAGATTATCAACCATTAAATGTTTTGCTTGCTGGAACGTTAGATGAGATTGAAGCAATTGGTTCTCGCGGTGGAACTTTAAACGGCGTACCGACCGGATTCAAAGATTTAGATGAATTAACAAATGGACTACACCCAGGAAATATGATTGTCATCGCTGCGCGTCCTGCTATTGGTAAATCAACTCTTGGACTAGATCTCGCACGCAACGCATCCATTAAACATGGAATGGCTTCAGTGATCTTCTCTCTTGAAATGGGCCGCAACGAAATTACTATGAGAATGCTCTCTGCAGAAGCACGCGTACCTCTTCACAATATGCGAAGTGGAACTATGAGTGATGATGAATGGGGTCGTTTAGCACGACGGATGGGCGAGATCTCAGATGCACCATTGTTCATTGATGATTCTCCTAACTTAACTTTGATGGAGATCCGTGCAAAAGCTCGTCGTTTGAAACAACGGCACGGTTTGAAATTAATTATTATTGATTACTTGCAACTTATGACAAGTGGAAAACGGGTTGAGAATCGGCAACAAGAAGTTTCCGAGTTTTCACGACAGTTGAAATTACTAGCAAAAGAATTAGATGTGCCTGTAGTGGCAATTTCACAGTTAAACCGTTCTCCTGAGCAAAGAGCGGATAAGAAGCCGATGCTCTCTGATCTGCGCGAATCCGGATCCATTGAGCAGGATGCAGATATGGTTATTTTGCTACACCGTGAAGATCAATATGAGCGAGATAGTCCAAGACAAGGTGAAGCTGATTTAATTGTGGCTAAACACCGAAATGGTCCGACCCGTACAGTAACTGTTGCTTTTCAAGGACATTTCTCGCGCTTTGTTGATATGGCTACACAGATTTAATTTTTAACTTAGTTCTGCGTGCGGAAATTGCACTTTCTACCATATCTTTTAAATTCTTTTTAGGCTTCCAGTGAAGTTGGGACTGAGCCAATAACGCTGAACCATAAATGCAGGAAGGGTCACCCTCCCTCATGCCCATATAGTCAAAGTTGAAAGATCTTCCAAGCATCTCTTTAAAATTCTCCATTACTTGTAACACCGAGACACCTTCGCCTAGCGACAAATTGTAAACATTTCCAACTTCTGGTTTTGAATTAAAATGCTCCATACTTTTAATATGAGCCGAAACGATGTCATCCACGTGGATGTAATCTCTAATTGCCGTGCCATCTGGTGTGGGGAAATTTTTACCCGTGATACGGGCAATTTGATTATTCTGCCATGCGTCTAAAATAATTGGAAACAAATTATGCTTCGATTGATCTTCAATATTATCGATTCCTGATCCAACTACATTAAAAAATCTTAAGCTAATATAATTGATTCCGCTACTCCTTATCGCCTCTTCAGCCAGCAACTTACTTTCAGCATAAGGAGTTTCAGGGGAAAGAGAAGATGATTCTGTAACTGGTAAATGAGTTGGAGTCCCATACACTGCACAACTGGAGGAGAAAATTATATTTTGGCAGCCCACCTTCTTCATAGCTGCGACAACACTTTCCGTTCCTTCTAAATTATTAGCAAATGCTTCTTCGGGTTCGTTTACAGAAAGAGCTGCAAACTTATATCCAGCAGAATGTATAACACCCGTAGCATTTCTAAAGATATTTTCAAGTGATTCAGAATCTCTGATATCTAAATTGTGAAATTCCATGGCCGGGTGCAAGTTGCTAATTAAGCCAGACGAAAAGTTATCGACCCCAACGACCATAATTCCACGCTCAAGTAAAGTCCGACTTATGTGTGAACCTATATAACCGGCCGAACCTGTGACAACCCATTTTTCCACAGATCATTCTTACCATAAAGTTCTTCTGGAAAAGTCTAAAGAACAAATAGACTATTTACATCACAGTTGATTTATTTGTCTTGAGCGTTCTGCCAGATATATTCCAATTAAAACTATCGCACCACCAAGAAGTTGGATTGGCGCAAGTTGTTCTGAGAGTGCAAACCAGGCAAGGAATCCTGCGATAACTGGCTCTAGCATTCCGATTAAACTTGCTTGTGATGCACTAATAAATCTAATTCCGTTTAGAACACAAAGATAGGGAACTATTGTTCCAGCCAGAATCATGTAAGTAAGTAATACCCAACCAGGAAGAGTGGAATCTGAAATACCACTTAACGGAATCTGTTGGGTAAAGATTTCAAAGGGAAAATTCCAAACCGGTAGTACAAAAAACCAAAAAAGTGTCGAGACACCAAAGCCATAAGTAGTGAGTGAAGTACTTGATCGAGTTTTGACTCCCTGCTCACCCACTAAAAAGTAGGCCGCAAGAGCAAACGCGTCAGCTAGTGCAACCGCAAAGCCCAGGCCATCTACAGTCATGCCGCG
>CAEZYO010000055.1_pt1 | contig 8278 bp, 10 predicted proteins | sample 7265531 | NCBI WGS metagenome assembly CAEZYO01 (sample SAMEA6813936, study PRJEB35770) | freshwater metagenome | biome: Freshwater; feature: Freshwater reservoir; material: water | place: Czech Republic | collected 2017-04-14 | depth 30m m
TAGGGCTATGAACTCAACCACAGAGGCTAAGAAAAAATGGCGGAGGGCGTGGGATTTGAACCCACGAAACTTTCGTTTGCCGGTTTTCAAGACCGGTGCACTCGGCCGCTATGCGAGCCCTCCGTGGGAGAGATTACCTGAATATCGCTCTAGCCGAAAATCGGCGGAAAATTAAGCGGGAAGCTCTAACAACTTCTCGATAACCATTGCAACGCCATCGCTGTGGTGTGAAGGCGCTACATCTTTTGCATATTTAATCCCATCTGCATGTCCATCGGCCATCGCAAATGATCTGCCGCACCATGCAAGCATTGGAAAGTCATTGGGATTATCACCAAATGAAACACAATCAGCAGCATCAATTCCAAGGCGTCCAGCCACTTTTGCAAGAGTTGTTCCTTTTGAAATTCCTAACGCTGAAATTTCAAGTAAGGATTCATCGGCGTTTGAATGTGTAACTGTAACTAAACCATCAAGTTCTCGTAATGCAACTTCTAGCATTTGGTCCGAAGTTAGTTCGCCACCACTGCAACGCGCTAACATTTTAAAGACCGGTCCTTTTGCCACATCTTCGATGCGATCTACACCAACATTATCTAAACCAATATCCCAGCGTGGTATGTATGATTTTTCGCGGTGGTAATAACTATGAGTTTCAATTGCAAAAGAGATTGTTGGTATAGCTGCACGCATTCTGCGGGCAACTTCTATTTGGTCTGGCATTGAAATCATCCACTCTTCAGTTACCTTACTGTTTTGTAAGTCGTAGAGCATTGCTCCATTTCCACAAATTGCGCCGCCAAAACCAAATGCATCACGAATTTCATTCATCCAACGAGGTGGTCGACCGGTAACAAAATAAATATGTATGCCCATATCTTTTGCTTTAGTAAAAGCATCTACTGTGCGCTGAGTAATTGTTCCATCATGCTGGACAATCGTTCCATCTAAATCTGTAGCAATTAATTTAGGGCGTTTACTCACACCAACTCAAATCGTTTTTTACCAAGAAATGGTTGTAGCGCTTTAGGAACATTCACGGTTCCATCGGCGTTTTGGTGATTCTCTAAAATCGCAACAATCATGCGGGGAATAGCCACTAGTGTTCCATTAAGTGTGGCAACTGCTTTTGTGCCTTCACCATCTTTGTAGCGGATATTGAGACGGCGAGCTTGAAACTCTGTGCAGTTAGATGTGCTTGTAACTTCGCGATAAGCGTTTTGTGTAGGAATCCAAGCTTCGCAATCGAATTTGCGGTTGGCACTTGATCCCAAATCACCTGATGCCACATCAATTACGCGGTAAGGGATTTCCATGGCATCAAGGAAATCTTTTTCCCACTGCAAAATTCGAGCATGTTCTTCTTTAGCTTGGTCTGGGTGACAGAAAGAAAACATTTCGACTTTATCAAATTGATGCACGCGGATAATTCCACGCGTATCTTTGCCGTAGGTTCCAGCTTCGCGTCTAAAGCATGATGAATAACCGGCATAGCGCATAGGAAGTTTGTCCCCTGATAAAACTTCATCCATGTGCATCGCAGCTAAAGGAACTTCAGAAGTTCCCACTAAATAGACATCATCTTTTTCAATTCGGTAAACATTTTCAGCAGCTTGACCAAGGAAACCTGTTCCTTCCATTGCTGCAGGATTTACCAGCACTGGTGGAATTACAGGAACGAAGCCAGCGCTTACTGCAGATTGGATTGCGTAGTTAACTAATGCAAACTCTAAAAGCGCACCAGATCCGGTTAAGTAATATGAGCGAGAACCAGCAACTTTCGCACCGCGTTCAGTATCAATTGCCCCAAGTAACTTGCCTAGTTCAACGTGATCTTTTGGTTCAAAATCAAATTCGCGTGGTGTTCCAATATGTTCTAGAACAACAAAATCTGCTTCTCCGCCAATTGGTGCAGCTGGGTCAAGAATATTTGAAAGCTTCATAACAAGTTGCTTTGTGTGCTCTTCGGCTTCTGCGCGCTTTGTATCTGCTTCTTTTACGCTGGTTGCCAAAGTTTTAGCGTTTTCAAGTAAAGCCGCTTTTTCATCACCTTTTGCCGCACCAACTGATTTAGATAATGTGTTTTGTTCAGCACGAAGTTTTTCAAACTTTTCAATTGCAACTCGGCGAGTTTCGTCGGAGGCGATGACTTGATCAACAATCGATTCATCTTCGCCGCGGCCCTTTTGAGATGCCTTAACTACATCCGGGTTCTCGCGGATAAATTTAAGGTCAATCATTTGCCAGCCTTTTCTCGTGGATATGAACCAAGGAAGCGAATATCTTCACAGATAGCTCGCAACGCTTCGACCGTCTCCTTAACTGGAGCATCATTTACGTGGCCCTCGGCATCAATAATGAAATGGTAATGGCCAAGTTCTAGACCGGTTGGACGTGACTGAATAAAAGTTAAGTTCACGTCGCGTTTTGCAAACTCAGTCAAAATATCGAGCAGGGCGCCCGCGTGATCCATGCCGATAAAGACTGCAAGTGATGTGCGGTCAAAGCCGGTTGCCTTGGGTGGAGTTGCTGGCTTTGACACTAAAACGAAGCGGGTGATTGCTCCAACGATGTCACCGATGTTATCTGCGATAACTGTTAGTCCGTAATGAGCTGCAGCAACGGGTGCTGCAATTGCTGCGTCAAATTCACCTCGACCAATTGCTTCGGCGGCTGCTGCAGTTGATGCAGTTGCAATCAGTTCGGCATCTGGATAATTCTTTGCAATATAAGCACGGCATTGGGCTTCAGCATGTGGGTGCGTTGCGATGCGGCGAATATCTACAGTGTCGCGTTTTGCCATTAATGCAAATGAAATTGGCAATGTAACTTCGCCGACGATTGATAGTGGAGATCCTGTAGCAAGCTCATCAAGAGTGCGGGCAACAACACCTTCAACTGAGTTTTCAATTGGAACTAAAGCGAAATGTGCTTTTCCTACACGAACAGCATCTAGAGCCGCAGTTACGTTGGCGTACGGAATAAGTGAATCATTGGAAGAAGTGATCTTTTTTAGAGCAGCTTCGGTGAATGTTCCTTTTGGACCTAAATACGCATATGTGCTCACTGACTAATGATACCCGAGCACCTTGCGTGCATATGACGGGTTATTAGTAATGAGGACCTCAACACCGTTTTCTAAGCAAAAGCGCATATCGTCGCCATCATCAACGGTCCAGACATATAAAGGCTTGCTTTGATGGGTCATCTCTGGATTTGAGCGTAGGTATTCCACACTCGGTCCAAGAATTGGCGCCGACGTGAATCGTTGCATCATGTAATTAAATCTGTCTTCCAATAGCGCCACAGTTTTTTGTTGTGGATTGATTTTTCGAATGTTTTCAATCGCAAGCCAAGAAAATGACATAAGAACTATTTCTGTCTCCAATTTTTCTTCGTCTAAGAGTCCCAGAACTTTCTTTTCAACCAAACTGCCTTGTGGTACTGGGTGTTTTGTTTCAATTGCTAACTCTTTTTTATTGTCTCGCGCAAGTTCTAATAATTCTTCTAACAAAGTTGCTTGCGGATAATGCTGCTTGATTTCTGGATACGTCATCTCGGCAATTCGGCCTGCATATCCTGCTGTGCGCTTCATGTCTGCGTCATGCCACAAAAGCATCTGGTTATCTTTGGTCAGGCGTACATCGCACTCCATGCCATCGGCGCCCTGATCAACTGCGGCTTTATAGGCATCCATTGTCATCTCTGGGAAATCTATGGAAGCTCCGCGGTGGGCATATATTTTCATGATTAAAGATTAACAGGGGTTAGGCTTATGCCCATGAGCGCGATTTATTTCCAGAGCAGTGCGCGCTCAGCCGACGGTTTACATCGCAGTGGCAATGAAGATTCCGCACTTGTTTCTGGTCGCCTGATTGCTGTTGCAGATGGAATGGGTGGTCATGCAGGTGGTGAAGTTGCATCACGAATTGCAATTCAAACTTTGCAAAAATTAGGTCCGGTATTAACTAACTCTGACATCGATTCAGACTCTGTTGAAGATTTATTGCTTAACTCTCTTTTTACAATTGATTCTGAAATTAATGAGTATGCCGAAGAGTTAATTGAAGTTCGTGGAATGGGAACAACGCTTACCGCTTTGTTGGTTGTGGGAAACAATGTTGCTTTATTGCATGTTGGCGACTCACGCTGTTATCGACTACGGGCAAATAATCTAGAGCAGTTGAGCAATGACCACACAGTTATTCAAGAGCTCTTAGATCAAGGTGCAATATCTCAATCTGATGTTGCCGATCACCCACAACGCTCTGTTCTAACGCAAGCGCTTATGGGTCAAGGAACTGTTGTTCCGGTTCTGCAGGTGTACGAAGTAAAGGAAAAAGATCGCTTTTTGCTATGTAGTGATGGTTTATCCAGCGTTTTAACCACTAAAGAGATTAAATCTTTACTGAAGAAATCAGATAGGGATGAAGCGGTTAAAGCTCTCGTGGATGCCACATATATCAATGGCGCACCTGATAATGTCACTGTAATTGTTGCCGACATAACTGGCGATGAAATAAAAACTCAACAGGTCTTAGGAGCGGCGCAATGATTAACTCGCTCTTTGGTGGACGCTACAAACTTGGCGAAATGATCGGTACTGGCGGCATGGCAGATGTTTATGTTGCCGAAGACACCCGACTTGCCCGCCAAGTCGCAGTAAAAGTTTTGCGCAGCGACTTAGCGCGCGATCCTTCTTTTGTTGCCCGCTTTAGAAAAGAAGCATTTGCTGCCGCTGGTTTAAATCACCCGGGCATTGTTGCTGTTTATGATTCAGGTGAAGAACCTGCGCCGTACATAGTTATGGAGCTTGTATCTGGCCAAACGTTGCGGGACCTAATTCATAAAGGTGAACGTGTCCCACTCAAGCGCGCACTAGAAATCGGCGAAGGTATTTTGGCTGCGCTGGAATATTCACATGAACGCGGAATTGTTCACCGCGATATCAAACCTGCAAACATCATGATCACAAATCATGGCGATGTAAAGGTGATGGATTTTGGAATTGCCCGTGCGTTAGCTGATCTTGGTGCAACATTAACAAGCACATGGAACATTGTTGGTACTGCGCAATATTTATCACCCGAACAAGCATTGGGTGAAGTTGCAGATTTACGAAGTGATATTTACTCCACGGGCTGTTTGTTATACGAAGTATTAACAGGCAAGCCCCCATATACTGGGGATACTCCAGTTTCTATCGCATACCAACATGTATCAGGTGTTCTTGTAGCCCCAAGTAAAATCCAACCTGATCTGCCTGAAGGCGTTGATGTTCTTCTTGCTGTTGCTTTAGCTAAAAAGCCTGAAGACCGCTACCAATCTGCCGGATTAATGTTTGATGATTTACTTAAAATTGGTACTGGCCAAGCGCTTACAACAACTATTCCAAAAGTTAAGATTTCCCGTCGTAAAGTTCTAATTGCTGCTTTAAGTTCAGTTGCCGCAATTGGTCTCATTGGTGCAGGGCTTCTTGCTACACGGCCTGCAGGAAATTCAAATAACATGCCTCAAATCCCTAATGTTGTTGGGTTAACTCAGGCTGATGCACAAGCGCTGTTAAAGGATTATGTGGTTACGGTTCAACGTGCCCACGATTCACGAATTCCGTTGGATCGTGTTGCTAGCCAAATTCCACTTGCCACAACATCCGCGCAAAAAGGATCTGGCGTTGTACTAACTATTTCTGATGGCCCGGGCGATGCGGTAGTTCCTGCAGATTTAGTAGGTATGTCATTGATAGATGCACGTGCTGCGCTAACGGCAGTTGGTTTGCTTGTTTCGCGAACTGAAGCGTTGCCTTCTGATGAAGCCCTTGGAACAGTATTGAAAGTTACGCCAGAACCGGGTTCAACTATTACTGCTGGTAGTGGCGTTGTCTTACAAATTGCAAGCGGACAGGTTGTTGTTCCTGTACTTATTGGTGTTGATGCTATTCAAGCCAGAACGTTACTCGTTCAAGCTGGATTCTTAGTTAATGCAATCGAAGCTTACGATGCAACCCAACCAGTTGGAATTGTTATTCGCCAAGCACCAGATGCCGGTACAACACAGACAATTGGTAAATCAGTAACAATTACAATTAATAAAGCGCCTTAAGCGCGCATACCAATAACTGGTGATAAACCAACTGCTTTAGCTTTTGCATTCTTATCACCACATACTGTTAACCAGTTTGCCAACATTTGATGTCCGTGTTCTGTCAGCACTGATTCTGGATGAAATTGAACGCCTTCGATAGGTAATGTGCGATGGCGCATTGACATCACAATTCCTGATTCTGTTGAACCGGTAATTTCTAAATCTGCACCAACTGTGTCACGTTCTACGCACAATGAGTGATAACGCGTTGCAATAAATGGTGAAGGAAGATCTTGCAGTACGCCCTGTTGTTGGTGGTGGACTTCAGATGTTTTTCCATGAAGAAGTTCAGGGGCGCGCGAAACTGTTGCGCCAAATGCAACACCAATTGCTTGGTGACCTAAACACACACCAAAGAGTGGAATTTTTTTCTCTGCACAAAACTTAATCATTGCAACACTCACGCCAGCTTTTTCTGGAATTCCAGGTCCTGGAGAAATGAGTACGCCGTCATAGTTAGCGGCATCCGCGGCTTCCACGGCATCGTTTCGAACAACCGTGCACTCCGCGCCAAGCTGCTGCAGATATTGCACCAAGTTAAAGACGAAGGAGTCGTAATTATCGACGACGAGGATTCTGGTGGCCATAGGAGCATTCTGGCTCATGGTGTATCTTTCGTGTATGCCTAAATCAAAGCTCCGTAAGAAAGTTGCCGAAGCGCGCGCTCATAATCAGGAAGTTGTAGTTGAAACTCCTCATGCGCCCCTAGAGAGCCCAAAGTGGCTAGCCCCAACGATGGTTGCAGGCTTCTTGATCGGACTTTTCTGGATTGTCACCTTCTACGTCACACAGACCGCCTATCCAATCCCAGGTATCGGTGCGTGGAACATGATTATCGGCTTTAGCTTTATTGGTGTGGGCTTTTCACTCGCCACTAGATGGCGCTAACACCTTCTTAATTACACGGGTGTAATTCAATCCACATTGTGGGTAAAGGTTGTGGATAACTTCTTATCTTTTGTTGAGGATTAATTGGGCGCTTATTAATCCACCAATTAACCCACCGAGGTGAGCTTTCCAATCAACTCCCCCAAGAGCGAAACCAATAACAAAGTTAATAACGATGATTACATAGATCGAACGCGTATCTGCACCGATTCTTTTTCCAACGATTGCTAGCGCTCCAAATAAACCAAAGATCGCTCCCGATGCGCCGACTGATTGTCCATAGATGGGTGCGAAGTACGCAGAAGTAAGTGAGCCAGTTAAAAGAGAAACAAAAAATATAATTAGAACTTTGTTCTTACCAAATGCTGCTTCGAGTGGATTGCCCAAAACCATGAGTGCATACATATTAAAACCTAGATGCATTAATCCTCCGTGGACTAATGCCACGGTAAACAAGCGATACCACTGATGGTTTATTTGTAAGGCTTGGAAGCTAGGTAGATATGTTAAATCACGGAAATGTGGGTAAACCATTCCAACAAGATATGCACCGCAGATTAATGCGATTAGAGAATAAGTAGCAGAACGCTTAAGCAACGGTAACGCTGTTGATTGTTATTGGTGTTGCTGGCTTATCTTGCGCACCAGTTTTTGCTTTAGCAATGGCATCAACTACTGCCTGGCTAGCAGAATCCTTTACTTCACCGAAGATTGAGTGTTTGCGGTTAAGCCATGTTGTTGGTGCAACAGTAATAAAGAACTGTGAACCATTTGTTCCTGGACCAGAGTTGGCCATTGCAAGAATGTATGGGCGATCAAAAACTAACTCTCCGTGAAATTCATCTGCGAAACGGTAACCAGGTCCACCAGTTCCTTGACCAAGTGGATCTCCACCTTGAATCATGAATCCGTCGATGACGCGGTGAAAGATTGTTCCGTCATAAAGATTTGCAGTTGATTTATTTCCAGTGCGTGGATCAGTCCACTCTTTTGCGCCAGTTGCTAACTCAACAAAGTTTGCAACAGTCTTTGGTGCATGGTTAGGAAATAGTTCGATGATGATGTCACCGAACGATGTATGGAGCGTGGCGCTAGTTTTATTTGATACTTCTGTCATGTGGAGACCAGGGGAATCGAACCCCTAACCCCCGCCTTGCAAAGGCGGTGCTCTACCAATTGAGCTAGGTCCCCGTTTGAGAGCGGGGTGGGCCTAGATGGACTCGAACCATCGACCTCTTCCTTATCA
>CAEZYO010000056.1_pt1 | contig 7934 bp, 5 predicted proteins | sample 7265531 | NCBI WGS metagenome assembly CAEZYO01 (sample SAMEA6813936, study PRJEB35770) | freshwater metagenome | biome: Freshwater; feature: Freshwater reservoir; material: water | place: Czech Republic | collected 2017-04-14 | depth 30m m
AAAATCGGTCAAACATTCGGCGGGCGCGACCACACCACGGTTATGCACGCCGACCGCAAAATCCGTCAACTGATGGCTGAGCGCCGTTCGATCTATAACCAGGTCAACGAACTCACCACCAGAATTAAGCAGCAGGCGAGGTAAGTGCACCAAAAGAGTGAAATGTCCGCTTTGCCTTTCTTTACCCCCAGTTGGGGATAAGTTGTGGACAACTGTGGAGATCTCCCTCTTTTGTGTGGATACACCAAGCCTGTTGTTGTGAGGAATGAGAAAGGAAAGGGTGTTGTCGTGGCCACTGTGCACACCTTTTCCCACCTTATTCACAAGCTCCAGAAAGTAAAACACCGCGTTGAACAGGGGTTATTGCCTTTGTACACACAAAAGCTTTCTGGTTACTACGACTACCTTTATATACATATATCTAGATGTGAAACGAACCTTTCACTGAATCGAGGCAGGGCATGAAATTCATCGTTGAGCAGTCAGCTTTAGTTGATGGCGTTAATTGGGTTTCCCGTTCTCTATCAACCAGACCGATCAAAACCGAACTTCTTGGCATAGTCATCAACGCAACTAGTGATGCTGTTTATTTGTCTGCCTCCGATTTAGAGACAGCCAGCAAGTCTCATTTCCAAGCTGAGGTGAAAGAACCTGGCAAAGTTTTAGTTCCTGGAAAACTTCTGGCTGAGATTTCGCGATCTCTTCCAAATAAACCAATCACTTTTGCACTGGATGGAACTCGAGTATTAGTAACTAGCGGCAGCGCAAAATTCACTTTGCCAACTTTGTCAGTTGATGAATATCCCAACCTGCCTGAACTACCAGATACAACAGGAACATTACCTAGTGATGTTTTTGCAACAGCTGTGTCACAAGTGGCAATTGCAGCAGGGCGCGATGATTCGCTACCAACACTGACAGGTGTGCACGTTGAAATAAATGAAGAGACCGTCACTTTGGCAGCTACAGATAGATATCGGTTAGCCGTGCGCGAAATTCAATGGGATCCAACAACTCCCAATGTTTCAACAAGCGCTTTACTGCGCGCACGCACAATTGCCGATGCAGCCAAATCTTTAACTGGAACAAAAACAGTTTCGATTTCTTTTGCTCCAACAACTAGCAATGACCGCCTAGCTGGTTTTGCGGGTGACGGGAAAACAATGACATCACGTATGTTGGATGGAACATTCCCCCCATACCGCCACTTACTTCCACAAGAAGTAACATCAACTGCACTTATCGAAGTAGCAACCCTTTTAGATTCAGTGCGACGCGTGGCACTTGTTACAGATAAAACCGTTCCACTACGACTTGATTTCAACAACAACACATTGTCTCTAGAAGCAGGTGCGGGCGAAGAGGCTCAAGCAACCGAAGCAATTGAAATTTTGTTAACAGGTGAACCAATTTCTATCGCTTTCAATCCGGTCTTTTTAGCTGATGGGTTAACTGCGGTTGGAACAAAGTTTGTACAGATTTCATTCACTGGACCAAACAAGCCAGCGATTTTGATGGGCAAGAGCGATAAAGATGGCGCCCTTGTCGAAAATTATCGTTACTTGTTAATGCCAATGCGTTACGCCTCATAACTTATAGGTGTAATCAATGCGCATCAATAAGTTGGCGTTGACCAACTTTCGTTCGTATCCCTCTTTAGAGCTCGAACTTGGACCTGGCGTTATTACTTTTATCGGCGATAACGGCTCCGGCAAAACAAATATCGCTGAGTCTTTAATTTATTTAGCTTTTCTTTCATCCCACCGAGTTGCAAACAATGTGCCGCTTATTTCACTTGGTTCACAACAAGCAATTATTCGCACCGAAATCGAACGCGATGATCGTGTTTTAAATATCGATCTAGAGATCAACGCCAGTAAAGCTAACCGCGCGCGTATTAACGGCAACCCCACACGTAGTCAGCGCGAAATATTGGGAGCATGCCAAATAGTTTATTTCTCGCCAGAAGATCTAGATTTAGTGCGCGGAGAACCCGGAGGCCGTCGAGATTTCCTTGACCGCTTACTTATAACTCGTACACCGCGAATGGCGGGGGCAATTGCAGATTATGAACGCGTTGTTAAACAACGTAACGCGCTTTTAAAAACTAGATCATCAGCCAACGCCCTTGTTCCTTGGAATGAACAATTAATTAAATTTGGCGCCCAACTCACCGCGGATCGAATTGCCTTAGTTGAGGCGCTTAATCCCTGGGTCACAAAAAACTACGCAAACCTTAATGAAGTAAAACCAGCATCTATTGCTTATAAATGCAGCAGTGAAGGCGTATCTAATAACTTTGAAAATAACTTAGATGTATTAACTAAAAGATTAGAGGAAGTGGCCTACCAAGAGATTGAACGGGGAGTTTCTCTCATTGGTCCACACCGCGATGATCTACATTTGCAAATCGGCGACTTTCCTGCAAAAGGTTATGCCAGCCACGGTGAATCCTGGTCAATGGCAATTTCATTGCGCATCGGCTCATTCAATCTTTTAAAGAGCGAAGGCTCAGAACCAATTCTGATTTTAGATGATGTTTTTGCCGAGCTCGATACTTCTAGGCGCAAGCAATTAATGTCTTCCACACAATTAGCTGAGCAAACAATTATTACCGCGGCAGTAGAAAGTGACTTACCTAAAGAGCTATTAACTCAAAAGTTTTATGTAACACCCGGAGTTGTTAAGAAAGGAAATAGCTAATGACTAAACGCGACTTAGCTCTTGACCTTTTTAAAACTTTTAAGACAGGCGTAACCAGGAAAGCAAACAAACCAGCGCCAACTAAAACTGTTGGACAAGCGGGTGACCCAGAATTAATTGGTGAGTTATTAACTAACATGATTGAAGAGCGCGAATGGAACAGTGGTTTAGCTGAAGGTAATTTATTTATTACATGGGCAACTATTGTTGGTGATGAAATTGCGCAACATGCAACACCGATTTCAATTTTGGATTCGACGTTAACAATTCAAACATCATCAACAGCGTGGGCGACACAATTAACATTGGTTGCAGATAATTTATTGGCCACGATCCAGGCAGATCCATCAGGTGCCACAATTGCACAACTGCGTTTCATCGGCCCCCAGGCCCCCAGTTGGAAAAAAGGCGTTCGGGTTATCAGAAACGCGCGTGGGCCTCGAGACACCTATGGATAAAGCTCTAACCCACTAGGCACCCTCACCCGCGCGCTCAAAGTTCGGCTATACCCACACCTAAGGCTTATTTTGGCTATTTCAATCTCTCTTTTACCACTAGGATAAGAGCGTGTTGGAGGGATTTTCCCTCCCAGAAGCCCCCAGAGGGCCAAAGAACGATTCGACCCCAAAGGAGACATGAGTGGCTGAGAACTCCTATGACGCCAGCAGCATCACCGTGCTGGAGGGTTTAGAGGCTGTTCGCAAACGCCCCGGAATGTACATCGGCTCCACCGGTGAACGCGGGTTGCACCACTTGGTTTATGAAGTTGTAGATAACTCAGTCGATGAAGCGTTAGCTGGTTATTGCACCGAGATTAACGTGACACTTATGGCCGATGGCGGCGTTGAAGTTATCGATAACGGTCGCGGAATTCCTGTAGATATTCACCCAGTAGAAAAAAAGCCAGCGTTAGAAGTTGTTCTTACAGTTTTACACGCAGGTGGAAAATTTGGCGACGGCGGGTACTCAGTATCAGGTGGTTTACACGGCGTAGGTATCTCTGTTGTGAATGCACTCAGTACTGATCTATCAGTAATCGTGCAACGTGATGGAAATTTTTGGTATCAAGATTACAAACTAGGCGTTCCAACTGCACCAGTTAAAAAAGGTGACACTTCCACGACAACCGGAACAACAATTAGATTTTGGCCATCACAAGAAATCTTTGAAACAACTGATTTCTCTTTTGAAATTTTATCAACACGTTTCCGTGAAATGGCCTTTCTTAACAAAGGTTTAATTCTTACTCTTACCGATGCTCGTGCAGGACACGTAGATGAAAAAGGCGAGCAGTTAACTGTCCGTTACCAATACGAAGGCGGAATCTCGGATTTCGTAAAACACTTAAATTCAACGCGCGGTGAAACTCACAAATCAATTATCTCTTTTTCCTCTGAAGATAAGAAAAGCAAGATTGCCATTGAAGTTTCCATGCAATGGAACGCCGGTTTTAGCGAATCTGTTTATACATTTGCTAACACAATTCACACACACGAAGGTGGAGCACACGAAGAAGGTTTCCGTACCGCGCTCACTTCAGTTGTTAATAAGTTTGGCGAAGAAGCTGGCTTTATTCGCAAGAAGGAAGATCGCCTTACTGGTGATGATGTGCGCGAAGGTTTAACGGCAATTGTTTCGCTTAAATTAGTTGACCCACAATTTGAAGGCCAAACTAAAACAAAACTTGGAAACACAGCAGCAAAAACTTTTACACAAAAAGTTGTCAACGAAGAGTTAACAACATGGTTTGAACAAAACCCTGCTGAAGGTAAAGAGATTGTCCGCAAAAGTATCGATGCTGCTGCAGCCCGTGTTGCCGCACGTAAAGCCCGTGATTTAAGCCGTAATCGCAAAGGGCTTCTTGAAGGTCGCGGTATGCCAGGAAAGTTAGCGGATTGTCAGTGGACTGATCCAGCTAAGTGCGAGCTTTATATTGTTGAGGGAGATTCTGCGGGCGGTTCTACTAAGGGCGGTCGCGATTCACGTAACCAAGCAGTTTTGCCAATTCGTGGAAAGATTTTAAATGTTGAAAAGGCGCGCATTGATCGTGTCTTGCAGAACAATGAAGTACAAGCGTTAATTACTGCACTTGGCACCGGCGTACATGATGATTTCGATATCGAAAAACTTCGTTATCACAAGATTATTTTGATGGCCGATGCTGATGTTGATGGTCAACACATCCGCACACTTTTACTCACTTTGTTATTCCGCTTCATGCGCCCACTGATTGAAAACGGCTTTGTTTATTTCGCACAACCACCTCTATACAAATTGAAGTGGGGCGGCAAAGAACCCGTTCAATATGCATTCAGCGACCGTGAACGCGATGGCATGATTGAAATTGGTTTAGCTGCCGGCAAGCGTCTACCTAAAGACGATGGAATTCAACGCTTTAAAGGTTTAGGTGAAATGCCTGCTAAGGAACTATGGGACACAACAATGGACCCAGAACACCGTGTATTAATCCGTGTAACGCTAGATGATGCTGCAGCTGCTGATGATTTGTTCTCAGTGCTCATGGGTGAAGATGTAGAAAAGCGCCGTGCGTTTATTCAGCGCAACGCTAAAGACGTTAGGTTCCTGGATATCTAATGGATGAATTAAACCCAAAAGGTCTTGAGTCTTTCGACAAGATTGAAACCGTTGATCTTCAAGTTGAGATGGCGCGTTCATATCTTGACTATGCAATGTCAGTTATTGTTGGACGTGCGTTGCCAGATATTCGCGATGGGTTAAAACCAGTTCACCGTCGTGTTTTGTATGCAATGTACGACGCGGGGTATCGCCCAGATAAGGGTTATTACAAATCTTCTCGCATCGTTGGTGATGTCATGGGTAATTACCACCCACACGGTGACACTGCGATTTATGACTCTGTAGTTCGCCTTGCCCAGCACTGGTCTTTGCGTTATTTGCTCATCGATGGAAATGGAAACTTCGGTTCCCCCGGCAACGATCCAGCTGCTGCGATGCGTTATACCGAAGCGCGTTTATCTCCTATTGCAATGGAGATGATGCGCGATATCGATGAAGACACAGTTGATTTTGTTCCTAACTACGACGGTCGCTCACAAGAGCCAACTGTTTTACCTTCCAGACTGCCTAACCTGCTGGTTAATGGCAGCGCCGGTATAGCAGTTGGTATGGCTACAAATATTCCCCCACACAACCTTCGCGAAATCGTCGAAGCGGTTATTTTTGCACTTGAACATCCAGAGATGAAACAAGATGAACTACTCAACAAGTTTCTAACAATTGTTAAAGGTCCTGATTTTCCTACCAAGGCTTTAATTGTTGGTCGCGGTGGAATTGAAGATGCTTATCGCACTGGCCGTGGATCAATCACAATGCGCGCAGTTGTTCAGGTAGAAGAGATCAACAAGCGAACATGCCTAGTTATTAGCGAACTTCCATATCAAGTTAACCCAGATAACTTGGCGTTAAAGATTGCCGAACTTGTTAAAGATGGAAAAATTAAAGGAATCGCAGATGTGCGCGATGAAGGTAACGAGCGCTTAGGTCAGCGTTTAGTTATTGTTTTACAAACAAGTGCGATTCCTAAAGTGGTTCTCAATAACCTTTACAAACAAACACAGTTACAAGACACATTTGGCGCCAACATGTTGGCTTTGGTTGATGGCGTGCCTCGCACGCTGCGTCTTGACGAATTCATCCGTTATTACATCGACCACCAAATTGAAGTTATTGTCCGTCGTACGAAGTTCCGTTTGTCAGAAAAAGAAAAACGCGCACATATTTTGCAGGGTTATCTCAAAGCACTCGATGCTCTTGATGCAGTTATCGCCTTAATCCGCGCATCCACAACGCCCGAAGAAGCACGTACCGGGTTGATGAAACTTCTGGATGTTGATGAAATTCAAGCTAACGCTATTTTGGATATGCAGCTGCGCCGTATTGCAGCCCTTGAGCGCCAGAAGATTAACGACGAATATGACGCGTTAATGGCTGACATTGTTGAACTTAACGCGATCCTTGTTAGCCCCCAAAAACAGCGTGACATTGTTAAAACTGAACTAACTGATTTAGTTGCAAAGTATGGCGACGATCGCCGTACACAAATTGTTGCTAGCGAAGGTGATTTCAGTGCCGAAGATTTAATTCCTGATCAAGATGTAGTTGTAACAATTACACGTGGCGGTTATTCAAAGCGCACCATGGCAGATCTTTATCGATCACAACGCCGTGGTGGTCGTGGAGTAAAAGGCGCTGCACTAAAAGAAGATGATGTTGTAGATCATTTCTTTGTTGCATCCACACATGACTGGTTGTTGTTCTTCACAAATCAAGGCCGCGTATATCGCGCCAAGGTTCACGAACTTCCAGATGCTGGCCGCGATGCGCGTGGACAACACGTAGCTAACTTGATGGCATTTAAGCCTGAAGAGAAAATCGCTGAAGTTTTATCACTGAAGGATTACACAATCTCACCATTCTTAGTTCTTGCAACGAAGAAGGGTTTAATTAAGAAAACTCCACTCGTTGAATTTGATTCACCACGTACCGGTGGCTTGATTGCAATCTCATTAAAACCAGGGGACGAAGTTGTTGGTGCATCACTAGTTAATGCCGATGATGAACTTCTATTAGTTTCAACCAAAGGAATGTCACTTCGCTTTACTGCCGACGATGATTCTCTTCGCCCAATGGGCCGATCAACTAGCGGTGTTATCGGAATGAAGTTCCGCGCAGAAGATTCACTACTAACAATGGCGCGAGTAAATTCAGAATTAACAGCCAACTCATTTGTATTTACTGCAACCGATGCTGGCTACGGCAAAAAAACTCCTTTGGATGAATATCGCTTACAAGGCCGAGGCGGAATTGGAATCAAAGCTGCAAAGATCGATGAAAATTCCAGAGGCTCATTAGTCAGCGCTCTTGTGCTGCGCGATGAGGATGAAGTCCTTGCAATTACATCTGCCGGCACCGTTATGCGCACACCAGCGGCCGAAGTACGCCAAACAGGGCGCGATTCAATGGGTGTACGCCTAGTAAACCTAGATGAGGGCGTTGTTTTGGTCTCGGTGACCAAGAACAGCGAAGATGAGATTTCCCCGAAAAGTTAGTATGGTTCGGCTCTGAGTTAAGCACCTGACCTCCATTTTGGGAGTTAGAGAAGTTCAAGGTAACCTTGCGCTTCTGCAATCGAGATTCATCTTTGTTGCGGGCCTATAGCTCAGCCTGGTTAGAGCGCTTCCCTGATAAGG
>CAEZYO010000059.1_pt1 | contig 7532 bp, 8 predicted proteins | sample 7265531 | NCBI WGS metagenome assembly CAEZYO01 (sample SAMEA6813936, study PRJEB35770) | freshwater metagenome | biome: Freshwater; feature: Freshwater reservoir; material: water | place: Czech Republic | collected 2017-04-14 | depth 30m m
AAAAGCAGGTAGATTTGCGCATGCGATTGATTAACCAAACCATCGGTTAGATCATGGCCCCGATAGCCCAATGGCAGAGGCAGAGGACTTAAAATCCTCCCAGTGTGGGTTCGACCCCCACTCGGGGCACAACTTCGTGCTTAAAGTATCGCGCACTCAGAAGAAATAATCCAGTAACGAATTAACAATGCATACATAAATGCATACACATTCCACAAAGATTTGAAGCCGACGTGTAGGTACTCAGTTCCTTCCGTGCCTACACATCTTGGCTCGAGCAAAGCTCGCGCTCCTCTGCCTCTGCCATTGGGCTAAAACAGACCCCCTGTTGTTAATTTCTTACGCTCAGGGTTATGTACTAGGCACCTAGGTTTTTCTCCTAAATTGAGTAGGGTGATGAGATGAATGCACTCAGTAATTACGATCGAGGGATTATCTATAGAGATAAAAGATCACTCGAATTTCTATTTCAAGATTTTTATAGAGAGAGTCCAGATTTTCTTGGGTCTGAAGCGTTTATCGTTGCCTACAGTTTGAGCGAATTGTCAGATGGTCAGTTATCGACTGATTTGGTCTATTTTGGATCGACGGAACTGGAATTAGTAATTCTTGGGGGCGACAAGGTTTTGGTGAGAGTTGCTTTTGAAAAACTCCAGAAATTCTATTGGAAAGAATTTGAAGAGCGAAGATACTATTTTCCACCTGCAATCCCACCGAAACGTGCTGGAATATTTGAAGTTGAATGGAAAAATTCAGATGGACGAGAACGAAATTTAATGATTATGTTTCCCTCACCTGCAATTCACGAGTATGAACTTGATTACTCATCTGAAGCAGTGCACAAACAACTAATAAGAATTAATATAAAGAATCCCTATTTTTCTTCCGAAGCGACGAGGACACATCTCGGGATTCTTGGCTATTTACCAACTGCTGGGATTCCCAATGAGGTGAACCAGACTCCCTGCCGATTAAATGACTTCTTAGGGTTTGACTAAATAGCGAGTGCTTTTAGTGACTATTCTTCATTTTTAAACTCCTCAGTCAATCGCATCAATTCCTTAATCGATTTCACTTCAAAAGTAGATTTACTCCAAGCCTCCGAGTAACCATCTACTTACTAGGTTTTTTTGTCCAATCAGCGATACGTTGGTTTCGCAGTCTGACAAATTCAAGTGTGGCTTGTTTGTATGCTCGGTACTCTGTGGCCGTTTCAGGGATTGGTGATCGTATAAATGGACTTTTTATGTCAGTGAAGAAGCGAACTTTTTCGTATTGGATGTCCACCAAGTCTTGTAGTAAGAAAAAATCCACGTATCCTTTAAAATCCTTAAACAGGGAAAAGAAGAAGCTATTCACACGAGAATTGAAGGTGATCTCTAGTGGATTTTCCATTCTTTGGTAATGCAACCTAATACATTCCAAAGTTATATCAAATCTATCTGCAATTTTAGAGTTAAAACCTCTAGCTCCGTTTATAGTCATTTTCCCATCTACTCGGGCAGACGGAAAAATTATGTATGCGCCTATCGTGTAACCTGTATCTCTAAACTCTTCAAATTCTGACTGGGAAACCTCTCCACCTAGGTGTGCGACCCTCTTTGTACCTATATATGAATTCGAAATCGCATCACTACTAAATGTTATTGTTTGCATATTAAATCTATACACAAGCTTTGAGTTGATAACCTCTATATCAAGAAACCCACCGATAGGTAATTGTTTTGACCAAAGGTAGCGATGATAACTTCTTAAGGTGGGACTGTGCGCATCCGGATCTTTTCCATTTGAGTCAATTCTGAAGTCGAAGGATGTATCAATCTCCAAGATTTGGCTCCTCATACTCTTCTGTCAATCGCATCAACTCTTTGATCGATTTCACTTCAAAAGTGGACTTGCTCCAAGCTTCTGAATAGCCATCAAATTTTCCGGCAATCTTGTTATTGGATAAGTCTGCACCTTTTGCTTTCAGCATTCGGAGGATTGCTGTTTCCCACTTTCGAGCAATGAGACCGTCCATAGAGCCACGTAGTTCGATAAGTTCCCATCCAAGTTTTTTATGTGCTCTCAACCTATTATCTGGAAAGTTTGTGATTCCGATTTGCAACATTTGCCATTTTGGATGAGTGAGGAAATAAAGCCAACCGTCGGCATTCGGATCAAAACCTGATGTTGCGCAAGTAGGACAGTCACGACCAGATAATCCAGAACGCGAGTGAACCGTCGCGACCCAATTATGACCAGACTCGCATTTCCACCGATACTTCTTGTTCGTACCTGCAACTATTTTTGTCGGATCTCCGTTTTGAAGTTCTACCGCAAGCCTTGGATTCGTTGTTGCCAAGTCGTTAAAACCAGTTAAGACTTGTTGCCCAGCGCAAACAGGACAGGACCTGCCTCCTGAACGAGAAGCCACAGTTGTAACCCAGTGGTGACCAAACACGCACCTCCACTCTTTCCTTAACCCACTCCCAGGGGTCACCGTACTTGGATCCCAGCCGTGTGCCTGCTTTGCCAATTCAGGTTCCAAGGATTGCAAATCATTAAAACCAATTAAAACTTGTTGTCCAGTGCATACAGGGCAACCATCACCATTAGCGCGACCCGCAACTCGTGCATTCCAAAGATGACCTAGTTTGCAGACCCAATCCTTTTTAGAATTCGATCCCCTTGTAACTGTTCGCGGGTCCCATCCCTTTGCTTGGAGTGCAAGCTCTGGTTCGAGGGTTTGCAAGTCATTGAAACCTATGAGAATTTTCTTACCAACACAAACGGGACAATTTCTTCCAGCAGATCGCTTCCCAACAGATGCACGCCACTGATGTCCGTGTTCACACATCCAGTCCTTGATACTGTCAGAACTTCGCCTAACAGTTTTTGGATCCCAACCAAAAGCTTGCTTTGCCAACTCAGGCTCTAATGTTTCAAAATCGTTGAGTCCTGCTTGAACGACATTTCCATTGCAAACCGGACAGCCTCTACCGCGCGTACGTTCCTTGATCGATGAAATCCATCTGTGCCCCTTGTCGCAAACCCACTCTCTTTTCAAGTTTGATCCGGGCGTTACTTGCTTGGGGTCCCAATTGAGGGCCTGTTTCGCCAGCTCAGGGTTGACCGAAGCAAGGTCATTGAATCCCACTAGAACTTTTTTCCCATCGCAAACGGGACATCCATTTCCTTTTTTTCTACTGTTGATGTCAGAAATCCAATGGTGACCAAACACGCACCTCCACTCTTTCCTTAACCCACTCCCAGGGGTCACCGTACTTGGATCCCAACCATCAGCCTCTTTCGCCAACTCAGGATGAGTTACTGAAAGAGGTTGCTTATCCTTTTTACTAGGCACGGAAATAAGAATAGGACGAACGACTGACAACCCCAAGGGGTTGGAGTGATAAACCCCTAGGTGCCGTGGACGTAGTAGCACCAGGCATCTCTAGCAATAGATGTACCAGTGACGCTATCCCGATAATGGACAGTAATGTAAATGACACAGTAAAAGAGTAGTCACCTGCAAGGTGACCTACGAAAACTCTTCGACTAAGGGTCGCCTAAGCGGCGACAATTAGGAGTAACAGTTTTTGGAAATCGTATAATCGGCCCACTAATGGAATGGAATGACCATTCCGGCCCATTCTTCCTGGTCGCGAATATTCAACATTTGTTTTCGGTTTAGATCTTGGACTATTCCGCCACAATTTCTATGAATACGAACCTGAATGGTGGCAATCCCATCCTTACCTTTCTGTACGTTCCAGCCGTCTCGATATATCCAGTGATTGCATCGAGTGCAGTGGCCTTTAGGGATCTTGTATCTACTTGCAATCTCATTGAATTCATCCCAGTGAAAACAGGCTCTGAGAATTTCATACTCATTCCGATGAGTACGTCCAACTTTGACGTAAGAAATCTTGATAAATCCGAATTTCTTAAGGACTTGCAAAGCTTCTGAAATGCTGTTTTTCCCCACCCCTGAATACTTTTTAATCGTGGCCCTGGATGGAAAGACGACAGTACTTACTCCACTGGAATGTAGGGCTAGTGCAAATAGAACTTGGGAGGCTTTAATTTGCCCTGCATAAGTGAGCGCGCGGCAAGCTGGTATAGGAAGTGCGGACCAGAGCGAACCTGGCCCCAGTCGAGGATCTTTACTGGTGGTTTTTGGAGTATTCAATCTTTGCACTTCCAAACTAAAGCGTCACCAAAGTTGACATAAGCCTCTAAATCAACTGATTCAGGATCAAGGCAGATGCTGTCTGCTCTACCAGCTTTGGTTCGGTGAATCTGGTGAGCGTATTCATCCTCAAAATTAGTGAAGCATCGCCCACAATAAACTTCTTCGTTTAACAGAAATTCTTTCGTTTTTGGATTTTGATATAGCCGCGATATTCGCATTCTCATTCTGTTTCCTTTCGAGTAACTCACACAAAAGTGCTTTGTATGAGGTGCCGATAGGACCGCGAAGCCGATTTTATGTAACCTTGCAAAATAGTGCGTTAAGCAACGCCGTACTTTCCAAAAGATTTTTAAATAGGAAAATGGGGGACTATACCCCATAGTTATTAGGTCATTTCGGTAGCGAGCATTCGATTTAACGCTGATGCAGCACTTCTGAGTGGCTCTACAGCGTTATGGACATAAAGTTTTGAAGTAATTGCAGAGGAAGAATGACCAAGTGCTCGACTAATAGTCTCAATCCCAATTCCTTGGCTATACATCAGCGTTGCAGCAGTATGCCTCGCATCGTGCAAGCGTTTAGGCGCTATCGCGCATAGTTTTAAGGCTTTTTTCCACTCCGCATAATCTGTTTTAGGAGATCTAAAGCCTCCGGAGTTATCAGGAAAGACAAGATTATTCTCTGTCCACTTACCTTGCGTTCGATTTCTAATCGTCTCTATTAGCCCGTAGTGGCTTCTTAAAGCCGCTGTAGTTTCATCAGTTAACGCAATAGTTCTTCGTGATTTATCTGTTTTTAACTCAGTAAAAACTTGCTCTCCATTAACAATCTGCACCTGCCTATGCAAGGTAACAGTTTTGGATTCTAAGTCGATATCACTCCAACTCAAACCTAAAGCTTCACCTTGTCGAAAACCACAGATGAGGGCTGTATGTAATCGTGCCCCCAAGTAAGTCCCTGCGTAGGTATTTAGCAGGCGCTTTACCTCTTCAAGAGTTAGCGGACTAATCTCCACCCTCTTTCCTTGAGGATTACGCACTTTCTTAACAGGGTTAACCATTATGTACCCCTTGTATTCTGCATCACTCAAAGCAACTGATAAGACTGCCCTTGCCTGTTGTTGGGATCGTGGGCTCTGCCCACCTTGTCTCATATGCGAAAGCATCGATGAAATATCGGTTGCAGTGAGTTTTTGAAGCGCTACTTCTCCGATTACTGGATTGATATGAAACTTTACAAGAGCCTGGTACCGCTTAAAAGTACTGTGGGCAATGTTGTGCTTGTGCTCTTCCTCTAGCCAGTTGATTAGATAATCACCAATCTGCATTCGAGCCACTGGTAAAGAGTTCTTGCTCAGAATATTCGGCATAAGCTCTAGCTTTTCTTTGGCCGTCTTCCTTGATTCTTGGGCAGTTGCAGCCATTGCGGTGATCGTATGATCACCACATCGAATAACAGTCCGATATGAGTTGCCAACCTTGTATGTATGACCTTGTCCATTTGCCTTTCGTGCCATTTCAAGATCCTTTGTCCATCCGACTGCCGTTGCAGTCGTGGAACAGGTGCCGAGATTAAGAATGCATACATAAATGCATACACTTCTCTCAAGATTCCTAGAACTTGGGCTTGAGCCACGCTCAATTCCTCTAAGTTCTGGAATCCTGGGGTCTCACGAGGAGGACTTAAAATCCTCCCAGTGTGGGTTCGACCCCCACTCGGGGCACCATGAACTATTAGTGAGGGCGGCTCCTTAGGGGTGGTCTAATTAGGGTGATTGAGACATTCCGACTAATGTTCTCGGGTTCCCCCAGCATTTGGTTGGGGGCCAAAAAAATCGGAGAGTCTTTTGAGAATACCTTCTATTAAATCTAAATTCGCGATCGGCGCCCTTGCGGGTGTTGCACTACTAGTAGTCGCTTCAACTGCATCCTTTGCAGCAACTGCTTGGACATACACCGGCGCAACCGGTCCTTCACACTGGAAGAGCGTTGATCCAACAAATTACGCAACCTGTGTCGATGGCACAGCTCAGTCACCAATCAATATTGTTAAGCCAGTTAAGGCTGACCTTACAAACCTCAAATTCTCTTATGTAAAGAGCGAAGCAGGTATCTTCAACAATGGTCACACTGTTGAAGCAGAGCCTTTGGGAACGGAAAAGAGTTCGGTAACAATCGACGGAACCGTTTACAACTTCGCGCAATTCCACTTCCATGCTCCAAGTGAGCACGAGATCAATGGAATGCATTACCCAGTTGAAATTCACTTTGTTAACAAGAGTGATGCAGGCAAGCTTGCAGTCGTAGGTGTCTTCATCAAGGCTGGCGCTGCAAATGCTGAATGGAAGGCATTCACAGACAAGCTCACAACTGCAACAGAGGATCCTGAAGCAACCAAGGTTGAGCTCGAGTGGAGCAAGTTGCTTCCAACATCTAAAACCACACTTCGCTACGACGGAAGCTTGACGACTCCTGGTTGCACTGAAGGCGTGAAGTGGAACGTCATGACTCACCCAATCACAATGTCTCAGGCACAAATCAATCAGTTCCTCGAGGCATACTCAGGCAACAACCGTCCCGTACAACCTCTTCATGGTCGGGTAGTAAAGCTGGATTCAACATCAGCCAAGTAATTAATTAGTAAGAAAACAACCCCAGTCGAATTCGGCTGGGGTTGTTTTTTTGCCTCAATGATCTCTTGTGAAGCATGAATTCCTCTGATGCCGGTGCTTGACCCGGAGTACTATTTTTCTATGGTTAAGAAGGGTTTCGTCGCGACACTCTGTTTAGTCATTGGACTGCATACGTTGATAAACGCAAGTGCTGCAACGCAAGTTAAGCCCGGTGCGCCTTGCTCAAAAATAGGTTCCACTCGAACAATCGCAGGGATTAAATACAAATGCGTGAAAAATGGTAAAAAATTGGTATGGAATAAAGGAACAAAAATAGCGATTCCTACGCCTAAAACAACTGCAACACCGACTGCAACACCGACTGCAACACCCACTGCAACACCCACTGCAACACCGACTGCAACACCGACTGCAACACCGACTGCAACACCTACAACAAACAGAGCGCAGTGGAAGATCGGACAGTACATGGATGGGTGGCATTGGGCAGTACCGGGAAATAAATGGGTATCAGGAAAGCCTGCCCCTGAATGCATTTTGCCGGCATTTGCACTTAAAGATTTTGTCGATCTATCGGAAGTTCAATGGCTGATTCCGCCAGGTCTGTACAGAAGTAATGACTATAAGCCCCACGGTGCAATTAGGTGGTCGGGCATTCCAGAACCCTATAAATCGGGAGTAGTTGTTCGATTGCCTTTTGACGCAACGATAATAAATATCTTT
>CAEZYO010000081.1_pt1 | contig 3882 bp, 3 predicted proteins | sample 7265531 | NCBI WGS metagenome assembly CAEZYO01 (sample SAMEA6813936, study PRJEB35770) | freshwater metagenome | biome: Freshwater; feature: Freshwater reservoir; material: water | place: Czech Republic | collected 2017-04-14 | depth 30m m
CCCAGCACTGCGCGCAGATGCGATCAAGCGAATCTCGCCCCATACATCTTTACGTTCTGAGAGGATGCTTAGCATTACTGTGCCGACTGCGCCGGTTGCGCCAACGACTGCTAGTGATGGCTTCTTTGTGCTTTTCTTTTTACTCATCTTCCAGTTCCTCCATAAACAACGGCCTCATTGCTGTTTGCATCTAAACCAAAAGCAGCATGGGCAGCTTTAGCGCCGCGTTCAAGATCAGATTGACGACAAATAATGGAGATACGAATCTCTGACGTTGAAATCATTTCAATGTTAATTCCTGCTTCAGACATTGCACCAAAGAAGGTTGCAGTAATACCTGGGTGTGAACGCATTCCAGCGCCAATTAATGACAATTTACCGATTTGGTCATCGTATTGAATAGATGCAAATCCAACCTCGCCTTGAAGTTTTTGCAAGATAGCAGTTGCGTCAGCACCTTCATCTTTTGGCAAAGTAAATGAAATATCAGTTAAGCCAGTGGCTGCGGCAGAGACGTTTTGAACAATCATGTCGATATTAATGTCAGCATCAGCGATTGCTTGGAAAATGCGCGCTGCAACACCAGTTCGGTCAGGTACGCCGACAATCGTGATCTTTGCTTCGCTCTTATCGTGTGCGATGCCTGCGATGATTGCTTGTTCCATTTCTCCTCCTTGTGGATGGTCTTTAACCACCCATGTTCCTTCATTAGCTGTAAACGATGAACGTACATGTATCGGTAAGTCATAACGGCGTGCATATTCAACACAGCGCAAATGCAAAACTTTTGCTCCGCTTGCTGCTAGTTCTAACATTTCTTCATACGTTACTGTTTTTAATTTACGTGCATTTGGTACTACGCGTGGATCGGCACTAAAGATTCCGTCGACATCAGTATAAATTTCGCAAACATCGGCTTCCAAAGCCGCGGCCAATGCCACAGCAGTTGTGTCACTGCCACCGCGACCAAGAGTTGTTACATCTTTTGTATCTTGTGAAATTCCCTGAAAACCAGCAACAATTGCAATTGCACCTTCAGCCAACGCTTCTTGAATTCGCCCTGGAGTTACATCGATAATGCGAGCGCGACCATGAGCAGATGTTGTGATCACACCAGCTTGGGAACCAGTAAATGAACGTGCTTCGTGTCCCAAATTTGTAATCGCCATTGCAAGTAAAGCCATAGAAATTCGCTCACCGGCAGTGAGCAACATATCCAGTTCGCGACCTGCTGGGATCGGCGTGATCTGTTTAGCTAAATCAATAAGTTCATCGGTTGTATCGCCCATCGCAGAAACAACGACCACGACCTGATTTCCATCGCGCTTTGCCGCCACAATGCGATTGGCAACGCGTTTCATGCCCTCGGCATCGGCAACGGATGAGCCGCCATATTTCTGAACGATGAGTCCCATGGCTTAATGGTGGCGCATAGATTTAATTGACGCTAACCAATTTTCTGCTTTTCCTAAATAATGAGACAAGCAGAGTCTCATATAGCGAGATTAAACGTCCCGTCGGCCTTCAAAAGCTCGGCCCAGCGTAACTTCGTCGGCATATTCTAGGTCTCCCCCTACAGGCAGACCACTGGCTAAGCGAGAGACCTTTATTTCCAGCGGCTTAATCATGCGCGATAAATATGTGGCCGTTGCTTCGCCCTCAAGATTGGGATCAGTTGCCAAGATAACTTCGACAATTCCAGGGTCAGCTAAACGGGCCATAAGTTCGCGAATGCGCAGTTGTTCTGGACCGATTCCATCGATTGGGCTGATTGCTCCGCCCAGCACATGATACTTACCGCGAAATTCGCGAGTGCGTTCGATTGCAATAACGTCTTTGCTTTCTTCAACAACACAGATCAACGTGTTATCGCGGCGAGGGTCGCGACAGATGCGGCATTCATCTTCTTCTGAAACATTTCCACATTGCACACAAAACTTAACGCGCTCTTTCACTGTTCGGATTGAATCAACTAAGGCTGACGCGACTTCACTATCAGCCTGCAAAATATGGAAAGCAATACGTTGTGCTGACTTTGGACCGATTCCTGGCAAGCGACCTAGCGCATCAATGAGATCTTGAATCGCGCCTTCATACATACCCGACATAGATTATTTACTCTCAACTATCTTTGCACCGAGTTCTTGTGCGAGCAATGCTGCGCCTGACAATAAAGTTTTATCGGTTGGTGCCTCTGACGTGCGAGTCTCGCGAGCTGCAGGAGTATTGGTATCAATCGATGGATCAACCACACATTCAATTTTGCGATCTAAACCAACTACATCAACAAAAGCTTTGCGCAAGATTTCATCTGATTCAGAGCGTACAAATGAATCACGCGCACCTGCATTAACAATGCCAATAGTGATCGCCTTGTCATCAACCGCCAGTACCTGCGCCGATGCTGATAGCAGCGACCAGGTAAGTCTGCGGCGCTTTTTTACATCTTCAATAACATCTGGCCATGCACGACGCAGCGCAGCAATATCGAAGCTGCCCGGTACGTGCGGTTGTTTTGCAGAAGGTTCTTGCTCTTTCTCTATTGTCTTTGCTTCTTCAACTTTAGAGTGAGTGACTTCTGAAGGCGCATGAGCAGAGCCTGTAGTTTCTTTTGGCTCTGCGGTGCGCACTTCTGAAGAACGAGCAGAACTCATCGGAGCAATGTTCTCTGCACGTTCAAGCCGCTCAATTCTTGAAAGCATTCCAGATTCCCCATTGTCACCAATCGGCAAAAGAATGCGTCCGCAAATAAGTTCGAGCATTAAACGTGGCGCAGTTGCACCGCGCATCTGAGTTAAACCTTCGGCGGCAATATCGGCAGCACGTGAAAGATTGGCAGTACCAATTCGATTGGCTTGATTGCGCATACGTTCCATCTGATCATCTGGAACATCGCGCAGAATCGCATTGCTGGCTGAATCTTTGAGGGCATCAACAATCATTAAATCGCGAATTCGCTCCAACATATCGCTTGTAAAGCGGCGTGGATCATGGCCAGATTCAATAACACGATCAATAGTTTTAAATAACGTTGCACCATCGTGGGCCGCGATTGCATCGATTGCATCATCGAGCAATGCGCCATCAGTGAAACCTAATAATTGAATTGCGATTTCATAGCTAACGCCATCTTTTCCAGCACCTGCCAAAAGCTGACCTAGAACAGATAAAGCATCACGAACTGATCCTCCAGATGCGCGCACGACTAGAGGAATAACGCCTTTAGCAACGCTGACGCCTTCTAAGTTACAAATCTTTTCTAAGTGCGCAGCCAAAATTCCTGGTGGGACTAAACGGAACGGATAGTGATGAGTACGAGAGCGAATAGTTGCAATCAGTTTTTCTGGTTCAGTTGTAGCAAATATAAAAATTACATGGGGAGGTGGTTCTTCAACGACTTTGAGTAACGCATTTGCCGCGCCTGGCCCAAGTTGGTGCGCCTCATCGATGATGTAAATCTTGTAACGGCTTTGTACTGGTGCAAAGAATGCTTTATCGCGAAGATCGCGAGCATCATCTACTAATCCATGTGTTGCAGCATCTAGTTCAATAACATCTAATGAACCTGGTCCATTAGCAACTAGATCATTACATGATTGGCATTCACCACATGGATTTGGAGTTGGGCCTTTAACGCAGTTAAGTGAGCGCGCCATAATGCGAGCGCTAGAAGTTTTTCCGCAACCACGTGGACCGCTAAATAAATATGCGTGATGTGTGCGTCCAGATTCCAAAGCATTTGAAAGCGGAACTGTTACATGTTCTTGTCCGATGACATCTGCAAAAACAGAGGGACGATACTTGCGATACAAAGCTAATGACATCGCTTGCTCTCCTCTACTGTTCGACGCGGCAATTAAATAGGACCCCTCGCACACCCGC
>CAEZYO010000083.1_pt1 | contig 3480 bp, 2 predicted proteins | sample 7265531 | NCBI WGS metagenome assembly CAEZYO01 (sample SAMEA6813936, study PRJEB35770) | freshwater metagenome | biome: Freshwater; feature: Freshwater reservoir; material: water | place: Czech Republic | collected 2017-04-14 | depth 30m m
GAGCGGGTTATTTTGTTGCCAGATGGCGATGAAGATCTATGGAAAGACGAGTACTTCGACTTAGTTTCTATCGACTAAGCGTCGATATGTTCGCGATCAATCTCTGCGTTAGCGATAAATTCTTTACGCGGTGCAACATCACTGCCCATAAGTAATTCAAACATCGCCTCTGCAGCCGTTGCATCTGAGACAGTAATGCGGCGCAATGTGCGGGCATCTGGTTCCATGGTCGTTTCGCGCAGTTGATCTGCATCCATTTCGCCCAAACCTTTATAGCGCTGAATAGGTTCTTTCCAACGCTTTCCAGTCTTCTTCAAATCTGCGGTGACTTTCTTCATCTCATCATCACTGTATGTGTAGATGTATTCACCCTTCTTGCCTCCCCCGCCCATAACTTCAATGCGGTGCAGAGGTGGGATAGCGGCAAATACACGGCCAGCATCAATAAGTGGACGCATGTAGCGGTACATCAAAGTGAGCAGTAAGCAACGGATGTGTGCACCATCAACGTCAGCATCTGACATCAAAATAATTCGGCCATAACGCGCTTCATCGAGATCAAAAGATTTTCCAGAGCCGGCACCGATTACTTGAATAATAGATCCGCACTCTTTATCTTCAAGCATCTGGGATAACGAAGCTTTTTGAACGTTAAGGATCTTGCCTCGAATAGGCAGAATTGCCTGAAATTCGGAGTTACGCGCTGCCTTGGTTGTGCCAAGTGCTGAATCACCTTCAACGATAAAGAGTTCAGTGCGGGTTACATCTTCTGAACGGCAATCTGACAATTTTGTTGGAAGCGATGATGATTCCAAAGCGTTCTTGCGGCGCTGCAAATCTTTGTGGGCACGGGCACTGATGCGTGTGCGTGAGGCTGCAGCAATCTTTTCTAGAACTAAACGGCCATTAGCTTTATCGATGCGCTTAGACGTATTGAAATATTCTTTCATCTTGTCGGCGACTACAGCAGAAACTATTCGAGTAGCAGCCGCTGTTCCCAAAACTTCCTTAGTCTGACCTTCAAACTGTGGTTCAGACATTCGAACTGTCACGACGGCGGTTAAGCCTTCAATGACGTCATCCTTAATTACATCAATCTCTTTATTGGCAAGAGTCTTAGTAGAACGCAAAGCTTCGTTAACGACTTTGACCAGTGCGCGCTCAAAGCCCAATACGTGAGTTCCACCTTTAGGAGTTGCAATGATGTTTACGAATGAGCGCTGTGTGGTTTCAAAACCATTGCCCCACTTCATGGCGATATCAACTTCCATATCGCGCTCTACTTCAGTTGAGACCATATGGCCCTTGTCATCTAGAACTGGGACTGTCTCTTGGTAATGGCCCGTGCCATAGATACGGATTACATCGCCAACAGCCTCATCTGGCTGTAGAAAATTACAATATTCAGTGATTCCACTTTTGTGGAAGAAAGTTTCTGTTGTCTTTGTCTTGGTGCGATTGTCATTAACAATCAACGTCAAACCAGGAACTAAATAAGAAGTTTGGCGGGCGCGATCATAGATATCTGTTAAATCAAGTTCGGCTTCCTTAAGGAAAATCTGACGATCACTCCACCACTTGATGCGCGTTCCTGTTACTTTGCTAGAAATCTTTCCGATAACACGTAACCCTGATTTTGGTTCAAACGTAGCTTTCGGTCCATCGCCATCAAAGATTCCGGCAACTCCGCGTTGGAATGACATCCAATAAATCTTGCCATCGCGATCAACTTCGGCGTCTAGGCGAGAAGCAAGTGCGTTAACAACTGATGCACCCACGCCGTGCAAACCACCGGATGCAGCGTATGAACCACCACCAAATTTTCCGCCGGCATGTAATTTTGTTAAAACAACTTCAACGCCAGTTAAACCAGTTTTAGGTTCTTTATCGACGGGAATTCCGCGACCATCATCATGGACTTCAACAGAACCATCAGATTCCAGGTTAATTTCAATTTTCTTGCAATGCCCAGCCAATGCTTCATCGACAGAGTTATCAATGATTTCCCACAGACAGTGCATGAGGCCGCGTGAATCGGTAGAACCGATATACATACCTGGGCGTTTGCGAACTGCATCAAGGCCTTCAAGAACAGCTAAATCTTTTGCGGTATAGGTATCCTGCACATTTGTCGCAATATCTTTTTCGGCCACGGGGCGAAAGGTTATCGCCCACTACCCCGTATCACCCGCAAGCGCGCCGAAACCATCTCAGATACTGGAAATATCGATAATTGATGTGAAAATTATGGAAAATAAATTACTTTTAACAAGCGGGGAATATCCAGACATGGTTTGATGTTCCATAGGAAGTAAGACGCAACGCACGAACGGAGAGAGATATGACAGAACAATTGATGCTCGAATCAGTACCTCTTAACGCCCTTGACCGCTGTGATCGATGCGGAGCGCAGGCTTATGTGCGCGCAGTTCTTCTCAATGGTGGCGAACTCATGTTCTGTGCTCACCACGGCAAGGAATATGCCGAAAAACTAAAGGTAGTAGCTGCAAAGATTATCGATGAGAGTGAAAAGCTCGTCGAAACACCAGCTAATTAATCCTTTTTAACTTTATCTCTGTGTGATCCATCGCAGTTAGGTTTATCTTTTGATAAACCGCAACCACAAAACTTCACATTCTCTTTAGTTTCAAGAATGTTGCCTTCACCATCGACGAAATCAACTGGCCCAATAATCTTGATCGATCCACTTACTGGGTTGATATAAATGCGTGCGTTATCCATAGTTTAGTCGAGGTAGTCGCGCAAAACCTGGCTGCGTGATGGGTGACGAAGCTTAGACATTGTCTTAGATTCAATCTGGCGGATACGTTCGCGAGTAACGCCGTATACCTTTCCGATTTCATCTAACGTCTTTGGCTGACCATCGGTAAGACCAAAGCGCATCGCAACTACACCGGCTTCACGTTCTGACAAAGTATCTAGAACTGAGTGCAACTGCTCTTGCAGCAATGTAAATGAAACGGCATCAGCTGGAACAACGGCCTCGGAGTCTTCAATCAAATCTCCGAACTCCGAATCGCCTTCTTCACCAAGTGGTGTGTGAAGTGAAATAGGTTCACGGCCATACTTTTGAACTTCGACGACCTTTTCAGGTGTCATATCAAGTTCTTTAGCTAACTCTTCTGGGGTCGGCTCACGGCCAAGATCTTGAAGCATCTGGCGCTGAACGCGAGCCAACTTATTAATTACTTCAACCATGTGCACTGGAATACGAATTGTGCGGGCCTGGTCAGCCATCGCACGAGTAATCGCCTGGCGAATCCACCACGTTGCATACGTTGAGAACTTATAGCCCTTTGTATAGTCGAACTTTTCAACTGCGCGAATCAAACCTAAGTTACCTTCTTGAATAAGGTCGAGGAAAAGCATTCCGCGGCCGGTGTAACGCTTTGCAAGTGAGACAACCAGACGAAGGTTAGCTTCGAGCAAGTGGTTCTTTGCGCGCTTTCCATCTTCAAC